>Ga0302326_10000010_pt1 | contig 513448 bp, 465 predicted proteins | sample Palsa_T0_3_FD_202264 | JGI IMG/M metagenome (GOLD analysis project Ga0302326, IMG submission 202264) | Peat permafrost microbial communities from Stordalen Mire near Abisko, Sweden - Palsa_T0_3 | ecosystem: Environmental > Terrestrial > Soil > Palsa > Peat permafrost | place: Sweden: Abisko... | reverse complement strand
TTCTTAATTTCACTCATTAGGTTATGCTTGTAGTGTGGTAACTCAAACATAGCCTATTTGGGTGGTTCTATGGAACTGCCCTTTTTTATATCCCCATTTTCTTATATTTTAGTCGGACAACAGTGATCGAATATCTCGAAATAACGGAAAGCGCCGGCGTAAATTTTAAGACTGAGCTCCTCGATACGGCTGTGAAGTGGGATGAAAAGGGAAATATCGAATGGTCAGGAAGGGAACTCGGTTGGAATTATCCGGGAATCTCGAAGGTACACATGAAAGCGGAAAACAACGAATGGGTGAACCTGGACGAAGGCGGTCAACGAATCGACCCCGTTCCGACCAATACTATTTGGAGGAACCTATCTACGACAGCTTTGAAATACAAAAATTGCTATCCATCGGCAGTTAAAGTCTCGGGCGACTCCGCGTTGCAAGGATCACGGGGAGAATTCACCATCAAATTTTCGATCGTATTTGATCTTGAAAAGAGGGAGAAATTTATCGCATTCTATATCCCAAGGGATTGTTACTCCTTTTATGCAGCGAAAGCACTTGGCAATGCATATAATAACATTATAGAGACAAATACTAAGGACCTTAAGCAATTGACAAGCACAAACGCTGATGGCTCGGATGAGATTCGCATCGATGAGTTCCCGGATGGTAGAAGGATTCATTTCTTTTCGGAAGAATACATAGATATAGATCTTTTAGGAAAGCAAATAGCAGCAGGGTATCGATTAACCGTAGAATGCCAGGATGGTCCGCCTCCACAGATAAACTACATATATAGACCAAGTAGTAAATAAAAGGATAATCAACTTATCTTATGACCGATTTTGTTTGCCCATACTGTAGCGGAACGGAAAACTCCTCAAAAGATCACATTTTTTCCGATTTCTTTGGCGGAAGACAAACAATTGACGCCTGCCGGCGGTGCAACAGCCGGTTCGGCCACGAATTCGAAGGCCGGTTCATCAACGCCCTAGCGCCGATGATCGTGTCACTGGCGATCTGCGGTTTAAAGCCAAAGCGGAAGGTTACCTGGAAGGATGCATTTATCGATTTGGAGACTGGGATCAAATATGACGTGAATTCTGATCTTTTCGCGATTGCACCGGTTCAATGGCGGGTGCTGGCCGAGGGAGGGCATGCGATGACGGCAACCGACCCCAGAATAGTGGCACGACATGTGGAAAATTTTAAAAGGCAAGGCAAAAAGATATCTGTTTCCAGGCTAGAATCGAAGTCGATTCGGCCGGAAATCACTTTTCCCATTCAATTTGACGACAACATGAAACGAACGGCGGTGAAAATGTGTATTGGGCTCCTCGATTTTTTTGGATACAAGAGGATAATTCACCCCCAAACGATCGACTACCTATTAAATGGGGAGACCGGTCCGATACCCGCGGGAATCGCTTGCCTTTCCTATCAAACTCTGGATGAATTGAGAGAGCCGCTGTCGAATGTTATCTATGTTCAAGGTATGAAAAAGCAGAAATTCCTATATGGGATCGTCCAGTTCTATGGTGCGTTACAGGTCTATTGCATCTTGAATGGCCAATACCGGGGAGAGGACTTCGCCTATCTTGGCAAGCTGAATTCTGAAACTTTCTTGGAGTCCTTTACGGAGGCGCCGGCGCTGAATCTGCAGCTTCCTTTTGGGGATATTCCGGCGGACGATTATTGGACTGGCCTCTGGCAGATGTTCCGAAAATTTGATGAGCAAATTGAGCAAGTCTTTGGGCAGAATGTGCTGATCTTCGGCCAGCCTATTGCGTAAAGGGATTATCGGCGGCAACCATCCGGTCCCGGGTTCCGCCCCACGCATTATCCCACACCCACACAGCCCATACCGTCTGGTCACCCTGGAATGATCCGGAGATCCGCTACTTTTGCCCAAACGGGAAGACCATGGAGACAGCGGGAGTGAAGACCCAGCTAACGGCGATCCGGGACAATCTGCCCCTACACTACTCACTGCAGAGCGCCCGGAGGTTGATGGCCTCGTATGAAAATTACAAGCAGGTCCTGCAGGCCATGGGCAACCGCAGTGCCGCTTTGCTCACCGGCGTACAGTCCGAACTGGCGGGTATTGAGCTTGATATCCGGGAAGCGATAGAGGGTACACCCAAAAAGGAGGCGGAGTTGCGCTTTGCCGAGGCCAAACGACATATCGCGGAAGACATTAACAGCATTCTGGGCCAGTTGTGACCCTTCTTTCGCAACTTCCCATCACCGCCGCATTTTTGCCTCCACGATGAGATAGCATGGAGATAGTAAAAGGGTATCATTTACATGGCCCGGCTGACACTCTCTGTAATATGGGCCAGGATCGGCTTAATCTTTTCTGCATTGTCGCGGTCAGCTTGCGCGAGCACGACCTCGTACAACTCTTGGAGCAGGCGGAAAGAAGCTTCTTCCTCCGGAAGGGCCGATTCACAGATGACGATTTCGTCGATGATATGTTCCTCCGGATTTGAAAAGATGGTCATGTTGACACAAGGTAATTGGGCACCGTTCTCGAGTGCATAGTATCTGTCAATCAGAATCCTCTGCTCGTTAGTAGGCGTCAGGGTAAACTGGTGCCTATTGGAAGGCGAGGTCTTCCATTTCAGCTTTTCAGCTTTCGTGGCGACCAGTAAAGCCCCAATCAACAGATTATATTGTTCCGGTAACATGATTATGCTTTTAATTTTGCTTCGCAGGCGGAAACGCCCCCTATTAATACCCCTATTTTCGCATTAAACCGCTGTTTTGGAAAGGTTTTGTAGCCATTTTGGCTTACGACGTCATGAAAATCATCAGTAATCTCACCCAACAAAGTTATTAAATCTTCGCAGTTTATAATAGCGGGACAACCGATATTTTGTTGCTGACTGGCTATATTCCCAAACATATGGTTTACAACGTTTAAGCTAGATATGTAACTATAAATGATTGGTTCGGAAAATTGCAATTGCAAATTGATTTCACGCTGCAGCAACTGCATGTGCGGCTTAACATAACCGAGGTTGTACAAAGCGTCGTTCTTGAAATAACGAACCTTGAATTCCCCGATAGCATCGTTTCGGATCTGCTGCTCCCTGCGTAATTCGGCAATTTGATAGATGGCGATCACAAAACCAACAATTGTAAAAGATACGCCGACGGTGTTGAAGAAATCGATATTAATGAAATCGTCTTTGTTGGCAAAACCCTTGCCCAACCGGGCCCAAATTGCGCATGAGATACCCGCGGAAATTAGAATATTAAGCAACAAGAGCCCAAAAAATCTGCGCATTTTGCGAGGATTATTAGTTAACGGGAGGAGTCGACATAATGGTCGGGTACCGTCTCCCAGGTGCTGCATTTGCGCCTAACCATTCGGACAAAAGTTCTGAACACTGCCCTTTTATCAAACGTGGCATCTGGAAAATGATGCTTAATCGTCTCTTCCAATGCTCGTCGGATATCAATATCCAGGTGGCTGACTATCTCTTCAATATTCACTCTAGCCATTTTCAATATTTTAGTGATGATAAACTGTTGGATTTTGGTGGACAACCGCCACTCAAATCTAGCCAATTTCCACAAAATTAATAAAATCTGAATGATTCTACAAGAAAATATTTCAAAATGTGAAAAAAAATATTACTTTTGACGACCTGAAATGCTCTACAATGACAAAAAAGGTAACGATAGGGGAGGCCGCCGATATTAGATTCGGCCTATATGCACAGCCGAGGCAATTTGGGTCGGCAGGTTACCTTCAGTTGAGTCAATTCAATGAAGATGGCAGCACTATGGCCGAACCTGAGGGGTATATAAATATAGACAAAAAGACAGCGCCGCATCTGCTGACGGATGGAGATGTACTTTTTGTCGGGAAAGGAAGCCGGCTATTCTCCACCTGTTTCGTCGAATCTGACCTGCCGGCAGTGGCTTCCTCCGTTTTCTTTGTGCTGCGTCCGGACAAGACGGTCGTTGATTCCGAATATCTCGCCGCGATCCTGAACGCTCCTCAAAGCAAGGCGACTTTTCGGCAAATCGGCGGCGGGACAAGCATATTTTCCATTCGTACATCGGAACTGGCGGCATTTGAAATACCGTTACCGCCCATGGAGCAACAAAAGCGGATTGCCGCACTCACGCGCCTGCATCGACTGGACATTGATATGATGCATCAACTCATCGCTCAAAAGCAAAATTTGTATACGGCTATCATTTCTAAACTGATAAATTAATTGGTATGGAGAAGAAACTCACGCAAAAGGAAATCAATGGAATCGTTTGGAAGGCATGTGATACTTTTCGAGGCACCATTGACGCCACCCAATACAAGGATTATATCCTGACCATGTTGTTCCTGAAATATCTCACTGACGTTTGGAAGGATAAGAAAGCAGTGTATGCGGAGAAGTACAACGGTGATGCCGTGCGTATTGAACGGGCCTTGAAAAATGAACGTTTCCAGGTGCCGGGTGAATGCACCTTCGATTTTCTGTTTGAGCAGCGCAATGGAAATGACCTGGGCGAACAGATCAATATGGCCCTGGATAAACTGGAAGACGCCAATCGTAGTAAGTTGGAGCGGGTGTTCCGGAACATTGACTTCAATAGCGAAGCCAACCTCGGGCAAACGAAAGATCGTAACCGTCGCCTAAAGAATCTCCTGGTTGACTTTTCCCAACTGGACCTGCAACCTTCGCATCTGGAAGGCAATGATGTCATCGGGGATGCCTACGAATTCCTGATAGCGCAGTTCGCCAGCGATGCCGGCAAAAAGGCGGGAGAATTCTATACGCCGAGTGAGGTGTCAACCCTGCTGGCAAAATTAGTGGACCCTCAACCGGGTAACCGGATCTGTGATCCCGCGTGTGGTTCCGGTTCCTTATTAATTAAGGTAGCGAAAGAAGTAGGTAGTAGCAACTTCTCGCTGTACGGACAGGAAAACAATGGCAGCACCTGGGCGCTGGCTCGGATGAACATGTTCCTGCATGAAATGGATAATGCGGACATTGAGTGGGGCGATACGTTAAACAACCCCCGATTGCTGGAAGGGGATCAATTGATGAGGTTTCATGTCGTTGTCGCCAATCCACCGTTCTCGTTGGATAAATGGGGCGCCGATACTGCGCTGGCGGACCAATACAACCGGTTCCATCGGGGCATACCACCCAAGAGCAAAGGGGACTATGCCTTTATCACCCACATGATTGAAACTACGTATGAAGATGTCGGCAAAGCCGGGGTAATCGTACCGCATGGGGTGTTGTTCCGTGGCAGCGGGGAAGGTAAAATTCGGGAGCAGTTGATCAAAGAAAACCTGCTGGAGACAGTCATTGGGCTACCTGCCAACCTATTTTTCGGTACCGGCATCCCTGCCGCCATACTGATTTTCAACAGGGGCAAAGGCGACAACAAAGACGTGCTTTTCATCGATGCTAGCCGGGATTACCAAGAAGGGAAAAACCAAAACAGGCTACGACCCGAGGACATTAAACATATTATAACTACCTACAAGGCATTCAAGACTACAGCGCCCTTAACCACAGCGGAAGGAGCGGTGGTGGAAGATAAATACGCGTACAGGGCTACGGTACAGGACATGGAGGAAAATGATTTCAACCTGAATATTCCCCGCTACGTAGACACCTTCGAAGAGGAAGTGCCCATAGATATTCCTGCTACGCAAGCAGAGATTGCTAAGCTGAAAGGAGAACTGCTAATTATTGAACATAAAATGGATGAATATTTAAAAGAGCTTGGCTTTTAACAGAAATAACACGGATATGCTTACATCAACATCTCATACAACACAGATCAATACACTCCTGAATAACATCGGGATTGCTTTGGATGTGACCGAAGCCCAGTATCAGACGGTAATAGATCGGTACACGGCGGTTGGCAGACATTTGTGCAAAGACGATTCACCGCTAAAGCCGTACTCGCCGGAGATAAAGCCGCAGGGTTCGTTTCTATTCGGCACCATGGTACGACCCATTGTGGAAGACGACGAATTGGATGTTGATTTAGTCTGTAGGCTAAAGGCGAAAAAAGCCAGTTGGACGCAAGAAAATGTGAAGAATACCGTAGGCGATCAGTTAAAAGCCGACGAAGAATACAAACGAATGTTGGATGAGGAAGGTAACCGATGTTGGACGTTGGTATACCACGAAGCATCCAAATTCCATATGGACATTCTTCCGGCGGTGATAGAAGAAACGCAGCTATTGCTCTTGGAGAAATCCCTACGTAATATGTCCAAGGCGGAGGTGGAGCGGCTGGCGATCAATATTACCGACAAAAGAAGGGCGGACTACCGTACCGAACGAAACGCAAGCCGGTGGTTGAAAAGCAATCCGTGGGGCTACGCTGCTTGGCTTAAAGACAGGGCAAGCCTGGATCTGTACAAGGCGTTCTCTATCAGGGAAGCAGTCGAGCCGTTACCTAAATACCAAAAGGGAAAGGAACCATTGCTGCGAGTGATCCAGATATTTAAACGGCATCGGGATATCATGTTTGGAGGCGACGACAATAAGCCTATTTCTATCATCATTACGACTCTGGTCGCTAAAGCCTATGGTAAAGAAACGGATCTGCTGGCTGCTATTCAGCATATTCTTGCGAGCATGGAAGACTTTATCGAGACAAGGTTTAGTCCGGAACACGGTCGGAATTTCAAATGGATTTCCAATCCCGTGAACGAATGCGAGAACTTTGCAGACCAGTGGACCCTGGAGGAGGATCGGGAACACCGATTTTACGATTGGTTGGAGAAAGTCAGGAGTGATTTTGCGCATTTGCAAACTCTTGACATCACTCGGGCGTATCGTTTTCTGAAAGAGCTGTTGGGTACTCGGTCCGTTAATGAAGCGATAGAAGATGTCGGGCTGGGAAAATTAATAACAGAGACCTATCAGCCAGTGAACTACCAGGCTTCGCTCCTGACCGTTGCCCATCGCGAACGACCCAGATGGGATTTGAACCTGAAATATAAAGTGGAAGTCCATGGCAGGTACAAATCGTCTAAGGGTGCAAACCATTCCATTACGTCACGGTCAACCGTGCCAAAAAGTGCCGAAATTTTTTTTGTCGCAGGAACAAATGTCCCAAAGCCGTTCGACGTGTATTGGCAAGTAGTAAACACCGGCGACGAGGCGGATCGGGCGCACGGCCTTAGAGGAGGAATTTTTCACTCTAAAACTGCCGGTAAAGGAGGTCTGAATCAAAAGGAGTATTCTGAATATACAGGCCTGCATTGGGTGGAATGTTTTATTGTGAAGAACGGTATCTGTGTAGCAAGGAGCTATGAATTCTTTGTAAATATTGCATAATATGACTCAGTTAAATCAAAATAGACCAGGATACAAGCATACACCGTTGGGATGGATACCGGAGGACTGGGAAATAAGAAAGATGAAGGAAATTGCTAAAGTGCAGGGAGGATATGCTTTTGATAGCAAAAAATTTGCGACCTCTGGACGATACCAGGTTGTAAAAATGAGCAACGTTTACAATGGGGTTTTGGATTTGAATCGATCGGCATCATTTCTTTCGTCCCTGTCTGTGCAAGAGCAGAATTTCATGTTGAGGCATGACGATATACTATTGACATTAACAGGGACAATTGGGAAAAGAGATTATGGATATACCTACCGAATTAATGGAGAGGAGAACCTTGTGCTTAACCAGCGAGTAGCAAGAATAATTTCAATCAGGGAAAAGGCGAATCCCGTTTATCTAAGCTACGCACTAAAAACAAAAAGGATTTTGGATCAATTTTTCTTCTCTGCTAGGGGAGGCACAGGAAATCAAGCGAATGTAGGCACAGGTGATGTTGAGTTGATAGACGTTATTGCTCCTCCGCTTTCAGAACAACAAAAAATTTCCGATATTTTGTTGGCCTGGGATGAAGCCATAATCAAGATCCAGCAATTCATTTCGCAACTTCAAGAACGTAATGGCGGGTTTTCTCAGCAGTTGCTGGTTAGGAAGAAAAGGTTGAATGGCTTTGAGGATGAATGGAAGAAGCTGCGCATTCACGATATAGCAAAGGAGATTGTTCTGAAAAATAGGGGAGGAAAAGACCTTACTGTTTTGTCATGCACAAAGTATGATGGACTTGTTCCTTCATTGGAGTACTTTGGACGACAGGTTTTCGGAAGCGATACCAGCACATACAAGATTGTTCCGCTGGATCATTTTGCTTATGCTACTAATCATATTGAGGAGGGCTCAATAGGTTATCAGAGCCGATTTGAAGAGGCTTTAATTAGCCCAATGTACACGGTCTTCAAGACAAATAGCGAAGTGTATGATGACTATTTATTAAAGCTTTTGAAATCGCACCAATTCATTCACGAATATAGGCGCCGAATGGAAGGGTCCATAGACAGGCGTGGTGGTTTGCGGTGGGATGAGTTTTCCAAAATCATTATTGATCTGCCTGAATTGGAAGAGCAGAAGGCTATTGCCTCTTTACTTAACAAGGCAGAGGAGGAGGTAAAATGCTTTGAGAAGAACCTTGATGCTTTGCAACGGCAGAAGAACGGCCTTATGCAAAAGTTATTAGCGGGTGAAATTAGAGTAAAAATGTAGTATGAGTAAAACGCCAATACCAGGGATAGTTATCAGCCAGTTGCTCGTTAGATCAGCCGGGAGGTGCGAGTACCGCGGCTGCAACAAATCGTTGTATCTTGACCTCCTTACGAAGATGAGGTTTAACCAATCATATCTTGCTCATATCGTGGCCGATGAACCAGGAGGCCCGCGTGGCGACGCCGTGCGTTCGAAGCTACTTGCAAAGGATTTAAATAATTTGATGCTGTTGTGCGATACCCACCATCGTCTGGTGGATAAAATTGATGTCGTGGGTCACCCCGAGTCGTCTCTTTTACAGATGAAACAAGAGCATGAAGACAGGATCGAGCGCGTTACCGCGATCGCAGCCGACAGGCAGAGCCACATTTTGACCTACCGTGCCAATGTGGGAGTGCATACCCGTGAAGTGAGTTATCAGGCAGTTAGCCAGTATCTGCAACCGGAATACTATCCAGCGGAGGCTGCAGCAATTGACCTAAGCTTGACCAATAGTTTGGAACGGGACAGGGATGCTACATTTTGGTCGAGTGAGCTGATGAACCTGGAAAAACAAGTGGAAAGGAAACTCCACCGCCTGTTTTCAAAGGGAGAAATCAAGCATTTGTCCATTTTCGCCTTTGCCCCCATGCCCTTGTTGATCAAGCTTGGTTCGCTGGTGAATGACGTAAGTGTGGCGGATATCTATCATCCCGTCCGTTCACCTAACACGTGGAAGCTGACGAACGATCCGGCAGCTACCGTTTATTCGGTTGTCACACCAACGGAGAAGAGTAAAACAGTGGCACTGAATATTTCACTCAGTGCAACGATAACCAACGATCGGATAGCAAAGGTCCTGGGCGATGATTGCAGCATCTACACGGTAACAATGGACGCGCCATATAATGATTATTTGAAGTGCAAGAGCGACTTAGAGGCATTTGGAAAGTTAATACGTCGCCTTTTTGATCAAATCAAAGTGGCATATGGGGAAGGGACGCCGTTGCACATTTTTCCTGCCATGCCCATTGCGACGGCCGTAGAATTGGGTCGCGTTTGGATGCCGAAGGCAGACATGCCGCTATGGATATACGACCAGAATACCGCAGTCGATGGATTTATGAAGGCGATTGAAATCCACAACAAATAATTATGGAGCTACCATCATTTAAAGAGGGCCATATCTCGCAAATTCCAGCATTGCAACTGCTGATGAAGTTGGGCTACCGATATTTGACGCCGGAGGAGGCGTTGGAGGCGAGAGGTAACCGGAGCTCCAACGTGTTGCTTGAGACCATACTCAAGAAGCAGCTCAAGGAGATCAACCGGATCGAATACAAGGGGAAGGAGTTTCCCTTCAGTGAGGCCAACATTAATACGGCTATTTTGGCATTGAGAGATTTGCCCTTGCAGGACGGTTTTATGGCCGCGAGCCAGGCTTTTTTTGCCCTGGCGACCCTAGGCAAGAGCTTGGAACAAAATGTGTTGGGTGATAAGAAGAGTTTTTCCCTCCGGTACATTGATTGGGAGCATCCGGAGAATAATGTGTACCATGTTACAGAGGAGTATTCGGTGCTTCGGTTTGAAAGAACGGATACTTATCGTCCCGACATCGTGCTGTTTATCAATGGTATCCCAGTGGTCGTGATCGAATGTAAGAGCCCGAAAATTAAGGCGCCCATCGATAAGGCGATAGAGCAGCATTTACGTAGTCAACAGGAGGAGGGCATTCGTTCCCTGTATTACTATTCGAATCTCGTGATGGGGTTGGCGGTGAACGAGGCCAAGTATGCCACCACTGGTACATCCAAGGAATTCTGGAGTGTTTGGAGGGAACAGTTCCGGAACAAGGAAGAGGAGGAGGGATATCGATTGGCGTTGCACTTGTTAAAAAACGCTCCGTTGCCCGATAGTGACCGGACCGTGCTCTTCAAAGATCGGTTTCAGCATGTCTTTCAGTACTTCGATCAACTGGAACAGGAGGATTTAACCATCACGGAGCAGGACAAGATGCTCTATAGCCTGTGCCGGAGGGATCGATTGTTAGACATCATGTATCATTTCATTCTATTTGATGACGGTGTAAAAAAGATCACCCGATATCAACAATACTTTGCGGTAAAATGGACCTTGGAGCGCATTGGCAAGCTGCCGCCGGATGGAAAGCGGCAAGGGGGTGTTATTTGGCACACGCAAGGAAGCGGTAAGTCTTTGACGATGGTCATGCTGGCGCAGCTGATTGCCATGGACCCTGCCATCAAGAATCCGATCATCGTGTTGGTAACGGACCGGGTTGACCTGGACGACCAAATTACCGAAACATTTAGAAAGTGCGGTAAACCGGTGATGAATGCTTCTACAGGTGAGAAACTGGTCGAACTGTTGGAAACCAAGAGTGATGCGATCATAACCACCGTGATAAACAAATTTCAATCAGCGGTGGTCAAGGCCAAGGATGTATTCAAGAGCAGCAACATCTTTGTACTCGTCGATGAAAGCCATCGTACCCAATATGGCACTTTTAATGTGAAGATGCAGAAGGTATTTCCGCAAGCTTGTTACATCGCCTTTACAGGAACACCGCTCTTGAAGAAGGAGAAAAGTACGGCAGCAAAGTTCGGAGGTATTATCCCGGGAACAGTCTATACCATCGTCGACGCGGTTGAAGACAAGGCGGTGGTACCGCTATTGTACGAGGGACGACATAATATCATGCACGTCAATGAGCGGCCGCTGGACACCTTTTTTGAGCGGGTGGCGGAGCCGTTAACAGACCTTGGGCGGGCGGCGTTGAAACGGAAATTCTCCTCCCGGAACAAAATTGTGCAATCGGCCTCTTTCATAGAGAATACGGCATGGGATATTATACAACATTTTACCGATAACATTCAGGGAACGGGCTTCAAAGGACAGGTGGTTGCACCCAATAAACTATCGGCCATCCGATACAGGGATGCTTTCCGGGAAATCGGAAGGGTAACGGCGGAGGTGCTCATTTCGGCGCCGGACGATCGGGAAGGGGAGGAAGATGCGTTTGAAGAAAGTGAGGATAAGGTCAAGGCATTTTACAAGGCGATGATGGATAAGTACGGCACTCAGGAAAAATACGAAAAGGCGGTTATCAATGGCTTCAAAAAACAGGAGGAACCGGAGATCATTATTGTGGTAGATAAGCTGCTAACGGGGTTTGACGCACCCCGTAACCAAGTGCTCTACCTCACCCGAAATCTGAGGGAGCATACGTTGCTGCAGGCTATTGCAAGGGTGAACCGGTTGTATCCCGGCAAAGATTTTGGCTACATCATCGACTACTACGGCAATCTGGAAAACCTTGATGATGCATTGCATACCTACGCTGGCTTAGAGGAGTATGATCCGGAAGAGTTGATAGGTGCCTTAACGGATATCGGCAAAGAAATAGAACGACTCCCGCAGGCGCATTCTGAATTATGGGATGTGTTCAAAGAGGTAAAGAACCGGTACGATGAACCGGCCTATGAAGAGCTTTTGTCCGATGAAGCAAGGAGGCACCGATTTTACGACAAGCTGTCGGTCTTCCTACGAATCCTGAAATTAGCCCTGTCAAGCATAGAATTTAGCAATAACACCCCGGAAAAGCAGATTGAAAAATATAAAAAGGATGCGCAATTTTTCCTGGCGCTACGGGTATCGGTGAAAAGACGCTACTCGGATGAACTGGATTACAAGGAATACGAAGCGCAGGTACAGAAATTGATTGATAAGCATATTACGACAGACGGTGACGTCCTGAAGATTACGGACCTGGTGAACATATTTGATAAGGAACAGCGGCAGGCGGAATTGGAGAAGATCACCGGCAAGGCGGCAAAGGCCGATCATATTGCCAGCCGGACGCTCAAGGCCATCAGTGTACGATGGTACGATGATCCGGTGGAAAGCAGGCGGTTGTCTGAACTGATTAAAAAGACCATCGAAGAGTATCATCAACAACGAATAAACGAGACCGAGTACCTGGCGAGAGTGAGAGGCTTTGAAGAGGAGTTTTTTAACGGGACGGGCAGCAATGTTCCGTCCAGTATACGAGACAATGCAGCGGCTATTGCTTTTTACAACCTGGCGTCCGAGGAACTGAAAGAGGCGTTAGCCTCGAAAGCGGGCAGGATAGATATGGCCGCGGAATTGGCGATTGGCATTGACGCCGTGGTGAAGGCGAACGTGTTTGGTAGCGGACACCCAGTCATAGACTGGCAGAAGAACGAGGATGTAAAAGGTAGGATGCGCATCGGAATGGACGATCTTCTTTTTGAAGCAAGAACTAAATACAATTTGGAGATAAGCTTCGATCAGATCGATCAATTGATCGCAGAATGCATTAAAGTGGCGGAAGCCAAATATAAAAGCTAATGGAGCGACAGCTTAAATTTGGGAGCAGAACGGTGTCCTTTACACTGGCCTTCAAAAAGCGGAAGTCGTTAGGTATCAACGTGCATCCGGATGGCCAGGTAGAGGTGGTTGCTCCGTCGGCAGCAAAGGAAGACCAGGTATTGGAGAAGATCAAGAGGAAGGTTCCCTGGATACTACGGCAGCTGGATCACTTTGAAACCTATAAGCCTTCTACCCCGGTGAGACGTTTTGTAAATGGGGAGACACATCTTTATCTAGGTCGTCAGTACCGGCTGAGAATAGTACTGGACGAAGCCGATCATATAAAGGCGTACCGGGGACAACTATGGATATACGCGAGGAAGGTGAAACCGCATGCGCTGAAAGCCCAACTCGATGGGTGGTACAAACAGCGGGCCACTTCGATCTTCCCTGAACTGTTGGAAGAAGTACTGCCGAGGTTTAAACGGTACGGGATTGCCACGCCTCTCCTAACCATCCGTACGATGTCAAAGAGATGGGGCAGTTGTACCCGAGCAGGCAGGATAACGTTGAACACCGAGCTGGTTAAAGCGCCAAAAGGCAGTATCGAATACGTGATCGTCCATGAGCTGTGCCATTTGGTGCATCGCAATCATACCAAAGAATTTCATGGCCTGCAAACGCGCATGATGCCCGACTGGCGCAAATGGAAGGATCGATTGGAATATATGTTAGCTTAGTAGGCGGTGGGAGAAGGCGCGCAACAGATCTTGACTAATTCAATTAATGGAATAGCCAGTTTTTCAACTCTTTGATAAAGTTTTCCGTAAGAGATTCCAAGTCTCTGAATAGCCTGCTTCGTCTTCCCAAAAACATACCTGACAAATCTCAAATGACCCATCGGGGGGATGGGTGAAGGTCTTATAGCCGCAACAGGGCCCAGTAAATTTCATTGTACTCCAGATACCGCCGAAGGTATTTGTTATTACCAGTAAAAGATGCTTTTCTCTTTGGATGAATGCCTCGGTAACTTGTTTTATGGTTCAATACCAATTAAGAGCACCAAACCGTGAGGCCTGATTTTGCGCACAAACACTTTGGCGATAAGCGGATGATCTATGTTCTGCTGATGGTCGCCCTGGCACAGGATTGCTCCTTTGCCTCCCCCGCCTGAGTGGGCGAAACCTTGTCTTTTCCTTTTTTTCACTGCAAAATTACGGATGATGAATAAACTACTGGCCCTTGGCCTAATGACGCTTTGGCTTTCGACCGATGCCCAGGACAAAAAGGCCCTGGATTCCGTCGACGGGGTAATTATGAAGACCATTATTAACCCTGCCGAAGAGAGTGCGGGATCCGGAGGACCCAACTGGACGGCGATCGGCCAGCAGGTGCGGGCTTCGTACACCGAGCTCCAGGCCGACCGGGCGATCACCAAGGCGAAGATCTACTATTACTATGGGAAGGACTGGGCGCAGTTCTCCACCGCGATCGTTCACTATACCGATGCCTACGAGAACAAGGACGACGGGGCGCTGATGAACAAGAATGCCAAAATGATTTTGGACCATAGTCAGGATCCAAAAGAATGGAAGGCCGCCCTCGGTTGGATCCAGCACGCCCTGGAGAAGCAGCCAAACAATGAAACGTACAAGGCCACCCGCGACGCGCTCAACGCCAAACTGGTCGGACAATAAAACATCGAAAAACCGGCATAGACACGGGTCGGGTACCGCTATCGAACGCTTTAGTTTTGAATGGTGCTTAAAAAGCACAGTTTTCTCATGTGAGGCCGGCGCAGTTTCTACTGCACGCCGGTTTTTTTTAAAAAGGTAGGTACAGATGACGCCAGCTTACGAACGACTGTATGCGGAGATGAAACGGCGACTTGAGCGCTATGGCCGCAACACAAGAGACGCGCTCTGGACTGGTATGCAGCAGGCGGCGATTGCCGGGGCCTACCGGGACTGCCTGCCCCTTCCCGGGGTGCACCTGAACCCGCCCTCGTATTTCAAGGACCATCTGGCCCGTTTCGAGGCGGAGGTTCAGTACTACGAACTCCGGTATGAGGCCGAACGCTGCCGACCTGATGACGCGGACCGGACCTGGGCGGCCTTCTGGCTGCAGGAGGTAAGTCGTATGACCCAGCTGACCGAGGCCTACCCGGAGCTATACGCGTATTTCCGGGGCGGCGGGACTGACCGGGACCTGGAGTTTTTTGGCGGCGATCCCGTAGTGGCGGAAAAAAATGCGGGGATTTGGTCTTCTTTTATCGCGCTGGGCCGCTACGAACAAGACCTCGAAGAAATCTTCACCCAACTCTTGAGCACGTGACGACCAATAACCCTTTACCCACGTGCTGGATCATCGATGACGACCGCCGTCAGGCGGATGAACTGCACCGGCTGCTTCGCGCGCAAGGTTACGGCCACGTGCTTGGGCTATCCAGCAGCGTTGCGGGTTGGGAGCAGCGGCCGGTCGATTGCCTCTTTATCCGGATCAGCCAGTGGGACGACTACCTCAAGATAGGGATGGCGGCCGCGTCGCCATCACCTATGACCGTTATCTTTCTTTCAGGCGAACATGAAAAATGCACCGGACATCTCGCCGATGTCCTCGATTTTCACCTGCAGCCCCCTTACCGCGCCAGCCGCCTGGGGGCGATCTTCCACCGGCGGGCAGTCCGGAATTTTGAACCCCGATCGCTCGATTTTTTCTTTCTGAAAATCGAGTGCCGGTTTGAGGTCATTTACTTCTCAAGGTTGCTCCGCGTCCGGGGCCGCCTGGGCTGGCTCACCATTCAAACGCGTGACCGGGAATATCACGTTTCAGGCACCCTGGCCCAGTTCCAGCGCCGCCTCCCGGTTCCCAGCAACCGCGTCAACCGTCATCTTTTACTGATTCATGATTAACCCCAACAATGAGCGACTACCCATCGATCGACCAATTGACAAAAGACGAAGGATTTCTGGCGTGGTATTATGGTACCGATCCGGTGCAGGTCTCCAGGTGGACCCGTTGGATCATGACAAGTAATGTACATGCGGAACTCGCCCGGCAGGCGTACGACCTGTTGCAGTCCATCCGGAAGGCGGAAGGAAATGACCTTCCGGAGGAAGACATTGCGGGCCTCTGGGCGGCCATCGGGACAGGCATCCGCAAAGACGATCGGAATATTCCACCTCCGACAAGCAATCCAACATGACGGCGACATCCCGAATACCGACCTGCTGGATCATCGACCATAACCCGGACGCCACGGAAAGCCTCCGCCAGCTGCTGGAGACGGGAGGCTATGGTCAGGTCCTGGGCACATCCGCCTCCGTGGCGGACTGGTCCGGTCAGCCGGTTGACTGCCTCTTTATCCGGATCACGGCCTGGGACGATTACCTCCACTGGCGTTGGACCCACCGCGGGTCCGCGGCGGAAACGGTCGTCTTCCTTTCCGGCCGGTTTGAAAAAGGGTCGCGGCACCTCCGGGAAGACCTCGACTTTCACCTTCGTCCGCCCTACCAGCCGGGCCGGATCGCAGGGATCATGCGGCGAAGGATCGATCCGGATTTCCACAGGCGATCACTGGACTTATTCTTTCTGAATATTCGCTACCGCTTTCAGGTTGTCTATTTGAGGGACCTGTGGTATATCGAGGGAAACGGCGGCGGCACGATCCACGTCCACACCGCCCGCGGCAAGTACACGGTCTCCGGTACCCTCGGGACATTTCAGCGCCGGATCCCTATCCCCTGGCAACGCGCGAGCCGCAGCGTGGTCGCCGCGCAGTACGAGCCGGTTAGGTTAACTTCTTGCTCCCGCTCGAAAGGATAGTGGGGAAGTGACACGGAAAAGTTGTTGCGAATTATTTATTAGTCGTCAGACCCGCTCCGCACGTCACTGAATAAACGGCATGAAAAACCCGAACGATCGTTTGGATAAAACGCGTCCTTAATTGTTTTATAATCAGTTATACGGAATCTTTTCACGGCACGGATGCCGGGAGTTTTCTCATGTGAGTAGCCGGTACGGTCTCTACTGCGGCCGGTCTTTTTTTATACCCCAAAACTAGCAACCGATGCTTGCCCAAGCCCAAAATCCCACCGTGCTTGTCATCGACCCGGATACCCATGCCTCCAACCAGCTGGCGGAACTGCTCCTGGACCGCCGCGAGCGCCCAGAAGTGATGACGGCGACGAGCGTCGGCGTTGCCGAACATGCCCTACAAACAGAATACATCGCGTGGCTCTTTATCCGGATCGGCGTTTGGGATGATTATCAACGGCTGGCAGCCACGCTGCCTCAACCACCCGGCAGGGTGGTCTTTCTTTCGCCGGCGCACGAGAATTACACGGGGGACCTGCCTGAGCTCCTCGACGCTCACTTGAAACCGCCGTATTCCGCGGCGAAGATCGCCCGCATCTGGGACCGGCTAACCCATCCGGCTTTCCGTCCGCGTCCGCTCGACTTCTTTTTCCTGAAAACAGACGGCCACTACCATATCATCCGGTACCCAGACTTGCGGCAGGTCCGGCGCCGCCGGGGGAAGATCCAGATCTTTACAAGGGTAGGGGACTTCGAGGTGATCGGCAGCCTGGTGGAGTTTCAGGCGCGGTTGCCGGTTCCGCTGACCCGCGTTGGGCGGAACTTGCTGGTGAATGAGGGGTACTAGGAGATTTTTTTATACAGTCTGCTTCAACCGCGCATTGTTCTTTTGCGGCACCAAGGAATCGTTGTCGCTATGGCTTTGGCCTTTTCTCATTTCGCCGATCTAACCTCGGTTTGTCCTTTGTATTGACCCTGATCATTGTAAATTAATGGGCGAGAAAATAAGGAGATCGACATTTATCCAGAATACTTGAACAAGGCCTTTACGACTGTGCCCTTTGTCGAATTAATCGGCGTATAAATTAACCTCTCATAGGTTTTCGGATGCTCGAGCTTATGTTCATCATTACCAATGGCGAGCGATAACTCGTCCGTCAATCCGACGACCGCTTCATCAACTTCCTTATATATTGATGGAGCAACTGTTTCGAGGACATTTAAAAGAGCTTTCCGCAGGTTCTTCTCTTCCGCCTTAATGAACGCTACTGCATCGATCTTCATCTTATCCGTCCACTGGCCATTCGCGGGCACGATTTCCTGAAGCTTATGCATCTGGTCGAAAAAACGCCATAAATCCTCTCGATTTGGTGTATAAACCAATTCGAGGAACCATTTGATCCTTGTGTCGGTTAGGTTCTTCCTTTGCGTATATCTATATATAATAAAGGCCAACCCCAAATTGGCAATGGCTGCAAGAGCTGAGAGAATTGGGGCAAAATCCTTAAATCGCTCCCAACCGCTAGTAGGGGGCGGGCTTCTCTGAGTTGGGTTGGATATTTGAAGTAAGCAACTAAGCCAATGCATTTTTTTGCCTTAAGATGCGATCAATTGCATCCCTGAGATCTTCATCAATCTTATATTGTCCAGGGTTATCGATATGAAATTTCTGATAAAAACCTTCTCGCTTAAGTGTGGAGACCACGTTAACCAAAAACTCCTCTAAAAAGGACGGGTTGATTGACCTGATATCGATAGGGATTGCAATCGTGACGGATTCGTTTTGATTGGCAACGGTATCAATTTTAGAATCCTTCCTCACTTGGGCCCCCCTGTCACGTCCTGTAAACACCTTCGAACCAGGTGTCCGGAAATCCTGAAGGTTAATTGTAGCGCTAGCCATGACTACCGTTGTTTTCGATGTTATTAAAGTTAATACAAATTTTGGCCGTTATCAAGGTACCTGGGAAAAAATTGTCCGCAAAGGTAACGTATTTAGAGTCGGGTTTGTCTTCAATATTGCCTGAAGCGTTAAAAGTCATCATTTTGAAAGGCTCCTCGCCCTCTCCACGGGATTTCTCAACTATTTGATATTCACCATTAAATGTTATACGTGTATTGCCCGACATGATAGCCAAGAATGAGGAATTGTCGTTCGCCATATCACCTTTTAGTGAGAAAAAGCTCTCGATGAAATTAATTGATCCATTACCTCGCTTTTTTTCAGGGACACTAGTGACCCCCTCTTGAAGCGCATAAAGCGTCCATAGCGTCTCTTCTTCAAAGCTTCCTTTCAGGAAGAACAGTCTTTTTGTATACTTCTCCGACAACTCCTTCATAGTGCTAATTATATGCCAACCCTCAGATTCCCTTTGCTTAAAAGTTTCATAAATCGTTGTTCCAAAGCTCAATATAGCAAAATTGAAAATGCCGTGTTCAACATCCTTTACTTTCGTTTTTTCAAAGTAACCAATAGCGTAACGGTATTGTCGTTGAGAATGTTCGCCGGCATTCCCCAATATTTCCCCAATAACCTTGGACAATCTATTGAGTGCTTGCCACGTTAGCGTCCGATTCATCTCAGCATACCGCTCAACAATATAATCTACCATCTTGGTAGTTTCAACTTCCCGCTCTGCTCCCGCCGTGTGTCTAAAGTTATCTCCCCGAATGAGATGGAATGGGACAATATCTGGAAGTGTCACTCGGTTTCTCCCAATATTCTCAAACGTGCCTATAGAGAATAAAATCTTTCCAATAGCAGATTTTGTAAAATTCCTCGGTTCAAACCGTTGAAACGTTGTCTTGATTTTTCTCCGTCCACATGTTTTATAGTACTCCAAAAATTCAGATAGAACAATGTCTAAACACATCTGCGCATCGATATCAAGCGTTTCACACTGGTCGTAGTCCAACGTAATGATCGAAAAGATATCTTTATAGAATGCTACAAACAGTCGCTTCAAAAATAGAAAGCTCTCGTTCGGATTTGCGGTCAAAGAAAATACTTTTGGAACCAAGAATATACCGCCTTCCGGCAGCCTCATTGCCGATCCGTCGAATGCCTCCGGCCTTTCGGCAAGGAAACGAATGTCATCGCTTAAAACGGGCTGCCTCTTGCTCTGAAATGAATAATTGCTACCGAAAGGTTTATATTTGGGAACAGAGTAGTCAAGATTTCCCTTTTGCTTTGCCTTCTTAATAACGTTTTTTATATGGCGATAGAACCCAGATCTACGTTCACGTATTTTCTTTTTCCGTCGATTCTGTTTTAAAAATCTGCGCCACAATTTCACCGCCGAAATTGAAACCTTTCCTTTTCTCAAAGCGTTTCTTGAAGTATTAGTAAAGGGCAAATATACTAATTGGGAGGGTGAAATGGCACCTGGAATTTAACGCGTTCGAAGCGATGAATCCTGGCCCCTCATAGTTCGCACATTTATGAGTAACACCAAACTGGATGCAAAAGAAAATTATTCATTTTCGAAAGTTTCGAAACCCGCCATTTGGTCCCTTATTTGAGCCATTTCGTAATGCGCTAGCAGGAGTTGGTAAAGTAGTTGAGCCTCGAGCGGGATATTTGCAGATTTGCCTCGGCTGCGTCAGTTAGCTGGTACCGATAAACTGGATTTAGGCATCAATTATATATGGCCTGAATCGTGTTAATACAAAAAATGAATTGAACCTTATTCTAGACATTTTGTCGGCGGCACCAACTTCGATTGGACGAATTAAATAACAAAAACGGCCCTTGCGGGCCGTACACTAAATCAAATACCATTAACCATTAAACCTTATCCTATGCTTACCAAGTTATAACACTTCTCCAAAAAAAGCAAGGAAAATAAAAGAAAGTTCGCGGCCGTTGGATGAAACTGCTTCTAACTTGTTTTAGTCGCTGAAGCCCGTTCATGTCGACATCGTACCACCTGATCATCGGAACCGATTACCCTTTTGCGAGCGCGCTCGCGACCGCCCTCATCCGGAGTTATGGCGACGCGGCTGTTCAGACCACTCCGGAGGCCGCGACATTGACTTCCCTGGGTGGAACGGGCGAGATCAGCTGTATTTATTTACTTTCCTCGATCTTTCCCAGCCAAACAACGGAACACCCGACGGCGACCTGGCACCGGAGCGTGCGGGAGTTGATCACGGTCCTTGACTTCGCAAGGGCGGCAGCGGTCAAGGTCTTTTGGCCCTCGTCGATCGCGGTCTTTGGTGAAAGTGCTCCCACCGAACAGTGTGGCATAGCCGCGCCGCAGCAGGCCATGAGTTTTTTCGCGCTCTGCAAACGCGCGGGCGAGCAGTGGTGCCGGCAATATCACGAGGAACATGGCGTCGATGTGCGGTGTCTCCGGTTTCCGGTGCTGATCCGACCGGCCAAGGCAGGCGGCAACCTGGAACAAATGCCGACAATCACCTCCGATCAACGTCGCCCGGTCCTGCATGTCGAGGACGCGGTCCGCGCGGTCCTGGAGCTGATGTTCGCGCCACCGGAGGCGGTGCGGGAGCGGATCTACCACGTGTCGGGAACGAGTATTTCCGTATCGGAGCTCCTGACCGAGATCCAGTTCCATCACGCTGCTGCCGGGCTTGAGATTTGGAATCTTCCGGAACACCCGGGACCGGAGAGCCTCGACGACAGCGCGGCCCGTGCGGACTGGGGCTGGAAACCCCGCTACGATCTGCTCCAGCTCGTTAAAAATCTCTTGCAACCCCGCTGAACGCCATGCCTGATCCACCCGTCCCCGTCCTGATGCTTTACGACCCAGAGGAATTCTGGAAACAGGTCCGCGCGACCGTCCGGGAAAAAATGGCGGCGGTGCATGCGGGGTATAACGGGTTCATCTCCGCCCTCGAAAAAGCCGGTCTGCCGGTCAAGCCTGCCTATAGCTTCGCCGAGGTGCGCCAGCTCTTCGGGGTTTCCCAACCGGTCCTCGACTCGTGGGCTCACCACGGCCTTTTCCGTCCCACCCGCATCGGCAGCCGGTTCTACGTCCTCTATGCCGACCTGATTACTCTTTTCCACGCTAAATAAAAATCGCCGGGTCGCTTTGGATGAACCACGCGTCCCTTTGTTTTAAAAATAGACATTCATTGTAATATGACTGCTGGACAAAAATCCCCTTCGCATACCTCCATCGGTTGGTCAACCGAGATCGGCTTGCTGTTTGGCAGGGCTCTTGGCCGGCTGCTCCACATCGGGCGCCCCAGGAAGGTGGCCCCTGCGGAAAATATATTGAATGTCGAGGATCTTCACTTTGTGGAAAACATCAACCGCCAGTGCAAGGCCGCCTGGCGAATACGGAAGTATAGGGGCAGGCGAGGCAAGTCCATCTTTATCATTGACAGCAATTGAGTGGCGCTCAACATGCATCCCGGTTATGTCGCTCGTCCCACCGCACTGTAGCTGCATTGGGCCACGCGAATTACAGCCATTTATTCTCTTTTTTATACCTATAATCGGAATAATTACGATTATTTTGTAGCGGCATTCTACATGGATCACTTTACTTCCCGGTTAGGTTTTGTATTAGCAGCCGCATAGGTAGTTCTTATCTGTGCGTGAAAACCCAACCGTCATGAAAGAGCTCCTCTTACTCTGCTGGACGATGATATGGCTTTACGCCTCGGCGCAGAACCTTCAAGCGAAGACATCGAACAATGTGCTGGAGTTCAAATGGACCGATGGAACTTCGATACCAACTTCAGCCGGACCGTTGAGCGCCGACACGTCGCGGTGGGACCTGCTGATCAATCACCAGGCCACGCTGAAGGAGCTGCTGAAGATCAAGACCACGTGCCGCCGCATGGGGCTTTATTTGAATTACCGGATCCTCAGTTTTGACGAAGGGCAGAAACTGACTGCTATCGAGGTGGAGTATGCGCTGAAACATGGCAACGTGGCGGTCGCCGCCGCCTGCGACCTGACCGATAGCACGCGATTTGGGGTGTTTGGCGTTTCCACCGAACGTGGGACTGAGTATTACATCGGCTATCAGCGACCGTAAGCAACCGCGAGGCAGAAAAGGGTGGTCTGTTATTGGATGAAACCGCATGTTAATTGTTTTTAAGCCCGTACCCGATCAAAACAGACCCCATGGAAACGATCATCATTACCTCTGAGACCGAGATCAAAAAATGGATTCGCGAGATTCTTCGCGAGGAACTCGCCAGGGCCGCTCTACTGACCCAACCCGCGTCCCCGGACTATGCCGAGCCGCTACTGACCAGGAAGGAGATTGCCGCGTACCTGAAAATATCCCTAGTCACACTGCAGGACCGGATGAACAAGGGTCTGCCCTGCATCCGTCAGGGCCGCCGTGTCCTGTTCCTAAAGTCCGAGGTCCTGGCCGGCCTCAAAGACCGACCGGCAAAACGGCCATAAAACCGGAAGATTCTTGGATAAACAGCGCGCACACTTGAACACGATGGCTGCACCACCCGTCCCCGTCCCGATGCCTAACGACCCAGTCGAAGCGATTAACGAAGCAACAACAATCCGTTAGTCACTACTTAACCGCTAGTTGCAGAAATAGACAGTAGCTTGGGATTCATATGCAAAAACTAACCTACGTTGTTGTTGCCGTCCTTTTGTCGGGCTGCGGCTGGCGAGTATTCGAAAGTGGACACCGCATAAGCCATGGGCTGCCGCCGCCTGCGCCTGATTCCGTTCTGACGATATCGCTCTTCAATGCGATCTCCATCCCCGAATCAGCTATTGCCGTGAGTCATGTTATTATCAAAGCTCCCTTACAGAAATTCTTCGATTATGAGCAGTTTGTTACAGCTGCCCGAAATGAGGCGGCCCTGCTGGGGGGAAACATGATAAAAATAAACAGCTTCCATGGATTGATCCATACCAGGTGGATCAGACAGAGCATCTATGTCACCGTTTACCGGATAAAGGGGGCCGATCTGGCAGATTTTGCGCGGGCGCTGGACTCCGCGAAAAGGCACTACGCCGATTCAATTCGGCTGGTGGCGATCGTACACATCAGAGATCGTGACGAGCAAGGCCAGCGGGTGGTGTATTTCAATGACAGCATCGTGGCGAAAATGCACGGAGTGGGTTTTGACGCCATGAGGAACCCCGGGCGATGCGACCTGGTCTTCAGACAGATGGGCGTCTTACGCGTGGGGCCCGCCCCTCCAATGCACCTGGATATTGAGTTAGGGAAGGAGTATTATATCCTTTTGTATATGGAAACAGGGAGGCATCAGTATTTTTATCATTATCAGTTAATGGACAAAGAGCATTTTTACTATAAGCTAAGGTGAAAGGGCTGCGCCGCAATTGAAGTTTCGGATCCCGGCGATTATCGCTTTCCGGGATGAAGTCAGGAAATTGGATGAATCTATGCCTCAGTTGTTTTATAGATGACCGTTATGGAACAACAAGACAACGCCCTCTTACGGGAGATCCAGGAACTGAAGGCCATTCTATCGATTGTGATCGGTACCGCCGATCGGGTGGGGGAGGACCGCTTTTCAACCGAAGCGCTGAAACAAGCCGCGAAGCTTTTTCTAAAAATGAGCATCGAACGCGGGGATTGGGTTGACGAAGATGACCTGTCCAAGTATTTGGGGCCCTGCCCCTGGCGGCCTGGCGACTTTATCCGGAAAGAATTTGCGTTCACCAGTTGGGTCAAGAAGGGACACGGGTACCGGTATTCAAAAAAGGACCTCGAGGCGCTCGGGCAGGAATTGAAGGCGCATAATATCGACTTGCAGCGGTACCAGGAATTCCTGAACGATAAAGCAGCATTCGACAAAAAGGCGGCAAAGCAATCGGCCCTTCCAGCGCCGAAAAGCAAGCCCTTCCACTTCCCCAAGGGGGTCAAAAATATCACAACGTCCGAGATCCAGAAGCCCGAACCGGAACTCGTTCGCCAGGACCTGGCCCAGCTCAAACAAGCCTTCAAAGAAGGGAAATTTGAATCCTATATCGACATCTACAAGGGAACCCATGCCATGATGAAACACATCTATATGTTCCAAAAATACCTCGAGCCCGGGCTCAAAAGACGCTGCCACAAATGGTGCGAGGACTTTAATTATGCCAATCGCGCGTTGGAGCTGATTACTGGCAAAAAGGAGAAATTTGTCGTCACCGATCCCGCGGCCATCGAACTGTAACAACGATCATGACCATGCATCAAACACCACCCGGCACCATTCTCCTCCACAGCATCACTCCCGAACAATTTTACGAGCAACTCCGCGCCATAATCAAACAGGAGATGCAGCAGGACCAGCTCTTGACCAAAGAAGGCGCCCTGAAAATGACGGGCGTGAGCACTGCCGCCTTCCACCGGGCGATCCAGGAGGGCATCATCCATCCGCAGCTGGTCAAGGGCCGCACGAGAGCCATGTATCTCGAGTCTGAGGTGTTGAAGATCCAAAAGAAAAAGAAACCGACCGAGCCCGACCGCCCTGTCCCATGAAAATCGAATTTTTGGAAAGCCCTGAAGCGGAGCGCGGGGATTGTATTAGCCTGCTGGGCATGCCTCCTGCGACAGTAGCCAAGTACCACAAAAAAGGCATCACCACGATCACGCAACTGTCTCATTTATTTCGTCCGCGAAGGAGAGCGCGTACCATACCGGTAAAAGGTCGTTACCTCTACGAACTGAAGGCGCTTGCCATCCGGGAGCAAAAGACCTATGTGCTGCATAAGCCTGACATTCCCTCGACGCCCGTCTCGATCTACCTCGACATGGAGGGGCTGCCTGATGAAAAGTTCATTTACCTGATCGGCGGTATCATCACCCAGGCCGATCGACCCGATCAAACTTTTTCTTTTTGGGCGAAGGACCAAGAGGAAGAGGGACTGATCTTTGATCAACTAAGAAAGGTTCTCGAAAAGTATCCTGAAGCGACCATCTACCACTACGGCAGCTACGAAACCAAAGCGTTCAAGAAAAATAGTTTTGCTTTCGCTGAAAATCGATTGGTGAATCTGCTCGGCTACCTCCGTACCCATGTGTATCCACCAATCTATTCCAACGGCCTGAAAGAGCTGGGAAAGCACCTCGGCTTTGCATGGAGCGATCCGGAGGCGACCGGGCTGAAAAGTATCGACTGGCGGAAAAACTGGGAGGAATCAAAAAATCAGAACTGGAAGGATCGGCTGATCAGGTACAATCTGGATGATTGCACCGCGCTTAAACACGTGAAAGCATGGTTTGATAGCCTGGCTCCCACCGAGATCAAAAAATTCAGTCCCTATAAATTCGATACCAATCCCGAATTTGGCGCGGACTTCAACGCAATCAGCAAAGCCGCTTATTTTGACTATCAACGGAGCCGGATCTACTTTCGGGACAAGAAGGCGTCCGTCAAGCCCAGCGCCAAAGTCAAACATCTGGGCCGCGGCCACGTGATCTGGCAACCGAAGAAAGCGAATGAGATCATTGTCGCGCCGTTTCGGCCATGCTGCCCCTACTGCGGCCATAAAAAGATCTACCACAGTGAAAAGAAAAAGAGCTTCAAACAAACCGACCTGAAATTTACGCGCTCCGGGATCAAACAATGGGTCATCGAATACCAATCGGGTATGGGCAAATGTGCGAAGTGCCGGATGAAACACAATGATGTCGTACTCCGCCGCGTTCATTTCGGCGATAACCTCTTCGCCTGGGCGGTGAATCTCTACGTCAACTACCATATCAGCCACGAACTGATCAGCCGGCTGCTCCAGGAAGAATTCGGCATCTACGCCAACCGGCTGTACTTCATGCAGCGCAAGGAAAAATGGTTCCAGCAGTTCAGCCCAGAAATCACTCGACTCCGGGACCGGATCCGCCAAAGCTCCGTCATCCATATCGACGAGACACAGATCAAACTGTCCAAAGGGAGCGGATATGTCTGGGTCCTCGCGACGACCGACACCGTGTGCTATCAATTCACACCCAACCGCGAATCGGGTTTCCTCACCAAGTGGCTTCAGGATTTCACCGGAATCATCGTCACGGATTTTTACGGAGGCTACGAGCCGCTCGGGTTCCGGCGCCAGAAATGCCTGATCCACCTCATCCGCGACCTGAACGACGAGCTGTTCAAAAATCCCTTCGACGAGGAGTATAAGGCGCTGGTCGTGGCCTTTGGAAAATTGCTCCGGCTCGTGATCGCCACGATCGACCGCTACGGGCTGAAGAAGCGACATCTAACCAAGCACGTCAAGGACACCGAAACGTTCCGCGGCCAGTTCGTCGATCGGGAACACAAGAGCGATCTGGCTGCTAAAGCCGCCAAGCGATTTCGCAAACACTGGGACCAGTGCTGGAACTTCCTTCACCATGACCGTGTGCCCTGGAACAACAACAACGCCGAGGCCGCCATCAAAGCGTTTGCCCAGCACCGCCGGAGCGTCAACGGCATGGTCACCGCGAGCCGCCTCCCCCAATATCTCGAGATGCTGAGCCTCGCCCAAACCTGTCGATACCGCAATATCTCGTTCCTTGAGGCCCTCCGCCGGAAAGTAGACGTCACCTAACAAACACGCTTCAATCATTTTTGCAACACGAAATTCGCCGTGTAGGCCAAACACAAAATACCTAATAAATAGATCATGAATATATATAAGGAAGCCAGCACACGGTTAAATTGAATCTTTTTTACCTCGATGGATAAACGGAAAAAGACCGTGGACGTGTAGACCGTGGAATACCAGAAGCGCCTGCATGCCCGCCTCCAGGAGAAGGGATTCTCGCCAAGTTTGGAAAACGCTGGGATGCCATCGATTGGATATACCTTTTCGTTAAGGTGATTTAGCCAGAAGTAATTTAAAGCTGAAAATAAGAGCACAAACACGATCGCCCAGGCAATCACCCGCCATTTCGAATAACCATAGTTCCACCATAGCATTTGCAATTTGTCGGCGAGCCAATTTAATGGACTATTCGCCTGGAAATGATGGTATTCAATATCGAGCGCCTGATAACTGTCTTCCTGACCATGAGACTTGAAATTCTGAAGCAGTTGTTCATAGATGGAGCTTTTCTCCTCATCCGAAAGGGTATCGCCGGTCTTGGGGTCGATAAATAGCAATTTGAAATGTTGGTAGTCGAGATGGACCATGGAAATATTGGTCCTGTTGAGGAATATACGATATACTTTTCCTTTTATGAATTGTGCATCTGTCAGTTCGATCACCTGCGGAATTCGAATGTTTTCCGAGAGGTCAAGCGTAGTCGGCAATGTCGCGAGTGTAAAGCTTAAATTGCTTTGTGGTCCAAAAATTAGGCCGGAAAAGTAGGCCACATTGCCGAATACAACATTTGAAAAATCTGCGTCACCCAAGAACGTGCACATGCAAAAGTGGGCTGAATCTGAAAATCCGCAGTACTCGAACCTGGCATTCGCTTTGAAGACAGAATAGGTAAAATCAGTATTTCTCGAAAATAAAACCGAGTCGAACAGTGCATCTTCCGCAAATTTTGCCTTCCGGATATCTAGTCTTTCAAGAAAAGTATCTTTCGTCAGCTGGACGGGACAGTTAAATACCAAACCATGCCCGCTATTGGGTATATTGTCGCCCCAATAATAATTGAAATCGGTGGTGTAATTTAAGCCATGATCGTTGATGGGATAGCTCACTTCGCAATCTTTAATCTGGAGGTCGATGAAGGTGCGCAATCTGAAGGCTGAATCAACTTGAGCCGAAGACGAAACGATGAGGCTAAGAAATGTCAATCCAATGACGGTTGCCTTGAGAACAGGGTTCATGACTAATGAGATTGCTACAGGGTAAGGTAGTTACAACCCCACAAAGAAAATACCGTTAAAAAACGGTTTCTTTTCTCCCTCCGAAGCGGTAGCTTTCAATTATTCAATTTCCCTCACCTAAAATCGTGTCTATGGAACAAGTAACGGCTCGCGCCTTCTTGTCTCCGACCCTGGTCCTGCTCGCGATGGACTGGACGGACGGAGCCGACCGCGATGATTTTCTGGGCTTTGCGATCAAACGCACGCCCGGCTTCCGCCCGAAACAGGGCGCCAAACCCAATGCTTTTGACTGGCTGCCGAATCGTCTGGGCTTCCACGGCCCCAACCCCGATGGCAAGGACATGCCCAGCCTGACCAACCCGATCCAGCATTTCGAATGGTGGGACGCCCGGATCAATTCCGAGGACCGGGGCAAGCAATTTACCTACGAGATTTACCCTGTCGTTCATTATCCGAACTTCTCGCTCCCGAAGGAGGCGATGGCCACAGTCACCGTCATCGTGCCGGAAGTGGAAGAAAATGGAATCGGCACCTATTTCAACCGGGCCGTCGTGAGTTCACAAGCCTTTGCCCGGGAATTCCCGAAGGTCACAACGAAGCAGCAGTATGACCAGGCGCTCGCCTGGCTGTCGAACGGGATGGACGAGGCGCTACTCGACTTTATCCAGAAGGCCAATACGAAACAACTCGCCGGCGCGGCCTACCACCTGACCGACGACGAGTGGACGGTCCCGGCTTTACAAAAGCGCCAGAAACCAACCTCCTTTGTCTACTTCTTTAAGAAAGCCGGCAGCGGAGGAAAGGGCGGCGACAATGCGAATGCGGGGACCATCAAATTGCTCAAACCGAACAAGAACATCAAATTCTATATTCGGACGAAGACCAGCATCATGCACGACAAGTTCATCGTTCGAACCACGGGAGACGAGGCCGCCAATGCGGAGGCAGTCCTGACGGGAACGGCCAATTTCACTACCGAAGGACTGACTCAGCAGGCAAACGTCATCCATACGTTTGAATCCCCAGCCCTCGCCGCGCTTTACCTGAAGCGCCAGATCCTGCTCCGCGACGATCCGTCGAAGGGGCAAACGGCCGCGGGTGCCAATTGGTCACCGAAGCTGAAGGTGGGCGATGCCACGATCCGGGTCTTCTTCGCGCCGGAAGCACCGGCGGCCAACAAGCAAAAGGGAACGGCCGGGTCCCGGAAATCGATCGGCGAGGTCGTCAATATTGTGAAGGGAGCCAAAAGCTCGGTTTTCTTCAGCCTGTTTTCCGCGACCGATAAACCGCTCCTGGATGTCTGCACGTCGACGGCGAAACGGGGCCAGCTGATGCGGGGTCTTGTCAATAGCATCAGCAAAAAGAATCCCCAGGCGAGCGGAAAGACTGAGAATGCCTCGACGGTGGCCGCGACTTGGCTTTACGAAACGTCGAAGAACGACAATATGGTCGTGGGCCACGATAGTTTTGGGAAGGACCAGACGCCCACCGGCTTTTGGCAAGAAAGCAATGTGCTTGTCGATCCGACCAAAAAGAAGCCAAAGCAGGCCGCCGGAGCGGGGAAGAAAAAGGGTGGCTTCCAGGTACCGAACGTATACGTTCATCAAAAGATCGTGATCGTCGACGGAGATACCGACAACCCCACCGTCTTTGTTGGTTCGGCAAATCTAAGCGGCAACTCGACCTGGAACAACGACGAGAATCTGCTCGAGATCACGGATTGCCCCCGCCTGGCCAAAGCGTATGTCGCGGAATTCATGCGGCTCTACGAACAGTACCGCGCCCGGTTCTCCTGGAACCGCCGCCAGCACAGCAAAGCAGGCGATACCTTCACCCTGACGACCGACGCGAGCTGGGCAAAAAAGGACTATACGAAAGGAACGATGGAATACAAGGCGCGGCTGACCTTCGCCGGTACAGGGGTGCCGCAAAACGAGGGCGCTATTGCGTAACGCAGGTTTAGGATAGGTTCAAAGCCCGGGCTCCCAGGGAACCGGGCTATTTTTATTAAAAATAAAAACGTCGCAAACATGAAAAAGCTGACGCTGCAAAACATCTTGCTGATCATTATTGCCATCGGCATCTGGATCATCGTGCTGCAACGACTTGGGGTGATTCACAAGGTGGAACAGGTGGAGGCGGACGTAAGTGGCAGTGTTGATGTAGACAATACCGTCGATGTGAATGTGATTCAATAGATCAAATCGTCTTACCTTTTTTCGGCCAGAATATGATAAACAAAGTTTTTGCCATCGTTTTTATCATTTTGGGAGGGGTGTTTATTCTCCTGGGCATTTTGCCCGCCAGAACAAGCACTCTTGACTCAAAAAGGACCCTTGATTCTTTAGTAATGTCGAAGATGGATTCGCTTGCCAGGGGGAATCCAGGTTCTATTACGGAAGAGCGTGCACATGCGATTGATATCCAGGTAATGAAGGATTATAAGCCCAAAGCCCGCAAAACCACTTGGGAAAGGTTTTTAGTTTTTATGCTTATTGGATGTTCCATTGTTCTTGGTGGGGTCGCGTTGTATAAGCGAAGCAAAAAAATGAGTTCGCTCCCAGAGAAGTCAAAAATCAGCCCGCTAGTCCAAAGACAAAATAGGGTTTTTATCTGGAGTGTGGTGGTTTTTGTCCTGCTGTTCATCACGCTATGTTACTTCGGCATGAATTCTGTAACGCCCCTGTTATTGTTTTTGATGCTAATTTGTTTCCTGGGGATCGTTTACTTTGTCCGCGAGCTGATCTTCTTTAATGATAATTTTGGAGATGCAGGCAGGCATTTGGTGAACTGGGAGTATCCCAACGGTGATGTCGTTGTAATTACCTGCTGGGGACTAATGAAATTTATTCAGGAAGTGCCGGAACTACACACTTCGATCAAATTTGAAGGCGTTAAGTGGGACTTTGATAATGCGAAGGACCTGGCTGAAAGTCTTTTGAAGGGGGAGGGAAATCCGCTAATGGCACTCGTGCCGTCCATTGGATTTTCGACCACAAGCAATCAAGTGGACGATTACATTCCGTTTAGTTTTGTGGATAAGGTCGATTTGACTTTTATTGACAAAGATCATGGGTATTTGATTGTACGCATCGAAAAAAAGTACCACAAGAGGAAATACACGCTGTCTTTCCCCCTACCTGTGTCAAAAGCATCGCTCGCAACAGAGGCGGAGATTTTTGATCAGCGGATCGCCGGAAGACACAGTCCCGTCCGAGCCCTTTACATTGACAAATCGCTCATTGCAGAAATTAACGGAGAAGATATTAAGCCTCCCGATATTGAATAACTCTATGAGATGGATAGCCCCATTTTTACCTCCTCTTTGATGGAGCATCCGACTCAGCAAGTACGGCGGAGCGGAATGTGCAAAACCTTATTTGCTAAATAAATTAGTATTTCTTTCCTTTGAGTTTTAGTTCTCCATTTATTGAAAAAGGCCCTGTCAAGTACGGCAGGGTACTTTTATCGCTCTTTGAAATGTTGTAAATGGTGGCGGAATCGCAGGGGCAAAAAAAAGGCCCGGATAGAAATCCAGCCCGTTTTTAAATCCAATATCCTATGAAAAACCGAAAGAGGAGGTTCAATTGCCGTGCCAATCTGTAATGGAACTACTTCGCATATGGCAGCCAGTGAGTTGGCCGATATTGTGTATTCAGCTGAGATTATTTTTTATCCCGAAAGCGGAACAAATTTCTTGAGTTGAGAGTTGGGGATAAGCCGCGGCCAAACACGGTCTTTTCTCGCATGTCAAATTAAAGATGTATATTAGGTGTACTAGCCCCCCAATCTATACACCCATTACACCTTTGCTATGGAAGTCTCCATCTCTTCCCGCGCCGGCGACGACATCCGGTTCGTGAGCGACCTCACACCCCGCCTGCAACCCTACCGTCTTCGCGGTGCGAACCCGATCGTGACCACTGCAGGTTTCGGCGACATGGCGTTCCAGCATGTTCCCGGCAAAGGCTTCGATCTTTGGTACAGCACTTACGCGATCACCACGCCGGCGACACTGACCGGCCGCGCTGACATTCCGGTCCTCGAACTCCATATCCCTTTTCGCAACCGAATGCTGACCCGCTGGGATGGGATCGGAGAGCTCTCGATGGACGAACGGCAGTTCGACCTGAGCTTTACGCCCCATGTTCTGACCGAGGTCAACTTCGCGCGCACCGGGGAATACCACACCTTCGACGTGCACTATCATAAAGACCTTCTCCAAACCTTCGCGCCCCATTTTCCGATGCTCGACCGGTTTCTGCAGCGAGTGGAGCGGGGCGAGCCCGCAAGCCTTCTCGGAACCGAGCAGTTCCTGAGCCCTGGCATGACGGCTGCAATAAATGAGATGCTGCAGTACGATTTCATCGATGCGGTCGCGCCGGCCTTCTACGAATCGAAGTGCCTCGAGCTGCTGATCCACCTGCTTCGCCATGTGTCCGGCCTCCGCCCGGTGCAGCGATTCTCGAACTTCGACCTGGAACGAGCCCAACACGCGAGCAACCTCATCCTGGGGGACATGGAGACTCAATTCACCGCAACCGAACTCGCCCGACGCGTCGGCACCAACGTCTATACCTTAAAGATGGCCTTTCGGTATCTCTTCGGTTGCAGCCTCTTCCGGTTCGGGGAGCGAGCCCGGATGGACTACGCGCGCCAACTTCTCCTCGATGGGAAGCTGAATGTCTCCGAGGTCGCACTTCGCGTGGGCTACCCGGACGTCCAGAACTTTTCCATCGCCTTTAAACGCGTGTTTAAAATGAAGCCTCGTGAAATAAAAGGCAAGAAGCCATAAACAGGGTATTTTTATCTATAATATAGGCAACCATGAAAAATACAATCCAAAAAAAGGGACTTCTAATATTCCCGCTGATTTTCGGTCTTTGTTTTTCGCAGGCGCAAACGACCGCCCCGAAGATGCAGGCGTTACAGCACATAAAAATTGTAAAGACACCCGTGAAAGGAGAGGATAAGATAACTACCCAACTGGCCGCCATGGACCAGAGTATTCAGACGATCAATGCCGAGATTCAGAAAACGCTGGCAGACCTCAAGCAGTTGAAGGCTATACAACAAGACCTGAGTGGTGATTTGAACAGCATGAATGAAATGTCTGAGATGACTTCTATGGCTTTGCAAATGGCGATGGACCGGCGATCCAAATTTGTGGAGGCCCTAAGCAACGTGTTAAAATCAATCAATGATGCCCAGCAACAGATTGTGGCGAATATGAAATAGAGGTAACCGTATCCGCCGGGTGCTATTTTAGCGATTTTTCATTTCTCATACATTTTATTTCACTTCTCATACCTTGGTCCCTTGAATGCAGCTGCATATTTGTTGGACAAAACAAATACTGTATGCGACCAATCCTCACGACAGGGCTGCTTTTGCTGGCCCTCCTGCACAGCTTTGCCCAGTTTTCGACCGGCATCCGAAAAGTGTCCGAACCAGCAGCTAAACCGGTAGAGCACACGGATCTTTGGGCCGGCTTTAGCCAAATTCTGGACACGGGTTCCGTTTGCTCTGTCACATTGTTAGTACAAAAGGCCTGGGACCCGCTCTCCGGTCACGCCTTCCTGCAACTGGTAAAATCAGACGGGCAGGATTCCGTCGTCCGCTACATCGGGTTCTACCGCGCCAATCCGAAACAGGCCCTGTTTTCTGACCAGCCGGTACCGGCGAAGCTCACCGACGACGGCTTCCACGCCTACCACGGCTCCCTGCGAAGACAGATCAGCCCCGCGGATCTGCAAGCTGTACTGCGCGAACTCCAGCACTTGTCCACCGTCCGCTACCAGACCTATCATTTCAATAGCGTGGATTTTGCGCTCCGGCTGATGGACGAGCTCCGCCTGACCGATCCGGTTTTCCTGCCGCGCCACCCCTGGACACCCGGGCGATTGTACCGGTTCCTCAAAAAACGCAAGGCCCGTGTGCAGGACCCTCGCGAAATCATATTCGTCTCCCGCGGGGTCCAATACGCCGGCGGAAGTCACACACCTGCCCCGCAGTTAACCATGTCCCGTCATTCCTAAATCACCTTTTATGCATTTCAGCAATTTCAGCTATCTAACCAAGCGGTTACAGGAGGCGGGATTCGGGCAGGACCTGAATGAGGCACTCCAAAATACATTGATCGATCAGCCGTCCAGCTTCGAACTGCCCTATAGAGTCTGCTTTGGCAAGCAGGTACTGGAGATCAAGGTTTTCGTGAGGAAGTGGAAAGAGGCGGACCAGGCAAAGGTCAATCTATACTACATCCAAAAATTCCACGCTTCGCTGAGCCGCGAAAACAGGGTAGACCCAATCGAGCAGGATTTCTATTTTGGCAATACGACGCCATCCGTTACCATCCAGCACGCCTACAACCTGCTCTGCGGCCGGGCGGTCTACCGTGAAAACTTGAGCAATAAAGACAAAGTGACCTACAACGCCTGGGTGCAGCTAGACTTTAACCAGACCGACTCTAAAGGAAATTACAAATGGCAGTACTACACCGACAATTACGGATATGATGTGGTGGAAGAACTGTTGAAGTATCCGATTGTGGGCCTGACTATTCCTGCAGCAGCGGATGCACTGGTGAGCGCCTTACAGCAGGGATACCGCGAAGAAGTTAGCATGCTCGTGTGCGGAAAGCAGGAAAGCTACTACCTGGAAGCGCTCCCGAAGTTCAAGTCACTCGTCGTTTGCGACGCCTCGGGAAACCCGCTTACCAGGGAGGAGCGACTCGCCCTAATCTTTCCTTCTGATTCGCTTGACACGGCAAAGGACACTGTTTCGACTGAACCACCGCCAGTAGATGAAAAACCAAAAAGAAAGCGAATTGCCGTTAAATGACTATTTTATGAGCAAGTTCTTTCAAGTATCGTTGGTTGCCGCCTACGTGGGGTTGACGGCCTTTGTGCCCATCCAGGCATTAAAATTCTGGGGCCATTTCCTCTCACCCCTTGCCATCCTTGGTTGGTTTTTTGGTTGGTCGGCGTACTGCCTCGTAGGAGCACAAGCGCAAGTTGAGCTCATGCTTTGCCGCATGCAAGTCAGGAAACCGCTAAAAGACGAGCAATGTAGAATGTGCGGGTATTTCGACCACGTTCTCCAACTCGCCGGTATTGCGCGGTCATTTCAACTGCTAATCCTTGAGGAACCAGGGTTTAACGCTTTCGCCACCGGACGCCGGACGATCGTGCTTTCACGGGACCTCTTAGAAAAGATGAAGACGCCGCAAATTGAAGCCATTCTCGCCCACGAACTTGGACACCATGTAAGTAATGACTGCCTAACGACAGGGGTGTATTTTGCTGCAAACTTACCTGCGATGTACTGCATCGAGATTTCTAAGTTAGTATGGAAAAAACTTTGCATATGCAGGAGACATTTCAAGATCAAGCGTAGGTTATTGCTTTTTTTTGTTATTATAGGACTGGTCATTCTTGGGATTGCACATATGTTGCTCCCCGTGCTAGAAACTCTCGCGCTTATATTGGCAATCAAGTTGGTAAATCGCCTTTTCCTGTTTTTATGGAAGATAATCTCGAGGTTTACCGAATACAAGCAGGACGCCTACGCGGCTCAACTTGGCTACAGCAAAGCCCTCAAGGAAGCGCTCGTGATATTTACGCAGCAGGAACCACAAAACTTTCGCCGTTTTGAAACACTGATGAGAGGGTCACACCCTTTAGTCTATAATCGCATTCGGCGCCTTGAGGAATTGGAAGGGGTTCGGTAATGGGGGAGTTAGCGTCTGGAGACGGCGGTCGTCTCCATTCATCCGGTAAGGCAGCCTCGCGCTGCCTTACCCATTTCAGGCCTACAAAATCTAAGTCAAATGACTACATCAACGACAATAACATCATACACCTGCATTGAGTGCGGAAACCCCATCTCGCGCGGATCGAGACCGGACAAGCGGTTCTGTTCGGACAAATGCAAAAACGAGTACCACAATGCGATCAAGGTCGCCAATGCCCGTGAGATGCGGCAGATACTGGCGACCCTCAAGCGAAACCGGGCGATTCTCAAGACTATACTGGGGGATAAACCGGAAGTTATTGTGTCCAGGGAGCTTCTCCTTAAAAAAGGCTTTGAATTTGACTACCATACCCATCACGTCATCAGCCTATACAAGCAATACGAATTCATATTCTCCTTTAACTATGGCTATCGCATCGTCGGGAAGGATATGTACAAGGTCGTCAAGAGCTTCAAATAGATAAACGTGTGTACACGTTTATATCTCCCTATACACGTGGCTACCACACCTCTTTTACATTTCCCGTCCCATCTTTGACCTGTCAACGAAAGGCATTCATTTTAAAACGAACTATTATGAAATCGATGAACAGAGTGGAACTGATCGGCTATTTGGGGAAGGACCCCGTCATTTATGAGTATTCAGATGGCAGCGCGATGGCAATTATGCGGCTCGCTACGAGCAGGTTTTATCAATCCAGTCAAGGCGCTACTGTTAAGGAGACGCAGTGGCACACGGCCAAATTATGGGGAAAGCAACAGATCGATAAAATTCGAAACTATTTGATCACGGGTAGCCATATACTGGTGGGTGGCGAACTGGAATACCGCACGTTTCAGGGAAGGGACGGCCAGACCCGCTCGATGACCATGATTCGGGTCAATTACCTCGTCGACCTGGATCGGTAAACACATTCATTTATCCAAAATCATTTTCTATGCTTGCCAAGCTCTATGGTAGCGCGCTCCACGGCGTAGATGCGTTCCGTGTAACGATAGAAGTGAGTGTCAGCAATGGTTTGGGCTGCCAACTGACCGGGCTGCCCGACGATGCAATAAAAGAAAGCCTTTCCCGGATCGAGGTAGCGATCAAATGCAACGGTTTCCAGATGCCCCGAACGAAACTGGTTATCAACCTGGCGCCCGCCGACGTCAGAAAGAGTGGGACAGCCTTCGATCTGCCGATCACGCTCGGGATTCTCATGGCAAGCAGCCAGCTCGAGGACCTGGATAAACTAAAGGACTTCATCATTATTGGAGAGATTGGTCTTGACGGCACGCTTCATCCCGTGCGCGGCGCCCTTTGCATGGCGCATCAAGCGCTTCAGGATGGATTCAAAGGTATTGTCCTTCCCCGGTCCAATGCAGAAGAAGCCTCACTCGTGGAGGGGATCGAGGTCTACGGAGTTCGGAATCTTCAGGAGGTGGTCAGCTTCATAACCAGTGACTGCGCGCTGGAGCCAGCCCTCGGCCGCCTTCGCCAGCCGGATACTGAAGATCGGGCAATGGATTTTAAAGACGTGCGCGGTCAGCAAAGTGTTAAGCGCGCACTGGAGATCGCCGCAGCCGGAGGGCACAATACGCTGCTCATTGGCCCACCTGGTATCGGAAAATCCATGCTTGCTAAACGGCTTCCTTCGATTCTGCCACCCATGACCCTTCGGGAATCCGTGGAAACAACCCGGATTTATAGCGTGCTCAATCATTCTGAACCGCTCACCGGCCTGATCCGGGAGCGGCCTTTCCGAAGCCCTCACCACACCGCCAGCGATGTGGCCCTCGTCGGCGGTGGGACGGTTCCGATGCCCGGCGAGATCTCGCTTGCCCACAACGGGGTCTTATTTCTGGATGAACTGCCGGAGTTCAAGCGGAGCACGATTGAGGTGATCCGGCAGCCTTTGGAGGATCGGAAAGTACTGATCTCCCGGGCTAAAATGTCGCTCGAATTCCCGGCCACCTTTATGCTCGCGGCCGCTATGAATCCCTGCTTTTGCGGGTATTTCGGTCACGCGGGGCGGCCTTGCACCTGTAGCCGGGATTCGCTTTACCGGTACCGTCGCCGGATCTCTGGACCGTTGCTTGACAGGATTGACCTGCAAGTACAGGTCGAGACGGTGCCGTTCTACGAGCTGATGGAATCTGCTGAACCGGGTGAACCCTCCGCCAGGATCCGCAAGCGCGTGATCCAGGCGCGAATGGTCCAGGGCACTCGGTTCGAACAGCTACCGGGTACTTATTGCAATGCGCAAATGCCCGACAATGCGTTAGACCGCTTTTGCCCACTGGAAGAACATGCCCGGAAATTCCTGTTTAAGACAATGGATCAACGGCAACTTTCGGCCCGGTCCTACACCCGGATCCTGAAAGTGGGCCGGACCATCGCTGACCTTGCGGGATCAGCCGAGATTCAGTTGGAGCACCTGGCGGAAGCCTTGTCATACCGGACCCTCGACCGATTACCAGTCAAGCCTTCGACAAAAAAGGCAAAAACGAGATCAAAGGCCCTATCTCCGAACGATAGTAACCGATACTTAACCCAATAAAATGGTCCATGGATAACTATTTGATTTCTGCCAACCAGGTTGTGTTCCGAAAGATAAAGGACTATTGCCGGTACCAGCCCAGAACACACCAGCAGGTGCGACGGAAATTGTATGACTGGAAGCTAAGAAAAGATACGGTCGAGACACTCCTGGCCGCTTTGATCGAAGAGCGGCTGGTAAATGAAAGCCACTATGCCACCAATTACGCGGGCGAGCGGTTCCGGATCAACCGCTGGGGGAAAAACAAAGTACGGAGTGAATTAATAAAAAGGCAGATCAGCCCCTATTGTATCCGCGAGGCGCTAGCCGATGTGGATCCGGTGCAGTACGATAAGGAATTAAGGCGGCTCGCGGACAAGAAATGGGCTTCATTTCAGGGAAAAGGGTTGCACCCGTCGAGACGGGCAAAAAAAGCAGCGGATTTCCTAATCCGTAAAGGATATGAATCCGGCGCTGTCTGGAACCTCATTCGCGAATTGAAAAACTCTGAAACACCTGGTGATGACAATTAACCCGTTCAACAACCAGGCGACAGGCAAAATGGGTGAAACGCTGGCGGTGAGCTACCTGGAGTTAAAGGGATACCAGCTTCTGGAGCGCAATTGGCGGCATGGGCGCGTGGAAATCGACCTGATTGCCTGCAAAGCGGGTACGCTTCACTTCATTGAGGTCAAGACTCGCCGGAGCTTGCGGTATGGTTGGCCGGAAGAGCACATCAAGCCAAAAAAGATTATCCGAATGATGACAGCGATAGAGGCTTATTTGCAAACGGTACCCAAATCGTCGCTTTTCCAACTCGATATTTTGTCCATCATCCTATCCGGCCGGAAACCGCCCGTTTTTTGGCTAATCGAGGATGTGATCATACAAGAGTCCTTCTGAATTCATAAAATCCACTCCTCTTTTCGTACTACCGCTTGGGGCTACCCTGCCGATCTTTGTCCGGTTAACAAATGAACCGACATGTGTAGTAGTATTTCGTGGGAGCAATTTATTTTAACCATTGTTGTCATTGTTGGCCTGTACTACGGGTATGTAGGCGTCACCTATTACCGAAAGGATTGGTTGTACCGGCTGACCGGAAAGAAATCCCCTGGCTCATCTCTTCATCCGGTCGTACCGTATCCGGCCGTGCCAAACGGTCCTGCCGCAGCCAACCCCTTGTTGCCGCTGGTGCATGACGTGGTGGATGAGATCCGAGCCTTATTGCAAGCGGAAGGAAGCGCGACAAATAAAGACAATCTGCTCGACAAGCTACGGCGGTTGCTGCAAAAGTATCCTACGTTGAAGAACACGGCATTTCAGTCATCGATCAATCAGCTATTAGCAACAGACTGCAAAAATCATTGTTCCATGGATCTTGACGAAAATGAGATCCGTGCCCTTTGGAAAGAGTAATAAAATAGTTGCTTTCCGTTTCCGGTGCAGGAGAACCGAGTGCTGAAGAAAAGGAAAATGGAAGCGACTGCCTGTATGCCGGCCTGCCCTCGCCGTACGCCACGGTAAGTGAAAATTGGGGGGCAGGCGGCTACAGGTCAATACTAGTTCTTTATTTATTTATCATAAAAGCAATGTGAGTATGAGAAAGGGGAGAGAGAAAAGCTTTAAAAAAATTCCGCCGGAGGTAATTGGTGCGATTATCGAAACCGCCTTACTGATCGCGATGGGTGGCAGCGCCGTTGCGCAGACGGCAGATGGCGCCGCCGGTATCAGCCAGGCGACCAGTACGATTGCCGGATATTTCGATGCCGGTTGTAACCTGGTATATGCCATCGGGGCCATTGTGGGGCTCATCGGAGCCATAAAAGTGTACCAGAAATGGAATCACGGCGATCACGACACGTCCAAAGTGGCCGCGGCCTGGTTTGGGAGCTGCATCTTTCTCGTCATTGTCGCGACGGTTCTTAAGGCATTTTTTGGGGTGACTTAAAACAAGGCGGTTATGTCGAGTAATATCTATCCGATCAACAAGGGGATTAATAAAAGTGTAGAATTCAAAGGTCTGAAGGCTCAATACATCTGGTGGCTGGGCGGGGTAGTGATCGCGGCGATGATCGTATTTGCGGTACTTTATATTGCGGGAGTCAGTGCTTACCTCTGCATTCCCGTAGTTGGCGGGCTGGGGGCGGCTGGGATCTCGCGGGTGTACCGGATGAGCCGTCGATTTGGGGAGTATGGGCTGATGAAGTGGCGAGCGCGGTCGAGCGTACCAAAAGTCATCCATGCGCGGTCACGGAAGCTGTTTCTGCGACGATTTTCATAGGATAAGGTTTAACATGTCCGGGTATGTCCATGCCCGGGCTTTATTCGGTAAGGTTTTAACGAGGTAAATGGCAACGTGATGGAAAGAGAACTGGCGGATGTACTCCCCATTTGGGGCATGGAAAAGGGTTGTATTGTCTCGAAAATGGGCGACTATACGGCCGGGTTCGAGGTGACGAAGCCGGAGATTTTTACGCTTTCGGCAGCCGATTATGAGAACTTGCACCAGACGCTCGTCAAAGCGATCAAGGTGCTCCCTGCGCATTGCGTGTTGCATTTTCAGGACTGGTACACGGGTGCCCGGTTTTCGGCCGCCGACGGCCAGAACGGTAAAAGCTTTCTCGATCAGGCCAGCGACCGTTTTTTTGAAGGGCGACCCTACCTGGATCACCAGGCTTATCTCTATATTACCCGAAAGCCAGCCGGTCGGAAGGCGGCGAGCTCCGCTTCGTCGAGTTTATTCCGTAAGAATTTAATTCCGGAAGAAACACTTAATCCTACCGCAGTCAGGGAGTTTCTGGACACCATCGGTCAGTTCCAGCGCATCGTAGTAGATGGCAAACAATGGGCGCTGCGGGAATTGACGGAGGAAGACATTTGGAGCGCCCAACAGACAACCGGGTTGCTCGAACAATATTGTTTTTTGGGAGCACGCGGCGAAACGGCCGCGATCAGAGATATCGTATTTGACCCCACTATGCGGATCGGGGACCGGCATTGTCAACTCTATACGCTCGCGGACGCGGAGAAATTGCCCGGCTGGTGCAGCCCGAGGATCACCTATGATCAGTATTCCACGGACAAGACCAAATTTCCGATTGGGTTTTCCGCCGGTCTCGGAGCCTTGCTGCGCTGTGATCATATCTACAACCAATACATCTTTTTGGAAGATGCGCCAATCACCCTTAAAAAGCTCGAATCCAAAAGACTGCGACTGCAATCCTTGAGCAAGGCTTCGCGAGAGAACGCCATTGCGGAAGACAGTGTGAACGCCTTTCTAAATGAGGCTATCAAAGAGCAGCGGTTACCCGTCAAATTTCATGCGAATGTCCTCGCCTGGACGGAGAGCGCTGAGGAATTGCCGAACCTTAAAAACAGGGTCAGTTCGGCCATCGCGCAGCGGGAGGGATCGCCGCACCAGGAAACGGTGGGCGCCGCGCAGATCTGGTTTGCGGGGATTCCGGGCAATGCCGGAGATTTCCCGATGAACGAGACAGTAGACACTTTCGCGGAACAGGCGCTTTGTTTCGTGGGTATGGAAAGTCCTTACCGTTCTTCAGAAGGAGCGAGCACGATCCGCTTCGGCGACCGGATCACCGGCAAGCCGGTCCAGATGGATCTTTTTCACGGGCCCATGACGCAAAATATCATCACGAACCGAGGAGCCTTCGTGTGCGGAGGCTCGGGCGGTGGGAAATCCATGCTCTGCAACCATATTTTCCGTTCCCTCTATGATCAGGGCGCCCATATCGTGATTGTAGATATTGGCGGCAGCTATAAAGGGTTGTGCGACCTGGTAGGTGGGTATTATTTCACCTTTACGATCGCCGAACCGATCCGGTTCAACCCATTCCCGCTGGCACCTGGGGAAGTGCTTGATACCGAAAAGAAAGAAAGTCTGAAGGCCTTGCTGGTCACGCTCTGGAAACAGGAACATGAAACGTTTAACCGCAGCGAATACGTGGCGCTCTCCAATGCGTTGCAGGGGTACTATGCAAAATTGCAAAACGACGCCACCCTATTCCCTTGTTTCAATACGTTCTATGAATATCTCCAGTCGGACTATGTGCTCCTCCTGCAGGAACACCGGGTCAAAGACCGGGATTTCGATATCGAGAATTTCCTGTATGTGCTGAGGCCCTACTACAAGGGCGGCGAATTTGACTACCTCTTAAATGCTATGGAGAACCTGAATATGCTGCAAGAGCGATTTATTGTTTTTGAGCTGGACAATTTGCAGGGGAATCCCATCCTTCTGCCAGTCGTTTCGCTGATCGTGATGGAGCTCACGATTTCCAAGATGCGGAAGATACCGGCCATCCTCAAAGCCTTCGCCATCGAAGAAGCCTGGAAACCGATGATGCAGGCCGGCATGGCGCAGTTCATGAAATACGCCTGGAAGACCTTTCGGAAGCTATACGGTATCCCAATTGTCGTCACGCAGGAAATCGATGACCTTATCAGTTCGCCGATCATCAAAGAGGCAATCATTGGCAACTCCGATATCAAGATCCTGATGGATATGCGCAAGTTCATGAATAAGTTCGACGCCTTGCAGGCAACGCTCGGGATGTCGGAGAAAGGGAAGACCCTGCTTTTTTCGGTGAACCGCGCCAACGAGCCCGGACGCCGGTACCGGGAGTTTTATCTGGAGCTCGGCGGCCAGGTACAAAAGGTCTTCCGATTTGAACCGTCCCCAGAGGAATACTATGCTTATACGACGGAAGGCAAAGAGAAGGTGCTGGTGATGGACTATGCGGCGAAATATGGCAGCGTGGAAAAGGGCATTACGGCGCTGGTGGCCGATTTGAAAACGGGTAAAAAATGAAGAGGACATGAAAAGATTACTATTTGGATTATTGGTTTTCGCGGTTTTCCTGGTACTTCCGGCCGGCCGGGCGGACGCGCAGATCATCGACGCTATCGAGGATATCATCAAAGCGGCGCTGATGGCGGTCGACCTCGGAATTCAGAAGGTCCAGACGGCAACGGTCAATTTGCAGGACGCGGAGAAGGCCCTGGAAAATACCATGGCGCAAACGCAGCTCGGAGACATCACCAGTTGGGTGCAGCAGCAAAAGGACCTGTTCTCGGGGTATTACCAGGAACTTCTGCAAGTAAAAAATGCGCTGGCGACCTATGACAAGGTCGTCTCGATGATCGACAAGCAGGCCCAGCTGGTCAAAGACTACCAGACGGCCTGGGCCGCGATCCAAAAGGATAATCATTTCAGCGCGCAGGAGATCAGCTATATCGGGAATGTGTACAGCGGCATCCTGAACCAGAGCGTGGAAAACCTCAAACAACTGGACATGGTGATCACGGCGCTGGTGACGCAGATGAGCGACGGCAGTCGCCTGGCGATCATTGACGGGGCAGGAGCCCGGATCGATCAGAATTATAGCGACCTGCACCAGTTCACGCAGCAAAATATCCTGCTCAGTATGCAACGATCCACCGATGCGAATGACCTGAATGAAGTAAAATTATTATATGGCCTTCAATAAAAAATACGGGATGAAACAATTAATCATGGGAGGCATGTTGATGGTAGTTGGACTGGCTGCCTCCGCTCAGTTTACGACGGAGATGCTGGATCAAATCGCCGCCCTGCAGGCTTATCTCCAGGTGGCAGAAAAGGGGTACCACATCGTGGAGCAAGGGCTGCAAACGATTGGGGAGATTAAAAACGGGGAGCTCAACCTGCACAGCGCCTTTTACAGTGCGCTCGAAGCGGTAAGTCCCACCGTAGCGAATATGGCCGAAGTGGCGGAGATCATTGACCTGGAAGCTTCATTACTCAGTCAGTTTTCGCGCAAGCTGAGCGGTTACCGCGGAAGCGCCTGGCTGCAAGCGGCCGAGGTCAGTTATATCAACCAGTTGTATACCGGAATAGTGAATAACGGGGTGGAACTCATTGCCGCGCTTACCAGCCTGACGACAGACGGAGAGCTGGGCATGACCGACGGGGAACGGATGAGCCGGATACAGCAATTGGATATGGATACGAAACGGCAATACCGGCTGGTGCAAACGTTCACCAATCAGACGGATCTTCTGACCGTACAGCGGCAACAGGAGGGAAATGACATCGAAGCACTCAAAGGTATTTATGGCCTTCAATAAAAAACGAACAGCTATGAAAAAATGTATTGTTATGATCGGGGTGGGGTTAATGCTAAGCCCGGTCGCCCTGGAGGCGCAAACGATCCCGCAGCTGCTGGAACAAATTGTGCTCGATACGGAAAAACTGGCGTCGCTCAAGAGCATCCTGCAGGATATGTATAAAGCCTATACCATTATTAATGGGGGCTATAATGATATCAAAAATATTTCGGAAGGGACGTTCAACCTGCATAAGGCTTTTTTGGATGCCTTGATGGCCGTCTCGCCAGCCGTCCAAAACTATGGCCGGGTGGTGGAGATCATCAATGCGGAATATTCCATCGTGTCGGAGTACAAAGCAGCCTACAGCAAGTTTAGCGCGGACGGGCATTTCACGATACAGGAACTGGAATATATGAATTCCGTCTATACCAACCTGTTTAATAAAAGCCTGAGCTACCTGAGCGAGCTGACCATGGTAATCACCGCGAACCAGCTCCGGATGTCGGACGCGGAGCGGCTGCGGGCGATCGACCGCATTTATACGGATATCACGGGGCAATTGGGTCTGCTGCGCACATTCAACAACAACACATCGATCCAGGCTATCCAGCGGGCCAGGGAGGCGAATGACGTCCAGACGCTGAAAAGTATATACGGAATTCAAAATTGATGGTTGCCGGTGTCAACATCAGCGGTAGCTGCACTAATAAAGTGAAGCATGATACAGTGTAGAAGGAAGAAAATTATTACAACAGCCATGTGCGCTTTATTGCCAGGCTTACTCTTTGCGCAGGATAGCGGACTTGCGGGAGAGATCGGGGGCTTGCAGCAGACGCTGAACACGGTCTATAATGCGATGATCGTTAACTGTTCCGAGCTGATCGGCGTCGGGCGGGGAATTACCGGATTCGGGGCGCTTTGTTATATCTCCTACCGGGTATGGGGTCATATCGCCCGGGCCGAGCCGATTGATTTTTATCCGCTGCTTCGCCCGTTCGCGATCGGTCTGGCGATCACGCTCTTTCCGGCCGTCATTAGTGCGATCAACGGCCTGATGCAGCCAACCGTGGCGGGCACTGCCGCCCTGGTGAGCGATTCCAACCAGGCGGTGGCGAATTTACTCGCTCAAAAGCAGGCCGCCTTGCAACAGTCGGCCGATTGGCAGATGTACGTCGGGTCGGGCGGAAATGGCGATGAGGAAAAATGGGAACAGCTATCCGGGGATGCCGACAACGGGGCCTTATCCGGCCTTTCCAACCCGATCAAATTTCAACTGGCGAAGGCGTCCTATAACCTCAAAAATTCGATCAAGGTCTGGCTCTCCGAGCTGTTGCAGGTCCTGTTTGAGGCAGCGGCGCTTTGCATCAATACGATCCGGACTTTTTATCTGATCATTCTGGCCATCATCGGGCCGCTGGTTTTCGGCCTCTCCGTCTTCGATGGGCTGCATCATATCCTCATCGGCTGGTTTGCCCGCTATATCAATGTCTTTCTCTGGCTGCCGATCGCCAACATCTTCGGATCGCTGATCAACCAGATCCAGCAGCAAATGCTGCAACTGGACATTGCCCAGTTGCAAGCGACCGGGCAGACGACGTTTGGTTCCACCGATGCCGCCTATCTCATTTTCCTGATCCTGGCCATCTGCGGATATTTCACGGTGCCTAGTGTGGCTAATTATATTATTAACGCAGGCAGCATGGGCGCCCATTTGTCCAAGACGACGAATCAATTCAATAGCGCCGTGAACGCCACCAGTACGGTGGCGACGATGGCGGTGACTGCGGCAGCGAAGGAGATTGCCGCCGCGGTCGAACAAGCGATGGAAAAATCGAAGGATATGCAGAGGCCGGAATCGTACTATCCGAAGCCCGGAGACATTTAACAAGCAGCAAAAAGAAAATCATGTTTACCAAACCAAAAAATATTGAAACCGCCTTTCAGCAAATACGGCTCTTTTGTCTGGTCGTGATCGGCTTCGCGTTTGTTTTCAGCGGTTATATGGCGTACGAGTCGCATCGGAACATCGCGGCGGCCCAGGAAAAGATTTACATCCTGGCCAGCGGCAAGACACTCGAAGCCTTTGCCAGCGATAGGAAGGACAATGTTCCAGTAGAGGCCCGCGACCACATTAAAGCTTTTCACCTGGCCTTTTTTACGCTTGACCCGGATGAGCGGGTCATCCAGGCCAATATTACGAAGGCTCTTTACCTCGCGGACGGGTCGGCCAAGCGGCTCTACGATAACCTGAAAGAGAGTGGATTCTATGCCAATATCATCAGCGGCAATATCAGCCAGGAGATCACGGTGGATAGTATTGCGCTGGACACCCGAAACTACCCTTTTTACTTCCGGTGCTATGGGACCCAAAAGATCATTCGGACGACCAGCATCGTGACGCGCGATTTGGTCACAGAAGGCTGGCTGCGTAACATCAGCCGGTCAGATAATAACCCGCATGGATTTTTGATCGAGCGCTGGAATACGATTGACAACCGGGACCTGAAGGTCGAGAACCGATAAAGAAACAACTATGTTTTGGAAGGTATTCAAACAAAAACGAAAAGAAGAAAGAACCTTTACCTGGTTGGATCAACTAAAGGTGGCAAGCCAGACCTGTGGCCTACGGATCAGCGGCTGGTTGCAGCGGAAATCGTCGACCCTTTCGCTGATGCAGTTAAAGTTATATGCTGCCAGTTTCGTTTTGTTGTTTGCCAGCTCGAATGGATGGATAGTCTATCATGCTTTACAAGGCCGCCGCTCAACCATCCCTTCCGGGCAACTCTACCTGTTTCATCCGATCCTACCGTCTGTTCGCCCACCGGCTGATCCTTTTTCTTCCACCGGCATTCAAAAATTTCGTTCCTGGCTGGACAGTTTACAGGCGGATACCGCCGGCCGGAAGATTTACGATTCTATCCAGCGCGAGCGGCCCGGCCTCCTCGATAGTCTGGGGCAAATAGAGAAGAACGATTTTATTCACCATTAAATAGTCAAACATGACCAAACCACAACATTCCCCGCAGTTTTTACGCAAGCGCAAGATGATGCTGGTCCTGCCCTTGCTTGTTCTTCCCTTCCTGTTCATCGTCTTTGTGGCGCTGGGAGGCGGCAAGGGCAAAACGAACAGCGGCGCCACAACCGAAAATGGCCACGGCTTTAACATGACGCTCCCGAGCGCGCACTTTGCCAAAAAGGAAAGGGCGCTGAATAAGCTCGCGTTTTATGAGAAGGCGGATGAAGATTCGGCCAAACTCCTGGAACGGATGAAGCAGGATCCCTATCATCTCAAGCTTACTCCGTCGGCAGAAGCAAAAACGATGTCGCCGGGTCAAGCGTTCCTTGGGATTGGCGGGAACACGAGCGATCATTTCATCAGCCATCTTGGCACCGTCCGCAGGGAGGACAGCAATGCGAATAAGCTATTGCGGCAATTGGACCAATTGAAGCAGGTGTTGCACCGGCCGCAAGTTCCTGCCGGTTTTCCGGCGTCCATGCCAAGTATGGTCAGTCCGCCTACGGCTTCTTCACCGGTTCCGGGGAAGAACGGATTAGAACAGGTAATGCAAAAGATCAAGGCTGCCGACACCGCGACCAGCGACCCGCAGCTGGAAAAGCTGAGTGGCATGTTGGATAAGATCATTCAGATTCAGCATCCGGGCCAGGAATTAGGTGGCGAAAAAAAGGCAGCAACGGTACAGGCCACTTCAGCACTAACGGTAGCCCCCAAGCATGAATCGGCGACCGTGTCTGATTTAGCCGGTCCTCCATCGTCTGAGCCAGATGGTGGGGAATACGAGGAGACGGAAGGATTTTATTCTATTGACGAACCGGAGAAAACAGATCCGGCCGTCCAAAATACGCTGACTGCAGTCATACCTGAAGACCAGACCCTTGTTGCCGGGGCTACAATCACCTTGCGGTTGACGCAGGATGCGGTGATCAACGGGATCACGATTCCGCGCGATAATCCAGCATACGGCGTTGTTTCCATTAGCGGTGACCGAATGGGCGTAACCGTTTCTTCGATCCGCTACCGGCAGGGCATTTACCCCGTCAGTCTCCAGGTGTATGATATGGATGGTCTGCCGGGCATCCATATTCCCGGCGCGATCACCCGCGATGTCGCGAAGGAATCCGCTGAACAGGGGATCAGTTCGATGGGATTGACAGCACTCGACCCATCGCTGGCCGGCCAGGCCGCTACAGCCGGCATTGAGGCGGCCAAAACCTTGATCAGCCGGAAGATCAAATTGGTTCGGGTGTCGGTGAAGGCGGGTTACCAGGTCTTGCTCAAGAATACCAAATCAGTCACTCATTAATAGATAAAGGATGAAAAAGTTATTTATGATGGTCGCCTTCCTGGTTACATTGGCATTTGTCCGGGCGCAAGAGCTGCCTTCGTTTACCCTGACCGCCCTGACGGCCCAAAAAGTCCCAGTGACAGAACGCAAGATGACAAACCTTGTCTTTCCGATGGCAATCCGTACAGGGATCAAGGTCAGTCGGGATGTACTGGTTCAGAAAGTCAAGGGCGTAGAAAACGTCATCGAATTGAAGGCAGCCCGCCCACATTTTTTGCCCACGAATCTTTCGGTCTTTGGTCTGGACGGCCGGCTGTATTCCTTTGACCTGGTATATTCGGATAATCCGCCCGTGCTCAATTTTGCGGTGGTTCCGGCACCCACGAAGGGCGAAGCGGTCACTCCCTATCCTGAGAAACCACCACTCCTGTTGACGGACTTACCGGTCGATCAAGAAGCGCTGGCGCGAGATGCGGAAATGCTGGCGAAAGAAAAAAGATTTTTACATCCATCGGTGCGAAGGGAAAAGATGCGCCTGCAAGTCGAAGGGATTTACCTAAAAGACAGCCTGCTATGGTTCTCCCTCCGTCTCCGCAACAACGCGCAGGTCCCGTACTCGCCGGAATATATCCGTCTGTTTACCCAGGAGCGCACTAAAGCCAGGCGGACGGCCATTCAGGAGACGCTAATTGAACCGGTATACTCGGCCCTACCCAACGCTATCACCGGACGGTCCTCCAAAATATTCGCGTTTGGCTATCCGCTGTTCACTGTGCCTCGGGATAAAGAGTTGTGGCTGGAGATTTCGGAACGCAGTGGCGGTCGGTTGTTGAAGGTGCCGATCAGTTATAAGACAATCCTAAAGGCAAGGTCCATGAATTAATGGGTCCTGCCTATTTTATCATTTCTAAAAAAGTATCATCATGGAAGAGAGAGCAATGACCTTTAATGAAAATCAATTAAAGCGCACCGGTTTTGCAGAAGCATTTACTCCGGAGTTGAAGTTACAGATGGAACGGGGACTGCCGGAGATAGCACACCCATTTAAAAAGGAGTATGACGGTGACCGGGTCGAGGCGACCCTGCACCTCAAAAAATCGGCGACGACGGATTTTTATTTTCTCAACAAATTTGACCTCCGGTTGCAAAAGGAAGGCCAGGCGAACGCCGTCGCTCAGACTTTTTATCTTACCCAGCGAAAACCCGCGCAGGATGCGGAAGACGGTTCAACCCAACGGCTGGAAAATAAATACACGTTAAAGGAAGCGTACAATCTTCTGGCCGGCCGGCCTGTTTTTAAAGACCTCGTAAACCAGGAGGGCCACGAGTACCAGGCATGGGTAAAGCTCAATTTCAAAAATACCATGAACAATGGCAATTATGAAATGAAGCAGTATCATACCAATTATGGCTTCGACCTGGAAAAGACGTTGGGTCATTATCCCATCAAGGAACTGACCAACCCCCAGTACAAGGAATCCCTTATCGATTCGCTACACCGGGGGAACCTGCAGAAGGCTACGTTTGTCGGACCAGACGGTAAAGAGGAAAAGCTGTATATCTCTCCGAATATCACGTTCGGCTCCCTGAATGTCTTTGATCAAAACAAACAGCGGCTGCCTACCGAGACCCTGGTGGAAAAGCAATACATCGGAAAGGAACTGGCCGAAAAATTAGCCGAGCGTGTCGCGCAGCAAGAGCAACAAAAGATCCAGCCGAAGCAGAAACAAGAGCCCGAACAAACGCCCAAGCAGGAAGTCAAAAAAAAACAAACGCAAAAGGTAGAAAAGGAAGCGCCGGTTAAAAAGCAACGGCAAAAGCAAAAGATCCAATAAGCCACTATGGATCTTCAGTCGGTCATCGGTTCCTTTATGGATAGGGTAGGGGAAGATCATCGGATCGGCCCCACCCATATCAGCCTGTTCCTGGCGATCCTGTATTTCTACCGGATGCAGGAATACCGGATGCCGATTTATGTGTACCGGAAAGAGCTGATGAAGCAGGCAAAGATCTCCGCCATTGCCACCTATCATAAGGCCATGCAGGACCTAAAGCTATGCGGCTATATCGGCTATGTGCCGTCGTATAACCCGGTGCTTGGGAGTTTGGTGTATTTGATCTGAATTGTGGAGAAAGAAAAAGTGACGCGAATGGAAATGGATTTGATTACTCGGGCAGACTTGGAACTGTTCCGGGTCCAGTTGTTGTCAGATATTAAGACGCTGCTGGCGGAGGCGCCCAAGGTTGACAGAAAGCCCTGGTTGAAGGGAAGCGAGGTCAGAAAGTTGCTGGGGATTTCGCCGGGTAGTTTGCAGAATTTACGGATTAGTGGACAGCTGAAATCATCCAAAGTAGGTGGCATACACTACTACCGGTACGAGGATATTCAGAATATGCTCAATAGTAAACGAAGTTAAGCCCGATTGGTGTATTCTGATTTATAAAATTATGATTGCTAATACATTATGATATATTTTCTAAATGTAGCATCCATTAGGTATTTGAATATTTTTGAATCAAAGCTTTCATGTCCTGACTAACCTTGGTGTCTACCACTTCCGCATAAATCTGGGTTGTCTTTAATTTTTTATGCCCAAGCATCTTTGATACCGTCTCTATGGGAATACCATTGCTGAGGGTCACGGTTGTGGCAAATGTGTGGCGAGCTACATGGAAGGTAATCTCCTTTGCAATTCCGGATACATCGGCAATTTCTTTGAGGTAAGAATTTACTTTCTGGTTCGACATAATTGGTAGGAGTTTTCCAGAATTGAGGGTCTTCGGGTGATCCTTATATTTTTCGAGAATTGATAGAGCAGGGGCCAATAAAGGGATTTTGGAGAGCACGTCTGTCTTTTCCCTGTTCTTCACAATCCATTTCTTGCCATCAATTCCGATGATGATATCTTCAGATGATAATTGGGCTACATCAATATACGCGAGCCCCGTGAAACAGCTGAAAATAAAAAGATCTCTTACCAGGCTGAGCCTTCCCGCCGGCAGCGTCTTGTTCTGTATCCGTAATAATTCCTCATCCGACAGGTAAGGCACTTGGGAATCGACATGCTTCACTTTATAAAGCATGAAGGGATCTTTTTCCAGCCAATTTTTCGCGACACATTCATGGGTGATCTTTTTCAGATTTTTAATAATTTTCCCGTAAGAGTTGACGGCTAAGTTTTTTTCAGATTTAAGGTAAAATTCAAGGTCCACGACAAATTCAAATTTGACGGCTCGTAAAGCGATATCGGCAAGTTGATATTTCCACCGAATGAATTCCTCGATATGCTTTTCGGTCGTTTTGTATTTTACCCAAGTGGCTTTGACATAGCCTTTTCCGATTAGTTTTTCTAGGTTGCTGTTGTGATTTCGAATTACTTCCATTAAAGTCCGCTTGCTTTCCCCCAGGCCCAACCATTTATGTTTGAAGGTGTCAATGGCAAAAGGTTGACCCCCCAAGATGATTTCCTGCCGGTAGTCATAGGCCTTCCGTTTCAATATATCCAGATGCATGTTTACGGTCCTGGCATCTTCAGAGTTCCCCCTTACTTTTCCCGCATCCGACGACCACCTCGAGGCTTCTACATAGTTGCTGGTTGATACTTCCCACCGATGGCCGTCGATGGTAAACCGCATATAAATGGGCACCTTGCCATCCGTTGTAGTTTTTGCAGTCTTTCCATAAAAAAGAATGCTCATTTTCGTTTCCATGTCGTCCCCCTTTTTTAATTAAATAAAATTAATTTAAAGCCTGCCAAGGGGGGTGTTCATATATTGAACAGGCCCGCCCAGCAAGGGTTTGCCGAGAATTCGGTTACCCGAAAAGCCTTAGTAAGCTTGGGTAACCGAATTTATCACCTCGACGTTGGGAAGAATTGAAAATTTTAGGTAGGTGATAGAAACGAAAAAGCCCGAAAACACTGCATTTCCGGGCTTTTTGATTGATTTTGATTTCTATTCTAGCGGACTGGACGGGACTCGAACCCGCGACCTCCGCCGTGACAGGGCGGCATTCTAACCAACTGAACTACCAATCCAACCTCCGAAGGGCGCCGGTTCCGGGATGAATCGCCGGAAAAAGCGCTTTTTTTCGGGATGGCAAAGATAGGTGAAATTTGATTTTCCCCAATAAACCGGGTAAAACTTTTTATGAGAGGGCGTTAACCCTTAATTTTACGCATTCAAAACAGGGCTCCGCCCATTCACGGTGACTTAATCGAGAGAAATAATTATGCCTCAAGCCAAAAATCGTCAGTTCCTGGATTTCGAAAAGCCGATCAAAGAATTGTTTGATGAGATTGAAAAACTAAAACAGACTGCCGAGAAGACTAAGGTGGACCTGAGTGATTCTATCCGCAAACTGGAGGACCAGGTGTTGGAGAAGCGCCGCGAGATCACGGCGCATTTGTCGCCCTGGCAAAAGGTGCAGTTGAGCCGCCATCCGGACCGGCCCTATACCATGAAGTATATCGAAAAGATGTGCACCAATTTCGTGGAACTATTTGGTGACCGGAATGTCAAGGATGACAAGGCGATGGTGGGGGGATTTGCCCAGCTGGATGGCCGGACCGTCATGATGATCGGTCAGCAAAAAGGGACCAATACCAAAATGCGACAGCACCGGAATTTCGGGATGGCGAATCCGGAGGGGTACCGGAAGGCGTTGAGACTGATGAAGCTGGCGGAAAAGTTTGACAAACCTATTATCACCCTCATCGATACGCCGGGCGCTTATCCCGGGATGGAGGCGGAGGAGCGGGGTCAGGGTGAGGCGATCGCGCGGAATATCTATGAAATGATGCGGCTGAAAGTGCCGGTTATCTGCGCCATTATCGGCGAGGGGGCGTCGGGTGGGGCATTGGGTATCGGCGTGGGGGACAGGGTGTATATGTTGGAGAATTCCTGGTATACGGTCATCTCGCCGGAGAATTGCAGTTCGATCCTGTGGCGCAGTTGGGACCAGAAAGAAAAGGCCGCGGAAGAATTGCGGCTTACGCCCGACAATATGTATGAGTTTGGATTGATCGACAGTATCATTCCGGAGCCCACCGGGGGGGCGCATTGGGACTACAATGAGGCGGCGGGTCTGCTAAAGCCCAGGCTGGTGGAAACATTGGTGGAGCTAAGCGGGTTCACTCCCGAGCAACGGATCGAGAAGCGGATCGAGAAGTTTGGCAAGATGGGCTTCTGGAACGAAGTGCCTGCCTGACGTCTACCCGTAACATTTCCTCACCTATTCAACTTCTAAATACATGTCACTTAGGGACCAGCTCCGTGGAACCGGAGTAGCTTTAATTACACCATTTCACTCTGACACCAGCGTGGATTATGCCGCCCTGGCAACAGTCATCGATCATGTCATTTCGGGCGGCGTGGAATATGTCGTTACGCTCGGAACAACCGGGGAAACGCCGACCTTGTCAAAAGAGGAGAGGAAGCGGATCGCGCAGTTCACGTACGAAAAAGTCGGCGGGCGGGTGCCGGTAGTCGTGGGTATCGGCGGCAATAACACGGCCGAAGTCCTCCATGAACTGGGGACCTTTCCGCTGGATATCGCCGCGGCGGTATTAAGTGCCAGCCCGGCTTACAGCAAACCTTCGCAGGAGGGCCTGTTTCAGCATTATAAGGCGCTTGCGGCGGCTTCACCCAAGCCGATCATATTGTATAACGTGCCCGCCAGGACGGGACGGAACCTGACAGCCGCTACGACGATCCGGCTGGCAAGGGAAGTGAAGAATATTGCCGGTATAAAAGAGGCCAGCGGTGATATGGCCCAGTGTATGGAGATCCTGAGGGACAAACCCGATGATTTTCTGGTCGTCAGCGGCGATGACGCGCTTGCCCTGCCACAGCTCGCCTGCGGGATGGAAGGGGTCATCAGCGTCGCGGCCAATGCCTTCCCGAATGAATTCAGCCAGATGGTCCGCCATTCGTTGAAAGGAGACTTCAGGGGGGCAAAGGAGGTCAATGATCGTCTCATGGCCGCGTATGAGTTGATGTTTGGCGAGAACAATCCTGCTGGTGTAAAGGGCGCGATGGCCGAATTGGGGTTGATCGGCAATTACTTTCGCTTGCCGATAGTACCGCTCAGTGAAGGGTTGCAGGCAAAATGGGTAACGTACCTGGGGAAAAAATAGGACAGGTCGGAAACTGCCGCCACAGGCAACGTCGTCATCAGCCAGACCGTTTGTAGTAATAAAACCTATGAAGCGGCCCGCCGTATCTTCCGGACGAAAATTCATCAAACCATTACTTTATATACCCGTCAGTCTGCTCGTGTTGGCGGTCGCCGGTTATTTTATTGCCAATGCAGTTATTCGCAGTAAAGTAAACCAGGCGTTGAAAGGCTTGCCTTCTTCGGTGACGATCCGCTATGGGTCGTTAAGTGCCAATGTATTCGCGGGCTCAATAGAGATGCTGGATGTGACCGCGAGGTATATGCCTACGCTGGCTCCTTCACCGGCTTATTCCCATCAGGTGTCCATCGACCGGTTGACGGTGAGCGGGATGTCCTTTTTTACGTGGTTAACGTCCCACCGGATGCGGGTTCGCGGGGTTCGGGCGGAGGGTATGAAGGTCGAGATCGATGAAGAGCTGCTGGAAAAGGACAGCGCGCTGCAACAAATGAAGCCACCGCAGGTGGATATGCTGATCAACCAACTCGAGCTGGATGGGTTGGAGGTCGTCGAAACGCGGAAAGGGAAGAAGACGTTCTCGATGGAGGCCGATCTGCAATTGGATTCGGTCACACGGGACACGGTGGGCGGGATGCAATTCGTGGCGCGTCGCGCGGAATATGCGGTACCCGATATGGATGAGACGATCGGTCTGCGGCAGTTGGAAATATACAGTAAGAGGAAGCTTTTGCGGGTGGATACGGTCGAGATCCGGCCAACACTCGGCAGGGAAGAGATTGGCCGGTCAAAGGGGCACCAGGTGGATGTGGTAAGGGCAACGGTCGAGGGGCTCGAGGTGACGGGAATCGATGTGATGGGCCTGCTGCAGCACCGGCTGTATGCAGATCAGATTAGTCTTCGGAGCAGCAGGGTCCATATTTTCCGGGACAGGCGCCTTCCGCTGGAGCCCGGGGACAAGGCGATGCCGATGGACGCACTGGAAAGCTTGCCGGTGGACCTTCGGGTGGGGCGGGTCCGGCTGGGGCCTACCCGGTTTGAGTATGAAGAGTTTCCCAAGATCGGGGATAGTACCGGAAAGCTGGTGATCGAACGTTTACACGGCACGATGGAACCGCTGGTGAACAAACCGCGTCCCGGTGATCCGGCCTTTATCACGGTCACGACGGAGGGTTCGCTGATGGGATCGGGCATCGTGAAGGCGACGACAAGGATGCCTCTCCATAAGAATGCCCTTTATGAGGTGGAGGGGGCTTTTCATGATTTGGATGTGACCCGGTTAAACAATCCCGCCGAACACCTGGGGCAGCTCCATCTTGAATCGGGAATGCTGAACCAGCTTGACTTTCAGTTCGAGATGGGGACGGAGCGGGCTACGGGCAAGATCGTGGGGGTATATCACGACCTGGTGGTCGACAAGCTCAAGGAGAAAGACGGGCAGTTGAAGAAGGATAAGCTAAAATCGTATGCGTTAAAGAAGCTGATCATCCCGAAGGACAAGGATAAGTCGCTGCCGCTGTCGAAGCGCACGGGTAAAGTAGACAACCCGCGGGTTAAGGAGAGATATTTCTCCTATTACCTGCTGCACTCGCTGCTAGTTGGCGTGAAATCCAGCTTTTCGCTGGGGTTCCTGCTTCCGGGGTGAGGGTATGCTGATGCCCCTGCTTCCGGGCTGAGGCTATACTTTATAGGTCACGCCTTCGAGTGCCAGATCGGTGTTGGGGAAGATTTCCCGGGCCTCTTCCTCGAACGCCTGTAATTTTTCATATTTGGAACTGAAATGGCCGATGAGCAGACGATGCACACCCGCTTCCCGGCCGATCGTCGCGGCCTGGGTGGTGGTGCTGTGAAAGCGTCTGCCGGCCTGGGTCTCGAGGTCTTTGAGATAGGTGGTCTCATGGTAAAGGAGGTCGACGCCGCGGACATAGACGGAAATGCGTTCGTCAAACATCGTATCGGCCGCATAGGCATAGGACTTGGATTTGTTGGCGGGTTCGGTCACCAACTCATTGTCGACAATACCGCCGTCTTTCCGCTGGTAGCTCTCCCCCCATTTCAACCGATCGAAGAAGGAAGCCGGGACATCGTGTTGCCGGGCTTTCTCGGGATTGACCCGGCGGAGGGGGCGGACTTCGCGGAAGATAAACCCCCAGCATTCGATGCGGTGGACGACCGGGAAACTGCTGACTTCGAAACGCGCTTCATGGAGAAGGACGGTGGGCTGGTCGGGTTGTGGCTGGCTGAGGGAATGGAACTGCAACAGGTAGGGAAGATGGATATCGGCCACTTTGAGCTGAAGGCCAATGATCTCCTGTAGGGGCGTCGGAGCGTGGATATGGAGCTCCTGTGTACGGCCAAGCAGGCCCATGCTGGTCAGGAGGCCGATCAGGCCGAAATAGTGATCGCCGTGCAAATGGGAAATAAAGATGTGGTTGATCTTGCTGCGGCGGACCTTGTATTTGGCCATCTGCATCTGGGTCCCCTCGCCGCAGTCGATAAGAAAGATCTGGTCTTCCATGGTGACGATCTGCGCTGTCGGATGACGATCAAAAGCCGGTAGAGCCGAGTTATTGCCTAAAATTGTGACGGCCAGCATTACGCGATTTTAAGTTAAAAGTCCCGACTATAGACGGCGGGCGCAAAATATCCGCTGCTTTAGCCTGGAAAATTACGGATTGGCTTCGGCGTTCGTGAATAAATTCGCAGGATTGCGGAACCGCCCCCAGGACGCGGGGAGCGGAAGGCGATAGTCGGGAGGTGGGTTTAGCTGATCTAATCGGCTGACTTTCTGTCTTGTTGTCCCCGTTCGCCAGGACAACCATGCAGGGGTATAGCAAAGCGGCCAGGGGTGTGGAGGGTGTTAAAAGGAGTGCGGGAGGCTAGAGATCGGGGCCATTAAGCAGTTCGCGTTCGACCTCTTCCAGCTGGACGATGTCCCATGCCTCGCTTTCCGTGGGTGTTACATTCATTATTTCCAGGAAGCCCTTCTCTTCGAGGTATTGTTCGACGGCCGGGCTGAGCTCACAGATGACGAAGGACGCATCGTTGTCGTAAAAGGTTTGTTGGATGTTTACCAGGCTGGCTGCGGCAGCGTCTTCGAGCTTCGGGATGTCTTTTAATATGAGAACCACGTTCTTAACTTCTTCCTCCAGGATGGGGATAAGGCATTTTTGGAGGTCTTCTGTCATATTAGCAGCAAGAACCGGTTCCAGGATAGTAATGGCATGAAATTTTTCTCTGGTATCAATTTTGACTTGCATATTTGACTTTAAGATACTTAAAGATATTAACGGCCGTTAATAAAGTAGCAGAAACAGAAGTCAAAAATATTCGTTATTATTGTATAAAGCTCAATTACTTAAAAATGGATAATAATTTTTCAGCCCAGGTAAAGGAGATCATATCATTCAGCAGGGAGGAGGCTTTGCGTCTGGGGAACGATTTTATCGGTACGGAGCACTTATTGCTGGGTTTGATTAGGGAGGGTGACAATACAGCTGTCCGCATTTTAAAGAGTTTCAACGTGGACCTGTACGAGTTAAGGAAGGAGGTGGAAATGGCAGTAAAGGATAAGACCGGTAAAAACATCGCCAATATCAATAGTCTGCCGCTGACCAAACAGGCGGAGAAGGTCATAAGAGTGACCGTTCTGGAGGCGAAGGCCTTAAAAAGCCCGACCGTAGAGACCGAGCATCTGATGCTCTCCATCTTAAAAAACAAGGAAAATATCGCGACCCAGATCCTGAACCAGTTCGATGTCGATTATGACCTGTTCAGAAACGAGTTGGGCGTGGTGAAAAGCAACGACGTTCGCAGCGAGTATGCCGAGGAAAATGACGACGATTTTGACGAGGAAAAGAAATATTCCCAGCAGAAAGCCCGTTCCGCGGGTAATGCCAAGAGCAAGACACCGGTACTCGATAATTTTGGTCGGGATATCACGCGGCTTGCCGAGATGGGAGCCCTTGATCCTATTGTGGGCCGGGAGGAGGAGATCGAAAGAGTGTCACAAATCCTTTCCCGGCGTAAAAAGAACAACCCGATCCTGATCGGCGAGCCCGGTGTGGGTAAGACGGCCATTGTGGAAGGGTTGGCGCTCCGGATCGTACAGCGAAAGGTGTCCCGCGTACTGTTCGACAAACGGGTCATTTCCCTCGATCTGGCAGCCCTGGTGGCGGGTACCAAGTACCGCGGCCAGTTCGAAGAACGCATGAAAGCGATCATGAACGAGCTGGAGAAGAACAGGGATGTCATCCTTTTCATCGATGAGATCCATACGATCGTCGGGGCCGGCGGGGCCAGCGGTTCGCTGGATGCCTCGAACATCTTCAAACCCGCGCTTGCCCGCGGCGAGCTCCAGTGTATTGGAGCTTCCACGCTGGATGAGTACCGGATGTATATCGAAAAGGACGGCGCCCTCGACAGACGCTTTCAGAAGGTGATGGTCGATCCGCCCAGTGTGGAAGAGACGATCCAGATCCTTAACAACATCAAATCGAAATACGAAGATTATCATAACGTCACGTATTCTGACGATGCCATTGACGCCTGCGTCAAACTGAGTGACCGCTATATGACAGATCGTTTGTTGCCGGATAAGGCGATCGACGTGCTGGATGAGGTAGGGGCCAGGGTGCATCTGAAAAACATAAACGTTCCGCAGAATATCGTTGATCTGGAAAAGAAGATCGAAGATGTGAAGAATGAAAAGAACAAGGTCGTCAAGAGCCAGAAGTTCGAAGAAGCCGCCAGCCTCCGGGATACGGAGAAGCGGTTACAGGAAGAACTGGAGAAGGCCAAGGCGGAATGGGAGGAAGAAAGCAAACACAAACGTTATCCGATCGACGAAGAGAATATTGCCGAGGTGGTCTGCATGATGACGGGTATCCCCGTCAAGCGGATGGTCCAGGCCGAAACGGAAAAGCTGCGGAATATGGCTGTCGACATGGCTGGCATGGTCGTCGGCCAGGCCGATGCGATCCAAAAGGTGGTCAAGGCCATTCAGCGTAATCGGGTCGGGTTGAAAGATCCGAAAAAGCCGATCGGCACCTTTATCTTCCTTGGACCTACGGGGGTTGGGAAGACCGAGCTGGCCCGGGCACTGGCCCGTTATATGTTCGATTCCGAAGATTCGCTTATCCGGATCGACATGAGCGAATACATGGAGAAATTCACTGTAAGCCGGCTGATCGGAGCGCCTCCGGGCTATGTCGGCTATGAGGAAGGCGGTCAGCTGACGGAACGGGTTCGTCGCAAGCCATATTCGGTGATCCTGCTGGACGAGATCGAGAAGGCGCATCCGGATATTTACAATATCCTGCTGCAGGTGCTGGATGACGGTCAGTTGACTGATGGGCTTGGCCGGAAGGTCGACTTCAAGAATACCACGATCATCATGACTTCCAATATCGGGGTCCGTCAGCTCAAGGATTTTGGCGATGGGGTTGGCTTTGCCACTGCCGCGAGGACACAAAATTCGGACGATAACAATAAGGCGGTTATTGAAAAGGCGTTGAAACGTACGTTCAGCCCCGAGTTCCTGAACCGTATAGACGATATCGTTATCTTCAACGCGCTGAATAAGGAGCATATCTTCCAGATCATCGATATCCTGATGAAGGGGGTACTCAAGCGGCTCACTAACCTCGGCTTTACGCTGGAACTGACCGATGAGGCGAAGAACTTCATTGCCGACAAGGGGTATGATCAGCAGTTTGGGGCCCGGCCGCTGCACAGGGCGATCCAGAAATACCTGGAAGATCCGCTGGCGGAGGAGATCCTGAATATGAATATCAAGAATGGGGATGTGCTGGTTGCCGAACTGGACAAGGAATCGTCGAAGATCAAGTTTACCCTGAAAGAGAAAGCAAAGGAAAAGAGTGAAGCTTAAAATTGATTCGAATAAAAAAAGGCCGCACCTTTGGTGCGGCTTTTTTATGCAATGAAGAATATCATTATCACCATCGACGGGTGGAGCTCCTGTGGAAAGAGCACCCTGGCCAGACAGCTGGCCAAAGAGCTTAACTATATGTATATCGACAGCGGGGCGATGTACCGGGCTATCACGCTCTACTTCATCCGTCATCATGTGGACTGGACCATCCCGCAGGCCGTGGCGGAGGCGCTTAAGCATATCAGCGTCGAATTTGTGGCCAACCACAAGAGCGGCCAGACGGAGACGTGGCTGAACGGGGAGAATGTCGAGTACGTGATCCGCGATCTGGTGGTGGCCGAGAAGGTGAGCGAGGTGGCTTCGGTAAAGGCCGTGAGGGATTTTGCGGTTGCCCGGCAACAGGAGATGGGAAAGAAAAAGGGGATCGTGATGGATGGGCGGGATATCGGCACGGTTGTTTTTCCGCACGCTGAGCTGAAGATCTTCATGACCGCAGATGAGGCGATACGGGTCCAGCGCCGCTTTAAGGAGCTGTATGAAAAGAACCCCAATATCACGCTGGCGGAGGTGAAGCAAAACCTTTCCCACCGCGACTACATCGATTCACACCGGGAGATCAGCCCGCTGTGCCAGGCGGAGGATGCGATCGTACTCGACAATTCCCATCTGACAGTGAAGCAGCAGCTGCACATTGCGGAGGGGTGGGTAAAGGAGAGGATGAACTAACGGGTCCGGATGAACTAGGGCGCATCCGGGTTCCAATTGGGGTATGGGCGTCCCAGGCAAGGTCTTTTCGGGGATATAAGGCCAACTGCATGTTGTGGTTGAGTTCGAAGAAAACGTCTTCTCCATTTTCTGAATCGGTTTTATTGTTGTCATAGTCAACAGGCCGGCGAGAAAGATGATGGCACGCATTGTTTTATTGCCTAAAATAGCATCGCTTCGGATCCGTGGTTTGGAAAAATGCGACAATCAGCGGGCGGAAAGGTCCGAGGGGGCGGAGCCGGTATATTTTCTTATCTCGTTTGCGAGGTGGGCATGGTCGTAGTAGCAGCATTCGCAGGCAATGTCAACGAGACTTTTCCGGGAGGATATCTGGCGGATTTCGTCCACGGCATAACGGTATCGGGTGACGTTGATGAATTCTTTCGGGCTGATGTCGAGGTGCAGGCGGAAAAGCCGTTCGAGCTGCCGGATGGTGACAAAGGTTCGTTTGGTCAATTCGGTGACCGTTATCCTGCCTTTTGCCTGATGGACCTTCGAGATCAGGGTCAGGGTCTGCTGAGAGGGGTTATCGTGCCGATCGGGTAGGCCTGGCCGCTGTGCATTTGGGTAGCGCCTATTTCGGACGCGAAGCCGGGGCCGGTATTGAGGATGATATCAACACAGGCATCGGGCAGGACCTTATCGGGCAGATAGCCGGTGTTGGCGCCGGTGACCGTCCAATAGGCATCTATATAGGGCGAAAACGACTGATGAGGGGCCGTTTCGCGGTAGATGATCTGATCCGCCATGCTGCAAAAATAAGAAACCCGCCGTAAGGCGGGTTTCGGGGCTATGGGAAAAAGAACTTTTCTATCGCAAAAAGAGCAATTCGCGGTATTTGGACAGGACCCATTCCTTATCGTCGACCAGCAGTTCCAGCTTGTCGACGTGATAGCGGATCTCATCAAAAAAGGGCTCTTTTACCTGGCTGTTGTATTCGATCGCCTTGGTGCGGGTGTTGGAGACGTTATTGGCAATCTTCCTGGCTTCGATCATTTTCTCCACCAGTTCACTGACTTTAGAGATGTGCAGAGAGATCTTTTCCAGGATCTGCTGTTGATTCGTGTAGGCGCTGACGGGGAGACCGACCTCCTTCAACCCCTGGATGTTCTGGATCAGGGTATTCTGGTATCTTATCGCCGGGGGGAGCACATGGCTGGTAGCGAGCTCGCCCATGATCCGGGCTTCGATCTGGACGCGTTTTATATATTTCTCCAGCTCGATCTCGTGGCGGGCTTCCAGTTCGGCGTGGGTATAAACGCCGTTGCTTTCGAAGAGGTGCTTTGCTTTTTCGGTAACCATGGCGTCGAGGGCCAGCGGGGTAGTGCGGACGTTGGGGAGGCCGCGTCTTTCGGCTTCATGGTGCCATTCGTCACTATAGTTGTTGCCTTCGAAAAGGACTTTTTCGCTTCCGACGACGGCCTCGCGGATCACGTGCATAATCGCGATCTCTTTCTTGTCCCCTTTTTCGATCAGGCTGTCGACGTCCTTTTTGAACTTCTTGAGCGTCTCGGCCAGGATGGTATTCAGCACGATCATGGCGTTGGCGCAGTTAGCGCTGGAGCCGACGGCCCGGAACTCGAACTTGTTGCCTGTAAAGGCGAACGGCGAGGTCCGGTTACGGTCCGTATTGTCGAGCAGCAGCTCAGGGATGCTGCGATGGAGGTCCAGCTTCAGGATCGCCTCGTCCTGCTCGTCGAATTTCTCGCCGACCCTTTCTTTCACATCGGCCAGCACCTTGCTAAGGTATTCGCCGATAAAGACGGAGATGATGGCGGGAGGCGCTTCGTTTGCGCCGAGGCGGAAGTCGTTACCGGCGCTGGCTATTGATGCGCGCAGCACGTCGGAATAGTCGTATACAGCTTTGATAGTGTTGACGAAGAAGGTCAGAAACATCAGGTTGGTCTTCGGCGTTTTGCCGGGCGCCAGGAGGTTGACACCGGTGTCGGTGGCCATGCTCCAGTTGTTGTGTTTACCACTGCCGTTGATGCCGGCGAAGGGCTTCTCATGCAGAAGGACGCGCAGCTTGTGACGGCGGGCAACGCGGTCCATGATGTCCATGAGCAGAAGATTATGGTCTACGCCGATGCTCACTTCTTCGAAGATAGGCGCGCACTCGAACTGTGCCGGGGCGACTTCGTTATGGCGGGTGCGCAGGGGGATACCCAGCTTATAAGCTTCCTGTTCATAGTCGCGCATAAAGGCGTAGACACGTTCCGGGATGCTGCCGAAATAGTGGTCCTCCAACTGCTGGCCTTTGGCGGGGGCATGACCGAATACGGTCCGGCCGCTCATGACGAGGTCGGGGCGGGCGTTGAACAGGCCTTCGTCGACGACGAAGTATTCCTGCTCCCAGCCAAGCGTAGCCGTTACCTTGGTGACGTTCTTATCGAAGTAATGGCAAACCTCAACGGCTGCCTTGTCGAGGGCGGCCAGGGCCTTTAGTAGCGGCGCTTTATAGTCGAGGGATTCGCCGGTGTAGCTGACAAATATGGTGGGGATACAGAGGGTCTTACCTGCTCCGATCTCCATGACAAATGCCGGAGAGGAAGGGTCCCATGCGGTGTAACCGCGGGCTTCGAAGGTTGCTCTTAAGCCGCCGCTGGGAAAGGAGGAGGCGTCTGGTTCCTGCTGGATCAGTGCGGCCCCGTCGAACTCTTCTATGGCGGTGCCATCGCTCTTTATGGTGAAAAAGGAGTCATGTTTTTCCGCGGTGGTACCGGTCAGCGGCTGGAACCAGTGTGTGAAGTGGGTAACCCCTTTAGCCTCGGCCCATTGGCGCATGCCGGACGCGATCTGGTTGGCGACGGCGCGATCGATCTTCTTGCCGCTCTTGATGGAGGCCAGCAAGCTCTTGTAGGCTTCGTCACTTAAAAATTCGCGGGCAGTCTTTAATGTAAAAACGTTTTCGCCAAAGATTGCGGTGATTTTCGCGGCGCCCGGTATCATCGTCTCGGTTGTGGTAGTTAAATTATCAATTGCTTTAAATCTTAATGATGACATCCTGTTAAAATTTACGGCGAAGCTAAAGGATTGGAAGGGATTAAACAATTTTTTGGCCTTTGGGGGGTGAATTTGAAAAATTAGCAATAAAAAAATGCGTTACCGCTGGTTTTTTGCCCATTTGATTGTGATATGGGTAAGATATTTAACTATATTAAAAATCGTAATTTATTGTCTAACCAGTGGTTAAGGAGTTGGATGGGGGGCAGGTGACGAAGGGTATGAATGGCGGGGGCGAAGAGGAAGGGGAGGTAGATGCTGCGATAGCGGATGATAGATCCGGCGAAGGGGACAAAAAAGCCGATGGTCAGCATGCCGGCCAGGGCGAAAAGGAGGCAGGCGGTGGAGAACTCGCCACTTTTAGAAGATTCTGGTTTCCGGGCATAGGCCGTCGGCCGGAGCAAGCGAATGGCAGCCAGTGCGACAGCACCCCAGATGAACAACAACTCGATCGAAAAGACGGTATAGACGGGTTGCCCGCCCGATCCGGGCAGGGGCTCAAAGAAGCCGTTAAGAATAGCCGAGGGAAAGGTTCGCCAAACGCTGCCCAGCGTTCCGTCGAGGACGGGCAGTTGGAGCCGGGAATGACCTTCCAGTACCCGAAAGGACGCCTGTTCGGCGGCGACGGACCGGAGCAAGGGATCGCGCAGGCCGGGAACGGCAAGCGTAAGGCCAAACAGAATAACGATGGCCGTGCCGACGGTCCAGCACGCACGGCGAGTCCAAAGGCCGGCGCCGGCCAGGCGTTGCACGATCCCGCTCCAGACAAGGACGGCCGGGATGAGGACAACGGCAACGGCGATCCGAAAATAGGCGATGAGAAGAAAAAGGACAATGGCCCAGCCTGGCGAGCGGCGGACCCCCTTCGTGAACAACCGGTCGAGGCAAAAAAACAAAAACCCCAACAGCATATAGACCATTCCCTCACGGTAAATGCAGGCCGTCCAGAACAGCACGGACGGCAGCCAAAACACGGTTGCCGCGGCGAGCGTATCCCCGGGGAAGCGGCGGCGAAAGACGCGAAAGAGGGCAACATTGCCCAGGAAGACGGGAAAGGAAAAAAGGAGGGTATTGATGTTCATATCATCCCATGACAGCAAGTCGAGTAACATCTGGATGAAGACGATCCCGTTGTGAGTGATATAGGTCCAGGTAGAATTGTCGGACAAGAAAAGGTTGAATTCGGACAGCAACCGGTGGCGGTAAAGGAAGCTGAGCGAAAAATAATTCCAGACATCACCGTGCTGGGGAAAATAGCGGTAGGCTATCCAGTTATGCGCCCAGCCGGTGAGGACATGTACAAAAAACAGGAGCCACAACCAGCCGGGCCGGATGCCGCTTTGCCGCAGGAAGGGGATCTTCCATATTCCCAAGCTGGCCAATGCTCCATAAACAATCAACAGCAGTATATGCATATCTTGTGTAAATAGATCTCGAGGATGCGTTCCCGGGTGAACTCACGGAGCACCTTTTCCCGGCCCGCGAGCCCCATCTGTCGTTTGATGCCCGCCGGCAGATGATAAAAATCGGTCATTTTCCGGGCAAGGTCGGCGCCGTCCTTTACACGGCAGAGATAGCCGTTGACCCCGTCATCGATCAGGTCACGACATCCGGCTGTATCGGCGGCGATCAGCGCTTTTGCCATGCTGGCGCCTTCCAGCAGGCTGAGTGGCAGTCCCTCGCGGTAGGAAGGAAGGACGATGCAATCTGCCTGAGCGATGAAGGGGGGCACCTCGTCGGTCTTCCCCAGATAGATAAGGATATTCTTTCGTTCCCATTCGCTGACCGCCTCTCGGGGGATGGCCATCGGGTTATCTTCATCGAATACACCCAACAGTTGGCACCGGATAGCGAGACCCTGGCGATGGAGTTCTTCGGCAGCTTGTACAAATTCATAGATCCCCTTATGCCGGATGACCCGCGCGATGAGCAGGAAGGTAACATCCTTTTTTTCGGGCTGCGGGGGTGCAGGTTCTTCGGGCTGCGGCGCCGCCGGGGAGAAGGTGCCGGTATCGACCCCTTCACCGGGCAGGATGAAAGTCTTTTCTGCGGGGACAAGTCGTCGGGCGATGAACTCCTGGCGATCGTCTTCGTTGAGGAACCAGACCTCCTTTGTTTCTCTCAAGGCAGAGCGGTACAAGATCCTGGCGATAAACTGCAGCCAACCTTTTCCGGCGAATGCCACTCCAAGTCCGGTGATGACGCTGATGGCAGGAATGCCGGCCGCTGCCGCTGCCAGAGAGCCGAAGGTATTGGCTTTTATCGTGTAATGAAAGATAAGGTTGGGCCTTAGAGTGCGGTAATGTCTCAACAGTTCTTTATAAAGCAGGAGATCCTGAAGGGGAGAAATGTTCTTTCCTTTATAATGGTCCAGTTCGATATAGGTCAACCCGGGAAGATGTTCGAAATGCGGGGTATAGGGATCGCGGGGCGCGAGGACATATACGTCGAATCCTTTTTCCACCAATTTCCCGATCACAAAAAGCCTGAACTTGTAGATACTCCAGCTTGTATTCGCTACAAAAGCAATCCTTTGTAAGGGGGCCATAGCCAGCAAACCTAGCGATTCGGGTCGACTTATGCAAAATATGGGGCCGGGTTCGTAATTTTGCCGCCATGGAGATTACCGTAAAAACGGCTGAACAGCTTCGGCTCACCGCTGAAGAGTTCGAGCTGATCCGGCAAAAGCTTGGCCGTACGCCCAATTTTACAGAGCTGTGCGCTTTCAGTGCGATGTGGAGCGAACATTGCAGTTACAAAAACTCGATCAAATGGTTGAAGACCCTCCCGCGGGACGGCAAACGGATGCTGGTGAAGGCCGGCGAGGAGAATGCCGGCCTGATGGACATCGGCGGCGGTTACGGGGTTGTGTTCAAGATCGAATCACATAATCATCCCTCCGCGATCGAACCCTTTCAGGGGGCGGCGACAGGTGTAGGGGGGATCCACCGGGATATCTTTACGATGGGGGCAAGACCGATCGCCTCGCTGAATTCGCTTCGATTCGGCAAGCTGAACCAAGACAAAACGCAGCATCTGTTGTCGGGAGTGGTCCATGGCATCGGGCATTACGGCAATTGTTTCGGGGTGCCTACCGTGGGCGGCGAGATCTATTTCGAAGAGTGCTATCACACGAATCCGCTTGTGAACGCGATGAGTGTGGGTATCCTGAAGAATGGGGAAACCATTTCGGCCACCGCCAAAGGCGTTGGGAATCCGGTGATCTTTGTCGGCAGCGCCACGGGAAAGGATGGGATCGGCGGGGCGTCGTTTGCGTCCGCCAATATTACCGGCGAAAGCAGGAAGGAGTTGCCGGCGGTACAGGTGGGTGATCCGTTCCAGGAAAAAAAGCTGCTGGAGGCTTGTCTGGAGGTGATAAAAACCGGCGCGGTGGTTGGCATGCAGGATATGGGCGCCGCGGGTATCATCTGTTCCACTTCGGAGATGAGCGCCAAGGGGGAATCCGGCATGCGGATCGACCTTGACAAGGTGCCCGCCCGTCAGGATAATATGAAGGCCTGGGAGCTGTTGCTGAGCGAAAGCCAGGAGCGGATGCTGATGGTCGTGCAGAAGGGAAGGGAGCAGGAAGTGGTCGCTGTTTTTGAAAAATGGGACCTGCCCGCAGCCGCAATCGGGGAAGTGACGGATGATGGCCTGTTGAAATTCTATATGCATGGTCAGCTCGAGGCGGAAATCCCCGCGTATGAGCTGGTGCTGGGCGGCGGCGCGCCGCAGTATGAGCGGCCGTATAGCGAGCCGGCCTATCTAAAAAAAATAAAGGCGTTCGATCCTGCAACCATCGATGTTCCGCGTGACCTGCGGAAGGTGGCGGAAACGCTGATCGCCTTGCCGAATATCGCGTCGAAAAATTGGGTGGCGATACAATATGACAGCACGGTCGGTGCGGCGAACTCTACCACTAACCAACCGAGCGATGCGGCGATTGTCCTGGCAAAGGGAACGGGGGGTAAGGCGCTGGCGATGACGACGGACTGTAATAGTCGATTCGTATTTGCGGACCCGTATAAGGGTGCAATGATCGCTGTGGCGGAAGCGGCTCGCAATATCGTTTGCAGCGGCGGCCAGCCACTGGGGGTCACGAACTGTCTGAATTTCGGCAACCCGTATGATCCGGAGGTTTATTACCAGTTTGTCCATGCCATCAAGGGGATGGGGGATGCCTGTCGCCGGCTTGACACGCCGGTGACCGGTGGAAATGTGAGCTTTTACAACCAGAGCCCTAACGGAGCGGTATATCCGACGCCGACGATCGGAATGGTAGGGTTACTGAATAGTGTGCACGACAAGATGACCCTCGACTTTAAAGAGGAGGGGGATGAGATTTTTTTGCTGGGCATTTCGGGAGATGATATCAACTCCTCCGAATATCTACATAAGGTTCGGGGTGTGGAATTCAGCCCGGCGCCGCATTTTGATATCGGGGAAGAAGTCCGTTTGCAACAAAAGCTGGCGGAGCTGATCAGCCGGCGGTTGGTCCGGTCGGCGCATGACGTAAGCGAAGGCGGGTTGTTCGTGACGCTGGCAGAGTCGGCTTTCCCGCGGAGCCTGGGCTTCGATGTCGTCGCTGCCGATGCAACGATCCGCAAGGATGCCTATTGGTTTGGAGAAGCCCAGAGCAGGGTCGTGGTTAGTGTGGCGCCTTCGAAGCTGGAGGAATTTAAAGTCGCATTGGGTGGATTCCCGGCGACGGAGCTGGGTGTCGTCACCGGCGACTTGTTCGAATTGGATGGAATGGATTGGGGAAGTGTGGAAGACTGGAAGGAGCGTTACGATAGAACGATCGGAACGATCATGGCTTCGCAGATCGAGGCGGAGTAGAGCGGAGCCAGCGCAGGAGGGGGACTTCGATTATTTTATAGAAGAACAGGGAACCCGCTACAGCAATGGCCGCATCGATGAGGATGGCCAGGTCGGGGTTGAGAAAAAAGCCCACACGAAGATAGAATGCGGCTATCCACCCAAAAATAAGCAGGTGAAATAAGTAGATGGAATAAGAGGCATCGCCGAGCAGGAGGAGAAGTCGCGCGAAGCGAGGCTTCCCAACAAGGTCCGGACGAAGGTCCGGGCCGAAGTTCTGGTGACGGAAGAAGATGTTGGATGTCCCGCTCTTTTCCAGGAAAACACAGCCGGCGACGATCAGGGCGGCGGCACTGCCCCAAAAAATGGCATGGAGATATTTAACGGACGCCGGCGGCGCCAGGATGGCCTGGTAATCTCCATATCCCGTAAGTATAAAGAACAATCCAAGCGCAAGTCCCGGCCATAGCAGGCAGAGGGCAGTCCTGCCGCCTGGGTTCCATCGCTGCCAGGCATACCCGATTCCTACTCCCATCAGGAACTCCAGCAACAGCGGATCCGTATAAAAGACCAGCAGACCGGAAAGGTAATTTCGCAACAGCCAGCCCAGGAGGGCCAGGCCCCCCAGGAGCCAGCATAGGATCCTTGCTTTTTGCTTCGTCCGGGCCAGGATGAGCAGAAAGAAAAGAAGGTAAAAGAACCATTCGAAGCAAAGGGTCCATGCCTGGGAGATGGCGCGGGGCGGATCGCCGGGAAAGGGGAGGAGGATGGTCCAGGACAATGCCTCCCATCCGGTGATGGGTGGCCGCTGCTGTCGGATCAGGGAGGGGCTCCAGGTGATCACCGTAAGCAGGACGGCGATGTAATAGGTGGGGTTGATCCGCCGAAACCGGTGCCAGAGGAAAGAGAGGGATGCCATTCGACCACGCAAATGGCAGGCGGAAATATATATAACGAATCCGGAGATAACGAAGAAGAGGTCGACGCCAAAGGTTCCCAACGAGATGCGGGCTGGCATACGCTGCTGCCAGCCAAGGGCAAAGATGCCTATTTGACTTATGCTGTGCGTATATACGACGAGGAGGGCGGCCAGGCCTCGCAGCATTTGTATGGACTTCAAGTTCATTGGCTTTGTTATCTTTGCATGCAGCAAACAAATATATGAACAGGCAATCTATAGTGGTAACCGGAGCGGCGGGATTTATCGGAAGTGATCTGGTGGGCTATCTGAATGGGAGGGGGTATACGGATCTCATCCTGGTGGATGAATTCGGTGATCCCGCTAAGGAACCGAACCTGGCGGGGAAGAAGTTTGCGGAGAAGGTGGAGCGGGAAGTCTTTTTTGATTGGTTAAAGGAGCACAAACCCGTGCTGTCATTCGTATTTCATATCGGCGCACGGACCGATACCACGGAATTCGATTATTCGGTGCTTGAGCGGCTGAATGTCGAGTATAGCAAAAAGATCTGGACCTTCTGTACGGAACATGGGGTACCGTTGGTCTATGCGTCATCGGCGGCCACCTATGGGGCGGGGGAGCTGGGTTATGATGACAGTCCTGATCTGCCCTTTGAATTGAAGCCGCTGAACCCTTATGGGATATCCAAAAATGAATTTGACAAGTGGGCTTTGCGGGAGAAGGCGGCGCCACCTTCGTGGGCCGGATTGAAGTTCTTCAACGTCTATGGTCCCAATGAGTATCATAAGGGCCGGATGGCCAGCGTGATCTTTCATTCCTTCAACCAGATCCGGCGGGATGGCGCGGTCAGGTTGTTCAAATCCCACCGACCGGATTTTGAGGATGGTCAGCAGCTCCGGGATTTCGTATACGTCAGGGATGTGGTGAAGGTCTGTTACTGGCTGATGGAAAATCGGCCGGCTTCGGGCATCTACAATCTGGGAACGGGGAAGGCCCGGTCTTTTGAGGACCTGGTGAAGGCCACGTATGGCGGGCTCGACCTGCCGCCGAATATCCGGTATATCGATATGCCGGAAGACATCCGGGACAAATATCAATATTTCACCGAGGCAAACATGGGTAAATTGAGGGCGGCCGGGTATACCGATGCGTTCTATACCCTGGAGGAAGGCGTGGATGAATATGTACGTCATTATCTGGCTAAAGGAGCATTTTTATGAACAAGAAGATCGCGATCATCGGTGGCGGCAATCTGGGAACGGCCATTGCCGAAGGGCTTATTCAAAGTGGTTTCGTCCAGCCGAAACATATTTTGATCACCAAACGGAATATCCGGACCCTGAACGAGCTGGAACGGAGTGGCGTATTGGTCAGCGACAAGAATGAGGAGGCTGTCCGATATGCGGACCTGGTGATCCTGGCGGTAAAGCCATACCAGGTGAATGATATCCTGCGGACGCTTAAGGATGAGTTCAAGGCGGAATCCCATGTGCTCGTGTCGGTGGTAACGGGGGTCTCGATCGATCAGATCGCGGCGCAGGTCGGTACGAAGATACCGGTAGTCCGGGCGATGCCCAATACGGCGATTGCGATCCAGGAAAGTATGACCTGTGTGGCGGCCCGCAACGTCAATGAGGAGCGGTTGCAATATGTCTTTGATATGTTCGGGCAGTTGGGGAAGACGGTGCGGATCGATGAGAAGTTGATGGATGCGGCTACGGTACTGGGCGCGTGCGGGACGGCGTTTGCGATGCGTTATATCCGGGCGAATATCCAGGGTGGGATCGAGATCGGTTTCGACGCGGCTACCGCCAACCTGATCGCGGCGCAGACGGTGAAGGGCGCGGCGGAACTGCTGCTGCGGCGGGGTACGCATCCGGAGCAGGAAATAGACAAGGTGACGACGCCGAAGGGCTGTACGATCGCCGGGTTGAATGAAATGGAGCATAAGGGGTTCAGCTCGTCGTTGATCAAGGGGTTGGTAACGAGTTATGAAAAGATCGCCAAGGATTGAGGCGGCCGCTGGCGGCCAAAGCAAAGGCTTAATAGAACTGGCCGGAATCCATATCGATAATATAAAGGCAGTGTTGCTCGGGGTAGCCGCTAAAGGCGTTCAATGGCGGATTGGAAACGGAGGCGATATCTATCCCGTAGAAATAAAAGGAGTTTCCGTCCTTCCGGAGGAGGTGTAGCAGTCCATCCCGCATGATAAAGACCTCCTCGCCGTTGCAGTATCCCCAAACGTTGTGAGTATAATACGAGGTCCCGTCGCCGTTCCGGAGATAGAGGGCGAGGTGGCCGTTATTGGGCCGAACCTCGAAATCGTGGATGGAGGGGGCGTTGTTCCTGAATTCTTCGAAGCTGGTATATACGCCGCGTGTGAGGGCGACGCTATCGAAAATTGGGATATCAAAGCGTGACAGGTTGAACCGGCGGATATCTTCCCGGCTGATCCAACGGCTACCGTCCTCTTTGGGGTTAGCGGCAAGTGCCGCATTTTCCGCCAGGTCGCGAAGCATCGCGGCGAGGTCCTTCTCCCAACCGATGTAGGAAGCGGCGCGCGGGTTATAGATCACGGTCCTGGTCGGTTCGAGGGTATCTATCCGAAGCAGCGGAAGGTATTGGTCGTTCCTTCGCGCATAGATCTCGGCTTTCAGCCGGATATGCGTCCTGGCGTCGGCGCAGTTATGGGCGTGGAAGGTGGAATATTGGTCGGGGCTTGGAGTATAGGGATCGGTATCGGACAGCCAAAGGCAACGCAAGATCACGAGCACGCTGGAGGACGCGCCCGGGTGAGTGCAGTGGCGGTTTAGCCAGGCGGCGATCTCCTGGTGGGCCGGCTTGCTGAAGATCAGCTGGCGGTCGAAGAAGTGGCTATGCATGGGCAGGTTACCGTGGACGCCGATCCGCGCGGTATCGGGGCGCTCGTCCAGCACCTCGAAGTGGGTGAATGGACTGTGAGCGAAGCCTGGGTTGGGCGCACTTTGAGCCGGTGACAGGCCCGGATCGCGGGAACCGTTCAACTGAATGGTAATGGTCCGCAGGCTGGACAGATCGCTCGCAGGCCTCAGGGTAGGTCTTCCGGGTTGAGCGCCGGCGGGGATGGCCAGGCTGCAAAGGCTGATTAACAAAAGGGCGGGTTTCATGATGGGGTTGGGGCGGATGGGTCAATAAATGTCACCGGTGTCCATATCGATAAAATAGATACTTCGCTGCTTATAGTCGCGTTCGCGGGGCTCGGTCATGAAATTGGCGTTCGACGCCGCGGCGGGCAAATAAAATGCTTTTCCTTCTTTCCATGCAGGGAAAAGGATACCGTCGCGCATGACATAGATGTCTTTGCCATCGGAGTAACCCCATGCGTCATGCGTATAATAGGTATTGCCGGATTCCTGGAGGTAGAGCAAGCGTTCGTGATTTTCCAGTTTGATCTCGAAGTTCTGGATGGAGGGGGTATTGTTTCGGAACTCTTCAAAATTCGCGTAGACACCCCGGGCAGGCCGATCATCGTCGATTGGGGCGTTGAATCGGGAGGCGTTGAACTGCCGGATGTCTTTCAGGTCTACCCACCGATTGTCCTTCTCTTTCTCCGGGGTTAGCCGGGAGGCGCTATCCGCCAGACCGTTCATGAGCAGCGCCAGGTTGAGGCCCCAATCATGATAGGCGGAGCGTTGCTCGAGAATGCGTTTTTTCATCGCCGTTTGGAGCGTATCGAACCGAAGCACGGGGATATAGCGGCCGTCGCGAATAGCATAGATCTCGGCTTTGAGGTGGATATGGGCCCGCTCGAACCGGTGTTCGGGATGTCGGAGGTACTCCGCGCGGACATAGTTCGCATCCGAGAGCCAGAGGGTCCGGAGGATCACCAGGGCCGAATCATGCGCCTCCGGCCGGGCATAGTGGCGGTTCAGGTAGTCGGCGATCTCGCTGCCGGTGGCCTGAGCAAAAATGAGTTGGCGGTCATAGTTACGACCAAAATCCGGGATGCAGGTATGGATGCCGATGCGGGTGGTGTCGACCCGTTCATCGATGACCTCGAAGTGGCTGAAGCCCGGGGAATGCACGGAGGATGCGGAAGCATTGGAGACAGGACGCAACCGGATAGTAACGGCATGGAGGCCGGACAATCGGGCAGGGGATTGGCCAAGGGTGTGCAATGCCAGCAAGAGCAGAGGGGTCAGTAAGGTACGGTGCCGCATAGATTAAATAGTCTCCAACAAAATACTAAAAAAATTCCTTTTGTTAAATGATTTTTTATTATATATATAAATGATTGTTAGTTGCTTAACTCCTACGCGAGAGGACGTCGATTCGTAAAAACCCCATTTTCAGCCGCCAATTTCCACTATTGGCGGCAAAATAATCCGAAGCTATCTTGCGTTCTAGTTATCCTATAATGTATTTTTGCCGGCTATGGCAAACCTTATTCGGAGAATAACTTTAATCCAATTAACCATGAAGAAAGGAAAGACCCTGACCGCACTCGTACTCGTACTTGAAATCGCCAGTATCACCGTCTTACACGCAGTAAAAATCAGCCAATCGGAAAAGACCGCCAGCAAAGAGATTTCCAAAACCACTCCTCCCGAGCCTGTTGATGCCAAGCAACGGCCAACTTATACGCTTGCGGCGTTCCGTTAATCGGAAGCCAGGCAGATCAAAAATGAATGAATGAACCGCGCCCAGCCATCCGGCTGGGCGTTTTGTTGGCCGACAGTTCGATTAGAGGCTATTTATCAGCTATTTATCCACATCGAGAAATACCTATTTTTCAATCAATATAAATTGATGTAGTTTTGTATGACCTCTTGGAATTTCTCTTTCTAAACTGGGCGGAGCCCAGTTTGCACTTGCGACCGACGGGAGCAAGTGCAGACATTGGTAGTATTGAGACAAAAAATTAAATTGTGAAACAATTTTTTGTCGAAATTCAACTTTTTCAGCAGGTCGACCAGATGATTTGACCATAGCGTCCAGGACTGGGCTCAGGTGAGCCCTCGGAGAGAGTATGGGTAGCTAAGTTATTGTTTTCCGCCTATCGCCCGTAAAACCAACAACGCATTTAATAATAAATTAATTGACCATTACATGGCTAAGTATGTTTTTGTTACCGGTGGCGTGACGTCTTCCCTGGGCAAAGGGATCATAGCGGCTTCGCTGGCCAAGCTATTGCAGGCAAGGGGCCTGCGGGTTACGATTCAGAAGTTCGATCCCTATATCAATGTCGACCCCGGGACGCTGAATCCATATGAGCATGGGGAATGCTATGTGACGGAGGATGGGGCGGAGACGGACCTGGACCTGGGGCACTACGAACGATTCCTGAACATTTATACTTCCCAGGCTAATAACGTGACGACCGGCAGGATCTATCAGACGGTGATCAACAAGGAGCGGGAGGGCGCCTACCTGGGAAAAACGGTGCAGGTCATCCCGCATATTACGGATGAGATCAAGCGGCGGATGTTATTGCTCGGTCAGGGCAATCAATGGGATATTATTATTACCGAGCTGGGAGGGACGGTGGGTGATATCGAGTCGCTGCCGTTCATCGAGGCGGTGCGGCAGCTACAATGGGAGATGCCGGACGAAGATTGTGTGGTGTTGCACCTAACCCTGATACCTTATCTGAAAGCCGCGAAGGAGCTGAAGACGAAGCCCACGCAGCACAGTGTAAAGTTGTTAAGCCAGGAGGGGGTCCATCCGGATGTAATCGTGTGCCGGACAGAGGAGCCCTTGTCGCCGGATATCCGGAAGAAGATCGCGCTATTCTGCAATGTCAAGCTGGAGGCGGTGATCGAAGCGGCCGATGCATCGACGATATATGAGGTTCCGTTGATGATGATGCGGGAGAAGTTGGACCTCATCGTGCTGAAGAAGCTGAATATCGCGAACTATCATGAACCGGATCTGGCCAGGTGGAAGGAGTTCCTAGATAAGCTGAAATATCCGAAGAGTAAAGTGATGATCGGACTGATCGGGAAATATATTGAACTGCAGGACGCCTACAAATCCATTCTGGAGTCGTTTGTGCATGCCGGAGCGATGAATGAATGCAAGGTCCAGGTAGTGAATGTACATAGTGAGTTTATCACCGATGAGAATGTGGCGGAGAAGCTGGGCAACCTGGATGGGCTGGTGGTCGCGCCTGGTTTTGGGCATCGCGGCGTGGAGGGGAAGATCATCGCGGTGAAATATGCGCGTGAGAATAAGCTGCCCTTTTTCGGCATCTGCCTGGGGATGCAGATGGCGGTCATTGAATACGCCCGGCATGTCCTGGGTTGGAAGGATTCGCATTCCACCGAGATGGATGCACATACGCCGCATCCCGTGATCGACCTGATGGAAGAACAGAAAAAGGTGACGATCAAGGGAGGGACGATGCGGTTGGGGGCCTATCCCTGCGCCCTGAAGGAAGGTAGTCTTGCTTCCCGGATATATGGCGGTCAGCCGCTGATCAGCGAACGGCACCGGCATCGCTGGGAGTTCAACAATGCCTATCTCCCGCAATTTGAAGATGCGGGGATGGTTCCCAGCGGGACCAATCCGGAGAGCGGGCTGGTCGAGATTGTCGAGTTGCCTTCTCATCCTTTCTTTGTCGGCGTACAGTATCATCCGGAGCTGAAGAGCACGGTTGAGAATCCGCAGCCCATTTTCGTGCATTTTATCCGGGCCGCGAAGGAATTTGTGGAGACGAAGAATGCGGTCAGGAACCCGCTGTTGCAGAGTGAGATGATCTAGGGGTAACTTTTTTTGCCGAGTTGTTGAGCGCTTCTACCGACGCCTGCGGCGTCTGGCGGGGCCAAGGATGCCGCCTTCGGCGGGATCTCAAAGGATAAGGCCTTCGGCCTATCCTTAAAGATCATATATTTGCACTTCCAAAAAGAAAATCATGGGAATGGATCGCAATACGGTAATTGGATTTGTGTTGCTTGGTATTTTGCTATTTGTCTATCTCTTTGTTTCCACCAAAAATTCACACGAGCTGGAGGCCCAACGGAAGCGGGCCGACGATAGTATTGCTCTTGTAAAGGCGAAGCAGGCGGCGGAGGTCCATGCGCGGGACACGGTAGTCGCGGCACCGGTCGGTCCGGATACGGCGACGGGATTCCATAAGGCTGCACAGGGTGCCGAGCAATTCACGACGGTAGAAAATGAGGTTATCCGAGTGGTCTTCAGCAATAAGGGCGGGCAGCCGGTGGGGGTATCCCTAAAGCAGTTCAACGCATATGACAGCTCGCCGGTGAAGCTGATCGCACCGGGAACGGAAAACCGGTTGATGTACAGCATCAATACGGGTCAGAATATGACGGCCAATATCTCCGACCTGTATTTCGATTCGGCACAGGTTGTAAAGAATGCGGATGGGAGCCAAACGGTTAGTTATCATCTGCCTACGCCTGCGGGAGAGTCGCTGGTTCATCAGTTCACGGTCCGGCCGAACGCCTATATGCTGGATTGGGATGTGGCGATCGGGAATCCGGGAGCGTTATTTTATCAGAATAGTTTTATTCTTTCCTGGCGGACGCAGCTGGACAAGACGCAGCGGAATGGTAGCTATGAGCGGCGGCTGGGCAGCGTCGGCTACTATGAGAATGATGGCGGATTTGATTATATGGTCGCCAAGACCGAGCGGGCGCTGGAGAAGCCGGTGCAATGGGTTTCGGTGTCGCAGCAGTTCTTCAATACGACGTTGGTCGCCAAGAACGGGTTTAGTTCCGGGATGATCCACCTGGCCAAAGAGACGGTCGACAGTTCCAATGTGGTCGAACGGGCACAGGTCGATCTGCAGGCGAAGATCCCGGCCCTGGCATCTACGGTGTTGCCGATGCAGCTATACTACGGTCCCAATGATTTCCATATTCTGGAGAAGCAGGCAACGGGGATGACGCGGATCATCGACCTGGGAAGGGGTGTCTATTCCTTTGTCCGGCCGATCAATGTATATATCATTATGCCCGTCTTCAACTTTTTCAAGTCGAATATTGCGAGCTATGGGTTGGCGATCCTGCTGTTGACCCTATTCATCCGCCTGATCACGTCGCCGCTGGTATACAGCAGCTATCTGAGCGGGGCGAAGATGAAGGCGTTGCGGCCGGAGATCGAGGCGATGAAAAAGCGGGTCGGCGGTGATCAACAGCAGGCGGGTATGGAGCAGATGAAATTATTCCGGGAAGCGGGGGTGAATCCGCTGGGCGGTTGTATCCCGGCCCTGTTGCAGATCCCGATCTTCTTTGCGCTGTACAGCTTCTTCAATTCGAATATCGGGTTGCGGGGGGAAAGCTTTTTGTGGTCGCACGACCTTTCGGCCTATGACAGCATATTGAGATTCGGGCCCATCCTTAGCTTCGACCACGTTAGTCTTTTTGCCTTGACGGCCGTGGCGACGAGTTTCCTGATCTCCCTGTATGGTATGAGCATGACGCCGGACCAGAGTAATCCGGCCATGAAATATATGCCTTATATCATGCCGGTCTTTTTGCTGTTCTTCTTCAACGGCCTGCCCTCCGCCCTGACCTGGTACTATACGGTATCCAACCTGATCACGCTTTGTCTGCAGTTCGTGATCCAGAACTATATTATCGATCACGAAAAGATACTGGCCAAACTAAAGGACAACCGGAACAAACCAAAAACGAAGTCCAAATGGCAGGAGCGGTTGGAGCAGATGCAGGAGGCCCAGAAGGACGCGCAGAAGAAGGGGCCGGGCACGCCGGGGAAAAGAAGGTAACATGATCATTCAACCGCGATATCGTGGTGCTCTGCTGCTGTTTTGCAGTCTGTTGGCGCTGGGCAGCGTCGACGCGCAAAGGAGCATCTCCGAGCTCACGCTGATATACGATTATTCTTCCCGGCCGGTTGGGGACAGTTTGCCGGGGCGGGATAGTGTGCAAAATTCTACTCATACGGTGTATATAAAAGGGAACAAGAGTCGGTCCGAGATGACCAGTTCCTTTTTCTCTTCCACGACTTTGTTTGACGGGAATACGGGATTCGGGATGATCCTGCGGGAGGTGAATGGCCAGAAGCTCCTGATCCGTATGAACCCGGACAATTGGGCGGAGCGGAACCGGATGTATGATGGGATCGTCTACAAGAATACGAACGAGACAAGGGAAATCGCGGGGTATAAATGTATCAAGGCGGTTGGGCAGACGAGATTTGGCGCGACGATCACGGTTTATTACACCATGGATATCATCCCCGAAAACCGGCAATATGATCCGATCTTTCGCAATTTGGATGGGTTACCGCTCGAGTATGAATTGACGAATGGAAAGGTCCGGATCCGTTACCGGATAGCGCGGATCAATCTGAACCCCGTGCCGGTATCAAAGTTCGATGTACAAAGCTCCGGGTACCGGGAGATGAATTATGAGGAAAGCAAAAAAATGAACATGAATTGAGGATTAATGCCTATGGAGAGGATCAATGCATATTGATGCGCAGGTCGAGCAGGCTGAGGTTGCTGCCGGAGTTGTTCCGCATATAGACGCTGCTGCTGATCTTGTAGGTGTGTGGCAAGATAAAGGTCATGTTGCCATGCTGATAGGTGATCAGGCTGCTGAAGGTGACGTACTCGCGGGTCTTTTGGGTGCTGACAATGGTGCTACCCGTAAACGTAGGGCCGACTTTCAGGGTGAATCCGGTGGTGGTCCGGATCGGGACGAAATTTGTCTTCAGAGGGATATTCGCCTTCTGTTTGTCCCCGCCACCGCCTTTGCTGGCAAGAGCGAGTCCAACGATAGCAACCAGGGAAGCGCTGATTAGGAGCTTCCGCATCAATTTCCGCAGTTCTATGGTACTCAGATCTAACATTCTATAGCAAAGGTAGTGAAATAAATTGGGTAATATTTAACCGCTCGTCACTAATTTTAATAAAGTCTTAACTATTTGATACCTAAAACGTTACATTTTAGGCATTTTTTAGGCATCGTTAATTAACCTTTTCTTACCGGTCAATACGCAAATTTGACGCTACGGGTTGCTGTGGCAAACGAAATTTTATCGCCGGGGGTTAGATAGCTGCGAGATTTCTGCCGCGGGAGTGCATTATGATCGGGTGGGGGTCCGAAATCAGGAGGGCGTGTTCGTGATTTGCATAAATAGCGTAACTTAGAATAACCTTTTACACATGCAAGAAAATCCATACCATCAAGACCGGGAAGAAATGAAGGAATTGTTGAAGCAGTACCAGGATTTGAAGAATGGCAAGCAGCATAGCTTTTTAGAAGAAGAGGCGTTTGAACGGATCATAGATTATTTTGACGACACGGAGGATCTTTCACAGGCCGTTGAAGCGGTAGAGTTGGGGATCGAGCAGTATCCGTATTCCTCCGCTTTGATGGTGAAAAAGGCGGATCTGATGATCGCGACACGACACTACCGTGAAGCGTTATCCGTCCTGGAGCAGGTCGAATTGCTGGACAGCTCCGATATCAATCTGTATATACTAAAAACAGACGCCTATCTGGCGCTGGACCAGCCGCAAAAGGCAGCGGCCCTGCTGGAAAGCGCGTTGCTGCACTTCGAGGGAGAGGAGCGGCTGGAATTGCTCTTCGAGCTGGCGGATGTCTATGATGACTACGAGGAGTTCGATAAGATCTTCGACTGTCTGAAACTGATCCTGGAGCAGGAGCCGGATAACGAGGAAGCGTTGTACAAGATCTGTTTCTGGACCGACTTTACGGGAAGGAACGAGGAGAGCATCCGGCTGCATCAGGAGATCATCGACGAGAAGCCGTATAGTGAACTGGCCTGGTTCAACCTGGCGGCTGCGCTACAGGGGCTGAAGCTTTACGAAAAAGCCGTGGATGCGTACAAATATGCGCTGGCCATCGATGAAAAGTTTGACTATGCGTACCGAAATATGGGGGATGCGTTTATCCGGCTCCGCAAGTACAAAGAAGCGATCGAGTCATTGGAGAAGGTGCTGGAGCTTTCGCGGCCGGAAGATGTGATTTTTGAGGCTATTGGTCACTGTTATGACAAGCAGGATAACTATGCGCAAGCGAGGTTCTATTATCGGAAGGCTTCGCATCTGAGCCCGGATGATAGTAAGCTATACTATAAGCTGGCCTGCACCTATATCAACGAAGGACAGTGGAATCAGGCTGTCCGGCAGTTGGAAACGGCGATGCGCATCCATTCCACTCAGCCGGAGTACAACCTGGCCATGGGCGAATGCAAGATGCAGCTCGGCGAGTTCAAGGAGGCGATCCAATATTTTTCGAATGTGGTTCGGGTCCGGCCGCGGAATATTTCCAGTTGGGAGGCGCTGATCCGTTGTCTTTATAACGCTGAATTCTTTGACGAGGCCATGGAACAGGTAGAGGCGGCCATACGGATAACGGGTGGGAAGCCCATCTTCCTGTTTTATCTCGCGGCGATCCATTTTTCGGTCGGCCGGACGAAAGAGGGGCTGGTTCAGCTGGAGACTGCGATGTCAAAGGCGCCCCGGCTGCTGAAGAAACTGTTGGAGCTCAATCCTGCCATTTTGCAATATCAACCGGTCGTTGACATAGTGGCCCGGCACAAAAAGAACAAATCTTTCTAACTACGGGTTATTGCGATTCAATCCCTAAATTTGCGCCATGAATTTCAAACTATCGCAGATGCCTGACAGGCTGCCGAAGCCCCGTCAGAATGGAATTACCATGGTCATGGATAAGGGGTTGAGCATCGAAGAGGCCAGGAATTTCCTAAGCGTAGCGCATCCCCATGTGGATATCGTCAAATTAGGGTTTGGCACTTCTTTCGTGACCCCCAACTTGCGGGAGAAGATCGAGGTGTACCAGTCGTATGGGCTTCCGGTCTATTTCGGCGGCACATTGTTCGAGGCGTTCCTGGTCCGAAATCAATTCGAAGACTATATAGCGATCCTCCGTGACTATGGGATCAACTATGTCGAGGTCAGCGATGGTTCCATTACGATTCCGCATGCCGAGAAATGCGGCTATATCGAGAAGCTCACCCGGCACGGGGTCGTGTTGAGCGAGGTCGGCAGCAAAGATGCCGCGCATATCATACCCCCTTACAAGTGGATCGAGCTCATGTCGGCCGAGCTGAGCGCCGGTGCATCCTACGTCATTGCGGAAGCCAGAGAGGCGGGAAATGTCGGGATCTATCGCGGCAGCGGTGAGGTAAGAGAGGGGCTGGTCCAGGAGATACTGACGCAGATCCCGGCGGAGAAGATACTCTGGGAAGCGCCCCAAAAAGCGCAACAGCTGTATTTTATCGAATTGATCGGCTGCAATGTCAACCTGGGGAACATCGCTCCGACAGAGGTGATTGCGATGGAAGCGATGCGTGTGGGGTTGCGCGGTGATACTTTCCATATGTTCCTGGATAAATAGATATGAAACGATATGGGTTAATAGGATATCCGTTGTCGCATTCTTTTTCCCAACGATATTTTACGGACAAGTTCGAGCGGGAAGGGATACGGGATTGTCAGTATTCCAATTTTTCGTTGCCAGCCATCGGGGCGCTTTCTTCCGTGCTGGCAGATACGACCTTGTGTGGTCTTAATGTCACGATCCCCTATAAGCAACAGGTAATGCCGTTCCTGAACACCCTGAGTGCGGTGGTCGAAGAGATTGGGGCCTGCAATTGTATCCGGATCGAGGCAGGGCGGCTGACCGGGTATAATACCGATGTGGTGGGGTTCGAGCGGTCGCTGGTCCGGCAGCTGTCGCCTCATCATCGAATGGCGCTGGTGCTGGGGACCGGTGGGGCGTCGAAAGCGGTCGAGTATGTGCTTCGGAAGCTAGGGATCGGTTACCGAAGGGTCTCCCGGAGCCCCGGCCCGGAACACAAGGATGGTGGGGGAGATCTGGGGTATGACCAGGTCGATGCCGGGATTCTCGCAGAGGCTTTGCTGATCATCAATACGACGCCGGTGGGGATGTATCCGCGGGTGGATGAATGCCCGCCGCTGCCTTATGAGGCGTTGACGTCGCGGCATTACTTATTCGACCTGATCTATAATCCGGAACGGACCTTATTTCTCCAAAAGGGGGAGGCGCGGGGGGCGGCGGTGGAGAACGGACAGGAGATGCTGATCCTCCAGGCGGAGGAGAGTTGGCGGATCTGGAATAGCTGAGGGCCGCGCCGGTGGCGCGGGCCGAAAGTCTAGGCAGGTCCGACGAAGTTCGGGGGTCAATCCAGTAGTTTCGTACAGACCTCTTTGGGGACGGAGACGATCTTCTTAGCCGGATAGTCATAACAGATCATACCGGTCCGGGCGAAGGCGACGGAGACCATTTGATCGCCGGACTTCTTTTCCAGCTTATAGAACAACTCGAATCCCACGCGGGAGAACTCGGTGGCGGCCACGGAGGCCCAGATGATATCGCCGTAGAAGAGCTCGTTTTTGAATTCGATGGCTACGTCGGTCATGATGAGGCCGACGCCGGCGAGGTTGAACTCCTCGTAGCCGCTATGGCGGAGGAACTGGACGCGGATCTCGTGGATCAGGGAAAGGATCGAGTCGTTCCCGACGTGGCCGCCATAGTTCAGGTCGGTAATGCGGACAGGAATCTCCGTGGTGAAGGGAAAACGATCAGGTAGAACTAGTCGTGTTTTTGGCATGTGAATGGTTATTTGTTGTTCCGCAGAAAGGCGACGAGCTTGTTGGCGGCCTTGCGGCGATGGCTAAAGCGATTCTTTTCTTCCATGGTCAGTTGGGCGAAGCTCCGGGTTTCGCCGTCGGGAACGAAGACGGGGTCATAGCCAAAGCCGTTTTCGCCGATGGGGCTGGTGGCAATATGGCCTTCGCAGATCCCTTCGAAGAGGTGTTGGCGGTCGTTCCAGAGGAGGGAGATGACGGTGCGGAAGCGGGCCCGGCGGTTGGTGCTTCCGTGGAGGCGATTCAGGAGGAGATCGATGTTGTCCTTGTCGCAGCGGTGGGCGCCCGCGAAGCGGGCGCTTAATACGCCGGGCTCGCCGTGAAGGGCTGCAACTTCCAGACCGCTGTCCTCACTGAAACAGTTCTTTCCGGTGAGGCGGTGGATGGTGGAGGATTTTTCGATCGCATTGGCTTCAAGTGTGTCATGGGGTTCGGGGATGTCGATGTCGATACCGGCCTGACGAAGACCGATCACGTCCAGCGAGTGGCCGATGGCGGCCTGGATTTCTTCGATCTTATGGGCGTTGTTGCTGGCAAAGATGATGGGGGTCATACGGCAAAGATTGTTTTGAGGCAGACCCAGAGTTTGCTTTTCATCAGCTTGCTTTCTTCGGAGTCGGGTACCAGTTGGTCGAAGCCGGGTGCGGAGAGGTAGGTGCAGCCGTCGTAGTCGAGGGGTTTGAACATCGGGAAATTGATCGGCAGCCGGATGGCTGACGGCTCGAGACCGAACAGGAGGGTAGTCATTGGCTGTAATTGTTGACGGACTTCGGCGATCGTGACGGGTATGGCGGCGTTGTTGACGATGGCGACATCGGCAAGGGTCATGCGGCAAGCTTCGAGTATCCTGGTCAGGAAGGCCAGCTGGTCGTCGGGCAGGAAGGGGGCGCCAGGCGCATGGACGAGCACGGTGATATGTCGGCGGTTGCTGCCGAGGAATTTGCAGGCTGTGGGGGAGGCGTCCGCAGGCGGGGGAATGACCAAGGCATCCTTGTACCATTCGCTCACGATGAAATCCGGAAGTTTGATACTGTTGAGGTTCATTTTTTATCAGAGCCAGCTTATGAAGATTTTTTTGCAAGTGCAGGACAAAAGTAATGGCTATTTGCCAACTTTTTGTAGTATTGTTGCTGGCGTATTAACATCAGTCCGCTATGTTGTTTAACTCATTCAATTTTGTCTTTTTCTTTCTAATCGTCACTACCCTATATTACCTGCTGCCTTTCAGACTTCGCTGGATATTGCTTCTGCTCGCCAGTTGCATTTTTTACATGGCTTTTATCCCCATCTATATTTTCATCCTGATCGTTACCATCCTCATCGACTATATCGCCGGGATCTATATAGAAAAAGCTCAGAATCCTTTGCATCGAAAGTCCCTGTTGACGGTTAGTATTTTAAGCACTTGTCTGGTCTTGTGCATTTTCAAATATTATAATTTTATCGTCGTCAATTATGACGCCATAGCAAAGTTCCTTCATTGGAACTACCGGATAGACATCCTGAAGATCATCTTGCCTATCGGGTTATCTTTTCATACTTTCCAGAGTTTAAGTTATGTCATAGAAGTTTACCGGGGTCATCAAAAGGCTGAACGACATTTTGGGATCTATTGTTTGTATGTCATGTATTATCCTCAGCTGGTAGCCGGTCCGATAGAAAGGCCCCAGAATTTGTTGCACCAGTTTAAGCGGAAGGTAAACTTCGATTTGGATGTGGTGACTAAGGGATTGAAATTAATGTGCATGGGCTACTTTATGAAGCTCGTGGTGGCGGATCGGTGCTCTTTATATGTAAACGCCGTTTATAATAACGTTCACGCTCATTCAGGAATTACCTTTATCGTGGCGACATTTTTTTTCGCCTTCCAAATTTATTGCGATTTTGCGGGATATTCTTTGATCGCCATCGGGGCATCCCAGACCATGGGCATTCGATTGATGACGAATTTTAGAACGCCGTATGCATCCACCAGCCTGTCGGAATTTTGGCGAAGATGGCATATTTCGTTGTCAACCTGGTTCAGGGATTATCTGTATGTCCCGCTCGGGGGGAGCCGTGGCTCAAAGCTCAAAACGTACCGGAATTTAATGATTACATTTCTGGTCAGCGGTCTTTGGCATGGGGCAAACTGGACATATGTGATCTGGGGCGGATTCCATGGACTTTACCTGATCATCGAGTCGATGGTGGCCAAGGGTAAAAAATACAAATACCCCAGGATCTGGATTTTCGCCGTCGTATGTTTTGGCTGGATATTTTTCAGGTCGAATACGGTGCAGGATTCATTCTTTGTTGTTAAATCCATATTCACTCATCCCGGAACTTTATTTATTCCATCCAATCAGGATGTCACTGCCCCCATCTATGCGCTGATCGGGATTGCCATACTATTTGTTTTGGAGAATCGATCCAGAATTTCGGGGTTGTTAGCGATTCCTGACCGACCGCTATACCCCTATATCAACGCGTTGTTTTATATTTCTTTGATCCTGGTCATCATCTATTTAGGCGTATTTGACGGAGGACAGTTCATTTACTTTCAATTTTAGCGGTATGAACAAAAAGGGGATTTTCCGGGTTGTCGTGTTTATAGCTGCCCTTATTTTGGCTGATTTGATTGTCGGGACGTTTGCCAAAATCCTTTTTTATTCGCAACGGTCCGGCAAGTATGCCAGGTTAACCTATATTGTAAAAACCGACACCTCAGCAATAGTTGTATTAGGAAGTTCGCACGCGATGGCGCATTTTATTCCGGAAATTATCCAGGATTCCCTTCATGAACCGACATTTAATTATGGGACCAATGGGCAAAAGTTATTATTCAGCCGGGCTATTTATGAAATTCGGAAAAGACGGGAAAAGCCAAAAATGATCCTCCTGAATATCGATGCTGACTGGTTCTTCGATAAACACAATCAGCAAGACCGGATGGCGGATCTGTATCCTTACTACGGAAATATGGGTGATATTATTTTTCGGGATTTTAGCAGGAAGGATCGATTCGTCGGGCATTTGAAATTTTTATCCAATACATTTCCTTATAATTCTACTATCGTCCATGTTATTAAATATAAATTAAAACCGCAGTATGATTTCAAGGGCTATGAGCCCTTATATGGGGCGGTAGATTCCATCCAATTGGCGCTGAAAATTATTTCCGATAAAGCGGGCAGTCAGGTGAAATTGCCTCAGCCGGACGATGAGCTGATCGATTTGTTCACCCAATTTATCGATGAGATGAACAAGAATAATATCAGGCTGTTTGTCATCTTCTCTCCCGATCTGCTAAAGCCGGACGCGGCTGAAACGTATACGGACCAGAAGATTAAGAGGATCTGCGACAGTACCGGCACTCCGACGGTTGACTTTTCAAATAGCGCTATCTTTAATAATAACAGAGTATTGTTTCACGATTTTTCTCATTTGAATGATTCCGGCGCCCGGATCTTTACCGGAATGCTTATCGATAGCATCAAGTCCCACCCACACTAACAATTGTTAGTTTGATTTTGCCGGCAGAAAGATTGTTTGTTTCTTTGCGGGAACAATATTTACCCGTTATGATTGCCACCCTGGATATTCAAGTTACAAAGACGTCTAAGAGCCGGTTAAGCGAGATCGATTTTGACAACCTTCCGTTTGGGAAACATTTTACGGATCATATGTTGGAAGTGGATTATGTGAAGGGGGAATGGAAGAAATTGGTGATCCGGCCCTATCAGCATCTGAACGTTTCACCGGCGCTGGCAGCGATCCATTATGGACAGGCGATATTCGAAGGGATCAAGGCCTATAAGGATCGGGAGGGGCATCCATTCATCTTCCGGCCTTTAGACAATTTCCGGCGTTTCAATGTCTCCGCGGAGCGAATGAATATGCCGGTCATTCCGGAAGAGATCTTTGTCGAAGGGATGCGCAGGCTGGTAGAACTGGATAAGGATTGGATCCCGATGAAGAGCGACTATTCCATGTATATCCGTCCATTTATGTTCGCGACGGATGAAGTGATAGGAGTAAAATCGTCCGAAACGTATAAGTTCATGATCCTTTTGAGCCCAACCGGGCCGTATTATTCCGCGCCCATGCGGATCTATGTAGAGGAGAAGTATACGCGGGCCGCGCGCGGGGGGGTGGGGTTTGCCAAGGCGGCAGGCAATTATGGGTCGAGCATGCTGGCGACGGCGGAAGCAAAACGGCAGGGATATGACCAGGTATTGTGGACGGATGCCGTCGAGCATAAGTATGTCCAGGAGTGCGGGACGATGAATGTTTTTTTCGTGATCGGAAAGAAGGTGCTGACCCCGGACCTCGAATCGGGGACTATCCTCGAGGGGGTTACCCGGGACAGTGCCATCGAGGTATTGCGGCAGGAAGGCTATACCGTGGAGGAGGTACCGATCCACATGGACGATGTGATCCGGGCTTACCAGGCGGGGGAGTTGAAGGAGGTGTTCGGGACGGGGACCGCTGCCACCATTTCCATGATCAAAGAACTTAAGTATGAGGATTTTAATATAAAATTCGACACGGATAGCTGGACGGTAGCCCCAACGGTCAAGCGGGTGCTGACGGAGATCAGGGAGGGGAGGAGGAAGGACACGCGCGGGTGGATGTTTAGGGTCTAAGGTAGTGCGAAAGGATTTTGGCGCACAATTATTTGTTTATTTACGCGATACGTGGTACTTTTGCCGTCCAAATTAAACCAGGTCTAGGAATGCCTACCATACAGCAATTAGTCAGAAAAGGAAGAGAGATCATTCGCGCCAAGAGCAAGTCCAGGGCTTTGGATGCCTGTCCGCAACGCCGCGGGGTATGTACCCGCGTCTACACGACCACGCCAAAGAAGCCTAACTCTGCATTGCGTAAGGTGGCAAAAGTGCGGTTAACGAATAAAGTAGAGGTGATCGCCTATATCCCGGGTGAGGGGCATAATCTTCAGGAGCACTCGATCGTACTGATCCGCGGTGGTCGTGTAAAGGACTTGCCGGGCGTTCGGTACCACATCGTTCGCGGCAGCCTGGATACGGCCGGCGTTAAGGACCGTAAGAAGAGCCGTTCCAAATATGGTACGAAGAAGGAAAAGGCTGGCGCAAAGGGTGCGGCTGCTAAACCTGCAGGTAAGAAATAATTAATTGTAAATAGAATAGAATGAGGAAGACCCAAGCCAAGAAGTTACCGCTCGCTCCTGACGCGAAGTATAACGATACCCTGGTAACGCGTTTCGTAAACAACCTGATGTGGGAGGGCAAGAAGAATACGGCTTACACTATTTTCTATGATGCCCTGGACAAGGTATCCAAGCAGACAAATGAGGCCGGATACGATATCTGGAAAAGGGCGTTGTCCAATGTTACGCCGGGGGTAGAAGTGCGGAGCCGTCGTATCGGCGGTGCTACGTTCCAAATCCCTTCGGAAGTTCGTCCGGACCGGAAGATCTCCCTGAGCATGAAATGGCTGATCCGTTACAGCCGGGAGCGCAACGGTCGCAGCATGGCCGAAAAGCTGGCTGGTGAGATCGTCGCGGCAAGCAAGGGCGAAGGCGGTGCTTTCAAGAAAAAAGAGGACACACACCGGATGGCGGAAGCGAATAAAGCTTTTGCTCACTTTAAGGTATAAATAAGTACTTTTTTGTATATGAAACCCTGCAAGACCTGCAGGGTTTTTGCTTTTTGCGGCGGTTTGATGAGGAATTTTAGTTACCTTTGCGCAACTTTTCAATAAACACAAATGGCAGACTTAAAACTTCAAAGAAACTTTGGCATCGCGGCCCATATCGATGCCGGTAAAACCACAACCACAGAGCGGATCCTCCGCTATACGGGGATGATTCATAAGATTGGGGAGGTGCATGACGGTGCAACAACAACCGACTGGATGGAACAGGAAAAGGAGAGAGGGATTACGATCACCTCTGCTGCCGTTAGCTGCAATTGGAATTTTCCGACGGTAAAAGGTCAGACCACAGCGGATACGAAGAAGTATTATTTCAATATTATCGATACTCCGGGCCACGTGGATTTCACCATCGAGGTGGAGCGTTCCATGCGGGTACTGGACGGGTTGATCGCCCTGTTCTCGGCCGTTGATGGCGTGGAGCCCCAATCCGAGACGGTTTGGCGTCAGGCTAACCGTTACAAGGTCCCCCGGATCGGTTTCGTCAATAAGATGGACCGGAGCGGTGCGGACTTCCTGATGGTAGTCAACCAGGTTCGGGAAATGCTGGGCGCCAAAGCGGTGCCGCTGCAGCTGCCGATCGGAGCGGAAGACGATTTCAAGGGCGTGGTGGACCTGATCAAAATGAAGGGGATCATCTGGCATATGGAAACGGAAGGAATGACCTTTGACGAGATCCCCGTGCCCGACGATATGATGACGGATGTGCTCGAATGGCGCGCCAAACTGGTGGAAGCCGTTGCGGAATATGATGATAAGCTGATGGAGAAGTTCTTCGACGATCCCGACAGCATCACCGAAGAGGAGGTGCATGAGGCGATCCGTAAGGCCACCATCGACCTTAGCATCGTGCCGATGATGTGCGGCTCTTCCTTTAAGAACAAGGGGGTGCAGACCGCGCTGGATGCCGTTTGCCGCTATCTGCCTTCGCCGGTGGATCTTGAAGACATGCATGGCACGGATCCCAACACGGGTGAGACGATCACCCGGAAACCCAGTCCCAAGGAGCCTTTTGCAGCCCTGGCCTTTAAGATCATGACGGACCCCTTCGTAGGCCGGCTTGCCTTCTTCCGCTGTTATAGCGGTCATCTCGATGCTGGTTCTTATGTATTGAATGTTCGGAGCGGCAGGAAGGAGCGGATCAGCCGGATCTTAAAGATGTTCGCCAACAAGCAGAATCCAATCGACTTTATCGAAGCCGGTGATATCGGCGCGGCGGTGGGGTTCAAGGAGATAAAGACCGGGGATACCCTTTGCGATGAAGATCATCCGATCACACTCGAGAATATGTTCATCCCCGAGCCGGTTATTGCCGTCGCAGTCGAGCCAAAGACGCAGGCTGACGTCGACAAGATGGGCCTGGCCATCTCCAAGCTGGTAGAGGAAGACCCCACGCTGCGGGTCAATACCGATGAAGATACGGGTCAGACGATCCTGCGCGGGATGGGTGAGCTTCACCTGGAGATCATTATCGACCGGATGCGCCGGGAATTTAAAGTTGAAGTTAACCAGGGTGCACCCCAGGTTGCGTATAAAGAGGCGTTCAATAAGACAATCGAACACCGTGAAGTGCTGAAGAAGCAGACGGGTGGTCGCGGTAAATTCGCCGATATCTATTTCGAAATCGGGCCCGCCGATGAGGAATGGCTGAAGGAGAATGAAGGAAAGGCGTTCCAGTTCGTGAACGATATCTATGGCGGTTCTATCCCGAAGGAGTTCATTCCGGCGATCAGTAAGGGCTTTGAGTCCTGTATGCCCACCGGAGTTCTGGCGGGCTACCCGATGACGAGTATGAAGGTCCGGATATTTGACGGCAGCTATCACGATGTGGACTCCGATGCGATGAGCTTTGAGCTTTGCGCCAAGGGCGGTTTCCGGGAGGCAGGTCCGAAGGCCAAAGCGATCCTGCTGGAGCCGATCATGAAAGTGGAGGTGCTGACTCCCGATCAGTATATGGGTGATGTAACCGGCGACCTCAACCGTCGCCGCGGCATCCTGGAAGGAATGGACAGCCGGAATAACCTGCAGGTCATTAAGGCCAAGGTTCCACTGAGAGAGATGTTCGGGTATGTAACCGAACTGCGGTCCATGAGTTCCGGCCGGGCGACTTCGACGATGGAGTTCTCGCATTATGCGCCGGCGCCGAACAATATCGCCGAGGAAGTGATCGCCAAGGTGAAGGGTAAAAAAGTGAATGCCTGAGTTTGTGTAAGGATTAAAACGGAATTAAAATACGGCCCCGCCATGTTTTCGTGGCGGGGCCTTCGTTTTTGGTGGAAAGCACTTAACTTTAGATGGAATTCCATGTCCAATCCGTGAACTTAAAAACCAACATATGAAGAGTAAAGTTGTAAAACTGGCCTTTATGGCCATGTTGATGGTCGGTGTAGGGTCCTTCACCAACACCGTTTCCGCGCAGGTCTATGTATCGGTACGTCCCGTTTGGCATCCCATCGTAAGACCGGTTGCCCCGAGCCCGCGTCACGTTTGGATCGACGAAGACTGGGCTTGGCGCGATGGCGCCTACGTTTCCGTAGGCGGTCACTGGGCGGAGCCTCCTCATCCGGGCTGGATCTGGTATCCCGGCCATTGGTATCATGGCGGCAGAGGTCACCGCTGGTATGGCGGACACTGGGGACGTCGTTAATGGCAACGCTCGCAGAAATTTGTTGAATGGAGCCCGGCAAGGATGCCGGGCTTTCTTTCTATTTTCGCGCACCAAAATCAATTAGCCATGGCATTTTTGAGAAGCATTCTGATCTGTTTTATCGTGATCGGATCGATGGTCACGGGCGCAGGCCGCCTGGAAGCTCAGCCGGGTTCGACCTTGCTCAACTGGTCCAAAGATGGGAATTCCTATTTTGAAGCCAAAGGGGGGAATATCGTTCAGGTAGGACTTCCGGATGACCGGGAGACGGTGACGGTTTCACAGGAGCGGCTAAAGCCGGCGGGAAGGACGGAGGCGCTGGCCGTCCGGAATTTTGCTTTTTCGGCGGATGGGGAAAAAATATTGATCTATACGAACGCCCAGCGGGTTTGGCGCTATGATACCCGGGGTGATTTCTGGCTCCTGGATCTAACGACATGGCAGCTCAATCAGGTTGGAAAAGGCAGGCCAGCGGCATCGCTGCAATTTGCCAAGCTGTCCCCCGACGGAACACAGGTGGCGTATGTCAGCGAGCACAATATCTACGAAGAGGACCTGTCGACTGGGCAGGCGAAGTGTCTCACCAGCACGAACGGGACGCGGAAGCTGATCAACGGAACGTTTGATTGGGTCTATGAGGAGGAGCTGGAAGACCGCGACGGGTTCCGCTGGAGCCCCGATGGGCAGCATATCGCTTACTGGCAGATCGACGCCAACCAGGTGAAGGATTACCTCATGCTGAATACGACCGATTCGACTTATCCCTTCGTGGTTCCGGTGGAATACCCGGTGGCCGGCGAGGCCCCTTCGCCCTATAGGATCGGGGTGATCGATCTGCCTTCGGGGACGAGCCACTGGATGAATATCCCCGGCGATCCGCGCGAGACCTATCTACCGCGAATGGAATGGGCCGCCAATTCCAGTCAGCTGATCCTGCAGCAATTGAATCGCAAGCAAAATGAAAGTAAGTTGTTGCTAAGCGATATCGCAACGGGGGCGACTACGCCGGTCTATGATGAAACGGACAGCGCCTATATCGAATGCAAGGGTTTCTGGCAGGATGGGGTGATCGCCGGCTGGGACTGGCTGAAAGGGGGCAAGGAGTTCCTCTGGGTGTCGGAGAAGGATGGCTGGCGGCATATCTACCTGGTTAGCCGGGATGGAAAACAGGAGACGCTCATCACGAAGGGCAACTACGATATCACAAGGATCAAGCTGGTGGATGAGAAGGACAATTATGTCTATTTCATGGCTTCTCCGGAGAATGCTACGCAATTGTATTTATATCGGGTCCGGCTGGATGGTAAGGGCAAGTTGGAAAAGATGACGACGGCTTCCGAGATCGGTAATCATGAATACGATATTTGTCCCACCGGGCGATATGCACTGCACACCTATAGCAATGCGAATACACCGGAGAAGCAGGACTGGGTCAACCTCCCGGAGCACAAGACGCTGGCTAAAGCGACGGGTGGAAATTCGGGTTTCGGACTGCCGCCCGGAAAAGTAGAGTTTTTCAAGGTCCGAACACAAGATGGAGTGGAGATGGATGGCTGGATGGTAAAGCCGGTGCCGTTCGACAGTACGAAGAAATACCCGGTCGTCTTCTATGTGTATGGCGAGCCGGCATCACAGACGGTCACGGATGAATTCGGTGCGGGTTTTAATTTTCTGTATAACGGCGATATGGCGAAGGACGGCTACATCTATATGAGCCTCGAGAACAGGGGCACGCCGGCGCTTAAGGGGCGTGCATGGCGAAAATCCATCTACCGGGAGATCGGCAGGCTCAATATCCGGGACCAGGCGATGGCGGCGACGGAGATATTGAAATGGCCGTTTGTTGACAGCAGCCGGATTGCTGTGTGGGGTTGGAGCGGCGGTGGGTCCAGCACCTTGAACCTGTTATTCCAATATCCGCAGATCTACAAGACAGGGATCGCCATTGCTGCGGTGGGCAATCAGCTCAGCTATGATAACCTGTACCAGGAGCGATATATGGGAGTGCCCGAGGAGAACCGGGAGGATTTCGAGGCGGGCAGCCCGATCACCTATGCGAAAAACCTCCGGGGCAATCTGTTGTATATCCATGGGACGGGGGATGATAATGTCCATTACCAAAATGCGGAGCGGTTGTTGAATGCCTTGATCAAATACAACAAGCTGTTCCAGTTCATGGCCTACCCCAACCGCTCGCATGGCATCTTCGAGGGGGAGGGTACCCGGCAGCATCTTTCCACCCTATACACGGATTATTTGCGGACGCATTGTCCGGGTGGAGGGCGCTGATGGTGCGACGTCTTTTCGATCAACCCCACTTTCAATCGATCCCATTATAGATATCCAGGGCCTTTTGAACGTGCTTGCCGACGTTGAACAGGGGTATAAATGCTGAAAAGGTCGCTGCCGTGCCGATAAAGAACAGGGGGGACAATCCGCCATAATGCGGAAGGGTCGGCATAGGTGTATTCGGATTTGTTTGGGCCTGCTGGAACCATTTGGCGGACGCCTGATCGTAGGCACTGCTCAGGTTGTGGTTGTGGCTGACGGTCGTGATGATCCCCGCCGTAGCGAGGGCCACGCCGCCTGCCAGGAGGCCGATGCCGAGATGAATATTGGTTCGGGCGATTCTCACCTGCTGGGCGCTGGCCGGGTTGTCGGCGGTTGCGGTCAGGAGGTTATGAAGCGAAAGGCGCTGTATGGCGCTATCCGGCTCTTTTCGGAAAAAATAGGCCTTTTCCCTGGTCGTAATGGTCGTCGGGAATTCAGCCCCGCCGGGAGTCGTGGCGGAATAATAGGTTTCGTTGGAATAATAACATTGCGAATAGAGGGAGATATGCCGACCCTCGTTCTGGAGCTTATAGGCGTCGTATTGGCCCCCGAGATTGCCAATAGCGAATACGCCCTGCCAGCCTGAAAAGTCTTTTGCCTGGCTGAGGGGAATGCGTTGATTGCCGTCGAGGAGGAGGTATTTTCCCTGGATAAGCGAATTCACCAATTGGACCTTGTTGCTGTACAGCGTGGTTCCGTTATGAAGGTGGACGAAGTAAATCGAATCCTTTGACGTCGGTTGGGCTTTTGGGCTGAGATAGCCCAGGAGGAGGAGGAGCAGAAAAAAGGACTTTTTCATGGCTAAGTTTTTGAGGTTTGATAAGTTGATTATACCGCTAATTTAGCAGCGGCGGTGGACATTTCACATTAAAACCAATTGAGAGGTAAGTAGTTGTGAGGAATGGCCGATCCGGGCATCCCCGCTCCGGACACCCATTCATCCGGGCGGATCACCATTGATGGACCACGAAATGGCCGAAAAAGGCCACAAGCGTCCAACAAAGGGCCTTTGTTTCAGGAGCCGGGGTTCTCCGTTTTGAAGGGGATTAATTTTTATGAAAAACCGACCAAATCTTTGGCAAATACCTGAACAATTACATACCTTTGCATCCCCGTTCGAAAAATGGGAAATGGCCTATGTCTCAACGAATCAGAATCAAATTGCAGTCGTACGATCACAATCTGGTGGATAAATCCGCCGAAAAGATCGTTAAAACCGTTCGCAGTACCGGCGCGGTGGTCACGGGTCCTATTCCCCTGCCTACGCGTAAGAAGGTCTTCACGGTGCTTCGTTCGCCGCATGTCAATAAGAAGGCTCGTGAGCAGTTCCAACTGCATACGCACAAACGGTTGCTGGACATCTACACGTCTTCTTCCAGGACGGTGGATGCGTTGTCCAAGCTGGATCTGCCTTCCGGTGTGGACGTTGAGATCAAGGCCTAACGGACGGGCCGGTTCGCGCCGCAGGTGCGAAGGTGAAGCAGGGAAAAGCTCTTTAACATCCATCTATAAACTTCCGCCAGGCAATAAGCCTGACGGGACAAAATAGCGCTGGATTACGTTGTAAATCTCCCCGGTGTCTGCGATGACCCGGGCGATAAATATGAACAAGCCATTCAGGGTTTGTTTACTGCCGGTACTTCTGACTTCCTGGATCTGCGAGAGGCAGGCGAAGGGAGACAAAAAGAAAAGGTCGGCTGCAAACGAGGGATTGAAGCTGTAGATCGATGCCTGGACCGCGTGAAGCGGCCGAAAAGGTATGTCTCGGTTCCTTCTCATACCCGATGGCACAAACTTTTAAAGAAATGAAAGGAATTATTGGTAAAAAAATCGGGATGACCAGCATCTTCAGTCCTGATGGCAGGCAAACGGCCGTCACGATCATCGAGGCCGGTCCCTGTGTGGTCACACAGGTAAAGACAAAAGAGACGGATGGCTACACTTCACTCCAATTGGCATTCGGCGACAAGAAAGACAAGCACACTACAGCAGCAGAAAAAAATCACTTCGCCAAGTCCGGCGCTTCTCCCAAAAGGTTTATAAAAGAATTTCGCAATTTTTCGATAGAAAAAGCTCTTGGTGAATCGATCACCGTGGACATTTTTGCCGAAGGCGACAATGTCGAAGTAGTCGGCACTACAAAAGGCAAAGGTTTTCAGGGTGTCGTCAAGCGTCATGGATTCCATGGCGTTGGCGGGCAGTCCCATGGTCAGCATGACCGGTCGCGCGCACCGGGCTCCCTTGGTAACTCTTCCGATGCCAGCCGGGTAATGAAAGGTGTCCGCATGGCCGGCCGGATGGGTAGTGATCGGGTGAAGATGAAGGGACTGAAGGTGGTGAAGATATTTTCCGAAAAGAACTATATCCTGATCAGCGGATCGGTTCCCGGTCATATCGGTTCCATTGTCTTAATTCAGAAGTAAGCGTTAGAAACTTTTAATTCATTATCATGCAAGCAGACGTTTTAAATATAGAAGGAAAGAAGACGGGCAGGACGGTGGAATTGCCGGAGGAGATCTTTGGGATCGAGCCGAATGATCATGTAATTTATCTGGCCGTCAAGCAATACCTGGCTGCGCAGCGGCAGGGGACGCATAAGGTAAAGACGCGTATGGAGGTCAAGGGTTCGAGCAAGAAGCTGCATCGGCAGAAGGGTACCGGGGGCAGCCGTAAGGGTAACCTGCGTAACCCATTGTACAAGGGTGGTGGTACGATCTTCGGCCCCAAACCGCGGGATTATGACTTCAAGCTAAACCGTAGGGTGAAGGATTTGGCCAAGATGTCGGCCCTCGCGTACAAGGCTAAGGAGAACGCCATCGTGGTAGTAGAGGATATCAAGCTGGAGACGCCGAAGACCCGGCAGTTCACGGATGCGCTGAAGGGATGGAATCTCCAGGACAAGAAAGTGCTGTTCGTCATGCCGGAAGATAGCGACAACCTGTATCTGAGCCTTCGCAACCTTCCTTCGGTGGAAGGTACGATGCTGGCGGACATCAACACGTACGATATCGTCCGTGCCGAGGTGCTGGTCTTGTCGGAGACGGCGGCAAAAGTATTTGCGGACGAGGCGACAGAAGAAGCAAAAGTATAAACAAACAAAAAAAAGTTAAGAGTTATGAAACTCTCTGAAGTTCTGATAAAACCGATACTGACCGAAAAGGCGAACTCCCAGCAGGACAAGTTGCGGCGGTATGCGTTCCGGGTGAATCGTAAGGCCAATAAGCTGGAGGTCAAGAAAGCAGTGGAAGATTTCTATGGGGTAACGGTAGTGGATGTCAATACGATAGTGGTGCCTGGGAAGAATAAGACCCGTTTCACAAAGGCAGGATATGTGCAGGGAAGGAAGCCGGCTTATAAAAAGGCTTTGGTGACAGTAGCCGTGGGAGAGACGATCGATCTGTACGCCAGTATCTAGTTGATAAAAATTATTAAACGAATAAGACAAGAACAATGGCACTGAAAAAATACAAACCGATCACTGCAGGGACGCGATGGAGGATTGGAAACGCGTATGCCGAGGTGACGACCGATAAGCCGGAGAAGTCGCTGCTGGAGAAGGTAAAATCTACTGCCGGCCGGAATGCGCAGGGTCGCAGGGCAATGCGTTATAAGGGTGGCGGGCACAAGAAAATGTACCGGATCATCGATTTCAAACGCAACAAGAAGAATATCGACGCCAAGATTGCTTCTATCGAATATGATCCGTATCGCACCGCCTTCATTGCGTTACTGCATTATACGGATGGGGAAAAGCGTTATATCCTGGCTCCTCAGGGTCTTCAGGTTGGCACTACAGTGTCCTCCGGCGATGATGCCACTCCCGAACTGGGGAATGCGCTTCAGCTGAAGAACATGCCGCTCGGTACCAACGTGCATAATATCGAGATGCAGCCCGGGCAGGGCGGCAAGCTGGTTCGCAGCGCCGGTACCTCCGCGCAGCTGACGAATAAAGAAGAAAAATATGCGGTACTGAAGATGCCTTCGGGCGAATTGCGGAAGGTGTTGATCAATTGCTATGCTACGGTAGGGGTGGTTTCGAACAGCGATCATTCGCTCCAAAGTATGGGTAAGGCAGGTCGCAACCGATGGAGGGGTATCCGGCCGCGCACCCGTGGTGTAGCGATGAACCCGGTCGATCACCCGATGGGTGGTGGGGAAGGAAAGGCATCCGGTGGTCAGCCGCGCAGCAGGAATGGTCAATATAGCCGCGGTCTGAAGACGCGTCAGAAGGGCAAGGGAAGTGACAAGATGATCATCCAGCGGAAAAACGGTAAAAAATTGTCGAAATAATATAATTATCAATTATGGGTCGTTCAATAAAAAAAGGTCCTTACGTTGACTTTAACCTCGAAGAGAAGATCCTGTCGATAAACGAGGGGTCGGCAAAAAAAGGGGTGATCAAAACCTGGAGCCGTCGCAGCACGATCACTCCGGATTTCGTAGGACATACCCTGGCGGTGCACAATGGCAACAAGTTCATCCCGGTGTATGTAACGGAGTTCATGGTGGGGCACAAACTGGGTGAGTTTGCACCTACCCGCAACTTCAAAGGACATTCAAGTAAAAAGATAGCCTAAGCGTAAAATTGATACTAATGGAAGCAGTAGCTAAATTGAGAAATTATCCCACCTCACCGCGTAAGATGCGTCTTCTGGCTGACGAGATTCGCGGTATGCATGTCGAGAAAGCCCTGGCTTTGCTTGAGCATCATCCGCAGCATTCTTCCACGCCGCTGCACAAGCTGCTGTGGTCGGCTGTGAAGAACTGGGAGCAGAAGAATGAAGGACAGAGCGCGGCTGATGCGGCTTTGGTGGTAAAGACGGTGTTTGTGGACGGTGGCAGGACATTGAAGCGGATGCGTCCGGCTCCCCAGGGAAGAGGTTACCGGGTTCGGAAGCGGAGCAATCACGTCACCATTATCGTTGATGCACCAATTGTCGTGTCGGAAAATTAATTGATAAAACTTATTTAATTATAAATATGGGTCAGAAAACGAATCCTATTGGGGCCAGGTTGGGGATCATTCGCGGTTGGGAGTCCAACTGGTATGGCAGCAAGAAAGACTATGCCTTCAAGTTGATCGAAGACAACAAGATCAGGACCTACCTGAATGCCCGTATCAATAAAGGTGGAATTGCCAAGATCGTTATCGAGCGCACGCTAAATAAGCTGATTGTGACGATCCACACTTCCAAGCCCGGGATCATCATCGGTAAAGGCGGTGGTGAGGTAGACCGGATCAAAGAAGAGCTGAAGAAACTGACAGGTAAGGATGACGTGCAGATCAATATCCTGGAGATCCGCCGGCCGGAATTGGATGCGAATATCGTCGGAGACACCATCGCGCGCCAGATCGAAAACCGTATCAATTACAAGCGGGCCATCAAGATGGCGATCGCTTCCGCGCTGCGGATGGGCGCCGAAGGGATCAAGATCAAGGTTGCCGGTCGTCTGGGCGGCGCTGAGATCGCGCGTACGGAGGAGATCAAACAGGGCCGGACCCCGCTGCATACGCTGCGGATGGATATCGACTATGCGAATGTTTTTGCGCTGACGGTATATGGTAAGATCGGGATAAAAGTTTGGATCTGTAAGGGTGAAGTGCTGACCAAGCGCGACCTCAACCCCAACTTTGTCGGTGGGAAGAGCGACGTCAGTGACAGAAGGGATCGGAGAGAGGGGGATCATGGTCATCGGGATCACCGGGATCGGGATCATCGCGACGACCGTCGTGGTGGCGGAGATCGTGGCGGAGATCGGAGGCCGGGAGGAGCGGGCGGAGATCGCAGAACCAGCGGCGGCAGTGCGGACCGTAGGCCGGGTGGCGGAGATCGGAGGCCGGGAGGAGCAGGTGGGGATCGGAGACCCGGAGGGACAGGCGGAGGCCGCAGATAAGAGGCACCAAAAAAATAAAAGAATTGAGATAATCAGAAAATAATTCTAAGATGTTACAACCCAAAAGAAGCAAGCATAGGAAAGCGCAGAAAGGCCGGATCCGGGAGGTAGCGAAGAGAGGCAGCTCCATCGCGTTTGGTTCGTATGCTTTGAAATCATTGGAAGGGATATGGCTCACCAATCGTCAGCTGGAAGCCGCTCGTCAGGCGCTGACTCGTGCCATGAAGCGGGAAGGAAATGTTTGGATCCGTGTTTTCCCCGACAAGCCCATCACGAAGAAGCCGTTGGAAGTGCGTATGGGTAAAGGTAAAGGTAACCCCGAATACTGGGCGGCGGTAATTGAGCCGGGTCGCATCCTGTTCGAGGCTGACGGGGTTCCGATGGCGGTGGCAAAGGAAGCATTGGAACTGGCGGCGCAGAAGTTGCCCGTGAAAACAAAGTTTATTGTGCGGCGGGATGTTCCTGCAGAGGTGGCAGTGAAAAAACAATCAGAAGAGTAAAAAAGCTATACGATGTCAAAGAAAATCGATTTTGTCAACAGCCTGAAGGATCTGAATGAAGTGGATCTGAAAGCCCGGATCCAGGAAGATGAACTGCGGATGAAGAAACTCGAGTTTGCGCATGCGATCTCGCCGCTGGAGAATCCGATGAGCATCCGTGCGTTGCGGAAGGATGTCGCGCGGTTGAAGACGGCGCTTCATCAGCGGGTAAAGAAGGCGGGGGCCGAGGCCGAGACGACCTAGACGGCCGGAGGCCGTCCGACCGAAGGTCAGACAATAACCTTTTCCATGAAAAGGGTTATATTTCAAAAGGCACTTTTCATGGGAATATAACCCCGGGGGGTTCTAATATACTAAAAGCAAAAAAGCGAATAAAATGGTTGAAAGAAATTTGCGCAAAACCAGGATCGGGGTGGTAAAGGGCAACAAGATGGACAAGACCATCACCGTCACTGTCGAAAGGAAAGTGAAGCATCCGATCTACGGGAAGTTTGTGAAAAAGACGACCAGCTTCCATGCTCATGATGAGAAAAATGAGTGCGGGGTTGGGGATGTAGTGAAGATCATGGAGAGCCGCCCGCTGAGCAAGTCCAAGCGCTGGCGTTTGGTGGAGGTGGTCGAGAAGGCTAAGTAAAACATTGGTGAACCAGCGGGCAAAGGTCCGCGATAAAGAATAAAAAAATGATTCAGCAAGAAAGCAGGCTAAATGTAGCTGATAACAGCGGCGCCAAGGAAGTGTTGGTTATCCGCGTGTTGGGGAACAGCGGACAGGATTATGCGGGGATCGGGGACAAGATCGTCGTCACCGTAAAGGACGCGTTACCCTCCGGCGGGATCAAGAAAGGAACGGTTGCCAAGGCGGTGATCGTCCGGACCAAGAAGAAATTACGCCGGAAGGATGGCAGCTATATCAGATTTGACGATAATGCCGTGGTATTGCTGAGTGCATCCGATGAGCCGAGGGGTACGCGCATCTTCGGGCCAGTCGCCAGGGAGCTGAGGGACAAGGGATATATGAAGATCATTTCGCTGGCACCGGAAGTATTGTAATTGGAAGTAGTACATCCTCCTGAAATTTGGCGGCGACTGTCCGTCTGACGCGGAGGGAAAATATATAAAAATGAGCAACAGATTTAAACCCAAGTTTAATATCAAGAAAGGTGACAATGTGGTTGTGATCACCGGAGACGATAAGGACCCGAAAAAGGCCCGGAAAGTCCTGGAAGTCTATCCTGACGAGGCGAAAGTGCTCGTTGAGGGAGTGAACATCGTGACCAAGCACACCAAGCCTTCCGCGCAGAACACCAAGGGTGGGATCATAAAGAAGGAGGCTCCGATCCACATCTCCAATATTCAGTTGTGGGATGCCAAGAGCGGAGGCGCTTCGAAGATCACGCGTTCGAGGGAAGAAGGAAAATTAGTTCGGATCGCTAAAAAATCAGGGGAGGTTATCAAATGAGCACTGTAAAATACACTCCGCGTCTGGCAGAAAAGTACAAAAAGGAAGTTGTACCTGCCCTCATGAAGAAGTTTGGGTATAGCAGCGTGATGCAGACGCCAAAGCTGGAGAAGATATGTATCAACCGCGGCGTCAATGGAGCGGTTACTGATAAAAAGCTGGTCGATGTGGCGGTAGAAGAGCTGTCGACGATCACCGGTCAGAAAGCGGTGACGACCCAGTCGAAGAAGGATATCTCCAACTTCAAGCTCCGTAAGAATATGCCGATCGGCGCGCGGGTCACCCTGCGTGGTGAGAAGATGTTCGAGTTCCTGGACCGCCTGGTATCTACGGCTTTGCCGCGGGTACGGGATTTCAAGGGGATCAATGAGAAGTCGTTCGATGGCAGGGGTAACTATACGATGGGTATCACGGAGCAGATCATTTTCCCCGAGATCGATATCGATAAGGTTAGTAAGATCACCGGCATGGACATCACGTTCGTGACGACTGCCGGAACCAACGAAGAGGCTTACGAGCTGCTGAAGGAGCTGGGCATGCCTTTCCGAGGTGCTAAAAAAGATTAGAATCTAAAACGTTATAAAACATAAACATGGCTAAAGAGTCTGTAAAGGCGAGACAAAGGAAAAGGGAAGTGTTAGCAGCAAAATATGCTGACAAACGCGCCGCTTTGAAAGCCGCCGGAGATTACAAGGCGCTGGACCTATTACCCAGAAATGCATCGCCCGTAAGGTTGCATAATCGTTGTCAGCTCACGGGTCGTCCCAGGGGATATATCCGGTATTTCGGCATCTCCAGGGTGATCTTCCGGGACATGGCGCTGCAGGGTAAGATCCCGGGTGTTCGGAAGGCCAGCTGGTAATATAAAAATTGATAAAACAGCGGGCGAGTGCCCGCAAAAATTAGATAAACAATGGTTACTGATCCAATAGCAGATTTCCTGACAAGAATCCGCAACGCGCAGATGGCGAATCACCGGATCGTGGAGATCCCTGCTTCCAACCTGAAGAAGCGGATGACCGAGATCCTGTATGACAAGGGGTATATCCTGAAGTACAAGTTCGAGGATGACAATAAGCAAGGCGTGATCAAGATCGCGCTGAAGTATGACCCGGCCACGAAGGAGCCCGCCATCAAGTCGCTCGAGCGGATCAGCCGTCCCGGTCTGCGTCAGTATTCCAGCCCCACTGAGTTCCGCCGGGTGAAGAATGGTCTTGGGGTAGCGATCCTTTCCACTTCCAAGGGGGTGATGACCGATAAGGAAGCAAAGGTGCAGAATGTGGGTGGCGAAGTGTTGTGCTACGTTTATTAAAATTTAAAATTAGCGAATCATGTCTCGTATAGGTAAACAGCCGGTCGCTCTGCCCAAAGGAGTAACGGTAACGGTAGGACAACATAATCAATTGATTGTAAAAGGCCCTAAAGGGGAACTGAAACAGGATATCGACCGGGATATTACCGTCGAAGTAAAGGACGATCATGTCTATTTCACGCGTCCTACCGATCAGATCCGTCACCGCGCGCTGCACGGGCTCTACCGTGCGCTGGTGTTCAATATGGTAAAGGGGGTTACGGAAGGGTATAAAAGACAGCTGGAGCTGATCGGGGTGGGTTTCAAGGCCTCGAACCAGGGGAATATCCTGGACCTGGCGCTGGGCTACTCGCACAATATCATTTTTGAGATTCCCAAGGAGCTGAAGCTGGGTACTTCCCAGGAGAAAGGGGAGAATCCGAAGATCATGCTGGAAGGGGTTGACAAGCAACTGCTCGGCCAGGTGGCGGCTAAGATCCGGGGCCTGCGCAAGCCGGAGCCGTATAAGGGCAAAGGGGTTCGTTATGTGGGTGAGGTTGTGCGGAAGAAAGCTGGTAAGGCGGCTGGTAAATAATCTGAAAATAAAAATAGTATGGTTACGAAAGTACTCAGAAGAGAAAAGATCAAGTTCCGCGTCCGTAAGAAGATCGTCGGGACGACCGCGCGGCCCCGGTTGTCGGTATTCCGGAGCAACAATGATATCTATGTGCAGCTGATAGATGACAGCGCCGGTAAGACACTGGCTTCGGCATCTTCGCGGGATAAGGATATCCTGGCGCAGAAAGGGACGAAGGTCGAGAAGAGTAAGTTGGTTGGTTCGGCGATTGCGCGGAAGGCTAGCGACCTGGGTCTGCTGGATGTAACGTTTGATCGGTCCGGGTATTTATATCATGGCCGGGTGAAGGCGGTGGCAGAAGGCGCCCGCGAAGGCGGTCTGAAATTCTAGGACAGTCACTAAATTTTGTAAACAGCATTCGTAAATAAGTACAATGTCACAAGTAATCTTAAACAGAGTTAAAGCCGGAGACCTGGAATTGAAGGAAAAAGTGGTTGCGATCAATCGCGTGGTCAAGACCACCAAGGGTGGCCGGGCATTCAGCTTCTCTGCCTTAGTGGTAGTCGGCAATGAGAATGGGGTGGTCGGTCATGGGCTCGGTAAGGCCAAGGAAGTTCAGGAGGCGATCACCAAGGGGATCGAGGACGCCAAGAAGAACCTGATCAAAGTTCCAGTCCATCATGGTACGATCCCCCACGACCAACTGGCTAAGGAAGGCGCTGCCAAGGTACTGATCAAACCGGCCGCTCATGGTACGGGTGTGATCGCCGGAGGCTCCATGCGTGCTGTACTGGAAAGTGCGGGCGTAACGGACGTTCTGGCAAAATCCCTGGGATCTGCCAATCCGCACAATGTGGTGAAGGCTACCTTCAAGGCATTGGCGATGCTTCGCGAGCCCATCGCCGTCAGCAGGACACGTCATATTTCATTAAAGAAAGTATTCAACGGATAATCGGAAAATAACGATAGTTATGGCAAAGATCAAGATCACACAAATCAAGAGTGGTATCGACCGGCCGGAGCGTCAGAAGCAGACGTTGAGGGCGCTCGGGCTAAACAAAATGCATAATTCCAAGGAGGTTGAGGTTACCCCGCAGATCCTGGGTATGGTCCGCGCAGTGGAACATCTGGTGAAGGTAGAAGAGGTCAAATAATTTAATCAAACGTCATGCAATTACATACTATTCGGCCTGCAAAAGGCGCAACGCATAAAGAAAAACGCCTCGGCCGCGGGGAAGCTTCCGGAAAGGGCGGCACTTCCACGAAGGGTAATAAGGGTGGACAAAGCCGGACCGGCTATAAGCGCAAGATGGCGCATGAGGGCGGGCAGATGCCAATCCAGCGTCGTATTCCCAAGCGCGGGTTCAACAACATCCACCGTGTAGAGTACAAAGTGTTTAACCTGGGTCAGATCGACCAGCTGGTGGAGAAGTACAGCATAACGGAATTTACTCCGGAGAATCTGTATATCAATGGGTTGATTGGTAAGACCGACCTGGTGAAGGTACTGGGTACCGGGGAACTGAAGGCAAAGATCCCTTTCAAGGTAAATGCGATCAGTGAGAAGGCGAAGACGGCGATCGAAGGGCTTGGTGGGGCAATAGAGATTATCAAGTAACCAAAGCCGCCTCCGGCGGCTTGTCCGATAGGACAGACATTAGACTTTTGCAGGAAATGTCTAAGTTTGCGTCGATAGACATTTCATGTGCAATTTTATGTAACTTGCACAGACGCATCAATCAAGGTGCGTCTGTTGTCTTTTTGTATTACTAAAACGATTCTTTTCCGTGAAGAAATTCTTTCAAACGCTTAGAAATATATGGAGCATCGATGACCTGAGAAGCAAGATCGTCGTAACGCTTTCACTGATATTTGTTTACCGTCTTGGTACTTTCGTCGTACTGCCGGGGATCGATCCGAATAAGCTGCAGGCGCTCAGCGGCGCCAAAACGGGTGCGCTGGGGCTGATCGATGCCTTCTCCGGGGGCGCGTTCTCCCAGGCTTCCATCCTGGCTCTGGGTATCATGCCTTATATTTCTGCGTCCATTTTCATGCAGCTGATGACGATACTGATACCCCAGATGCAAAAGGTGCAGAAGGAAGGGGCGAGCGGTCAGAAGAAGATCAATCAATGGACCCGTTACCTCACGGTTATTGTCACTTTTGTGCAGGCTTATGCCTATGTAACGTATCTTAAAAACCTGGGGGGTGGTGCTATCCTGGCATCGTACAGCGCCTATTTCTGGCTGACTACGCCGATTGTATTGACCGCGGGTACTTTGTTTGTTATGTGGCTGGGTGAAAAGATCACGGATAAGGGCCTGGGCAACGGGACCTCCCTTATCATCATGATCGGGATCCTGGCCCGGCTTCCGCGTTCCTTTGTACAGGAATGGAACTCCAAGCTTACCATCGGTAGCGGTGGGATCCTGATCTTCGTGCTCGAGAATGCGATCATGGTGGCGGTCATCATGGGGCTGATCGTACTGATACAGGGCGTGCGAAAGGTACCGGTCAATTATGCCAAGCAGATCGTGGGTAATCGTCAGTTCGGTGGCGCACGGCAGTTCCTACCGTTGAAGGTAAACAGCGCCGGCGTTATGCCGATCATTTTTGCGCAGGCGATCATGTTCCTGCCGACGATCTTCTCGGGATTTGAGACCACCAAGCCGATTGCCCGTCTCTTCTCCGATCCAAAGGACTTTTTGCATATGGGGATCTATGCCGTCATCGTCGTCGGATTCACCTTTCTCTACACGGCCTTGATCTTCAATCCAAAACAGATCGCTGAAGACCTCAAACGGAACAATGGCTTCATCCCCGGGGTGAAACCGGGTCAGCCCACGGCGGACTATATCGGTTCGGTGATGGATAAGATCACCTTGCCCGGAGCTTTCCTGCTGGCTATCGTGGGTATCCTTCCGGGTTTTGCGCAGCGGCTGGGGGTCACCCAGGGATTTGCCTCCTTCTTTGGCGGTACATCGCTGCTGATCATGGTTGGTGTTATCCTCGATTCGCTGCAACAAATCGAAACCCAGCTGCTCATGCGCCAGTATGATGGGCTGATGAAGAGCGGTAGGATCCAGGGGCGTCAGTCTTCTGTGTCCAACGCCGTGTTATAGGGTAAACGTACTATGATCTATTATAAGACACCGGCGGAAATCGAGTTGATGCGCGAGAGCGCTCAGCTGGTCAGCAAAACGCTGGCAGAGGCGGCGAAGGTGTTGAAGCCGGGTGTTACTACGCTCGAGTTGAACAAGCTGATCGGAGAATTTATTCGGGACAACGGTGCTGTTCCATCTTTCCTTAATTATCGCGGATATCCATTTGCATCCTGCATTTCGGTCAATGAAGTAGTGGTGCATGGGTTTCCCAATGACCGGCCGCTGGAGTCGGGCGACATTATTTCCATTGATATCGGTGTGATCAGGAAAGGCTATCATGGTGATCATGCCTATACGTTTGCGATCGGTGATCCCGGTCCGGAGATCATGCAATTGATCCGCGTGACCAAGGAATCGCTGTATAAAGGGATCGCGAAGGCGGTGGCCGGCGGCCGCGTCGGTGATATTTCGTATGCGATCCAGGAACATACCGAAAAGAAATATGGGTATGGGGTGGTGCGTGAACTGGTGGGGCATGGGTTAGGGCGGCATCTGCATGAAGACCCGCAGGTACCCAACTACGGGCGCCGCGGAACGGGGGCCAAACTAAAGGAGGGCATGGTCCTGGCCATTGAGCCTATGATCAACCTGGGAAAGAAAGAGGTCTTTACGGAGCGGGATGGCTGGACGGTCAGGACGGCGGATCGCCAGCCGTCGGTGCATTTCGAACATGATGTCGCCATCCGGAAAGGCATGCCCGATATCCTTTCGGACTACAGCATTATCGAGGCGGTGGAGAAAGGCAATCCACACCTTGTCACGGGAGAACCCGTCGAGCTTTCATGAATTCATCATCCAAACATCTTATCGTCGTGGGCGGCGGAGCCGCCGGGATATTCTGCGCGGTCAATACGGCCGCCTTCGCAGCTGCTTCGGCGGCCGGGGAGCGCGGTGATGCGGCCTTGCGGGTGACGGTGTTGGAGAAGACGGGCAAGCTGCTTGGCAAAGTCAAGGTCAGCGGCGGCGGGCGTTGTAATGTGACACACGCCTGTACCGATATTACGGAAATGGCTAAGCGCTATCCGCGTGGCGGCCATTTTGTCCGAAAAGCTTTTTTCCGTTGGGCGGTGGAGGATACGGTGGGGTGGTTCGCGGAGCGGGGGGTGCAGCTCAAGACTGAAGCCGACGGCCGGATGTTCCCGGTAACGGATTCTTCACAGACGATCATTGATTGTCTAATGAGGGAGGTCGACCGGTTTGGGGTGGAGATCCGGATGCATGCGGAGGTGAAGGATATTTCCGCCGGAGGAGGGTCTTTTGAGGTGAAACTGGCCGACGGGCGTTCATTGGCTGCCGACTACGTGTGTGTCGCCTGCGGGGGATTCCCGAAATCGGGGATGTTCGACTGGATAAAGAAGTTGGGGCATTCGATAGAAGAACCGGTTCCCTCTCTGTTTACGTTTAATATGCCCGGAGATCCCATTACCCGCCTCATGGGCGTTTCGGTTCCGGAGGTGCGGGTGAAGGTCGGAGGTAGTAGTTTGGATGAACGAGGGCCGTTGCTGATTACGCATTGGGGGTTGAGCGGCCCGGTGATCCTGCGGCTTTCGGCCTGGGGGGCAAGGGAGCTGGCTTTGAGGGGGTATCGTTTTGGGATTCGGGTGAATTGGCTTCCCGATCAGACCGGGCAGCAGATGCGTGAGCGGCTGCAGCAGACACGGTTTGAATGGGCAGCACGTTCCCTTGGGAGTGGAAATCCTTTTGGTTTTCCCCAGCGATTGTGGGAATATTGGTTGTCTGCAGCGGGGATTGCGGAGGAGATCCGGTGGGCTGATCTGCCAGCGAGGGACCAGAACAGGTTAGTGAACCTGTTGTGTGCGGGAGAGTTTTCAATAGCCGGAAAGACTACCTTTAAGGAAGAGTTTGTGACGGCAGGTGGAGTGCGGCTGGCGGAGGTGGATCCCGTGACTTGTCAGAGCCGGAGAGTACCCGGTCTTTATTTCGCGGGAGAAATACTGGATGTGGATGGGATCACCGGGGGCTTCAATTTTCAGCATGCCTGGACCAGTGGATGGATTGTGGCGGATAGCGTGGCGGCGGCGGTGAGAGGGGTGAGAGGGGTGAGAGGGGTGAGAGGGGGTGCTAGGGGGTGAACAATAATTTTATCTATATGGAAAAGAAATCGGGTAATGGGGTGGCGGCGTTTGCGCCTTCTCTGTCCTTGAAGGTCGTTGCGCCGGCCGTGGATTTTTACAAGAGAGCGTTTGGAGTGGAGGAGCTTCTGATCGTCAAAAATGACGATGATACGATCCATGTCGCCGAGTTGTCGTTTTTCGGGATGGTTTTTCACTTGCACCAGGAGATGCCCGGGCCTGGAAAAGAGCGGGCGCCGCAGACGGTGGGGGGCACGACGGTCGATTTGGGAGTGTTTCTCGAGGATCCGGACTCGTTGATGGACAGTGCTTTAGCGGCGGGCGCCCGGCTGATCAGCCCCATGAAGGACTATGAATATGGCTACCGCCAGGGGTCGTTTGAAGATCCGTTCGGGCATCATTGGACTTTACAGAAGAAGCTTGCCAACGCCTGGGAGGGGGTGATTGGACCGAATGGGGCCCGGATGTAGTTGAAGGGCCCGAAGCTCTGGTCGGTTAGGTGTTGGTGACGCCTAAGCGGAATCATGCGCATATTTCTAAATTATGCGCATGATTATCCTGGTGGGGACGAAAGACAGGCATGCCGTTTTCCAGCAATTTTTTCGTAGCTTTGCTACCCCGAATTAAAAACCTCGGGGTTTATTATTTATGTCCGAAAACAGTATTGTTAACTCAAACGCTGAATCACAGGAGACGCCGGTTGCGACTGCCGCGGCCGAGTCTACAGCGACAACAAAAGCACCTGTGCATGTGCAGACTGCGCATGATGATTTTGACTGGAGCATCGACAAACGAAATGTAGCCGTTTACACCAAGGACGAGAAATCCAAGTACGACAAGGTGTATGAAGACACTTTCGTCGCTATTACCGATGGTGAACTGGTCAAGGGCCTGGTGGTAGGATTGACCAAAACCGATGTCGTGGTGAATATCGGTTTCAAGAGCGATGGTTTGGTATCCCTCAACGAATTCCGTGACCTGGCCAATCTGAGGACGGGGGATGAAGTAGAGGTGATGGTGATCGAAAAAGAGGACCGGGAAGGGCATCTGCATCTGAGCCGCAAGCAGGCCCGGATCACCCGTGCCTGGGAAAAGATCGTGGAAGTACACCGGACAGGTGAAGTGGTCACGGGTACGGTTACCAGCAAGACGAAGGGCGGTCTGATCGTCGATGTATTCGGGATGGAGACCTTCCTGCCCGGGTCGCAGATCGACGTGAAACCGGTTACGGATTATGACCAGTTCGTTGGCAAGACGATGGAATTTAAGGTAGTGAAGATCAACGAAGCGATCAAGAATGCGGTCGTATCACACAAGGCCCTTATCGAAAGCGATATCGAAGCACAACGTGCCGAGATCATCAGCAAGCTCGAGAAAGGACAGGTATTGGAAGGTACGATCAAGAATATCACCGACTTTGGCGCCTTTATGGATCTCGGTGGACTGGATGGCCTGCTGTATATCACCGATATCAGCTGGGGTCGTATCAGCCATCCGAGCGAGGTGTTGAAGCTGGATCAAAAACTGCAGGTTGTGGTGCTGGATTTCGACGACGGCAAGAAGAGGATCAGCCTGGGCCTGAAGCAGCTTACTCCGCATCCCTGGGATGTCCTGCCGCCGACCATCAAAGAAGGCGAGATCGTCAAGGGCCGTGTGGTCAATATCGAGGACTATGGGGCATTTTTGGAAATCATGCCGGGCGTAGAGGGTCTGGTGCATGTCAGCGAGATCACCTGGGCGAATACGCCGATCAACGCGAAGGAATTCTTCAAGCTGGGGGACGAGCACAATGCCAAAGTGGTTACATTGGACAAGGATGCGCGGAAGATGAGCCTTTCGATCAAGCAGCTGAGCGAGGACCCCTGGAACACCATCGAGGTGAAATTTCCACAGGGCAGCCGTCACAACGGCCTGGTGAAGAATATCACTCCTTACGGCGTATTTGTGGAACTGGCCCCCGGTATCGGCGGGATGATCCACATCAGCGACCTGAGCTGGCTGAAGCGTTTCAATCACCCGTCCGAGTACACGAAAGTCGGTCATCATATCGACGTGATGATCCTGGGTATCGACAAGGACAACCGGAAACTCCAGCTTGGCCACAAGCAATTGGAAGAAGATCCCTGGAATGCGCTGGAGGAAACGTTCGCCGTAGGCTCCATTCATGAGGGTCTGGTGATCCGCCGGGATGACAAGGGCGCTATCGTGCAGCTGCCTTACGGTCTTGAGGGGTTCGCACCCAACCGTCACCTGAGCAAGGAGGACGGCAAACAGATCGTGGCTGACGAGACGGCTCCGTTCATGGTCATCGAATTCGATCGCAATGAAAAGCGAATCGTGCTTTCTCATACCCGTATCTGGGAACAGGTGAAGACGGAAGAAAGGGAAGCGCTGCGCAAGGAGCAACGGGTTGATGCCGATAAGACGCGGAAGGCGGTGAAGACCATCCAGCAGAAGGTTGAAAAACCCACCCTGGGCGATCTCGGTGCGTTGGCGTCGATCAAGGAAAAGCTCAAGCAGGAAGAGAAGGATCAGCATGGGCAGCCCGGTCCTGGTGCCGCCGGCGCTGAAGAGAAGAAGTAAGAAGTGTTATAGCATATAAGTCAAGGAGGCTGTCTCACCCAGTGAGGCGGCCTCTTTGCGTTTCATATAAAAGGTCACAGGATTATCCGTTCATTTTTTATTTTTTTGAGGGCCCTAAATAGATCTGAAAGCCAATCCCGGCAACGACTGAACCGGTAGTGTATTTTACAGGAGTGCCTCCTGTTTTGTCTGTTTCGGTCATTGATTGGTATCCTGCCGTAACTTCTAAAGCAACATGTGGATTTAAGAAAAAGGCGACGCCTGCTTTTCCTTCATAAATGGTTATTGGGTTACCTGGTTGACCTTGATCGTTACCACTACCACTGTTGTAACTATATTTTTCACTGCCCCATGAAGCATCGCCATGAACGAAAAGTTTTACATGGGGGCTTGCGTTAAAATAACACCTGGCGAACGGGCCTGCAGTAAAGTACGTAGTTGTACCGGAAATGCTTCCACCGGAACTGGATGAATGGCTGGAAGTAAGGTTAAGGCTAATGCCGGCAGCCAGGTTATTCATAAAGAAACGACCGATACCGGGTGTTACCTGAAAAACTGATGTGTTCGAAGATCCTGAAACATCCGACTCTTTTTGTGTCGATGATGTGAATCCGAGGGACCCGCCCATGAGCCAATTGTTTTTTTCTGTTTGGCCTTTGGCGAAGAAAGTAATTAGTGCCAACACTGATAAAGTAATGACCTTTTTCATAATGAATAATTTTTAAAATTTGATTTTTAGGATTGTAAAGAAATCAACCCGAAAATAATGTGGAGAGGATGCCTTATCCTAATTGCTTTTTGCGCCGTAAAAATGATTGTAATGAGTAATTACCTATAGATGCCATGAGGAATAACAAATCGCAGGTAATTTGCAAAAAAACAATAATATCTTCAACATAGCCGCAAGATTTGCAAAAAAGCAAACTTGTTGTTCGCAATTATTACTAGGTCTATTTGTTGAGGGAAGCGAGATGACTCTCGGTGAAGTCCGCCAAGGATGGGAGTTTGAGATCGGCGGCGCCCCATTTGGGCAGGGAATATTGATCGGCGACGGGGATGACGACGCATTTCATCCGCGCGGCCTTGGCGGCGATCAGGCCATTGAATGAGTCTTCAAATGCGAGGCATTCGAGGGGGCTGGCGGAAAGGGCGGTGGCGCAGTCCATATATACCTGCGGGTGGGGTTTGCCAAACGGAAGGTCGCCGGCGGATGTAACGGCGTCGAAATAGGTCCCGATATCCAGTTTGTCGGTGACGATGTTTGCCAGCGTAAGCGGGGAAGAAGTGGCGAGGCCGATCCGGAACTGTTTTGCTTTGAAGAGGTCGAGTGCGTGTCGGACACCGGGCATGGGTTCGGACTCGTTCCGGATCTTTTCGAAGACGTTTGCGTGTAGTGCCGCGGCCGCTGAGGGTATCAGTTTTTTGTCAATGCCAAAGTAACCAAACCAGTAATCGAGCCATTCCGGAGTGCGGAGTCCGGTGGTGAGATGATATTGGATCGGTGAGAGTGTAACATTGAACTCGCGTAATGTTTCCGTGCCGGCTATCTGCCAGTAGGGTTCGGAATCAATGAGAAGACCATCCATGTCGAAGATGACGGTGTTGAGTCGCATAGACGCCAAAGGTAATGACATGTGTGGATTCTTTCGTACTTTCGGGCATGAGCCTCAGGGAACGTTTCAGGAATTTTCGTTTCGTCCGCAAGATGGTCTATGCCCTCGTGGGGGTAGTGTCTTATCCGGGACTTATGATTGTCAACCGGCTCAGGATCGAGGGCACGGAGCATTTGCGGCGGTTGCCAAAGGGGAATGTCTTGTTTGTCAGCAATCATCAAACCTATTTTGCGGATGTCATCACCTTTCTGCATATTTTCTGCGCCGTCAAATGGGGAAAGCGGGATCGGCTGGGGTTGCCCTATTACTTATTGAACCCGTTCACGAATGTATATTATGTGGCTGCGGAGGAGACGATGCGGGCCACCTGGGTGAGCCGGCTTTTTACGATGGCGGGGGCGCTGACGGTTCGCCGGACCTGGAATAAAGAAAGTACGGAGCGGAGGAAGGGTCTGGACCCCTCCGATACGCGAAAGATCACGCGGGCGCTGGAGAGCAGTTGGGTGATCACGTTCCCGCAGGGGACGACCAAGGCATTTGCGCCGGGCCGGAAGGGTACGGCGCTGATCATCAAACAAAACCGGCCTATAGTGATCCCGGTTGTGATCGGGGGATTCTGGCGGGCCTTTAATAAAAAGGGGTTGAAGTTCAAGAAGCGGGGTGTACAGCTTAGCGTGACATTCAAAGCGCCGTTGGAGATCGATTATGAAGCGCCGGCAGAGAAGATCATGGAGCAGGTGATGGATTCGATCGAGCAAAGCAAAAAATTCATGATGCAGGGACCGCATCACTGGCCGGCCTCCGAAGGGGTTATTTCATAAAAAAAATTGCTTTCAATTCTCCGGCATCTTCCGGTTTCATTTTTCCACCCAGAATAAGTCGTAATTGTCTTCTGCGCAGGGCGCTCTCGTACAATCGTTGTTCATCCTCCGTTTCCGCGAGCAGTTCAGGGACGGGGCGGGGCTTGCGGTCAGGGTCGAGGGCGACGAAGGTGAAATAAGCTTCGTTGCTTTTATATATATACTGCTGGGTATGGTCTTCACCCCAGACTTTCAAGTGAACTTCGATGGAGGTATTGAATGTCCGGCTGACCTTGGCTTCGATATGCACGACGTTGCCGAGTTTGATGGGGTTTTCAAAGGAGATATTATCCACTGAAGCGGTGACGACGGGTGCGTTGCAATGCTTGGCCGCCGACAGAGCGGCGGCGATATCCATCCAGTACATGAGGCGGCCGCCCATGAGGTTGCCGAATACATTCGTGTCATTGGGGAGGACCAGTTCGGTCATAATGATCAGGGACTCTTTGGCTGTCTTTGCTTTTGGTGTCATCCGGTGGGTTTGCATGCAAAGATAATCTTACACAGTGATAGTTTCACAGCCGCGGAGGAAAGTGTCATCGGCATCGGCGCCGAGCCCGGGAGTGTCGGGTATTTCCAGGAAATAGCCTTTGTACTTTACCCCGCCCGTGACGGGGTCAGCGGTGTGACCCAGCAGGCAGGTATCCATATCGTGAAAAAGAATATTGTCGTGTGCCAGGGCGAAATGCGCAAAGGCCGAAAGCGCTACCCGGCTTTCCAGCATCCCGCCCATCATACAGGAGATGTTGTTGAGTTCGCATACGGTGTTAATGCGGGTCGCTTCGAGGATGCCGCCGGATTTGGCAAATTTGATGTTAACGTAGTCGCAGGCATCTGCGGCGATCAATCTTTTGGCGTCGTGATGGTCAAAGACGCTCTCATCCGCCATGATCTTCACAGGCGACAGTTGACGGAGCTCCGGCAGCCGATGGTCGTTCCAGTAGCGCATGGGTTGTTCGCAGAACTGGATGTTGAGCGGTCCCATCGCTTGCAAGGTTTGGCGGCCCGTCTCGAAGTCCCAACCCTGGTTAGCGTCGATGCGAAGAATGATATCGGGGCCGACGGCAGCGCGGATGCGGCGGACGCGTTCGACATCCTCCGGGCCATTCTTTCCCAGTTTGATCTTGATGATGCGCACTCCATCCGCGATAAATTTGGCGGCGGTCTGCGCCATTTTCTCCGGAGTGTCGATGCCGATGGTCAGGTCGGTCTCCAGCGGTCGCTTATGTCCGCCGAGGTAGCGGTACAGCGGCTCCCCGGCTGCTTTTGCCGCCAGATCATGGAGCGCCATATCGAAAGCGCTTTTGATCGTGGCGTTGAATGCGGTCAGGTCGTGGAGCTCCTGCATCCGTCGTTCGATGTCGAGCGCTTCCCTGCCCTTCCAGCAGGCCGCAAAGTCCCTGGCCATTTCAAAGCAGGTAGCCTGGGTTTCGCCGACGATCATGGGGAAGGCGGAGCATTCGCCGACGCCATAGTAGCCGGCATCGGTATGAATACGGATCAGGGTATTCTGTGCGTATTCCATCGTACCCGTTGCAATAGTGAAGGGCCGCATGGGGATGCTGAACTTATAGATGTCGGTGTGACGGATGTGCATGGGTCGATGTTGAGATGCCGTTTGCTGCCTTTAGATGCCGTTAATTGCCGTTAGCTGCCCTTGTAGCCGGGGCCGTAGACGACGCGGCCGGGTTTTGCGCCGGTGTGGGCGCCGTCTTTCAATACCCGGGTTCCGTTGACAAAGACGTCGGAGACGCCGGTGGCCAGCTGATGGGGTTGTTCATAAGTAGAGTTAGCGCGGATCGTTGCCGGGTCGAAGACCACGATATCGGCGTAGTTACCGGTTTTTAGCTCGCCTCTTTTCTTTAGTTGAAGGAGTTCGGCCGGCATGCCGCATAGTTTGTGGATCGCCTCTTCGAGGGAGATGAGCTTTTCGTCGCGGACATAGGTACCCAGCAGTTTTGCGAAGTTGCCGTAGGCACGCGGGTGGCAGCTGCTTTTGAGGAAGACGCCTTCGGGGGCCATGCTGGCTTCGTCCGAGCCAAAGGTCATATAGGGAAGCTGAATTTCTTTTTTCACGTTGTCTTCGCTCATCAGGAAATAGATGACCTCGACGCGGGAGTGATCCTGGACGACCAGATCGATGATCGTCTCTTCGGGCGAAGTGTGACGCATTTTGGCGATCTCGGTCAATCGTTTTCCGGTCAGGTATTTGAGTGAATCCTGTTTGAATCCCGTGCAGATGATGTTCTCGGGGCCTGCGCCCAGATAGAGGTTTTCCCATGTACCCGAAGCACTCCTCATTTCGGCAATGACCTTTTTCCGGACGGCGGGATCCTTTAACCGTTCGATCCATTTGTCGAGGCCGCCCTCTTGCACATCGGTGGGCATGGATGCATCGAAGCCGGTCGCCCCCGCGGTATAAGTATACATACAGGCGGAGATATTCAGCCCGGTTTTACGGGCGCTGTCAATTTTGGTGATCAGCGAATCCATTTTAGTCCAGTTGGCTTTTCCGGCGGCTTTGAGGTGGTAAAAAATGGCCGGGATATGGGCCTCGCGGCTGATTTGGATCAGCTCGTCTGCTGCCTGCAACAAATGGGTGCCTTCGCTTCGGACATGCGAGATATAGCAGCCGCCGTATGGCGCTGCGATTTTGCAGAGCTCGATGAGCTCCGGGGTTTTGGCATAGCTGCCCGGGGCATAGATGAGGGCGGAGCCGATGCCGAGAGCGCCGTCTTCCATGGCCTGGCGGGTGAGGGTTTTCATTTTTTCGAGCTGTGCGGAATCAGGGACGTGGTTATCAAAGCTGACGACGTTCTCGCGGAGGGTTGCGGCGCCGACAAAGGAGGCTACGTTGGTCGAAACACCGTCCCTTTGCAGTGTTTGCAGGTAATCTTTAAGCGTAGTCCAGGTGAGGTCGTATTTGATGTCGCCTTCATTGCGCTTTTCCATTGCCTTCATCGTATCGGTATAGGGTCCTTCGGAGCTGCCTTCACCGAATATTTCGAGCGTGACACCCTGGCGGATGGCGCCCATGGACCGACCGTCCTGCAGGAGGGATACCATGGATTGGCTCTGCATATCGATAAAGCCCGGGCTGACGGCCATCCCTTTGGCATCGAGGTAATTGGTCGCTTCGGCGCCGGAAAGGTCGCCGATGTACGCGATGGTATCGGCGTTGATGGCGATATCCCCTTTGAAGGGAGTATGACCGTCGCCGTCATAGATCATACCGTTGTGGATGATGGTATCGTAGTGGGGTTTGGTTTGGCAAGAGAATAGCAGGACTAGTCCCGCCCATGTGCAGTGGTAATTTCTCATCGGGCTAAGGTAAAGAAAATGCGCTAAAGTCTGACTTAACCGAGCGAGCACTGTCAAACGGCCTCCAGCCGTTTATAAGGAACCGTTTCCCTACCTTTGGCGGCAAAATAGGAATTGATGATTTCTTTCGAGAATACGGCGAACGCATTCGAATATAAATCCGATAAGGAATTGAAGCGGGCGGTGACGCTGTTCAGGAGCATGGGGTATGCGCCGCTGGTCTGGCTGGGAACGCGGTTGACGCCTTGGCTGGTTCGATCGGGGTTGCCGGTGAACGGGATAATCCGCAAGACCTTGTTTGCCCAGTTTGTCGGCGGCGAAACCCTCCAGGAAACCGCGGCAGTCGCCAGCAAGCTCGGGGAATATCATGTGCAGGTGATCCTGGACTATGGAGTAGAGGGGGGGAATGACGGAGAAGATGGGTTCGATCATGCGGTGGGTGAATTCAACCGGGTGATCGATTATGCGGCCACTCAGCCGAATATCCCGTTGATGAGTGTGAAAGTGACGGGGATTGCGAGGTTCTCGTTGCTGGAGAAGCTGGATGCCGCCATGAAATCCTATTCCGGCAGTCTGATGAAACGGTATGAGCAGGTGTTGGAGGACCTTACGGACCAGGAAAGGGCTGAATGGGAGCGGGTAGGCCAGCGGATGCGGCTGATCGCCCGGGAGGCGGCGGACCAAAAAATAGGCGTGCTGGTCGATGCGGAGGAAACCTGGATCCAGGATCCGGTGGATGTGCTGACGATCCGGATGATGGATGAATTCAACCGGGGCCGGGTGGTGGTCTTTAATACGATCCAACTTTACCGCGCGGATCGGTTGGAGTTTTTGAAGGATTCTTATGACGCGGCAGAGGAGCGGGGGTTTATCCTCGGGGCCAAGCTGGTGCGCGGGGCTTATATGGAAAAGGAAAGGAAGAGGGCTGTGGCGATGGGGTATCCCTCGCCGATCCAGCCGGATAAAGAGGCCACGGACCGGGATTATGATGCGGGGGTCGAATTCTGTATCGACCGGCTGGACCGGATCTCGCTGATCGTGGCTTCGCATAATGAGGACAGTAATTTACTTGCGGTTCAGCTGCTGCAGCGGAAGGGCCTGCCCCTCGGCCACCCGCATGTTCACTTCTCGCAGTTGTTCGGGATGAGCGACAACATCACCTTCAATCTGGCCAAGGCGGGGTGTGCGGTCAGCAAGTACCTGCCGTTCGGCCCAATCCGCGATGTGGTGCCGTACCTCATGCGGCGGGCGCAGGAGAATAGTTCGGTGTCCGGGCAGACGGGGAGGGAGCTGGGGTTGATCAGGAAGGAGATGAAGAGGAGGGGGGGCCAAAGGGAACAGGATATCCGGAGGGTCAAATGAAAGGGAGGCCTTTGACTCTTTGCCGGGAGCTATCGGCAAGAGATAGGTGAAGCCGGTGTCCGCTTTGGGATTGGGGCAACCTTTTGCGGTTTGAAAATGGTATTGGAAATTGATGGGGGTCGAGGTGTGTTCTTTTCATGTTATGACGATCGGGTGTTGTTCCCGCTCCATCCGGATCTGTTGCCGGCGGGCCTCTTCGGCCTCCCTCATTTCCTGGTTGACCTGGCGGGTGCCGAGCTGTGCATGGGTGGATAGGGCAAGCAGGCAGGATAGAACAAGGACAAATGGCCTCATATAGTGGTTATTTGTGAAGTAAAACTAATATAGGAATTCGGTCCATAAATTTGGACGGGTTTTGGAAAATACCTGAATTTTGTTGAGATTTGCAGTCCCCAAAAGGCGGAAGGGTCTTTAGCTCAGTTGGTTAGAGCGCTTCCTTGACATGGAAGAGGTCGCTGGTTCGAATCCAGTAGGACCCACAAGACCGTTCTGACGATAGTCAGAGCGGTTTTTTTGTTTGGTAGCGATGCGAAAGGCCGGCCCATTTATCCGGATCGATATAAGGGACGTAGTAAGCCGAAAGGTTCAGCAGGATCATAAGAGCGGAGAAAAAGAACAGGCCCATGAACAAGGCAATCCCCAGATGCATGAGGAGGATACCGGCGAGCCAGTATTTTCTGACACGGGCGACGTTCATGCAGACGGAGTATCCCATTTCGAGGAGGATGGTGGCCCAACTGGCTGCCGCGAAGAACCAGGGTTGGGGAATAAAATTAAGGTTGACAATACTATAATAGTTATGAGCGTGCAGGGCTTTCCATACCGCCTCGCCATTTCGCCAGGTGGGTCCGAGCACCTTGTCGAACCCCGAAAAGAAATAGGCAATGCACAGGTGTGCTCTGAACAGATACAGGAATAAGGTATGATGGGGCACGAGCGAAGGACGTTTGCGCAGCAGATTATCCAGCGAGTACATGCTGCCGACGGGGAAAACGCAGCAGTAAAAGAGCCCGATCGTAGTGAAACTGTCCACCCCATATTGGTAAAGATGTATCGATTTGCAGAATAGCAATTGGAAGAAAAGGGAAAAGATAGCGCTTATCCTGGTGCCGGCGCCGACGATCAGCAGCACGAGGACCAGGGGATAGAAAATGCGGGCAAACGTCAACAGCGCTTCATAGCTGACCGGCAGGTGGATCTGTTGGAGGAAGGCTTGCAAACTATAAAAAGTGGGAGTCAGGTGATCATAGGACGCGTCAAGAATGTCGGGGTAGACATATCCCTGACGGGAATAGAGGTCTGCAAAATCCGGTTGGATCGACAGGAAATGCAAAAGGGTAAATCCGGCTATGTTGATCCTGAAAAAGAACAGCCAGCCGGGGAAAAGCCGTTGTTCCATATCAATGTATTCCAATGTGAAGTGTGACTATTTTCACCATTTGGTATTTGGGCGGATATCCTCTTCGCAGGTTCTCCATGGTGGGATAATTCAACAGGTTATAACTGAGTATCGCAGAACTATCGGTGCAGCCATATTTTGTATAGAGTGTAAAGGCCACGTTCTTGAGCACCAGATTGTCGATCGCCTGACCCAGATTTGTATAGCCGCGCAGGGAGTCGGGGACCTTATGTTCCACTCTCGCCAGATACCCATCTGTAACGGTATTGGCCATCGAAAAAAAGCGAAGGGAGGTTTCGTAGGAAGCGAAGACCGGGCTTAGTTTCTTCCCGTCACATTCACCCAGCAGCAATCCATTACTGCGCACATTGATCCCGAAAAAACCATAACCGGTCTCCGCGCCGGTGTATCGACCGTAATAGTTGCAGGGCGCCCCCTTCAACAAACCCGTCAGGAAGCGTTCCGGAGGTGAGTCTTTTGGCTTGTTGTAGAACTCATGGTAAGTCCCGTAGGACCCTGTGAGATTCGCCAGGAAGATAAATAACAAGTGAAGACAGCCCCAGGCAATAAAGAGTTTTTGCCTCATGAAATAAGGTTCCGGTCCTTATTTTGGTGCATACTTGAGGAGAATTACCTTTGTTTTTTCGGCATCCTTATCCAAAAATGCTTTCCTATCCCAAGTGATGAACTTGCTACTGATAAAATTGGACCAGGCGTCAGTTGAGAATATCCAGTTACCCTTCGCGTTGATGGCATTGTCGGCGCCTATGACGACATCCTCCTTAACGTTCTTTAGCTGATAATGGTCCGTTATCAGTTTCCTTAGCTGCTCTTTATCGGCAGCAGAAAAGTTCTTAGAGGAAGCTGACGTAACAGAGTAGAGATCGGTGCCGATTTTCTTTATACCATCTTGCCGGAGTGCGAAAGAAAACAGCAAGGCAACAGGAAGCGCAAGAGAAAGCAAAATCAATTTTTTCATGTCGAATGATTTGGGGTTTAATTCTTACTCTAGTTAGGCCTTTTCAGAAAACTGCCGGCTAGGCAACCTGACTGCAGATTGGATGCTGTGACAAATCTAATTTAAAAAGCTATCCCGCCAATACTACGAACAGGTATTTCCTCCTTCCTTCCCTGGCGGAGCGATTTCTGGCCGAAATGGCGGTCTATTTAGCGCTACTGATTAATAATCAATCATATACAGTAATAGGCCGGCCAAATTTGGGATAGGTGCCCGGAGAGGGAAATGCATCGACCTGTTGGATTTAATGAAATTGGAAGTAATTTGTAAAATAATGAACCGATCTTTTTTGCGAACCAAAATATGGCGGATAGGGTTATTCTGCCTGCTTTCCCTAAGCCTGGTCAGTTGGGACAAGGTTTCCAAGAATCTGGCGAAGACGCATCTGCGGGATCAGGGCGTGCGATCTTACCTGGATGATACCTTTCGACTGCAATATGTGGAGAACACGGGGGCGGCGATGAGTTTCGCCGATGGGCTGGATCCCCGCCTGAGCTTCTGGCTGCTGGGGATGCTGCCGCTGGCCATATTGCTCGGATTGTTTACGTATGTGATCCTGCATGTACAGGAGATGCGGGTAGCCAGGATGGTTGGGTTCAGCCTGATCTTTGCCGGCGGTATCGGGAATATCCTCGACAGGCTGGTGTTTGACCGGCATGTGACCGATTTTATGAACCTAGGGTTCCGGAGTGTCCGGACGGGCATCTTCAATTTTGCGGATCTCTGGATTACGATAGGGGTCATCAGTTTGCTGGTCTGGCGAGGCGGGCGACCCGCAAAAGACGATCGTCCGATCGATTCAACCGGGCAACATTCAACCGGACAACATGCATAGCGCGACGTTTGACGGGAAGACGGCCATTGTGACCGGGGCTGGTCGCGGTATTGGTTTTGAGATCGCCCGGCGGCTGGCGCAGCAGGGGGCCCGCCTGGTCCTCAATGATCTTGACGGGTCGCTGGCGGAAGAAGCAACCAGGCGGATCATCGACGAGGGTGGCCTATGTAAGGCGGTTGTGGGCGACAGTTCGGACATAGCCACGATCGACAGGATGGTGGGGATGGCGGTGAGCGGGTTTGGAAGACTGGATATTGTCATCGCCAATGCGGGGATCACGTTATTCGGCGAATTTCTGACGTATCCGGTGGCTTCATTCGAGGCGGTCGTGAGGGTCAACCTTCGGGGAACGTTTTTTCTGGCGCAAGCGGCGGCGCGGCAAATGAAAGAACAGGGGTCGGGAGGGGCATTGTTGTTTATGTCGTCGGTGACGGGGCATCAGGCGCACCAGAACCTCGCGGCGTATGGGATGACTAAAGCGGCGCTGGAGATGCTTGCCAAGGGTTTGGTGATCGAGCTTTCGCCCTGCCGGATCAATGTGAATACGATCGCTCCGGGCGCTACGCTGACGGAAAGGACGATGGATGATGCGGCGTATGAAAAAACCTGGTCGGCCATTACGCCGATGGGGCGACCGGCCAGCACCGGGGATATCGCGGATGCCGCGCTTTTCCTGGTATCGGATGGCGCCAGGCATATTACCGGACAGAACCTGGTGATAGATGGCGGATGGACGTCGATCAGTCCTCCGCCGTATTAGTAAAGGGGGCCCCCCTGCGGGTAGTTATTTTTCCAGAAATAGATTGTCAGAAAATCGCTGGTTGAAATGTTTGACGGGGTCGCCGTTGATATCATGATAAACCGCACTGATGAAAATGGCCCGTGTGGCGCTAAGGACCACCGTGAGGGTGAAGAAGCCGAGGAAGAACAGGGCAAAGCCGGCGAGCGGTTGAACAAAGATGTAAAGCAACATGCTGGGGATGGCCAAAAGGAAGAGGCCCAGCAACTGGATGATCCCGAAGCTGAAGGTCGCACCGATGCTTTCGCCCCATTTGTCTTTCATCATGCTGGCGGAGCGGCGGAAGGCACCGAACGGCCCCAGGTTCTCATAGGCGATAACCGGAACGACGAAGAAAGTGGCGATGCTCCCGGCGGCGCCGAGAAGCCCGATAATGATTTTGCCAAGGAACCCGACCCGATCCTGGATCGCGCGCAGGATGCTACCAACGGTTGCGGCGAATACCGCCCAGGCGAAGATGGCGCCGATTCGGCTCACGGCAAACCGCAGGCCTTCCCCGACCGTCGGCCGCTGACCCTGGAAATAGAGATGGGTACAATGAATGAGGGCGGTGTTGAAGAAGACGATGATAAAGTAGTTCACCAGGTAGTAGCCGAAGAGTATCGCGTAATTGGCCAATGTGCCATGGCTCTGAAACTCGCTGATCGCCCAGCCATCCCAGCCGGAAGCGGCAAAAAGGATCAAGAAAAAGGAAGTAACGACTAACAGCAGGGAGATGCCGGACAGAATGGGAAAAAGGATCAGGCGGCGGTTCTCTTTCAGGACGGCAAAGCTGTTCATGGAAAGTTCCCAGCCATTGGAAAGACGGGTGAAAAAGTTCATACGAAAGATATTTGGTTGATTTACAAAATAAAACATTAGCCGGAAATGTCCTAACTTTGTTAATGCCAACCTAAAATAAACCCCACAAGCAACAGACCGCTGTCTTTCCCCGTAGAATTAGTAAAGCTTTAACAAAAATAAAATAAACCGCGGGACGTTCTTTTATTCGAAGTCACCCGAAATCACCTAGTTATGAAAGTACTCTTCACTTCTGCAGTAGTTTTTGCCTGTTTTTTGGTCTTTTCGTGTAGTAAACATAGTTCCGGTCCCAATCCCGGGAGCGGTCCCCAATCCTTGTTTCCGTTGACACAGGGAAGCGTGTGGTATTATGCGGATTCGGCATTTAGTGATTCGGTGGTAACGGCTGCCTATCTGGATACGATGACGGTCACCAAGGTGCCGTACACGGATCAGAGCGGGACGGTCTATTTGGAGTTGAATGATCCGTATGGGTGGTTCGATGGCAGCTATATCTCTGTGGACCCGTCCAATGACGCGATCTATGAGGTAGACAGCCCTTATTTTTCACCTTATACTTTTTTTGCGGTAGCGCAAACGGACGGTGCGATCATTGGTACGGGAACCGACTTTACGAACCCCGCCTGTCCGCTTTACACGACGCAGTATGGGTATGTGACGCCGACGATCATCAATGGATTCTCCTGCCTGTCGAATATCGAGTATACGCTGGATTGTAATAACAACCCCCAGGAAGAGATCATTTCCTATGTGGCCCAGGGGACTGGTGTGGTGCGGATCGTTCACTATCTGCCGGATTCCGCCACGGGACCGTTGCATGAGGATTATTCACAGACCTTGCAAACGGCGACCATAAAGTAGGCGGGCGGGTCGTCGTTGCCGTGAGGGTTGCAATCAGAAGACTTCGCCGAGGTTGGCGAAGATGCCCTGGGAGCCGTGCAGACCAAATCCGTAGTCAAGGCAAATATTTGTCCGCGGAAATTTATTCAATTTTATCCTTATACCTGCGCCCCAGCCGGGGGCGATGGCTTCGAAGCGATTTGTGACGGGTTCTGTGAAGGATTGGGCGTTTACGAACACCACTCCGCCTAGGAACCCGTTGCTCGTTATACCATAGCGGTATTCGGCTTCGAGGTACAGCATATCCTTTCCCCTGAATCGGCCCCCGATATAGCCTCTGCCCATATTCTCATAGGCATCGCTTTGGGTGGAAGGGAGGAGCAGGTATGGAGTGTGGTTGGAAAAGTCGAATACGTCGTAGGTCCAAAATGCCAGGGTGTTTTGGGATTTGGATGGGAAATGCAGATAGCGACGCGCATCGATGAGTAGGGATTGCCAGTTGGAATCGCTTCCGAGGAAGGTAAAGTTGGGGCGGAAAATAAGGTCGGCGTACCAGCCCGGCTCGGGGTTGATCTCGTTGCGGCGACCGTCGTACAGAATATTGAAGGTGGGCCCGGACGACACCGATTTGGGAGTGACCCCGTAGGTCTGGAAGGGCGTTGTCTGGCCCGGGGGGGGATGGGACAGATCCCTTACGTTGTAAAAATAATCCACGTCGTACCCCAAACCAAGGTAAAAATCTTTGCCGACTGTCTTGAGCAAGGTAGAATAGAAGCGCAGATAGTCAAACGTGATAGAATCGGCTTCCGCGGCGGTCGTTAAGGTCCCCAGACCGTAGGTGTTTTGGGGGAAGATCTCGAAGCGCCAATCGGTGACGATATTGTATTTATTTCCTTTTGTCCAGATATTTCCCTGGAGGGGCATCAGGATCTGGTTCTTTTGCGTAAAGACCGACGCCAGGTAAATATTGGAAATATTGTCTTCTGCTTTATCGCCGGTGTAGAAGGCCAGGCTGCCGGTCAGATCAAAAGCGAGGCCGGTTTCGAGGGTATACTCTGCGGAGGGCAGGAGGGCGGGGTATAGTTTGCCGGGGGTCTTTTTACCGGTGGTGTCCGTGCGCAAGCTCGGATGTTTCAGGAAGATGTCGCGGGCGATATCGATCAGGTCTATCTGCTCTTTTCCTGAGAACCAGTGAATGTGTTTGCCGGAGTTATACGTGGATCGACGGGTGGTGCCGGGGGTTGTGGTATCGCCGACCGTTTGAGATCGTCCCGCAAGGGCAATCAGGAGAAAATGGGCCAATAAAAATGTCCGGGTGGGGAAGGGCACTTCTTTTTCGCTTAAAAATAAGTAGTTATGAGGTATTGCGACGCAAAGGGCAAAAAGATTAATGTGACAGATATGTTAATATAAAAAATGGTGCCAGGGACGGACGGAGCGCACTAAATCAGGTATATTTTCGTTATCCCCACCAGAAATCTTTGGCTATGTCGAAAGCATTATCCTTTTTAGCTACTGCTATTTTCCTTTTTTTGTCCGTTGCCTGCAAGAAAAGCAACCATTCCGGGGGCAATTCCGGGCCGAATCCGTTGACGGGCAGCTGGACCTTCGAAGGGGAAACCACCAATGCCAATATCACTTCCATCGCCTCCTTTGGTCCTATTTCGGTAAAAGTCGTCAATCTGATCGATTTCCGGACGCTCAACAATATGGGCAGTTTGACCTTCACAAGCGATTCGCTGGATGCGGTCGGCGTAGGCTACTCTATCGACACGACTTATACCACCTACACGTATACGGGCTCGAACATTGACACGACGGTATCCCTGCTGGCGGCAACGGTGCAGCCGGCCAATTCCTCGTTCAGCTACCAACTTATCGGGCAGGATTCGATCTATTTCCCCAACGGGTCTCCTTTTGCATTGAATGTGGACAGTATTCAGCCGCCCATTCAGATCAACGGAGCACATTTTACGATCAGCGGAAGCACCCTGACCTTTACTTCAACGCTTAATCAGTCGGGGAATGAGACGGTCAATGGGATCACGGCGCCGACGACAGGTGTGATCAGCAGCGTGATCACCTTATCCAAGTAGTAAAGGACTTCCGGCGGATGAAGGGCCGACAAGAGGGAATTTCCCATTTTTTTGTATATTCAAAGCGGCGTATTTCCTGGACAATTCTGTCCATGCCCTAAAATCTGCGCTGATCTCTCATGAGCAATCGTCGGACATTTATTCAGCAAAGCTCTCTATTGACGGCTGGTGCGCTTTTCAATCCCTTTAAAGAAAGTACTGCGAATAATGCTATCCCGAGGCCGCGGGTCGCTTCAGCGGATCAGATCAATATCGGCGCTATCGGGCTAAATGGCATGGGTTGGGCCGATCTGCAATCTGCGTTGAAGGTGCAGGGCGTGAATGTGGTCGCGCTTTGTGATGTCGACCGGGATGTTTTGGATCATCGGATAAAGGATCTGCAAGGGTTGAAAGTGGATACGAGCCGGATCAAGTTGTATGGCGATTACCGGAAGCTGTTGGAGCAAAAGGATATCGATGCGGTGCTTATCGGGACACCGGATCATTGGCATGCGTTGATCATGATCGCGGCCTGTCAGGCGGGAAAGGATGTTTATGTTGAAAAGCCCTGCGGCAATTCCATCGGAGAATGCCGCGCCATGGCGGCCGCGCAGAAGAAATACAGCCGGATCGTGCAGGTGGGGCAATGGCAGCGCAGTCAGCGGCATTTTAAGGATGCCGTGGATTTCGTGCAGTCGGGGCAGCTTGGGAATATCCGGACGGTCAAGGTATGGTGTTATCAGGGTTGGATGAAGCCTGCCCCTGTGGTAGCGGATTCGGCGCCGCCGGCGGGCGTCGACTATGCGATGTGGTTGGGTCCTGCTCCTACGCGGGCATTCAATTCCAGCCGGTTCCATTTCAATTTTCGTTGGTTCTGGGATTATGCAGGAGGTTTGATGACCGACTGGGGGGTGCATCTTCTCGACTATGGATTGATGGGGATGAAGGCGGGGGAACCAAGAACGGTAGCGGCTTTGGGCGGAAAATTCGCTTATCCCGATCTGGCGGAAGAGACCCCGGATACGATGACGACCTTATATGAGTTCGATGGCTTCAATATGGTCTGGGATCATGCCATGGGGATTGACAATGGATCCTATAACCGGGACCATGGGATCGCCTATATCGGCAACAATGCAACGTTGGTGCTCGACCGAAATGGTTGGGAGGTAATGGAAGAAAAGGGAAGCAAGCATAAGGTAGCCAAGCCTCTGGTCAAGGTATCGGACAATGGGGTAGATAAGCATTGGGAGAATTTCATTGAAGCGGTCCGGTCGCGAAAGCCGGAGACGCTGCATTGTTCGATCGATGATGCCTCGCATGTGGCGACGGTCGCGCAGATGGGGAATATTTCTTTTCGAAGCGGGCAGCGGCTAAACTGGGATTCGGCGGCCGGGAAGTTCACGGATGACAAGATCAACGGGGACTACCTGATGAAGGAATACCACAACGGGTGGATCCTGACGGTCTGATCCTACTTATTTTAACATTTTGTTACCGAATTTTCTTTCCAGTTTGAACTGCGTAGGACTGGTACTGGCGAAACGTTTTTAGCCAGGTCTATTGTTTGTTTCCCATTGCATATTTTAGACCTGCCAGCAGGTGATGCAGGAACAGCGTATCGGACCATGTCTGGTCGGTGTGACCGAGAGCGGTATAGAAGGAGCGGCCGCCATCGAAGTCGTGATACCAAGCCATCGGGTGGTTGTCGCCGTTAGCTCCTCCGGTGTAGGATGTTTCGTCAATTTTAATAAGGACGTGGATGTCGGGGTTGAGGTATTTGAAATTGTATAGTTCGTCAAAATGGGTCCAGGGATCGGGGAAACCTTGTGTGGCAGGGTTAGTCTTGTCGACGATAAAGAACCGGGCTTCCTGTTGTTTAGGGTGCGATTTGAAATAACCGCCCACGAGGTCGCCGTACCATTGCCAGTTATACTCGCAGTCGGTGGCGGCATGGATACCGACGAAGCCGCCGCCGTTTCGGATATAGCCTTGCAGGGCTTTTTCTTCTTTTGGTCCGAAGACCTTTCCGGTTGGGCTCAGGAAAATGAGGGCTGCGTATTTGCGCAGGATCTTTGGGCGAAACCAGGTGGAGTCGGCTGTGCTATCGACGGCAAAATCGTTAAGGGCCCCGAGCTGGCGGATGGCGCCGATGCCGGTGCTGATGCTGGCATGATGGTAGCCATTGGTCTTGCAGAAGACAAGCACTTTGGGCTGGTAGAAGATTTCCAGCGTGGGGCGGGCGGTGGCGCCGGTGAGCAGGAGGCAGCCGAAGAGGACAGTGAGAAACCAGATCGACCGGAGAGTAAAGCGGAAGAATTTCATCGGGGTAAGATTTAGCTTTTCTTGAGAGAAAGGATGTAGTTGACCATCGTACGGATGTCGTCTTCCTTTAGGCCGGGGTGGGGGGTCATGAGATTCGAGCCCCAGACACCGGAGCCCCCGGTAACGATCTTTTTGATCAGGTGGTTAACGATGGTGTCGCCTGCGTGGGCGTATTTGGCTGCTACGTCTTCATAAGCCGGGCCGGTATTCGGTCCCTGGCCGACCCGAACGGAATGGCAGGCGGTACAGTCGTTGGAGCCGATCAACTCCAGGCCTTTGTCGGCGGCCGCGGTAGCGCCGGGAGAGGCAGTGGATGAAGTAGTGTCTTTCGTCTCGGCGGATTTGGCTTGACCGGTATTGTTCCCGCAGGCGGTCATGAATAGAGCAGTAGAAAGGACGAGCAGTAAGTTGTTACGCATAGTCGTTGTTTTGTAGGCCTTAATATTCGGGCTTCAAGTTATTACAAACCGAGCACAGTACGGTTGAATTTTTCGTCTGTGCCGGTCCCGGCAAAGTCGTCAAATGCCTTGTCGGTAACATGGATGATATGGTTCCTGATGAAGGCGGAACCTTCCCGGGCGCCGTCTTCCGGATGTTTCAGGCAGCACTCCCATTCCAGGACGGCCCAGCCTGGAAAGTCGTATTGGGCGAGTTTGCTGAAAATGGATCTGAAGTCGACCTGACCGTCGCCGAGGGAACGGAAGCGCCCGGCGCGGTCGATCCAGGGCTGGTAGCCGCCGTAGACGCCCTGACGGCCGGTGGGATTGAACTCAGCGTCTTTGACATGAAACATACGGATACGTTCGTGGTAGATGTCTATATATTCGAGGTAGTCGAGACATTGCAGTACGAAATGAGAGGGGTCGTAGAGCAGGCAGGCGCGGGGATGGTTATGCGTATGGTGCAGGAAAGTTTCGTAGGTGATACCGTCGTGCAGGTCTTCCCCCGGGTGGATCTCATAACAAAGGTCTACGCCGAATTGGTCGAATTCGTTCAGGATGGGCAGCCATCGTGCCGCTAGTTCTTTGAAACCTGTCTCCACCAATCCGGCAGGGCGTTGCGGCCAGGGGTAAACGGTTGGCCAGAGCAGGGCGCCGCTGAAGGTCGCGTGAGCGTTCAACCCGAGGTGGTGGGAGGCTTTGGCGGCGTATTTCAGTTGTTGCACCGCCCATTGCTGGCGGGCGGGAGGGTTATTGCGAAAGGCGGGGGGCGCGAAGCCATCGAAGAGGGCGTCATAGGCGGGGTGTACGGCTACCAATTGCCCTTGCAGGTGGGTGGACAATTCGGTGATTTGAAGGCCGGCATCCCGGACGATGCCATTGATCTCGTCGGCATAGGTCTTGCTCTCCGCGGCGCGTTGCAGATCAATTATTCGGCTGTCCCAGCTGGGCAGCTGAACGCCGATATAGCCGAGGCCGGCGGCCCATTTGCAGATGGCGGCAAGGGAGTTGAAAGGCGGCTGGTCGCCCAGGAACTGGGCCAGGAAAACGGCGGGGCCTTTTATCGTGCGCATTGGATCAACTATTTTATTTGGATGAAGGAAATTCGAAGGATGTCCATTTTTGGGAGCTTTCGTCGCTGCGGATGAGGGTATCGATAAAGGCCATGCCGCGGACGCCGTCCTCGACGCCGGGGAAGTCCAGTGCTTCTTTTGGCGGCATTGTGCCGTCGAGGCGGCCCATCAGGGTCAGTGCGAAATTGCGGTAGAGATTGGCGAAAGCTTCGAGATAGCCTTCGGGATGGCCCGCGGGTGTGCGGGTATTGAATTTGGCGATCGGGGAAAGCCAGGGGGTACCGGCGCGGTAGACTTGCGTGGGCGCGTCCAGCCATTTTATAAGGAGGGTGTTGGGTTCCTGTTGGGCCCATTCGAGACCACCTTTCTCGCCGTATACGCGGATCTTCAGGGCATTTTCTTCTCCTGCCGCTACCTGGGAGGCGTAGAGCACGCCGGTAGCGCCGTTGTCAAACCGGAGGAGCACGCCGCCGTCGTCGTCCAGTGCGCGGCCTTCTACCATGATGCTGAGGTCTGCGCAAAGCTGTTTGATCCGGAGGCCGCTGATGTATTCCGCGAGGTGGGCGGCGTGGGTACCGATATCGCCCATGGCGCCGCTCTTACCGGAGCGGGCGGGGTCGGTCCGCCATTCGGCCTGTTTGCTCCCGTCTTTTTCGGAGAGTCGGCTAAGCCAGCCCTGGGGGTATTCAACATAGACTTTTCGAATTTTTCCAAATGCGCCTTCCTTAACCATCTCGCGGGCTTGTTTGACCATCGGATAGCCCGAGTAGGTATGGGTAAGGCAGAACGGCAGGCCGGTCTGCTGTACTTTCGCTTTTAATTGTATGGCTTGTTCCAGTGTAAAAGTCATAGGCTTGTCGAGGACGACGGGGAATCCTTTTTCGAGGGCCAGCATGGCCGGTGCAAAGTGGAGATGATTGGGAGTGACGATCGACACGAAATCCATTCGTACTCCTTCGGCCAGCCGGCTTTCCTTCTCCAGCATGTCTTCGTAAGAAAGATAAGTTCTGTCTTCGGGAAGGAATAGCAGCCGGCCGGATTCCCGGGCGTTGTCGGGATGGCTGCTAAAGGCACCGCATACCAGCTCGATAAGAGCGTCCATATTGGCCGCGGTGCGGTGGACAGCGCCGATGAAGGCATTCTTTCCGCCGCCGATCATACCCATTCGTAGCTTTCTGTTCATACGATCATTCCATTTGTGGGTACAATTTTAGGATTTTTAAGGGAATATGCCGGTGTCTTTATTACATTTATGGCACTGTCGCCAGATTCGCGATAGCAACAAAACGATAATTGCCATGTCTTCCGCTATTGCTATACAACGCAACAAACTTTTTACAGCCAGTTGTTTAGCCCTGCTGGTAACTTCTCTTTCTTTTGGGATCAGGGCGGGTATTCTGAATGACCAGGGAATAAAGTTCCATCTGAATGCTTCGGAATTAGGGACTATTGCCGCTACGGCTTTCTGGGGTTTTCCCCTGGCCGTCATCATCGGAGGTTTTATTGTGGACATTATCGGGATGAAGAAACTGCTGCTATCCGCGTTTGTATTTCATCTGGCGGGCATCCTCCTTACGATTTTCGCAGATGGATACTGGACCCTTTTCCTGTCTACCTTATTGATCGGCATTGCCAACGGAACGGTCGAGGCCGCCTGTAATCCCCTGGTGGCTTCTCTTTATACGGATAATAAAACTACAAAGCTGAATCATTTTCACCTCTGGTTCCCTGCGGGCATCGTTATCGGGACGCTGGCCGTATTTGGGCTGGACAGGGCGTTGGGGCAGGGTATAACTCCCAAGCCATATTGGATATCGGAGTTGGAGATAGGGCTCATGCTGATCCCCACTTTGACCTATGGATACCTTTTCTCCAGGCTGAAGTTCCCGGTGACGGAAAGGGTGGCATCCGGCGTCAGCACAGCCGAAATGTACAAGGCGTTGGCTAATCCGTTGTTCATATTCATGATCATCTGTATGTTCGGGACGGGTATTACGGAACTGTTCACCAATCAATGGACTGATGTGCTGTTCAAGACCGTGACGGATAATGCCCTCCTTATATTGACGTTTGTGGCTTCGATACAGGTGCTGGGGAGGGCTTTCGCCGCTCCGGTGGTACACCGGCTGGCTCCGCAAGGAGTGTTACTCATCTCTGCGGTCTTTTCCGCCCTGGGCATTTATCTGCTGATTCACCTTCATGGAAGCGCCATTTTTATCGGGGCGTTCAGTTTTGGGCTGGGGGTTGCTTTTTTCTGGCCGTGCATGATCGGCTTTGTGTCGGAAAATCTGCCGCGGACGGGAGCCGTGGGCTTGAATCTTATGGGTGGAGCGGGCATGCTGGCCGTGTCTGTATACACGATATTCATGGGTGACTACTATGACCGTATCATGGTTGCGCATTTGCCGGCCGGAGCGAGCTTGGATACTTACCGTTCGGCGGGTGCCGGCAGTGATCTGGGGATTGCTTTTAATGATGCCCGATCGGCAGCGGGGCCGCAGGTTTTGCAGACTACCCTGATCATCCCATTATTTCTGATCCTGGCTTTTGCCGGGTTGGTATTATATATGCGTAAGCGGAAGAGGACGGGGGAATTGGAAGCCGTACCCGCGTGAGGGTTCGACGAAATGCATTGAGTTCAAAATGCATGAATTCAACCGTTGATCCTTTTTTAGTGCACCCGGGCCTTTTAAATGTACGGGGAATCATAACATTTCGTAATTTCCTTTTTTAATGTTTCCGATTGATACAATGTCTAACCAACCTTCACGACGTGTTGCCATAAAGAAAATGGTGGCGGGTACTGCTGCCCTTGGGACCGCAGGAATTTTGTCCAGTTTACGGGCGAGCGGGGCTGAATATGGCGGCCTCAGCGAACAAAAGAAAAAGAAGAAATTGAATTTAACAGGCTCCATACATCACTCCGTCTGCCGCTGGTGCTACGACGATATTCCGCTGGATCAATTATGCGATGGCGTAAAGAAGATCGGTTTTGGCGCGATCGACCTTGTCGGGCCCAAGGACTGGCCGGTGTTGAAGCAGCATGACATCTGGTCATCCATGTGTAATGGAGCGGAGATCAGTTTGACCAAGGGCTGGAATCATCCCGAGTATCACTCTACCCTGATCAATAATTATACGGAACATATCGACCTGGTTGCGACCGCGGGGTACCAGAACCTGATCTGCTTTAGTGGTAACCGGGAAGGGATGGATGAGGAGACGGGTCTTGTCAATTGCGTGAACGGGCTGAAGAATATCATCGGCCATGCTGAGCGGAAGAAAGTGATCATCTATATGGAGTTGTTGAACAGTAAGGTGAATCATCCGGATCAGATGTGCGATAATTCGAAATGGGGAATCGAGCTGGTCAAGCGAATCGGATCGGAAAATTTCAAATTGTTATACGATATTTATCATATGCAGATCGATGAGGGGGATGTGATCCGGACGATCACGGACAATCACGCATATTTTGGCCACTATCATACGGGTGGCGTCCCGGGGCGGCATGAGATCGATGATACCCAGGAGTTGCATTATCCGGCGATCATGCGGGCGATCCTGGCGACCGGGTATACGGGATATGTGGCGCAGGAATTCATTCCGACGATGGCGGACAAGCTGGCTGCGTTGGAAGAGGGAGTTCGGATATGTGATGTATAAAGACGTAATTTAGAAGTAAATAAAATAGCTAACGATTATGGCCGACAACACTTACGATGCAATCGTGGTCGGTTCCGGGATCAGCGGAGGATGGGCCGCCAAGGAACTGACCGAAAAGGGGCTAACGGTGCTGATGCTGGAAAGGGGGCGTCATATTGAACACATCAAAGATTATGTGAATCCGAACACGGAAGCCTGGAATCTTCCGCATCGCTCGCGGGCCACGGAAGAGATGAAAAAAGAGTACCCGGTCCTTAAACGGGATTATCCGTTGAGTGAATGGAATCTCGATTACTGGGTGAAGGACAGTGAGTGTCCTTATACGGAGGTCAAGCGTTTCGACTGGTTCCGCGGTTATCATACGGGGGGGCGTTCACTGATGTGGGGGCGTCAGACCTATCGGTGGGGCGATTTTGATTTCGAAGCCAATGCACGGGATGGGATCGGGGTGGACTGGCCGGTCCGCTATAAGGAGATAGAGCCCTGGTATTCGTATGTGGAAAAATTTGCGGGGATCAGCGGGTCGGCGGAGAATATTCCGCATTTGCCGGACAGCCACTTTTTGCCCCCGTACGATATGACTTGTGTGGAGAAGGATGTGGCAGCGAGGATCAAGGAACATTATAAAGGAAAGCGGCACATGATCATCGGGCGGGTAGCCAATATCACGGTACCGCATCAAGGCCGGGTGGGCTGTCAATTCCGGAATAAATGCGCGCTGGGTTGTCCCTTCAGTGGTTATTTCAGCACGCAGTCTTCAACGCTACCCGCGGCGCGGGCGACGGGTAAGCTCACGTTAAGGCCCTGGTCGATCGTAACGAAGATCCTCTATGATAAAGACACGAAAAAGGCCACCGGCGTCGAAGTGTTGGATGCCGAGACGAATAAGACCTACGAGTTCAAGTCGAAGATCGTCTTTTTGAATGCCAGCACGCTCAACAGCGCCTGGGTATTGATGAATTCGGCTACGGACATCTGGCCCGATGGGTTGGGTAGCAGCAGCGGTGAACTGGGTCATAACCTGATGGATCATCACCTTGGGGTCGGAGCCGGCGGGGTCGTGGAAGGGTTTGAGGACAAATATTATTCCGGTCGTCGGGCGAATGGGATCTATATCCCCCGATTCCGCAATATGTTTGGTGAAAAGCGGGATTATATCCGGGGATTCGGCTATCAGGGAGGTGGGAGCAGGGAAGGGTATATGCATGAAGTGGCGGAGTATTCGATCGGAAAGGAATACAAGGAGGCGTTGACCGAGCCGGGGCCCTGGCAGATGTACATCGGGGGATTTGGCGAGATCCTGCCTTATCATGAGAATAAGGTCACGCTGGACAAGACAAAGACGGACAAATGGGGACTTAACGTCCTGGCGATCGATTGCGAGCTCAAGGAAAATGAGCTAAAGATGCGCAAGGATATGGAACAGGATGGGGTGGAAATGTTGGAGATTGCCGGGGTGAAAAATGTAAAGAGCCGGAGCGAGAATCCTTTCCCTGGCCGGGGCATCCATGAAATGGGTACAGCCAGGATGGGTAAGGACCCCAAGACGTCGGTACTGAATTCCTGGAACCAGGTGTGGGATGCCAGGAATGTGTTTGTCACCGATGGGGCGTTCATGGCTTCCGCTAATTGCTGTAATCCGTCGCTGACTTATATGGCGTTCACGGCGAGGGCGGCGGATTATGCCGTCAGCGAGCTGAAAAAACAAAATATTTAATCTTATTACTTATAAAATAAGTAATAAAAAAAGCGGAATATTATGAACAGAAGAGATGCATTGACCCGGGTAAGTCTGCTCCTGGGGGGGACCATCCTTGGAGCTGAGGCTTTCCTGTCGGGCTGTACCAATCCGCCGGAGCAGAAGCTAGGTGGAATGGGGACCAATTTTTCCAATACCGATATCGCTTTCCTGGATGAGGTAGCGGAGACGATCCTGCCAAAGACGGATACGCCGGGCGCAAAGGAGGCTCAGGTAGGTGCATTCATGGCTGCGATCGTGAAGGATTGCTATACGCAGCCTGATCAGAAGATTTTCCTGGATGGGATGCAGAAGCTGGATGATGCCAGCAAGAAGAAGAATGGGAAGTCATTCCTGGAATCCACGCCGGAGCAGCGGCACGATCTGCTGGTCGACCTGGACAAGGAGGCGAAGGATTATGCTGCGACGAAGAAAAAAGATGATCCGAATCATTATTTCCGGATGATGAAGGAGCTGACGCTATGGGGGTACTTCACGTCAGAGCCGGGTGCTACCAAGGCGCTCCGTTATGTGGCGGTCCCGGGCAAGTATGAGGGCTGTATCGATTATAAGAAGGGGGAAAAGGCCTGGGCCACCAGTTAATCAATATTTCCGATGTACAATGGAAAAATCCTTTGAAATCGTACCGTTCATCGTGCCAACGGTATCGATTCTCTGGGACGGGATCTTCATTCTGACTTTGAATTGGCAAATATAGTAAGCCGAGTCTGCAAAGGTCGAGTCTTCAAAGTAGCTGACCTCTAAGATCTCGAATTTGACCCGCGTAGTGTCAGTATGCGGTCCATTTTTCAGGAAAGTAAGCCATGCCTTATCCAGATTATCCCGCGTTTGTTTAGGGGAAAACTTTTTTTTACAGGCTATGGCAAGAAGCAAAATGCAACCGATAGCAATTCTACTGATCTTATTGGAAACTGTGCTCATTTGTTAGGGATAACGGTGTGAAAATAACGAACTAAGGCGTGTGCTCACAAAAAAAAGTTAAAAAAAGTTTTCCATATTTAGTATTTAATTGATACTTTTATAACCGTCAGTCGATTCTCACCATTCAAAACAAAAACTGCGCTATGCCATTCAAAACTAACGGCTTTGCGAGACTTGGTCTCGTATTGTCTTTTCTGCTTCTAACTTACGGCCTATTTGCTCAACAAACAGTTACTGGGAAAATCATCGGGAGTTCGGATAAACTGCCGGTTCCTTTCGCTACCGTGCAGGTGAAAGGTGAAAGAGGCGCTACCCAGACTGCTACCGATGGTACTTTTTCCATCCGGTTGGCGAAGAACACCGGTACCTTGGTGATCAGTGCCGTGGGGTTTGACGCCCTGCAGGTGCCGGTCAACGGGAATGCCAACCTGGGCATTCTCACACTTAATATACAGACTTCCACTCTCAATGACATCGTTGTAACGGGTTACACCGCTCAAAAGAAAAAGGATATCACCGGGGCGGTAGCCATCGTGGATATCAACGATGCCAAAAAGCTCACGGTTACGAGCTCCGAGCAGTTATTGCAGGGGCAGGCGTCCGGGGTTACCGTAATCAACTCCGGTGCACCCGGTGCTCAAAGCACTGTATTTGTCCGCGGGATTTCAAACTTTGGACAAACTCAGCCGCTATATGTTATAGACGGCGTTCAGGTAGGTGATATGTCGTTGGTCAACCCCAATGACATTGAAAGCATCAGCGTGTTAAAGGACGCCGGTGCGGCAGCCATTTATGGGATATCGGGCGGGAATGGCGTAATAGTGGTTACCACTAAGAAGGGGAAACAAGGCAGGTCCACGATCAGCTATGACGGTTGGTATGGTCAACAGCGACCTTTACCCGGTAATCCCTACCACATCATGACCCCGGAACAACAATCCGTTGTGGCATTTAGGGCAGGAACGGGTGATACCGCTTTGTACCCCGGCGGCCCCGGAACGCTCGCTACTTATGGGTATCATGGCGCCGCAGCCCCTGTTGGTTCGCCTTTCGGCCCCTCCGGCGTTACGAATGACCCCAGCATAGTCAATTACTACAATTTCGATGCGAACAACCCGCAAAATGATTTCCTTGTTCAGAAATTTGCTCAGGGCGCAGGCACCAACTGGTGGCAGACCGTTTTTAAACCCGCCCCTGAGATGAATCATACGATCACGGCCAGCGGCGGCAACGATAAAAGCAACTATCTGTTGGCTTTAAACTATTTGGACCAGAAGGGGACTTTGCTAAATAACTATGAGAAAAGATACCAGGTTAGGATGAACACCAATTTTTTTGTAAAAGATCATATCCACTTTGGTGAAAACGCTTTTATTACTTATCGCGAGAATAACGGGGGTTACAATGGCACCCAGCAACAGGAAGGCGGCCCAATCGCGTATATTTTCCGCGAAATGCCGCTCATCCCGGTTTTTGACGTAAAAGGAAATTTTGGCGGCGGCTTTGACGGTCCCGGTGGAGAGCCACTTGGGAACGGCAGTAACCCTTACGCGATCCTTGCCCGCGAGAACACCAATAATGCGCATTTTGTGACGATTGAAGGGAATGTCTTTGGTGAAGTAAATTTTGCCAAATATTTTACTGTTCGCAGCAGCATCGGCGGTCTTTTGTACAATCAATATTATTGGAATATCACCTATAACACGTATGAAAATTATGAAACCCATACGGCTCCAAATGCTGCGAGTGAAAATGAGCAGATGACCAGCAATTATAACTGGACCAACACGGCAGTTTATAAAGAGACATTTGGCAAGCACGATCTGCAGATATTGGGCGGTGCGGAACTAAAAGGATTTACCGGAAGATTCTTTAGCGCAGGTGCGCAGAATTTCTTTTCTTTAGCCCCCAATTATGTGGAGCTCCAGTATGGACTTCAGGGTCAAACTCCTGCCACGAGTTATATTCAACAACCGACTTCAACCGCCTCCTTCTTTGGCCGGTTAGACTACCAATATAATGACCGGTATCTTTTAGGTGCTACGGTACGCCGTGACGGCTATTCAGAATTTGCACCCGGCCACCAATGGGGTACGTTCCCTTCGGTGTCGTTGGGATGGCGGATTTCACAGGAAGATTTCATGAAATCCGTTACCTGGGTGGACAACCTCAAGCTGCGCGGCAGCTACGGTGTAGCTGGTAATAACGGGAATATCAACGGCAATAATGCTTATACGTCTTACGCCTCAGGGTTGGGATCCTCTTACTACGGAATTGGAGGCGGCATTAGTTCTACTACCCAGGGCTTTTATAACAGTCAGATCGGCAACGTGGACGTGACCTGGGAAAAAGACAAGATGACCAATATTGGCCTTGATGCTACGATATTTAAGCGTTTTGACTTTAGTGTCGAGTGGTATAAAAAAGCCATCAGCGGCTTGTTGTTCCCATTACCACTTCTGCAAGAACTTGGAGGGGGAGCTCCTCCCGTTGTTAACGTAGGGGATGTTCAAAATACCGGTGTCGATATCTCCGCCACTTATCATGGTGTCGTGTCCAATGATTTTACCTTCAACATCGGCGCGAACATTACTACGTATAAAAGCTTGATTACCGCTGAACCTGCTCCCGGATATTTTGATTTCGGATCTTCCCGGGACCTGGATATTGTAAGGAATGAGGTTGGCCATCCGATAGGAGAATTTTTCGGCCTGAAAACAGAAGGGATTTATCAAAACGCTGCCGATGTCGCCAAAGGCCCGAGCTATTCCGGCGCCGTACCGGGGTCATTTAGATACGAAGCTATTAATGGCGATACCTCGGTCTCTGCGGCTGACCGCGTATTCATTGGCAATCCAAACCCCAAGTTTACCTATGGAATCAACCTGAATGCCAATTACAAAGGGTTTGATTTCACCATGATCCTATATGGTTCCTATGGCAACAAAGACTTCAACTATGTAAAATACTGGACTGATTTTTACGGAACGTTCGAGGGGGGTAAAAATGTCGACTTGTACGATAAAGCCGCTGTCGTGTCCAACGGTGTCGTGACCAATCCCGGCGCAACGCAGACGGCTGCGAATTTCTTACAAGACATGGGTTCGAGCGCAATGAGTTCGTTCTATGTTGAAAGTGGTGCGTTCCTAAAATGTCGGGTGGCACAAGTAGGATATACGTTTAAACCGGCCATGATCAAAAAAGCAGGCTTTGATAAACTACATCTGTATATACAGGTTACCAACGCCTTTATGATAACCAAATATACCGGACCGGATCCTGAGCTGGTACCGTCCTTGTCTAATAACGGAAATACCACCAATCAAAGCGCTGCGTTTGGGATTGACTACGGGGCGTATCCAAATAACCAGCGGCAATTTATCGGTGGCATTAACTTAACATTCTAAAGATCAAATATAAAAAGTGCTTTATATGAAAAAAAATAAATTAAAATATATAGTTGTCGCCATAATGCTTGGCGCTACCGCGTTCTATTCGTGTAGCAAATTTTTGAACAAGCCGCCTGTCGGGTCATTGGTCCCGAGCGTATTAGCCAATAAGGCGGGTGTGGAAGGCTTGCTTATCGGAGCCTACGCCATGCTAAAGGGTTGGAACAACACCTACCAGCAATTTAGTTCTCCGTACGGCACCGGGTTGGATAATTCACCGTTCGGCGGCTATGCTTCCGACGATGCCTATAAAGGTTCAAGTACTACGGATCAGGCTCCTGATGCCCCTGAGATAGAGAACCATTCTGTGACATCAGCGGTTGGCTATCTGGAACAAAAATGGCAGGCTGATTACAATGGGGCCGAGCGTGCCAATGATGCGATCAGGGAAATCCCCCTGGTTACTGACGGTTCGCTTTCGGCGGCTGAGGCCGCGGAGGTAACAGCTGAAGCACAGTTCCTGCGCGCGGTATTCCATTTTGATCTGGCAAAAGTTTATAGAAACGTGCCTTACGTTGGTGCAAATGTCTTTTACGGCGGCGCGGTTACTAATGTATCTAATCCGGGGCCGATCTGGGATTCGATAGAAGCTGATTTTACCGCTGCCATGGCCGTTCTCCCAAAAACACAGCCCAATGTCGGACAGTGCAATTACTATGCTGCGGAGGCTTTTTTAGCAAAAGCCTATATGTTCGATCATCAATATGCGACCGCCCTGCCGCTTTTGACCGACGTGATTACCAATGGCGTAAACAGCTCGGGAGTTCCATTTGCGTTGGGCCCTTATGAAAACAACTTCAATGCTTCTACAAGGAATAATTCCGAATCGGTGTTCTGCATTCAAATGACGGTTGATGATGGTTCCGGTGGCCAGAACTCGAATCCCGGCGATATTTTGAATTTCGCCGCCGGCGACAACACTAGTTGCTGCGGGTTTTACCAACCCTCTTATACGCTGGCCAATGCTTTCCAGGTGGACGTGAATGGCTTGCCCATGTTCCAGACCGATCCCGCGACCGGTTTCCCGTTCTATAATGATGTAGACCTCCCGAATGACCATGGCCTTTTGGCAACTGACCCTTTCACGCCCCCTACCAATGCGTTGGATCCACGGATCGACTGGACGTTGGGTCGCAGAGGGATCCCGTATCTGGATTGGGGCTTATGCGGCGGTGAAACCTGGTCACGCGGTGATATTGTTCCTTATAACCCCATTAAAAATGTATTCTGGGCCGCGCAGGAGGCAACAACGTCCGAAAATTCAGTATGGGGAGCCACCAATCAGGGTACCGCCATCAACTACAATCTGATCCGCCTTGCGGATGTATATCTGTGGCGTGCTGAATGCTATGTAGAGGGAACCCAATTGGATTTGGCGCAAGCCGATGTAAACACGGTAAGAGGCCGGATGGCAAACAATCATTCCTATTGGGTACATACCTATATTAATAACGCTACTCCGCAAGGAGGCTTCAATACCGGCGACGCAAATTTAGCTGCAAATTATAAGATCGGTTTGTACGGAACTCCGGCATCGACAGGCTTTACTATAAACGGTCAGGAGTACGCCAGAGAAGCCGTCTATATGGAAAGACAACTGGAACTGGGCATGGAGGGGCATCGCTTTTTCGACTTAGAGCGTTATGATGGCATTTACGGCGGCCCTGAAGCCACTGGCTATATGGCTGGCGTGGAAAATGCGCATATTAAAGCCGATTGCCGTGCGCCGCATCCAAACCCTGTCTTAACAGGGGCGACCTTTACACAAAATAAAAATGAACTTTTCCCGCTGCCGCAGAATGAAATTGATAAATCCGGCGGCAAATTGGTACAGAACAAGGGTTACTAAGAAGTTTAGTTAGAAATAAGGAGAGATGGCGGTGTAATAAATCGCCATCTCTTTTTTAATTTAGCAGAATGAAGATTCAATATTTTATTCCATTCTTACTTATACCCATCTTAATTTCCTGCAAAAGCAATACCCGATTCCAGCTTATTTCTTCCGATCATTCCGGTATTCACTTTAACAATAAGATTATAGAAAATGACAGTGTCAACCCTCTTGACCTGATCAATATATACAACGGAGGCGGTGTTGGCATTGGCGATTTTAACCACGATGGATTGCCGGATATCTATTTCACCGGCAATACCGTGTCCAACAGGCTTTATTTGAATAAAGGGAATTTTGTATTCGAAGACATTACCGATATCGCTGGGGTCGGAGGCGATGGAGAATGGTGCCGCGGCGTATCCGTGGTAGACATCAACAATGACGGCTGGCCCGATATTTATGTTTGCGCCACCATCAAGAGCGATCCCCGGTTACGGCGGAATCTCCTGTACATCAATCAGGGGCTGGACAAGAACGGCATCCCTCATTTTAAAGAAATGGGCGGGGAATACGGGCTGGGAGATACGCTTTATTCGACGATGGCCCAATTCTTCGACTATGACAAGGACGGCGACCTGGATATGTACCTTACCGTCAACCAGATCCCCGACCGCTACAACCCCAACTATTTCCGGCCGATCATAACGGATGGGAGTTTTCCCAGCACGGGCAGATTGTACCGCAACGACTGGAATGATTCGCTAAAACACCCTGTGTTCACCGATGTCTCCAAACAAGCAGGCATTGGGGTGGAGGGTTTCGGTCATGATGCCACGATTGCAGATATCAACCAGGACGGCTGGCCCGATATCTTTGTCACCAGCGATTTTATCGGGGACGATATTTTGTACATCAACAATCATGACGGTACGTTCACCAATAAAGTGAAGACCTATTTCAAGCACACGTCCAGTTCCGGCATGGGCCAGGATATCGAGGATATCAACAATGACGGCTTGCCTGACCTGGTTGAGCTCGATATGGATCCGCCGGACAATTATCGGAAGAAGATGTTCCTGGGGCCCAATAATTACCGAACCTACCAGAACAGCGATTATTTTGGCTATCAGTATCAGTATCCCAGGAACAGTTTGCAACTAAACCAGGGCCGGAGGATCGGCCCGGGGGATTCCACCGGCGATCCGATGTTCAGCGAGATCGGCTATTATTCCGGGATCGAGGCGACGGATTGGAGCTGGACGCCGCTGGTGGCCGATTTCGATAACGACGGATATCGGGATATCATTGTCACAAATGGTTATCCAAGAGATGTGAATGATCATGATTTTATCAATTTCAGGGCGCAGTCCCTGCGGGTCGCCAGCAAGCAAATGACCCTGAGCCAAATCCCGCAGGTAAAGATCCACAGCTTCGGCTTCCGGAACAATCATGACCTGACCTTTTCCGATGTGTCATCGGACTGGGGGTTGATGACGCCGGGTTTTTCAAACGGTGCGGCTTATGCGGATCTGGATGGCGATGGCGATCTTGATCTTATTGTCAATAATATCGATGACGAGGCGCATATTTACCGAAATATGTCCAGGGAGCAGGACCCCGAGAATCATCATTATCTCCAGGTGGCTTTTGCGGGGGATACGCTCAATAAGGGCGGATTCGGGACCTGGGTGGAATTACACTATGACGGCGGCAAGCAGCAGGTCTACGAAAACACCCCGTACCGGGGCTACCTGTCCACCATACAGGATATTGCACATTTTGGGCTGGGTAAGCTAACGGCCGTCGACACGGTGCTGGTCAAATGGCCGGATGGGAAAATGCAGGAATGGCTGAATGTAAAAGCCGATCAGGTACTGTTGGCGGATCACCGGAATGCCAGTTTGCCCTACCGCATAGAAAATCCGTCTGTTGCTGCCGGCGCGCTATTCAAGGATATCACCGATTCCATTGGTCTTCATTTCCGCCAGGAGCAACAGGATTATATCGATTTTAATATCCAGAAAATGCTGCCGCACAAATTCTCGCAATACGGGCCTTCGATTGCGGTCGGGGACGTGGATGGCAATGGGCTGGACGATTTGGTGGTCGGCGGAGCCGCGGGTCATAGCGCCCAGATCTTCCTACAGCAGCCGGACGGGCATTTTATTCAAAAGGCGCTTCTTCCTGATATAGTGAGCAAAGGCAAACAGGCAGATGACCTGCAGGTACTGCTGTTCGACGCGGATGGGGATGGAGATCCCGATCTTTATATTGCCGCGGGCGGGTATAAGGATACGCATAATAATCCTGCGTATCGTGATCAATTATATGTCAATGACGGGAAAGGGAATTTCACCCTGGATTCGGCTGCGTTACCCGACAATTTCACCAGCAAATTTTGTGTGCGCGCCGCGGACTATAATCACGACGGGAAACTGGATCTTTTTATTTCGGGCCGGGTAGATCCGCAGCAATATCCGAAGCCGGTCAGCAGCTTCATTTATCGCAACGATTCACATGACGGAAAGGTACGGTTCACCAATGTAACGGCCTCGGTGGCGAAGGACCTGCTGAATATCGGGATGGTCTGTGATGCCGTCTGGACGGATTTTGACAATGACGGCTGGCCCGATCTGATCCTTGCCGGAGAATGGATGCCGGTGACCTTTTTGAAGAATGAAAAAGGTGTTTTTAAGAATATCACCGCGTCTTCCGGGATCAGCGATCACAAGGGTTGGTGGAACAGTATTATAGCGGGGGATTTTGACAAGGATGGGAAAATGGATTATATCGTCGGCAACCTGGGCATGAACTCCTTCTACCGCGCGGATGCGGAACATCCGGTGCGGGCCTACGGCGGCGATTTTGATAAAAACGGTATCTATGACATTATACCTTCGGTCTTTTTACCCGACCAGGAGGGGAAGTTAAGGGAGTTCCCGGCGGAGTCCAGGGATGACCTTTTGCGGCAGATCACCGCGATGCGAAAGAAATTTCCGGACTATAAGTCGTATGCGGTGGCAACCATGGACCAGGTGCTGACGCCGGAGGAGCGGAAAGGTGCTTTGATAGTGGAGGCCAACGATTTCCGGAGCTGTTTGTTAAAAAATGAAGGTAACGGGCGCTTTAGTCTTCACCCCCTGCCCGCGCAGGCCCAGTTGTCCGTGATCGACGGCATGGTGGTGGATGATTTTGACGGGGATGGTCAGTTGGATGTGCTCTTGAGCGGGAATGACTTTGGGACGGAGCCGGTGGTCGGACGTTATGATGCGATGAACGGATTGCTGTTGAAGGGGGATGGCAAAGGAAACTTCACTCCGATGCCAATGAGTGAGAGTGGGATATGCCTGCCCGGGGACCAAAAGGCGCTGGTCAAGCTAAGAGGGGCCGGCAACCGGTATTGGGTGGCGGCGGGACAGAACAGGGGCCCGTTACAGGTATACGAATGGAAATCGCCGGTTCGCTGTATCCCATTACTGGAGGACGATGTGAGTGCGATATTCACCTACCGGGATGGGACAAGGCGAAGGGAAGAATATGGGTATGGGGCTTCCTTTTTATCCCAGTCGGGCCGATTCCTGACGGTGAGCGGTCCGGTTGTGGGGGTGGAGGTTACCAATAGTGTGGGGCGATCCAGAAAAGTCTTATGATCATTTAGCCAAGACGGTGGAAAAGTCTTTGGAGACTTTGCTGCTTATGACGCCGGTTGTATCGCTGCCATCGGGGCGATGTAGCCTGATCGTGAACCGGCATTGATAGTTGCTATCGGTTTCCTGGTAGGCAACGTCGATCATGTCAAACCGGAGCGGCGGCGCGTCCGTGTGCTGATGCCCATAAAGATAGGCAGTCATTGCCTTTTCCAGGTTATTCTTCACCTGCGTTGCCGACAGCTTCCGTTGACATCCGGTAGTTATCCATAAAAAGACGGATAGTAGAAAGCAGATCGATCTCATGGTGTGCGCTTTGACTGTAAATTAGGTAATCAAACGTTAAAAGGCCGGGGGATTTTGGTAGTTTTATGGCTTATGGTCAAGTCACTATTCAAACCAGGTAATCCCTTCGTTGTTCCGGTGCTATGCTATGCCGTCATCTTCGTGTCCTGCGGGCATGATCCGCGTAACCGGACCCATGCGCAGGTGTCGATGTCATCTATCCGCCGGGGGGAGCAGCTGGCGCCCGCCTATTGCGGCTCCTGTCATTTGACGCCCGATCCTTCCCTGTTGGATAGCCGAAGCTGGGAAAAGGGGGTTCTGCCCCAGATGGGCCCGAGGCTGGGTATTTTTACCCACGGGTTCGAGTTCTATCCGAACAGCAGCCGGGATACGAATATTGGTCGGGGTTATTATCCGTCTCAGCCGCTGTTGAGTGAAGATGACTGGCAGCATCTCCTCGATTACTATGGGGCGACCTCGCCGGATTCCTTGCCCGGACAGGGAAGGCAGGAGCCCATTGCGATGCAGGGTCTGTCGCTATTTGATGTCCGCGAGCCGGACCTGCGATACAACACGCCCGCCACCACTTACGTCAAGATCGACACGATCGCCGGGGAAAGAGGGGTTATTTGCTATGATTATAACTACCGAAAGCTGTATCGGTTTTCGCCGGAATTGCGGGTGATCGACTCGGTTACGGACCGCGGGGGGATCGTGGATATGGAGCGCGATGGTTCGGAATGGGTTAGCTGTGATATCGGAGAGCTGAATCCAAACAATGGGAAATCGGGGAAGCTCGAGCGAATCCTGCCGCGTCCGGAGCAGCCATGGGTGGCGGATACGCCGGCCCTCTTTGCGCCGCTGGCCAGGCCGGTGCAGTTGGCGGAGGCCGATCTCAACGGGGATGGGCGAATGGACTGGGTGGTATGTGAGTTCGGGAATTTGATCGGTTCCTTATCGTGGCTGGAGAACAAAGGTGGTAACAAATTCGAACGGCATGTCATCCGGGCGGTACCGGGGGCGATCCGGGTGTATGTCAATGATTACAATCATGACGGGTTACCCGATCTCTGGGTCTTGTTTGCACAGGGGGATGAGGGTATTTTTCTTTTTACCAACCAGGGAAATGGGCGGTTCACGCAGCAGGCGTTGATCCGGTTCCCGCCGTGCTATGGCTCTTCCTACTTCGAGCTGGTTGATTTCAACAAGGATGGCTATCCGGATATATTGTATACCTGTGGGGACAATGCGGACTATTCTCCGGTGTTAAAGCCGTATCATGGGATCTATATTTATCTGAATGATGGGCACAATCATTTTACGCAGCGGTATTTTTTCCCGATGAATGGCTGTTATAAGGCGGTAGCGCGGGACTTTGACGGGGATGGGAATTTGGATATTGCGGCTATTTCGTTCTTTCCCGATCTCAAACATCAGCCGGAGGAGGCGTTCGTCTACCTCGAGAACAAGGGAGATTATGATTTCCGGCCACACAGTCTCCCGGAGGCGCAACGCGGAAAATGGCTCACGATGGATGTGGGGGATCTGGATGGGGATGGGAAGCCGGACATTGTGTTGGGCAATTTTTCCTTACGTTCGGCTGTGACCCGGGCGGGAGTAGATTTTAAGAAGGGGCCGCCGTTCCTTGTGCTGAAGAATCGTTCAAAATAAACTATATGTCGGCTTTTCCTTCCTGGCTCATCTATGCGTTATTATCGGCGGTCTTCGCCGCCCTGACCGCCATTTTTGCCAAAGTGGGGCTGAAAGATGTCAATTCCGATCTGGCTACTGCTATACGGACGGCGGTAGTCTTGTTGATCACATGGGGGATCGTGTTATTGCGCGGGAATGCCCGCGGGATAGCGGGTCTTACGCGGAACAACTGGCTTTTCCTTGTCTTGTCGGCGGTGGCGACGGGGCTGTCGTGGTTGTTTTATTACCGGGCGTTGCAGCTGGGAAAAGTATCGGAGGTGAGCGTGATTGACAAGGGCAGTATATTGTTCACGATCCTCTTATCCTTCCTATTCCTGCGTGAACCCCTGACCGGACGGGTGATGCTGGCGGCGCTGTTGATCACGGGAGGGATGATGGTATTGATCTGGAAATAGCTTATTTTTAGATTGTGCCCTTTGATGGCCTCCATAATGAGAAAGAACTGCTGATGCAGGTGGCCCATGGGGACAGGAACGCTTTTCGGGTACTGTATACCGCTTGGTATCCGCATGTCCAACGTTATGTTTCCTTATACAAGACCTCGGGAAGGATGCTGGATGAGCTGACGCAGGATGTGTTTGTGCGGATCTGGGAAAAGCGGGGCCGGTTGCTGGAGGTGGAATCATTTAAGGGGTATTTGTTCATGGTGACGCGGAATGTGGTCTTCAATTTTATTCGGTCGCTCAAGGTGAGGCAGAAGCTAAGGGAGTTGGATGATGGGGCGGTTGCCGCGGACAATGATCCGGAGTACGAGCTGTTATTCAAGCAATATTACCGCATGGCGGTCGAGGCCATGCAAAAGCTGCCGCCAGGCAGGCGTAGGGTCTTTAAGATGAGTGTTGAGGAAGGGCTCAGCCTCGATGAGATCGCTGCCCGGCTCGGTATTTCGCGGTCCGGCGTAAAAAAGCAGTTGTATGCGGCAACGGCGTCGGTTAGGCAGTATTTGCAGGAGCGCGGGTTGTAAAATTCCGGGGTAAAAATTCCTTTCTTTTGAGGTGTCCTTTTGTGTCTGGCGGGTGTCTTTATGACAACGCCTTATTTTTATGAGTTTACCCGAAGCCCGGCAGTTTGTCATTCAGTTCAACAAAGGAGAGTATACTCCGGGCGAATATGCGGCATTCCTGCAGTGGTTAAAAAGGGCGACTGTGGAAGAGTTGACGATCATTGCGGACATGCATGAATCCATGCATGGTGAGTGGGTATTTCCGGAAGGACCATCTGTAGAGTGGGTGATGCAGTTGGAACAAAAGTTGAATGAAAGTGAAGAAGAAACGGTGATGAATGATCTGGAATTGGTGCCGACTTTTGCCATGCGGCCGGAGAAGTGGAGACGGTGGAATGTCTGGGTGGCTGGAGCGGCTGTTGTGATTGTTTTGTTGACGGGTAGGTATATATACGTGCGCGAGATGGGATCGGGGTGGGGTGAGCAATCCAATCGCGAGAAGCTGTTGCCGATGCGTTTTGTGAATCCGCGTGGCGGGGCGCAGAAGGAGCTGGTATTGGAGGATGGCAGCAAGGTGTGGCTGAATGCGGGTTCTGTCCTGAAGTATCCGCCGCATTTCGGTGGTGCAGAGCGGTTGGTGGAGTTGAGTGGAGAGGCGTTCTTTAAGGTTTCAGGGAACTCTGGCGGTCCTTTTCGGGTACTGATCAGGGATGCGGAAGTGGACGTTTTGGGAACTTTTTTTACCGTTGTGGCTTATGATGATGAGCCGGCGAGTAGAACTACGCTGGCGGAAGGGGCGGTAAAGGTAACGAGTGGGGGGCAGAGTAGGGTCTTGAAGCCGGGGGACCAAGCCGAGATTATTTATACGTCGCAGGGTGTCGCCCCGGAGATCGCTATCCATACAGGGATCGATCCGAAGTCGGTCATGGCCTGGAGGGGTGGAATATATCGTTTTGAAGCAACAGATCTGCGTACAATCATGCGGGAACTCGAAAGGGTATATGACGTTACCGTTCAGTATCAGTCGAATGTAGGTAATCCGCAGATCAATGGGAGTTTGGATCTGAGCAAGAACCTGGATATTGCATTGAAACAACTGGAAGAAGCTACCATCCAGAACAAGATACATTTTAACCACAACGGAAAATTAGTTTTTGCATCTGTTATCTGAACCATATTGTCCATAGCCATTGAACCGAGTCCAACAGTTACAGCCGCAGTCATGGGTAAATAAATAAGTATTTATTTTATATTCACTCATGATTTGTAGGCTGTAACTTTATTGTATCAAACCTCGCTTCATGGGTCTTTTCAAGCCGGCAATACCCTTCCTATTAATATGCTTGATGCAGAGCCGGTTTGTTCTATGCCAGACGCCTATACGGATCACCTTAACCGAAGTCAACGCTCCCTTTTCAAAAGTCATGGATGACCTGCAGGAAAAAGCGGGTGTCACTTATCTGGGGATGACCAGCCTGATGCAATTGGGTCATCCGGTAAGTTTTTCCGTTAAGGATGCCAGTGTAAGGGAAGTGCTGGATCTTAGTTTCAGCGGTCAGCCTTTCACTTATAAATTGGTAGAAGGCGCGATCACGATCATCCCGCCGGAAGCGGCGGGAAAGGGGATGGGTATCCGCGGGCGTGTCTATGATGCGAACAATGAGCCTCTGCCGCAGGTAACGGTGCAGGTGAGCGGCGACCCTGCGACTGCGGTGGCAACGGAGGATAATGGCGAGTTCCGGATCAAAACGCATGATGCGAAGCCGATGCTGATCATCAGCAGTATAAATTATGAGACGCAGGAGGTCCGGACGAAGCAGGGGAAGGAAGTTATTGTTCAATTGAAGGAAAAGATCAATGAGCTGAGTGATGTCGTCGTGTTGTACACCGGTTTCCAGCAAGTTCATCGAAGGACGTCGACGGGTTCATTTGACGATATCAATAATGAATTGCTCAGTCGCCGGATCAGTCCGAATATCCTTGACCGGATCGACGGGATCAGCAGCGGGGTCTTGTTCAACACGAATATCGCCTCGGGCACGAATCAATCTACGATCACGATCCGGGGGCGGAGCACGATCTTTAGCAATCCCAATCCATTGGTCGTGGTCGACAATTTCCCGTATAGCGGAGATATCAATAATATCAACCCCGATGATGTGGAGACCATTACGATCCTGAAGGATGCGTCGGCGGCATCGATCTGGGGCGCGTTGTCGGGTAATGGCGTGATCGTGATCACGACGAAGAAAGGGAAACTGAGTCAAAAGCCCAAGCTGGTTTTTAATACGAGTCAGACGGTTGGTGGCAAACCCGACCTATATTATCTGCCGATCCTTTCGACAAAGGATTATATCGGTGTGGAGGAATATCTTTTTCGCCAGGGGTATTATAATTCGACTTATTTTGGTGCGCTGCATCAAGCCGTAACGCCGGTGGTGAATCTTCTTTACCAGGACAGCCTGGGGCAGATCACGCCGGGCGAGGAACAGACGGCGATCAACGCGCTGTCTGGGCAGGATTATCGGCCGGGGCTTGGCAAATATTTTTACCGCCCCAGTCTGAATAGCCAGTTCTCGCTCAACCTGAGTGGCGGCGGTGAAAACAACCATTATTTTCTGTCGGCGGGGTATGACCGCGATCTCAGTAACCTGGACCGCAATGAATATGACCGGTTGACGGTTAACGGGAATAATACGTATTTACTGCTGAATGGGCGGCTGGAGGTGAACACTGATCTGGCGTTTACGGCTAGTACGACGGTCAATGATAATCCAGGTGGAACGGCGGTCCTTTATCCTTATGCGCAGGTGGCCGATGCTCATGGAGGCCCTTTGCCGGTGGCGGTTGGATTGAATGAACCGTATATCGACACGGCCGGTGGCGGGCAACTGCTGGACTGGCATTACCGGCCATTGCAGGAGTTGCAAGATGCGGATAATCCGACCCGACTGACGGATTACCGGATCAATTTCGGCGCCCGCTATTCGATCCAGAAGGGACTGGATGTACGAGCCTATTACCAATTCGGTCGCGGGTCTTCGGACAATCCGAACTATATGAGCCAGCAGACCTATTATACCCGGAACCTGATCAATGAGTTTACACAGATTATCAATGGGGTGCCTGGTTATGCGGTGCCGCTGGGTGGGCTCTTGACCGAGAATACCGCCGCTTATACGGTCAAAAATGTCCGCCTGCAACTCAACTATGCCGATACGCTGGCTCGGAACGGGCTACTGAATGTGATTGGCGGCGCGGAAGTAAGGGATATCGAAGGGGAAAATACTACGATGCAGCTGTTTGGCTATGACCCCAGTCAGGAGATCGGGGTGCCGGTTGATTATGCCAATTTCTATCCGCAATATTCAAATGGTGTGTTGGCGAAGATCCCCTACAATGATTCCAAGTCGGGAACCTCCGAACGTTATCTCTCCTACTATGCCTCCGGCATATATACTTATCTGGGACGCTATGTGCTGTCGGGGACGATCCGGCGGGACGAGTCCAATCTGTTTGGAGTGAATGAGAACCAGAAGGGTGTGCCGATCGGGTCATTGGGATTGTCGTGGCTGATCTCCAGGGAGCAATTCTACGGGTGCACCAAGACCTCAAGATGGTTGCCTTTTCTAACGCTGCGGGCAACGGACGGGTACAATGGAAATGTGGACCGGTCGGTTTCGGCCTACACGACAGCCAATGTGAATCCGGCCGCCAATAATTTTGGTGCGATCAATGCAAGTATCATCAACCCACCGAATGCCGATCTGCGCTGGGAGAAGATCCATGTCCTGAATTTTGGGGTGGATTTTTCTACGCGTAATGACCAGTTTGGCGGGACGGCGGAATATTATTTGAAGACGGGGCTGGACCTCATCGGGGAGAGCCCGGTCGATCCAACTACCGGAGTGACGAGCTTTACAGGGAATACGGCCAATATCCGGGATCGCGGGGTGGATTTCACTTTCCACGCAAACAATAGTTTTGGCGCCTTTCGGTGGAACAGTATCCTGCTGTTCAGCTATGTCCGGGATAAGGTAACCAAATATGATCAGGTACAGGCCGCGGTGAATGATTATCTGGGCGTCGGTACCCTCAACCCACTGGCGGGTCACCCATTGTATTCGATCTATGCGTTGCGCTGGGAGGGGCTGGATCATCAAACCGGTGATCCGAAGGGCCTTCTCAACGGAACGGGTCAAACGCCGGGTCAGGTTACGGAGAATTACAATGCCATCCTTTTTTCACCCGCCCTTTCCAACCTGATCTATAGGGGGCCGGTGAGTCCGACCTATTTTGGGAGCTGGCGGAATAACCTTTTCTGGCGGCAATGGGGGTTGTCTTGTAATATCATCTATAAATTGGGCTATGTTTTTCGGCGCACCTCGATCAACTATACAGAATTATTCGGCGGTAATTCACCAGGTCACCCGGACTATGACCGGCGCTGGCAGAATCCAGGGGATGAATTGCATACCAATGTGCCATCCTTGCCCATCCCGAATTTATCATCCAATGGACCAAGGGACGATTTTTTTGAAAATTCAGAGGTGCTGGTTGAAAATGGCGGCCTAGTGCGCTGGCAGGATGTGCAGCTGACCTATGATCTTAGCCGGGCGGATCATCCGAAACTGCCCATGCAGCAGCTCCGGGTCTTTCTGTATGCGAATAATCTGGGTATCCTCTGGAAGGCCAATCATTCGGGGATCGACCCGGATTTTGTTTCCACGATTCCCAACCCCCGAACCCTGGCGTTGGGAGTCAAGGCCAGTTTTTAAACAGGATAAATATGAAGCTGCTTTCTTTTATCCGAACGCTGATTTTCCTGCTGCTAGCCATCGGCCTGCCGGCCGGAGGCTGCCGCAAGGCCTTCCTGGCCCAGAAGCCCAGCAGCAATCTGCTGGTACCCAATTCGCTGAATGTGCTACAGGAATTGCTGGACAATACGCAGGTGATGAATATTACGCCGGCCCTGGGCGAGGTTTCGGCGGATAACTATTACCTCATTTATACTACCTGGGTTCAACTGGATACGAAAGAGTACAATGCCTATATCTGGGCGCCGGACCTTTATGAAGGACAAGGATTGGTTACGGATTGGGATATTCCCTATCAGCAGGTATTCTATGCGAATACTGTGCTGCAAGGGTTGGGGGGATTCCAGCCGGATTCGACGGATCAGGCGGAATGGAATATGTTGAAAGGTTGGGCGCTTTTTAGCCGTGCTTTTGCTTTTTACAATCTCACCCAACTTTTTGCCAAATCCTATGATAGCGCTACAGCGGCGACCGATCCCGGTATCCCGATCCGGCTTAGTCCGGATATCAATGTAAAGACGACCCGGGCGACCATACAGGGCAGCTATGCGCAAATTCTAAGCGATTTGAATCTGGCCGAGGGACTTTTGCCGGCTGCCATTCCAGTGAGTAATCTCAATCGACCCAGCAAACTGGCAGCGCAGGCGCTTTTTGCGCGAATCTATCTTAGTGTCGGGGATTATGTTGATGCGGGGAGATATGCGGACAGTGTGCTAAAAGCCTACCCGTATTTGGTTGACTATAATTCCCCAGGCATCGGCGGCCCCATCCCCTTCCAGAATGATATGCCTGAGGTCCTTTACCAAAGCAATTTCCAGCAGCCCGGAAATGGCAATATTTTGGAAGGACTGATCTGTCCTGGCTGTATCGTCGACAGCAATCTGATCGCCTCTTATGATTTGAATGATCTCCGGCGGCCGGTCTATTATTTTCAAGAAGCGGCGGATACTTTTACTCTCACGGGTGGCTATTCCGGGACCATATTTCCGTTTAGCGGTCTGGCTACGGATGAGCTCTACCTGATCCGCGCGGAGTGCAATGCCAGGGCCAGTCAAACCACAAATGCGCTGAATGACCTGGATTCCTTGTTGACGCATCGCTGGCGGACGGGGACTTTTACGCCCTACCCGATCAGGAGCGCGGCCGAGGCATTAGATACGATCCTGGTGGAACGGCGAAAAGAGCTTGTCTTCCGGGGCCTCCGCTGGCCCGATATTCGGCGACTTAACCAGGAAGGGTGGAATATCACCCTAACTCGTAATATCAACGGTCAGAGGTATACGCTGCTTCCTGGCAGTGATCTCTATACTTTACCGATCCCGCCGGATGTGATCCAGTTCTCCCATATACAACAAAACCCCCGGTAGTCATTGGGACGCCGAGGGTTAAGAAAGTTGTCGCCATGAAGAGATTATTTCTCCTTCTTCGGCGCCGGTTTAATGGTGGAGGTCGCTTCGATCCGGGTATAGTTGGCATCCGTATTGTACGGGGTATAGACACCACCGCTGTAGGTGTAGGTGCAAATATTTGACGACGTCTCACATACATAGGTAACGCCCAACTGGCCGGCCGGCATATAGCCCGAACCGTCGTAGTAATACAGGCCGGATACAAGGGCGTGAGGCCGACTGGCGAAAGCGCCGCCAATACTGAAGAGGATGGCGATAGTCAGGATGGTCCATTTGATTTTTTTCATACTAAACTGTGTTTGTTGGTGATAAATATGGAATTTGAGTGCATGCGACGTTGTAGAACGATCCCGAGGCCAGCCAGGCCGACATAGAACAGGTTGAGAACCAGGTGTTGGTTCCAGGTAAGCTTTTGAATAACGCCACCACAGGAGCAGGGGATATAGGGGAAAAAATGGAGCAGGACGATCCCGGTATAAAAAGTAAATAGTATCATTAGTATTAATGATGTGTATAGACCTACCAGTCTTGTATATTCGAAAAGTAGGGTGATGGAGATGGCGATCTCAAGTAACGGGATGGCCCAGACGAGGAAGGGGGTCCAGGAATTGGGTAGCGGCTGGTTGTTCATCTGGTCGATGAAGGTCTTGAAATCCAGGAATTTACTTACACTTGCGTACAGGAATAATAGTATGAGTAGTGCGCAGACACACTCTATCAATACCTGTTTTTTGGACATAGTTTAGTATTAATACCGGTGAAGGGGTTTTAGTAAAATAGGATTTATGCTTGGTTGGGGGTAAGGAAAAAATAGTAGAAAGTGTGGAGGACAAGATTTGGTTCGCAGAAATAAAAGTAAAGATTTTTTTTTCTCAATGATGCCTATTCGCTGCAATTTATTTTCGGCGGTGTCGTTACCGTTCTTATTCTGGGTATATATGCGAAACAAGACTTTATTGTGGTTTTTTTTGATCATCGGTAGTGCCGTTTCGGGTTATTGTCAGAACGGGCGGACAATTTATAAAGACACGGCGTTCATCTCGGCGATACTGGAACATCATAGTTCGTTCCGGTCGGCATTGCAGCTCCCCGCTTTGTCGTGGTCGCCGGAATTGGCTTCCGAGGCTTTGGCGTGGGCGAGACATCTGGCGGATATTGACAAGGGTCAACATGACCAGGACATTATTGGCAAGGAAGGAGAGAATTTGTGGTGGGGTACGGCCAATGCTTTTTCTTTTGGTGAGATGGTTGATGCATGGGGTGCAGAAAAGAAGTCATTTCGAGAGGGTTTGTTTCCTGATTGCCGGGTAAATAGATCTGCGGTCGTCGGGCACTATACGCAGATGGTATGGAGAAATACGCAAGCGGTAGGCTGTGCGTTAGTTGGTAATGGGCGGAATGACTATTTTGTCTGCCGGTATTCGCCAGTTGGAAATGTGATTGGCGAGAAACCCTATTAGCCCATCAATTATCGGTTGTCCTGCGAGGTTATTTTGCGAAGTCTTTTTCGGTTACTTTTCCGGCATTTGGGCGGCCGGCTTCACCCGGTGTCTTTTTTCAAAAACCTTCGCTGAAAATCGACGCTATGCCGCCATCGGTCGGCGGCCGGCGAAGGAAGGCTATAAAACGCCGCCATTTGTCGTAAAATAAAAAAGGTTATCGATCGATAACCTCTATACAAAAAAATCTTGGTTCGGCGGGGTATTAACGGGCACTACCGTATCCTACGAAGCCCTGATTGTATTTGCAACCGTTCCGTTGTGCCGTGCAGGAAGCAAACGCAGAAGCAACAGCCATGGCGATAACTAAGATTACAATTGTCTTTCTCATTTTTTGTGGTATTTAAGATGAATCGATAAATTGCCTGGTCAATGAGGAATGGATACCAGGTAATTCAAAGGAGGGGACGGAAACCAACCGACGGATTCAGGTGCTTTTGCGGCCAGATGTCTGTTGTAAGGGGGAGTTTCGAAAGGATAGAGAAAGAATAATCTTGGAACTCACACAAAGAAAAGACAAAAAAGCGAAATGTGCAAGCCCCAGCCGCCATTTGACGGATTAATTTGCCTAATTATCTGATATCGAATACTTTTGGCGGGCCTTTACGGATACAATATAACAAGACTATAACATGAAGGTACATTTTATCGCGATCGGCGGTAGCGTGATGCACCAGTTGGCTATCGCGTTGCACCGAAAGGGGTATGTGGTGACCGGGAGCGACGATGAGATCTTTGAGCCGGCCAGGGGCAACCTGGAGCGCGAGGGTTTGTTGCCGCCGACGCTCGGTTGGCAGCCGGAGCGCGTGAATGCGGGTTTGGACGCCGTTATTTTAGGAATGCATGCGAAGGCGGACAATCCGGAATTGAAGCTCGCGGAAAAGCTGGGTCTGGCGATCTACTCTTTCCCCGAATATATCTTCCAGGAAAGCAAGGACAAAGTCCGGGTCGTTATTGGCGGCAGTCATGGCAAGACGACGACGACTTCGATGGTCATGACCGCTTTGCAGTCGGCAGGAAAGGATTTTGACTATTTGGTGGGCGCCCGGTTGGAAGGGTTCCCGCGGTCGGTCAATATCACCCACGCCCCGGTGATCGTTTGCGAAGGGGATGAGTACCCGGCGAGTGCACTGGAGAAAAGGCCAAAATTCCACTTTCTTTTCCCGCAAATCGCGGTACTCACCGGGATTGCCTGGGACCACATCAATGTCTTCCCCAGCTTCGAGATCTATCTTGACCAGTTTAGGATCTTCCTGGACAAGATCGAGCTGGGGGGTGTGCTGATCTATAATGAGACCGACCCGGTGCTGGCCCGGCTGGTGGGCGAACATCCGGCCGCTATCCGGCGTATCGGGTATGGGATCCCGGTCCATCGGATAGAAAACGGCATAACCCTTGTTACGCTGGAAGGCCAAACGGCTGCATTGAAGGTTTTTGGGGAGCATAATCTCCTGAACCTGCAAGCTGCCTGGTTGGTATGCAAAGATTTGGGTTTGGATGCGGTGACTTTTCTAAAGGGGATCGCCGGTTTTACAGGGGCTGCCAGGCGGCTTGAGCTGCTGGCCAGCGCGCCGGCCGTGAATGTCTACCGCGACTTTGCCCATGCGCCTTCTAAGGTCAGGGCAACTATCCGGGCGGTGAATGCGCAGTTTCCGGATCGGAGGTTGATCGCCGTACTGGAATTGCATACGTATAGCAGTTTGAATGAACAGTTTCTCACTGAGTATCAAGGGAGTCTGGAGGATGCGGATGCGGTTGCGGTGTTCTATTCGCTGCACGCGCTCGAATTAAAGCGGCTGCCGCCGCTGCCCGAGGAAAAGGTCCTTTCCGGTTTTGGCAAGAAGGGGCTGGAGGTCATTCATAAAAAGGAAGAATTAGCAGAATGGCTGATGAAACAATCTTACAAAAATGCTAATTTGCTATTAATGAGTTCGGGTAATTACGATGGTCTGGATATCCAGGCGCTTACTAACCAGATCACACAGTAGGAGTTTTCATAATATCTGTAGCATGTTACAACTTACTCGCCCCTTAGCGATCATTGACCTGGAGACGACTGGGGTCAACCTTGGTACCGACCGCATTGTCGAAATTGCGATAGTAAAGATCCTGCCGGATGGAAAAAAGCAGACAAAGCGCAGGTTGATCAATCCTGAAATTCCGATCCCGCCAGCATCCACGGAGATTCACGGCATTACGAACGAGATGGTAAAGGATGCGCCGACGTTCCGCCAGGTGGCTAATGAGATGAAGCAGTTCCTGGATCATTGTGATCTCGCGGGTTATAATTCGAACCGATTCGACATCCCCATGCTGGCGGAGGAATTTCTTCGGATAGGGATGGAATTTGAAGGGAAAGGGCGCAAGTTATTGGATGTGCAGAAAATATTCCATATGATGGAACAGCGAACCCTAAGCGCAGCCTACCGTTTCTATTGCAACAAGGAGTTGGAGGGCGCTCATGGCGCCGAGGCGGACGCGACGGCTACCTGGGACGTGCTGGTTGCGCAGGTGGTTCGTTATCCCCAGTTGGGCGACAATGTTGACACGATCCTCAAGCACATCGGTGAGGAGCCGGTCGTCGACTTTGCCCGGCGATTCATCATGGAGAATGGCGTGGAAGTATTCAATTTCGGTAAGTATAAGGGGCGATCGGTCGCGGATGTGCTAAAAGCGGAGCCCCAATATTATGACTGGATGATGAAAGGTGATTTTCCTCTCCATACGAAGCAAAAGCTGACCGAAATTTTTAACAGGACAATGTTAAAAAAGGGATGAGAATGCGGGCCGGAGGTTGCTAAAATTTGTACTTTTGTGCATTACAAAGACCCCTTCAGGGGGCACTTATACATATAAGCCATTTGGAAAAGATTGTCATCATACCGACGTATAACGAAAAAGAAAATATTGCCAATATCCTGGAAGCCATCTTTCAGCTTAGGCAAGCGTATCATGTCCTGGTGATCGACGACAGCTCTCCGGATGGCACAGCTGGTATTGTCAAAGAGCTTATCCCGAAACATCCCGGTCAGCTTTTCCTGGAAGAACGTCAGGGGAAACTGGGTCTTGGCACGGCATATATTCATGGTTTTAAATGGGCGGTCCGCAACAACTATCTCTTTATTTTCGAAATGGATGCGGATTTCTCGCACAATCCCAAAGATCTGGAGCGGTTGTATGACGCTTGTAAACATCAGGGCGGCGATGTTGCCGTCGGTTCGCGCTATGTCAGGGGCGGGGGAAATGTCAATTGGCCCCGGAACCGGATCTTATTATCCCGTGGCGGGTCGATCTATACGCGGCTGATCACCTGGATGCCCGTGCAGGATCCTACGGCGGGGTTCGTCTGCTATCGGAAGGAGGTGTTGGAGACCATCAATTTCGATCAGATCCGGTTTGTCGGTTATGCCTTTCAGATCGAGATGAAATTTGCCGCCTGGAAGCTGGGATTTAAGATCAAGGAGGTACCGATCATCTTCGAGGACCGGAAGTTTGGTGTTTCCAAAATGAATAAGGGGATTGTAAAGGAGGGTATATTGGGTGTGTTGAATCTGCGTTGGCATTCCTTGTTCAAGAACTATCGCAACCGCGTGAAGAATGATTCAGTGGCCATGCCTCCGTTTTCCCAGGAAGCGACAGCGGCATCTAAATGAGGAAAGCATTTATCCAACTCCATATTGCTGTCCTGCTCGCGGGGCTTACCGGTGTCCTCGGTAAGCTGATCTCCCTCAATGAAGGTCTATTGGTTTGGTACCGGTTGTTTATTACAGCCATTTCGCTGTGGGTGCTGGCCGTTATAAGGCGGCAGGATATCCGGATCGACCGCCGGGACCTGTGGCGGATCATCGGGATCGGTGGGATCGCGGCGTTGCATTGGGTGGCCTTCTATGGCAGTATCAAATATTCGAATGTAAGCGTCGGGCTGTTATGTTTTTCCGCTATTGGGTTTTTCACCGCGATCATCGAACCGTTGGTCCTGGGGCATCGGCTGGATGTGGTGGAGCTTTTGTTGGGGCTGCTGGTGATCGTCGGGATCTTTTTTATTTTCCAGTTCGACCCGCGTTATAAGACGGGAATTGTGTTGGGGTTGGTGTCGTCGTTGCTGGCCAGCCTGTTCCCGGTGCTGAACAAGCGGATCCTGCGGCGGGTGCCGCCGGCGACGGTGACCTTATATGAATTAAGCGGCGGTTGGGCGGTGCTGACGATCCTGATGCCGATTTATCTCTGGTTGTTCCCGGTGTCATCGTTGTTACCGGGGTTGGCTGACCTGGGCTGGCTATTGATTCTGAGCTGGGCCTGTACGGTGCTGGCCTTTAACCTGGGGTTATTGGCTTTACAAAAGATTTCAGCATTTACAGTGAGTCTGACTTATAATTTGGAGCCGGTGTATGGCATCCTGCTGGCGTTTGTTATCTTCAGGGAAGATAAGTACTTTAATAAGGGATTTTATTTGGGATTTGGGATCATCCTGGCCTCGATCGTTCTGCAGACAGTGAGGCTTGTCAGGGTGAAGGGAAATAACCGTCCTACTATCTAATTAGAAGACCATGAAAAAGCATCTTTTGTTCTTCGTCCTGGTTTTGTCCTTTAATTGTGCGGGGTTTGCTCAGTCAAACGACAATCCGGTAAATAAGCTGCAAAATTATTTTTCTACTTATGAGCCGGAGAAGGCCTATTTACAATTTGACAGACCTTATTATGCGGCGGGTGATACTATTTATTTCAAAGCATATGTAACTCAGGGCGGCCATCATAAACTCTCCGGGTTAAGCGGGGTATTGCATGTGGATCTGATAAACACTGAAAACAAAATTGATCAATCGATAAAGTTACGACTTGATGGCGGCGTTTGTTGGGGCGACTTTGCCTTGCCTGATTCAATTCCCACCGGAAATTACCGGATAAGGGCTTATACACAGTGGATGTTAAACTTAGGCGAGTTGGATTTTTTTGATCAGTCTATCCCAGTCGGGTCACTACTTAAACGGAATGTTCCGAATAGCGGGATTAAACAACCATTGGATAGGATAAGAAATAATGCTGACGCGCAATTTTTCCCGGAGGGGGGTACCCTTGTTGAAGGTATCGGAACAAAAGTGGCTTTTAAGGCAATCGGTACAAACGGATTAGGTGTAGATGTAAAGGGAGTAGTATTCGACAAAGAGAACAAACAGGTTTGCTCATTTGAATCATCACATCTGGGCATGGGATATTTCTCTTTAATCCCTGAAAAGGACAATGTTTATAAAGCAAAGCTAACTTTTGCCGACGGGTCTCAAAATATAGTTGATCTGCCGAAGCCGGAAGCGTCCGGAATAGCCTTATCCATTGTCAATGATTCAACTTCAGCACTATCTATCCAGATAAAAGCAAATAGGCCTTTTTATCAGGCTAATCGAAACAAATATGTTTTACTGGTTATTTATTCCGGTGAGAAAGCAATGAAATACTACTACAAACAAGAAGATCCGATAATTACCCTTAGCATTGAAAGGAAATTGCTTCAAACAGGCGTCTCTTCGATTACCTTATTTTCCGAGGAGGGGCAGCCACTATGCGAGCGTTTAATATTTGCTCAAAACAACGACCTGCTTAGATTGCAAATTCATTCAGATGAAACCACATTTAGGAAGAAAGGAAGGGTAAACTTGTTGCTGAACGCAAAAAGCCAGACAGGCTTATCCATCGATGGGCATTTTTCCGTGACAATAGTCGATGAAGGTAAAGTGCCGGTGAATGAAAATAATGAACGGAATATGGCGACCAATTTGTTGCTGACGTCAGATCTTAAAGGCTATGTAGAACAACCCAACTATTATTTTGATGATACCAGTGAAGCGGCCAGGAGGAACCTGGATGTGTTAATGCTAACTCAGGGGTATCGTAATTTTGAATGGAAGCGAGTGTTGGGTAATGACCCTGTGGTTGTAGCTTTTCAACCTGAAAGAGGACTGGAAATTAATGGGAGATTAACGAATCTGTCAAACAGGCCAATAGCAAATGGAACAGTTACTCTTGTACCTTCTCACGGTGGGCCGTTGTTAAGCAGCAAATCCGATAGCATTGGCTTGTTCCACTTTTCGAACCTGGTTTTTACAGATACCACTGCTGTTGTCTTAAGCGCCGTAAACTCAAAGGGGGACAACACGACCAGGATTACTTACTTCAATGCGAACCATGAATCGCCGGTTGTCGTTGGTCCGCCGTACGCTCTGCCAATCATGGAAGATACCGCCATGGATTTTTACCTTGGGATAAGCAAAAAATGGCATGACAAGGTTAATAACTATGATACCGGCAAGGGTCAGTTGCTAAAGCCAGTGACCGTAAAGGTTGTAGTGCAAGATAATCAATACCGAACACAAAGCTTTGCCGGCGCCGGGTTTGCTGACCAGGTGCTACATGCCGATGACATCGAAAGGATCGGTGGGCAATTGTCAACGAGTTTAAATGGGAGACTGCGTGGGGTTATTATTATTAATGGGATCCCTTATCAAGCATTTTCCATTTATAACAGTGATATGTCTACTAGTGCCACCGGCTCCACGAAAACCGGCGTTACTATTATGAGTAGCAGGGCTAACCCTATGTTAGTGGTGCTTGATGGGGTGGAAATTACTCCCAGCCAAGCCTTTGATATTGACCAAATTACTGGATCTCAGGTAGAAACGGTCGAAGTACTAAGGTATGCCAGCTCGAGTATTTATGGCATGCAAGGAGCAAACGGGGTATTGGTTATTACCACCAAAGATGGCAGCGAACGGAATAGGAAAGATATTGCATCTGTAGGGGTCTTGCCTATCACTCCCAGAGGATTTTACAAAGCAAGGACATTTTATTCCCCAAAATATGATTATGCCGATGGAAATTCAACTGAACCGGAACTGCGTCCGACCGTGTATTGGAATCCGGAAATAAAAACGGATAAAGATGGCAATGCCAGTTTGGATTATTATAATGCCGATAGTATAGGGATATACAAAGTAATCGTTGAAGGCATTGATAAAGATGGTAACATCGGAAGGCTGGTTTACAGATATAAGGTTGAGTAGCGTCATTTTCCCGCACTTTTGCCAAAAAATTAATCATGAGCATAAAGCTATTTGGGTGTTATGTCGCCTTTGCCATGATGAGCATACCGGCAATGGCGCAGCGCCACTACGTCTGCTATTATACTGCGCGGCAGCCGGTAATCGATGGTTCGGGCAACGAGCCTGTCTGGCAGCAGGCACCGTGGACGGAGGATTTTGTCGATATAGAGGGTGAGATCCGACCTAAGCCGCCGCAGCGGACCCGGGTGAAGATGTTATGGGATTCGATCTATCTGTATATCTATGCAGAGTTGCAGGAACCCAATCTGTGGGGAACGTTGCGTCAGCATGACACGATCATCTATGACGATAACGATTTCGAGATCTTTGTCAATCCCGATAATTCGACGCATCGCTATTTCGAGCTGGAGATCAATGCGCTCGGCACCGTGATGGATCTTTTTATGAACAAGCCTTATCGCAACGGCGGTAAGGTGTTGCTAAGCTGGGATACACAGGGATTGTTGAGCGCTGTAACGACCAGGGGAACTATGAATCGTCCCGGGGATGTCGATGAAGGCTGGTCTGTGGAGATGGCGATACCGTTGAAGAGTCTTAGTTTCTTTGGAGATATGCCGGTGGGTAACGGGGACCAATGGCGCATCAATTTTTCGCGGGTGGAATGGGACCGGGATGTCAGGAATGGCCAATATTCGGTACGGACGGATGCTACTACGGGGAGGCGGCTGCCGGAGCATAACTGGGTGTGGTCGCCGCAGGGTATCATCGATATGCATGCGCCGGAGAAATGGGCCTATCTGCAGTTCTCGACGCACGGCGGAGGGAAGGATACGGTGGCGTTTGAGCAGCCGAAGGATGCCGGCGCGCGGGAATGGTTGTGGAAACTATATGCTGCACAGCTGAAGTACCGGTGGAGGCATCAACGCTATGCCAGCTCGTTGGAGGTTCTAGGGATAAAGCCGGATGCGTCGGTTTTATCGGTTGAAATGAACGCCACGGGTTGGCAATATAAGGTGAGGGTGAATTTTAGATCGATTGGAAGTTTGTTAATCGATCAGGATGGGGAGGTCATGAAGCCGGAGGAACGGGATTGATCGGGTCGGCGGATCAGGCGGCCTTACTACTGATGTAGCGCACCAGGCTTCTTTTGGCGATGGGCAGTAGTGTTTCATCCACCGGGAATTTCAAGTCGGTTTCGATGGAGTAGACAGCGGGATTGGGCATGCCCTGCTTCCGGCGAATCAATTCGGATTTAATATTTTCGTAGGTATTTGCGAGGTTGCGGGTCCAGCTGTCGATGTATTCGGTGCGGATGCTGCGATATTTCTCATCGTGTTTCTCAAAAAAGCTGAGGCGGTATTGATATACGCGGGTGTCGTAGTTCCCGCCTTCACTGAGGAAGAAATAACCTTCGTTGCTGTCCAGTGGAACAAGACCAACGGGGTAGATGACGAGCTTCTCTTCTACAAATTCATAGATCTCTGTACCGTTGGTAATCGTGCGTTGGATCTCGCCGGTGGCGTAGTTGATGATCTCTTCTAGCTCGTGCATCAATTCATCGTCTTCGATCATCTGTTCGAAAAGGATCTGGAGTTTCTCCAGCTGCAGGCCGTTGAGTTTTTTTGGGAACTGTTCCTGTAGGTATTTCTTGTTCTCGCGGAAGGCCGCGAGGTTGTTGTAGTGAAAGATGATATCAGCCAGCTGCGGGTAGAGCTTGTTCTCGGAAAAACACTTGTGGATCTCCTGGAGATAAGCGAGCAGGGTGTATTTCTTCAACTCAAAATCAATGTAGCCGTCCGCGAACCAGGTTTCGGATAGAGTCTTCATGTGGATCTTCTTTTAATGGGTTATTTAGGGTTTAGCCTAAACCTAATATACGAAGATCCGGTGATAAATGCAAGAGAGCTAGAATTCCCGGTTCGAAGGGAAGTTCTCCAGTTCCCGGGCGACAGCAGAAAGGAAGGTAGCGCCGAGGCTGCCGTCCACGATGCGGTGGTCGTAGGAAAGCGATAGGTACATCATGTGGCGGATGACGATGGCGTCGCCTTCTGTCGTTTCCAGCACGACCGGCCTTTTCTTGATGGCGCCGACCGCGAGGATGGCTACCTGCGGCTGGTAGATGATGGGGGTGCCCATCAGGCTGCCGAAGGTTCCGACATTGGTCAGCGTGAAAGTACCGCCCTGGGTGTCTTCGGGCCGGAGTTTGTTAAGGCGCGCATTTTCAGCAAGGGTATTGACCTGGCGGGCCAGCCCGGTCAGGTTGAGTTGATCCGCGTTGCGGATGACAGGGACGATGAGGTTGCCGGTTGGAAGGGCGGTAGCCATTCCGATATTGATGTCTTTTTTGAGGATGATCTTGTCGCCGTCGACGGAGCTGTTGATCAACGGATATTTTTTGATACAGCGTACCACGGCTTCGATGAAGAGCGGGGTGAAGGTAAGCTTGGTATTTTCTCTTTTTTCAAAATCTGTTTTGACCTTCTCGCGCCAGCGTACCAGGTGGGTCACATCGGCTTCGGAGAAGCTGGTTACATGGGGGCTGGTATGTTTGCTGCGGACCATGTGGTCGGCGATCAGTCTGCGCATCCGGTCCATTTCGATGATCTCCACGTTGCCGGTGCTATAGGAAGCGGGGGCGTTGTCGAGAGGGATGGATGCAGAGATGCGCGGTGCGGGTGGCTGGGCCGTGATGGCCGTCGTATAAGAAGCGGGGGCGTTGCCCGTCCTGCGTTCTGCGATGTACTGAAGGATATCTTTTTTTGTTACTCTGCCTTCGTTGCCGGAGCCGGGGATGGATTCCAGTTCGCTGAGGGGTACGCCTTCGCTGGCCGCGATATTGAGTACAAGCGGGGAATAGAAGCGGTTGCCGGCCCCGTTCGAGGCAGGATGGGCGATCGGTTTTTGCATGACCGGGAGGGTGGGCTGGGCATTTTGGACGACGGCAGCAGGCGCGGAGGGTTGTGAGGCGGCCGCGCCATTGGTGCGGATGCGGGCTATCACGGAGCCGATGGGCACGACGTCGTTCACGTGGAAAAGGACCTCTTCGAGGGTGCCGGCGGTGGCGGAGGGCACTTCGGAGTCGACCTTGTCGGTGGCGATCTCCAGAACGCTTTCATCCTGCCTGACGGTATCGCCGGGCTGCTTGAGCCATTTGAGGATGGTGGCTTCCATAATACTTTCACCCATTTTTGGCATAACCAGGTCGACGAGCGGCATAACGAATTGTTAGTTTGGTGGCAAAGGTAGTTATTTTCAATGTATTAGTGGAACGCCCCTGCTACCTCGCAGACAAGATAAATTTCCTCAATTGATTCAGCGCGTTGGTTGCCGTTAATTCAATGTTTCGTCCCCGGTCAAAGCGGAAGCTAAATTTTTGAGCTAAAATATTTCGACGGTTTCCAACGGCGATCCAGACGGTGCCGACGGGTTTTTCAGGGCTTCCGCCGTCCGGGCCCATGATCCCCGAGGTGGCGACGACGTAGTCGGTGTCGAGCTGCCGGAGGGCGCCCCGGACCATGGCTTCTACGGTGGGCTGGGAGACGGCTCCATCGGTGGCCAGGATCTGAGGATCGACGTGGAGTAGGCCGGTTTTGATCTCGTTGGCGTAGCTGACGATGCTCCCCTTGAAATAATGACTGGATCCGGGGATGGACGTGATGAGATGGGCAATATAACCGCCGGTGCAGCTTTCGGCGGTTCCGAGGGTTTGGCCGTGGCCTTTGAGCAGGCGGCCGATGGCTTCCTGGATGGAGATATCTTCATCGGCCACCATCCATTCGGCAACCAGCCCCTTGAGGGTATCAAACTGCGATTGAAGCGTTTCGTTCAATTCGGCCGGATTTTCGCCCCGGATGGTAAGGCGGAGGCGTACCATTCCGTAGTTGGGCAGGTAGGCCAGCCGGATCGAGGCCGGTAGGGCGTCCTCGAAGGTCTTGATATGTTCCGCCAGGAAGGACTCGCCGATACCGGCGGTAAGAAGGGTGCGGTGGGCGATGAATGGAAGCCGGAAGCGTGCGCGGATGCGGGGAATCACTTCTTCGGTCATCATTCCCTTCATTTCGTGCGGTACCCCTGGCATAGACACAAAGATGCGGCCTTCTTTTTCGAACCACATACCCGGTGCGGTGCCGCGGCGGTTAGGAATGGCCGTGCAGGTATCCGGCACTTCCGCCTGTTGCAAGTTACGATCGATCATGGGGCGTTGCAACCGGGTAAAGATCTTTTTGACGTTGTCAAGGGCGCCTTCGTCGACGACAAGCTTTCCGCCAAAGTACTCGCATAGTAATGGTTTTGTGATGTCGTCGGCGGTAGGTCCCAGACCGCCGGTGATAAGGATGATCTGCGAACGTTGGAACTCTTCATCGAGGGCCTGCCAGATATCCTCCCTGACGTCCCCGACCGCTATCCGGTGGGCGACCCAAATGCCATTCTTGTTCAATTCCTGCCCCATCCAGGCGCTATTGGTATCTACTACCTGTCCGATCAGCAGTTCGTCTCCAATGGTGATGATGCCGGCAGTGATCTTTTCCATGCGGTAAAGGTAGGAAATGGAATTATACTTCGAAGAAGGGGCGGAGCGTGCGGGCCATTTCTTCGGGCATATGGGTCTTTTCGAGGGTGCCGGCTTTTAGAAAATACAGCAGGACCTTTCCGGTGGTGAGCAGCTTACCGTGTTCGTTGAACACTTCCTGATGGAATTCGATCCGGTAGTCCACGGGCCATTTTTTGATGGAGGTGCGTACAGTGAGCAGATCGTCGTAGTGTGCCGGGCGGATGAATTTGGCTGTCCATTCGATGACGGGCATAATTGTGCCGGAGGCTTCGACGTCTTTGTAGCTCAGGCCCAGCCGGCGGATAGATTCGACGCGCCCGACCTCGAAATACTGGGCATAGTTGCCGTGGTAGACGACGTTCATCTGGTCGGTCTCGGCGTAGCGGACCCGGATCGTGGTTTCGCTGGTGAACATGGGTTATGAAGTTTTGGATCCGGTATTGAGCCGCCCGGCAATCGTTCTTTCGATAAAGTTCGTCAGGGTTGGTGCGGCGTAGATGAGAAGGGCGCCGATGGTGACGTGCAGGAGATCGAGGATCAGATAGTCCCGGTAGTCTCTTCTGCCCGGTTGAATAAGTCGCAATGCGCCGTTGACCTTGTCTTTAAAATCGGCTATAATCGAGTTGAGCAGACCGGGGACATATTCGATCAGGGTATATAACCCAAGGCCGATGAAGAAGACGAACAGGATACTTTGCCGGTCGAGCTGCCATTTGAGGTTGTCCGGCTTTTCGCCTTGGCCTGGTGGGATATTGGTGCTGTCGGCGTCGCCCGCTTCGAGGAATTCCTCGTATTCCGGCCGGTCGTTGCCAAGGAGGTAGGTGGCGATCCTTTTGCTGTTCCGCACCAGGATAATGCACGCAATGCTGTACAGGGCGACTTGAATGAGGGTCGGAACGACAACGCCCCCAGCCGTTGTAGAGAATACATCGGAGTAATAGAAGACGCTGGCGTTCAAAATACCCAACAGCTGGCGGAGGGCCGAGTAGCCGCAAAGAATGGCGACAATGAGGATGGTCGTATGGAGGAGGTCGATCTTCTTCATATCAAAATGTTAAAACGGTAAATGATTATTTGCCCATGGCGCCGTCGACGCTGTACCGGCCGGGACCTGTGAGCAGCAGAGCGAAGAAGACGCACAGGTAGCAGACGGCTACCTGGTGCACCTCCAGGGACTGTCCTTTCAGGGCCATAAAAGATGCGACGGAAAAGTTGATCACCAGCACCAGGGCAGCGAAACGGGTGAAAAGTCCCAGCACGACAAGACCGGCGCAGACGACTTCCGCGAAGATACAGAGCACGAGAGACCAGCGATGGCCGATGTTGAGGAAGTCAAAGAAGCTATACTCGTATTTGCTGAAATGAGTGATCTTGTCCATTCCGTGGATCAGCAAGAGGAACAGGCCGAAGGTCAGGCGGAGTGCCAGGACGGCGATGTTGAAGGCGCCGGCGGAATACTGTGTGGAGAAGAATTTTTTCATGTGCGATTTGGGATTTACGCTAAGATAATAGAAAGTCGCTATTTCTAAAGAAATGTTAATCTATGCAGTTATCCACAGGTGTTTGGAACGATTATTGGCTATAGGCAAAATAATTAGAATCTTTAACACGTTGAGCATTGCGGGGGTGGATTTAAACTCAAACAATTTTCCGGTGAAGCATATCGCATTTTGCCTTTTCGTCCTTCTTCTCCACGTTTCGTCTTTTGCCCAGCAGACGCACTTCTATGACGATCCGCAGGCGTATTTCCGGCAGGGTAAGGACTTCTTCGAGCATGAGTATTATAGCCTGGCCTATCCGATCTTCCGGGACCTCAAGTATTCCTTGCGGGAGACGGATCGCAGCAATAATTCGGTTGAATACCAGGATGTGAAATACTATTACCTCGTCTGTGCGCTGGAGCAGAATGACCAGACGGCGGTAGCGGCGGCGGAGGATTATATCAACCTGGAGAACAATGCGCCTCGGGTAGGGATGCTAAGCTACCACCTGGCGGAATATGATTTCCGGCAGAAGGACTACGTGGCCTCCGCTAAGCTTTATGAGAATGCCGATATCGACAACCTCAGCAACAGGGAGATCGCCGACATGAAATTCCATGAGGGGTATTGCTATTTCACCCAGAAACAATTTGACAAGGCTATTCCGCTGTTCAACGCGATCCGGCAGTTGCCTAAAGACCCTAACTATATCGATGCCAATTATTACTACGGGTTCATCAATTTCTACCGAAAAGACTATGCCGAAGCGCTTGCGGCATTTACGGTGGTGCAGGACAATCCGACGTATGAGAAGGTAGTGCCGTATTATGTGGCCAATATCTACCTGGTGCAGGGAAAGAAAGACCAGGCCATTGCCTATGCCGAAGCAAGGCTGAAGCGGGGAAATCAGTATTACGATGCGGAGCTGAGGCAACTGGTGGGGCACGGGTATTATGAGAAACAGGATTTTGTACGGGCGCTCCCTTTCCTGGAGCAGTATGTCGGCCAGGCGAAAAAGGTGTCCCGGGAGGATCTCTATGAGCTGTCCTACTGCTACTATCAGACGAAGAATTGGAATAAGGCGATCGAGGGGTTCAAACAGCTTGGAGGAAAGGAAGATTCGCTGGCGCAAAATTCCATGTACCTGCTGGGGGATGCGTATCTCCGGACGGGGCAGAAGGGGAATGCGCGGAACGCCTTTCTGTTCTGTTCGATGAACAGCAGCAATCCGAAGCAGGCGGAGATCTCGCGGTTCAACTATGCGAAGCTGTCCTATGAGTTGGGTTACCAGGATATCGCGCTGACGGAATTAGAGAACTTCCTACGTCAGTATCCCAATTCGGAGTATGCGCAGGAGGGAAGGGAGCTATTGATCAATGTGCTGGCGGGTACCAATAACTATAAAGATGCTTTGTCGCTCCTGGACAGCCTTAGTCATCCTTCGGACAATGCGCGTCGGCTGATCCCGCGGATCCTCTACGGCCGGGCTACGGAGTTGATCAATGACGGATTGTTGCTGGAGGCGGATGGGCTGTTGGATAAAGCCTTGAAGGATCCGAACAACGGCAGTGTCCTGCCGTATGTGAATTTCTGGAAGGCGGAAATCTCGTACCGGCTAAACAAGATTGACGATGCGATCCGGTATTATCTGGAATATCTAAAGAGCGGAACGGTGAATGGTGAGGTGAATCCTGCCGATGCGCGATACAATTTGGGGTATTGTTTCCTCAAAAAGGAGAACTACCGTCAGGCGCAGGGGTTCTTTGAACAGGTTGCACGGGTACCCAGGATCGGGTCCTCGTCATTGGAGCAGGATGCCTATGTCCAAGATGCGGATTGTTATTATATGGAGCGGGACTATAAGATGGCGCTGTCGATGTACAATAAAGTGATCGATCTGTCCTGGCCGGCCGGGGATTACGCCACTTTTCAAAAGGCGATGATCGCCGGGGTCAGCAATGGGCGGCAGAAGATTGCGTTGCTGAACACGGTCAGCCGGTTGTACCCCGCGTCCAGTTTGTCCGCGGACGTGAACATGGAAGTTGCCGGGACCTATCTGGCGCAGGAACAGTACCAGGAGGCCTTGCCTTACCTGAAGAATGTGTTGCGGTCGCCTTCGGCGGATGCGTTGAAGCCAAAGGCTTATCTGCAGTCCGGAATAGCGTTGTACAATTTGAACAAGAATGATCAGGCCTTGGGTCAATATGATTCCCTACTGCGGCAGTATCCCAATTCTCCGGAGGCGCAGAACGCCCTTGACAATGCGAAGGCGATCTATGTGGAGGAAGGCCGGAGCGCCGAATACGTCAATTTTGCGAAGGGGATGGGGGTGGAAATAAGTGCTACGCAGGAAGACCAGCTCGCGTATGAGGAAGCTGAAGTGCAGTTTAATAACGGCAATTTCGACGCGGCGATCCAACGGTTCGAGGCCTATCTGGCCAAGTTCCCTGAAGGCAAATATTCTTTGGAGGCTAACTTTTATAAGAGTGAGATCTATTTTTCCCGGAAGGATTGGGCGAAGGCAGTTGTCGGTTATGCGGCGGTGGCGGAGAAGGCGCCGAACAAATTCGGGGAGAAGTCGTTGCTTCAGGCCGCCCGGCTGTATTATTTCAACCTGAAGGATTATGCCAATGCAGAAAAATATTTTAGTAAGTTAAAGGACTTCGCGACATCGGAGGAGAACAAGATGGAGGCGATGCGGGGTCTGCTGCGTTGCCAGTATCAGCAGCAGCAATGGGCGGATGCCGTGGCAAATGCGAAGGATCTGCTTGGACAGAAAGGGCTCAGCACGGATGACAAGGTGCTGGCCAATATGGCGATCGCGAAGTCTTACGAGGTGGGCGGGGATTGCGCGACGGCCTTGCAGTATTTCCGGATCGCGGCTGAATTGACCAAGTCGGCGTATGGGGCGGAAGCGCGGTATGAGATTGCCAATTGCCTGTTAAAGAGCAATCAGTTGAAAGATGCAGAGAAGGCGGCTTTTGAGGTGGTGAATAAATCAGGTTCTTATGAAGAGTGGGTTACCAAGGCCTATTTGCTGCTGGGAGATATCTATTTTTCGGAGAAGGATTTTTTCAATGCCAAAGCCACGTATCAAAGTGTCGCCGAGAACTCAAAGATCGAAGAGCTCCGGCTACAGGCGCAGCAGAAGCTGGCCCAGGTAGCAGCTGAGGAGAGTAAGGGCAGTAAGGTAGACAGCACGAATTAATTGTATACGATCCATGTATAAGAAATCACTCGTATTGTTGCTGATCGTTGTAGGCTGTGCCGGTTCCGTCTTATGGGCGCAGGATACCTCGAAACGCAAGAGCATCGATATCACCTCTTCGTTCAAGCCGGTCTTGCGGGAAGCGGTGAAGATCAATTTCAACGCAGCGCCGCCGGTGGTGGACACAACGCATCCGCGGTTAACCTACACGATCCCTTCGCAGTATATGTTCCTCAGCTATCAGCCGGGGGAGTTGAAGCCGGTGGCATTACAACGGGACAGCCTGCCGTCGTGGGAGAACTACAACTATATCAAGCTGGGAATTGGGAATGTCGTATTCCCGGTGGCCAACCTCGGGTTTAGTTTCGGGGACGGAAAGTCGACATTTGTCAATGTCTTTGCCAATCAGCTCAGTTCGCATGGCAGCCTGGAAAATCAGAAGAGTAGTCTGACGGATGTGAAGATCGACGGTACGTTCAAGACGGCAACCAACCTCGAATGGAATGGCACGGTGGGGTTCAGGAATGATGAGTATTATCTGTACGGATTTCCCGATACGGTCAAGTATACGGCGGATCAGCTGCGGCAGACCTTCCAGACCTTTACCGGCGGCCTGTCCCTGCGTAACACGGTAGCGACGGAGTTCGGGTTGCTGTATCATCCGAGCCTGAAATTCTCGGTCTTTTCGGACAATCATACGCCGCAGGGGATGGAGACGAACTCGGTGTTGGACCTGCCGTTGGAAAAGCTCATCGGTAAGGAATTCGCGTTTGATCTGGGGTTGACGGCCAATCTGACTAATTATAATCTTCCAATGAAGTCCGCCGCTCAGAACAACAATCTTTATTATGTCACACCGGGGTTCCAGGTAAAGACAACCAATTTATTTCTTCTGGCTTCGGTGATTCCTTCCTGGGATAACAGGATTTTTCATTTGTTACCCAATTTCGTGGCGGATATCTCTACCACCGACCAGCGACTTACCCTTCAGCTCGGTTGGATCGGCCACTATGACAAGGGTTCCTATCAGCGGTTCGAGTCGATCAATCCGTGGCTGGGCCAGCCCGATTCGTTGCTGAATACCCGGGTCGAGGAGGGCTATTTCGGGATCAAGGGGTCGCTGGACAATCATTTCTTCTATGCGGCAAAGGTGGGATATCTGACCTATACTAATATGCCCCTGTTTGTCAACGATAGTATAAATGGTGGCAAGGATTTTCAGATCCGGTATGCGAGCTCGATGGAGGCGTTGCAGGTCCATGGCGAGGTAAGCTACCTGTATGGGGAGCGGTTCCAGGCGACGGCCAGTGTGACTACTTACAGGTATGCGAATATCAAGAACGAACCAAAGGCCTGGGGGTTATTGCCGGCGGAATTGAAGGCCAATCTGAAGTGGGAGGCGTTCAACGAGTTCTGGGCCAAACTGGATTTGTTTGCTTTCCAGGGGGCGCCGTACCGGGCTCCGAATGGGGTTGCCTTTACCGGGCCGAATGGGTTCGATATGAATGCGGGGGTGGAGTTCCGTATCCTCAAGCAGCTGAACTTGTGGTTCCAGATGAATAATATCTTCAATGACAAATATGAGCGGTGGCATCAGTACCCGGTGTATGGGTTCAATGTGGTCGGGGGGATCGTCTTTTCATTTGGCGGGAAATAGGGAAAACGATAGTTTCGCATCATGTTGCAGGTCTTAAATGCTTATTTATTCCAGCATCGAAGCATCAGTATTCCGGGTCTTGGCACGATTTACCTGGAGACTTTTTCTGCCCGTGTAGATGTGGCGGACCGGACTGTCCTGCCGCCGGTCTACCGTTTCCGATTCGATAAATATTTTGATGCGCCGGAGAAGGAGTTTTTTGCCTATTTGGCGGCGCAGGGAAAGATGTTGGATTTCGAGGCGATCAAGTGGTATAATGAGTTTTCGTTTGACCTGCGCAACCGTATCCGGAATGAGGATGAAGTTCCATGGGAAGGGGTAGGGGTGTTGAGAAAGGATGGTTCGGGAAATATCCTATTGGAGTCCGCGGCTGCGCCTGCTTTTTTCCTGCAGCCCGTACCCGCGATGAAAGTAAACCGCCAGGACGCGGTACACACTTTATTGGTGGGGGACCGCGAGCGGACCAGCGGAGAGATGAATGAGTGGCTTCAGGAGGAAGGAGTTTCCCGCAAACGGCTGTCCTGGTGGGTCGTTGCACTGGTCCTGGTGGTGATCGGGTTGGCCATCCTGGCCTGGCGTTTCTATACCCATGGCTTTTCTACGGCGAATCAATCAACTCTATAGGCAGTTCTACATGAGGCCCTGATAGGGCACAAAAATTATTATGTCCCTCATACATTATACTTTCTGTCCTTCCTGTGATTCGGACGAAATAAAACCCGTACTCAGTGCCGTCGATCATACTGTTTCCCGCGAGCAATTTGCGATCTGGCAATGCCAGGGCTGTGGCCTGCGGTTTACGCAGGATGTACCGGATGCCGCGTCGATCGGGCCGTATTATCATTCCGAGGAGTATATCAGCCATTCGAACACGACCAAGGGGTTGGTCAACCGGTTGTATCACCTGGTGCGGCGTCAGACCCTGGCGGACAAGCGTCACCTCATCCAGTCCGCTACCCGGCGGAAGCAAGGCAAGCTGTTGGATATCGGTGCAGGCACGGGCGCGTTTGTGGGTTTTATGCAGGAGAGTGGGTGGGAGGTGACGGGATTGGAGCCGGAAGCTGCGGCGCGGGAGCGGGCCCTGACGGACCACAACGTGCGGCTGCTGGAGATGGACCAGTTGGAGAGGTTGCCCGGGGAGAGCTATGATGCCATTACGTTATGGCATGTGTTGGAGCATGTCCATGCGCTTCATCCCTACCTCGAGCGGCTCCGGGCGCTGGTCAACAAGGGGGGAAGAATATTTATCGCGGTACCGAATTATACTTCCTATGACGCTAAGGTATATCGTGCGAAATGGGCAGCTTATGATGTTCCGAGGCATCTGTATCATTTTTCTCCGGATGCGATGGACCGTCTTCTAACCCGTCACGGGCTACAGCTGCATTACAGCCAGCCGATGTGGTATGATAGTTTTTATATCAGTATGATCAGCGAGAAGTACCGGAATGGCAAGGGAAATATTCCGGCGGCGGTCTATCGGGGACTGGTCTCGAATGTCAAAGCCTTTATCGACAAGTCGAAGTGCAGTTCGCTCATCTATGTAGCCGGGAAATAGCTCCTTCTTATTCGCTTCGCAAGCTCTTCACCGGATTGACGATTGCGGCCCGGATGGTCTGATAGCCGACGGCGATCCCCGTAATGGCGATTGCGCCGGTCACGGTGGCGGCGAAGATCCACCAGCTTATGGCAGTGCGATAGGCAAAGCCCTGCAACCATTGGTTCATGAGATACCAGGCCACGGGTGCGGCAATCAGAAAGGCGACGAGGATCAGCCGCAGAAAATCCCTGGAAAGGAGGAAGGAAAGGTTGGCTATAGATGCGCCCAAAACTTTTCGGATGCCGATCTCCTTTGTCTTCTGTTCAACCATGAAGGACAGCAGGCCGACGAGGCCAAGGATATTGATCACGACGGAAATGGCCGTGAAAATATCGAACAGTTGCTGCGTGTGTCTTTCCTCCTTGTACGTAGTGGCTAGTTGCTCATCCATAAATCCTGAACTGAACAGGTCGTTGGGGTATATGGAGTTGAACGCGGTTTCTACCTCCGCCAGCGAGTGGACGGAAAGATGGCTGGTGAACCGGATTCCCAACGAATAGTATAAAAAGGGCATATTCACCATCAGTACGGGCGGAACGGCGGTATGCATGGAGGCAACGTGATAGTCCTTGATCACGCCGATAACGGGGCCCGAAATATCGTTAAAGCCAAAGGTGACAAATTTGCCGAGTACGCCCTGGGGGTTAGGGAACCCGATGGTCCTGGCGGCGGTCTCGTTGATCACAAAGCCGTACCGGCGCAGGGAATCGGGCACGGAGCGCGCAATCTTCCTTTCGTCTGTCTCATCGAACCAGCGACCGGCAATTAGTTGAAGACCATAGGTCGACAAATAACTCTTGTCTACCGCTTTAATGGCGGCGTTGAGTTTTTCTGTGCTATATTTTTCCTTGAGATTGAAATCGGTATTGGCCTGGTTGTGCGAAACGGGGGCGCCGAGCGAAAGACTGGCGCCGGCGATGCCGGGGATGGACGACAACCGGTTCAAAAAGGCTTCGGAATGATCGCGGTTATTGTCGGGAAGATCGATGTTGAGCACATTTTGCTTTTCAAATCCGAGCGGCGCCGATTGCATAAACGCAAGCTGTTTGGCTACGACGATGGCGCCGATGATCAGGATCTGTGCCGTCAGGAACTGGAATACGACCAAGCCGCGTCGTAGCCAGAGGACGGAAGTCTTTGGTGCGGATATCTTGCTCTTGAGCGCTGCGATGGGGTTGAACCCGGACAGGACAAAAGCGGGGTAGATGCCCGATAGCAGGGAAATCGTTACCCACAGGCCGAGCAGAAGGAGGGTGGTTTTTATATTCAGCCATTCGGTCGGGATATTCCGTCCCAGGAAATGATTTAGCGGCGGGATGAGCAAAGAGATGGTGGCGGCTGAGGCGGCAATCACGAGGGCAGTGAGCAGGAAGGTCTCGGTCAGGAATTGCCCCATCAGCAGGGAGCGGGTAGCGCCCATCGTTTTACGGACTCCAACCTCTTTTGATTTCTTGATGGCGAGAGCCGTGGACAGGTTGGTATAGTTGATACAGGCGGCCAGAAGGAGGAAAAGGCCTATCGCCGCAAGCAGGTACAGGTAGCTGTTATTGATCGTATAGGAGGGATTGCTGCCTGCGGTTCGCTGGTCGGTATGGATATCTTCCACCGGCTGGAGGCGGAAGGTAGACTGCCTGGCCACATCGTCTTTTGGCAGGTTGGCTTTGGCGATGGCGGCCAACGTCGTTTCGATCTGTTTTGCGGAATTATCGAAGGTGGGCAGGGCGATGTAGACGAAGCCTTCGGCGTGTAGTGACCATTGATCCAACGGAAAGCCGCCGATTATCTCAGGTCTCATGGAAGGGTAGGAGATGAGCATGGAAAAGGGCAAGTGGGTGTTGGCGGGCGGATCGGCGATGACGGCGGCAATTTCGAGGTCAAGGAGGTTCTGGTACCGGATGCGTTTGGCGACGGCCGGTTCGTGACCGAAATATTTGGTGGCCAGCGTTTGTGTCAATACGGCAAAGCCCGGTTCGGAAAGGGCGCGTTGGAGACTGCCGGCTTTAACATCCAACGGAAAAAGTTTTGGGAAAACGGAATCGGCGAAGACCACATTATTTTCGCTGAACTTCTTTGTTCCTACGGTTACCAGCAGATTTTCCTTGTCGTATTGGATTTGGCTGATGTTCTTTTGGTCCGGGAGGGCGACGCGCATCGCAGGCGCCAGCGGGTAGGGCGTAACGGCGTTATAGGAGACGCCGCCGTTGCTGCTCTTGTCGGCGCCGATGACCCGATAAACGGTGAGGCCTTCGTGAGGCTGGCCGTCGAAGCTGGCTTCGTGGAGAAGGATGAGGCTTATAAGGAGGCAGGAGATCACGCTGACGTAGAGGCCGAAGAAATTGAGGCCAAAGAAGGCCTTTTGTTTGCGGATACCGCGCCAGGCAGTCTTCAAGAAGTTAGTGACCATGGAGGAGGTTTGTGACGGGGGTCGCGACACAAAACATGCCAGTGCGTAAGGTTCTTGTTTTTAATGGGTTGCGGTGGGTGTCGGGGGCAACTTTGTACGGTTTCGATACAACTGGTGTGCGATCTTGACGGCGGCCGCGGAGTAAGCAGATTGGCGGGAAAAGGCAGGGTTATAACCGAACGCTGATCTCGTAGATGTTTGGCCAAAGCTTGCCGGTGACATACAGGAGGCCCGAAGCGGGGTTATAGGCGATCCCGTTGAGCACTTCGGAGCCGGAGTATTTGTTACGGGCTTCAGCGGCGATGGATTCCAGGTCGAGTCTGCCGACGACCTTGCCGGAGCTGGTGTCGATCTTTAGGATATAGTTGGTCTGCCATTGGTTGGCATAGAGGTAGCCATGGATCAGCTCAAGCTCGTTGACATTGCTGACGGGGCCGTTGTTGTCGGTCACGGCGAGAGTCTTGACGACCTGGAAGGTATTCGGGTCGAGATAAGTGATATTGCTGGTGCCGTCGCTCATGATCAGCTTCGTCCCATTGGTGGTCATTCCCCAGCCTTCGCGGGTTGGGAAGGTAAATTCGCCCAGTTTTTTAAAAGTTTTGGCATCATAGATGAAGCCCACTTTTGTCGTATAGGTCAGCTGGTAGACTTTGCCGTTGAGAAAGGCGATCCCTTCCCCAAAATATTTATTCCGGTCGATCTCTACCTTCGGGTGGATCTGGCCGGTGATGGTGTCTATGGTGCCAAACAGGGACCGGCGGCTTGCGGGCATATTGGTATCGGTACCGGTGCTTTCGTAGAGCTGGCCGTCGTGAAACAGCAGACCTTCGGTAAAGGCGGTCGTGTCATGGGGGAGGACTTTCATGACGATGTAGTCGATATTGGCGGGCGAATTATCGGCGGAAGGACCGGTGGTTTCGGAATTGTGGGGGCCGGCGTTGTTACAAGCGGCCAACAGGCTGAGGATCAGCGGGAACGAGATCGTTCTGTTCAGAATCATGCGCATAGAGGGGCAAATATAGGCTTCGAACGCCTATGGCGGAGTGCGGAGGAGGTAAAATTTGTCTTAAATGTTTTGATCTTTCGCATTTTTTTTGTTGTTTTACAGTCGCTTACAAGCTGAATACCACTTCTTTCTAAGTCCTTTCCCTTTTGATCAACCGATCGATATCTTTTGAAATACCTCCTGTAAAAAGAAGGTATGAAACTTTACTTATCCGCCCTGTGTTGTCTGATCTTTGTCGTCCCCGGTTTATCACAGCCGACCTGTCGGTCCACGGATTACCGGAAAGAACAATTTAAGGCCAACCCATCCCTGGTACAGGTGGTGGCTGCCATTGAAACGTTTACCGCCAATCAGGTGAGGAGCCGGCCGGTGATCATGACCGGCGGGTCGTCCGGCGGAGCGAACAATCTCTCGACTAATTTTACGGTTCCATTAATCACTATTCCAGTTGTCGTTCATATTGTATACCATACTGCCGCCGAGAATATCAGCGATGCGCAAGTGCAGTCGCAGATCGATGTGCTGAATATGGATTACCAGAAGCGGAATGCGGATACAGCCGAAATCCCTTCCTACTACAGGTCCCTTGCCGCCAATTGCGGGTTTAGGTTTGGGCTGGCGCTACTCGATACCAACGGGCTGGCGACGACGGGTATTGTCCGTCGAAATACCAATGTCACTTCTTTTTCTATTGACGATGGCATCAAGTTTACGTCCAGCGGCGGCGATGACGGCTGGGACCGGGACCGGTATCTGAATATCTGGGTTGGCGATCTGACGGGAGGGATCCTCGGCTACTCGAGTATCGTCGGCGCCGCGAAGGCGACAGACGGGATAGTGGTGTTATATACCGCATTTGGGACGAATGGGACGGCTACGGCTCCGTTCAACCGCGGCCATACGGCGACGCATGAGGTTGGCCATTGGCTGAACATGATCCATACCTGGGGTGATGACAGTTGTGGAAATGATGAGGTGGGGGACACGCCGCCACAAGAGGGGCCTGACTATGGTGATCCCAGCGGAATTATCATCTCTTGCGGCAACGAGCCGTACGGCAATCTGTACATGGATTATATGGATTTCACGGATGATATCGGCATGCATCTTTTCACTTATGGTCAGCGGGACCGGATGCGATCCCTGTTTGCATCGGGTGGATTCCGTTATCCGCTCTTGTCTTCTACGGTGCCTGTGGCCGTTACGGATAGTGCGGCGTCCGTCACGGATAACGCGGGGGGTGGGATATCGGCTTTTCCTAATCCGGCTGTCAGCGGCGTGACGATAAAGCTGGCTGATGCGTCCAGTGTTGGCGGCCTGTTGGGGGTGTATGATCAACTGGGGCGGAAAGTGGCGGAGCTCCGCATCACGTCTCAGGTGCTCCAGCTGGATATATCCGGCTGGGCGCAGGGTGTTTATTTCATACGCGTAGGCGGGGGGAAAAACGGGGCAACGGCTAAGCTGGTGAAGATATAACAGCCCTAGTTTTTGTCGGTGAGCATAGCAGCGATCTGTTCGCCGATGACCGGCGCCAGCGCGACGCCCATGCCATGCATTCGAACGGCGCAAAATACGTGGTCATTCACTGCCCGGACGATGGGCATTTTTTCGCCGCCCATGCCCATGATCCCGCTCCAGCGGGTATCGATAGTATAGTGACGCCCGGGCAGAACTATTTCGCGCAGAAAGCGTTCCAGCTCCTGCTGGATCGTATCGGTAAGGGTCAAATCCGTCGTTGTCTCTTCCTCGAATGCGTGGTTGCGGGCGCCGCCGAGCAACACTCTCTCACCCAGGTTACGGAAATAGTAATAGCCTTCGTCGAAATGGAAGGTGCCTTTGAACGGCAGCCTGTCGATAGGAGAAGTGACGAGGACCTGGCCCCGGGCGGGGGTGATGTCAAGCTGTGGGAGGAGCTGGTGGGCAAAGGCGTTCGTGCAGACGAGCAGCTGAGAAGCGATCAGCGGGAACGAGTGCTGGTTGTGCAGCAGCAAATGGCCGTTGACTTTCTCGTAGCCGGTGATGTCGATATTATTGAGAATGGTGACGCCGAGGGACTGGACGAGGCAAAGCAAAGCCTGGCAAAGTTGGCCGGAGTGCAGCTGGCCTTCGGTGGGGCTTTCAATCAAATACCGGACTCCGGCAAAGCCAAAGGCTGGGATCTTGTCGTTATGCAGCCTGAAGGTCTTCTGTTCACCGGTTATCTTCTTTAGGATACGGTTCATCCCGTCAATGGCGGAGCGCAGGCCGTTGCTGTCGGAGAACTTACCGGCGGATGTGAGCAATTCGTATGAGCCAAGCTGTTCGTAGCTGATCTCCTTTTCGCGGAAAGTTTTTCGGATCCTCTTCAGGCCCTTGAAGCGCATGGCTACGAGTTCCAGCATCTTGTCTTCTCCCATGTGATCGATGTCGGCGAGTAGTTCGGTGAGGCTGCCGAAGCAGGCGAAACCGGCATTACGGGTACTGGCGCCGGTCGGGATGATGCCGCGTTCGATGATGGTGATGCGGAGGGACGGCTGTTTTCGTTTCAGGTAATAGGCGCTCCACAATCCTACCAGGCCGCTGCCGGCGATTATGATATCGGCGGGAGCAAAAAAACTTTCTTTTTCCCAGATGGATAGCGAAGGTGACGGCGGTTGGATCATGGGCTCAAATTAGCGTTTTTGGGCGTAATGGAGATGGTTACCGACTGTCCGATCTTCCAGGCGGCGGCTTCGGCGGGTGCGACGATCATGCGGGTGATGCCGGTGGCGTGACGGATGTTGACGGTGAGGAGATCGTTGTCCAGCTGCATGTCGATGATCTCGCCGGTATTGGTGGCGCCGCCCGGGTTTTGTTGATCGGCGAAGAGGCTGGCGGGGGAACCCTGGCCGGCGATCCTGCCATTTTCCAGGAGGACAGCTTCGTCGGCAAGGCGAAAGACTTCGGGGAGGTGGTGGCTAACCAGCAAGGTGGTCAGCTGGTAGTGGCGATGGGCCATGAGAATGTATTCCTGTAGTTTATTGCGCATCTCATCGTCGAGTGCGGACAGGGGTTCGTCCAGGAGGAGGAGGCGCGGCCGGCGCGCGATAGCGCGCGCCAACGCAACGCGTTGCTGCTGTCCGGAGGACAGCAGGGCCGGCCGGTGATGCTGGAGGGCTTCGAGCTCCATGAGGGACAGGAGTTCGGATATGATGTTGCTGTTCCGTGGGTTGGGTAGGGCAAACTCCAGCTGCTGCCGGACGGTGAGATGGGGGAAGAGGGCGAAGTCCTGGAAAACAAATCCAATGGATCGGTGTCGGGTGGGCAGGTGGATGCGGCGGGAGCTGTCGAGCCAGGTCTCGCCTTCGACTTCGATAAAGCCGGAATCTGTTGGGGTCAGGCCGGCCAGGATTCGGAGGAGGGTTGTTTTGCCGGCTCCGGAAGGGCCGTAGATGGCCACCAGGCGTCCCTGTTGCCATTGGAAGTCGACGTTCAGTTGTTGGGGACCCCGGGCTGTATGGAGCATTTTATTGGCCCGGATGGTGGAGGTCGGCGGGTGGGGCACGGTTAGGGGAGAGTTTTGGCGTGGTTGAAATGATGATTGACGAGATATACGAGTAGCAGGATGACGAAGGAGAAGGCGAGCAACAGGAGAGCGTACTCATTGGCCAGCGAATAGTGGATCGACTGTACTTCATCGTAGATGGCGACGGAGGCTACGCGGGTTTGGCCGGGGATGCTGCCGCCGATCATCATGACGACGCCGAATTCGCCGATGGTGTGCGCGAAGCTGAGTACGGCTCCGGTGATTAGCGAGGGCCGGATATTCGGCAGCAGGATACGGACCAGGGTGGTCCGGTCGGATTTGCCGAGGGTGCGCGAGGCGGCCCTGAGGTTGGGGGAGAGGCTGCTAAAACCGGCGATGATGGGATTGACCATAAACGGCAGGGAATAGAACAGCGAACCGACCACGAGACCGGGGAAGGTGAACACCAGCCTGACATCCAGATAATGATCGAGGAAGCGGCCGAAGGCATGCGAGGGACTGAAGGCCAGGAGCAGGTAGAAGCCGAGGACGGTGGGGGGCAGTACCATCGGAAGGCTGACGAGGGCTTCGACTCCGATCTTCCAGCGTTGTCGGCTATACGCCAGCCAGTAGCCGAGGGGGATGCCTATGAAGAGCAGGAGCAGCGTGGTGATCCCTGCCAGACGGAGACTAAGCCATAGGGGTTGCCAATCGATCATGGCTGACTGAAGCCGAAGGATTTTAAGATGGCCCTGGCTTCCGGAGTGGTAATGAAATTCATAAACTGAAAAGCGCCTTTATTGTCTTTGGCATGGGGCAGCAGCACGAATCCTTGTTCGAGGGGCTGGTGGGAATCCGCGGGGATAAGCCAATATTTGCCTCCTGCCTGCTGCATGGCGGGCGAAAGGGCCAGGGACAGCGCGATGATCCCGATATCGGCTGCTCCGCTCTGGGCATACTGCGCTGTCTGGGCGATGTTTTCCCCCATGATCAGTTTGTCTTTTATTTGGTCGTAAAGTTGGTAGTGGCGCAATGATTCTTCCGCGCGCTGGCCGTAGGGGGCATGGGCCGGGTTGGCGATGGCGATCTTTTTTATGGAAGGCTGCAGCAGAGTGCTCATTTTGGCGACGGCAGGGTCGATGGTCTTGCTCCAAAGGACGAGCTGTCCGGTGCCGTAGTGGTGGATGACTGAGAGCGTCAGTTGTTTTTCCGTCAACTGTTTGGGGTAGTAAATATCCGCGGAGAAGAACAGGTCAAAGGGGGCGCCGTTGCCGATCTGCTGGAAGAAGTTACCGGAAGACCCATATATGACTTTGATGTCGATATCGGGATTGTTTTTTGAATAGACGGCGACAAGCGAATCCATGGCAAACTTGAGGTCGGCTGCCGCGGCAACGACGACCTCCGTCTTTTGGGCGTGGGAGGTGAATGGGACCGTCACGCAAAGGAAACAAAGTTGAATGAACACTGTTCTCATGGATCATCAAAATTAGGCTGAAAATGTGAACTGGGCTCCGCCCAGTTTTGGTAAATTTATGGCCTTAATAGCATTTTATTATGAGTCAATTGTTCACCCCCCTTTGGATACGGGATATTTCCTTTAATAATCGGATCGTCGTTTCGCCGATGTGTCAATACAGTTCGCGGGATGGAATGGCGGATGACTGGCATCTGGTGCATTTGGGAAGTCGCGCAGTGGGTGGGGCGGGGCTGATCTTTACGGAGGCGACGGCGGTCTCACCGGAGGGGCGTATCAGCCCGGCCGATCTGGGGATTTGGAAAGATGAGCAAATTGACGGGTTGAGAAGGATCGTCAAGTTCGTCCGGTCGCAGGGCAGTGAGATCGGTATCCAGCTGGCGCATGCGGGGCGAAAGGCCAGTGTGGCAGAGCCCTGGAACGGGGGGAGGCTGGTCAAGCGGGGGGGGTGGAAACCGGTGGCGCCGAGTGCGATCGCTTTCGATGAGGGTTATGCGGAGCCGGCGGAGCTGACGTTGGAAGGGGTTGCGCAGGTTATCGAGGAATTCAAAGCCGCGGCGCGGCGGGCGATGAAGGCTGGATTCAAGGTCGTCGAGATCCATGCAGCTCACGGCTACCTGCTGCATCAATTCCTTTCACCGCTAAGCAATCGGCGCATGGACGAATATGGAGGCACCTTTGAAAACCGGGTGCGGCTGTTGACGGAAGTGGTGCAGGCTGTTCGGACCGCCTGGCCGGTGGGGTATCCCCTGTTTGTCCGCATCTCGGCAACCGATTGGGCAGATGGCGGCTGGGCGGTTGAGGATTCGGTCCGGCTCGCGGGGTTGTTAAAGGAGTCGGGGGTGGATGTAGTGGATTGTTCTTCGGGTGGGCTGGTGCCGCATGTCAAGGTCCCGATAGGCCCCGGGTACCAGGTTGGGTTCTCGCAGCGGATCCGGTCGGCCACGGGTATCCTGACAGCGGCGGTGGGTATGATCACGGAGGTGGCGCAGGCGGAGGCGATATTGGTAGAGGGGCAGGCCGATCTGATCGTTATGGCGCGGCAGCTATTGCGTGATCCCTATTTCCCTTTGCATGCCGCAGATGAGCTCGGATTTTCCGATATCCATTGGCCTTTACAATATCAACGGGCAAGGAGGGCAAAATGAACCTTTTTTAGCAATGATTGTTATTTGAACCTTTTAAAAATCATACGAATGAAATTTACTTTCTACGGCCATGCCAGTTTTTCGATAGAGGTCAAGGGGAAAACCTTGCTGTTTGATCCGTTCATCAGCGGCAATCCTGCGGTTAAGAATGCCGATCCGGAAAAGATAAAAGCCGATTATATTTTTCTCACGCACGGGCATGGCGACCATACGGGGGATGTCGCGGCGATCGCGAAGCGGACCGGAGCGGTATGTGTGGCGCCCGCCGAGATCGCCGGATGGCTGGGGAAGCAAGGGGTGGAGAACGTCCATTCGATCAATCATGGAGGGCCGATCACGCTGGATTTCGGCAAGGTCAGGGCGGTGAATGCGATCCATTCCTCATCGTTCAACGACGGCGGCTACGCCGGAAACCCGGTAGGTTTTGTATTTACGACCAGCTCGGGGAATTTCTATGTGGCCGGGGATACGGCACTGACGATGGATATGCAGCTCATCCCGCTGTGGGCCAAACTTGATTTTTCGGTCATGCCGATCGGGGGAAATTTTACCATGGATGTGGCTGATGCGATCCATGCCGCGGATTTTGTCAAGTGCGGTACGGTAGTAGGGGTACATTACAATACCTGGCCGATCATTGCGATCGACATGGAGAAGGCGAAATCGGACTTCAAGGCGGCTGGGAAGAAGCTCTTGTTACCGGCTCCGGGGGAAACGATCGAGTTATGAGTTAAGGATTCGGCCGAGGCGGGGAGGCGGGATTATTGGCAAAGGAATTGATATGCTATAGGATCTGGATTGATCTAACTGAGTGGATTTGATTAAACTTTGCGTATGGACATAAGCGCCTATTTGAGAAGGATTAACAGCACCGGCATTTTACGAAGCGATTTGGACAGTTTACGGGAGTTGCAGTACAAACATCTCTTTGCGATCCCCTTCGAGACACTCGATATCCACATCCAGGTCCCTATCATACTGAAAGTCAATTTATTGTTTCAGAAGGTCATTTGGGATCACCGGGGTGGCTATTGTTATGAGCTCAATATTCTTTTCCATCACCTGCTTATTTTTTGTGGTTACGATGTCCATCTGGTCTCTGGGCGGCTGCATCATGGCAGCAATCGGTATGGCCGGGAGTTCGAGCATTTGGCGCTGATTGTGAACCTGAATGGGAGGGACTGGCTGGTGGACGTAGGATTCGGTGATTTTTCGCTGGCCCCCCTTGCGATCGCTCCCGGGGAAATCCAGAGCGATGGCCGAAACTATTATCAGATCATCGATCCGGTCATGCTGGATAGCCGGCCCTATTTGGGTGTGGCCAAATGGAACACGTCCAAGCAGGACTTCAAAATAGACTATATTTTTACTCTTACTCCGAGAGCTTTGCCGGATTTCTTCGAGATGAATGAATTTCATCAGACCTCGCCGGAATCCCATTTTGCGCGGAGCCTGATCTGTACGATGCCTACGCCGGAAGGGCGGGTTACGCTAATCAACAACAAGCTGATCCGCAACGAAAACGGCAAACGGCAGGTCAGGATCATCCAAGGCGAGGATCAGCGCGACCAGCTATTGGAGAAATATTTCCACATGGACATGGTCTATTTTCCCTAGTATTTTCTCACGGCGTCTTTAGAACAGTCTTTCGTTTGGCGGCCGGATCCCTTCGAGGCGGATATAGATGGTCGTTTGGCCGCGGTGGTGTGTCTGGTGTTCGAATGCTTTTTCAAACAAAGCGAAGCGGCTCACTTTGTCGTCGCGCATGGTAACCAGTTCGCCAAATTTGGCGGGATCGAAGTCCTTGATGCTTTGGATGGCAAAATCGTAGCTTTTGGTGACGTAATAAACTACCGAGTCCTTGTTCTGGGCAGTGGGGCTTTTTTCAACGTTCGTCGGCCAGTCGATCTTGACGCCGGCGGCGAAATGGATCAGGCCCACGTTGCCGGCGGCCAGGTGCAACATCTGCTGGGCGAAGCTGCGGATACTGTCTACTGCTTTAAAGGAATATTTGTCGGCGGGCATGGTATTGAGGTAGTCGAGGGTATAGGATTTTGCGCGTTCCCAATCTTTTACAAATTGTTCCTTGATATCGTTGCCCGTGATGTTCTGGGCTTTTGCCGAGAGTTGGGTTAGCAAAATAGCGGAGGCAAAAACGACGATCGTTTTGTTGAATAAATGGCTCATAAGCAATGCTGTTTAGTGGACCGCTAAAATAGACAAAAATTCGGTCTATTTAAAATAGGATTCCGGGATGGTCCGCCAGAGATCGTGGGAAAGGTGGCCGGTCAGCAGCTCATAGACCAGGTAGACGGGCCAGAAGATATAGTGGATGAGCAACAAGATCCAGTTATGGTTGTAGTGCCAGCTGATCATGAGCGTGTACAGGCCGAGGAGGAAATAGATAATACCGGAGGTTCTGCTGTCCATGGTTGATAGGTTGATGGATGAAAAAATATTATTTTTACTAAATGAACTCTTTTCACCGTATACTATTGCTGCTTTTGGGTGTTTGTGTAATCTCCGGCTGTGATTCGCCCGATAAGAAAACTTCTCATCGTCGGGGCAAGTTGGACAGTGCGGCTAGTGAAGATACTGAATTTTTAAGGCCGGACATTTTCTCCGCCTCCCCTGACAAGGTGGAAGGCTGTGTCGGTCTTTATACCTATGATTCGTTAAATATTGCCTTTGACAGCCTGGACGTCGATAAAGGCAAGAAAATCCTCGTGACAAAAACGAGCGAATTTGCCTTTTTCCGGCTACATCGGAAGGACGTCTACCTTCGCTATGATTCTGCAAAGAGCGGGCCGATCGATAAAGGGGTCTTTAGAGAGGTATACCGGGGAAATGAATACACGGTGGTGTTGATCACCCATACGATCCGGGAAGAGGGGGAATCGGAATGGTCAACCGGGACACTGGAGATCATCCATCGGGATAAACATTTCAGGATCAAGATCAAGGGGCTTTCGGGCTGTTAAAGAAAAGGGAAACACCGGGCCCGGGCGCCGGCGTTTTGAGTAGTTATAGGTGGATCGCCTCGCCATATGCTTGTTCAATGGCGTCCTTGACCGCTTCGCTGATCGTCGGATGGGGGTGGAGGCTATCGAGCACTTCGTGGTAGGTGGTTTCGAGTTTACGGCCGACGACTGTTTCCACGATGATCTCCGTTACGTTGTAGCCGATCATGTGGGTGCCGAGCCATTCGCCGTACTTGGCGTCGAAAACCACTTTGACAAATCCCTCTGTGTGACCGACCCCGGTAGCTTTACCGGATGCTGTAAGTGGGAATCTCCCCACTTTGACTTCGTAACCGGCGTCGCGGGCCTGCTTCTCTGTCAGGCCGACGGAGGCGATCTCCGGAGTGCAGTACGTACAGCCGGGGACGTTGCCATAGTCGAGCGCCTCGGGCTGGTGCGCGAATTTCTTTTCCAGGTAAGCGATATTTTCGACGCAGATGATGCCTTCTTTGGTGGATACGTGGGCAAGTGCCTGGCCGGGAACGCAGTCGCCGACGGAATAAATACCCGGCACATTGGTCTGGTAGTATTTGTCGACAAGGATCTTTCCCTTATCCGTCTTGACGCCCAGGGTTTCGAGCCCGATATTTTCGACGTTGGCGCTAATGCCGACGGCGCTCAAAAGGATGTCTGCTTCGAGGGTGACCTCGCCGTTGGCCGTTTTCACCTTGGCTTTTACGCCATTGCCAGTGGTGTCCACGCTCGTGACCTCACTGCTGGTCAGCACGTCGATGCCATATTTTTTGTAAATTTTTTCCAACTCCTTTGAGATCTCTTCGTCCTCGAGGGGGACGATGCGGGGAAGAAATTCGACGACCGTAACCTTTGTGCCCATGCTAAAATAGAAATAGGCGAATTCTACGCCGATGGCGCCACTGCCGACGATAATGATGCTGTTGGGTTTGCCGGGCAGGGTCATGGCTTCGCGGTAGCCGATCACCTTTTTCCCGTCCTGTTTGAGGTTGGGGAGTTCGCGGCTGCGGGCGCCGGTGGCGACGATGAGATGCTTACCTTCCACGATCTGGGTTTTGCCGTCGGCGCCGGTCACTTCAATCTGGCCTTTAGCCTTGAGTTTGCCGGTGCCCATGATGACGTCGATCTTGTTCTTTCGCATCAGGAACTGCACTCCCTTGCTCATCTTGTCGGCTACGGCGCGGCTGCGTTTAATCACCGCGGGGAAGTCGGTGGTGCCGGTTGCCTCAATACCGTATTCTTTGGCGTGGAGGATATCCTGGTATACCTGGGCGCTTTTCAGCAGCGCTTTGGTGGGGATACAACCCCAGTTCAGACAGACCCCGCCCAGATTTTCTTTTTCGATGATTGCAACTTTAAAGCCTAGCTGTGAGGCACGGATGGCGGAGGGATAACCTCCCGTACCACTCCCTAGAACGACTACATCGTATGCCATTTTCTACCTGTTTTTTGATTAAAGATGTGCCGGCTTCCGGCCGACTTATTGTAAAAATACGACCCGCGAAGCTACTGCACAATGCGGATATGGCCAAATGGGTAAAAGCTGTAGATTTGCGCCCGAAACAGTATAAGAAATAACACGAGGCGGAGCCGACTGCATCGGACCGCTGAAAAAACTTTATTGACCGATGAAATTGGATATCTTAGCCATTGCCGTACATCCGGATGATGTTGAACTAGGTTGTTCGGGGACTTTGCTGATGGAGAAAGCGAATGGAAAACGGACGGGCGTGGTGGATCTTACCCGGGGAGAACTGGGGACGAGAGGAACACCCGAACTAAGGGCGGAAGAGGCGGCAAGCGCCGGGGAGATACTTCAACTGGATGTGCGTGAGAACCTCGGGATGGCCGACGGGTTTTTCCGCAATGACGAAGCGCATCAGCGGCTGCTGATCGCGGCTATCCGGAAATACCGTCCGGAGATCGTCCTGGCCAATGCACTGGAGGACCGGCATCCGGATCATGGCCGGGCGGGTCATTTGATCCGCGACGCTTGTTTCTTGAGTGGATTGCGGAAAGTGGAGACGGTTGACCCGGAAGGTAGGGCTCAGGAGCACTGGCGGCCGAAATATATTTTCCATTATATCCAGGACCGGTATATTGAGCCCAGCTTTGTCTATGATATTACCGCGGTTTTTGAGGTCAAACTGCAGTCGATCCGGGCGTATTCTTCCCAGTTTTATTCGAGCGGGTATAAGGTGGATGAGCCACAGACCTACATCTCAAGTCCGGAGTTTCTGAATACGCTGATAGGGCGGCATCAAATGTTCGGCAAAATGATCGGGGTGTCTTATGCTGAGGGGTTTATCACGGAAAAAATGATCGGAATCCGGGATTTTGGCGCGTTTATCCAAATGGATACCTGAGTTTACAATTTTAACATTAGGAACGCGTTGAAAAGGAGTACTTTTGCGCCATACAATCATCATTTAATCGGGTTATCATGTCCATGTCCGTGTCTTTGCCAAAGTTTTCGTCCGGCCCCCAGTCTTTTCATACCGAGTTGAAGAAAAGGATTAGTAATTATTTCGAAGAAGTGGGTAAGGCAAAGACGGGCAATTATAACCTGTTTGTGAAGGCGGTGATCCTGATGGTGAGCTTTGTTTTTATCTATATCCATTTGGTCTTTTTTACGCCGAATGCTTTCTGGTCCATTATGGAGTCGGTTTTGTTAGGCGGGGTGGTAGCGGCCATTGGGTTCAATGTAATGCATGACGGGGCGCATGGGAGTTTTTCCAAATACAAATGGGTCAATGTCCTGGCTGCCTTTTCCCTGAATATCCTGGGCGGTAACAGCTTTATGTGGAATATGAAGCACAATGTCGTGCACCATTCCTATACCAATGTGGAAGGCGTAGATGACGATATCGATATCCAGCCGTGGATGCGAATGACGGATGCGCAGAAGCGGTATCGGCTGCACCGGTATCAGCATCTTTATTTCTGGTTCTTTTATTCTATCTTGTATCTCTTCTGGATCTTTCTGCTGGACTATCAGAAATATTTCAAGCATAAGATCGGGACAATGCCGTTGAAGAAGATGAGCCTGAGCGATCACTTTGTGTTCTGGGGCTTCAAGTTGTTCCATGCTTTTCTGTTCGTCTTCCTGCCTATCTACCGGCTGGGCTGGTTCGACTGGATGATTAGCTTTACCATTTTTACGATGGTGGCGGGCTTTGTGCTGAGCATGGTCTTTCAGCTGGCGCATACGGTCGAGCATACGGCGTTCCCGGTGGCGAATGTCGACACCGGTAAGATGGACGACGAGTGGGCTATCCACCAGATCCGTACCACGGCCAATTTTGCCACCCGGAACCCGGTGGTCAGCTGGCTGGTCGGCGGGTTGAATTTTCAGATCGAACATCATCTTTTCCCTAAAATATCTCACATTCACTATCCGGCCATCAGCAAGATCATCCGCCAGGCCTGTCAGGAATATGGGCTGGTATATATCGAATATCCGCGGGTCCGTTATGCGGTGGCTTCACATGTCGCCTTTCTGCGGGCGATGGGGCGGAAGAAGTAGGGGCGTGCGGGTGTTCCCTTCGATATGGTAGTATTTCCCTAAATTTGCGGCTCATTTGAATGATATGAGCAAAGTAAAGGTTGGTCTGGTGCAGATGAGCTGTTCGGCTGACAAAGCCGCTAATCTGCAAAAGGCGACGGACAAGGTCCGCGAGGCTGCCGACGGCGGGGCGCAGATCGTTTGTCTGCAGGAGCTGTTCACCTCCCTTTATTTCTGTGATGTCGAGGAGTATGAAAATTTCAAGCTGGCCGAGGCGATCCCTGGCCCGTCGACCGAAGTATTGGGCCAAGTCGCAGCGGAGCTTGGGGTGGTCATTGTCGCCAGTCTGTTCGAAAAACGGGCTCAGGGCATCTATCACAATACGACGGCGGTGCTGGATGCCGACGGGGCTTACCTGGGCAAGTACCGCAAGATGCATATCCCGGATGATCCGGCTTATTATGAGAAATTCTATTTTACTCCGGGGGATCTGGGATATAAAGTATTCAAGACCCGCTATGCCACGATCGGCGTGCTGATCTGTTGGGACCAGTGGTATCCCGAAGCGGCGCGGATCACGGCGCTGATGGGCGCGGAGGTATTGTTCTATCCTACGGCGATCGGTTGGGCGACCAGCCAGGATGCTGCCACCAATACGGAACAATACAATGCCTGGCAGACGATCCAGCGGAGCCATGCGGTGGCGAACGGCGTACATGTGGTAAGCGTCAACCGGGTGGGGTTGGAGCAGAATGGGGTAATGAAATTCTGGGGCGGCTCTTTCGTCGCCAATCCGTTCGGCACGGTGCTCTACGAGGCGTCTCATGACCGGGAGGAGGTCATCCTGGTGGAGATCGATACGGCAGCAACGGACCGGTACCGGACCCACTGGCCATTTATGCGAGATCGCCGGATCGACTCTTATCAACCGATTACCAAGCGATTTATTGACGAAGAATAATCATCTGACATGGCTGCATCTAAGTCACCTACTCCCCGTCAGCAAGGATATTATTTTCCCGCCGAGTTTTACCGACACAAGGCCACCTGGTTAAGCTGGCCGCATAAAGAAGCGTCCTGGCCCGGCAAGATCCATACGATCTATCCATCCTACAGTCGTTTGGTAGCGGAGTTGACGCGCGGTGAAGAGGTTTGTATCCATGTGGCGGATGCGGCGATGAAGGCGTCGGCGGTCGGCCATTTGGAATTGGCGGGTGTCGATATGGGGAGGGTTCATTTCTTCCTGTTCCCTACGAATGATGCGTGGTGCCGGGATCATGGTCCTGCTTTCCTGATCAATCCGGCTGCTGCTCCCGGCCAGCGGAAGGTCATTGTGGACTGGAACTATAATGCCTGGGGCAATAAGTATCCTCCTTTCGATCTTGACGATGATATTCCCACGCATATCGGAAAGGCGTTGGGGCTGCCGGTTTATTATCCGGGGATCATCATGGAGGGTGGGTCAGTGGATTTCAATGGGGCGGGCACGCTGATCACTTCGACCTGTTGTCTGTTGAATCCTAACCGTAATCCGGGGTTGGATCGGGATGCGATTGAAGGGTATTTGCGGGACTTTTATGGGGTTGAGCAGATTTTGTGGGTAAGCGAAGGGATCGTTGGGGATGATACGGACGGGCATATTGATGACACGGTCCGGTTTGTGAATGAGGACACGGTGGTGGCGGTGATCGAGGAGGATTCGCAGGATGAGAACTATCGGTTATTGCAGGATAACCTGGCTGAGTTATCGCGGATGCGGTTGTTGAATGGTAAGCAGTTGAATATCGTCGAGCTGCCGATGCCTTCGGCGGTGGTCTATGAAGGGCAGCGGTTGCCGGCGAGCTATGCGAATTTCTATATCGCCAATGAGTCGGTGATCGTACCAACTTACCGGTGTGACCGGGATGAGCGGGCGCTGGGGATACTGGAGGGTTGTTTCCCCGGCCGGCGCGTGGTGGGGATCGATTCCACGGATATTATCTGGGGGTTGGGGAGCTTTCATTGTCTGAGCCAGCAGGAGCCGGAGGCATCCGAGCCAATGGCGAAGGATGCGACCGAGGGCTCAACAGTGTTGAGACCGAAAGTCTGAGCGCAGCGAAGGTTACGAACGAGGAGAAGCGAGGAACGCAGCTTCGACGAAGTTCTGAATGAAACGTACCCGAGGAACGAAGGGTACGAGCGAGGAGTGGCGGAGTGAACGAACGCCACGAGCGAGGAGGGGCGAGGAAAGTACCTGAGCGGAGCGAAAGGTACGAACAAGGAGGGGCGAGGGACGAGGCCCCGACGAAGTTCATCGACGAAGTATCGCCAGATTCCCTCCTTTTCAGAATATATCCTGGTTGATACTACAACACGCTTTGTTGAGTTAAGCCGGCGGCAGGAAGACGGTTCCTGGGTATTCGGGGTCGTGTCCGATCCTGAAGGATATGTCCCGATCACCGCTATAAAGGCAAGGATACCCATGGATGAAATCTACCGGAATGTTGAATTCGCGCCGGGTTGTATGGGATGATTCACCTTGATCGGATCGGCGGCTGATTCAACGTGAGCGGGCCGGGCGGCGGTGTTCCAGTTCGAGCAATAGGGAGAGGATATTGGCGTGCAGGCCATCAGACCGGTGATAATACGTATATCGCAGCGAAAGGGCGTCAAAGAAATAATGATGGCCGATGGGTGTCTGGGGAGCGTAGCGAATGGTGAGACCTGACTTAAAGCTATTAAATCCCGACAGGTCATAATCCGAAGTATAATATTTCTCCGTTGTATCATGTTGGCGGTAAGGCCGGAAATAGCGGCTAGCGGTCTGGGTGTATAGTCTAACCATCGGCGACAACGTGAGGGCGGGGTTGACCTTGACTGGAACTTCGACCTGGAGGGTGTGGGAGTTGATCCCAAAATTATCATGATAGTAGCGATAGTAGCTGCGGATGATGACGTTCCGGCCGGTAAAGACATTGAATTGCACGCCAATTGGAGATTTCCACCGTTCCCGGGGCAGGTTCTCGACTCTTTCGATCGTACTATCGGCAAAATAAACACGGTGGTAGGGAGTGGAAAGCAATCCCTTCTGATACACGAGGCCGGGGAATAGAGCAAACTGCATCTTTGCGTTGATCGTCTGGTAGAGCGCGAGCTCCAGGTTGTAAGAATATCGCCGATAGATCGAGAACCAGCTGGTGTCCCGCAGTTCCACGGGATAAACCAGCTCGAGGGGGCCCTTATAATCCCTGCTTAATCGTCCAAAGCGCAGATCGTCAAAGAAACAATTCAGCGATCCGCTGATCTCGCGCGTACCCGAAGCATTGGTATGGCTGACCGACAGGCCTGCGGGAAAGGACAGATAAGCTGACTCGATCGAGAACCCTGAATTGATGCCGACACGGGTACGGATCTTCCTGAACAGATAGCTATAAGAAGGGTTGAGGTAGGCCCGGGCGGAGACTCTGGAGGCGGATGATCGCACGAAATCGATATTGTCCATGGAGGCCGAGGTGATAATGTCGACTCCGCCGTTCCATTGAAGCGCGTGTAAAGAATCAGGTCTATTGGTGATCGTAAATTCGGGTGAATAGACATGCAGCCATTCGGTGCCGATACCGCCGGTAATGGCGGAATGGTCGCCGTCCTGGGTGTAGTACGAGAAGAGGACCTGGATCTCCGTTCTCGAGACTTTGCGTTTTTTATACAGGCTGTCGGGATAGTGTAAAGAAGTACCTTCCTGTGGATGCTGCCCGTGGGCAGACAGGACTGCAGTGAGCAATGCCAGAGTAAGATATCTGTTCTTCATGGGTCAATTACAGCCGCATCCGCCGCTGGCTTTTCCGCTGCCGCCGCCACTGGAACCTTCGCGATAGGCCTGCGCATTCTCATCCATCTTTTCGATGTCCATTTTCCCCAGCTTCATACTAAAATCATTCAGATAGGCCCGCTGATACGGTTTGACCGCGCGACACCCCATGGCAACGCTGACCAGGGTGGTCAATAGGCAGGCAGCGCGGATGGTTGTCCGTTTAATTGTAGGCATGTGAGATGATCTTTTTTGAGGTGAATATCCTGTCTTTCTCGTCAATCATTATTCCAAAAGTATCGGGGATCTGATCGATCAGGTGCAGTCCGGCCTGACGCCCCATGACGGTAACAGCGGTGGCCAATGCATCGCACAATTCCGCGGAAGGGCTGACGATGGTCACGCTTTTGATGCCCTTAACCGGCAAACCGGACCGGGGATCGATGTTGTGGGAGTACCGGATATTGTCTATCTCGACGTATTGCTCGTAATTGCCGGAAGTGGCTACCGAAGCATTTTCGACCGGGAACCACAACCGTGAAAGGGAGGGGTCGCGGGGATCGGCGATACCGATCTTCCAGGGGCTGCCGTCCGGCTGGGCACCCCATGCTGTCAGGTCACCGCTCGCGTTGATGACACCCGACCGCACACCCCTTGCTTGCCATAGGACTCGCACCTTGTCGGCGGCGTATCCTTTCCCGACGGCGCCGAAGCCGATATGCATGCCTGGTTTGGACAGAAAGATCTTATTTCCGGGCAGAAGCCGGATGTGGTGATAACCAACCGACTCGAGAGTTGCGGAGCGTTGTTCGGGGCTGGGTATCCTTGCTCCTCTTTCCTTGAAATTGTACAACGATTTCAGCGATCCGGAGGAGATATCGAAAGCGCCCTGGGTGAGGACAGAGAGGCGGATACATCTTTGAATGAGCATATAGACTTCGTCGGAGACAGTGATCGCCGCCGAGCCAGCGTTACTGTTGAGACGTGCCGTTTCAGAGACCTCGCTGAATTCGGTCAGGCTATTTTCGATCCGCTGGATTTCTGCTATTCCTTCCTGTAGCCGCAGGATGGCGCTATCCTCGTCCTTCTCCACGACGATCAGCTCGAAATCCGAACCCATTTGCCTGATATCCATCTTTTTTTTGATCATTTTTCACCTGTTAGTATATAGGCTGTGACTGCCGTGATGAACTCGGTGGCTGACTGGTCGGAGTAGGGGAGGGTGCCGAGCAGGCGGATATCGGGGCTGAGAAGAACAAGGCGGGGAAATTCACCTTCAGCATTGAATTTAGCTGCGAGGGCTTCATAGGTGGTGCGGAGCGAGTCGGGGATCTTCTTCTGTTGAGGGAAGTCAGCCTCAAGAATAATTAGCTTTGCCGAAGCAAATAGCTGAAAGGCGGTGTCGGTCAGGATTTTTTTTTCGAAGCGGATGCAGGGAATGCACCAATCAGAACCGGAAAAGATCAGTAAGACGTCCTTTCCAGTCCTGGCGGCGGTGGAAAAAGCAAGGTTGGGATCGCGGATAAGTTGCTGAGCCGGCGCATATGGGGGAAAGGCAAGGACTGCCAGGATAAGGAATGCTGGGAATCTACCGTTAAACCGGGCCTTTGTAAACATTTACTTAAGCGTGTGGAGTAAAGATAGGGAAATTTTCGGCCCCTTACCCGGTGATCGCTACGATCGGGACATGGCTGTGATAGGCCAGCTTCACGGTACTGGTAGTCTTGAAAACATTAGCCAGGAACGAATGCCGCCGCGGGAAGGTCAGGATCAAATCGATCTTGTTATCCATTACGAATTGATTGATCGCGTCCAGGAAGTCGAACAGCCGGATGAAATAGAATTCGGGATCATAGTCCGCCAAGCTTGCTTCCAGCTTTTTCCTCTTTGCCTCGTATTCTTCGGTCACCTGCACATAATGTTCGTGATCCACATTGACGATGTGAAGGTGCGGCTGGAAGAGGTCCAGCACCGACTTAACTGTATGAATGGGTATCGTGAAGTCAAGGTCTTTAAAATCGGTGAGCAGCATGACGTTTTTGGCCGACGAGGAGTGCGCATCCGGGGGAACGATGATCACCGGTACGATCCGCCTTTTTACGATATTCAGTGTATTGCCGCCCATCAGCATTTCCCCGAGCCGCGTGGAACCCGTAGTCCCCATTACGATGTATTCGATGTCGTTGTTCAGGACATAGGTCTCCAACGTATCCAGAAAATGGTTGTTTTCTTCTGCGACGATGGAAATCCCGGCGTTGGTGAGGTTAGAGATGTCCGTTCGAACGCTTTCCAGGCCGAGTTCGACGATCGATTTACGGGCTTCGTCCTCCCCATCCCCCGTGTTCAGTGGGGTGCTGTCCGTCCCGTATTCCAGGGCTTCAAAAACATTGTACAAAATAAGCTGGGCGTCGGGTAGTCCATTGGAAATATGGGCTGCATACCGTGCTGCATTCTTCGATGCGTCGGAAAAGTCGATTGGGACAACGAATTTATTCATATATGATGTTTTGGTCTGCTTAGTTCCTGAACAGGAAAGTAAATATATAAAATAGTCGGGAATTTTTGTCATTAACTGCAAGAGCCAGCTGGTGGCGGCAATTCATCCACATTTTGTCAACAACACATTTTCCGTGGGGATCATTATTCCGCAAGATCGGCTATTTTACTGTAGGTTTGTCCGAATATTTGTACCGTGCGATTAAAGAGTTTGGAAATAAAGGGTTTTAAGAGTTTTGCCGACAAGACCCTTATCAGCTTTGATGAAGGCATTACGGGGATCATCGGCCCGAATGGTTGTGGAAAGAGCAATATCATCGATAGCATCCGGTGGGTGATCGGGGAACAGAAGATCAGCCATTTGCGGTCGGAAAACCTGGAAAGCCTGGTTTTCAACGGGAGCAGGACTCGTTCTGCCTCGGGTCTGGCGGAGGTGAGCCTGACCTTTGAAAATACCAAGAATCTGTTGCCTACGGAGTTCAGCACGGTCACCGTCACGCGTAAATTCTATAAGAGCGGGGAAAGCGAATACCGGTTGAACGATGTGTCCTGCCGGCTGAAGGACATCCAGAACCTGTTCATGGATACCGGCATCAGCACCGACAGTTATGCCATCATCGAGCTGGGTATGGTGGATGACATCATCAAGGACAAGGATAACAGCCGCCGGCGGATGCTCGAGCAGGCCGCGGGGGTTACCATCTATAAGACCCGGAAAAAGGAGGCACGGCAGAAACTGGACGCCACCGAACAGGACCTGGCGCGGATCGAAGACCTGTTGTTTGAGATCAACAACCAGTTGAAAAGCCTGGAGAATCAGGCCAGAAAGGCGGAAAAATACTATGAGATCAAGAAGGAATACCGGGAGTTAAGCGTCGAGCTGGCCAAGGCGGCGCTGGAAGGGTTCAACCTGACCTACCGGGAGCTGAATGAGCAATCCGAGACAGAGACGGACCGGAAACTTCGGCTGGAAGCGGTCATTGCTACGGAAGAGGCTGGTCTGGAACAGGAAAAGCTGGGATTTATCGAGAAGGAGCGGGCTCTCCAGTCCATGCAGCATGAGTTCAACGACCTCTTGGAAGACCTTCGCAGCAAAGAGAACGAGAAGAACCTAGCCTCCCAGCGGCTGAATTTCCTGCGGGAAAAAGAAGAGAGTTTGCAGGAATTCCTAGGCAAGAGCGAGGGGCAGCTTGGCGGCTTGGAGGAGAGCATTGTCTTTACCCGACAACAGGTCTGGGAAGAGGAGAATAAGCTGGCCGGGTTGCAGGAGCAACTCGAGACCTTGAAGGATACCGTGGATGAAACGAGGAGGGTATTCGATGAAAAGCGCGTGACGGTCGATGCGTTGAGGCGGGAGAACGCGCAGATCCAGCGGGATCAGTTCGAGGCCGAAAAAAAGGTGGCCGTGGCCGATACATCGATCCAGAACTTGCAAAGGGGGATCCGGCAACTGGAAGAGGAGCGGATGGTTCGGGAAAGCCAGCTCAAGCAGCTGGAAGAGGAGCATGGGCTGAAGGAACAGGAGCTGGGGTCCAGGCAGGCTTCGTTGAAACAATTGCAGGAGGACCAGGAGCGGATGAAGGAGAATATCCTCATGGCTCAGGGGCAGCTGGAAGGGTTACGGCAGCAGCTGGCGGATGAGAGCCGAAAGCTGGATGCGAAGGACAATGAACACGACCTGCTAAAGAGTTTGATCGATAGTATGGAAGGTTATCCCGAAAGCATCAAGTTCCTGCATAAGAACCCCGCTTGGAATCAGCATGCCCCGATCCTTTCGGACATTATTTACGTGAAGGAGGAGTTCCGGGCTGCAGTGGAGAATGTATTAGAGCCTTACCTGAATTATTACGTGGTCAATAACCTGCAGGAAGGGATGGAGGCGGTGAGGCTGCTGGACTCCAACAAGAAAGGGAAAGCCAATTTCTTTCTGCTGGATAAGATAGACGATGAAGCGGTCAAGGAAGGGCATGTCCAGGAAGGTTTGATCCCGGCGATGGAGGTGATCGAGGTAGACGAAATGTATCGCCGGCTGGCTGGGCATCTGCTTGGAAATGTCTTTATCGCCGAGAACGAGCAGGCGCTGGAGAACAGCAACGGGGCAGTTGTACTGGAGAAGACCGGAAAATTCGTGAAGGGGAAATATTCGCTAACGGGTGGCAGTGTGGGGTTGTTTGAAGGAAAGAAGATCGGCCGGGCCAAGAATATGGAGAAGCTGCAGGAAGAGATCCGGAGCCAGCAGACAGTGGTCGGCGGGCTGAAGTCGGCTATCCAGGAGAAGCATGGGGAAGTGATCGGGTACAATGAGCAACTGAAGGAGCAGGCGATCCGGCAGACGCAGGAGGATTGTAACCGGCTGACGAATTTTGTCTATTCGCTTCAAAACAAGATCGAGAACCTGCATGCGCTGCAGCATTCATCTCAGGGAAAGCTGGAGGAGCTGCAACTCAATCTCGAGGAGACGATCGCCGGCATTGAAGATACGCGTAATGCCTGGTCCGAGCTGGTCCGCATCGTGGGGGAACTAAAAGAGAAGATGCAGTTGGCCGAGGGGGATTATAGGGGGGCAGAGGTTGCTTACAACGGCGCCACGGCCAGCTACAATGAATTCAATTTACAGCTCGCGCGACAACATAGCCGGATCAATGGATTGAAGCAGGAACTTGAATTTAAGAGCCGGCAGTTGAACGATCTGCGGGACCAGATCGAGGTGAACGCTTCGCAGCTGAAACAGACACATGAGAGCATTGCGGAGAGTTCTGGGGTGTTGAGCCAGTCGGAAGAGGTATTGGTAGGATTGTTCAGGAAGAAGGATGAGGCAGAACGGCGGCTGAATGAGGCGGATCAGGCCTATTACAACCTGCGCAATGCCCTGGGCGAAAAAGAAAGTGATCTGCGGCATAAAGTGAAAGAGAAAGAGCAGATCGAGCAGTTGCTGGGGGGCATCAAGGATCGGCTGAATGAGCTGAAGCTTCAATTGGCGGGGATGAAGGAGCGGCTAAACGTGGAGTTCCGGATCAAACTCGACGACATCATCGACCAGCCGCGAACGGGGGAGGTACCGGTGGAAGAGTTGCAGGAGAAGTCGGACCGGATGAAGAAGCGGTTGGAGAACCTGGGTGAGGTGAACCCGACGGCGATCGAAGCTTTCCAGGAGATGAAGAAACGATATGAGTTCATCCTGGAGCAAAAGAACGATCTCGTGGCTGCAAAAGATAGCCTTTTACAGACGATACAGGAAGTGGAGGCCACGGCGAATCAGCAGTTCCTGGATACGTTTAATCGCGTCCGGGAGAACTTTCAACGGGTCTTTAAGGCTTTATTCAGCGAAGAAGACACGGCGGATATGATCCTCGAGAATCCGGAGAATCTGGCGGAAACGGGGATCGATATCGTGGCTAAGCCGAAAGGTAAGCGGCCGTCTTCGATCAGTCAACTGAGCGGTGGAGAGAAGACATTGACGGCTACGGCATTGTTGTTTTCGATCTATCTGATCAAGCCGGCACCGTTCTGTATCCTCGATGAGGTGGATGCGCCGTTGGATGATGCGAATGTCGGGAAGTTCACGAATATGATCCGGCAGTTCAGCGAGAATTCGCAGTTTATCATTGTTACGCACAATAAGATGACGATGAGTACCGTGGATGTGATCTACGGAGTGACGATGCAGGAGCCGGGGGTGAGTAAGCTGGTGCCGGTGGATTTCAGGGGGTTGAATTAGGGGGGGTTAGAGCGTCAGGATGGCGACACGGCCGCCGGAGCCAGCGAGGAAGACGGTTTTACCTTTTTTCGCCATGCGGCAGACGTGAAAGCCCGTGGTCGTGATCAATTGCCAGTTCATGCCGTTGTCAAAGGAGATGTCTACACCGGAGGTCCCGCAGCAGAGGACCTTGTTCCCACCGATATATTCTACGCAGCTTCGATAGCCATGGGGAGGGGTGGTCGGGGCGACCCAGGTTTTGCCACCATCGTCGGTGAAGAAGCAATTTTTTTCCCTTAGTGTGTCTTTGGCGAAGTCACCGCCGACGACGATGAGGTGCTGGCCACCGTGCGAGATATTGTAGTCTTTAACCGCGACGGAATTAGCGCCGGTGGTCGTTTTACCCTGGAGGATGGGTAAGTCGATCGCCTTGTCGCGGATAAATAGGTGGGAGCTGGGTCCGCCGCTGACGAAACACGCTCTGTGCCGGTCGAGGTTGCGCACATTGGTTCCGCTGGAGGCAAAGCAGCCTTCGCCGGAGTCGGCTTTTGGTAGTGCGAGATCGGGGGCATCGTGCCAGGTGTCGCCACCGTCAAAGCTCTGCGCGATGAAAAATTTGCCATTTATGGGGTCGCCGACGACGACACCGCTCGTCTTGTTCCGGAATTCCATTGCATCGAGAAACATCCCGGGTGTGGTGTTTTCGTATGCTAATCTCCACGTCGTACCACCGTCGATCGTCTTCAGGATGTCTGCAGGTTCGGCGATGGCCATGATGATGGCGGTTTTGGCATCGAAGGCCTCGATGTCGCGGAAGTCCCGTTTTTCATAACCGGGGACGGTGATCCAGGTCCAGGTTTTGCCGCCGTCGAGGGATTTGCCGACGGTACCGGCGCTGCCGCTGACCCAGATGATCTTATCGGTGACGGCGCTGAGGCCGCGTAGGGAGGAATGGGGACCGGTTATGAGGAGATGGATGGATGGGGAGGGGGTTTGGCCAAGCGGGGCCGTGGCTGGCTGTTGGGATTGAACAGATAGTGCAAGTGTAGCGAAAATGCAACATCCGAACAGGCGGGTGGGAGGCGTCAGGCGGCTTGCAAGGCTGATTTTCATGCCGGAAATGTAGCACAATATTGGTATTCGTGTATCTATGCGGAGTGTTTTTGTCCTGTCCTTTTGCTGCCTATGGTCTTTTTGCCTGCGAGCCCAAAATCCCTCCGGGACGTTGGTGCCCCCGGACAAGCTGGTTGAGGATACGGCGGGGCAGCGGGATATTATCGGGATCGCGCTCAAGCTTGCGCATATTCATATCAAAAAACCGCCGAAAGTAGACGGACAGCGGGTCTACTATTCGATTATTCCATTGGGCGGTTCCGTTCCGGGCGGTGGAGAAGCACTTATTACATCGACCAACGCGGCGTTCGAGCTCGGCAATCCGAAAACCACGTTTCTCTCCAATGTGACCTTTTCTCCCAGCACCAACCTAAAAGGGGAATGGAATCTCCCCATTCGGTCAAATATCTGGTCGGCAGAAAACAAATGGAATTTTAGCGGGGATTATCGGGTGACGTTCTATCCGCAATATACCTGGGGATTGGGTGGAAATACGGCGCCGAGTAATAGTCTCCTGGTGCAATACACTTATGTTCGGTTCTATCAGTACGCATTGAAGCGGATCGCTCATAAGCCCTATCTTTTTGCAGGTCTCGGCTATGCTCTGGATTATCACATTGGTATTCATCCTGATAACGATACGGTGAATCTGGCGAAATTCACGGGTTATAGCTATGGTACGGCAAACCATTCGAGTTCGTTCTCATCCGGTCTTACGTTCAATCTCCTGTATGATTCCAGGAACAATGCCTTGAATCCGCTGCCGGGCTGGTATTACAATATTATTGCCAGGGCGAACTCCAAAGTGCTGGGCAGCCAACAGGACTGGTATTCGATGTATTTCGATGCGCGGAAATACATTAGTTTCAGTCCTTCTACGTGGAATGTGCTGGCGTTTTGGTCCTATTTGTGGACGACGCTGGGGTCGCATGCGCCTTACCTCGATCTGCCGGCGATCACCTGGGACGCCAATCAGCGAAGCGGCCGCGGCTTCTATCCAAGCCGGTACACAGGGCAGGCGCTCTGGGATTTCGAGACCGAGTACCGCCGGTCGATCACCCGGGATCAATTGCTGGGGTTTGTCGTGTTTGGGAGTATGAATTCGGTGACGGAGCCGGTGTCGCACGATTTCTCTTATTTGCATGCCGCGGCCGGAGCAGGGTTGCGGATCAAATTCAACAAGCATTCGGGGACGAATTTTTGTTTTGATGTTGCGGCGAGCAAGGGGTATTGGGCTATTTATTTGAATTTGGGTGAGGCTTTTTAGGGTGATGTTTTTTTGGCGTTGGCTTGACGTCTTCGATTGTGACATCATCGACGACCATCGGTTTGTGATGCTGAGTAGTATCGGGTGGGCCTTCGATCCAGAGAACGTCGATCTCCTTTTCTAAGCCGGCAAGACGGGCGAGGTGCTGGCAGGCTTTATAAAAGAGGTTGGTGTCATTGGGGCAAGGATTGCCGTAGACAAAATTGTATCTGTCAGGAGTATTGGCCTCGAGAGAAAAATAGTAAGGGCCGTCGATGGCCAGCCCTTCATTGCATTCACGTTTATAGGGCATTTGCCAATACCCGGAGGTATTTAGGGAATCGACAAAGGATCGATATTCGGATTCGGTAATTTGCCGGGTAGAGACGCGGCAGGGTTTGAATGTCGGGTCGGGGATCAGTTCTTTCTTAGTCGTCCTGACATAGTAAGCAGGGTCTTTCAGTTGGGGGTACAGCGTTTCCATAGAGTCAATATAGCGGTAACGCCGTGGCTGCTGGCTACTATCCGGGCGAGGTTTGCCATAATTCCGATACATGAATTCCACGAGAAGCCTTTCCAGTGGCGAAAGCCGGTTAGAATCCCCGGTAAATCGGTGGTGCTCCGCCGACCGGCGCTTGACTGCGATGTTGGTTGGCGTTAGTAAAATGATCAGATCATCATATTCTCGATATCCGGGCCGGCAAAAGCGAAATTCCGTGAAAATCAGTGGCCTGAGACTAAGATTTGGCTCGTCAAAATTTTGAAACGCGTGACCGTCCCATATATGATTGAACGAGTCCAGCTTAGATAATGTATCTTTTAAGGGATACAGATAGAAGTCAGTGTCTTTGTCCAAAATCTGCGTGGGATAGGGATAGCCGCCTGAGGGAAAGGAAGGCCGGGATCTGCAACTCAATGCGCACAGGGCAATACATGCCGCGAGGAGGCTGAGAGGAAATGCAAGCGGTGTCATTTAGCCATAAAGATGCCTTTTCTGTAAGATTCCACAATTTTGGGCTTTCTTCTACGCGATGGTAATGTCCTTATCCAAATAAACGTCCTGGATCGTCTTGATCATCTCGACGCCTTCATTAAAGGGGCGCTGAAAGGCTTTGCGGCCGAGGATGAGACCCATGCCGCCGGCGCGTTTGTTGACGACGGCGGTGAAGACGGCGTCGGCAAGGTCGGAGGCGCCTTTGCTTTCGCCGCCGCTGTTGATCAGGCCCACGCGGCCATTGTAGCAATTGATCAGCTGATAGCGGGTGAGGTCGATCGGGTGGTTGTCGGGATGGGTCAGCTTGGAGTAGACCAGCGGCGAGGTCTTACCGTGTTTGGTGGCGAGATAGCCGCCATTATTGGTGGGTAATTTTTGCTTGATGATATCGGCCCGAAGCGTGACACCGAGATGGTTGGCCTGGCCGGTAAGGTCGGCGGAGGTATGGTAGTCTACGCCGTCGACTTTAAATCCTGCGTTGCGGGTATAGCACCAGAGGATGGTTGCCATGCCCAGCTCGTGGGCCACTTCGAATGCCTCGGCAACTTCCTTTAATTGGCGGTCGCTTTCCGCGCTGCCCCAGTAGACGGTGGCGCCGACAGCCACGGCGCCCATATTCCAGGCGGTCTTGACGGTGCCAAACATAGTTTGGTCGTAGCGGTTGGGCAGGCTGAGAAATTCGTTGTGGTTGAGCTTGACGACGAAGGGGATACGGTGAGCATATTTTCGGCTCATGATATCCAGAACGCCGAAGGTTGAGGCGACGGCGTTGCAGCCGGCTTCTACGGCGAGCTTGATGATATTTTCCGGGTCGAAATACATGGGGTTGGGGGCGAAGGAGGCGCCGCCGCTGTGCTCGATCCCCTGGTCGACGGGGAAGATGGACAGATAGCCGGTGTCGGCCAGCCTTCCGTGGCTGATCATCGTCTGGAGACTTCTCAATACGTGGTTGTTCCGACCGGAATTCACCCAGATCTCTTCTACGTGGTTGGGGGAAGGAAAGGCGCTGATGGTGGATTTATCGATGACCGGTTTGTGGTCGAGCAATGTGGAGGCCTTGTCGCCGAGGAGATCGAGGATTTTCTTGGAAGGCATGGGACTGCGTTTTTAAGAATTTCGGTTGACGCAATTTAGGTCTTCGAAGGCGATTTCGAGGCGTTTAATAAAATTTTCTTCCGCCTTCCGCAGCCAGACTCGGGGATCGTAGTATTTTTTATTGGGTTTGGCCGGGCCCTCGGGGTTACCGAGCTGGCCTTGCAGATAGTCTTCGTTCTTTTTGTAATAATCACCGATGCCCTCCCAGAAAGCCCATTGAAGGTCGGTGTCGATATTCATTTTGATGGCGCCATAGCCGATGGCCTCGCGAATCTGATGCTGGGGGCTACCGCTGCCGCCGTGGAAGACGAAGTAGACGGGTTTAGGGCTGGTCTTGAATTTCGTTTCGATATGGTCCTGGCTATTTTTCAGGATGGCGGGCCGGAGTTCTACGTTGCCGGGGCTGTATACGCCGTGGACGTTGCCGAAGGCGGCGGCGATGCTGAACAGGCGGCCTACTTTACTTAGTTCGGTATAGGCATAAGCGACTTCTTCGGGCTGGGTATAGAGCTTATGATTTTCCACGCCGCTGTTGTCGACGCCGTCCTCTTCGCCGCCGGTCACGCCAAGCTCGATCTCGATGGCCATTCCGAGGGGCTTCATGCGTTTAAAGAATTCGACGGAGGTGCGAATATTTTCCGCGATGGGCTCTTCTGAAAGGTCCAGCATATGCGAGCTGAAAAGGGGCTGTTTCTTTTCCTTGAAGAACTGTTCACCTGCGTCGATCAAACCGCTGACCCAGGGAAGCCATTTTTTTGCGGCGTGGTCGGTATGGAGGATGACGGGAACGCCATAGTATTTTGCGACGTTATGGATGTGCAAGGCGCCGGAAACGCCACCGGAGATATTACCCTGCAGCTTGTCGTTTGGCATGCCTTTGCCGGCCATGAATTGGGCGCCGCCATTGGAGAACTGGATGATGACAGGGGAATTGACCTTGGCCGCTGTTTCGAGCACGGCGTTGATCGTATTGGTACCGATCACGTTGACGGCGGGGAGTGCGAATTCGTTGTCTTTTGCGTCTTTGTAAAGTGCTTCCAGGTCTTCCCCGAACAGCACTCCGGCTTTGTATTTATTCATTGCGGCGCGAAGATACGGTGGGAACCGTTAATCTTCGAATTTGCTGAGGTTTTTTTGCAGGAGAGCGAGGTTCTTCTGAAGGGTTTGTTTCAACTGGCGTTTCACAAGCTGGCCCATGGAACGGCATTTGAGAAAAGCGGGATTACTAAAGGTTTGGGCCAACTCGGTCTTTAGCTGCTGCAGCTTGTCCGGGGTCGAGATTTCCGGGTTGCGGGACATGATGTTCAGCAAGTCCATGAGGCGAAAGCGGGAGGATGCTACCCGGAAAGCCATCAAGGTGCGTTCTTCCGTCTGGTACTGTTCGATGGAATCCTTATTGAGGTGCTGTAGGCAGAGTTCGACGAAAGCGCGGTTCTCCTTAAAGAACTGAGGAATATAGAGGTTCTTGCGGCCTTCATAAGACTGCTGATCAAAGTCGATCGCGCGGATGCGGTATTGATAGTCTTCGATATCGGGCGTAATATCAACCACGAAATTGTAGGAGCGCATATCGCCCAGCAGGCGGACAAAACAGCGTTCATTGAATTTGACAAACTCTTTGGAGAGCCGGATCTTATTGGTCTGCGAATCGTTTATAAAATTCTTTATGAACAGGTCTCCGGGGATGCCGGGAATATGTTCTTCAACCAGCGTGTTGAGATGGGTGAAATAGGTGATACGGTTGGGGGAGAGAAGGTGTTCGAGCTCCAGGCCATAGATGCGGGAAGCGTCGGCCTGCTTGATATAATAGTGATCGTAGTTGTCGTTGAATTTGTTGACGATGCGGATTCGAAACGGGTTGGAGTTGGCAAAGTGGCAATAGTCGATCCGGGCCACATCGAGGTGTTTGGTATAGCTCAGATCGCCTTCTGTCTTTAGGATGGCGTACATCTGCACGAGGCCGTCGCGGATAAAGTCCCAGTGGTGCATATCATAGCCGACGGATTCCCATAGGGTGTCCTGCTGGTTCTTGTCTTTCAGGGGGATTGAATAAGTTATGTACTCATGAAGGTCGCGATAGCTGACCGGCAACTTTACTTCACGACCGTGGTTTTTGAGGTAATTGCGCAGGGCATCGTTAACGGGGAAGATGGGTTTTTTCCGGGACGGTTTGTTCGCCTCTTCGAATGCATAAGAAAGGGGGTCGATGAACTGCATAGACCAAAGTTCGTCCTTTTTGGGGAGACCGGAATGGAAGACGGGTGAAGGCCTCCTGCTAAATTTATGACGGGTGCCTGGTCTACTTAGCAGGAGGGTGCCGCGTTATGGAAGTTATGGATTAGGGCTCCACAGGTTAATTGGATAAAAGTAGAAGTTGACTGATATTGGATCCCGGAATTTCTTTGGATATCGAATACGGTTTTACTACGGATAGTGGATCAGGATCAGGTTTTGGCTTTTTCGGATATTGGTGATTGATATTATCAATCAACTTCTAAACCAAAAATAGATTGTTAAAACCGGTCCATCAAGCGAGGTTTTGCCCTATTTATCCGATTCATCTTTTACTAGCGGAATCGTAAAATTACGATCTTTCGTCGGGGATCAGGCGCCCAGGGCGTGGATGACATCATATTTTGTGACGATATGATAGTTGCCGCTGTCGTCTTTACCCAGCACGGCGCCATTCTCCCGGTTGATCAGGCTGCTCAGTTTTTCCAACGGAGTATCGAAGCCAACGACCGGGTAGGGTTTCTCGAGTACTTCGGCGATCTTTTTGCTTTTCAGGTCAGGTGTCCCCGTCATCATGCGGGCGAAGAGGCCGGTTTCGCTGATCGCGCCGACCAATTCCCCTCCGCGGACAACGGGTAGATTTTCGATATGGTATTTTTGCATGAGCTCGAAGGCTTCGGTGACCGTTTGATCGGCGCCGGCGGTGATAAGCCTTTTTGTTCCACGGCTGGCGATGATATCCTTAAAGGTTTTTACATCCATAAATCCTCTTTCCATCATCCATTGGTCGTTGTAGATCTTACCAACGTACCGGCTGCCATGGTCGTGGAGGATCACCACTACGAGGTCGTCTTTCCTGAGGAGGTCTTTGAGCTGCATCAATCCCTGGACGGCGGTTCCCGCGCTATAACCGCAGAATAGCCCTTCTTCGCGCGCGATCCGGCGCGTCATCAGGGCGGCATCCTTGTCCGTGACCTGTTCGAAGACGTCGACGACGCGCATATCGTAGTTCCGGGGCACAAAATCCTCCCCGATCCCTTCGGTGAAATACGGGTGTACTTCGTGCATGTCGATCTCGCCGGTGCGGAAAAATTTGGTGAGCAGGGAGCCGAACGGGTCGATGGCCCAAACCTGGATCTTGGGGTTCTGTTCCTTTAAGAACATCGCCGTACCCGTGACCGTACCTCCGGTTCCGGTGGCGACAACGAGATGGGTCACCTTTCCGTCGGTTTGTTGCCAGATTTCCGGGCCGGTGGTCTCGTAATGTGCGTCGCGGTTGGCCAGGTTGTCGTATTGATTGGCGTGGAAGGAGTTGGGGATCTCTTTAGCCAGTCGTCGCGCAATGGAGTAGTAGGACCGGGGGTCTTCGGGCTCGACATTGGTAGGACAAACGATGACTTCTGCGCCCAGCGCTTTCAGGATATCTATCTTTTCTTTTGATTGTTTGTCGGTTGTGGTGAAAATGCACTTATATCCTTTGACGACGGCGGCGAGGGCCAGGCCCATGCCGGTATTACCAGATGTGCATTCGATGATGGTGCCGCCGGGATTCAGCTTCCCTTCCTGTTCGGCTACCTCGACCATTTTGATCGCCATCCGATCTTTGGCGGAGTTGCCCGGATTAAAATATTCCACTTTGGCAAGCACCGTGCAGGGCAGGTCCTTTGTCAATTTGTTGAGCCGGATAAGGGGGGTATTGCCGATCGTTTCCAGAATGTTATTCCTGATATTCATATGCGGTCGCTTGTGTGGCAAATGTATAGATTTTAGTACTTACATTTGCCCCCCGATCCAAGAAGGAGGTGACAATATGGAGCCGATTTACATAAAAAAGATCGCTGAAAAACTAAATTTCAGCCTTAAACAGATCAACAATATTTATGATTTGCAGGCCGAGGGGGCCACGATCCCATTCATGGCCAGGTATCGCAAGGAGGCGACGGGGAATCTCGACGAGGTGCAAATCAATGACGTGGTGGAACTGGTCAAGTATTTTTCGGAGCTGGACAAGCGGAAGGAGACGGTGCTCAAGACGATGGAAGGGCTGGGCAAGCTCACACCTGAACTGAAAGATCGGATCGGCCATTGTTACGATGCTACAGAACTTGAGGATATCTATCTGCCCTATAAACCCAAGCGGAAAACTCGCGCAACAACGGCTATCGAGAAAGGATTGGAGCCACTGGCCCAATTCCTGTTTGGTCAGGGAAGTGGTGATCCGGTAGAAGAGGCGGTAAAATTCGTTAACGAACAGGTGAAAGATACGAAGGAAGCCTTGCAGGGCGCGCGTGACATTGTAGCCGAATGGGTATCGGAAAACGAGCAGGCGCGGAATAAGGTCCGGCAACTGTTCAATGCTTCGGCGGTTTTGAGCTCCAAGTTAGTCCCCGGAAAAAAAGACGAGGAAGAGGCGCAGAAATACCGGGATTATTTCGAATTCAGCGAGCCGCTGGCAGCTTGTCCGTCTCATCGCATCCTGGCCATACGGCGTGGGGAAAAGGAAGGATATCTCCTGATGGATATCCAGATTGAAAAGCAGCCGGCGGTCGATGGCCTGGAACGGATCTTTGTAAAAGACGGTGGCGCTTGTTCCGGAGAAGTAAAAAAGGCGATCGAGGATTCGTTCGACCGCTTGTTGAAATCATCGATCGAAAATGAGTTCAGACTGATCAGCAAGAATAAGGCCGATGAGGAAGCGATCCGGGTTTTCGCGGAGAACCTGCGTCAACTGCTGCTGGGGTCTCCCCTGGGCTCCAAGCGGGTGCTCGCACTGGATCCGGGATTCCGCACGGGCTGTAAGGTTGTCTGTCTCGACGCGCAGGGTAATTTCCTTCATAACAGCACGATCTATCCGCATCCGCCACAGAATGACGCGCAGACAAGTATCGCCGCGCTACGGCAACTGGTCGACCGGTATGAGATCGAGGCGCTTGCCGTGGGTAACGGAACCGCCGGAAGGGAGACGGAGCAATTGGTCCGGGGGATTGATTTTGGAAAGAAGGTCAGCATATTTATGGTCAATGAGAGCGGGGCTTCGATCTATTCGGCCTCCGAGGTGGCGCGCGAGGAATTCCCGGACCAGGATGTAACGGTGCGCGGAGCGGTCAGTATCGGGCGGCGTCTGCTCGATCCATTGAGCGAGTTGGTGAAGATCGATCCCAAGTCGATCGGAGTGGGCCAGTATCAGCATGATGTCAATCAACCCAAACTGAAGGGCGAGCTGGATAAGATTGTGGAGAGCTGCGTAAACCACGTAGGAGTGGACCTGAATACCGCCAGCAAGCACTTATTGATGTATGTGTCGGGTCTTAGCGCTACGCTGGCGAAGAATATCGTGGAATACCGGCTGAAGAACGGTCCGTTTGCCAGCCGGCAGGAGTTGAAGAAGGTCAGCCTGATGGGGCCGAAAAGTTTCGAACAATGTGCCGGCTTCCTTCGGATCCTGGAGGCGGTCAATCCGCTGGACAATAGTGCGGTGCATCCGGAGACCTATCATGTGGTCGAGGCAATGGCATCGGATCTTCACTGTTCAGTGATGGACCTGATCAGTCAAGGGGAGCTAAGGAAGAAGGTGGAGCGAAAGAAATACATTTCGGAAGAAGTGGGCGAGTTCACTATCGATGATATCCTGAAAGAGCTGGAGAAACCGGGACGTGATCCGCGCCAGGCCATCGAAGAGTTTCGTTTTGAGGAGACCATCAAAACGCTGGAAGACTTAAAACCTGGGTTGACGGTACCGGGTATTGTCACCAATATCACCAATTTCGGGGTGTTCGTGGATATCGGGGTGAAGCAGGATGGGCTGGTACATATTTCTCAGCTTAGCAATACGTATGTTTCCGACCCGAATACGGTGGTCAAGCTGCAGCAGAAGGTGATGGTAACGGTTCTTGAGGTGGACATTGCCCGCAAGCGGATCTCGCTGTCGATGAAAGGGAATGCACAGGCGGCAGGTAAGCCGGATGACGGAGTGCGGCGGCCGGATCGGGATGGGGGCCGGAAAAAGGGTGTGGGGGGTCGGGGGCGTGGTGAAGCTCCTAAAGGAAAGCCGGATAAGGAGCAGAAGGAATCGCCGGAAGATTTTCAGGCGAAGCTGATGGCGCTGAAGAAGAAGTTCAAATAGTTGGTAACAGGTCTCTCAGGAGACCTGTTCTTTTTTCTTTTGTTGGAGGTACATGTCCAGCAGGACGAGGCCCAGGACGACGGCGATCAACATAAACAGGGTGACCGGGAGGCTGGTGAAGAATTTTCCGGTGTCGAACTTGTCGAGGGGGCCGAGGTCAACGGAGGGTAGTTTCAGGGATGAGGAACCGGACGAAGACCATTTCACCTGGCCGAAGACGTAGACCAGCAGGCCGGCGATCACGCAGAGGAAGAAGCCACTGATCCCGCGGATGATTTTCTTGTTGATATAGGTTTTGGTTGCAGGGGCTACCTGGTAGCGGGCGATCTCGTCCATGACGTTGCGGGTGAAGCGCATCGAGGGGGCATCGAGGTCGGTGCCGGTCATTAGCTGGTGGACGTTCAGCAATTCCTTATATTTCCCTTGCCATTCTACGTTGGCGGTCATCAGCGCTTCAACGGTGGACTTCTCGGCGGGACTGCTTAGCCCGTCGATATAATCCCATAACCGATCTTCCATTGACACTTCTGTGTTCATACGATTGGCATTAAAAGTATACAATTCCGGCGCATTTTGCAAGCCGGATGGTAATCCACTAACTCTCATATAATTCGCGAACGGCATAACTAAAATGTTTTTCCATTTTCACTTTAAGGCGGTTTCTCGCCCGGTGCAACTTCACTTTTATCGTATTGGGGTCAAGGCCCATGACCCTGCCGATTTCGTCCAGTGTTTGTTCCGCCTTGTAAAAGAGAGTGAGGATCTGGGTATCGTCCGGGCTCAGCATGCGGATGGCGGCGTTGACCATGGCATGCTTCGATTTTTGTTCGATGGTATTGGCGGTGAACCCAGACTCCTTGTTCTCTACTTGCAGGTTGGTCCTTTCGTTGTCCAGCGAGCTGATATTCAGGCGTTTCTTGCGTAGAAAGGTGATGCAGCTTGTCCGGACGATGGTATACAGCCAGGTGCTGAATTTGGCGTCCCCGCGGAAGTCTGCCAGTGAGCGATAGGCCTTAACAAATACGTCCTGGCTGATCTCTTCCGCGTCTTCCCGGTTATCGGTAAAGCGGAGCACCAGGGTGAACACATATTGCTGATACCGTTGGACCAATTGGGCGAACATCACCTGTTCACCTGCCAGGACCTTTTTAATAATCTCTGTGTCAGTGAGTTCCATATATGTCACTCCTATAAGACTTAGAATGGCGGGGACAGGTTACATTGAAAGGTACAAAATAAATTTGCGTTTAATCCGGGGGCGAACTGTAACCTGGAAAGAAAAGGCGGGGTCATAGGAGCTGTAATACGGCCATGAAGGTCGAAAATCGTAAACAATAAAAATAATAATAGTATGGAAGCAGGTGTATTAGGAGTTGTTTGGTTGATCATAATGACCGTGGTGATATGTGCCATGGTATTCGGGATCCGCTACATGCGCAGCCGTGAGATCATGGCCATGATCGAAAAAGGGCTGGATCCGAATCTAAAACCGGAGAAGCCGCGACCGGCGCCGTTCCGCAGCCTGAAATGGGGGCTTTTGCTGGTAGGGGCGGGAATAGGCTTATTCCTTGCTTACCTGCTGGACAATACGGTGCTGTATAAGGTTGGCCATGAGATCGGCCATTATAGCGGTGGATATTATGAGGCAACCGGAGCGAACGTAAGTATCTATTTTGCCCTGATCGCAATCGGCGGCGGGCTGGGCCTGATCACTTCCTACCGGATCGAGAAGAAGGAGCTTCTCGATAAGGAAGATAAGCGATAAACCCTGTATCAGTGTTGCCGGGTTGCTGTGAATCGCAGTGGCCCGGCTTTTTATTGGCTGACTACTTCCAGCGCCTTGGCAAAGGCGGGATCATAGTTGTTGGTGACCTCAAAAAACCCTTCGGTGCGCCAGATCTGTCTGGCCAGCAGACCTTTAAGGCGATGTTCCAGGGTGATCTTGTCCGCGGCGGGCACCGAGCGCAGGTCGATGGAATCTTTCAGGGCGTAACGGGTCAGCGCATCATACACCTTGTCCTGGTCCCGGAATCCGGCATCGAAATCCGCCGGCCCCTTAAAGGTCCGGAAGGCGGGCAAATGTTGGACATACCAGGTATAGATGAACCGGTTAAGGGTGCCGTTGATGTACAGCAGCGTAATGCTGTGGGACAAGGTGGAGGTGTCGAAGCCGACGAAGATATCCGGGGTGATCCCGCCGCCGCCGTATACGGTCCTTTTTTCCGGACCCAGTGTTTGGTAGGCCAGGCCGGCGTGATGGGAGGAGGTATCGCCGTGGAGGACTTCGCCGTCATGGAAGCGTTTCATGACCTCCTCATTGTAGTCATTATGGCCTGAGTTATCATAAGGTTTTTGAATACTTCGCCCGGTGGGGGTATAGTATCTCGCGATGGTAAGATGGAGCGAGGAGCCGTCGGTGAGCTCGAAGGGTTGTTGAACCAACCCTTTGCCAAATGTTCTTCTGCCGATGATGGTGGCCCGTTCCCAGTCCTGGAGGGCGCCGGTCAGTACCTCGCTGGCGGAGGCGGTGCCTTCGTCTGTCAGCAGGACCAGCTTCCCTTTTTCAAAAAGGCCATCGCGTTTGCACCGATAATCTACGCGGGGTGAATGGACGCCCACGGTATAGACGATCAATTTATCGTCATCGAGGAAGTCGTCGGCGATCTCAATGGATTCCTGCAGGACGCCGCCACCATTCTCGCGCAGGTCGAGGATCATGCGTTGCATGCCTTCCTGCTGGAGTTTCATGACGGCCTGGGCGAACTCCGCATGGGTCGTTTCAGAAAACCGGTTGATACGGATATAGCCCGTTTCCTTATTGACCATATAGGCGACATCGACGGAGGGCAGGGGAATGGTACCGCGGCTGATCGTGACCTGACGCGGCTCGCCGTGTTCGCCCACTCTCAGCAGGGTGACAGTCACTTTGCTGGCTCCCGGTCCGCGCAGCATGCCGCGGATTTTGTCGTTGCTGATGCCATTGCCGGCTACCACGGATTTGCCGACCTTGATAAATTTATCTCCAACTTTAAGCCCTGCTTTGTCGCTGGGGCCATCTGCCAGCACGTTCATCACGTTCACCGTATCGTCGAAGATCTGAAATTCGATGCCGATCCCTTCAAAATTTCCCTGCAGGTCTTCGTTCATTTCAGCCATATCGACGGCCGGGATATAGGATGAGTGTGGGTCGAGGTGGGACAGCATGCCCTGGATCGCGTTGTCACCGAGGGTGTCCGTGGAAACGGAATCAACATAATAGTTATTAACGAGGTCCAGTACTTCCTCCACAGTGGACGATTTCCGGGCCTTTAAAAAGCCGTTGGAGCGAATATTTCCCCTCAGCCGAAAGCCGATAATCATTCCCACTATCATCACAATTGCGAATAAAGAGGGTAACCAGACCTTTAACTTTTTCATGCGAACCGAAATTTTATGACTACGGCGACTGCCGGAAGGCTGCAAATTAAGCAATCATATTTAACTTGCGGCAAAAGCGGGCACAACCGAGCGAAGCGAAGGCAAACGCAAGGTTGCGATCGAGACCTTGCCGGTGGCAAGGTCGAAGGTCTCCGCCTGGAAACCCACGGTATGAATATACTTATTGCAGACAGCGGCTCCACCAAATGTGAGTGGTGTCTGCTCCATAATGGAAAGAAAAAGCGGATCGAAACCCTGGGTATCAGTCCGTATTTCCTGGATGCCGCCGGTATTGGCGGAGTCCTGGAGCAGGAACTGCTACCTTGGCTGAAAAGGACGCCCGTGGATCGGGTGTTCTTTTATGGGACGGGTTGTAAGGATCCCCGTAACCGGGAGATTGTCCGGGAGGCGATCCGGCGCGCGCTTCCGGGAGCGCAGGTTAAGGTAACCCACGATTTGATGGGGGCGGCGCTGGCTCTTTCCGGGTCCGCGAAAGGAATCTGCTGTATCCTCGGAACAGGGAGTAACTCCTGCTATTTTGACGGGAAGAAGATCGTCCGGAACAGCCCCGGACTTGGCTATGTGCTGGGGGACGAGGGAAGCGGCGCGTATCTCGGCAAAAAGGTTTTACAGTACTATCTTTACAATACCTTTGATGAGGATCTGCGGTATAAGTTCGATGCGCGATATACCACCAATGTCAAGGAAATCCTGGAGCAGGTATATAAGCAGCCGTTGGCCAACCGGTACCTGGCGTCCTTTACCTTGTTCCTGGCGGAGAACAGGGGGCATTACATGGTCGAGAACATCATCGAGGACGGGTTGAACGATTTTTTCTTTCAGCATTTGTGTAAATACCGGGAAAGCTGGAAATTGCCTATTCATTTTGTGGGCGGTGTCGCATATGGGTTCAGGGATGCGATCCGGGATCTGTGCAAAAGCTATGAGTTCGAACTGGGCAATATTCTGGCGAAACCGATGGACGGGCTGATCAAGTATCATCAAAAGAGCCTGTCAAAATGAGAAGCATATGGGTTTAGAAAAGGTAACCGAAGAAGAAAGCCGGTATCATGACCTCGAGAAAATGAGTATCCATGAGATCCTGACCGATATCAACCGGGAAGATAAGACGGTTCCGGAGGCCGTGGAAAAAGCGATCCCGCAGATGGAGCGCCTGGTGGCGGTGATCGCGGACAAATTGTTGGCGGGGGGCCGGCTGTTCTATATCGGGGCGGGCACCAGTGGGAGGCTGGGAGTATTGGATGCCAGCGAGATCCCTCCCACCTATGGTTTGCCGTTTGACCTGGTCATTGGAATTATTGCGGGGGGAGAAACGGCCATCCGAAGGCCGGTGGAAAATGCGGAGGATGACGGGGAGGGGGGTTGGCAGGACCTTGTGTCCTATGACGTTTCGGCTAAGGACATTATTGTGGGGATTGCGGCCAGCGGGACAACACCATACGTGACAGGAGCGCTGCAAGCGTGCAGGGAACGGGGTATACTCACCGGTTGTGTCGTTTGCAATCCGGGCTCACCGGTGGCGGCGGCGGCGGATTATCCGGTCGAGGTCGTGGTGGGACCCGAGTTTGTCACCGGTAGCACGCGAATGAAGAGCGGCACTGCGCAAAAACTGGTGTTGAACATGTTGTCTACGGCAGTGATGATCCGGATCGGACGGGTGGAGGGCAACAAAATGGTGAATATGCAGTTGACCAACAGCAAGCTGCTGGACCGGGGCACCAGGATGGTGATGGAGAATTCGGGGCTGACGGATTATGACCGGGCCAGGGAACTGCTGCTGCGATCGGGCAGTGTGAAGAAGGCGGTGGAATCAGCAAAAGATTGACAGGAGATATTATGCACGAGATAGAACCTTTTTACAATTGGCGCCACATCTATGTGAGTGAGGAAGACGAACGATCGCCTTTCTACGGGAGGATCTATTCGGAATTCGAGTTTACCCAGACGATCTACAATTATTACATTCATCCGCAATGGGATGAATTCGGGTCCCGGACCTTATACATGAAGGTGTTGCTAGCGGATTATGATGAGCATTACGTCGTGATCGAGTTATTCGGAGAATGGAATGATGCCATAGAGAATGATATTATGTTTCTCAAGCGGGAGGTGACGGATAAGTTCTTTGAGGGCGGGATCACGAAATTCATCCTGATCGCTGAGAATGTGCTGAACTTTCATAGCGGTGACAAGGACTACTATGAGGAATGGTTCGATGAGGTGACCGATGCCGGGGGCTGGATCGTCTGTCTGAACATGCCGGAACAGACGCAGTATGACTTCAGGAAGGCCAAGCTCAACCGGTATATCGAGCTGATCGAGTTGGAGAACTGGCGGACCTATAAGCCTTTCCATCTGTTCAAGCTGATCGACCAGCAGATCAGCAGCAGGCTGGCGTGACCTGCCTTCCCAAGGCTTTGGCTGGCGGGTTCGGAGGGTGGAAAATAAATTTTGTTATTCCGGATTTGTGACTAATTTTGGTGCATTACATGATCACGACAAAGGCATACCGTTATTTTTACTTTTATTTTTACTTTACCGGTAGACCGGGATTGCTTTTGTTAACAAGTAAATAGACAAAAAGATTAACATAAGAAGTCCCGGCCAAAAGCCGGGATTTTTGTTTTTATGGGTTTTGGCGGGTGTGTGTTGTTGGCGGGGAAGGCCGGAGCCAGGAAGCGAGCAAAAAATAGCGATATGCGTAAAACAGGATCAACAACCGGGAAGACGAAAGTATCTATTCAGGGTTATGAAGGAAGCTTCCATCAGGTGGCGGCGGAGGAGTGGTTTGGGCGAGACGTGGAGGTCATTCCCTGCGCAACTTTTCGGGAAGTGGTCCGGGTGGCTTTGAGCGTGGCGGAGAGCGAAGGGGGCGTTATGGCAATCGAGAACTCCATCGCGGGCAGTATCTTGCCCAATTACAATCTACTGCAGCAGAGCAAGCTTCGGGTTGTAGGCGAAATCTATCTGCAGATCGGGCAGCACCTTCTGGTGAATCCGGGAGTGAAGCTGGAGGATATCCGGGAGGTTCATTCTCACCCCATGGCGTTGCTGCAGTGTATCGACTACCTGGAGCGACAGCCGGGTTGGAAACTGGTCGAGACCGAGGACACGGCGCTTAGCGCCAAGCATCTGGCGCAGCATCGCAGCCGGCATGCCGCGGCGATCGCGGGCCGGCGGGCCGCCGGTCTTTTCGGGCTGGATATCCTGGCTCCGGACATTCAAACGATGAAGAACAATTATACGCGTTTCCTTATCCTTCAGCGGGAAGCTAATGCGTTGGTCGAAGCGCATCCGGACAAGGCTTCGGTCAATTTCCATACCGATCATACCCGGGGCAGCCTGGTACGGGTGCTGACCAAGATCGCGGATGCGGGGATCAACCTAAGCAAGCTGCAATCCTTCCCGATACCGGGCAGCGAGTGGGAATACTCGTTCCATGCGGATATGGAATTCGAGGATCTCGGACAGTTCGAGCGGGTGATCGAGGCGATGCGGTCGGTAACGGCGGAGTTAAAGATATACGGCATTTACAAAAAAGGCAGAACAGTATGAATACATCCAAGCGCCTGGAAGGTATCGGGGAGTATTATTTCTCGCAAAAGTTGCGGGAGATCGATGAATTGAACCGGCACGGGAAAAACATTATCAACCTGGGCATCGGCAGCCCGGACCAGCCGCCGCATCCGGAGGTGATCCGGGTGTTGCAAGAGGAGAGTGCTAAATCGAATGTCCACGGGTATCAGTCCTATAAGGGGTCGCCCGTCCTGCGGAAGGCGGTAGCGGCCTGGTATAAGGAGTGGTATCAAGTGGAATTGGACCCCGATACGGAGATCCTGCCGTTAATCGGGTCAAAAGAGGGGATCATGCATATCTGTATGACTTACCTGGATGAAGGAGACGGGGCGCTGGTCCCTAACCCCGGCTATCCGACCTATCGAAGTGCGGTGAAACTGGCAGGGGGTGTATGTATCGATTATTCGCTTAGTGCAGATAGGGATTGGCTGCCGGATTTCGGGGAGTTGGAGCGGCTGGTAAAAGAAAATGGTCGTGTGAAGCTCATGTGGGTAAATTATCCGCACATGCCGACAGGGAAGTTGCCGGACCGGGGCTTGTTTGAGCGGCTGGTGGATTTTGGCAGGAAGCATGGGATCCTGATCTGTCACGACAATCCCTATAGCTTCATCCTGAATGATAATCCCATGAGCCTCTTATCGACGGAGGGGGCGAAGGACATAGTGATCGAGCTGAACTCGCTGAGCAAATCACAGAATATGGCCGGCTGGCGCGTGGGTACGCTGGCGGGCGCGAAGCAACGGATCGATGAGGTCTTGCGGTTCAAAAGTAATATGGATAGCGGGATGTTCCTGCCGGTTCAAATGGCCGCCGCGAAGGCGCTTTCGCTGGGTAAGGAATGGTATGAAAGCGTGAACGAGGTATATCGGACCCGGAGGGTAAAGGTGTTCGAACTGCTGGAACAGCTTGGCTGTGCGTTTAGCCGGGAACAGGCAGGATTATTCGTCTGGGCTAGGGTCCCGGATACCTACAAGGATGGCTATGCGCTAAGTGACCGGGCCTTGTACCAGGCAGGGGTATTTATTACGCCGGGCGGGATCTTCGGACCGGCTGGGGAGGGATATGTCCGGGTCAGCCTTTGCAGCACGGGTGAAAAATTGCTGGACAGTATTCAACGCGTCGGGAGGGCGGGGTTATGTTCCAATCTGTAACGATTGTCGGTGTCGGGTTGATCGGCGGCAGCTTCAGTCTGGCCTTGAAGGACAGGGGACTGGTGCGCAACGTGATCGGAGTAAGCCGTACCGATGGCAGCCTGGACAAAGCGCGGGAACTAGGGCTGATCGATGAGGCGCTGCCGCTGGCGGAAGCGGTCAAAAAAAGCGACCTGATTTATGTCGCCATCCCCGTGGATGCCACGGTGTCGGTGATGCGGCAGGTCATGGATCTGATCACGGAAAAGCAGATCGTCGCGGATGCGGGGTCCACCAAAAAAGCGCTTTGTGAAAGCCTTGCCGGACATCCGATGAGGAAGCGGTTTGTGGCTACTCATCCGATGTGGGGGACGGAATACAGTGGGCCGGAGGCGGCGGTCCATGAGGCTTTTACAGGGCGCACCTGTGTGATCTGCGAGAAAGAAAGAAGTGATGCGGATGCAGTCAGGGTAATAGAAGATTTGTATCAGCAGCTGGGGATGCAGCTGGTGGATATGGATGCCGACAGTCATGACATGCATGCCGCTTATATTAGTCATATTTCGCATATCACGTCGTTTGCGCTGGCGAATACGGTCTTGGAGAAAGAAAAGGAGGAGGAGGCTATTTTTGACCTGGCCGGTGGCGGGTTTGAAAGCACGGTGCGGCTGGCGAAAAGTAATCCGGCGATGTGGCTGCCTATTTTCAGGCAGAACAGGGATCATGTGTTGGATGTGCTTAATGAACATATCGCGCAACTAAGGAAGTTCAAAAGCTGTTTGGAAAAGGAGAATTATGACTATTTGCAGGAGCTGATGGAAAATGCCAACAAGATCCGGCGAATCCTCAAATAGGCCTGAAAAGACGTACCTTTGCGCAAATTTTATACAGTTTATGATGACATTCGAAGGGCTAGGTTTGGATGCGAGGTTGGTACAGGCGACTGATGCGTTGGGATTCAAGCATCCGACCGCCATTCAGGAGCAGGCCATTCCCGTATTATTGAGCGGCACGAAGGATCTGGTCGGGCTGGCGCAGACGGGCACCGGGAAGACAGCGGCGTACGGGTTGCCGTTGCTGCAGCTGATTGATGCCGCGCAGCGGTATCCGCAGGCATTGGTGGTGTGCCCTACCCGGGAATTATGTATCCAGATCGTGAGCGAGGTGGAGCTGTTCAAGAAGTTTATGCCGGGGATGCACGTCGTCGCTGTGTATGGCGGAGCGTCGATCGGGATGCAGATCCGGGATATCCGGAAAGGGGTGCAGATCGTCGTCGCGACACCCGGGCGGCTGATCGATCTGATCGAGCGGAAGGCGATCAACCTGGAGCAGATCAAATATGTGGTGTTGGATGAGGCTGATGAGATGTTGAATATGGGATTTCAGGACGATATTGAGTTCATCCTGCAGAATACGCCGAAGCGGGAGGCAACCTGGTTATTCAGCGCGACGATGCCGTCGGAGATCCGGCGGGTCAGCAAGAAGTATATGAAGTCGCCGATGGAGATCACGGTTGGCCAGATGAATACGGCCAACAAGAATATCGACCATCAGTACTATGTGACGGGGGCGCATCATCGGTATGAGACCCTGAAGCGGCTGATCGATTTTAATCCGGGTATCTATGGCATCATCTTTACGCGTACGAAGGCCGATGCGCAGGAGATTGCCGAAAAGCTGACGAGGGAAGGGTATGATATCGATGCCTTGCATGGGGACCTGACCCAGCAGCAGCGGGACAAGGTGATGGGAGAGTTCCGGGAGAAGACGTTACAGCTGTTGATCGCAACGGATGTGGCGGCTCGGGGTATCGATGTTAAGGAGATCACACATGTGATCAATTATGAATTGCCGGATGATTTGGAGGTATATACGCATCGCAGCGGCCGGACGGGCAGGGCTGGCAGTACGGGGATATCGTTATCCATCGTCCACAGCCGAGAGATAGGCAAGCTTAAGCAGATCGAACGGATCGCGCAGGCGGCCTTTCACAAGATGGAGATTCCGAGCGGTAAGGATGTTTGTCGCAAGCAGTTCTTTCATTTTATGGAAAAGTTGTTACAGGCGGATATCAGTCATGGGGACTATGAGTCTTATGTCCCTATGCTGGCGGAGAAATTTGCCGATGTCAGCAAGGAAGAGGTGTTGAAGCGGGTGGCCGCCATGGAGTTCGATCGCTTCCTGAAATACTATGAGAATGCGGAGGATCTGAACACACGGGAACGGACCAGAGAATATGTAAGCCGGGAGGGCCGGGAAGCCCGGGGTGGGGAAAGAAGGGAGTATGGCCGCCGGGAAGGCGAGGGGCGGGGAAGAGCGAAGACATACAATGAAAGTGGAGATTATGCGAAGTTATTTGTCAACCTGGGCACTAAAGATGGGTTTTATAAAGCTAGCTTTTTGCAATTCATCCTGGATATGAGCGATCTGCGGAAGGAGGTGCTGGGGAGGGTCGATATGAAGGAGATGAATAGCTGGATCGAGGTGGAGCGGCGGTTGGCGCCGCAGATGATCCAGGCGATAGATGGGAAGAAATTTAAGGGAAGGAGGATACGGATGAATGATGCGAACAGCCGGTAGTGTGTGGTGGGCACCTAAGTGATTTCATGCGCATAATGCTGAATCATGCGCATAAGGTTGGACTGTCCGGGGGTAGATGGCCGGAGAGAGTAAGGATGGTTGGTGCGGGCAGCATTTTTTAAACGTCAAATTTCAGTTGATATGGAAGCAACAGCAACGAAGAGCGCGAAAGAGATTGTTCAGGCAGCCTGGAACAAACGCCCTCTGATCATTTCCGGTCCCTGCAGCGCAGAGACGGAAGAGCAAACGGTACAAACGATCGAACGCCTCGCAAAGACCGGGAAGGTGGATATGGTGCGGGCTGGGATCTGGAAACCGCGGACGCGGCCGGGTAGCTTTGAAGGGATTGGAACAAAGGGGTTGCCCTGGCTCCAACGGGCGAGGCAGCTGACGGGATTGCCGGTAATGGTCGAAGTTGCGACCGGCAAACAGGTGGAGGATGCACTGCATTTCGATATCGACGTGCTTTGGATCGGCGCGCGGACGACGGTCAATCCGTTCAGCGTTCAGGAAGTAGCCGATGCGCTGCGCGGAGTGGATGTCCCGGTCCTCGTTAAGAATCCGATTAATCCCGATATAGAATTATGGACCGGAGCGGTCGAGCGGGTAGCCAAAGCGGGGATCAAACAGATCGGCCTGATTCATCGCGGGTTCAGTTCCTACGGGAATACCGAATACCGTAATGCGCCCATGTGGCATTTGGCCATTGAAATGAAGCGCCGCACCCCGGGGCTGATGATGATCAACGATCCTTCCCACATCAGCGGCCGCCGCGACATCCTGCTGGATGTGGCGCAAAAGGCGATCGACCTGGATATGGACGGGCTGATCATCGAAACGCATATCGATCCCGATAAGGCCTGGAGCGATGCCAAGCAGCAGATTACGCCGGAGCGGCTGGCTGAATTGCTGGACAGCATCAAATGGCGCCATGAGACAACGACCGAAAAAGACTTTATCACTGCTTTGGAGAAATTACGCGAGCAGATCAATTTTATCGATGATGAGCTGATCCAGCTTCTAGGTCAGCGGATGAAGATCGCAGATCAGATCGGGGAGTACAAAAAGGCCAATAACATCACGATACTGCAGACCAACCGATGGAATTCCATCCTCGAGAAGGCGTTTGCCAAAGGGGAGAAGCTCCATCTCAGTAAGGAATTTATCACCAAATACTATGATGCGGTGCACATGGAGTCCATCAACCATCAGAATAAGATCATGAACTCCTAAGACGTGGTCTACCTCTATGTTCATGTGATCTGGAGCGTAGCTCGCCAGGAGGCGCTTTTGACCAGGCCGGTGAGGCGGGTGCTATATGCGCAGATGCAGAAGGAGGCGGGGGAAAGGGGATTAAGGATCATCGCGGCGGGAGGGGTTGAGGACCATGTTCACTGTCTGTTGCAACTGATGCCGGCGCAGAACCTCGCGCAGGTTGTACGGGTCATCAGGGGATTGTCGGCGGACTGGTTGAATGGCAATAAGCTGCTGGCGACACCTATGGAGTGGGAGGAAGGGTATGCGGCGTATTCGGTGAGCCCCAGCGGGGTTGCCGCTGTCGTGGAATATATAGGCAAGCAGGAAGAAGTGCATCAGACCAAGACCCTGGAGAGCGAACTGAAGATCTTCGAAAAATTCAAGGAATCTCAGGCATGAATAAAGTACAATACAAATTTTCCGGGAAGACGGCCACTTATTATCTGGATGCCGATTTCTCGTACCTGGAGAAGCTGGCAGATAAAGAACATACGGTACTGATCACGGATGAGCATGTGTTCGCCGCGCACCAGAGGAAATTCGAAGGTTGGAATACGATCGTGATCGATGCGGGAGAGCAATTCAAGGTGCAGGCGACGGTCGATTCCATCATCGAGCAGTTGATCGCCTTCGGGGCGGATCGCAAGACCTGGCTGATCGGGGTGGGGGGCGGGGTAGTGACGGACCTGGTAGGATTTGTAGCAGCGGTTTATATGCGGGGGGTGTCGTTTGGGTTCGTTCCCAGCTCCATCCTCGCGATGGTGGATGCTTCTATCGGGGGTAAGAATGGTATCGATGTAGGTGTGTATAAGAACCTGGTGGGAACGATCCGACAGCCGGAGTTTCTGCTGTTTGACTATAGTCTGCTGAAGTCCTTGCCTAAAGCGGAATGGGTGAATGGGTTTGCCGAGATCATCAAACATGCGGCAATAAAAGACGCCGCAATGTTCAAAGAGCTGGAAAAGAGCACGCTGCCCCGCTATCAGAAGGATAAGACGGCGCTTGCCCGGCTGATCCGGCGCAATGCCGCCATCAAGTCGGCGGTCGTCGAAAAAGATGAATTTGAGCAGGGAGACCGGCGGCTGTTGAATTTTGGGCATACGTTGGGGCATGCCATAGAGAACTTGTATGGGTTATCGCACGGGCATGCGGTCGCGATCGGGATGGTGGCGGCCTGTATGATCTCGGAGGAGTTCGCTGACTTTGAAGGTACGGAGCGGATCATCAGCGTGCTCAAGAAATATGGATTACCTACCCTGGCGGCATTCGATCCCAGGGAAGTGATGAATGTGCTCCGGATGGATAAGAAGCGGGTGAATGATTCGATGAACTATGTATTACTGAACAAGATTGGGCAGGGGGTGGTGCGAGTGATCCCGGTCGTGCAACTCGAGAAAATGTTACAATCGATTATAACAGCGCGTTGAACATGCAAATGACCATTCAGCCATCGGCCCTTACGGGCGCTATCATGGCGCCAGCTTCCAAGAGCTCGATGCAACGGGCCTGTGCGGCGTCGCTGCTTCGGGTGGGCGAGACGATCATCCGTCATCCGGGGCGTTCGAATGATGATAGGGCGGCATTAGGAGTGATCCGCGATCTGGGCGCGGAAGTGGCAGGTTTGGATGACGGTTCGCTTTGGGTGAGGAGCGGCGGTGTGACGGCCGTCGAAGGTATGGAAGTGAATTGCGGGGAGAGCGGGCTTGGGTTGAGGATGTTTGCGCCTATTATTGGCCTGAGCGGGCAGACGATCCGGGTTAGGGGGGAGGGAAGTCTGCTAAACCGGCCGATGGATTTCTTCGACAAAGTCTTTCCCCAGCTGGGCATCCGGGTGGTCTCCAATCAGGGCAAGTTGCCGCTGGAGATCCAGGGGCCTTTGAAGCCGAGGGATATCGGGATCGACGGATCGCTGTCTTCACAATTCTTAACGGGCTTGCTATTCGCTTATTCGGCTGCACGGGCGACAGATGTCTCGATCCGGGTACGCCGGTTAAAGAGCAAGCCATATATCGATCTGACGCTTTTCGTCATGAAACATTTCGGCTGGAGGGTGGAGAACCGCGATTATGAGGAATTTTATTTTGACGGGGAAAATTCGGGGGACGCGGGTAGTGATATCCTGGAGTATACGGTCGAAGGGGACTGGAGCGGCGGGGCTTTTCTGCTGGTCGCGGGAGCGGTGGCGGGGCCCGTCACGGTAAAGGGGCTGGATGGCTGGTCGACACAGGCGGATAAGGCCGTACTGCAGGCTTTATGCGATTGTGGTGCAGCGATAGAGACGGGCGAGGAGCAGATCAGGGTTGGGCCGGGCAGGTTGAAGGCATTCCAGTTCGATGCGACGGATTGTCCGGATCTGTTCCCGCCGCTGGTTGCGCTGGCGGCGCATTGCGAAGGCAGAACGGTGATCAGCGGCGTGAGCCGGTTGGCGCATAAGGAAAGTGACCGCGGGCTAACCTTACAGGAAGAATTCGGCAAGATGGGAATTGCCATCGACCTGGCGGGAGACGAGATGTCGGTCCGCGGCGGAGTGGTCAGGGGCGCCAGGGTGAATAGCCGGCATGATCACCGGATCGCGATGGCTTGTGCGGTAGCCGCGCTGCGGGCGGATTCGGAGTCGACCATCGAGGATGCACAGGCGATCGATAAGTCGTATCCTGACTTTTATCGCGACTTGCAACAATTAGGTGCAGAACTAAAATTATCTGGCGTATGAACTCCTTTGGCCGATTGTTCCGCGTAACCATTTTCGGTGAATCCCACGGGGAAAGCGTGGGTATCAATATCGATGGCTGTCCCGCCGGGCTCTCCTTATCTTTGGAGGATTTTCTACCAGATCTGGAGCGGAGAAAAGGTGGGATCCAGAAAGGGACGACGCCGAGGAAGGAGGACGATTTGCCGATCTTCAAGAGCGGGCTTTTTCAGGGTGTGAGCACCGGGGCGCCGATCACGATCCTGTTTGAAAATAACAATGCGCGGTCGGCGGATTATGAGAAACAGCGGGCTGTGCCAAGGCCGGGACATGCCGACTTCGTGGCGCATAGGAAATTTGGCGGCTTCGAGGATTATCGTGGCGGCGGCGCGTTTTCGGCGCGGCTGACGGTAGGTCTTGTCGCGGCGGGGGTGATCGCCAAGAAATTAATGGGGAATGGTATCCAGGTCAAGGCGGATATTTTGGAAGTAGGTGGCGAGACGGATGCGGAGAAGGGGCTTCAGAAGGCTATCGATGCGAAGGATTCGGTTGGCGGTATTGTGGAGTGCCGCGTAAGCGGGCTGCCGGTCGGGTTGGGCGAGCCGTTTTTCGATTCGGTGGAGTCGTTGCTGGCGCATGTGGCGCTGGCTATCCCGGCGGTAAGAGGAGTTGAGTTCGGGACAGGGTTTGCGGCGGCCAGGATGTTTGGCAGTCAGCATAACGATGCGATCGAGGATATGGCCGGGCGTACCCGGACCAATCATGCCGGCGGGGTTGTCGGCGGGCTGACGAACGGGAATGAATTGGTATACAGGATTGCGATCAAGCCGACATCGTCTACCCCTAAGGAGCAGCTTACGCTAAACTGGGAGACGGAGCAACTGGAGAAATTCACCGTCAAGGGACGGCACGATCTCTGCGTGGCGTTGCGGGCGCCGGTCATTTTGGAGGCCATGACGGCGATTGTGTTGACAGATCTGTTGATGCTGGAGCAGCGGATCCCGCGGGTATGGGCAGTAGATTGTCCTTAAATAATAGAAAAATAGCTGATTTGTACTCAGAAATGTTAATGTGTTGTATTATATTGAGGCGCATATGAGTTATCGAAAACGAAGCGTCCTTTCTTTTTTGCCTGTCGTATCGCTGATCATCCTGGTGGCTTGTCACGGAGGTAAAGGAAAAGAAGAGAAGGACGACGGGAAAACGCCGGCGCAGATGGACCAGCACGTGGGCGAGGATCTGAAAAGCGTTCTGCAATACGCGGAAGACCATGATGACAAGTTGAACGACTCGACCACACTTACCTACCGCGCGCTGGAGGACAGCCTCTACGGCAGCAATGGCTATGTTCCGATATGGAGCGATAAGGAACGTTGGAGACGGCAGGCTGATTCGCTTTTTACCTTTATTGATAGCAGCAAAGAATATGGGCTTTTTCCCGCCGACTATCATTATTATGCACTCCAGTTTATCCAGCGTATCCTGCTGGAAGATACGATGGCCAAAAAGAATGCGGCGATCTGGACCAGGGCTGACCTCCTGCTAACCGATGCCTTCTTCCACCTGGTCAAGGATATCCGGCAAGGGAGACTGGAGTATGACAGTGTAACGTTGCGAAAGGACTCGGTGTTACCGGACTCAGTTTTTAAGAGTTCGTTGGCCGCTGCGATCCAGACCAACAGCGTTTCGGCGACGCTGCACGAGCTGGAGCCCAAACATCCCGGGTATGATTCGGTGAAAGCCTATTTGCATGATTTCCTGGCGACGGCGCATTTTAGGAAACTGACCTGGCTGGACTATCCATATAAAGATTCGGCATCGTTCTATCAGGCGCTGACACATCGGCTTCAGGAATCGGGATATATCGATTCGGCGGCGACGTCGGTCGATACGGCCATGTTGCGCGCGGCCATCCGGCAATACCAGACGGTGAATAAATTAAAAGTTTCGGGCAAGGTGACACAGGATATGGTCACCATGATGGATAATTCCGACTGGGAAAAATTCAAGCGGATCGCTATCACGCTTGACCGGTATAAATTATTGCCGGATACTTTACCGCAGGTATATGTATGGGTGAACCTGCCGGCTTTTACGCTGGATGTGGAAGATTCCGGTTCGATAGCCCTTGAGTCGAAGGTGATCGTCGGGGCGCCAAAGACCAGGACGCCATTGCTGACCAGCGAGATCTCCAATTTTGTGACCTATCCGCAATGGAATGTGCCCAACAGCATCATTTTCCATGAGATGCTTCCGGCGATCAAGCGCGATGTTGCCTATCTGCAAAAGCAGAACCTGATTGTGGTCGATGATAATGATAGTGTCCGGGACCCTGGTACGATCAATTGGCGGCGGCTCAGCAAGAACAATTTCCCCTACCAGATCAAACAGCGGGAAGGAGATGATAATTCATTGGGGGTCATGAAGTTCAATTTTAAGAACAAATACGACGTTTATCTGCACGATACCAATGTGCGGTGGATGTTCGACAAAACGTTCCGGGCGTTGAGCCATGGTTGTGTACGGGTGAAGGAATGGCGTAAACTTTCGGATTTCCTTATCCGGAACGATACGATGAAATATCATCCGGATTCGTTGAAGGCCTGGATCTCCCGCCAGGAAAAACATACCGTATGGGGGTTTTCTAAAGTGCCCATCTTTATCCGGTATTTCACGGTAGAAGGAAAGAAGGGGAAGCTGCAGTTTTACGATGATATTTATGGGGAGGACAGGGCCTTAAGGGACCGGTACTTTGCGCAGAAGCCGATTTCTTGATATCTTGCGGGTGAATGCCGACGAAGATTCAACATGGACTGTTCGCTTGTTTTCTCCTGCCTGTTGCCGTGTTTGGGCAACACAACAAGCCAATCAAAGTTCAATTCGGCATCGCCAGCTATTATTCCGACAAATTTGAAGGCCGCAAGACCTTTACGGATGAGATCTTTTGCCAGGACAGCCTGACAGCTGCCAGCAATACCTTACCGATGCACACCTGGGTGCGGGTAACCAATCTCCACAATCATCAGACTGTTATCGTTCAGATCAATGACAAGATGCACCCTCTAAACCGGCGGCTGATCGATCTTAGCCGGGCGGCGGCGGAGAAGTTAGGTTTTGCGGGACAGGGACTGACGCGGGTGCGGGTCGATGTGCTGGGAAAGAAAAAAGCGTTATGACTATGGGTTCTCCTTTTTTCCGCCGAAAAGCCGCTTGAGGAAGCCTGGTTTTTTCTTTGGCGGCTGTTGTGCCGGCGCGTCGGACACGGTGATCTTTATGGATCCCTGGCTACTGGATTTCTCGGTGGTCGCTTCTTTCAACACTTTCTGTTCCTCGGGGGTTAATTTGGAATCCACGGGTACGGTCGGGGGACTGGTATCGAGATATTGGTTGGCTTTCCCGTTGCCTTCATTGGCACCTTCGGCTCCGGGCGGCGCGGTTTTTTCGATGAGGTTCTGGTAATCATACATCATCCCCTTTCGCATATCTTCCGGCTGGATGAATTTGGCTTGGCGGTCGATGCCGAGTGTTTTGTCGGCAAGGACCTTTGTGAAAAAATATTCCCAGATCGGGCGTGCCGCCTGGGCGCCATATCCGAGTCCGCCTTCAAGGTGGATAAATCGGTCGTCGCAGCCGATCCAGGCGCCGGCCATCAACTGCGGCGTATAGCCCATGAACCAGGCATCGGAGTTGTCGTTGGTGGTACCGGTCTTTCCGCCCATCTCCGAGAGCCCGAGGCGGTTGCGGAGGCCGGCCGCAGTACCGAAGTCAACGGGGCCCTGCATCATCCGGGCCATAGTATAGGCAGTGGCCTGGCTGATGACCTCTTTCCGTTCGGTGTCGAAGCGGTCGAGCACTGCGCCGTTCTTGTCTTCGATTCGGGAGATGTAATAGGGCCGGGTGCTGAAACCGCCGGAGGGGAACATCGTATATCCCCATAGCATTTCATACAGGGAAAGGTCGCAGGCGCCGAGGGCCATCGAAGGATAAGGGTCGATCTTCGTCGGGATGCCGATCTCTTTCATGTATTCGGAAAATCGTTTGGGTCCTACTTGCTTCATTATATAGGCGGCTACGCCATTGATCGACCAGGCGAGGCCGCTGGCCATCGTGGTGCTGCCGCCTTCGTGTTTGTCCGGGCGGGCGGGGACGAATCCAAAGCCGGGGAAATACTGCTGGCTGGTCTCACATTCCGTTTCAGGGGTGAAGTTAAAATCTTCGATGCCCAGGCTATAGAGGAAGGGCTTGATGGAACTACCGACCTGTCGTTTTGTATTGATGTTGACATGGTCGAATTTGTAGGTCTTAAAGTCGATGCCACCCACCCAGGCTTTGACGGCACCTGTGACGGGGTCCATGACCATGAAGGCCGTTTCGAGCATTTCCTGGCTGTATTTGATGGAGTCCAGCGGGGACATGACGGTATCTTTTTCCCGTTTGGAATTCCATGCAAAGACTTTCATGGCGACGGGTTTCAGGAAGGTCTTACGGATATCGGCGTCGCTCATACCGGCGTCCTCTTCATTGTTCCAGCGATCGCTATTGTGCATAGCGGCTTCGAGGACGTTGAGGTGGTCTTTCCAGATCAGGCCTTTCCGGAGATTGTATTGCGAGCTGAGGGCCTTTTGCAGAATGGGCAATTGTTTGGCTACCGCCTCGTCGGCGTAGATCTGCATCCGGGGATTGATGGTGGTATAGATCTTCAGACCGTCCTCATAAAGATTATAGGGTTCCCCGGTGGCAGGATTCTTATGATCCTTACACCATTTGCGCAGATCTTCGCGGAGGACGTCCCGGAAATAAGGGGCCAGACCGTTATTCTCATCTACTTTCTTATAGTTACTCAGGTCGATTGGGCGGGTCTTGTACCCGGCGCCGTCTTTTTCCGTGAGGTAGTTGTATTTGATCATCTGGCCGAGGACCGTATTGCGGCGCTCGATCGCCATTTTGGGGTTTTTCCGTGGGTTATAGATCGTATTTCCCTTTAGCATGCCGATCAGGACGGCGGCTTCGTCCACGGAAAGCCGGTCGGGTTCTTTTTGGAAGAAAGTCCGGGAGGCGTTGCGGATGCCGTAGACGTTGTCACCAAAGGGGACCTCATTCAGATACAGGGCAAGGATCTCCTGTTTGGTGAAATTGCGTTCCAGTTTGATGGCGATGATCCATTCCTTCAACTTTTCGATGAAGCGGAGCATGAAGTGCTTCGAGCCTTGTTCCAGCAGGTTCTTGGCGAGCTGCTGGGTAATGGTGCTACCGCCGCCGTCCTTGCCGAGTTTGACCACAGCCCGCATGACGGAGAAACCATCGATCCCGGAGTGCTCATAGAAGCGTGCATCTTCTGTAGCAACGAGCGCGTTGACGACATTGGGGGAGATATCCTTGAATTCGACATTGCTGCGATTGCCTTTGTCCTTATAATATTTGCCCATCGGGGTCCCATCCTCGGCAAATACTTCGGATGCCAGGGTGATGGAAGGGTTTTCCAGTTCCTTTAAGGAAGGGAGGGACCCGAAGACGCCCAGGTTGATAAGGACCAGGAAAAGGAGAAAGGCACCCAGGGCGTAGAAAAAAACCTTCCAAAAGATAGGGACCAGCTTCGATGACATATAAGTTAATCTTACAATTATTGCTATCCGGTAAACGTAAAAATAGGGTTAAGGTTCCTAAAAGCCGTGTTAATTCAAATTTCGTGCTGGGTTTGAAGGGGGTGCGGGATCGCCGGGTTTTGGGGGTTAAAATTTCCCGGGGTAGGCAGCGGACAAGAATTGGCGGTAGGCGTTCAAATCTTTATTATTCAGCAGGAGTTGAAGGTTGGCGCCGGAGATGATCAGGAAGCTGTATTTATCGGCGGGGAGCCAGGGTACGATCTGACGCGGGGCGAGGGCCCTTGCGTTTGTCAGGTAGGTCAGGGCATCCTTGTCCGTGGGGAAGCTGCCGATCACCAGGACCTTAACGGAGTCATTTAGCGAAGCATTTTCGGCGGTCAGTTGCTGGCTGTAGAAGTTCTCCTGGTTATAACCGGAAAAGGCGTTTCTGGCCTCAGAAACGTACACGGGGTCCACTTTGTTCATGACAATAACTACGGAATGCGGGGCGTCGGGGTTGAGGGCAAATGCCGAGTTCATGGTCCGCAGTTTTGCGGCCAGTTTTGCGGTATCGGATTTGAGCTGGTTGACGGCGTTTTGGATCGAGTCGGCCTTTTCCTTTAGTCGGGCGACTTGCTGGGTGTCGGCGACGTTCTTCACCATAACGGCCTGAATCGAATCCTGTTGTTTACGCAGCCTGTCCAGTTCCTTTGCGTCCATGGTGATCCCTTTCAGATTGTTCGCATTGACCTGCAGCTTATCGCCGGGAGCGACGATTGGTTTGGCCGTCGATGTATCCCTGGCCAGCGCCAGTTCCCGGGCCTTTGCCTTGGCCCAGGACGAGGTATCGTCCTTCTTCAGCATATTGGAATCGTTGCGAGTCATCCCTGGCCGGTTATTCTGCGTTCGGGCAGCGGCGGGGAAATTGCTAACGGCGGTGGTATCGTCATCGGTAGCCTTTTTGATCTGAAGCCGGGTCAGGTAGTCTTCGATCTGGCGGCGGCGGTTAAGGACATCCAGCATGGTGCCGGCCTTGTCCGATATCGGCGTATGGGGAAATTTGTTGATGATGCTTTGCAGGACTGCTTTTGCCTGCGGGTCCTGGTTGCTCCGAATGAAATAGACCGATTCGATATAGAGCAACTGTGGTGTCCAGTACTTGTCGCCATAGAGGCTGTCGGCGAGCCTTTTTTGTGCGATAGCTTCATCGAAGCGGCCTTCGATAAACGATTCGTAAATCTTTTCGTACTGGTGGGTAGCGTTTACTTTCAGGCTGTTTTCCGCTTCGGCGACGGAATCGGGGTTGATCGCTTTTGCGGTAAACGCGCCTTTCGGGAACTTTTGCTTTAGCCCTTCCAGCATTCGGTCGGCGTTGGCCTGATCCCCGAGTTTGGTATAGCAGTAATACAGATTGAGAAGGGTCTGCTCTTGTTGCTGGGTGGCGGGGAATTTTGTCAGCAGGGAATCATAGGAGTTGATGGCGTAAGGGTAATCCTGGATGCCTTCCTGATAGGTCTTGCCCAACAGGAATAGGGCGTTCTCGATGGAGTCATTTGATTTTTTCATTTTCTCCGGGGTCAGGGGGAGGCCGGCCAGCAAGGACTTGTAGTCGATCCCGGTCCTGCCGTTGTTGCGGGAGGCGCTATCCCCGCCGAAGCCGGCATTATTGCGGGTGTTGGCAGCTATGCTGGTTTTCATGAGGGAAGATACTTCCCAATTATCGACGTTTTGCCGGTTGCCCCAGCGGCTCTTAAAGTCGGTGTAGCCTTTTGCTTTCAGGTTGGGGTTATTGAAGTACCAGTCGGCTGCGTTGCCACCGGAATTCGAGCTGAACATGTCGGTGATATTCTTGTTGAGGGCATTGATGGAAGCGAGGCTGCCATCGTCATCGCTTTCGTCGCGGAGCCCTTGCAGGCGGCGGAGTGTCCGGGCCATCTTTTTCAGGTAGACATCCCGTGGGACCGGAGGCATCGCAGCAATGCGCTGTAGACTGTCCTGGCGGTCCATGACCTGGAGTTGGGCAACGAGAGTGTTCAGGGCGGCTTTGCGGTCTATGAGCCAGCTGATATCGCCCTGGTTGGCGAGCTCGATCATGTTGACGCTGTCGTAGAGGCTTTTGGCGGCGCGGTAGTTTTTATCCTCAAACGTTAGGTTGGCCAGCTGAAGGAAGGCTTTGGTACGCTGGGTCCCGTTAGGTGGGGAGTTCCTGACGCAAAGGTTGAGGAAGGAGATGGCGCCGGGCCGATTTTTGCGCTCCAATTCCATTTGTGCGGCGGTATAATAGATGATATCGCGGTAGGCTTCGAAACGATCCTTGCGGGCCATCTTGGCGAGTACCGCAATATTCCGGTCGATATAGTCGACGCCGCCTTCTTTGTTCTGGCGGATCGCGTTCAGACGGGCGTAGATATCGAGGACAGGATCGTAAGTATGTTTGATCACCCGTTCATAGAAGGTCTTTGCTTCATAGGAATGGTCGGTCCGCTCATAGCACTGGGCAATGAGGTATTCCCAGCGGGCGGATTCTTCGCGGGTTCCAGCGGCCGGCAAGGCCTGGATGAGAAAAAAGGCGGTGCTGTCGAGAACGCCCTGCTGATAGTAGTAAAGCGCCCTTACTTCTGCCAGGGAAGGCCGGAGCCGGGCGGGGAATTGCGGATCATGGTCCAGGACTTCCATGAGCGCGGCGGCATTGGTATACTGGTGTTTGGCGAGGAATGTACGGACTTTCCAGATCAGGGCGTCGTTCCGGCTTGGTGCCGGGAGATCGAAAGCTTTTTCGAGGGTCTTCTGTTTCTCAGGGGTAGAGACCTTGTCGGCGTTGCCACCCTGGTCTTTGTTGTAGTTACTGCCGATGGGGATGAAGTAGCCGTCTTCTTCCTTGGGGGCGAAGGCCCAGTTGATGAATTGAAAGGTGATATAGGCCGAGTCGTAATATTTCTTGTAGTAATAAGATTCGCCCATCAGCAGGTAAAGGTTGTCGATCCAGTCGTTGCGGGTGTCGTGGATGAGGATGCCCATCGTACATTTGTAGACCACGGAATCAAGCTCTTTTCGCTGCGCGGCGGTTCCTTCGGGGGTGAAATTATAGAATGGCAGCAGTTTGGTGTAGTCTTCTCTGAACTGGGCTTTTGCTTTGGCGAGAACGAGCTTTATCTTTTCGTTTGCGTTGTAGTAGTAATTATAGTGGGTGATGTTGTTCTGGACGAAATGGCGGAACTTTTTGAATTTCTTTCCGTTATTGGAGGTCTCGGAGGCGAGGATACGGTTTTCCCATTTCGGTGGTTTCTTCAGGTCATAATCAACGCCTAGCTGCCCGGAGGCCGTCCGGATCAGCAACAGAAATACCACCGATAGCAGGATTTTACTAAACGTCACATTGTCCTTTTGAAAGCTGCAAACTTACTGGCTAATAACTCGTTTTTAAGTGATTTATTTTATTATCTTTATCTTGAGATAGAATAATAATCCAATATGGCCAAATTCGATGCCAATTCAACCTTGAAACGCCTTCAGAACCGGTACCGGCTGGTGGTCATGAATGACGACACCTATGAAGAAGTGGTGACCTTCAAATTGTCCCGCCTGAGTGTCTACAAGCTTCTCTGCACGATTTTTGTATTGTTGACCGGGTTGACGGTGGCGTTGATCGTTTTTACGCCATTGAAGCTTTATATTCCGGGTTATGGGGATGTGAACAATACCCGGGATCTTCGTGAACTAAAAATACGTACTGATTCGTTAGAGCAGGAAGTCCGGTATCGGGACCAATACCTGGAGGGTATCCGGGGTGTTTTGCAGGGGAATACGACGGTGAAGCTGGATACCACGACCTTGAAGATACCGAAGCCGGAGAAGATCAGTGATTGAAAACCTAAAATCTGATACTTATTATGTTTAACGGAAAAACCAAATCAGACATGCCCGGAGAGGACTCTGTCGGCACGAGCACCAGCCTGATCGGCTCGGGCACCACCATGAAAGGCGATATTACGAGCAATGGCGACCTGCGGATCGACGGGACGTTGGTCGGTAATATCCATTGTTCGGCAAAGGTTGTGATCGGCGCGGGTGGTGTGGTGCAGGGGGATATCAATGGCCAGCAGGCGGATATCATGGGAAAAGTCACCGGCACGATCAAAGTGAAGGACTTGCTGCAGCTGAAAGGCGGCAGTCATTTGAACGGGAACATCCAGGCTGCGAAACTGCAGATCGAGCCGTCGGCTAATTTCAACGGTGAGTGTCACATGACGGCGGCAGTTGAGCACAGTTCTAATGGGAAGTCAATCCCGGAAATAAAGCGGGAGATCAAACATGCCGAAGTCGCGGCCGGCTGATCAGAACAATCATAAACGATTTGATGGAGGTGGCGCCGACGGTCGCCGCCAGTTAATGCGTTACGCGGGGCTATCCGGTCAAGTGGCGGCCTCGGTAGGTCTTGCCGTGTGGCTTGGGGTAAAGGCAGACAAGTGGCTGAAAGATTCTTTTCCCATTTTTTCATTGGGTGTACCTTTACTGGTAATTGTGCTTGTGCTCGTGCAGCTCATAAAAGCCAATTCAGGGAAAAAAAATGAAAAATAGAGTGTACAGCAGGGCGTTTTTGCCGATCCTGGCCGTCTATTTAGTCTCTTCTGGTTTGATCCTTCTCGGGGCTTCGTTATTGCGGGAATGGAAAATAGACAGCGGGGTGCTGCTTGTTGGAAATGATTTGTTCTTCGGGTTGACCGCAGTTTCTTATCTATTGCATATCAAATCCTTACGAAGCCCGAATGCTCATGTCTTCGTGCGGATGATCTATAGCAGCCTGATCATCAAGATGATAGTCTGTATGTTGGCGGCGTTAGTATATGGCTTGCTGGCGAAGTCGGTGAATAAAAATGCCATCCTAGGATGCTTTATATTATATGTCATTTATACCTTCCTGGAAGTCAGAGCTTTAATGAAATTCATTAAGAAGTCGCCCAATAATGCCTAAGAAAGAAGCGCCGCTGGACTATTTGCGTCGCTGGATCCCGGGCCCGGCGGCCAAGCAAATCTTGCATTATCTCAATCATTATCAGGTACATTTGACGATCACCCGGGGGAGGAAGAGTGTGTTGGGGGACTACCGGCATGCGACGACCTCGGCCAATCACCGGATCAGTGTCAATGGCAACCTGAATTCCTATTCCTTTCTGATCACCTTGATCCATGAGTTGGCACATCTGGTGACGTTCACGGAGTTTGGGAGTCGGGTCCAATCGCATGGGCGGGAGTGGAAGCGGATCTACCGGAAGATATTGGAGGAGTTCCTTCCGTTATCGGTCTTTCCGGCGGATGTGCTGGCGGCATTAAAAAAGAACCTGCACGACTTGCCGGCCAGCAGCTGTGCTGACGAGCACCTGATGCGGGTGCTGCGGCGATATGACGGTGACAAGGAAGGGCTATTGCTTGTGGAGCAGATCCCTGAGGGTAGTTGTTTTAGACTGGAGGATGAGCGCGTCTTCCGAAAGGGGAAAAAATTAAGAAAAAGATATCAATGTGTCGAAGTAGCCACGGGAAAGTTGTATCTTTTCAGTCCGATCTATGAGATAAAACCTGCATCCTAAACTGGGGCCCGGTCCCTTCGGTTCAGCCCGTTTTTAATTCTTTCCCTTTCGTTTTTAATTTTCCTTTGGCCGGCGTGCCGGATATTTCTTCAGCTCAGCAGGGCGATAACGCCGTATAAAACGGCTATCGTAACGATGATAATGCCGATGAATGGTCGATCCGCGTTCTTCATAATATCGAATGTTTTTTTGGGGATGTTCTATTTAGTAAACGAAGAAGGCGCAGTAAATAGTATACTCCTTTTTTACAATTCTGAATAGGGCACTGCGTGCAGGAAAATGTCGTCGATATGGGACACGTTGTGCTGATATTGCGGTGAAGAGGACAGACTCTTCCAGGTCGGGTCGGCGCCGAATGCCTTCCAATGGTCATCGCGGGCAGCCATATTCTCAAAACTGGTCATATACATCAGGTTGGGCATGTGGGCTCCGGATAGGACGGATGCGTAGAAGACGGCGTGAAAGCCAAGCTTATCGAACAGGGTGATCTCGCCGCCCTGGTTAAACATCTGTACTTTATTGGCAAAGTAGCCATCGCCCGGACCTTCGTAGCTGCGAAGCTCGTAGATGCGGTCGGGGCTATAGGGCTGGCCGGCCCAGGGCGCGGCGTGATGCGGCATATCCGGGAAAGCCTTGAGCAGGATGGTTTCCATACGAATGTATGCGGGATTGTCGTAGGGAGCATCACAAAAGGAAAGCCCCGCAGCGTGGTATGATTCATCCGCGGACAGCCTGGCGAGAACGTCGGTATATTCGTCCAGGTTCTTCAGGGGAATAAATACGTAGAGATGTCGGACAGCGGCCGTGTCGTTATCCACCCCCTTGAAGACCCCGATCCCGGTAATATTTTGACGATGCAGGGCGGGCAGGAACGCCTGTTGCAGAAAGCTGTCCGCCCGGGCTTCCTGTTGGGCTGTCTTCAGCAGGTAGATGCGAATAGCGTAAAATTCCGGTTTGTTTGGCGCGGGGGCAGCGTGGACTGCCATAAAACTGACGACAAACAGGAGACAGTTAGATAACTTTTTCATAATTAGATTGTTGAATATGAAGAACTGCGGGGGTATTGTCGGAGTAAATGTAAACCGTAAAATCGTTTTAACAAAAACTTGAAGCAATCGTTGGGTTGAATAGCGGAATTAGACCTATCTTGGCGCACTCCTGAAAGAACTATGCGTTACGTATTTTACAGTTTTGTACTGCTGTTGGGATTGGTCATGAATGGGAATGCGCAGCAATTCCTCACAGGGAAGGTTTATGTGAATGGAAGTTCCGACACGTTGATTTCCGTTAGTATCCACAATATTACCACCCAGCGATACGATCTTTCGGATGAGGATGGCAGCTTCCGGATCCAGGCCACGCCGGGGGATCATATCGCCTTTTCCTCCGTCGGTCATAAGACGGATACGGTGACGGTCACCGCTTCGGACCTCACGGCTTCCTACCCGGTCTACCTGGAGATCAAGCCACAGACCCTGACAGCGGTTCGGGTGGGAGAGTTCAGTAATTATCAGCTGGATTCCATGGATCGGCGGAAGGAGTATTCCTGGGTCTATGACCACGGGAACGAGCGGCGATTCGAGCAGGACCGGAAGGAGGATGGAGTGGGGGTAAGCATGAATATTTTCCGGAACACCTCGACGGCGGCCAAGCAGCGTGAGCGGCTGGAGAAAAGGTTGCTGCGCGAAGAGCAAGACTATTTTGTCGATTTCCGTTACAATAAGGACTATGTGGCCAAGATCACCCACTTCCAGGGGGATTCGTTGAAGGCCTTTATGAAGAAATACCGTCCTTCCTACGACTATTGCCGCAAGGCCGCTGCGGTCGATATCCTTGTCTACATCAATGACTGCTACAAGCAGTATGTGAAGCCGGCAGAATAATTCCTATTTTCGTTGAAACTGAGGGATCATTATGGAGGAACTCCGTAGCAGGAACTGGTTTGGGAAAAAGGATAAGATGGGTTTTATCTATCGCAGCTGGATGAAGAACCAGGGTTTTCCTGAAGATTTGTTTGATGGCCGCCCGGTGATCGGGATCTGCAATACCTGGTCGGAATTGACGCCCTGCAATGCGCATTTGAGGGAGATCGCGGAGAAGGTCAAGCGGGGCGTATACGAGGCCGGCGGGTTCCCGCTGGAATTCCCGATCATGTCGCTAGGGGAGACGCTGCTCAAGCCGACGGCGATGTTATTCCGCAATCTGGCCAGTATGGATGCCGAAGAGTCGATCCGTGGGAACCCCCTGGATGGGGTGGTTTTGCTGACGGGATGTGACAAGACCACTCCTTCTACGGTGATGGGTGCTGCCAGTGTCGATCTGCCTACGCTGGTCGTGCCCGGGGGGCCGATGCTGAACGGCAAGTTTCAGGGTCATGATATTGGATCTGGTACGCACGTTTGGAAATTCGATGAAGACCGAAAGACGGGCCGGATGAGCGATGCCGATTACCTGTTGGCGGAGAGCTGTATGTCGCGCAGTCCCGGGCATTGCATGACGATGGGGACGGCGAGCACCATGGCTTGTATGGTGGAATCGCTTGGGCTGACATTGCCAGGGGCGGCGGCGATCCCGGCGGTGGATTCGCGGAAAAAAGCGCTGGCGCAGCTGTCGGGCCGGCGGATTGTGGAGATGGTAAAAGAGGGTCTCCGGCTGTCAAAGATCCTGACGCGCGCAGCGTTCGAGAATGCGATCAAGGTGAATGCCGCGGTGGGGGGAAGTACCAATTTTATCATTCACCTGACGGCAATTGCGGGCCGGATCGGCGTCCCGCTGGAGCTGGATGATTTTGACCGGCTGGGGAGCGGGATCCCTTTGCTGGTGAATCTTATGCCTTCGGGCAAATTCCTCATGGAAGACTTCTATTATGCGGGGGGCTTGCCGGTAGTTCTGCATGAGCTGCGGGACCGGATCGACCTGGATGTGATCACGGTCAACGGCCGCACGCACCGGGAAAATATTGCCGGCCGGGAGACCTGTTATAACCGGGAGGTCATTGCGACTTTTGAGGAGCCGCTGTTGTCTCACTCCGGGATTGCGGTGGTCAGGGGCAATCTGGCTTTGAACGGCGCCGTCATTAAGCCATCCGCTGCTACCCCCGCGCTGATGCAGCACCGTGGCAGGGCGGTGGTATTCGAGAATATCGAAGATTATCATGCAAGGGTGGATGATCCCGGGCTGGATATCGACGAGACCTGTGTAATGGTCTTGAAGAATGTCGGGCCGGTTGGATATCCGGGGATGCCGGAGGTCGGGAATATGAGCTTGCCCAAAAAGCTGCTGGAAAAAGGGGTGACCGATATGGTAAGGATATCGGATGGAAGAATGAGTGGTACCGCGTATGGCACGGTCGTGCTCCATGTGTCGCCCGAATCGGCGGTAGGCGGGACGCTGGCGTTGGTCCGGGAGGGGGATTGGATCGAACTGGATGTCGAGGGCAGGCGGCTGCACCTGGAGGTGTCGGAAGAGGAGCTGGAGCGCAGGCGGGCCACCTGGATGCCGGCGGCTGCGGTTGCTGATCGGGGTTATGTCCAGCTCTATATCCGTCATGTGCAGCAGGCTGACAAGGGGGCCGACCTGGATTTCCTTGTCGGCGGGTCGGGGTCGGAAGTGAGCAGGGACTCGCACTGAAGATCGGAACTATATGCACCTATTTATCGTTTTTGCGGCCATTCTGTCGCTCGTGCTGATGATCACGTGGGGGAAGATCAACGCTTTTCTCGCTTTCCTGGTTGTGTCTGTTGCCACGGGGCTGCTGTTGGGTATCCCGTTCGAAAATATTGCCGGGGCGGTTTATAAAGGCATGGGGGACACGCTGGGGCAGCTGGCCATCGTTATCGTGCTGGGCGCCATGCTAGGTAAGATAGTGGCCGAGAGCGGCGCCGCCCAGCGGATCGCCACGTTCATGATGAATGCCTTCGGGCAGAAGTATATCCAGTGGGCGTTGATGGTCACGGGGTTTATCATCGGCATCCCGTTGTTTTACAATGTGGGGTTTGTGCTGATGGTACCGCTGATCTTTTCGGTCGCTTACAGGTACAAGCTGCCGGTGGTATATATCGGATTGCCGATGCTGGCATCGTTATCGGTCACGCATGGGTTTCTGCCGCCGCATCCGGCGCCGGCCGCGCTGGTCGGGCTGTTCCACGCCAATATGGGGAAGACCTTGCTTTATGGGATGACCCTGGCGATACCCGCCGTGATCCTGGCGGGGTTGGTCTATTCGCGGACGTTGAAGGGGATCGCCGCTTCACCGCTCGAGGGGCTTGTCGCGGCTGAAAAGCCGGAGGACCAGCTGCCGGGGATCGGGAAAAGCCTGCTGTCGGCGTTGCTGCCGGTGATCTTGCTGATGGGCACGACCGTTCTGGGGCTGGTGGTACATCCTGATGCAGCCGGACAGCATCTTTTGTCGTTCATCAACGATCCTTCGATCATCCTGCTGGCGGCGGTCGCGTTTGCCACCTGGTCGCTCGGGATGCGAAGCGGGATGAAGATGAAAAGGATCATGAAGATCTATGAGGAGGCGGTCAAGGATATTGCGATGATCTTGCTGATCGTAGGAGGATCGGGCGCCTTGAAAGAGGTGTTCTCGGTCAGCGGGGTGAGCAGCGAGATTGCCGGTCATCTACAGACCTGGCCGATCCATCCGCTGGTATTAGGGTGGTTGATGGCGGCCATCATCCGGGTATGTCTTGGTTCGGCGACGGTGGCCGGGTTGACGGCTGCGGGTCTGATCCTGCCGCTGATCGTGAGGATGCATGTCGATCCCAACCTGATGGTGTTGTCGGTCGGTGCGGGCAGTCTCTTCTTTTCCCATGTCAATGACAGCGGATTCTGGATGTTCAAGGAATACTTCAATTTGTCGATCAAAGACACGATTCGGTCCTGGTCGGTGATGGAGACGATCGTTTCGGTGGTGGGGCTGGTCGGGGTGCTGGTATTGAACCTGGTGGTGGGTGGGTAGGGGGTGCGCCCGGGCAAAATAAATTTTGGCCGTTGGGTTTTCGCCGCTAATTTTGGTGCATGATAACAAACAGGCACCATCAGCACCGCTTTCATATCTTACCGAAGGGGTAAGCCGGTGATGTAGTGTCCAGCTATACGACATTCAAAGGGCTTACCAAACGGTAAGCCCTTTCTAATTTAGGCAATATGAGCAAACTAAAGATCGCTATTCAGAAGTCGGGCCGCCTGTATGATGATTCCGTCAAGCTACTGAAAGACTGTGGGATTGGGCTGAAAAACGGGGTCAACAGGCTGAAAACCGAGTGCGACAATTTTCCGATGGAGATCTATTTTCTTCGGGATGATGATATCCCGCAATATGTGGAAGACGCGGTGGCCGATATCGGGATCGTCGGGGAGAATGTCGTCTATGAGAAGAATAAGAAGGTGGACCTGGTCGAGCGGCTTGGCTTTGGGAAATGCCGGCTATCGGTGGCGGTCGGCCGGAGCGAGCCTTATGGGGGAGTGGATTGGCTTGCGGGCAGGCGGATCGCGACGACCTATCCCTTATTGGTGCGGCAGTTCCTCGACCGGCACCAGGTAAGCGCCGAGATCCATGAGATCAGCGGCTCTGTGGAGATCGCGCCCGGCATCGGGTTGGCCGATGCGATTGTGGACCTGGTCAGCAGCGGCAGCACTTTATTCATGAACGGATTGAAGGAAGTGGAGACGGTTTTGCAGTCGCAGGCGGTGCTCATTCGTCATGAGCGGCTGGGGAATGAGCAGCAAGTTTTGCTGGAGCGGTTCTTGTTCCGTATCCGTGCCGTCAGCAAGGCGCGCAACAACAAATATATATTGCTCAATGCGCCGAATGAAAACCTGCCGGAGATTATCCGGTTGTTACCCGGCATGAAAAGCCCCACGGTATTGCCGCTGGCTGAAGCTGGTTGGAGCAGCGTTCACAGTGTACTGAGCGAAAACGACTTCTGGGATATCATTGAAAAATTGCGGGCGGCTGGCGCAGAGGGTATCCTCGTCGTGCCGATCGAAAAAATGATCATATGAAAATGATCGTTACTGATATCAGCCAGGGTGATGTCCGGCCTTCCGGGGGATGGGGGTTGTCGCGGCCGGCGATTGACCTGCGTGCCCTGGAGCAAGCTGTCGCTGGTATCCTGGAGGAAGTACGGCGGGATGGGGATGTGGCCGTGAGAAAATATTCTTTGCTTTTTGATAAGACGGCGCCCGATCCGGTGGAGTTGAGTTTACCGGAGATCGAAGCGGGGGCGGCTGGCGTGGATGAGGCGTTGCAGGCGGCCATCCGGCAGGCGGCGGCTAATATCCGTGCGTTCCACTTGCGGCAGTCTTCGCCCGAGGCGGTCGTGGAGACGATGCCGGGAGTGCGTTGCTGGCGCCGGTCAGTGGCGATTGAAAAGGTGGGACTGTATATTCCCGGTGGCACGGCGCCGCTCTTTTCCACCCTGTTGATGCTGGCGATCCCGGCGACGATAGCCGGCTGCCGCGAGATCATCCTGTGTTCTCCCCCCGATGCCACGGGCGGTTTGCATCCGGCTATCCTGTATGCGGCAAAGTGGGTAGGGGTGACGCGGATCTTCCGGGTTGGCGGGGTGCAGGCGATAGCAGCGATGGCATTTGGAACGGCCGCGATCCCCCGGGTCGACAAGATCTTTGGACCAGGCAATCAGTATGTCACTTGTGCCAAACAGCTGGTACAACGCGAAGGCGTGGCGATCGATATGCCCGCGGGGCCGAGCGAGGTGGCGGTTTATGCGGACGAGACGGCTCGCCCGGCTTTCGTGGCCGCTGACCTGTTGTCGCAGGCGGAGCATGGAGGGGACAGTCACGTGCTGCTGGTGAGCACATCGGCCGTTCTGGTGGACCGGGTGTTGGAGGAGGTCGGGCGGCAGGTGAAGGGATTGCCGCGGGCGGAGATTGCCCTTCGGGCGCTCGCGGGAAGCCGGGCCTTTATTGTACGGGATGATGTGCAGGCGATGGCCCTCCTGAATGAATATGCGCCGGAGCACCTGATCCTGGCCTGCGGGGAACCGGAGCGTCTTGCCGGCGCAGTCATCAATGCGGGGTCCGTTTTTCTGGGACATTATTCACCGGAAAGTGTGGGTGACTACGCCAGCGGCACCAACCATGTGTTGCCTACGAACGGCCATGCGCGGGCGTATAGTGGGGTTAGTGTGGACAGTTTTGTCAAGAAAATCACTTTTCAGGAGTTGACACGGTCAGGGCTGGTGGGGATTGGCTCGACTGTTATGCGGATGGCGGAGGCGGAGGGGCTTGACGCGCATGCGCGGGCCGTGGGTGTGCGGTTGGAGGGCCCTATATGATTTTATACGTATGATTCAAAATTATGCGCATGTTTGATCTTAATCAGCTTTTACGGGAAAATATCCGGCAGTTGGTGCCATATTCGTCGGCGCGGGATGAATTCAAGGGAGAGGCCCAGGTATTTCTTGACGCCAATGAGAATAGTCTCGGGTCGCCGCTGACCAGGTGGTACAACCGGTATCCGGACCCGCATCAATGGAAGGTGAAAGAGGCGCTTGGAAAGATAAAGGGGGTCGGGCCGCAACATATCTTCCTGGGCAATGGGAGTGATGAGTGCATCGACCTGTTGTACCGGGCGTTTTGTGTTCCGGGCAAGGATAATGTAATCATTAATCCACCGACCTATGGGATGTATGAGGTAAGTGCGCAGATCAACGACGTCGAAGTGCGACGGGCATTGTTGCTGGATGATTTCCAGCTGGACCTGGTGCATCTGGAGCGACTGGCGGATGAGCGGACGAAGCTCATCTGGATTTGTTCGCCGAATAATCCAACGGCCAATTCCATGAACCGCCAGGACATCGAGATCATCCTGAATAATTTTTCCGGTCTGGTGGTCATCGACGAGGCCTATATCAATTTCTCCCGGCACCGGTCCTTTATCCAGGAGCTGACAGAATATCCCAACGTCGTGGTGCTGCAAACGATGAGCAAGGCCTGGGGTTTGGCGGGTCTGCGGCTGGGGATGGCCTTTGCAAGTGAGGCCATCATCAATGTTTATAATAAAGTAAAACCGCCCTACAATGTCAATCAGGCCACGCAGGAACTGGCGTTGAAGGCGCTGGAGGAGGTCGAACAGGTCAATGAGATGATCCGCACACTGGTGGTATCGAGGGAGCGCCTGGCGAGGGAACTGAGTGATTTATCCTTCGTGTTGACCGTTTATCCCAGTGATGCCAATTTCCTGTTGATCAAGACGGCTGATGCCCGCCGGTTGTATGAGCATCTTTTGCAGGACGGGATCGTTGTCCGCGACCGGAGTAAGGTGGAATTATGCGGAGGCTGTCTGCGGATCACTGTCGGGACGGAGCGGGAAAATGCGGAACTCATCGCGGTCATGCGGAGGTACGAGGCGGATGCCTAAGATAAAAATTAGTGTAGCGGGGTGGCGGGACGCGCGAGGCCGTGTGAACGGATTTAGTTATTTAGAGTAAATTACGGGCCGTTAAAATCTACATTACCATGAATCATACGATCTACCAATCGAAAAGAGTTTCCCGGCAGCTGGTTTTTTTGCTGATGGCGTTTAGTCTGGCCGCCATTATATCGTGCGGCGGCAAAGGACCGGAATTCGATCTCAAGCCCACCGATGTGGCATTGACGATGTCCGACTCGCTAAAGCTGCCGGCGGGGTTCAGCGCAACGACCCTGGTGGAAGGGTACAGCGGGTCCCGTCATATTGCCGTCGCTCCCAATGGGGCTGTCTTTGTTAAGCTGGCCAGTTTGTACAACGGGAATGGTATTTATCGGTTATTGGATACTAACGGGGACGGGAAGGCCGATACGGCATTCGGATTTGGAGACTATACCGGAACGGGGATTGCTATCCGGGATGGTTATCTGTACGCTTCTTCGGATACCTGCGTTTATCGGTATAAGCTGGACAAAGATTTTAGTGTGATCGATCCGAAGCATCCGGAGAAGATCGTTACGGGTCTGCTCTCACGGGGCGAGCATGAGGCCAAGGCGATCACCCTTGACTATTCCGGCAATCTGTATGTCAATATCGGGGCGTATTCCAATGCGTGTCAACTGGTAGACCGGACGAAAGGTTCGCCGGGCCAGCAGCCTTGTCCGATCCTGGACTCGGCGGGGGGCATCTGGCAGTTCAAGGCTGACGTGCCGAACCAGACTTACGGGGATGACCACCGGTATGCGACGGGGCTTCGGAATGTCGTAGGTTTGGACTGGAACCAGCAGACCAATTCCCTCTTCGTGATGCAGCATGGCCGGGATCAGCTGTCGTATCTGTTCCCGCAATACTGGGACAGCGTATCGAGCGCGGAATTGCCGGCAGAATGTATGTATGAGCTTCAAAAGGGGTCGAATTGCGGCTGGCCTTATATTTTCTATGATCAGTTCCGGCGTGAAAAAGTGCTGGCGCCCGAATTTGGCGGGGATGGAAAGAAGGCGGCTGGCCAGGATGCCCAGTTCCCGGTTGCGGCATTCCCGGGGCATCTGGCGCCGAATGGATTGTTGTTTTATACGGGCAGCCAGTTCCCGGCCAGATACAAGAACGGGGCATTTATCGCTTTTCACGGCTCCTGGAACCGGGCGCCGATGCCACAGGCGGGTTTCTATCTTGTCTTTGTTCCATTCGAAAATGGCAAGCCGACGGGTAAATGGGAAGTCTTTGCGGACAATTTCTCCGGCGGACCGGAAAACACAGCGAAAGCAAATGCAAACCATCGGCCCTGTGGGCTGGCTCAAGGACCGGATGGGTCGATATATGTGACGGATGATACGGGGAGAGGGTATATTTGGAAGATCGCGTATAAGAGCTAAAACCGGGCGGAACCCGGTTCGCATTTTTCGACCGAAGGGAGAAAAGTGCAGACTTTAACGGTATTGAGACAAAAAATTAAATTGTGGAACAATTTTTTGTCAAAATTCAATATGAAAAGAATCTTGTTTATAGACAGGGACGGCACGTTGATCGGGGAGGCGCCGCCCAGCTACCAGATCGACAGTTTTGATAAACTCGAGTTCTATCCCGGGATGTTCGAGTATATGGGAAGGATCGCGCGCGAAATGGACTATGAACTGCTGATGGTAACGAATCAGGATGGGTTGGGGACAGCGGCGTTCCCGGAAGATACGTTCTGGCCGGTACAGAATTTCGTGCTGCAAAGCCTGGCGGGCGAGGGCATCCGATTCAGCGGGATCTATATCGACCGGAGCTTTCCGGAGGAGAAGCTGCCGACACGCAAGCCGGGGACGGGCATGCTGACGAAGTATATCGGGAGCGAGGAGTACGATCTGCACAATTCTTTCGTGATCGGCGACCGGATCACGGATGTACAGTTGGCGAAGAACCTGGGATGTAAAGCAATCTGGCTAAACAATGATCCCGCGTTGGGCGGGGGGGAGATCAGTGATTCCCTTCGGGACCTGGAAGGCGCGGTCGCCCTGGAGACGCCGAATTGGGGCCGCATTTATGAATTTCTCAAGCTCGGGTTGCGGCGGGTGGTTCATGAGCGTAATACCAACGAGACGCAGATCCGAATTGAATTAAATGTTGATGGGTCGGGGAAGGCGGATATTGTGACGGGGCTTGGGTTCTTCGATCATATGCTGGAACAGATCGCCCGGCATGGGAAGATGGATCTGGTGATCAGGGCGAAAGGGGATCTTCACATCGACGAGCACCATACGATCGAAGATACGGGCATTGCGCTTGGTGAAGCGTTTGGAAAGGCGCTTGCGGACAAGCGGGGGATGGAGCGGTATGGTTTTGCATTGCCGATGGACGAGGCGGATGCAAAGGTGCTCATCGATTTTGGCGGCCGAAGCTGGACCGTATGGAATGCCGAATTCCGGCGTGAACGGATCGGGGAGATGCCGACGGAGATGTTCTTTCACTTCTTCAAATCCTTTTCGGACGCGGCGAGGTGCAATCTGCACATCGAATGCCGCGGCGAAAACGAACATCATAAGATCGAAGCCATCTTCAAGGCGTTTGCGAAAGCAATCCGGATGGCGGTGCGTCGTGACCCCCTCAGCAATTACTTACCGAGTACAAAGGGAGTGCTTTAATCAGACGCGGAAGAATATCTTTTTCCGGTAGAGGAACCAGCACAATCCCCACTCCAGTGCAAAGACGCACAAGGAGGAAACCACGCCCATGACCAGGGTTGGGGGGTGCAAAGGCTGCAGTACCCCGTCAGCAATGGCGATGATATACCTTGTGAACCAGCGGTCACCTACGATCTCGAAGAACAGATAGATAAAGATGGAATTCATGCCGACGATGGTAAAGAATTCCAACCGCCGGCGATGGTTCCGCAGATCGATCCACCAATAACAGAGGGCGAGGATAAGCAGGGTATAGCCCAGCGAGACCAGGACGAAAGAGCTGGTGGCGATCCGTTTGATGATCGGGGTGATGCCGGCCAGATCGAGGCCGTAGCCGAGGAGCAGGGTGACGAGCGCCCAGGTTATTAATGTCCGGGTTTTGCCCGCGGTAGGCCCCAGTAATAATTTTCCGGCCAGCGCACCGCCGATAGTATGAACTGCGGTGGGGATGCAATTGATCGCCACCCAGCCGCCTTTGTTAATCTTATTCATCAGCAGGAGGTCAACATAGTTGCCGAAGTTGTGCTGGTCGGTGAAGGGTTGATCGAAGCCCGGGACATGCGTGAAGCGATACAGCACCTCCGTCAGCAGAAGCAGGCCCACGCAAACCCCCAGTTGAGCCCGTGCGGACCAGCGAAAGATGAGGAATGCCAGCAGAGAAGTAAAGGAAAGTTGGGTCAGCACATCCCACAGTTCGAAGGAGAGGCCGCCGGGCCGTACTGCATAATCGAGTACCCCCCAAAAAAAGAGCCAGCCGGATCTACGGAGCGCTTTATGAAAGGAGTAGTTCCAGGATCGTCCTTCGAGCTGCTGCCGGTGAAGGGAGAAGGCCATGGCGGTCCCGGCCATGAACATGAAGGCAGGTTGAACCAGGTCCCAGGCATGGAGCCCGTGCCAGGGATGATGTTGGAACTGGAGGAAGAAAGAGTAGAAGGCAGTATTCATGCTGCCATTCGTCAGGTGTTCATAGAGGCCGGTAGATTCGAGCGCCAGCAGGACCATGATCAGGCCGCGCATGAAATCGAGGGACAGGAGGCGGGTGGAAGGGGATGGTGCCAAAGGCGCGCCGGTGGTTATCATACAGTTAAATTTTGCAGCAGTTGGTGCCCTTCCGGCCAGTCACCGAGCCCGGAATCGGAATTGATATGCCCCCGTTTGCCGATGCTGACGAAGGCGCTGCCCCATCGCTCAGCAAACCAGGCGGCCCTGGTGAGGCTGACGTATTGGTCGTCCGAGCTGGCAACCACGATGGAAGGGAAGGGCAATCGCAATAGCGGCATGGGGGTGAAGCCGCTGGTGCCGGGAGGGTAGGACGGGGCTTCTACGTCGCTGGGAGCGACGAGCAGGGCGCCCCTGATCACCCGGCGATATTGTTCGAACCAGTGGGCGATCGCGCAGCAGCCGAGGCTATGCGCGATCAGTATGACCTTGTCGGGAGGGAAAGGGGCGGTGACCTCGTTGATCGTATGGATCCAGTCGTCTTTGTCCGGAGCGTCCCAATCCCGCTGATGAATCCGGGTGAAGCCATATAGACGTTGCCAACGGGACTGCCAGTGTTTGGGCCCGGAGTTGTTGAGACCGGGCAGGACAAAGTAAAAGTTGGAAAGCATGAGTAAAAATCGACATTTTCGCGTGGACGGAGAAGGTCGCGGAAAAAAATTTGGCAAAATCGGTTTTCCTGATCATATTTGTAGCGCAATGAAGAAAATCAATCAACAGTGGTGGTGGCATACTAACTCCGGGAGGGGCGTGTAATGCTATTGTCATAGAATTACCATATTGGGCCCCCGTATACGGGGCCTTTTCTTTTTATAGCCAGCCGCAACCGAGCGAAGCGAAGGCAACCGCAAGGTTGCCGGCTCGACCGATAGGTCAGACATAATCGAATATGAAAAAAATTGAGATAAAAACACATTGCAAAAAGCTGCTTTCGGATATCTATACGCCGGTGGGCATTTACCTCCGGCTGCGGGATCGGTTCCGCGATACCGTTCTGCTGGAAAGCGCGGACTATCATGCGGCCGAGAACAGCTTTTCCTTTATCGGGATCAATGCGATTGCCGGGATCGAGATCTCCGATACCCGGAATATTGAGTTCAAGTTACCTGGTCAGCCTCCGGAACGGACGGCCATCCGGGACCTGGCCGATACCCCGCGGCTCTTGTGGGAATTCATCCAGCGTTACGAAGCGGTTCCGGCCGCCGAGGGGCCGGTTCGGTCGGCGCAGGGGTTATTTGGCTATACGACCTTCGATGCTGTGCAATTCTTTGATACGATCCGGTTACGGGATCGCAAAGCGGCCGACCGTCGGACCGACACTCCCGGCGAGTCCAACCTGCAGGGAAGCAATGCGGAGAACGTTCCGATCCCGCTGATGCGTTACCGGCTATATCAGTATGTGATCGCCGTGAATCATTTCCGGGACGAACTTTATATCTGCGAGAACCGGATCGCCGGGTTGGAATCGGAGCTGCCGGTGGTGGAGTCGCTGATCCGGAGCAAGGATGTGCCGACATATCCCTTCCGGTTCCGAGGTGAAGAGACCTCCAATATGACAGACGAGCAGTACAGGAAAATGGTGGAGCTCGGGATCAAGAGCTGTTACCGGGGGGATGTATTTCAGATCGTGCTGAGCCGGAGGTTCCAGCAGGCATTTACAGGGGACGAGTTCAATGTGTACCGGGCGCTCCGCAATGTCAACCCTTCGCCATATCTGTTCTATTTCGACTACGGGGATTACAAGCTGATGGGTTCTTCTCCGGAGTCACAGCTGATCCTTCAAAATGGCGAGGCGGTTGTGCATCCGATCGCCGGGACATTCAAACGCTCCGGAGATGACGCTACGGACCGTCAGATGGCGGACAAGTTGCTGAAGGATGCCAAGGAAAATGCTGAACATGTGATGCTGGTGGACCTGGCCCGAAATGATCTGAGCCGATGTTGCGATGAGGTGTTCGTGAGCCAATACCGGCAAGTGCAGTATTATTCGCATGTCATTCATTTGGTCAGCGAGGTGCGGGGGAAGCTTCGGGCCGGTTACAATCCATTCGAGCTGCTGGCGACGACGTTCCCGGCGGGGACGCTGAGTGGCGCTCCAAAGTTCAAGGCGATGGAGCTGATCGACCAGTATGAACCCACTGCGCGAAGCTATTATGGGGGTTGTATCGGCAGTATCGGTTTTGACGGGAGCTGCAATCATGCCATTATGATCCGCAGCCTCCTCAGCCGGAACAATACGCTGACCTACCAGGCGGGTGCCGGAATAGTGGCGGCCAGTCAGCCGGAAAGTGAATTGCAGGAAGTAAACAACAAATTGGGGGCGCTCAAATCGGCGATTAACTATGCGAATTCTAGTTTTTGATAATTACGACTCATTTACCTATAACCTGGTGCACCTGATAGAAAAGATCCGTGGGCAGAAGGTCGAGGTATTTCGCAATGACCGGATCCCGCTGGAAAAAGTAAAGGAATATGATAAGATCGTTCTATCGCCCGGACCGGGTATCCCCTCCGAGGCGGGATTGCTCCTGCCGCTGATCAGGGAATATGCGCCGACGAAGTCGATATTGGGCGTATGCCTGGGGCATCAGGCTATCGGCGAAGTATTCGGCGGGCAGCTGGTGAACCTTAGTACGGTTTATCATGGGGTGTCCACGCCGGTCCATATCCTTCGGCCGGGGGAGGGATTGTTTGAAGGGTTGCCGGAGACGCTGGAAGCGGGGCGTTATCACAGCTGGGTGGTCAGCCGCGAGGGTTTTCCCGAGGTGCTGGAGGTAACGGCACGGGACGACGCGGATATGATCATGGGATTGAGGCACAGGACCCTCGACGTCCAGGGCGTGCAATTTCACCCCGAGAGTGTCCTGACACCGCAAGGCGAGCAGCTATTGCGCAACTGGTTGAAAAATTGACGGCATGAAAAAGATCTTACAATACTTATTCGAGCACAAGACATTAGCCCGGGAGCAAGCCAGGGACGTGCTGACCCGGATCTCGAAGGGGGAATTCAATGAGAGCGAGATAGCGGCTTTTATTACGGTCTTCCTTATGCGGAGCATTACCATTGACGAGCTCCAGGGGTTCCGGGACGCGTTGTTGGATCTGTGTGTCCGGGTGGATATGAATGGAATGGAGACGATCGATATCGTCGGAACGGGCGGGGATGGGAAGAACACGTTCAATATTTCCACGCTGGCCTGTTTTATTGTCGCAGGTACGGGCAACAAGGTGGCCAAACATGGTAACTATGGGGCCACATCGATCAGCGGGGCTTCGAATGTGATGGAGCAGCTGGGATATCGGTTCAAGAACGATACTGCCCGACTCCGGCAGGAGGTGGAGACGGCTGGGATCTGTTTTCTGCATGCGCCCTTATTCCATCCGGCGCTCAAGACGGTGGGGCCGATCCGGAAGAACCTGGGCATCCGCACTTTCTTTAATATGTTAGGGCCGATGGTCAACCCGGCATCGCCGGCGACACAGCTGATAGGGGTATACAACCTCGAGATGGCGCGGATTTATAATTACCTGTTGCAGCAAACCGAGGGGCGGTTCACGATCATTCACGGCATGGACGGTTATGATGAGATCTCGCTGACAGGGGATACCAAGGTGATTACCAACCGGGGGGAGCGGATCATGACACCCGAAGAATTAGGCAGGAGAATGGTAAATGCTTCCGATATTTATGGTGGTAATACAGTGGAGGAAGCGGCAAAGATTTTTTCACGCATCCTCAAGGTCGAGGGCAGCTGGGCGCAGAACGCGGTCGTGTTGGCGAATGCGGCGATGGCCTTGCATGCAACCGGCATGTACCTGGGGTATGAGGAAGCGTATTATTCCGCCGTGGACAGCCTGGAGAGCGGCCGGGCCTTTGCCGCACTGGAAAAATTAATCTCATTGCAATGAACATTTTAGACAGCATTGTCGCACATAAGCGGACGGAAGTAGCAGGACGAAAGGCGGCTATGCCGGTATCGGCATTGGAGAAGAGCTCTTTTTTTTACCGGCCTTCCTTTTCGTTGAAGGCGGGGCTGCGCGATGTGGATTCAACCGGGATCATTGCGGAGTTCAAGCGGCGTTCGCCTTCGAAAGGAGTGATCAATGACAAGGTTGGGGTGGCGGATGTGACGCGCGGGTATACGGCGGCGGGCGCTGTCTGTCTGTCGGTGCTGACGGACGAGCGTTACTTTGGTGGCAGTGATGCCGATCTGGTCACGGCGCGGGTGAATGAGATCCCCATCCTGCGGAAGGAATTTATTATTGAGGAGTATCAGGTTGTGGAAGCCCGGGCGATCGGCGCGGATGTGATCCTCCTGATCGCCGCCTGTCTGACACCGGCGGAAGTGAAAAGGCTGGCCGCTTTTGCGCGTGGATTGGGGCTGGAGGTTTTGCTCGAGATCCACGGGGAAGATGAGCTGGATCATATCTGCGATGAGACGGCGCTGGTGGGGGTAAATAACCGGGACCTGAAAACATTTACCGTAGATATCGAGCGGTCTATCCGTTTGAGCCGGCGGATCCCACCCGGGAAGTTGTTGGTGGCGGAAAGCGGGATCGGCGAGGTTCGGACGATCGTGCGTATGAAGGAAGCCGGGTTTAAAGGGTTTCTTATCGGGGAAAGCTTTATGAAAGAAGCCGATCCCGCGGCTGCGTTCCGCCGGTTAATCGGAGAACTAAAGGAGTGCGAGCGGCATTCTATAGAAAAATAATATGTCTGCGATTGTTGCCTACAACTTATGAGAGTAAAAGTATGCGGGATGACCGAGATCGATCAGGTCAAACAACTGGATGCAATGGGTGTGGATTTTGCGGGATTTATCTTCTATCCTAAATCCCCCCGGTATGTCGTTCGTCATTTGTCGGGGGAACAGGTGAAAAAGGCAAAGTTGCGATTAGGCAAGGTAGGGGTCTTTGTCAATCCTGCGTATGATGAGGTCATGCGGCAGGTAGACAGTTACGGCCTGGATATGGTGCAGCTGCATGGGGATGAGACGCCCCGCTTCTGTGAGCAGGTGGCGAACTATATTACCGTCATCAAGGTATTCCGGCTGGGAGAAAATGACCCGATCGACTGGATCATCCGGCCATATCAGGACTATTGTGATATGTTCCTGTTCGATACGGAGGGGGTCGGTTATGGCGGGACGGGGAAGAAATTCAATTGGGACGTGTTAAAGCCGGCGCGCATCGACAAGCTGTTCTTTCTGAGCGGCGGGATCGAACCCGGGGATGTGGACAAACTGAAGGTTTTTTCGCGCGAGACGGTGGCTGCGAAATTGTTCTCGATCGATATCAACAGCAAGTTTGAGCAAAGTCCGGGCGTCAAGGATCTTAAAAAGATCAAGACGATGCTGGAGGGGGTCAAATAGTAAATAGCATTGATCATGTCAATAGAGTATCGTATTAAGCGCGTGGAGGAGGCGAGTTACCGGGCGCCGGATTCGCAGGGGTATTATGGGAAGTTCGGCGGCGCTTATATCCCGGAGATGTTGCACCGGAATGTGGAGGAATTGCGGACCCGCTATCTGGATATTATCCATGAGTCCGGCTTCCAGCGGGAATATCAGTCGCTGTTGAAGGATTATGTAGGCCGTCCTTCTCCCTTGTATCTGGCGGGCAGGCTGAGTGCGAAGTATAATACCCGGATCTTTTTAAAGCGGGAAGACCTGAATCATACCGGAGCGCATAAGATCAATAATACGATCGGCCAGATCCTGCTGGCACAGCGGCTTGGGAAGCGGCGGATCATTGCGGAAACGGGCGCGGGTCAGCATGGGGTCGCCACTGCTACGGTCTGCGCCTTAAAGGGGGTTGAGTGTATCGTCTATATGGGAGAGAAAGATATCGAGCGCCAGGCGCCCAATGTAGCCCGGATGAAGATGTTGGGGGCGAAGGTCGTGCCGGCAGTCAGCGGGAGTAAGACGTTGAAAGATGCGACCAATGAAGCAATCCGGGACTGGATCAACCATCCTGACGACACGCACTATATCATTGGGAGCGTAGTGGGGCCGCACCCTTATCCGGATATGGTGGCCCGTTTTCAAAGTGTCATCAGCGAGGAGACGAGGGCGCAACTAAAGGAGAAGACGGGGAGTGAGCTGCCGACGCATGTCATCGCGTGTGTAGGGGGAGGGAGCAATGCGGCTGGGGCGTTCTATCACTTCCTGGATGAGGGCAGTGTCGAGTTGATCGCGGTGGAGGCGGCGGGTGAAGGCATCCACAGCGGAAAGAGCGCAGCTACTACGCAATTGGGCAGGCCCGGTGTCCTGCACGGCAGCCGAAGCTATGTCATGCAGACCGAGGATGGTCAGGTGGTGGAGCCGCATAGTATTTCGGCGGGGCTCGACTATCCCGGTATAGGGCCGTTGCATGCGCATTTGTACGCCACCGGCCGGGCGACTTTCCTCAGCGCTACCGACCGCGAAGCGTTGGTGGCGGCATTCGAGCTGACGCGGCTGGAAGGGATCATCCCGGCACTCGAGTCGGCGCATGCGGTTGCGGCGTTGGAGCAGCTGGAATTAAATGAAAAGGACACGGTCGTCCTTTGTCTTTCCGGAAGGGGGGACAAGGATATGGCCACTTATATGCAGGCGATGGAGGACGGAATAGTATGAGCCGCTTGAGTGAGCTTTTTGCACGAAAGCGATCAAGGGTGCTGAGTGTATATTGTACGGCGGGGTTCCCGCGGCTGGACAGCACGATGGAGGTGATGCAGGCGTTGCAGGATCATGGCGCGGATATGATCGAGCTCGGCATGCCCTACAGCGACCCGCTGGCTGATGGTCCGGTGATCCAGGCGAGTGGGGTCAGGGCGCTGGAAAATGGGATGTCGATCGCCCGCCTGTTCGGGCAGTTGGCCGCGATGCGGGCTTCGATCCGTGTTCCGGTGTTGTTGATGGGGTATCTCAATCCGATCCTGCAATACGGGTTTGAAAAATTTTGTGAGGCGGCGGCGCTGGCAGGGGTGGATGGATTGATCCTCCCTGACCTTCCCATCCATGAGTTCGAGACGGAATACGGGCCGGTGATCAGGCAGCATGGGCTTGACTTTGTATTTCTCGTGACACCGGAAACTTCGGAGGAGCGGATTCGGAAAGTGGATGGGTTGAGCACGGGTTTCCTTTATGCGGTTTCTTCTTCTTCGACGACGGGCGGGAATAAGGAACTGGGCGATCAGGAGCTGTATTTTGCGCGATTGCAGGAGATGCGATTGAAGAACCCCGTGTTGGTGGGATTTGGAGTTCGGGATAAGTGTAGTTTCGAAGCGGCCTGCAGGCATACTCAGGGCGCCATCATCGGCACGGCATATATCAGAGCGATAGAGGGAGCAGCGGATATCGGCAAGGCGACAAAGGAATTCTTAGGTTCGATCTTAAACTGGGCGTAGCCCAGTTTGCACTTGACGACCGATAGGGAGGGAAGTGCCGACATTAAAAGTGTTGAGATACAATCGAGCCGGAGGCGAAGATTGCGGACGAGGGTCCAACTGTGTTGGACCCGAAGTTCTTTAAATTGTGAAACAATTTTTTGTCGAAATCCAATGAAGCTGGTGATCATTAAATACAATGCGGGCAATATACAATCGGTGCTGTACGCGCTGGAGCGGATCGGTGCGAGCGCGGTCGTTACTGACGATCCCCTTGAGATCGCTGCGGCAGATAAGGTGATCTTTCCGGGGGTGGGGGAGGCGAGTACGGCGATGGATTATCTACGGGAGCGGGGATTGGATGAGGTGATCCGAGGGCTCCGGCAGCCGGTGCTGGGCATTTGCCTGGGGATGCAGCTCATGTGCAGTTATAGTGAGGAGAATGATACGAAGTGTCTTGGAGTCTTCGGGGAACGGGTGAGGAGGTTCGCGCCGGGTCCGGATGGGGTTGCTCTGAAGGTACCGCAGATCGGGTGGAATAATATATATGGGCTGAAGACACGCTTGTTCGATGGAGTAGCGGAGGGCAGCTATTGTTATTTTGTCCATGGTTACTATGCGGCGCTCGGCGATCATACGATTGCGCGGACAGACTATGTGGAAGAATATAGTTCCGGGCTCCAGCGGGATAATTTTTACGGAGTGCAGTTCCATCCGGAAAAATCGGCGGAGGTGGGAGAAAGGATATTGAAAAACTTCCTGATGTTATGAAATGAAAAAATTTGGTTAATGGAGATCATTCCGGCGATAGATATTATTGAAGGCAAGTGTGTGCGGCTTACGCAGGGGGATTATTCGCAGATGAAGATCTATAACGAACATCCGCTTGAAGTTGCCCGGCAGTTTGAAAATGCCGGAATTCGGCGGCTGCACCTGGTGGATCTTGACGGGGCGAAAGCAGGGGAGGTGAGGAACTGGAAGGCGTTGGAGACGATCGCGGGCAAAACATCGCTTATTGTGGACTTTGGCGGCGGGATCAAGACGGCGGCGGACGTTGATATCGTCTTCAATTCGGGAGCGGCGCTGGCTACCGTGGGAAGTATTGCGGTGAAGGATGGTCCGTTGTTTGTCGCGTGGTTGCGGGAATACGGGGCTGAGCGATTTTTGCTGGGAGCTGATGTGAAGAATGAGAAGATCGCCGTCAGCGGCTGGATGGAGACCACTGATCGTTGGGTGTACGATTTTATCAGTGAGTATATTGATAAAGGGGTTCGGCAAATCTTTTGTACGGATGTGAGCAAGGATGGGCTATTGCAGGGACCGGCGCTGGAGTTGTATAAAAATATTGTCGGGAAATTCCCGGAACTGCATTTCATTGCCAGCGGTGGGGTTAGTGGGATGGATGACGTGCGGCGGCTGGAAGAGATCGGTTGTAAAGGAGTGATTATTGGAAAGGCTATTTATGAGGGGCGGATAACTTTAAAGGAGCTATGTTGACAAAACGGATCATACCTTGCCTGGATATTAAAGATGGCCGGACGGTAAAGGGGGTCAATTTTGAGCATATCCGGGATGCGGGCGATCCGGTGGAACTGGGTGCGCTGTATGCCCAACAGGGGGCCGATGAGTTGGTCTTCCTCGATATCACCGCAACGAATGAAAAACGAAAGACGCTAAGGGAGCTGGTAAACCGGATTGCGCATCACATCAATATTCCGTTCACGGTTGGCGGCGGTATCAGCAGTGTTGAGGATGTGAGCCTACTGCTGCAGAATGGGGCGGATAAAATTTCGGTCAATACGTCGGCCTTCCGGCGGCCTGCCCTGATCGGCGAGTTGGCGAAGGAATTTGGAAGCCAGTGTGTCGTGCTGGCCATCGACACCCGATGCGAAGACGATGGCGAGTGGTATGTCTATCTGAATGGTGGACGGATCCGGACGGACATGCGATGTATGGATTGGGCGCGGGCGGGTGTGGGGAGGGGTGCTGGAGAGATCCTGCTAACGTCGATGAATAATGACGGGACTAAGCAAGGGTTTGCGCTGGATATTACGCGGGAGCTGGCGTCCTCTTTGCCGGTGCCGGTGATCGCTTCGGGGGGAGGGGGCGTCCCGGAGCATTTTGCGGAAATCCTAGGTCTGGGAAAGGCGGATGCTGCATTGGCTGCCAGCATCTTTCACTATAAAGAGATTGCAATTTCAGACTTAAAAGAATATTTGAATGAACGAGGGATTAATGTGAGAATCTAAATTATTATAATATGACTATTCGGATTCCCTGGTTTTATATTGCTATTTTTGTTGCCCTTTGTTTGTTCTACTATGTCAACCAAAAAACAAAGATTAGGAGGGAAGCGCGAAGGGATAGGCTACGAGAAGCCAGAGAAGAATATCTGAACAGTTTATTGCGAGGGAAGAAGGAAAAGGAGGAAAATCAGGAGGAGAAGGATAAATTATCGAACGATTAAAAAGTCCGACTGTTATGGCAAACATATTATTGGAAGTCGATTTTGATAAATATGCGGATGGGCTGGCGCCGGCGATCGTGCAGGATAGTGTGACCGATAAGGTGTTGATGCTTGGTTTTATGAACCAGGAGGCGTTGGAGCGGACGCAGGCTGAAGGCAAGGTGACCTTCTATAGCCGGTCGCGCAAGAAGTTATGGATGAAGGGCGAAGAGAGCGGTAATTTTCTGCTGGTTAAGGGGATTGTGGTCGATTGTGACCGGGATACGCTCCTGATCAAGGCATTGCCGCTGGGACCGGTTTGTCATACCGGTGCGGATACTTGCTGGAGCGAAAAGAATCGGCGCGAGGATTTTCTGGTGCGCCTGGAAGAGATCATTGAAAGCCGGCGGCGGGGCGCCGCTCCGGAAGGATCTTATGTGGCCGGTCTTTTTAGCAAGGGAATCAATAAGATAGCTCAGAAGGTGGGTGAGGAAGCTGTGGAGTTGGTGATTGAAGCCAAGGATCATGACGATGGATTGTTCCTGGATGAGGCGGCCGACCTTTTGTTCCATTATCTCATCCTTTTGAACGCAAAAGGTTATAATTTGCAGGATGTGGTAGACGTCTTGCAGCGACGTCATAAATAGTTAAGAAAACAGGTATGAGCATGAAATTATTTTTCGCGGTTGTTTTGGGGATGCCTTTGTTTGGTCTGGCGCAGAATGCGGCTGAGTCTCGTTTTGTCATCAACGGCCGCGTAGCCGGGGTTCCTGATGGATCTGGGGTTTGCGTTACGGATGTGTCCAATCAGACAGACACGGTCTCCTATGCGGTGGTCAAGGATGGGGCGTTCGTATTGGCCGGTCATGTGAGCGAGCCCAATCTTTACGAGGTGAATTTCCTGGCCGCCAATAAGAAGATCCCGTTGTTCATCGGCAACGATAAGATCAGCCTGAGCGGCACGATCGAAGACATGAAAGGGGTCAAAGTGACGGGGTCGCCATCCAATGATGATTTCATGGACTTCCAATCGACCTTCAATCCTTATTTCGCCCGGCTGAACGTCATGATGGGAATGTTGCATTCGCCGGAAGGGGCCACTAAGCAGGATTCCCTGGGTCGGGTGCTCCGGAGCCTGACCGATTCGGTCTTTGTGGTGATGGACGGGTTTGTTCAGCGCAAGCCCGGCTCCTATGTTTCAGCTTTCGCGTTGATCGTCGTCAATCAGCTGACGGAAGATGTGATGGCGCAGCAGCGGCGTTTACATTCGCTGTCCGCGGCTGTGCAGAAGGGATATTATGCGCAGTATCTGCAAAAGCAGCTTGACGATGCCAAGATAGGGGCGGTAGGCACGGAGGAGATCGATTTTACGCAAAATGATACGTCGGGGCAGGCGGTGACCTTGTCTTCATTCAAGGGGAAATATGTGCTGGTCGATTTCTGGGCCAGTTGGTGCGGGCCCTGTCGGATGGAAAACCCCAATGTGGTGTCGACCTATAAGAAGTTCAGGAATAAGAATTTCACCGTATTGGGTGTGAGCCTGGACAAGGCAAAGGAGCCCTGGGTCAAGGCGATCAAGGATGACGGGCTTGCATGGACACAGGTCAGTGATCTGAAATATTGGTATAATGAAGCGGCTGCGAAATATCATATCCAGGCTATTCCCCAGAACCTGCTGGTTGATCCGAGCGGAAAGATCGTCGGCCGAAATTTGCGCGGGCCGGATCTGCAGGCCAAGCTTTGCGAGTTATTAGGATGTAATTAAATAAGAGTGGTCCCGCCGAAGGCGGGACCACCTGGCTAATTGATGTCTTTTCCCTGTTCGAGCATCGGCATCAGTTTTTCAATATTCGTCTTGTTGAGTTGGTCGGGCGCCTGGGTCTGCGCCTTTTTCAGATAAGTCATTGCAGTTTTGTAATCGCCGTTGGCGGAATAGCCCCTGGCCATTCCCATATTGGTCATGAATTCGTTCGGATGGCGATCATAGTTGGCCTTAAATACTTCAAGTGCATCCTTCGACCGTTTTTGGGTCAGGAGCTGGCGGGCATACAGATGGAGATCCTGGGCGGTGCCCAGTGGCATGGCTTCCTTCATGGTTGCGTCGGCTTCCGCGTTCTTTCCCTGAAGGGAGAGGATCTGGGCCTTGACGGACAGGGTCTGGAAGTTCTTTGTACCCCCGACGTTGGGGTCACCGATGGCCCTGTTGGCCCAGACAAGTCCTTCATCCAGGTCGGTGTTGCGCTGGGTGCAGAATTGCGCGGCTTGGGCCCAATTCTGGTAGTTAAAGGCCTTTTCGCTCCGGAGTTCGCGGCGGAAGGACTCCAACTGGGTTTTGGTGTAGTCGACTTCCACCTTGAACGGGATGCTAAGCTTTTCCCATTGCAGGGCAATCGTGGCGGAGTTCTCTTTCTCGTCGGTGAATTCGTACCGCAGCCATTCCACTTCGTTGTCGAGGGGTATGGGTTTGACCTTTACGCGAAGGGCATCGTCTTGCGGGTTGTAGAAGAAGGCGCCCCAGGCTGTGCTGCTGCGGGAAAAGATCAAGGTGGACTCTGAAGGGTCGAAGGCGATAAAGAGACCGTATTTGCCGGCCGGTAGCGGCTGACCTTCGACGGTGACATCGGTGCTGAATTCGATGGTGCTATTCTCGTTCGCGCCGGCCCGCCAGGGGATGGCTTTGTTGTCGCCCAAGCCCTGTTCCGCGAAGCCGACGGGGATCAGCTGACCCCAGATCTTGCCTTCCCGCCCTTTGACGCCGGGCCGGTTGTAATTCACGGTCACATCGGTGATGCCTATGCGCTCCGTGATCGATGCCCGCTTATTGCCGCCGTCCGGCAGGGTGGTGAGCTGGGCTTTCGAATGGGGGAGAAAGGCAAACTGCAATATGGCCAGCCAGATTGCGGCGCTCATACTTTTTTTCATACTGGTTCTTTTGGTGAGTGGATGGGATGTTAGCCGGTCAAAAGTAAGCTTTCGGGTTGTGGGCGAAGCTGATATTACACCGAAGGCTGATAACCGGGATGTGGAGCGGCGGCGGGCCGTTGCGGGGAGAAGGCGTTGAAAGAAAAGGCCGAGGCGTTTAAAATGACCTCGGCCGTGGGTTAAAGTTAAGCGGGGATCTTTTCCACCAAAACCTTATTACCGGCTTTATCGTAATAAATACAAGTCATTTTGTCCATACAAACCGCCCATTTTTCTATACCCGATTTTGCCGCATCATTACAAAACGTAGGATAATTGGTTTTGCCGGCCTGGTGTGCTTTTAGATCGGCTTTGAATTGTGTTTCATTTGACATTGCAGCAATAGGCTTGGTATCGTACTTTGCCGGAGCGGTGGTTTTGTAATTATTTGCTCCATAATAGTCGGTGTGACCGTCTGCCACGAATGTTTCATAATTGGAAACGCCTAATTTCTTTAGATCGCGGATGTAGGCAGGAAAGTCTGCGCCTGATCTTGTTTTGCCGAGCGCTGTTTTAATCTGTTCTTCTGTGAACATGATGCTGATTTTGATTTGTTAAACGATTTGTTCAATTATCATACAAAGGTGCACCGGCTAAATTCCGTGGAATTGTAAAAAATCGTCGTTTTAACGCGGGACCCGGAAGAATTCTGTTGGACTGGCGCCGGTGTACGCGGTGAAGTCGTGGATGAAGTGAGCCTGATCGAAATAGCCGGCTTCATAGGCGAGAGCGGTGAGGTCGCCGCTGAGGGGAGTGGCTTTTAGCAGTTGCTGAAGACGGACGAGACCGGCGAATTTTTTTGGGGAGGCGCCGACGGCGGCGCGGAATCGTTTTTCCAGGCGGCTCGGGCTGAGGTAGAGTTCTTCGCTCAGTGAGGCAATGCGAAGCTGACCTTTGGCCGAGTGGATTCTGGCGACGGCGGCTTCGATCAGGAGGTCTTGTTTATCCTGCCGGCGGCGGTTTCGGAGCCAGCTTTCGATCAGGGCGATACGTGCGGTGTGGTCAGGCGCGGCTGTCAACCGTTCCTCGAGTCGACTAATTTCTGACGCTGTTATGAAATCCCTGAGGGAGTAGCTCCCGTTGAAAAGCAGGTGTAGCGGCGTCGTAAAGAAATTAGCGGCGCCGGTTTCGGTAAAATGGACGAGGAGGGTACCTGTTTGAGCGCTATTTCGAAAGAGCCGGAAACTGTCGTGCAGCCCGGTGATGCCGGCGGAGGCGAGGGGGGTGACGGTGTCGACGGGCGCGGCGAAGAGTGTTGATTTGGGTTGGGATTTTGATTGCGGCGAATTCGCCACAATTAGAGATTGGGAAGCGGGGGCAACAATGGAAAGGCTGCCGCGGAACTGGAAGCCCATCACGGCGGCGGTGCCCGGAAGGACTTTCTGAATCGCCTGTTCTGCCGTCTCCTCGATCGTGAACGACCGGATGAAGGGTCGGAGCGATACGGAAGGAGGATAGACGGTCAGGGCCATTTTATTTCAGTTGACGTTGGTAGAGTTGGATGGTATTCCCGAAGCCCAGGTAGAGGGCGTCACAGATCAGGGCGTGGCCGATCGACACTTCGTCGAGACCGGGAGTGTGCTGAGCAAAATACCGTAGATTTTGGAGGTCAAGGTCGTGGCCCGCGTTGAGGCCCAAGCCCAATTCTCCGGCGCGGATGGCGGCGGCTCGGTAGGGGCCGATTGCTGTTTCGGGATCGGCGGGATACTCGCGGGCGTAGGATTCAGTATACAATTCGATGCGATCGGTGCCGGTAGCTGCTGCGCCTTCGACCATGGCGATGACGGGATCGACGAAAAGGGAAACCCGGATGCCGGCATCCTGAAAGCGGCGGACGATTTGAACGAGATAGTCCTTATGGCGGATGGTGTCCCAGCCATGGTGGGAAGTGATCTGGTTGAGTTCGTCGGGGACCAGTGTCACCTGGGTAGGACGAACATCCAGCACGAGGTCGGTGAATTTCTGTTCCAGGGAATTGCCTTCGATATTAAATTCGGTGCTGATGATCTTTTTGATCTCATAGACGTCCTTGTACCGGATATGGCGTTCATCGGGTCTTGGGTGGACGGTGACGCCATCAGCGCCAAACCGTTGGGCATCAACGGCGGCTTTGACAACATCGGGATTATTGCCACCCCTGCTGTTGCGGAGCGTCCCAAATTTGTTGATGTTTATGGAGAGCCTGGTCATGCTACAAAAGTAACAAAATGGGGTGGAACCCCGTCGAAGAAAGGCGTCAGAAAAAGGGCGCCGAAATACCCGGAGGCAGCATCATTGCTTGATCAGCATTGTTTGATAGAGCACGTCGCCATCGACCGTCTTGATGTCCAGCTGGTATTGGCCCGCACCCAGGGAATGGAGGTCGTCGAGCGATACGCGGTTGATCCCGTTCCTGAAACCTGCGCCCAACATTCGCACGATCTTGCCGGGACTAAGGTCGGCCAGAAGGATGATGCAATCCAGTGGTTCTTCGCAGGTGACTTCCAGGATAATAAAATAATCAAAAGGGTTCGGGAAAACCGAAATCTCAGTAGTCAGGACCATTGTTTCTACGATTTAGGATTATCTGTGTTGGTCGGGGTGAATTTTCGTCACCACCCTTACCGGTATCAACGCCGGCATTTTTTCCTGGGAGAAGGTAGAAGGAAGAATCAGAACTTTGATTAGATAAATTAGGGTCTTCATAGTTGCGCGGTTTTGCTATAATATGACCAATATGTTGCCAAAAAATAAACGCTTGATAAACAAGATGTTATACCAGTGCAGTCAGAAATGCATTCCAAAGATTGGAAAATTACGGATTGTTTGGGAAATAATTGCGCATTACTACTAAGAAAACATTGCGAATTTTCGCAAGACTAGAACCGGCCGACCAATTTCAGGTTGATCAGACGAGGGGTCAGGCGTTGAGGGATGGCATAGGTGGTGTTGGAAAAGTCCTTGATCAGCATATAGGAGATGGTATTCGCGCGGTCGATGAGGTTGAAGACTTCCAGGGTGGCCCAGATGTTTTCAAAATCCCGGAATGGATTGTGGCTGCGCCGGTTGCCTCTTTCGCTATCCAGGAGCAAGGCGCTGAAGCCGACATCGATCCGAATATAGGGATCGATGGTCAGGTCGCCGCGGTAGCGCAGGTCACCGGGTATATTGAAGGGAAGGTTGCTTCCGTATAGCAGGTTCAGGAAAACTTTTAGGTTTTTGTTGGTGGGGAGATAGTCTTGCAGGAACAGGCCAAAGGTAAAGAGCCGGTCGGTGGGTCTTCGCACCCAGCCGGCCCGGGTCAGCATGCTGTCGATAGGTTGATGGAGGCTGTCCAACGTATAGGTATAGTAGCTCGTATCGATCTTTTCCATTGACCGCATGAATCCCAGGCTGATCCAGCTTTCTGCGTCTTTTACCAGCTGGCCGAATAGCCGCAATTCAATGCCTGTCGCATAGGCTTTTGCGTCGTTGAGGCCAAAGTATTGGATGTGGACATTGTTGATGTCGTAGGGGTCTACGCGGGTCATGTATTTGTAATACGCTTCGGTCGTAAAGCGGAAGGGCCGGTCGTCCAGATGGAAATTGCGGTCGAAACCGATGACGGCCTGCCAGCTGCGCTGGGCTTTCAAGTCGGTATTCAGGGTGCCATCATAGCGCACCATTTCACGGAAAAACGGGGGTTGATCATAGATGCCGAGGGCGGCGTGGTAAGCAATGTCTTTGGCTGAATGGCGGGGTTTCCAGGAGGCATTCAGTCGTGGCGAAAGCAGGAATTCGTGGTTGAGGGTGTTGTAGTTATATCGCAATCCGCCCTGGAGGGCAAAGGCGCCGGTGTCGGCGAACAGGATATTGTCCTGGATAAAGCCCGTCAGGCGGGTTGTTTTGAGGGTGTCGATGGACCTGGCCACATTGCTGATACCGGGAATGCCCGGTTGGTAAGGAAGGGAATAGCCGGCCGAGTCCTGATAGGTCCACTCATCGATATGATCGTGGACGAGCTGTCTTTCGGCGCTGACGCCCCATTGGATATAGTGATGATGGAGGTCAAGATACCCTTTATGGGTGAGGTTCCATACGGCGATATTCAGTTGATCGCGGGCGAAGTTCTGGTAGGTACCCGCTCCCAATGGATTAATGATCTGGCCGAAAGTGGTGCTGCTGTTGTCGAAATCGCGTTCCCCGAAGAGGTAGGCGCCGACGATGTCATAGTTCTGCACTTCCTTGTCTTCGAATACGGATGCCATCCATTTCAGCCGAAGCCGGTCGCTGACCGGTTGAATATAGGCCAGGCCGAGCATATTGGTCTGGTAAGTATCTTTTTCCTGGCCCTGGAAGCTGACGTCCAGACCGAGGTTGGCGGTGTAATAGGGTGAGAAAATGGAGGAGGTGAGCTGCTCGGACTGCGGGAGGAGGTGAAAGCGCGTTTGGGACAGAGTTCCCATCAGTTCCAGGCGATCGCGGGAATTCAGTTGCCAGGTCAGCAAGGCCTGGATATCGGAGGAGGACGGGGCATAGGTGCCTTTTGTCTCCTGGCTGCTGAGGAGGCTGCCGTCAGTTCGGTTCCGGGCGCCGATAAGGTATGTAAAACGTCCTTGTGCGCCTACGCCTTCGAGGTGAAGCCCCTGTTCCAGCACGCCCAGGTAGACAGAGCCACCGAAGCTGGTCGGCTTGCGATATTGGATGTCGAGGGCGGAAGACATTTTGTCGCCGTAGCGGGCCTGGAAACCGCCTGTATAGAAGCTGACGGTGCGGGTCAGTTCCGGATTGATAAAACTCAGCCCTTCCTGTTGGGCGTTATTGACGAGGTAGGGACGGAAGACCTCAAAATCGTTTACATAGATCAGGTTCTCGTCATAGTTACCGCCGCGGACGGAATACTGGGAGGTTAGTTCGTTGTTGGAGCCGACGAGGATCTTGATGAGGCTTTCGATCCCGCCGGTAGGTGTGGGGATATTGATGGCATCTCTAGGATTGATCTTGACGAGGCCGGCTTCCCGGGCCGGTTGCTGGTCCGAGACGATGACGGGTGCGAGGGCTTTGGCGCCTCTTTCCATTCGGATGACGACCCGTTCCTCTTCCTTTTCGTTGAGAAGGAAGTTGCGTTGCTCGGGCTTGAAACCGGTAAAGGAAAACACCAGGGCCAGGGCTTTTTCGGCTTCAATCCGGATTCGAAAATTGCCGGAATCGGAGGTCATGATGCCGGACTGCCGGCCGAGGATGGTCACCGAGACGCCTGCCAGGGGATGGTCGTTCTCATCGAGCACTCTGCCGGTGATGAAAGCGGACTTCTTTTGCGCAAGAACCGGCTGCACCAGCAATAACAGAGGTAGGAGAGCGGCAAGTACGACTTTCAAGAATAGTTGGTTTACGATTAGGGAACGCTCAATCGGAATATTTAAGTGTGTGGATGGTGGCTTTCGGGTCTTTCGAGTGGAATATGGTGCTGCCCGCCACGAGCACGTCGGCGCCGGCTTTTACGATATAGGTGGCGTTCTCCAGGTTGATTCCGCCATCGATTTCGATGAGGGTCTTCAGCCCGCGATCGTGGATCATGCGTTTCAGGTTGCGGATCTTTTGAAAGGTGTGCGGGATGAACTCCTGGCCGCCGAATCCCGGGTTGACGCTCATGATCAGAACGGTGTCTATATCCTGCAGGACATCGGACAACAGGTCCACCGGCGTAGCCGGATTGAGTGCAACACCCGCGGCCATTCCCAGGGATTTGATCTGCTGTATATTCCGGTGCAGGTGTCGGCAAGCCTCGTAATGGACGGTAAGGCGGTCGGCGCCTGCTTCTTTAAAAGCTTCGGCATATCTTTCTGGCTCTTCGATCATCAGGTGGACGTCGCAGGTCTTGCTCGTGGCGGTCCGGATCTGTGCGATCACGGGCAGGCCGAAGCTGATGTTCGGCACGAAACGCCCGTCCATTACATCGAGGTGGAGCCAGTCGGCGTCACTTTCGTTGAGCATCTTACATACATCTTCAAGGCGGAGAAAATTGGAAGCCAGCAGGGAGGGGGCGACGAGTGACATAGTTGTATAAAGATAATAATATAAAAATAGTTATTGTAAACGTCTGATGCCTTCTGCCGCCTCGGTAAAACCCTTGTCGAGCGCCACCGCCTGCCGGTAATAAGCGATCGCCTGTTCTTTATTTCCGGTTGCTTCGTAACAGCGGCCGATCCAGAAATAGCCGTCGGCGTAAGTTTCCGAGACCTTGATTGTCATTTGAAACGATTGCATGGCCGGTTGATATTGTTTTTGTTTGAACAGGGCGATGCCTTTTTCGAGATAGGCATCGGCAAATTTCCAATCACGGCCGATGCAGGAGTCGAACTGCACGATGGCTTTCTTGTATTGTGCGGTATTGGAAAAATAAATACCCTTTATAAAAAAGGGGTCAAGCAGGTCGTGGGCAGAGTCCCTATGCAGGGCGGCATCGCAAAGGGGGAGTGAAGCGGCATCGCGGTTCTCCGCATATAAATGGGCCAGTTCCAGGCCATAGGTATTGATGGGCTCGATGGTATAAGCTTTTTTGAGGGCCAGGATGGCATTGGCGGTATCGCCATTCTTTTCCAGCAGCAGCGCTTTTTCGTACCAGGCGTCAAAATTGAGCGTGTCGGTCCGGAGGATATTGTCGTAAACGCCGATAGCATCCTTCATTCGGCCGGATTGCGTATAGAGCTCGGCCAGCATAGCGGGGAAAGTAGTATTTGCGGGGAATTTCTGCCGGCAATCCTGCAGAAGGCGAATGGCCATACCGGTCTGGCCGATGATGGTGAGCGTAGCGGCATATCGTGCGCCGGTCATTTCATCCGGTCTGAGTTCCCAGGACCGGCTATAGTCCGCTGCGGCCAGCTCGTGCTGATCGTTCTGAGCAAGGAGCCCGGCTCTTCTGAAGTAGAGACCGGCCTGGTCGGCGCCCAGATTTTGTTGTAGACTATCGGTCAACAGGGAGTAGGGAGGGTGTGTCAGCATGGCTGCCCGGTCTGCGTCCTTTCCTTTTCCGGACCCGTTGCAAGCGATCACTTCAATTATTATAAAGCTAAGTAATAAAAAGAGGTTTCTCAATGATTGGTCCGTCATGGGACAAATCTAAGAAACTTTAATCAAGCAGCTGAGGGAATGATATGGCGGTAAAATTCGTAGATTTGGGCCCTCCGTTCAATCTTAAAACATTTCCTCATGTCTGTCTTGTTGTTGCTGCACAGTATTCTTCGTTGGGTCCTACTTGTTTTGTTAGTTGTTGCGATTGTTAAAAGCTATAACGGGATGACTGCCGGGAGGTCATTTTCCGAAGGCGACAGGAAAGTCAGCCTGTTCCTGCTGATCACTGCGCATACGACTTTATTGCTTGGGCTGCTGCTATGGTTTTTCGGGGCGTTCGGCCTGGCGCTTGTCGAAGATCCGGGGATGGGAGCGGTGATGAAAAATGCAGTTATGCGGTACTGGGTGGTGGAACATTTTGTGGGGATGTTGATTGCGATCGTATTGATCACGATCGGCCGGGGCGTGGCCAAAAAGAGTATTCCGGACGCAAATAAGTTTAAACGAGCTTTCTGGCTGTTCCTTGTGGCGCTGATCATCATCCTGGCGACGATTCCCTGGCCCTTCCGGACGGGGGTGGGCAGGCCGTGGTTGTAGGGACCTGAACTTTTTGCGGAGGAGCCGGTTGTAAAAGTAAAGCCGCCACGGTAATCCATGGCGGCAATTTTTTGTCAGGGCCAACGATCTTTCAGTTTCAGGCATGGGATCAAACAAAAATCAAATCATTTGGACGGATTTCACATTTTCGGGTTTGCCCCTGGCACTTCCAGGTTTTTCGGATGATGGATTACGGTGTTTTCAGGTACGGATTAAATACGGGTCTTACGATTTGGATTGGATTTTCAAGGATGGGTTGGATTACGATACTGGATTTGGACGTTTGGTTCTTCGGATTTGGACATTTTCGTTTGCTGATACAAAGATGTAAAACTGTGACGGGGGAAGAAAACTTTTTCGACTAAGGGGTCGTTTTGCCCGACGAAATAAGGAATTGCCCGACGAGCGAATTAAACCTCAACCGGACATTAGTCCGGGCATCCTATCAGAGGATGTTCAGGCGGGCCTCCAGGTCCTCCTTGTGGCCTTTGCCGATGGGAATCTGGTTCCCGAGGATGTAGATCGTGTTCCCCCGGATATCGTCGATCTTGCTAAGGTTGACGATATAGGAGCGATGGACTTTGAGGAAAGTTTGGCCATTTAGCTTTTCTTCCATGTTCTTCAGCGTACTATAGGTCACGTAATTTTTGGAAGACGTGACGAATTTAACATAGTCGCGCATGCTTTCGAGGAAAAGAATATCGTCTTTTCTGACTTTTGTCAGTTTATCATCGGCTTTAATGAAAAGGAATTCAGTGTCGCCGAGTGGGGTGGCTGTGGTTTGCTGGGCGGGAGCGGTTTCGGCCGACTGCTGCTGCAGTTTATCGATGGCTTCCACGAAACGTTTGTAGGTAAAAGGTTTTTTCAGGTAATCGTTCACATGGTATTGAAAGGCATTGAAGGCATATTCAGTTTTGGACGTAGTAAGGATGATCATGGGGGAATAGGTAAGGCGGTCGAGCAGTTCGAAGCCGTTGGCGCCGGGCATTTCTACATCGAGGAAGAGAAGGTCCACCCTTTCCCTGTCGAGGAATTCGAGGGCGTCCGTCACGTTGAGGAAATGCCCTTTGACTTCGACGAGGTCACTTTTTTCGCAGAACTTGCGGAGGAAATCCGCTGCGATCTGGATGTCTTCTACTATAATGCACGAAAGTTTCATATCCTAATCCAAATAAACGATCCTAAGCTGGCCGGAGGCCAGTTGTCGAGAATTTTCTGTCGACATTTAATCCATATCCCCATTGAAGAGCCTTAGTCTTGCGTATTCTTTTTCTATGACGTGCTGAGCCCGTTCTTTTCTTTGAATGAGAAGGATATAGTCCACTCGTAATTCTTCCGGACTATAAACGGAACATTTGTTCTCGAATTGTTGGCAGAGCTCCTGAAGATCCGTAAAACCCACGTAGCCGAACAAGGTTTTGCAGGTATGGACGCTTGTTCCCAGGATGGGAAGATTCCTATTATGGTAGGCTGTTTCAACACGCTCCCAGTATTCCGGGAGATCTTTTAGGAAATCTTCAAAGACGGCTTCTGCGTATTTTGTATCGCCTTCGAAGAGTTCTTCGAGAAAGGAGGAGTTAAGGTTTTCGTCAAAGACGAATTGGGGTCGGATTTTTTGCATATCTGCAATTTATTTTTTCGCTATGCGTTAAGTACTTACGTAAAATTTTCAATCTGTTGCACCCCCGTAAATGGGGGTTTGACCTTATCCAGACGGGAAATACCGCTAATTTATTGTTTAAAAATCCATATTGTCATGAAAAAACTTAGACCCTTATTCCTCCTAATCATCACTGTTGGGGTAATCGCTGAAAGGGGCATAGCCTGGTAAAAAGAAATGCTTAAGAACTTCCTAAAAGGAATGGGAAGGTCTTCGGTCCTTCCCCGGGTAGAAGATCAATCTGCGTTATATCAATCTTTGTTCGACTTCCTCATCGGTTGCATTTCGGCGCCTGCCAATGCGCAGCAACTGATCCAGCTGGGGTACAAGGCAGCGAAGAAAGATGCGGAGGAGGTATTCCATGCCTATCTGTTATTTGAAAAATATTTGACCTCCTTCGAATTATCCGAAAAACTTACACGAAGACCATTACGGGAGGGCATCCGGCAACGTTTCCCTGCCTTATTAAATGAAGGCTCCATTTTCAATATCTTATTTGTCAGCGAAACGGAACAAAAGAATACGCTGGCGATCCATTTCCTGCACAGCTTTCTGGAAGCGGTCAGGGACAAATTCGGGCGCGCCGGAGATGGATATTTTGAAAAGAAGATGCGGGATCTGGCGGTGTTGGACGAGCAGATGAGTGACCCGGAGATCTTCCGAAAATTGCAATTCCTAAGCTTCGATGCATTCCAATTCGTCAGTGGCAATTACGGGGATGCACTGGCCGGGAAGATCTTTGAGAAGACCTATGAGACATTCTCCGCCCGCTATAAGGAGCTGGAAATGTTTCCACATATGCTGACGCTTATCCCCAAGGAGATCGTCGACCGGGAGCATTTGGGGATCTTCTCCCAGGCGCAGATCGAACAAATCTTTTTGGAGAAGCTGGCCGAATCCGAGCAATTGAATATTGCGCTGGATCAGAAGATCAGGGAGAATGAAGCAACGCAGAAGCTGTTGCGAAAGAATGAATTGATGCTGGGCAGTGTGATCTCATCGGCGCTTGATGCGATTGTCATAACCAACCAGGAAGGGCATATCATTCACTGGAACAAGGCTGCAACGGAAATATTCGGGTATACTGAGGAAGAGGTAAAGGGGCGGACCCTGATGGAGACGATCATTCCTCCGGCTGCCCGTCGCCCCGATGGGACGGGTTTCGAATTATTCCTTGACCCCAACGACTTCCACATCCTCAATCAGCGGCTGGAGCTGACCGGAATCCGGAAGAGCGGAATCGAGTTCCCGATGGAGCTGGCGGTTACGGCCATCCATAACGAGCAGGAGTTCTATTACAACGGCTTTATCCGGGATATCTCCAGCCGCAAGCAACGGGAGCAGGAGCTGGTGCAGATGAAGGAGAAGGCAGAGCAGGCGGCCAAAGCGAAATCACAGTTCCTAAGTGTCATGAGCCATGAGCTTCGGACGCCGTTGAACGCGGTTATCGGGATCACTCATCTGCTGATGTTGAATCAGCCGAGGGAGGATCAGCAGGAGGATCTGCGGACCCTGCAATTTTCGGGTGAGAGCCTTTTGCATATTATCAATGATATTCTCGATTTTACCAAGCTGGATTCGGGGAAGATTGAGTTGTCGGCCATCGATTTCAATCTTCGGGAGCTGTCGCAAAGCCTATACCAGTCGTTCAGCTATAAGGCCAGGGAGAAAGGGGTCGTCTTCGACGTCGAATTGGATCAGCGGATACCCTTCTTTGTGAAGGGGGATAATTTCAGGTTGTCGCAGGTGCTCAACAACCTGATCAGTAATGCGATCAAGTTCACGCAGGAGGGCTCGGTCAAGCTCAAGGTGGAGATGACGGAGGAGAGGGGAATTTCCTTTGAAGCCCGGTTCTCGGTGATGGATACCGGGATCGGGATCCCGCAGGAAAAGCAGGAAAAGATCTTCGAACAGTTCACGCAGGCGGACAGCGATACGACCCGGTTATATGGCGGAACGGGCCTCGGGTTGTCCATTTCGATCAAGCTGGTCGAACTGATGGGCAGCACCATCCTGCTTGACAGCCAGCCCGGAAAAGGATCGACCTTCCATTTCAGCGTGGTGCTGCAACGTGGTGAAGTGGGCGAGCCTGTTGTTACGGCGCCGGCGCCAAAGACGGTCTCCAAAACGAACGAGCAATTCAGGAATAAACGTATCCTGCTGGCGGAAGACAACCTGTTCAATGCCAATATTGCCCGACGCTTTATTACAGGTTGGGGCGGAGGGATCGACCTGGTGGTGGATGGCCGGCAGGCGCTGGAGTTCATTGCACGGACGAAATACGACCTGATCCTGATGGACGTGCAGATGCCGGTACTGGATGGGTTTGCCTGTACCCGGAAAATCCGCAAGCATTTAAAGGATATCCCTATTATTGCGGTAACGGCTTCGCCGAAGAATGAGATCATCAACGAGATCCTGTCTTGCGGGATGAACGATTTTGTGAGCAAGCCATTCAAGCCGAACGAGCTACGCGCAAAGATCCTCGAATACCTGTAGTGAGCTCATCCTTTCTTTATCGGGGAGGACAAGTAATAATGCCAGAGTAGCATAGTGGCGATGGTCCGATGTGGCTTCCATCGATCGATGACGGGTAGGAGGGCGTCACGGTGCGTCTCTTTAGGAAGTTGTTTGATCCGCTTCAAGGCGTTGATGGCGGCGAGGTCTCCGAGGGGAAAGATGTCGGCCCGTTGGAGGACAAAGATGAGGTAGACGTCGACTGTCCAATTCCCAATACCTTTTAGCGTGGTGAGGGTGGTTCGGACTTCATCGTCGGCCAAGTTGGGGAAGTTTTGCAAGTCTACCTGTCCGGTTATTACCGATTCAGCCAAATATCTTACGTAGCCTGTTTTTTGGCGGCTAAAATAGCACGCCCTAAGCTCTTCGTCGGAGAGCTGCGAGACCTTTTGTGGGGTGACCTCCTGTATCTTTTCCCGTAGCTTATTCAAGGCTGACAGGGCGGAGGCCAGGGAGACTTGTTGTTCCAGGATGAAGTGAACCAGAGTCTCAAAGGTATTGGGCCGGTTCCACATCGGCGGGTAACCATGCGACCGGATGATCGCCGCCAGATCGGCGTCGGATCCGGCCAGTTCGTCGCAGCGCAACCGGAAGTTGGCTGAGGAGAACGTATTCAGCATATAATATGGATCACGATTTGGATTAAAACTACGACAATCCCGGTGAGGGGAAGAAGCTGCTTAGCCAGGTTGTCTTTGCGGGCGACAAGCGGGTAGTCAAGCTAACGCTGACGGCGAAAGGTAAAAAGGAATTCGAGGTTCTCAATCGCGCGTCGGATGAGCAGGTGCGCCATGCGTTCCGGAATTTGACGGAGAAGGGTGGGCAGGCGCTGGTCGGGAAGATGATTGAGATCCGGTGGATAATCACTGAAAATAAAATATTCCCATGAATTTGAATGATGTAATGATCCGGACGGACCCGCGGTCCGGCGATCTGGGGTATGTTGTCTACCGGCATGGGGTACTATACAGCCGGGAGTAAGATTATGGGTTATCGTTTGAAATGTATGTGGCGGAAGGGGTCGCGCAACTTCGATATTTCTATGTGGAGCCGGAGTATCGGGGGATAGGGTTAGGTAAGAAGCTGATGGAGTTATATATGGAGTTCCTGACCAGCCGGAATTACGCATCTTCCTATTTATGGACGACGAATGAATTGGATGCAGCTGCTTCCTTGTATATGCGACATGGGTTTCGGCTGACGGCGGAGAAAGAGTCGGCGGCATTTGGGAAGTCGCTCAGGGAACAGCGCTATGATGTGGTGGTTGGCGGTTAGAGGTTGGATGGCTGACCGGTTAACGTTTTCCGAGTTCGATTACCTGGCAGTCTTTCATGTCGGATCCGTCGATGGTGAAGCGGATGATCGTCCGGATCTGGTGCCATCCTTGTTTGCCGGCGGCGCCCGGGTTCATGTGAAGGCATCTTAATTTTTCATCATAGATGATCTTCAGGATATGGGAGTGACCGCAGATGAATAGCCGGGGCGGGTCTTTTTTCAGTTCCCGGATGACCGTGGCGTTGTAACGTGGCGGGTAGCCGCCGATGTGGGTCATCAGCACGGGGACGTCCTCTGATTGCCACCGGAGGCTTTCAGGATAGATGCTGCGGATGTCCTGGCCGTCGATATTGCCGTATACACCTCGCAGAGGCTTGAATTCGGACAACCGGCGGGCGAGGTCTGCAGTACCGAAGTCGCCGGCGTGCCAGATCTCGTCACAGGATTCGAAGTGCTGGAAGATCGTGTCATCGAGAAAGTGATGTGTATCGGATAGGAGGCCTATTCGGAGCATAGCGATGGATTAGCAGTTAGTCGAAGCGGGTGAGAGCCTCTTTGAAGACATTTGGATCATAGCGCGACAGGTTTTCCCGATCCAGGTCAAAAAAGATCAGGTTCCGGATATGGTGATTGGAATGACGATTGATGTCGGCGACGATCTCGAAAAGGTCTTCGCCGTCGCGGGTGGATCGACCGGTGGAAAAGAGCGGCAGCGCAACATCGAGTGTCAACGGGTAGGAGCGGAGGGATGGCGTGTATCGGTGGGCGATGGCTCTTTCATAGGCGGAGTGTTCATTGCCGCTGTCCGTCTCTTCGAAGTTAAAATAGAACAGGACACCGTGGTCTACGGGTGGAATGCCGGCCCCATCGGGGTATCTGAGCTGGGACATCCGGATAGCGGACGAGATGGTTTGGACCGAGAGGCGGCGGTATTCCCGGAGAAAGGAAAAATAATTTTCCCGGGTCTTTTGTGTCCAGTCACAATCGAACTGGATCTCCCGGTTTTCAAGGTGGCGGGTCGCATTGATGCTTCTGACGTCGGCAAAGATGTTGGCGGTAAAGGCCGGAATGGCTGCCGGAAGAAGTTTTTCAAATACCCGGTTGCGGATGCTGACGACGGGTATGATCGCATACGTGGTAGGGGATGTCCCATAGTTTAGCGGGGCCACGGGGGCGGGTGCGGAATCTGCCGGGACCCAGTCGACGTCAAAATAGCGGATATAGAGAGTTTGGACATTGTTGTCCCTCAGAGTGTTCCCTTCCACGCTATCCAGGGTAAAACTGGGGTCCCAGTAATAAAAGCTCATGGTCTTGGTCCGCTCCTCGCAGGAAAACAGGCAAAAGGCAAAGCAAAAGCAAAACAATCGACGAGTTCGGGCAGGCACCGGAAAAAATATTTTCCATAAAGGTAATAGTAATAAGAGCATGACCGGGAAGATTTATTAATTTTAGGGTAACGATAGCTTATGCCTCACTACTATTCGTTGGGGACGGTTCCTCATAAACGTCATACGCAATTCAGGAAGGAAGACGGAGCGCTCTATTCGGAGCAGCTTTTCTCTACGGAAGGGTTTTCCAATGACTATTCCCTTTTATATCATTGTCATCCGCCGACGGAGATCATCCGAACGGATGAGCCATATGATGTTCAACCGCGGGTGGCGGAAGAGCGGATGCTAAAGCATCGGAGTTTCGAGGGGTTCCGGATACCGCCGGTGGACGACTATCTGAAAAGCCGGAAGCCGGTGTTGGTAAATAGCGACTGTCATATCGTGCTGGCGGCGCCGAAGCGCAGCATGGAGGATTATTTCTACAAAAATGCGGATGCGGATGAACTGATCTTTATTCATCGGGGTAAAGGGGTGCTGGAGACGATGTATGGCGAACTGCCGTTTGGTTATGGGGACTACCTTGTCGTGCCGCGGGGAACAATCTACCGAATCCGGTTCGATGACGCGGACAATCGGCTGTTTATCGTCGAATCCTTCAGTCCGATCCGGTATCCCGGGAAATACCTAAGTCCATATGGGCAGTTGTTGGAGCATTCGCCGTATTGTGAACGGGACATTCGGGGGCCTCAGTCGCTGACAACCCGCGATGAAACCGGGGATTTTCCGATCCTGACGAAGAAGAAGGGGCGGATATATGGGATCCATTACGCGCATCATCCCTTCGACGTGATCGGTTGGGATGGTTGCTGTTATCCGTTTGCATTCAGCATCCATGATTTCGAACCGATCACCGGCCGGGTCCATCAGCCGCCGCCGGTCCATCTGACCTTTGAAGGACGGAACTTTGTGGTTTGTTCGTTCTGTCCACGGTTGTTCGACTATCATCCGCTTGCCATTCCTGCGCCTTATAATCACAGCAATATAGATAGCGACGAGCTGCTTTATTATGTCGACGGAGATTTTATGAGCCGGAAAAACGTAACAAAGGGTATGATCACACTGCATCCGGGGGGCATTCCACATGGGCCGCACCCCGGCGCCGTTCAACGGAGTATCGGCGCGAAGGAAACGAAGGAATTGGCGGTGATGGTGGATACCTTTCATCCGCTGATGCTGACGTTGGATGCGCTGGAGATCGAGAATGAAGGGTATACGATGAGTTGGGCGGAGTAGTTGGATTTAATGTATTTTCGGGTAAACTCGGCCGCGCATGAAAATTCCTGTTTTCTTTTCGATTGTGGTAGTACTGGTGTCCTGTCATTCGCGGCAGGAGGCTGACCTGATCCTTTTTCATGGGAAGATATATACGGTGGACCGTGTGTTTACGAAGGCGGAGGCGGTGGCGGTAAAGGATGGCAAGATACTCGCGGTGGGTTCGGATGCGGATATCCGAGGGAGCTGGATTGCAGCAGATACCGTCGACCTGGGCGGCAAGGCTGTCTATCCGGGTCTTATCGATGCGCACGGGCACTTCGTGGAATATGGGAATTCGTTGTTCACGGCGTCGCTATATGGCAGCGCGGACTGGGAGGAAGTCGTGCGGCGGGTGAAAGAATTTGCGGCCGTGCACCCGGGTCAGACCTGGATCATTGGTCGGGGATGGGATCAGAATAAATTCCCGGGCAAAACATATCCGGATAATGTCAAATTGAATCAATTATTTCCTACTACGCCGGTGGCGTTGGTTCGGGTGGATGGCCATGCGATGATTGCCAATGCAAAGGCGCTGGAGTTGGCGGATATCGATCCGGGTGAGGCATTGGAGGGCGGTTTGGTCGAGGCGAAGAACGGGAAGCTGACGGGTCTCCTGATCGACAATGCCCAGCGGCTCATCTATCGTACCATTCCGGAAGTGACGGCTGCCGTTTTTCGGGAACAGATGGATTCGGCGCAGCGGCGGTGCTTTGCGCAAGGGCTGACGACAGTGACGGAGCCCGGGCTTGACCGGCGGGCGATCGAGGGGCTCGATTCGTTGCAAAAGGCGGGCTTGCTGAAGATGCGGGTTTATGTGATGGTTCGGGATGACAAGGAAGATCTGGACTATTATCTGCCTCGTGGGCCGTACAAGACCGACCTGTTGTATGTGAAGGGGGTGAAGGCTTATGCGGACGGGGCTTTGGGGAGCCGGGGCGCCTGCTTGCTGCGAGATTATGATGACAAGCCGGGGTGGAGGGGGTTTCTGCTGAGCAGTCCGGCGCATTTCGATTCGTTGGCCGCGAGACTGATCGGAACGGACTGGCAGCTTTGTACGCATGCTATAGGAGATTCCGGCAATCGCATGATCCTTACCGTGTATAACAAATACCTCAAGAAGAAGAATGACAAGCGGTGGCGGATAGAGCATGCTCAGGTAATCAACGATGCCGACTTTGAGCTTTTCGGGAAGACCTCGGTGATCCCATCGGTGCAGCCTACGCATGCCACGAGCGATATGTATTGGGCGGGTGAGCGGCTGGGGCCGGTTAGGCTAAAGGGCGCATACGCCTATAAGCGGCTGCTGGAGGAAAATGGCTGGTTACCGTTGGGAACGGATTTTCCGGTGGAGGATATCAGTCCGTTTAAGACTTTCCTTGCGGGGGTATTTCGGGTTGACGCCAAAGGGTACCCGGCGGGTGGATTCCAGCCGGAGAATGCGCTCACCCGGGAACAGGCGATCCGGGGGATGACGATCTGGGCGGCCAGGGCCGATTGTCTGGAGAAGGAAATCGGAAGTCTGGAGCCGGGGAAGCGGGCGGATTTTGTGGTCCTTGACAGGGACCTCATGACGGTGGGGGCGGGCGAGGTGCTGCAAACCCATGTCGTGGCGACTTATTCGGGCGGACAATTGATGTTCGGGCGGTAATCGGGTTCGAAATATTTTTCAATTTTAATCCCGAATGCTGGCATATTCGGATCGCGGCGATTATTTTTGCGCCATGGTCATTCCAATATCCCGACGTCCACTGAAAGACGTATCCAAAACTTTGCGCCCCCTTCTGTTCTTATTGTTACTAATCCCTTCACCTGCCCGGGAAGGCGCAATGGGTCACGGCCTATCATGGCGCCGGTCAGAATGATCCGGTCAACGGCATGTCCTTTCTTACGCCGGCGGTGGGGTATATAGCTTTTCAGAATTTTGTGGGCTTCACGCAGGATAGCGGGCGAACCCTCGTTGCCAATTATGTGGGCAATGGGAATGTCAATTACAATGGGTATTCCGTCAACCTGACCTTTGGTTTTATCATCCAGGGTGTCCATGCTTTCACCAAAGACTCGGTTTTTGCATATGGCAATTACGGGACGGAGCCTACCATTCTTTTTTCGTCCGACCAGGCGCAAAGCTGGACGGTAGTTTATCATATCCCTTTTCGGCCGGATGCAGCGGTGCCCAACCAGGGCGTAACGGACATGCAGTTTCCGGGTAATGGCCCTGTGGGCTTCGCGGTGCACAATGACGACGTGCTGATTACCACTAACCGGGGGCAGACCTGGAATCCGTCATTGAGTGCTCTCGATGGTCAACTTCAAAAGCTTTCTTTTCCCGACGGGCTTCATGGCTTTGTGTCAGGCGGGGTCTCGGCCTATGCGACGGTGAATGGCGGGAGCAGCTGGCAAGCCCTTCCGACGCCTACGGGGGAGTCCTGGTCTGAGATCCAGGGTGCAAATGGGATTGCAGGCCTCTTTAGTTTTATGACCGCACAATCGGGGTATCTGCATACGCCGGCGGATGGCAGTGTATACCGGACCGATGACGGCGCTACTACCTGGACGAAGATGAATGACCCGTCGATCATCCCTCTCTATGGGCAAACGCTGATCTTCACGAATGACAGCACGGGTTATGCGGGCTCTTCGCCTTATTCTGTCTGGCTTACGAAAGACAAGGGAAAGACCTGGGAGCCGGCCAGGGGTAGCACGGCCTATACGGATCTGGGCTGGTCGTTGGGGTCGCTGTATTTCTACAATAGTCAATACGGCTGGGCTGGAGGTCATGACGAATTTCTTCTCTTTACGGATAACGGAGCCCTGCTAACCTATCCCAAAGCTTATTTCAAAGTCGATACGGCCGGGGTTGCAGCTACCGGCATCGTCAATCTTGATAATTACTCCCGGCCCAACTACGGTTATACCTGGTCTGTGAACGGAGTGCAGGTGTCGACTTCGTATAATGCCACGTACACGCATCACAGCGGAGTATCGGCGGATACGGTTGTGTTGATTGTTACCAACAGCGGTTATTCCGATACGTCCCGTCAGATCATTTCCATTCCGAATCCCGTCGTTATACCGCCGCCCACGTATACCGGCTGGGCGGGCATTGTCACGGGGCTCACAGACAACCTCAGGGACGTTCGGTTCTGGGCTCCGGACGGGGTGGTATTGGGCGATCATGGGTTGTATTATACAACGATGGGCGGCGTCGGTGCGGCCAGCTGGACGAAGTTTGTCATTACCGGCAATTCTTCGGATAGTTTGCGGCTGGTCCATTGCCGCTTCGAGCAGATGGCTTCGCCTACTGCCGGGCAGGTATTTGTGTGCGGAACGGATACCGTGCAAAATCAGGCGGTCCTTTTCTTTTTCAATATGACCAATCTGACCTACACCTGGAAATATATCGGGGCTGCGAATACGAATTTTCATTCTATCGCGATCTCGCCGGCGTCGAATCTGGCGACGGTCGTCGGGGATAATGGATTGATACTCGCACAGCAGGTTTCGGGGTCCTCCAATGCCCTTCTCCATCTTCAGAATCCGCAAAACCTCCATGAGGTGGAGGCCATTGAGTTGGGAACCGAGACAATCAGCATTTTGGGTGACAGCACGTTATGGACCGGTAGTCCGCAAACCGGTACTTATTACTTCAGTGCGTCGGGCAGCTATAATATCCCTCCTGCCTAACGGTTCACGAGCATGGGCTATGTGGCCCTTATCGGCGATATGGGTGTCAACAGCACTACCTGTTTCATGCCGTTGTTCAATGCACTCCGGCAGCGACAATTTTGTCCGCCGGGTAGTTGTCGACAACGTCGGGCCTGTCATTGCCTATCAGGGGCTGGTGCCGGATGGTTACGGGGTCTACCGGCTGGACAGCGTGCGGATCAGCGATTCCGCCGGGGTTAATATGGCCGCGGACGCTCCCCAGTGCTATTTCCGGGTTGGATCTGGCGGTCCTTTCTCCGAAGAGAGCGGAACCGTATATCCGGGCGGCACTGTGAACGATGCCCGCTGGAGCTTTGTCCTATCCCTGACCGCCGCGGGCCTCTCCTTTAGCCCGGGGGATACTTTGTACTACTTTGTGGTTGGGCAGGATAACGATCCGGTGCCCAATTTAGGTTCCAATCCTTCGGGCGCCACGGGGGTCTCCGTCCTGGATATCGCAGGGCGGCCCGAGGCGCTCAGCTATCTCGTGTTGGCGGGGGGTGAAACCGCTCCTGACGCGGCTACGTTAAACGGGGTCGATCTGACGATAGTTCCTAATCCGAACAATGGCAATTTCAGCTATCGGGTCAATGGACCTGTCAATGGAGTGGCGCAGGTGTGGATCGGGAGTATGGATGGCCGGCTCGCCTATAGCCAGCAGATCGGGACTATCGGAACCAGCTATGTCGGAAATGTGGCCTGTACTCTGGCTCCGGGTATTTATTACCTCGAGATCAATGCAGATAAAGGCAGGCTCATCAAGAAATTTCTGGTGAGGTAAATTCTTGCAATTCAGACCTAAATCCCGTAAATTGGCAAAAACAAAACGATTCCACATGATCCAGTTTCATGATTTACGGGTAGGGGACCTCGTGCTGGTCGAATACAATGGACAGCGGATGGAGGGGGAGGTGATCGGATTGAATGGCGATGAAAAGCAGGTCGATGTCCAGACGACTGCTCAGGACTTCTGGTATAGTTCGAAGGATTTGGACGGTATAGCAGTAGATGAGGGGCAGTTGCTGCAGTTCGGGTTCGAGCGGCAGAACTTGCCGGATGGGAAGGTAAAGTACCTGAAGGGGCCATTCCGGGTCCTACTTTCCCAAAATGGGAATTTCTCCGATTTTGAGATGTGGTATAGAGAGGATCGGCGGCATATTTCCCGGGAATTGGCCGTACATGAGCTTCAGCATTACTATCATCAGATGACAAAGGTGGATTTGGCCCGTCCGTCGGACGTTTCGGCCCACTAGAGTGGGGTTTGGGTCAGAATAGTCGTTGTTCCGGGCCGGATCGGGCTTTGTCGGTCCAAAACCGGGGCAAGGAGTTCGAGTTATTTTTTGATTGTAATTCAATTTATTCCTATCTTTGCGCTCCCAAAAACAGTATGGCGAAACAAGCACTCATCAAACAAGATGGCATCATTCTGGAAGCCTTGTCAAATGCGATGTTCAAGGTTAAGTTGGAAAATGGTCATGAAATATTGGCCACCATCTCTGGGAAAATGAGGATGAACTATATACGGATCTTGCCGGGGGATAAGGTGGGGGTAGAGATGAGTCCGTATGATCTGACGAGGGGAAGGATTATATTCAGGTACAAATAAAAATATAGTATGAAAGTTCGCGCATCCATAAAAAAGCGTAGTGCCGATTGCAAGATCGTGAGGAGGAAGGGCAAGCTTTACGTTATCAACAAGAAGAACCCCCGTTTCAAGCAGCGGCAAGGTTAAAAGGACGGACCACGGGTCCGTCGGCCGCAGGTCCATCATTAGGGGGTCTCACCGAAGGGACTAATTTTTGAAGGAGGCCCGGAGGTGAGATAACGACTAAAACAGAAAAATAAGAATATGGCTCGTATTGCCGGTGTAGACTTACCAAAAAATAAAAGAGGAGAGATCGGACTGACCTATATATTTGGGATCGGTCGTTCCACTGCCCAGTATATTCTCAATACCGCTGGTATCGGTTTCGACAAGAAGGTGAACCAATGGAATGACGAGGAACTGAATGCCATCCGGAACATCATCACCAATGAGTTTAAGGTGGAGGGTGCGTTGCGTTCCGAGGTTCAGATGAATATCAAGCGGTTGCTGGATATCGCCTGTTATCGGGGGCTTCGTCATCGCAAGGGGTTACCGGTCCGTGGCCAGCGTACGCGTACCAACAGCCGTACGCGGAAGGGCAAGCGGAAGACGGTCGCCGGCAAGAAGAAAATAGCCAAGAAATAGTATGCACCATTCATAAGGATCAGTTGCGGATGCCTGGTGCAGGCGGAGGGCTGATCTGGTCCCGGTAAAAGGGGATTATTTCAAACATAGACTACCTCATTTAAAGCGTATGGCAAAAGCACAGGCAAGCAGCGCAAAGACTGCTGCGAAGAAAAGGATCGTCAAGGTGGATGTTTATGGGGATGCCCATATCACCGCCAGCTTCAACAACATCATTATCAGCCTCACCAACAAGAATGGCCAAGTCATTTCCTGGAGCAGCGCGGGCAAAATGGGATTCAAGGGTTCGAAGAAGAACACTCCCTATGCTGCCCAGATGGCCTCTTCGGATGCGGCCAAGGCGGCGCTCGATGCCGGGCTGAAGAAGGTGGATGTGTATGTGAAAGGGCCGGGTTCCGGGCGGGAAAGCGCCATCCGGGCGTTGGCCAACAATGGCATCGAAGTGGTAATGATAAAAGATGTGACGCCGCTGCCGCACAACGGTTGCCGTCCTCCGAAGAAACGTCGGGTATAGTTATCAAATAAATAAAAGCCGGATAAGCTTCAATTTTAAGATTTTTAGATAAGCTTATTTCGGGAACTTAAAAATCTAACAAATACGTTATGGCACGTTACACGGGTCCAAAGACCAGAATTTCCCGCATTTTTGGCGAGCCCATTCTCGGGAATGGCAAGTATTTAACGAAGAGCAGCAATCCTCCGGGCCAGCATGGCGGTACCAAGAAGCGTAAAGCTCCCGGGGAGTATGCTTTGCAGCTGAAGGAGAAGCAAAAGGCAAAATACACCTACGGTTTGTTGGAGCGGCAGTTCCGAAAGACCTTTGATGAAGCTGTACGCCGCAAGGGTGTTACAGGTGAAAACCTGATCAAGCTGCTCGAAGCCCGTCTGGACAACACGGTCTTCCGGCTTGGCATTGCTCCTTCCCGTCCGGCAGCCCGCCAGTTGGTGGCGCACAAGCATGTGACGGTAAATGGTGAAGTGGTCAATGTACCTTCGTTTCAGCTTCGGCCCGGTGACATCATCAGTCTGAAGGGGACTACGCGCGGCAATACCGGGCTGACCAGTCAGATCCGCGGGAAGAATGCCAAGTTCAACTGGCTGGATTGGTCTGAAGCCGAGTTCAAGGGGACGTTCATCGCTTATCCTGAGCGGGAAAGCGTGCCGGAGAACATTAAGGAGCAGTTGATTGTTGAGTTATATTCCAAGTAGGAGTTGGCCGGAGAAGGCGAATTTCCTGCGCAAAAAAGTTAAATCGAAAATTTAAATATGGCCATTTTAAATTTCCAGAAACCAGACAAGATCATCCTTCAAAAAGCGACAGATTTTGAAGCTCAATTCGAGTTCCGTCCTTTGGAGCCCGGTTATGGTGTCACCATTGGAAACGCATTACGCCGGGTATTGCTGAGCTCGCTCGAAGGGTATGCGATCATTGGGGTTAAGATTGAGGGAGCAGATCACGAATTTGCTACGTTGAAAGGGGTTACGGAAGACGTGGTGGAAATTATCCTTAACCTGAAGCAGGTTCGTTTCAAGAAAAAGGTTGAACATGAGGTGGCTCAGGAAAAGATAACGTTGAGCTTGAAGAACAGGACGGAATTCACGGCCGGTACGTTGGGTGAAGCTACGCCCAGCTTCGAGGTCATGAACCCCGGTCTGCTGATCTGTACCCTGGATTCATCTGCCAAGCTGGATATTGAGATCACGATCGGCAAGGGCCGTGGCTATGTGCCTGCGGAGGACAACAAGCCGAAAGATGCGCCCTTTGGCTACATACCGACCGATGCGATATTTACGCCGATCAAGAATGTGAAATATTCCATCGAAAATACGCGTGTGGAACAGCGTACGGACTTCGAGAAGTTGATCATGGAAGTCTCGACGGATGGTACGATCCACCCGGAAGAGGCTGTTAAACAAGCTTCCCGCATTCTGATCCAGCACTTGATGATCATTACGGACGAGAACATCACTTTTGACAATAAGGAAGAGAAGAAGGAAGATCTGGTTGACGAGCAAACGCTTCAGCTTCGCAAGATCCTGAAGACCCCGCTGGAGGACCTCGATCTTTCCGTTCGCGCTTTCAATTGTCTGAAAGCTGCCAAGATCAACAGCCTTAGCGAGCTGGTAACCTATGAGCAGGAAGACCTGATGAAGTTCCGCAATTTCGGGCAGAAGTCGCTGGCCGAGATCGAGCAGGTGTTGGGCGAGCGGGGATTGCACTTCGGGATGGATCTCGGCAAGCTGAAAGTGGATGATGAATAAGTAATCTTTTTTAATATAGCCTTACAATTCCTGACACGGTGTAAGGTTTAAATCTAACAGTCATGCGTCACGGAGACAAAATCAATAATTTAAGCCGGACCGCTGCTCACCGCAGTGCGTTGTTGAGCAACCTGGCCAGCCAGCTCATCGATCATAAGCGGATCGTTACTACACTGGCGAAGGCCAAGGCCCTGCGGACCTATGTAGAGCCATTGATCACGAAGGCAAAAGACAATACGACGCATCAGCGCCGGGTGGTGTTCAGCTATTTGCAGGATAAAGAAGCCGTTACCGAGTTATTCAGCACGGTTGCCGCTAAGGTAGCGGGACGGCCCGGGGGATATACCCGGATCATCAAATTGGGTACGCGGATGGGTGATAACGCCGAAACCGCGCTGATCGAGCTGGTAGACTTCAATGAGGTTTACGGGAAAGGGAAAGGGGAAGCCAAGGAGACGACGGGCAAGCGGACCCGCCGGGCAGGTGGCCGGAAGAAGGCCGCCGCTGAAGGGGCTGAGGCGAAGCCGGCGAAGAGTGCTGCAAAGAGTGCTGCGAAGGATGTTGCCGCCAAAGATGAGAAGGCAGTAAAGAAAGGCGATGAATAGTCTTTGGAACGGAGGTTCCAGGGGCCAATTGAAATTGGTGAGGCCGGGCTTGATAAAAAGTCCGGCCTTTTTTGTTGTAATTTTGTAATTTGGCAAAATTTTTCATCTCTCATGTCTCCTATCACTTCTCCCGCTCCCGCGATCCTGTTGCTCGAAGATGGTACCATTCATTATGGCAAGGCCTTTGGCAAGCGAGGCACCACCTCCGGCGAGATCTGCTTCAATACGGGTATGACGGGCTATCAGGAGGTCTTTACCGATCCCAGCTATTACGGGCAGGTATTGATCATGAACAGCGTGCATATCGGTAATTATGGGGTGAAGGACAGTGAAGTCGAGTCGGCGGGTGTAAAGATCCGGGGGCTGATCGGCCGGAACCTCGAGGAACAGTTCTCCCGGTTAATGGCGAAAGGCAGCCTGGATGAATATATGAGGGCCAACCATATTGTATGTATCGAAGAGGTGGATACCCGGTCGCTGGTCGCTCATGTACGGGTCAAAGGCGCGATGAACTGTGTGATCTCGTCCGAGATCAGCGACCCGGAAGAATTGAAGTCGGTGCTGGCGGCAACCCCTTCAATGGACGGGCTGGAGTTGGCCTCGGTTGTAAGCACGGATAAGGAATATGAACTGGGGGATCCGGGGTCGACGATTCGGATAGCTGTGCTGGATTTTGGAATCAAGCAGCACATCTTGCAATGTATGCTGGAAAGAGGCGCCTATGTCAAGGTATTTCCGGCCAAAACGCCGTTGTCCAGGCTTCGGGAATTCCGACCCAGCGGATATTTTCTTTCTAACGGTCCTGGTGATCCGGCGCCGATGGACTATGCTATTCCCACGGTCAAGGAGATCCTGAAGGAGAAGAAGCCTTTATTCGGTATCTGTCTGGGACACCAGTTGCTGGCCCTTGCAAATGATATTCCTACCTTCAAGATGCATCACGGGCATCGCGGGCTCAATCATCCGGTAAAGAACCTGGTTACGGGGCGTTGCGAGATTACCACGCAGAATCATGGGTTTGGCGTGGATCCGCAGGCGGTACGGAATGCTCCCAATGTGGAGGTCACCCATGTCAACCTGAACGACGAGTCAATCGAAGGCATCCGGCTGAAGGACCGGCCGGCCTTTTCGGTACAATACCATCCGGAAGCGACGCCGGGACCACATGACAGCCGGTATCTGTTCGATGATTTCATCCAATTGATCAAAAATAACTCCTAATCCCGCTCATGCGTATCGCCATCATCAACGGCCCGAATCTAAACCTGCTGGGAACCCGGGAACCCGAGTTATATGGCAGTCAGACTTTTGAGGAATATTATGAAGAGCTGCGGAAAAAATATTCCGCGGTGACGTTCAGCTATTTTCAGAGCAATGTGGAAGGGGAGTTGATCAATGAATTGCAGCGTGTCGGGTTCTCATCGGACGGCATCCTGCTGAACCCAGGCGGGTATACGCATACGTCAGTAGCCATTGGAGATGCGATTGCGGCTATCAAGGCGCCTGTCATCGAGGTGCATATCAGTAATATACATGCGCGGGAAGAATTCCGGCGGCTGTCACTTGTTTCGGCCAAGGCAAGGGGCACGATTGCCGGGTTGGGCCTGAAGGGATATGAGCTTGCTTTGCATTATTTTCTTTAGGCTTCAGAGAAAAACCTGCAGCATCAGGGCGAAGCCGGTATCCTGCCGCGGGTCCTCGTCCTTTCGCATGATATTCAGGCCCGCCCTGGTCCATAGCTTAAAAACTTCCCCTTTCTTGTGGGTAACGATCTCGTGCTCTACCACGGGGAACATGGCGCCCCGGGCGATCCACCCCATGTCGCCGCCGGCTGTGGCGTCGCGGCCAATGGCGTAGGTCTTTGCCAGATCCTCGAAGCTGGCTGATCCGTCCTTCAGCTTTTTCAGGATGACGTTCCCCAGGGAGTCGGCGATCCGATAGCTGAAGAACGAGGTGTCTATGAATATCTGGCTGATATGATAAAATTCGTTTGGCGCTTTACTGAGCACCTGGACAAGGTACCGGCCGTCCTTCGGGCCGTAGGGGCCATAGACTTTTTTTTCCTTCCCGCTATAGGCCAGGCTATCGGCCAGGCCGCCGAAACGGCGGGTTTGGGTGACGGTGATGGTGTCGATCCTAAAGTGTTTCTTCAGGATCTGTTTGGTATAAAGGATGGGGTTCGGCGACTTTTCCAATTCTTCTTTCATTTGGCGGACAGTCATGGGGGAGACTGGCTGCTGGGCTTCCGCCTTAATTCCGCACAGGAGGAGCCACAGCATGATCGCAAAGTATATTTTCATGTCAATCAATTGAGTACACAAATATAAGCTACTCAATAAATTGGAACGATTTTCGTTACTTGTATGCATGCGCCAGCTCCTTTTTATCCTTTTATTTGCACAACTGAGCAGTCTAAGCGGTTATTCGCAGTGGAAGGACTTTACCATTGGTCCCCGGGGAGATACGTTGAACGCCGTTGACAAAAAGGATCGGAAGCAGGGGAAGTGGGTGAATCACGTCGATGAGCTGCGGGGGGAGCCGGGGTATGAAGAAGAGGGGGTATATAAGGACAACGGCAAGGAAGGCGCCTGGCGGATCTTTAGTCTGCAGGGGGATATGATCGGGCTGGAATATTACAAATGGGGGAATAAATGCGGTGTTTGCCAGTATTTTGGGATCAACGGGACCTTGTTACGGGAGGAAAATTGGGTTGCGTTTAACCCGAGTAAGCTTTATGACACCCTGGTGATCGATGACATCGATCATCTGGACAAATACAAGACAGTGATCATAAAGAATGAAGGATCTGCGATAAAGGATGGGGTCTGGAAATACTATGATCCGTACACCGGAGCGGTCGCCACGACGGAGACTTGGGAGTTAGGGAAATTGGAGAAATCGCAAGTCGGTCAGCGGGCGATGCCCGATTCTTCCCAGGCGGTTGCAAAGCCAAAAGAGGTGCTTGATTTTGAGAAAAAAGCCGGAAAACATAAGATAAAGGTGCAGGATGGGAGCGTGCATTAGTTCTGCAAAATGGCCGAATATGAGTATGATTCGGTCAAATCAACGAATCTCTCGTTGGTTCGTCAAAACGGGCGAATTTTTTTGGAATTCGGTAAAATAGACGAATATTTGGAAAATTCGTTAAAAAGTACGAATTTCAGCGGGGACCAATCCATTTGGATAGGAAAGAAGTTATGCGCACCGTTCATTCCATTCATGCTGTTATAACGGGTGACGTGGTCAATTCCACTGGTCTGGGTACCGAAGCTGAGGAAACGCTATTGCAAGCGTTGCAGTCCGCATTATCGCCTTATTTAATCGAATTTTATCGGGGGGACAGCTTTCAGGCCTTCCTGGAGGATCCGGCGGTATCGTTGCGGGCCGCCTTGTTGTGCCGGACAATTGCCATCAGCGTGACGGCAGGAGAGGAAGGGCCCGCGGTATCGGATGTCCGGATCAGCATTGGGCTGGGCCCGGTAACGAAGCCTGTGCGAGCGCCAGGTATGGCAAGAGGGGAAGCGTTTCTCTTATCCGGCCGGGGACTGGATGGGATCCAGAAGACGGAGCGGCGGCTGGCGATCATCAGCAGCCATGCGATCGCTGATATCGGGCTGGAGGCGATGGCTGATCACCTGGATGCGATCTACCGGCAAATGACCCCCAAACAGGCTGCCGCCATCGGGTGGCTGCTACGGGGGGTGACGCAGCAGGACGTGGCCGCAAGGCTTAACAGATCAAGGAGTACGATCTCGCAGCTGGTAGCGGCGGGTGGATGGGGGGAGATAGAAAAGGTATTGGAACTTTTCGAAAAGCTGATCAATCAACTGCCATGATAACAGGAACCGTATGGCTGGTCAAGCTACTGACCGCGCACTTGCTGACCGACTTTGTCCTGCAGCCGGCCAGTTGGGTGGAGGACCGGAACCACAAACATTTTGCGTCGTCGAAGCTGTATTGGCATGTGTTGCTGACGGCGGCAGTCGCCTATTTGTTGATCGGCTGGAGTTACTGGATAGTCGCGCTGGTCATTTTGGTTAGCCATCTATTGATCGATGGCTGGAAATCCTATCAGCCGCAAAGGACCCGTTATTTTCTGACCGATCAGGCACTACATCTGGCCGTAATAGCGGGGTGCTGGTGGTTCAGCTTTCCAAATGGCAAGGCTCTCGGGGAGATCGTAAATCAATGGAGCGTGGAGCCGCATCATTGGGTCCTGGTGGCCGCTTTTGTCTTTGTCACCAGTCCGGCGGGCATCCTGATCGGGCAGCTAACGCAGCAGTGGAGCAGGAAGATCGATGATGCGGACAACAGTCTTGCCAATGCCGGTAAATGGATCGGGATTGCGGAGCGGATCATCGTATTGATCCTGGTGCTGCAAAATCAGTATTCGGCGATTGGCCTGCTGGTCGCGGCGAAAGGGATCATCCGGTTCGGTGAGAAGGACCGGCAGGAAATAAAGACAGAATACCTGGTGATCGGGACTCTACTCAGCATCGGAATGGCGATCATTACCGGGCTGTTGGTGAAATGGGCGGACTGATGTAAATTGGCTGATGCGAATCCCTGACCGCCAATATCCGAAAGCCGTTTACGGGCTCTTATTCATCCTATTCTTCCCGCTACGGTCCCATTCACAGGGGTCATCCGCTCCGTTGGCGAAAAAGATCAAAGTATATATTGTTGGTACTTTCCATTTTGACGGACCGCGGGAGATGTATACAAGACCGCCAGGGAGGACATGAAGACGCCGGAGAATCAGCGTCAACTGGATGACTTGGTACGGCGGCTGGCGACGGCGTCCCCGGACAAGGTTTTCGTCGAATGGACCACGGACAGGCAAGGGTATGTGGACACCACTTATCAGCTCTATTTGCGGAATGAGTTTGACCTGGGCAATAATGAAGTATACCAGGCCGGGTACCGGTTAGGCAGGCGTCTCCAGCATCAGCACATTTACTGTGCGGACGCCGGAGGCGGTTTTGATTACGATTCCCTGGTGGCCTACGCCGCGCAGCATCATCAAACCGAGATCCTTACGGATCTCAATCATCCCAAGGACAGCACTGCCCGGTTGATCTCCGCACGGATCGGCGCGATCTATTCCTATTATCAGTCGCCGCCCGGTCATACACTGACGGACATTATCATTTCCAACAATACGCCGGAAGTCATTGCCTCGGGAGCGGACCTCTACAACCTGGTGTATGCGCGGGTGGGTGAGGGGCAGGAGTATCCCGGAGCTGACCTCACCAGTGATTTTTATATGCGGAACATGCGTATCTACACCAATATCCTCCGGCAGATCGATATCGCGCATGATAAAGCGATCCTCGTCTATATCGGGTCGGGGCATGTGTCCTTTCTAAAGCAGATATTCTCTTCCAGCTTGTTGTTCGAAGTGGAGGACGTAGTGGCATTGTTGAAGGAACCTTATTAGAGGTTCCGGCCGAAGAATTTCCGAAAGAAAAGGATTTGGTAGTCGATGCTGTTTTTCCAGTAGGTCTCGTCGTGGCCGCCGGTGCGTTCGATATAATCATGGTCGATCTTTCGATCGAGCAGCTTACGGTGCAGGTTGCGGTTGACGGTCAGGAAGAAGTCGCTGGCACCGCAATCGAAGATGATGGCCAATTCCCCATTATTGAGGTCGTCTACGGCGGCGATGACGGTATTCTTTTCCCAATTGCTCCAGCAGCAGGCGCTGTCGCCAAGGACTTTCTTTAATCCCCAGTTATTTAGAAAGGGTCGGAAGTCGACACCGCCACTGATTGCCCCGGCTGCGCCAAAGACGTCTGTATGGCGGATCCCCAGGTAAAGGGCACCGTGGCCTCCCATGCTTAGACCGGTGATGGCCCGGTGTTGCCGGTCGGCCCGGGTCGGGTAATGGGTATCGATATAGGGGATCAGCTCTTTGGTGATAAAGGTTTCGTAACGGATCGAGGAGTCCATGGGGCTGTCGAAGTACCAGCTGTCGAAGCCGCCGTCAGGGCAGACGAATGCGAGGTGGAATTCATCTGCTTCGTGCTTTAACTGTGGGGCGGTTAGTATCCATTGGGCGTAGTTCCCCGCCCAACCATGTAAAAGGTAGACAACGGAGAAACGCGGGAAGGGGTTAGCGGGATGGATTACGACACAGCGGATCTCCTTTTTCATTGAAGGGCTGTGCAAGAAGATGCTATCGACCTGTGCGGCGAAGCAGGTGGAAGAAAGGAGCAGGAGGAGGGGGGCAATGTATTTCATGCGGTGAATTTAACAAAAGGCCCGTAAGGGGTGCTTACGGGCCTTTCAGAAACGTGAATAGGTGTTAGAACGCCTTCTTATCCTTGCCGGTCAACTGCATGGGGCTATTGGCCTGGGGGATGGCGCGGGGGGCCGCCTGTCTGGCCTTGAAGACCTCGAATTTGCTTTCGGTCCTGACCACAGGCCAGCTGTTGTTGCTTTCGTCGATATCGGCCGTTTCGCGGTACGGGTCCAGCTTGATGCTGGCGACTTCCTTGTCCTTGGCGAAGACCTTGGTGAGGTGGCTCTCGTTCTTGCGCCATATCTGGGCGGGGATGCGTTCCACTTCTTTGGTACCGTCGGTATAAGTCCACTCGATGATGATCGGCATGACGAGACCACCCTTGTTGCTAAACTGCAGTTCGTAGAATTGTTTGGACTTGATGTTTTCGCGGGTAGCGTCGTCCATCGGTTCGTCTGCAGCCGTGCTGCGGGCCAGGTCTCCATTCGGGTTTCGGCCCATCACGACCCCTTCGATATGCTGCGGATATCTGGTGCTGTCATAAGGGATCATGCCGCGCGTATATTTCCAGTAAAAATCGTGCAGGGTGGTATCGGCGTCAGTGGGGAAATGGATGCTCGTATCTTCCCGGTTGCGTACCTTGGAGACATCTGTTGGGAATTTGCCGTCGGGAAGGGGTTTGTCGATGCTGGCCATGACGGTCGTATCCCTTCTCCGAGGCGAATCATCAAAGTCCGGAACCAGGTGTTTGACGCTGTCGAGAGAGAGGTCTACGGGTTCGATGCCATAAAACCAGCCACGCCAGTACCAATCGAGGTTCTCTGCGCTCGCGTCGTTCAAGGTCCGAAAAAAGTCAGCGGGCGTCGGATGCTTGAAGGCCCAGCGGCGGGCGTATTCCTTGAATGCATAGTCAAAAAGTTCCCGGCCCATGACGGTCTCGCGCAGGATGTTAAGGGCGGTTGCGGGTTTTGTATAGGCGTTCGGGCCGAACTGGACGATATCTTCCGAGTTGGTCATGATGGGCTCCAACTGATCCTTTGGCAGCTTCATATAGTCTACGATGGCCCAGGCCGGACCTTTGCCGCGAACGGGAAAATGGTTGTCCCAGCGCTCCTCGGTCAGGTATTCCACGAAGGAGTTGAGGCCTTCGTCCATCCAGCTCCACTGGCGTTCGTCGCTGTTGATGATCATAGGGAAGAAATTGTGGCCTACTTCGTGAATAACGACGCCCAGCATTCCATATTTGGTAGCCTCGCTATAAGTGCCGTCCTTTTCGGTCCTGCCGAAGTTGAAACAGATCATCGGGTATTCCATCCCGTTGGACGCTTCCACACTTTGCGCGACAGGGTAAGGGTAAGGGATGGTAAAATGGGAATAGGTCTTGATGGTATGGGCGACGACCTTGGTGGAGAAGCGGCGGTAGAGATTATAGGCCTCTTTTCCGTAGTAGCTCATGCACATCACTTTCTTTCCTTCGACATAAGTCGGCATGGCGTCCATGACGAATTTACGCGATGAGCCCCAGGCGAAGTCCCGGACGTTATCGGCCTTAAATATCCAGGTCTTCTTAGCCTTATTCTTTTTCACTTCCGATGCTTTGGCTTCGGCGAGTGTAACGATCTCGACCGGCTCCTTTGCCGTCTGGGCCTGCTGCCACCGGGCGTATTGGGTGGGGGTCAGCACCTGCTGATAGTTCTGGCACTGGCCTGTGCCGCCGATGACATGATCTGCAGGTACGGTCATCTTCACGTTAAAGTTCCCGAATGTCAGCGCGAATTCGCCGCGGCCGGTGAACTGGTTGTTCTGCCAGCCCTGGAAATCGCTGTACACGCAAAGGCGGGGATACCATTGGGTCATGGTGAACAGGTAATTGCCGTCTTCGGGGAAGTATTCATATCCGCCGCGGCCACCCACGGTTTGGCGGTCGGTAATCTTATAATTCCAATCGATCTTGAAAATGAATTTTTGGCCGGGTTTCAGGGGCGTCGGAAGTTCCACCCGCATCATGGTCTTGTTGATGGTATAATGGAGTGGTTTACCCAGGGCATCGGTCAATTTGAGGATGTGGTCCCCGAAGTCGTTGGGCTCCGATTCGTTTTTTACGCGATTGAGGGTCTGGTCGCTGACCACGTGGGGAAGGGAGCTCCCATCCTGGTAGTTGGCGTTGTATTTGGAACTATGTTGATTTTCGTCGAGCTGCATCCAGAGGTAGGTCAGTTCGTTGGGGGAGTTGTTGAAATAGTTGATGATCTCCGACCCGGTGAGCAGCAGCTTGTCCTCATCCAGGTCGCAGGTGATATCGTAGTCGCAGCGTTGCTGCCAGTATTTGGGGCCCGGGGCGCCGCTGGCGGTGCGATATTCGTTCGGAGCGGGGAGGATAGTCCCCAGCGCTTCGAACTTGTTGCCGTGGTTGGATGTCGGGTTGTTTTGAATATCCTGGGCTGACAGGATACCAACCGAACAGGAACAGGCAATGACAGTAATAAGCAGTGACTTACTCATGTGTTGGTTTTATGTGATATGTTGAAAATACTAATGCCCGGCCACCGATCGACGGCCATTTTCAGGGAGGCGATCAGCACCAGCGTCGAGATGCCCCAGACCCACCATATCCGGCGAAGTCGGATCAGTTGTACGAAAATAAAGGAAATTGCCAGAATGATGGCTACCACCAGCAATTGGGCGGCTTCGATGCCAAGATTGAAGGCCAGCAGGTGGATCAGCAGCCCCTCGCGGCCTTCCAGGCTAAGGAAGGTGCTGGCGAAGGCCAGGCCGTGGATGAGACCGAAGAAAAGTGCGAAGAAATAGATCAGGGGCAGGCGGGAGGGGTGCTCAACCTGGCCGGGCCGCTGGAAAAGGTTATTGCACGCAGTGGCTATGATAGTCACCGGTATCAGGAATTCGATCAGCCGGGTATTGACATGTACGAGGTGTAGTGCGCTAAGGGCGAGGGTAATCGAGTGGCCGATGGTAAAGGCGGTGACGAGGACGACCACTTTCCTCCAGTCTTTGATCAGGTAACGAAGGCAGAGGGCTGCCACAAACAGGATATGGTCCATGGCTTCCCAGGTGAGAATATGTTCCGTTCCCAGTCCGAAGTAGAGCTTGAAATCCTGCATATTTACGAGAAAGTGTACCGGGGACTGCCCGGTTTTGTAAAATTATTCAGACTTTTATAGTACAAAAATTTACTTTTTAAATGGGTATTTCCTTATATGAACGGGCCGGAGGTCGGTTATTTAAGTGGTTGTCCGGTCCGATCTTCACCGTCCTCGCGGCCTTGCCTCTGGTTTCGGCATTGCGGCCGGCTGCTATGCCGCATCCCCTGTATATTTCGGTTACGGAAATTAGTCACAATTCCAAGGACAAAATATTGGAGGTCAGCTGTAAGGTCTTTACCAACGACTTTGAGGCGGTGCTGGAGAAGATAGCCGGCGCCAAAGTAGATCTTTCCTCGGTGAAGGACAAGGCGGCTTCAGACAAGCTGATTGCGGGTTATGTGGAGCGCCACCTGCGCTTGAAAGTCGATGGGAAGCCGGTGCAGCTGCATTTTGTCGGAAGTGAGAATGAGGAGGACGGTACCTGGAGTTATTTCCAGGTGAATGATATGCCGACTGTCAAACGGATCGATGCGATCAATGAGCTGCTGTATGACGGTTTTAGTCAGGAGATCAATATCATGCATGTGACGGTGGGGGGGCAAAGGCAAAGTACGAGGCTGGATTGTCCGGCAGTCAATGCCAGTTTTCAGTTTTGATCTTCTTTTCAGTTTTGATCTTCCTCCTCTTTCAGTTCCGCTTTCATTCCTGTGGAAAGGGTCACCAGTACTTTGTCGATACGTTGGGCATCCATATCGACGATCTCGAAGGTTATGCCGTGCCATTCCAGCTTCTCGCCGGCGCGCGGGATATGTTCCAGTTGGTTTAGAATAAAGCCGGCCAGGGTGTCGAACTCGTGATCGCCTTCGTTCATCCATTCGGTTTTATGGAAATGGGACAGGAAGTCGTAAAAAGGCACCTGAGCATCGACGAGGTAGCTGCCGTCTTCCCGTTCCCTGATCTCATAGTCAGTAGTGTCGGGTTGTGAAATCTCACCGACCAGTGCTTCGAGGATGTCGTTGAGGGTGATCAGGCCGAGCAGACTTCCGTATTCATCGACGATGAAACAGCAATGGATCTTGGATTGTTTGAACTTCTCCAGCACCATATAAGCCGTATTGTTCTCCGGAACGAAGAGGGCCGGAGTCATTATGTCCTTGAACAGCACGTTGTCTTCGGTCACGTAGAGGTCTTTGATCGTGACCATGCCTTTGATGTTGTCGATCTCGCCGTCGCAGATCGGATAGACGGAATGAGGCTCGCGGACGATCTTTTCCTTCATGGTCTCTTCGTTCTCGTTGAGGTCGAACCAGATGATATCGCTCCGGTGGGTCATCAGGGAGGTGATATTCCGGTCTCCGAGATGGAACACACGTTCGATGATCTCCTGTTCGGCTTCTTCGATGGTACCTTGTTCGGTGCCCTCGTTGATGATGGCTTTGATCTCATTCTCCGTGACAGCGCTATCCTGGGAAGGGTGGATCGGAAATAATTTGAAAAAGAGGTTGCTGGTATTGTTCAGCAGCCAAACGAGAGGGTGGGTGATCCGCGACAGGATCCTGACGGGCCGGGCGACGAGGCGGGCAATTTGTTCGGCCCGAAGGAGGCCGATCCTCTTAGGGATCAGCTCGCCGAAGATGATCGATGCCAGTGTGACGAAGACCAGGATGAGCGCGGTGGAAATATCTGCGGCGGCATGCCGGAGGTAAGGTATTTTTTCGAGGTATGGCTGGAGATCGGCGCTGAACTTCTGTCCGGAGTAGAAGCCGGTCAGGATGGCGATCAGGGTGATAAAGATCTGGGCGGTGGAAAGGAAGAGCTCCGGGTGCTCCGAAAGGGTGAGGGCCGAGCGGGCTTTCTCATCGCCGTCGCTGGCCAATGTTTCCAGCCGGCTTTTGCGTGCCGATACGAGGGAGATTTCCGCCATGACGCATAGGCCGTTGAGAAAGATCAGGAAGATCAGGATGATCAGCTCAAGCATGGGATGGCGTATTGGGTTGTAAATGGAACTTGCCGACCTGCATCCGGAAGATGATGCTGATCAGCCAGCCGATCAGCGTGCCCAGAATGCCGCCGCAGATGACGTCCAGCGGGTAATGGACGCCGACATATACCTGCGCGTACGAAATGATAAAGGCCCAGAGCAGGATGAGCGACCACCAGCGACTAACGGGCCGGAGCGTCCGGTAGATGAAGACCGCCATAGCAAAGTGATTACAGGCGTGGGAAGAGGTGAAGCTGGAACTGACGGGGCAATAGCTCGCCAGGAAATGGATCGTATCGGCCCAGAGAGGATTGCCGCATGGCCGAAGGCGGTAGACGAGCCGGTCCTTGATCAGGTGGCTGCTGACGGTATCGCTGACGATGACGGTCATAATCAGGTAGAGAGACCATACCCAGCCTTTTTTGCCAAAGTTGATCGCCATAAAGACAAGTAAAAAGAGATAGAAAGGAACCCAGAATTCCGCTTCCCGGGCAAAGAGGAAAATGTTATCCAGAACAGGAGAAGTCCATCGCTGGTTGATATGGGAAAAGAGCCAGTAGTCACCCTGTAAGATCTTGTGTAAGAAATCCGGATGAGCACCGGTATCGAGTAAAATCATGGTTTCAATATAATTGATCTAATTTTGTGCCCTTTAAGCCGGATTGCCGGCACGTGTAACTAAAAGAAGAGGACATGTCAAACAGATCGGCGTCAAATTTACCAAATATACCAAAAACGGTGCGTTTGGTTTTTTCCATCGGCATTATTTTTTTGTTGATCATGAGCTTGTTACGGTTGGCGCTATTTATCGTCAATCCTTCGCAAGGACATTCTTTCTTTTCGCTGTTGCCCTGTTTTTGGCTGGGTATCCGCTACGACCTTCGTTATGCTGCTATCCTTGCGGTACTGCTGTTACTCATGGCATGCTTCTCGTTCCTGGATCCTTTCCGCCGCGATGCCGGCCGGCGATGGTTGTTCTTTGTGATCTCATTTGCCGGGTTGACGGTGGTATTTTTTTATTGTGTCGACTTTGCACATTATGCGTATCTATCCCAGCGGTTAAATGCCAGCGTTTTAAATTATCTGACCGATACGGGGATTTCGGCTGCTCTTGTCTGGCAGACCTACCCGGTGCTGCGGATTCTGCTGGTATTGATCGCCGGTACCTGGCTGATACTGCGGATCTTAAAACTGGTATTCGAGCGAATAAGCAAAAAGGAGAGTGTGCCCATGTCGCGCGGGGCTCGGGTGGGATGGTTCGCGGCGGCTTTCCTGCTGCTGGGGTTGGGCATCTTTGGACGGATCGGGCAATATCCGCTGCGTTGGAGCGATGCTTTCAGCCAGGGCGGCGATTATCAGGCCAATTTATCTTTGAACCCTTTCCAGTCGTTCTTCAGCAGTCTGAAGTTCAGGCATTCCACATACGATGAGGCCAAAGTAAAGGCGGCCTATCCGATCCTGGCGCCTTATTTTGGATGGGACAGCGGGTATGACCGGGTGCATGCCGGCCGCCCGGGGCCGAAGCCGAATGTGGTCGTTGTGATCTGCGAATCCTTCAGCGCGTATAAAAGTTCGATGTGGGGAAACCCGTTGAACACGACGCCTTTCTTTGACAGCCTTTGCCGGGCGGGTCTTTTTTTCGATCATTGTTTTACGCCCAGTTACGGAACGGCCAGGGGGGTTTGGGCGGTGGTCACAGGTATTCCGGATGTGGCGCCGGCAACGAGCACGTCCAGCCGTAATCCGGCAGCGGTCGATCAGCATTCGATCATCAATGATTTCGAAGGATACAACAAATTTTATTTTTTGGGTGGGAGCACCAGTTGGGCGAATATCCGCGGGTTGTTGACAAACAATATCCGGGACCTGCATCTGTATGAGCAGGAGGATTACCAGGCGCCGAAAGTAGATGTCTGGGGGATCAGCGACAAAAACCTTTTCCTGGAAGCCACTAAGGTATTGAAACAGCAGCAGGAGCCTTTCTTTGCGGTCATTCAGACGGCGGACAATCACCGGCCATATACGATCCCTTCGGAGGATCAGGCTGTATTCCATTCGATCCGGGTATCCGAGGATTCGTTAGTGAAATGCGGATTTGCGAGCAATGAAGAGATGAATGCTTTCCGGTACACGGATTTTGGGTATCGTACTTTCATCGAGGCGGCGTCCAGGGAAAGATTTTTTGACAACACGATCTTCCTTTTTGTTGGGGATCATGGAATACCCGGGGACGCCGGGGATTTCTTCCCCCGGGCCTGGACGGAGGACCGGTTGACGGCCGAGCATGTGCCGTTGCTGCTGTATGCGCCCGGGAAGAGCGGAGGGCAGCGATTTTCGACGGATTGCAGCCAGGTGGATGTGCTTCCCACTTTGGCCGGTCTTTGTCATATTCCTTACCGCAATACAACATTGGGCAGGGACCTCCTCGATACGGTGCGCAACCAGGGAAAAGGGATGGCATTCATCTACGATCCGGACCAGGCGTATATCGGGATAGTGAAAGACGGCTATTTTTATCGGCGGGGGCTGGTCACGGGAAAAGAGGAGATGGCCTCGGTAGTCAATAATGCACCCGTGCCGGCGGGAGTGGCTAACGGACCGGTCCGCCAGCAGCTGGCGCAGCTTTCGTCGGGGCTTTATGAGACCGCCCGTTATATGTTGCTCGAGAATAAGAAAAATGTGCGGGAAACGCATAATTAGCCGGCCGGAGGTCGGCTCAGAATGAATAAATGTAAAAACCGAAGGAAGCATAGCAATAATCCGGAGGATAAAATCCTTCTTTCAAAGGGGTAAATACTATTGTTTGGGCAGAGGCCAGCAGGTATCTTTATGGAAGAATAACAGCGCTGCGGCGAGGTTCCGCGCTCCAAGATATCTGGTTAAACCCTATTCTATTGCATTGGCCGTTTCCGTTCGGGGAGCGGCCATTTTATTAATGGCGGCGTGGTGGATTTATGGTCGACCGGAGGCCGGAAAACCCTATTTTTGTGATCATTCGTAGACAACTAAAACAAACATCTTGTGGCATTGATTAAGAGTATCTCCGGGATAAGGGGGACGATAGGAGGTAAGCCGGGGGATAACCTGTCTCCGTTGGACATTGTAAAGTTCACCGCTGCTTATGGCAGCAGGGTCCTGCAAATGAATAAGGGGAAAAAGGTGGTGGTGGGCAGGGATGGCCGGATCAGCGGAGAGATAGTGAGTGCATTGGTGATCAATACGTTGCGAGGGATCGGCTTGGACGTCATCGACCTCGGACTGTCCACGACGCCGACGGTGGAGCTTGCGGTGACGGGTGAAAAGGCGGCCGGTGGGATCATCCTGACGGCCAGTCACAACCCCCAGGAGTGGAATGCGCTCAAGTTATTGAATGCGGAAGGTGAATTCATCAGCGCACAGGAAGGGGCTGCCATATTGGAAAAAGCGCAGAAGGAAGATTTCATTTTTGCAACTGTTGACCGGCTCGGGGACTATCGGGTATCGAATGGCTGGTTGCAGCGTCATATCGATGCGGTGGTCAATTATCCGTTAGTGGATGTGGCTTCTATCCGGGGGCGGAAATTCAAGGTGGTGGTGGATGTGATCAATTCAACCGGGTCTATCTTTCTTCCGCCGCTGCTCAAGGAATTGGGAGTGGAGGAGGTGCTTTTGTTAAATGAGGAGGTGAATGGCCGGTTTGCCCATAATCCCGAGCCCTTGCCCGAGAACCTGGCAGGGTTGAGTGCGTTGGTGAAGAAGTCCGGCGCTGATTTGGGGATCGCCGTGGACCCCGATGTAGACAGGCTTTGTTTCGTTTGTGAGGATGGAAGCATGTTTGGAGAAGAGTATACGCTGGTTGCGGTGGCCGATTTTGTTCTGGGTCGCCGGCGGGGGAATACGGTTAGCAATATGAGCAGCACCAAAGCGCTGAAAGAGGTCACGATGGTGCATGGGGGCCGGTATTTTCCTTCCGCGGTCGGCGAGGTCAATGTTGTTAGCGCGATGAAGGCGGTAGATGCGGTGATCGGGGGGGAAGGGAACGGCGGGATCATTGTTCCGGACCTGCATTATGGCCGGGATGCATTAATCGGCATCGGACTTTTCCTAAGTGCGTTATCGCATCATAAGGGCGGGGCGAAGTCGTTACGCAAGAAATATCCTGATTATTTTATCTCAAAGAATAAGATCGAGCTTCGGCAGGGGATCGATGTTCCGGCCATGTTGGAGAAGATCAAGACAAAGTATAAGAATCATCCGGTCAACACGGAAGACGGGCTCAAGATCGAATTCGACAATGATTGGGTGCATCTCCGTTCGTCCAATACCGAACCGATCATTCGGATCTACGCGGAAAGCAATTTCGAGACAACGGCAAACAATATTGCGCTTCGGTTGATGCAGGATATAAAGGAGGCGATTGCGCCGTAAAGGAGAATTCGTACTTTTGGTCCCCATGGAAAGAATTTATTTTGACAATGCGGCTACGACCGGGCTCGATCCACTGGTTTTGGAAGTGATGATGCCTTATCTCACCGAGAAATTCGGGAATCCTTCTTCCATCTATTCTTACGGGCGGGAGTCGAGGCTGGCGGTCGAGAACGCGCGGAAATCCGTCGCGAAGATCCTGAATGCGCACCCCGCAGAAATCTTTTTTACCTCGGGTGGTACGGAGAGCTCGAATACGGCGATCACTGCCGCAGTGCGGGATCTGGGCTGCACCCATATCATCACGTCGCCGTTGGAGCACCACGCCACCTTGCATACGGCAGAGCATTTGCACAAGCGCGGGGAAGCTTCTGTGAGCTATATACATTTGCTGCCAAACGGGCATATCGATCTGGAAGATCTGGAGCAGCAGTTGGCGACCAGTGCTGGAAAGACGCTGGTTTCTCTGATGCATGCCAACAATGAGATCGGGAATATCCTCGACATTCAATCGGTTGGTGAGCTGTGTAAAATTTATGGCGCTGTGTTTCATTCTGATACGGTTCAAACCGTGGGGCATTTCCCTTTCGATCTGCGCAATACCCCGGTTCACTTCATTACGGGTGCCAGTCACAAATTTCATGGTCCAAAGGGGGTGGGGTTATTGTATATTAATGAGAATGTCCGGATCCATCCCTTTATTCATGGAGGCGCGCAGGAGCGCAATATGCGGGCGGGGACCGAAAATGTATATGGGATCGTTGGTTTTGCCAGGGCGTTGGAGTTAGCAACGGCCGGATATGAGGTGGAAAGTGCTTATATCAAGGGCCTGAAAATATATATGATGGAGCAATTGAAGGGGCAATTGAAGGGGGTCTCATTCAACGGGGATCCGCTTGGCCGGAGCCTTTATACGGTGCTCAGCGTATCATTCCCAAAAACGGAGAAGTCCGAAATGCTCCTGTTCAACCTGGATATCAACCATGTTTGTGCTTCAGGGGGTAGTGCCTGCACCAGTGGCGTGGAGCAGGGGTCGCATGTGATCCGGGCCATCAACAACAATCCCAACCAGGTTACGGTACGGTTCTCGTTCAGTAAATATAACACGCGGGAGCAGGTGGACCGTGTGGCGGGCAAGCTCAAGGAACTGATCTGAGCCAAGCGATATGAACTATGTTATCGGCATTGACATCGGCACTACGACTACCAAGGCCGTAGCATTTACCACGGGTGGCGCGGTGCTCGCCAGCGCCAGTTCGGGTTATCCTGTATTTACAGATGTCGAAGGGCGGCATGAGCTGGACCCGGACGAGTTGATGGCGGCGGTAGTGTCGGCGTTAGGGCAGGTGGAAAAGTCGGCGGGTGGCGTGCCGGCGGGGATCAGCTTCAGTTGTGCCTTCCACAGCCTGATGGCGGTTGACGGGGAGGGCAAGCCGCTCACCAGGGCCATGACCTGGGCTGATCTGCGGCCTTCCGCGGCTGCAAAGGCATTGAAAGGTAGCGAGGCGGGGCAGCGGATTTACCGGCGTACCGGGACACCCATCCATGCGATGTCTCCTTTGTGCAAACTGTTGTGGTTGAAGGAAAACCAGCCCGAGGTCTTTCAGCAGGCGGCGCGATTTGTCGGCATCAAGGAATATATCTGGTGGCGGTTATTCGGCAAATACCAGGTGGATCACAGTATTGCTTCCGCTACGGGTCTATTCGATATCCGGCGGCGGGAGTGGTATCCGGAATCGCTGGCTTTGGCGGGGATCGATGCCGGCCGGCTTTCCGACCCGGTGCCTTGCACGCATATGGAGGCAGTAAATGATTCGTTCTACGTCATTGGCGGCGGAGACGGGTGTCTGGCCAACCTCGGCAGTGGTGCGGTGCGGCAGGGGGAAACGGCGTTGACGATCGGGACCAGTGGGGCGATACGGATGACCGCTTGTGTGCCGGAAGATGATCCGCAGGGAAGGATCTTCAATTATATTTTGTCGGCGGATCGATACACCTGCGGCGGCGCTACCAATAATGGCGGAAATACGTTAAAATGGCTGTTCGAAAAAGTGTTTGGGATAGGGGATAGTGAGGAAGAATGGCAGCGGCGGGTGAATGAAGCGGATGGGGTGCCACCCGGCTGCGAAGGGCTGATATTCCTCCCTTATTTACAAGGCGAGCGTGCGCCGGTATGGGATGCGGACGCCAGGGGTGTTTTTTTCGGGGTGCGATCGATCCACGATCATCGCCATTTTACGCGGGCATGTCTGGAGGGCGTAAGCTATGCTCTTTTTCAGATCGGCGCTACCCTCGAGGAAACGATCGGGCCGATAGAGCATATAGTAGCCAGTGGTGGATTCACCCGGTCCGATGTGTGGTTGCAGTTGGTCGCCGATGTGTTTGACAAACCGGTACAACTGACAGGGGCTGCGGATGCTTCCGCGATTGGGGCGGCGATCATGGGTTTCCTTGCGCTCGGGCTTATCGACAATTTGGATGCAGCGAAAGGTTTGATCCACGTGGTGAGGACGTACAAGCCGGATGCGGTAAGGCATGCCGCCTACCAGGCGAATTACCGGGTATTCACGCAGCTATATGGCCGGTTGCGGGACCTGATGCATTAGCGGCCCTTCACAAGGTCGCGGGGCAGGATGCCAAATTCCTTTCTGAATGCTTTTGCGAAATGGCTAAGATTAGAGAAGCCGATCTCGCTGCCTGCCTGTTTTATGCTGACCTGTCCATTGATCAGCAGTTCCCTGGCCCGTTGCAGGCGACTTTTATTATAATAATCATAAAGGGTATGCCCGTAGACTTGCTTGAAGAGGTTCTTCAGCTTGCTGGTGCTCATGAATACCTCGTGAGCCAGGGATTCCAGTGAAGGGAATCCCTCCAGGCGGCTGCTGAGGATCCGTTCGATGTGCTGCATGCTTTCCAGGTCCGTCTTCTTCACCGTGCGGGGAAGTGTTGCCTGTTCCTGGCGAAGGAAGGAATGGAGCGATCTTTCGATCAGGTGGATGACGCTGCTGAGGCGTTTGATCTGGCTCACCGGATCGTTGTCTTTTATCTCAAAGAGCTCCTTCAGCATCGTACGGTGTGTCAGGCTGATAAACAGCGGGTTGTCGCTTGCGCTGTTCGCTTTGGCAAAGGCGGCCAGCTTTTCATGGAAGTCAGCCGGCAGGTACTGCACAGCCAGCTCATGGGAGCAGTAGATCAGCAATCTTTTGACCGTAGTTCCGGCGGTCAGTCGGAGGCTGGCGCTGTCGCTGGCTTCGGTCAGGAAAATATCGTTCCGAAAGAAGGGTTTTTTATCTGCGACCGGCAGGGAAGGAAATCCGAATGTGGATTCCTTATGTGGCTCAACCTGGTTAAAAGAGATGATAAAACCATTTGAGCCTGATTCGCGGCGCATTTCCAGATCGCTGGTCAGCCTGAAATTCATGATAGCGTAGGAGAAATGTGGATTGACATTGCGGGCCATGATGATCCCGTCGCCCAGCCGGGAGGGGATAGTAAGGACGCGATCATGGAGATTAGCTTCCAGCTTTGTGGCAAAACCGGCGAGCCATTTTTCAAAATCTTCCAGATGGAAGGAATACATTACCATAGTCAACTGTTTTTGACAGATTAAATTAAATTCAAAGGTAGCTGCAGCTAATTTCTCATCGGCAAAAGTCGTGGCAGGGAAGAGGGATGTTGCGGGCAGTAGTGATCGATACCTTGCAAAAGCGCAAAATTAAGCAAAAATGCGGTTGGTGTGTTACCTGCTGCGATCCTTTTAATAGCCGCAAAGGCTATTTAACAATATTTTATTTGAATTTAATTATTTATTTCTCAGCACCTGACGGGGTAAAACACCAAATTCTTTTTTAAATGCTTTTGCAAAATTGCTGAGATTGGAAAATCCTATATCGATCCCCACCTGTTTAACGGAGTAATTGCCTGTCCTAAGCATTTCCCTGGCCTTGAGCAGGCGGTGGTGGTTGTAGAATTCATAGAGTTTCATTCCGTAGATCTGTTTGAAGCGGGTCTTGAGCCTGGTGGAACTCATCATCGCCGTTTTGGAAAGAAAATCGATGGAAGGGAATTGGTGCAATTGGGTATCGCTCAGCATTTTCATCACGTCGCGCAGGGCTTCGACATCCTTTTCCCTGGCCTTTGCCCAATTGATGCTACCGAGCTGGGGTTGGGGAGATTTATTTATAAAGGAGTAGAGGAATTTTTCGGCCAGCAGTAGGAGGCGGTTATGGATTAGCAGGTGATGGAGCGGCGAGTCGGGTTTGGCATGGAAGATCTCCTCGAGCAGCGGTCGATATTCGAATGGGATGGGTTCCGTATATGAATGCGGGGTACGGCTGGCGTGTCGGAAGAGATCGTTCCGGATCTCTTTTTGCACGTGGTGGCGAAGAAAGGCAGGTGCGATGAGGATGCCAATCTTTTTTATCCGGGTATTGCGGAGATGAGTTGCTTCCTGTCCAATGCCAGTGGAGGAAAGGCGGAGGGTGGGATGGTTGGTTTCCAGATCGAATAGCAGGAGGAGGGACGGGGAGGCGGTCGGTTGAATGACGATAGTCAGGTCATCGCGAAGAGACAGGTCGATGACGAGCCAAGTGATACCGGTATAGAGATGGCCTGTGCGGATGACCGGTTGCTGTAGTAGTTTGCGAAGGCCGCCCGCCCAGTGGCGGAAATCTTTCAGCTCATAAGCGTATCTGATCATTGGAGAGCAGTCTGCTAACGTAAAATAACAAACGAAACGATCCAAAACACTTTCAGGGACGTATAAGGGGATATGCCGGATAAATGTCCATTCCGCGCTGATGAAGCGATGAGGTCATTTCAGTTCGTTCTGGATCTCCTGCAATTTCAGGAGGGCTTCTACGGGCGTTAAGCGATTGACGTCGGTAGCTTCGAGCAGGCGGCGGATGCGTTGGAAGGTCTCGGTATGTGCATCAAAGATAGAAAGCTGCATTTTAGGCGGCGGGACTCTTTTGAGGGATTCATCGACCGGCGATCCAACCTGTTTCTCTTCCAGCTGGTGAAGGATCTCTTCTGCTCTTCTCAGGAGGGACGCCGGCATCCCGGCCATCTTCGCGACGTGAATGCCGAAGCTATGGGTGCTGCCACCTGGCGCCAGTTTGCGAAGAAAGATGACCTTATTACCAACTTCCTTATTGGTGATATGATAGTTTCGAATGCCGGGAAGTTTATTCTCCAGCTCGTTGAGTTCATGGTAGTGGGTGGCAAAGAAGGTCTTTGGCTTATACGGTGATTCGTGAAGGAATTCGGCGATGCTCCAGGCGATGGAGATGCCGTCGTAGGTAGAGGTGCCTCTCCCTATCTCGTCGAGCAGGATCAGGCTGTCTGCGGTGAGGGTGTTGAGGATGCTGGCGGTTTCGTTCATTTCCACCATAAAAGTAGATTCTCCGCCGCTCAGGTTGTCGGATGCGCCGACCCGGGTAAAGATCTTGTCGGTCAAGGGGATCCTGGCCATGTCGCACGGGACGAAGCTTCCCATATGCGCCATCAGGGTGATGAGGGCTGTTTGTCGAAGCAGGGCGCTTTTGCCGCTCATGTTAGGGCCCGTAAGGATAATGATCTGCTGGGAAGCGGGGTCGAGCACCAGGTCATTTGGAATATAGGGGTCTCCGGCAGGCAGCTGACGTTCGATCACGGGGTGGCGGCTGCCTTTCAGCTCCAGCTCACGACCATCGTGGAGCAGTGGCCTTTTATAATTATACTGCAGGGCGTTGTGGGCGAAGCAGAGCAGGCAATCCAGGATGGCCAGCCGTTGGCCGTTGGCTTGCAGGGGGGCGATGGTATCCTGGAGAAAGAGCAGCAGCTTTTCGTAGATCTCGAGCTCCAGGGCCAGGATCCTGGTTTCGGCGCCGGTGATCTGCTCTTCATATTCTTTTAGTTCCGGGGTGATATAGCGTTCGGCTCCGGCCAGGGTTTGTTTCCGGATCCAATCGGCCGGAACTTTATTCTTGTGCGAGTTAGTGACCTCGAGGTAGTAGCCGAATACGCTGTTGAATCCGATCTTCAGGGAAGAGATACCGGAGCGGCCCGCTTCCTTTTGCTGCAATTCGACCAGGTATTCCTTTCCACCGGCGGCGATCTTGCGGAGGCGGTCCAATTCCGGGTCGACGCCATTGCGGATACAGTCCCCTTTTGTAGCGGCTGCGGGGGGGTTGTCTGTGATTGTGTGCAATATTTTCTCTGCGACGGCAGGGCAGGGGTCCAGGGAAAGGCAAAGGTCATGAAGCCATCCATCCGGCAACGCGAAGGCGGCCAATCGGATCTGTGCGATCTCTTCCAGGCCGCGGGCCAACTGGTTCAATTCGCGAGGCCCGGTCTTGCGCACCGGTATCCGGGCGACCAGCCTTTCGATATCGCCGCACTGGCGGATGCGGTGGGCAAGGGAGGCGCGGCCGTCGGGGTCTTTGATGAGCAGCTCCACGCTTTCGAGGCGATGATCGATCGCCCGGCGATCTTTGAGCGGCATGAGCATCCATCTTTTGAGAAGACGCGCTCCCATGGGGGAAACAGTGTTGTTGAGCACAGTAAGCAAAGAATGCCCCTGTTCGCCATCGTAGGACGAGCCGAGCAATTCGAGATTGCGGACGGTGAACTTATCCATCCAGAGGTATTCTTCGCGATCGATGCGCTGGATGGAGGAGATATGTTGCAGGTTGGGATGCTCGGTATCCTTTAGGTAATGCAGGACAGCGCCTGCCGCGATGATACCGGCCTTCATTTGTTCGATGCCAAATCCTTTGAGGGAATGGGTCTGGAAATGGCGGAGTAGGGTTTCGGTGGCATAGGCTTCGTCGAACAGCCAGTTTTCCAGGGTATAGGAATAAAACCGATTGCCGAAGATCTCCTTAAACGTCCGCTGGTAGTTGCGTTGGAAGATGACTTCGGCCGGTTTTAGCGTCTGCAACAACTTGTCGATGTATTCCGTGTTGCCTTCAGCGAGGAAGAATTCGCCGGTGGAAATGTCGAGGAATGAGATGCCGAGGGTGGCAGCGGCCTGGTCCGGCCAGCCTTCGGGAAAGGAGATAGCGGCCAGGAAATTATTGTTGTTACCGTCGAGCAATTTCTCATTTGTAGCCACGCCGGGTGTCACAATTTCGGTCACTCCGCGTTTCACGATCCCTTTGACGGACTTCGGGTCTTCCAACTGATCGCAGACGGCGACACGATGCCCGGCTTTAACGAGCTTATGGAGGTAGGAATCAAGGGCGTGATACGGAAAGCCCGCCAGCTCGCTGGAAGCGGCTGCGCCGTTGTTCCTTTTGGTAAGCGTTATACCCAGTACCTTGGAGGCGACGATGGCATCTTCGCCGAAGGTCTCGTAGAAGTCGCCCACGCGAAAAAGCAGGATGGCATCGGGATAGCGTTGTTTGATCGCCCGATGTTGCTGCATGAGGGGGGTATCTGCGCTGCTTTTTGCGTTGGCCATAGGGGACAAATGTAAGAAAGCCCCTACAAATCGAGGGGCTTTTGCGTGGGGATAAGTTGTTTGCATCAGAATCCGCCGCGCCCAGCGCCCCTCGGTTGGGGCAGCGGTTTACGCGGAAGCTTTTCGTCGCGTTGTGCGGCGTCATATACGAAGGCGGCGACGATGGTTGCGATCTGCTTCAGGTCATCTTCGCGCAGATGGTCATACGTGTCCATATTGGTATGATGGGTTCGGGTGCTGTATTCGATCTCGTCCTGGATGAACTGGAATCCCGGCAGTCCTACCGCATCGAAGGATTGATGGTCGGTTCCGCCGGTATTGCTGATCGTTACCGTGGTGGCCCCAAGGTCATGGAAAGGTTGCAGCCATTGAGTAAAGATAGAACGGCAGGCTTCGTTACCCTGGAGATAGATGCCCCGCACCTTTCCCGTTCCATTGTCAATATTGAAGTAGGCGGACAGTTTACTGTGTTCGGGCAGCAATTGCATGGTTGCGGGGTCTGCAAATGTTTTTTTCACGTAGCCTCTTGATCCCAGCAGTCCTTCTTCTTCGCCGCTCCACAGGGCGATGCGGATGGTACGACGGGGTTTGATGCCCAATGTTTTCAGTATTCGGACCGCTTCCATCATGACCGTACAGCCGGCGCCGTTATCGGTTGCGCCCGTTCCGCCATGCCAGGAGTCGAGATGGCCGCCCAGCATGACGATCTCATCTTTCAGTTTCGCGTCGGTGCCTTGGATCTCAGCGATGACATTGTAGCCTTTGATGTCGTCGGTATAGAATTTTGTTTTCACATCTGTTTCAAGGGTGACCGGCGTGCCGGCTTTCAGCAACCGGTCGATGGTCATATAGTCTTCCATGGCGATGACGATGTCGAGGAAGTTGGCGGGTGCGTCGGGTTGGTAAGATCCGCCGCCCTGAACGAAAAGGGTCCCGTCGTGACCGCGGGCGGTTTGGCTGAGGATCGCGATCGCGCCTTCTTGGGCGGCCATCTTTTTCAGGGCATTTATAAAGCGTTGGCCACCGCCGCGTTGGAATGCCTCCCGGCGGCGACGCATTGCGGCAGTATCGGGAGGTGTCATGACGACCTTGGCCATGGAATCCAATTGTTCATCGGTGTAGCGGGTGGCATCCGGTTTGAAGCTTTGCTGGTAGACATCGGTTACTTCAAGGATAAGGATCTTTCCCGTGAGTTTGCCTTTGTATTGGTCCAAATCCGCGGAATCTTTTGCGGTGATGAGCAATACCTGTGCGGATTGGGGACCGTTGGTGCCGCCGCACCATGCCTTTGGGAAGGCGATCAGCGGCTTATAGTACGGGCTGCTGAGGGCGAGATAGGATCTTTGTAGTTCCCAGCCCTTCCCAAAATCTCCCCAGGGGTCAAGAGTAGCATTCACGAGGCCCCATTGGGACAGCTGTTGTTTGGCCCAGTTGGCCGCCCGCATGAAGCCGGGAGAGGCCGTCAGCCGGTTGCCGCTTGCGTCGGTGAGATGGAAGGCGATGTCCATGACATGGGAATCCTGAAGTCCTTCCTGCCGGATCTTTTGGATGGTGGCCAGGTCGATCTTTTCATCCTGGGCCTGAAGGCAGGTAGCGAGGAATAGAAAGGCGACGAGGCTCAATGATAGTCGGGAGTGTTTTCTCATGAGCGAAGTATTTGGGATGAATGTAGAAGATTGGGTCGGAACCGGCAAATATTTTCGGGAAAGCCGGATATAAATGTATGAGCGGTAACGTACCTTTATCTATGCGTAAATTGGGGATGGATGAGCTGGGCCGAAAATCGGTGAATGAATTCCGGCAGTCGGAAAAGATGCCGGTGGTTGTGGTGCTGGATAATATCCGGAGCATGCACAATGTCGGCAGTGTGTTTCGCACGGCTGACGCTTTTCTGATCAGTGGCATCTATCTTTGCGGTTATACGCCGAAGCCGCCCCATCGCGATATCCACAAGACGGCGCTGGGTGCAACGGAGACGGTGGAGTGGCTTCATTTTCCGGCGACGGCAGATGCGATCCGGTCGTTGAAGGAGGATGGGTATACGGTTCTCGCGGTGGAGCAAACGGAGGGGAGTATGCGTCTGACTGAGTTGTCTGCGGCACTATCGGGTCCGGTAGCGGTGGTCTTTGGCAATGAACTTAGCGGCGTGGGTCCGGCGGCCCTGGAGTTGTGTGATGGAAGCGTGGAGATCCCGCAGTTTGGGATGAAGCATTCGCTTAATGTGTCGATAGCGGCGGGTATCGTTCTGTGGGAGTTGGTCAGGGGGCATATAAATTTATTATGAGTACAGTCAAGAATTATCTTAGTTTGATCCGGTTCTCGCACACGATTTTTGCGATGCCGTTTGCGTTGATCGGATTTTTTTTGGGGTTGTCACGCGTGGCTTATTCGGTTTTTCCCGGTTGGCATGTGGTCATTCATCCGCGGGGAGAAACGGAATTCTGGATCGTTCGGTTCGCGCTGGTCGTATTGTGCATGATCTTTGCCCGGAGCGCGGCGATGGCGTTCAACCGGTGGCTGGACGTCAAGTGGGATGCGTTGAATCCGCGGACCGCGATTCGGGAGATCCCCGCGGGCATCATTTCGAAGAACAGTGCGTTGCGGTTCGTAGTGATCAATTGTTTATTGTTTATTGCTTGTACCTGGTTCATAAATCCGTTGTGTTTCGCGCTCTCGTTTGTTGCACTGGCGGTGGTGTTGGGTTACAGCTATACGAAGCGTTTTACGCCTTTATGTCACTTGGTGCTGGGGCTGGGGTTGTCGCTCGCGCCAATCGGCGCTTACCTTGCCGTGACCGGCCGATTTGACCTGTTGCCGATCCTGTTCTCGCTGACGGTCATTTTCTGGGTCAGCGGATTCGATATCATCTATGCGTTGCAGGATGAGGAATTCGATAAGTTGCAGCGGTTGTATTCTATGCCGTCCTGGCTGGGCAAGGCGAAGGCGCTTCATGTCTCTGAATTTCTGCATCTGCTGAGCACTGCTTGTGTGGTTGCTGCCGGGTTATATGGGGGTTTGGGGGCTTGGTATTGGTGTGGGGTGGCGATTTTTATGGGGATGCTCATTTATCAGCATGCGATCATCAAGCCGCATGATCTCGGCCGGGTGAACCTCGCCTTTATGACGGCCAATGGGATTGCCAGTGTCGTTTTTGCGGCTTTCGTAATCACAGACCTGTATTTCTTGGGAAGGTAAGCAATGGCGCTTTGCTTTTGTGAAAAAGTGGGGTCGAAGTGTGGCGAAGCGCGCCTAAGTGAATTCATGCGCATGATTCTGATTTATGCGTATATTCGTGCCGCGATGAAAGAAAGGCTCAACTTAACAATAGATGCCGCTTTGCTAGAAGCGATGAAGTCTTACGCCGTCAGCAAGGAAATGAGCGTTTCGGAGCTGGTAGAGTGTTATTTCCGCGCAGTGACGCGCCCGATACAACAGAATAATATTCTGGACCTTATGGACCGGCTGGAACCACGGGTGGTTGGGGAAGCTGGCCGGCCGCGCACGCAGGAGGGGGACAACCATGGGGTTTAGGATCTTTGTGGATACGGACGTATTGTTGGACTTCCTGTTAAAGCGGAGCAGTTATCAGATTGTCCGGCGGCTCGTGGACTGGGCGGTCGGGGGTCGTGTGCAGCTTTTTACCTCGCCGGCGATCCTCCGGGATATCGCGTGGGAGTTGACCAAGGCGTATGGAGCGGCGCAGGCGAAGGAGCTGTTGCTTGCGCTGCTCGCGATTTTGCAGCTGGTTGATGCCGGGTATGACACTGCCGTCAGCGCCTTACAATCAGAGATCGGCAATATATCGGGTGCGATCTCCTATCATACAGCTTTGAATCACCGGTTAGACTACTTCATTACCCACGATACCAGTCTCCTTGGGGTTGTAAATCCGGTACTCCCCGCGTACACGGCGATAGATTTTTTGAATCGTCACCCGGTGGATCCGGAAAGAGCTAACCGATTATGGCAAGAATCATAGCAATAGACTATGGTCTTAAGCGTACCGGTCTTGCGGTTACGGATCCATTGCAGATCATTGCGACGGGGTTGACGACCATTGAATCATCCCGGCTGGTCCCTTTTCTGAAGGACTATTTCAAAAAGGAGCCGGTAGAGCTGATCCTGATCGGGGAGCCGAAGAATTGGGATGACAGTGATACGCATGCTACGCCGCTTGTGAGGGCGATCGTGGAACGGTTGCAAAAGGAATTCGCTGGTATTCCGCTGAAATTGATGGATGAGCGTTTTACGTCCAAGATGGCCAGCCGGGCCATGATCGAGATGGGGATGAAGAAAAAACAGCGTCGGAATAAGGCGTTGGTGGATGAGATTGCGGCCACGATCTTATTGCAGGAGTATTTAGAAAGGATTAATTAAGGAAGATATGATATTACCCATCGTTGCTTATGGAACTTCGATCCTTCGTCAGGTCAGTAAAGATATCACTCCGGATTATCCGGATCTGGCGAAGCTGATCGAGGATATGTGGGAGACGATGTACTCCAGCAACGGCGTGGGGCTTGCTGCACCACAGATCAACCGGGACATAAGGCTCTTTATCGTGGATTCCCATCAGGTCTTCGAAAATCTTGAAGAAAATGAAAAAGACAAGTATTCGGACGGCCCGGGTATCAAGCAGGTCTTCATCAATGCGCATATTACAAGTCTCCACGGGGATGAATGGCCTTACAATGAGGGTTGTCTGAGCATTCCGAAGATCCGGGAGGATATTCTTCGGTGTGAAAAGGTGACGCTGGAATATGTGGATGAGAATTTTGAACCACATGTTTCGACGTTCCACGGCATTTCCGCGCGGATCGTCCAGCACGAATACGACCACACGGAAGGAAAGTTATTCATCGACTACCTGAAGCCTCTGAAGCGGAAGCTGCTGAAGGGAAAGCTGGATGATATCAGCAAGGGCAAGATCAGTGTGGATTATAAGATGAGTTTTCCCCGTTGAAGGGGATCGATATAAGTCCGCCATTTTTCAATCACCTGATGCATATCGTCGGGTAGTTCGCTTTCGAACAGCACCTCCTCACCCGTCCCCGGGTGTACGAAGCCGATTGTCTTGGCGTGAAGGGCTTGGCGGGGGCAGATGGCGAAGCAGTTGTCTACGAACTGCCGGTATTTGGAAAAGACGGTGCCTTTTACGATCTTATCGCCGCCGTAGGTTTCGTCGTTGAACAGTGGATGGCCGATATGCTGCATGTGCACGCGGATCTGGTGGGTGCGGCCCGTTTCCAGCACACATTGTACCAGGGTGACATACCCGAAGCGTTCCAATACTTTATAGTGGGTAATGGCTTCTTTTCCGTGGTCGCCTTCCGGGTAGGCATCGAATAGTTTGCGAAAGCGTTGGTGCCTGCCTACGTGGGCGACGATCGTACCGGCGTTTTCTGCAAGGTCGCCCCAGACGAGGGCCATATATTGCCGACGAACGGTATGATCGAAGAATTGTTTGGCCAGGCTGCGGACGGCCCTTTCCGTCTTCGCGAGCACCATGAGTCCGCTGGTATTCTTGTCGATGCGGTGCACAAGGCCGAAGCGGGGGAGGGTCTGTTCGCTGATTTCCGCGTCCCTTTGCCGCAGGTACCAGGCAACGCCGTTGATCAAGGTCCCGGTATAGTTGCCGCTGGCCGGATGGACGACCATGCCAGGCGGTTTATTGATGATCATGACTTCATCGTCTTCGTAGCGGATATTCAGGGGGAGTTCTTCCGGGATGATCTCCTCTCCGGGGGCTTCCTTTTCGGAATAGACGACGATCTCGTCGAGGGGCCGGATCTTATAATTGGGCTGAACCTCTTTGTTGTTGACCAGGACCATACCGGCTTCCAGCGCTTTCTGTATCTTGTTGCGGGAGGCGCTCTCGATCCGCCGGACCAGGAATTTGTCGATGCGCAATGGTTCCTGTCCCTTGTCTACCTTCAGGTTGAGCCGTTCGTACAGTTCGTCGGAACCGTCGGTGGAAGCGGTGTCATCCAATTCTTTATCCTGATGGCGGCCCTTGTTCATGATCGATTGTTTTTGCAAAGTTAGTACCTTCGGGCTTATGCAGACAGTGGTTTTCGAAGATCTCGGCCGGATGGACTATCAGGCGGCCTGGGATTATCAGGAGAGGTTGTTGCAGGAGAACGTCCGGTTTAAAACGGCGGCCCGGGAGTCGGAGTTGCCGCCGGATACCAAGCACCACCTGTTATTCGTTGAGCATCCTCCGGTCTACACCCTGGGTAAGAGCGGGCATGTGGAGAACGTGCTGATCGGGGATGACCGGATGCGGGAAAAAGGGGTGCAATTCTTTCGGACCAATCGCGGCGGGGATATCACCTTTCACGGACCGGGTCAACTGGTCGGATATCCCATACTGGACCTGGAAAAATTCTATACCGATATTGGGCTCTACCTGCGTAATTTGGAATCGGTGACGATCCGTGTACTGGCGGGTTTTGGGATCCGTGGGGATCGGTCGCCGGGTGAGACAGGCGTTTGGATAGAGCCGGGAATAAGAGGTCGGGAGCGCAAAATCTGCGCGATCGGCGTTCGGTGTAGCCGATGGGTGACGATGCATGGGTTCGCACTGAATGTCGGCACCGACCTATCCTGGTTTGGGGATATCGTACCCTGTGGCATTCCGCACAAGCAGGTCACATCGATGGAAAAGGAACTGGGAAGGCCGGTGGAGATGGAGGGGGTGAAGATGGCTTGGCGGCGGGCGTTCGCTGACGTTTTCAGCTGCGAGGTAGTTTAGAACTCTTTTGGGATAAAGAGCTTATTTTTTTCTTTCAATTGGTCTCCATCGTACAATTCGAACCGGAACCAGCCGGCATGATGAAAGTTGGTTTTGTCAAGGATGAGGGTAGGGTCTCTGATCTCCGACAATTCAAACATCAGCTTATCGTTCTCGTCGAAGAATTTGACCGAATAATGTCTCCTGCCGGCTTCGGGGAGTGACACGTGGATATTTCCATATCTCCCCGTGTATACATAGACGGAAACCCTGTATACCTCGAGGGGCACAAACGGCTTTACCAGGAGGGTGTCGCCATCGATAAAGACAAGCGTATCCCTTGTGCGATTGAGGACGGAGTCGCGGAAGGGCTGTATTTGCCGGCCGGAAAGCTTGCCGATGACGCTGTCTCCTCTGCGGACATAAATGGTGGCGGAGAAAGCGACATCCGAGATCTGGGCTGTACCGTGGGTCCCGGATAGGCTTTTGACGGTGGCCGCCTGACGCGGGGCGGCTGGGTCGATGAAAACGATCCGGGGCTCGACCGCCTTGGCCAGCACTTTCTCCGCGGCCTTGTCTTCACGGGATACGGCTTCGCTTTCCCCGGTAACGGACTGCGGGCGGTGGGAGGGAGTAAAAAGATAGCGACCATTGTCGAAGACGATGAAGAGCCGGTAATAGAAGTTGGGGTGGGGGGCTCTGTTGTCGACGGCTCCATTTTCCGGTAAGGTAGGATCAGGAACGGTGAGCAATGTGGTAAAATTTCTAAGACTGTCGGTAGAGCGTTGGATGTTGATCTGGGTAACGACCGGGTATCTATTATACCAACTGACGAGTATTTTTCCCGGGCCTCGGGCGGTGGCGGAGAACCGGGGAAGAGTGTCCTGTGCCAGCAGGTTAGCTGAAAAGAGGAGGCTCACCAACAGGATTCCAACGTACCGCTGCATAGAATGGATAACGAAGCTATTAAAAAGATGTTTTATTCGAATAAAAATTAATGACCGCGAAGTCGGCTTATCAAACCAAATTCCGGGCCTAAAATTCCAATACCCCGGGTTCAAGCGACAAGTTTCCTTGTAAACCGCCGCTATGGATGACTAATAGTTTGGAAGATTCGGGAAAATAATCGTTACGGATGCTATCCCTGAAGGCGTAGAAAAGTTTTCCGGTGTAGACAATATCGGAAGGGATGCCCGTCTCGCGATAGAATTCATTCATAAAGTTTAGAAGTTGACGGGGGTGGCGGGCGTATCCGCCGAAGTGATAGCCGTGCAGCAGGCAAGCGCGTTCAGCTTGTTCCGGGGTAAGGATGGAGGGCTGGGCCATGGATAGAGGATCAACGTTTTTCAGCACCGGGACCCCGATGACCGTTTGGCCTGGCAGGGCGGCACGGACCAGGCCCAGGAACATCGTTCCGGTGCCGATGGCGCACAGGATGTGGGTATAGTTGCAGCTGTCGACTGTGAGGAGGATCTCTTCGCTGCCCCGGATGCCCAGAGGGCCGGCCCCTCCTTCCGGGATGATATATGCGCCGGGGTAGCGCAGCAAGAGTTGATGGAGAAAATGGGGACCGGTCTTATTGGCATAGTCCTGCCGGCTGATGAATTCCAGCTGCATGCCGTATCGGAGGGCGGAAGACAAGGTCGCGGAAAGGACAGATGGTCGTTCCCCGCGGACGATGCCGATGGCGCGTAGCCCGGCCTCGCCGGCTGCATAGGCGGTTGCGATGAGGTGATTGGACCATGCGCCGCCAAAGGTAATGATCGGACTCGCTGATGATTGAAGCGCCTGTCGCAGATGTCCTTTCAATTTGAATCCTTTGTTTCCGGATATGACCGGATGGAGCCGATCCAGTCGCAGGACGTCGGTGCTAATGTTTTTGTATGCTCCTTCGGGGCATGCGATGGATTGCAATAAGGGCGGGTCATGTGGTGGGAACGTCGTCAAATTGTTTTATTTTTGCCTCCTAAAAATACGATTAATGCAACCAACCCTTTTGATCCTGGCTGCCGGTATGGCTTCCCGATATGGCAGTATGAAGCAGATTCAAGGCTTTGGCCCCAGCGGAGAGACGATCATGGACTATTCGATCTTTGATGCGATACGTGCCGGGTTTAAAAAAGTAGTTTTCACTATCCGTAAAGATTTCGCTGAGGAGTTTAAGGACATTTTCGAGCCCAAACTAAAGGGAAGGGTGGCGACGGACTATGTTTACCAGGACCTGGATTCGTATACAGGCGGTTATGCGGTGCCGGCGGAGCGGACGAAGCCCTGGGGGACGGCGCATGCGGTGCTTTGTGCCAGGGAAGCTATCCGGGAGCCGTTTGCGGTCATCAATGCCGATGACTTCTATGGCCGGGATGCATTTGAAAAGGCCTATGCATTTTTGACCGGGGAGGTAAGCCCGCAACTTTATTGTATCATCGGGTATGAATTGGCCAAGACGCTTTCGGACAATGGGACGGTGAGCAGGGGGGTATGTGAGGTGGATGCGGCGGGTAACCTGATATCGATTGCAGAAAGGACCAAGATCTACCAGGACGGAGATAAGATCACCTATGAAGAAGGGGACGCGACGTTCGAGGTGCCTTTTGACTCAAAGGTGTCGATGAATTTCTGGGGTTTTGATCCCTCGGTGTTTGCGTATACGGAAAAGATCTTTGGGGATTTTTTGAGGGAGCAAGGTTCCAATCCCAAAGCGGAATTCTTTATTCCGATCATCGGGGATAAGCTGATCAAAGAGGGAAAGGGGAAGATCAGGGTGATCCCCACGTCGGCGCAGTGGTTTGGGGTTACGTATAAGGAGGATGCACCGGGGGTGCAGGCCAGTCTGAATGCGTTGATCGGGGAGGGGGAGTATCCGACAAATCTTTGGAAACAGACTTATTAAAAGACCCGCTCGACGCGGGCCTTTGTTAGTTTCTTTTTACGATGAAGATATAGTCTTCGATGCGCTTGATCTGGTGGAGGCGGTCCAAGCCTTTTAACGAAGATGTCAGCGGAATCCGCATGTGGCTGAGGAGGCTATCAGTCTTCTGCAGCGAACTGTCCGCTCTCATCGCGTCGAGGGCTTGAAAGATGTCCTTTGAGCGGACGGCGAAGACCATACCTTGGGCATTCTGTTCTGTTGAACTTACTATCCCGATGACCTCGCCGTCGTTATTGAGCACCGGGGTACCGCTGTTGCCCCGATTGGCGGCGATTGTGAGCTGGAAGGTAGTAGTATCTCCACGGAAGCCGGTTTCTGCACTGAGATATCCTTTATTGTAGACGATCTCGGGGCGGGGATAGCCCAGGGTAAAGACTTCTTCACCCAATTCGCCGCCCGCTTTGCTCATACCATATGGAAGGCCGTTGAAGGCATGATAGGAGGTGTCTTCGATCTTGAGAAGCGCGAGATCGGTTTGGGCGTCTACCTGGATGATCCGGGCGTTGTATTCACCCAATGGGTTTTGTACCACGATCTTATTCGCATTTTTGACCACATGGTAATTGGTCAGCAGATAGCCTTTGCCGTCGATAAGGAAACCGGTGCCGCCGATACCAAACGATTCCGGGGTCGCTGCCGCTTCGGCGGAATTGATACGTTTGGTCAAGACGTTCACTTTATAGTCTTCCTGTCCCAGTTGGCGATCCAGTAGTTCCAGCTTTGCCGGGTTCACTTTCGGCGACAGCAGCGAGATCAGGCCGCTGATCGCCAGGGCGGTGATGCCGGCGATGGAGGCGGCGACAAGGACAACCCGTTTGGATTTCTTCCAAAGGGCCACGACGATGGCATGGGGTTGCTCGCTGATCTGGCCTTCTTCGGTCAGCTGCAGATGGATGTCGTGCAGTTCGGTCTTCAGGCGGGCGGTTTCGCCATATTGACCCAATTGTTTCAGGAATAAGGTATGTTCGATCACCTGTTGATCGACGTCGGGGTTAGTGCTCCGGACGTGCTCGAAAAACTGCTTTTCCTCAGGGAGCATTTCTCCCCGGATATAGCGTTCAACAGCGTCTAAAAGGGCGTTCTTTTCCATCTTGCACACTATTTGACATTCTGACTAAATATTTTCTTGAGCCTCATCAGGCATTTATACTTTTGGTTCTTGGCGTTGTCGGCATTGGTATAGCCGAAATCGACGGCTATTTCCACCATGCTTTTCATTTCCAGGTAATAGGCCTTCAGTAAACTCCTGCAGGGTTCGCCAAGGCTGTTCATTGATTGGTCCATGACCTGAAAATCCCGGTTACGTTGTTCGTGTCTCTCCAATTCGTCCTCTACGGGCACTGCGTCATGCAGGTTTTCCACTTCGGAAACGGATCTTTGCAATTGCCCAAGGCGTTTAAGCCAGAGGCGCCGGCATACGGAATAAAGGTAGGTCTTTAGCTGGCAGTTCAATTCAAAGGATCCCGACGTGGCTTTCTCATAGAGGACGATCATAGCTTCCTGGAAAATATCCCGTGCGTCATCCGGATAGCCACTATTGTTGAGGACCAGTGCCTGCACCATATTATAATGCTGTTTATAAATGGTCTCGATGGCCTTTCTGTCGTTGAGCGCCAAGCCTTTCAATAATTGTTGTTCCGTCGTGTCGGTCCCCACGCTGATACGTTGTTTAATACCCAAATTAAAGATTCGTAACCCAAATGAACGGTAAATTTCTTAAAAAAAAGGGCATCAGCACTTCAAAAACCATTAAATACACATTATTAAAAAAAATATGCAAAAAGTGTTGATTTTATCGGGTTACTTTTTCCCCGATGCAGTATAAAGCCCGGAACCATTCAATTAACGTTAACGTAAAAAACAATCACAAATGAAAAAGTTCTTGTTCGTATTGGCTATTGGCGCTTTCGCCGCTTGTAACAACGCTGGCTCTGATAAGGCTGCAGCTGACAGCACTACCAAGATGTCTACTGACACCACTACCAAGATGTCCGACTCGGGCAGCAAGATGGCTGCTGATACAACTGTTGTTAAGAAGGACACTACTACCAAGAAATAGTTTTTCATTTGGTAAGCAATCGTTAGAAAATGCCCTGTTCACGGGGTGATTTTTGCATAGATCGGATGCGCCTGGCCTTTGGCTGGTGGATCCGGTCTTTTTTTTCGATGAACCCAATCGTTTTTTCGGGGGATGTTTCTTTCCCATGGATTCGTACTTTTGCATTATATGAATCTTTTGGGATGCGTATAGCGATAAACGGGATGGGACGGATCGGCAGGCTGCTTGCCCGACGGCTGCTGGGTTTGGAGGGAATCGAACTGGTAGCCGTCAACGATATCATGGACGAGCAGAACCTCGCGTATCTGCTACGCTACGACTCAATCTATGGTCCGATTGCGGAGCCGGTGTTGATCAGCGAGGGGCGGTTACAGTTTGGCAACCGGTCGCTGGCTGTCTTTCGCCGGGAAGACCCGGCCACTCTTCCCTGGGCGGAGTTGGGGATTGATGTCGTGCTCGAATGTTCGGGCCGGTTCAGCAGCAAGGAAGCGGCTGAGGTTCATTTGGCGGCCGGCGCCCGCAAGGTCATGCTCTCCACTACAGGATCGACGGATATCCCGTTGCTGATCTATGGATATAACCAGGAATCCCTGGATGCGGGAAGCTCCATCATTTCGCCCGGAGGCTGTATGACCAATTGTTCCACGCCCCTTCTTCATGTTTTGGATCGGGTCGGGATCGAATCGGTTCAGGTCAATATTCTTCATTCTTATACATCGAGGCAGGAGTTGGTTGATGCACCGAACCGGCAGTTTCGCCGGGGGCGGGCTGCTGCAGAGTCGATCATCCCGGTCGAGATCGATCTGGCCGCTTCGTTGGAGCGATTGTTGCCGGGTATCAAGGGGCGGATCGCTGCGGTCTCAACGCGGGTTCCGGTGGCCAATGGTGCGATGGCTGATTTTACGGTCCAGCTTCAGACGGAGGTTGGGGCAGCGGAGATCAATCACTTATTCAGGAAGGCGGCCCAGGAGGAATACAGGGGTATCCTGGGTTATAATGAAGATGCCCTGGTATCATTGGATATCAAGGGCGATACGCATTCCTGTGTAGTGGACGGCACGCTGACGTCGGTGGCCGGTCGCCTGGTAAAGATCATTGCCTGGTTCGACAACGAATATGGATATACGAGCCGGATGATCGACTGGCTCTATTATTGGAATCCGTAGTCTTGAACTAAATTATTCACAATGACGCAAAGTTCGCGCCGCCTGGCTTCTATCGATGTGATGCGTGCAATCACGATGTTGTTGATGATTTTTGTCAATGACCTCGCTCTGGTCGAAAACGTCCCGAGGTGGCTGGAGCACGCCAAGGAGGGTGAGGACCGGTTGGGGTTGGCAGATACGGTGTTTCCCGCCTTCCTTTTTATAGTGGGGCTGTCCATTCCTTTTGCCATCCGGCGGTGGGAATCGAAAGGGATGTCAAAGGGGGCCTTATTGGGACATGTCCTCAGCCGGTCGTTTGCATTGCTGGTTATGGGTATTTATGCGGTCAACTATGAAGAGTATACTACCGGGCCTGCGATGCTGAGCAGATACGCCTGGTTGCTGATCGCCACGATCGCCTTTTTCCTGATCTGGTTCAACTATCCTGAAAGGTGGTCAGGGGCACGAAAATGGGCGTTCCGCTGGGTCGGGATCCTGGTTTTATTGGCATTGGCGATCGTCTACAAGGGGGGTACACCGGAGCATCCCAGCTGGATGCGGACGCATTGGTATGGTATCCTCGGGCTGATCGGCTGGGCCTATCTTTGCGCCGGGCTTTTGTATCTGTATATCGGGGACAGGTTGTTGCCGCTATCGATCGCCGCCTTATTTTTCCTCGGGTTGTCGATTGCCGACAGTTCGGGTTGGTTGGGCAACGTGCTGTCCTATCGGGAATGGATGTGGTTCACCGACGGCGGCGGTCTGGTTGCCTTTACGCTGGCAGGTGTGCTGACGGCTATCTTCTATAGCCGCTGGACGGAGCAGGGGCGAGCGGCGCAGAGCCTTCTATGGCTGGTCCTGCTGGCGCCGGTACTTCTGGCGGCCGGTTTTGTCCTGCGACCGCTGGGTGGTATCGCCAAGCTCGGTGACACTCCTTCCTGGATTTTGATTTGTACCGCGATCAGCGCGGCGATGTTCGCGTTGCTGGCCTATATGGTGGATCTGCGGGGGCACCAAAAATGGTTTGCACTGATCCGACCGGCGGGGACCAGTACGCTGATGTGTTATCTGTTGACGTACATTCATTTTTCTATTTTCAAGATGCTGCCGGAGAGTTGGAGGCTGCCGTTGGGGTTGAGAAGCGGTGATGTCGGATTGATCAAGTCGGTCGTTTTCTCCATCCTGATCGTTCTTTTGACGGGTTGGCTGGAGAAGCGGAAATTCCGGTTGTCGGTATAATAATTAAAAGTGACAAAGGAGTTCATCTATACCATGTTGCAGCAGTATCGCCTGGCGGTATTGGCTACGGTGGTGGTCGGGGCCCGGCCGGAGGCGGCGCTGGTCGGATTTGCCGTGACGCCCGATCTGGAGATCGTATTCGATACGGTGAGAACTTCTCGTAAATACATCAATCTCATTGCAAATCCACAGGTTGCGCTGGTGATCGGCTGGAAGAACGAAACGACCGTCCAGTATGAGGGTGCTGCCAGGGAATTGGGCCCGGCGGATGATGTTTACCGGGAGATCTATTATACCGTTTATCCCGATGGCAGGCAGCGGGCGGCGGAGTGGCCGGAGTTAATCCATTTTGTGATCCGACCATCGTGGATACGTTACAGTAATTTCAACGATCCGGTTGTGATTGAAGAGGTGTCGTTATAGGAGCAGCGGCTTTCCCGCGATGCCTCAGCTTTGGCAGGACGTCCCATCTTTTCAGCATCGGGAGCTCAAAGAACCATACGGCAAGGCTGGCGTCGGCAAGTCGTTCTCCTGGCCGAGGCTACTTTGCTTTCCACACGTTGTCTTTCGGATTGGCATCCACGAAGATACCTGTCTTCAATTCCGCCGAAGCGAGGGATTTCGCGTCTTCCACATTTATGAAGACTGTCGCCCGTGATTGATCGGACTCCCAAACTTTCGGCGTAAGGTGTTCGCTCGTAGATGTCCCGTCCGAATAATGCAGGACTACGTCAAAGGGAATGGCGAATCCGCCGGTGTTTCGAACAGCGACGGCAATGGCTTTATGGAACTTGTTGTCGAGAAACGTCTTTGTTGGCGAAAGCGAGTCGATACCGATGTCGAGGTAGTTGTTGGTGAAGAACCAATTCTTCCAGAACCAGTTCAAATTTTTGCCGGAGGCGTCGTTGAAGGAGTAGAAGAAGTCCCAGGGGATCGGATGACGGCCATGCCATCTGTCTATAAATGTATGGAGGCATTTGGCAAACAGTTCGTCTCCAAGCAGGTCTTTTACGGCTAGGTAGGCGAGGGATGCCTTGCCATAAGCGTTGGTCCCGTAGGATACACCTTTTAGCGCATTGGCGGGCGTAATGATCGGGAGGTCTTCTTCCGCTGCAGGGTCATACGTATAATAGTTGACACGAAATTCTTTGTAATTCTCTTCTGCCTTTTGCACGCCGAGGTCATTCCGGCTGATCAGCAGCTCAAAGGTGGTGGCCCAGCCTTCGTCCATAAAACCATAGCGGGATTCGTTGATGCCCATATAGAAGGGGAACCAGCTATGCGCGATCTCATGTTCGGCGACGAACCGGGAGAAGTCGGCGTCTTCGGTGGTATTGTCGTTGACCATCATCGGGTATTCCATATCAGCGTAGCCCTGGACGATCGTCGTTTTCTGGAAAGGATAGGGCACGCCGGGCCAGTGATGGGACAGCCAGTCGAGGGCGTGGCGTCCGAATTCGACCATATGATGATAGTCCCGGGCCGTGTCGTTATAGGCGGACTGAACGCTGGCGCGGCGTCCGGTCGCATCGTCAACGACCACGCTGGAGGCGTCCCAGGCAAAATGGTCGCTTAGTGCGAAGGTCATATCGGTGATATGGTCTGCTTTCCAGGTCCAGGTGTTGACCGGATGCCGGGTGGTCACCGCGCCGCCCGCGACCTCTGCGGGTGAGGCGATGTGGACGATGGCGTCGGAGGTAAAGGACGCTGCCAGCTTTCGGGCATAGGCCGGCTGCAGGACGTCGTTCGGATCCAGGAGATCGCCGGTGGCCCAGACGACAAAGTTCCCTGGTACGCTGACATGGAGGATATAATCGGAAAAGTCGTTGTAGAATTCCTGTTCGTCGGTAAAGTCCATGCGATCCCACCCGGCATAGTCATCGTATACGGCAACGCGGGGATAGAAATAGGCGAGAAAGTAGGTCGTGGAATCGATCATCCCCTCGCGGTTGCTTTTTAGCGAAGCCAGGTAATGCCAGCTGATGTCGAGGTGTAGGGAATCGTGAGGAAGGAGTGGTGTCGCCAGCGGGACATTTCTCCAGGTGCCGTCGAATGGCTGATTCCGCCAGGGTGTTGGATGACCATTTTCCGCATAGCTGTCGATTTGGACACCGGAGTTGAGGTACGTCAAATCCTCGGCACCCAGTCTGACTGCACCGGGTTTATGGACGTTGACGGTGAGGCGGATGACGATGACAGGAAGCGTATCCGGGCTGTTGTTGAAATAGGTTATTTTTTCAGACCCCCGGATTGATCGGTCCGGCGGGGCTGTCTCGATGCTGATCTCGTATCGGGCGCTGTTTTGCCAGTAGTGGGGGCCCGGACGACCATCCGGCGAACGGGTCCCTTTTTCATAGGCCAACCGGACATCTCTCGGAACATAAAGTGATTGGGTACAGGCTTGATCCACTATGAAACCTGTTAGCAGGAAGGCGAGTAAAAGACGTAGCATAGTGCCGATGATTTAATCGGCAGGAAGGTAGCAAGATTACCGCAATTGAGCAATCGTTTTGAATGGTGTCAGCAAGACCCTGACGCAAGGAATTTTCTCTCCTTATAAAAATACGAAAAGATTTAATACTTCTTCCCTGGACCTATTTAAAATTTGACAACCTCCCGCCAGGCCTTTTTCGGTTGCCCGGCGGTGTCAAATAAGAGGGGATAATTCTTTCTCCCGGAAACCGGGTATTGATCCAGCCAGGTATGTTTATCGGTGACATTCCAGAAGGTTACGCCATTGATGGTCCCGTGATATTTGCGGAGGATGGAAAAGACCTTTTTGTATTGTTCGGCTTGCCGTTGCTGCAATTCGGGCGTATAGGCATCCGATTCACCAGGTCGCCGGGCACGCCGGTTCTTTTCCCACGGATAGATGGAAATATCCAGCTCTGTGATCTGCACTTTCAGCCCCAGGCTGGAGAAACGGTCGATTGACGCCTCCAGGTCAGCCGTGGAGGGCTCATAGATGGACCAATGAGCCTGGATGCCCACGCCGGTGATGGGAACGCTGGCGGCCACAAGTTGTCTGAGGAGGCGGTATACCCGTTCCCGTTTCTCCGGACGTTCGGTATTGTAGTCGTTATAGAACAGCTGGGCCTGCGGGTCAGCAGCGTGGGCATATTCGAAGGCTTTGGCGATGAATTCATCGCCGCAGATCCGGTACCAGGGGGAGTTGCGGAGGATCCTGGTTGAATCGTCGCTGTTCTCGTCAGAAACAGCTTCATTGACGACGTCCCAGGCGTATATACGGCCTTTATAGTGGCTGACCACGGTCGTAATATGATCTTTCAGCCGGTTTAGCAAAACCTCTTTTGACACGGTGTCCCCTGCAGAGTTTTTGAATAGCCAGCCCGGTGTCTGTTCGTGCCAGCAGAGGTTATGACCGCGGACGCGCATCCCGTGGGTGCCGGCGAAATTTACGATTGCATCGGCGTCTTTCCAATAGTAACGAGCTTCCTCCGGGTGGATTGGTCCCATTTTCATGACATTTTCCGGGGTCAGGCTATTGAATTCCCGGATGATCAGCGCGGTATCCGGGCCGGATATGGAGCCGATGCTGACGGCTGCTCCGATGGGGAAATAGTCGTGATAATAGTCTTTGAGTCCCTTTGGCGGCTCACCCGGAAGATGCAGTACGGCCAGAAAGGCGGCGGCTGAAAAAACGGTTGAATATCGCATGGTCGTGATCGTTGTTTTAGTTGCCGGTTGCGGATTCGGGCGGACCGAGGTAACTGGGTTGGACGCCGCCGCAGTCCACGACGATCTTTTGGATGACCGGACCAGGGTCCACCAGCCAGTATTTGAGGATGTGGATGCCTGGCTGGCTGATGCGGTGTGTGGAGACGCCCATGCGGATATTGTCGGCCACCATTTTGTCCCAGGCGCCGGGGGCTTCGTCGCCGCTACTGAGGTCCACGAGTTCCGGCGTTTCATCGTCGAAGGAGACGGCATAGTGGATCGGCCGGCTGTTAAAGGCCAGGATGGGGGAGAAATATGCGTGGATCTTGACGGTTCCCGTGTCAAAAAGATAGAGTTGATATTCCAGATGGGGATTGTCGCCGCCAGGCGTCTGAGCCGGTCCGGTCACCGGAGAAGCCTGGACACCTGAGAGCGTGCGGCCAAGGTTCGGGATGGTCTGCCACTGAATGGCCTTGTTTCCCACGGCACGAGCATAGTGCTGCGCCTCCGTGGAAATATAGCCATTCGTCTCGATAAAGCCATTGAACTGTCCCGGCCTGAGGTCAGCGGGGTTGTTGATCGTTACCGTGACGGTGACCGGAACTTTTTCCGGTCCGATGATCGCGACTAACGCCTGATGCATACCAAAAGGGGCATGGGCCCAATCGATTCTTACCCAGAACCTTTGTTCTTTTTCCATTTGCCCGCTGTCCGCCTTTGTGACCCTCACCCATGGAAATTCAGCGGCGGTCGTATAGGCAAAATGGTTATTGCCACGCATGAAGACATCGAAATAGCAGCTGTCCTGATGGTATGGGTAGAAGGGTGGCAGGATAGCATCGGCCGTTTCGTTTGACGCGGGCCACCAAGAGGCGGAGCCTTCGACGGCGACACCCCAGGGAGTGCCGCTCACCGTCGCAGTGTCCAGGGTTGTAATGGCGGGCATGTTATTGTATCGGGGCTCTTGCCAGGTGTTATAACCAATATGGGTTTGATCCATCATATGGTTCCATTTGCCTCCGGCCAATTTCTGGTTATACTCCACCGCCAGCAAGGAGTCCCTGTCGAACAGGTCCCGGACGCGCCGCGCAAGCACATTGGTAGCTGCCCTGCCTTGGGCCGCATACAGTTGGTTCAACGCGGCCGTTACATATAGCTCGTTGAGATTGGCGCAGGCCAGCACCGGATAGAGCACCAGCTCGAAGTAAGCATCACGGGCCTCGGTAGGCAATTCCCTGCCAATCGACTCCGCCTGGACCGCCAGCCGGTTATAGTCAGCGACAATTTCTTCCGCTTCCCGGTAATTCAGCAGGCTGTAGGTGTCTGGCGAGAGAAGCTCTGGTTTACGACGGCCGTTATACTTCGTGTACTGGTTAAGGATATAAGCGATGGAATCGGCGAATCGATGCCCGAATTGTTCGGCGGCCCATTGGCGGGTGTATGCGGCTAGTTTGGATGCCGGCCACTGGCCGGGGTCCCAGGCGTAGTCGAAGAAGAAGGAGATCGGGAATTCCATCGGTTTTATATCGCCGACGTTCACGATCCAGATGCGGTCATCGCCGTATTCCTTTGTCAGGTTCATTTCTTCCCAGACGCGGGCGATGGGATTTGTATTAAGCCACTTGTAGTTACGGGGCCCGCCGACGTAATCGAAATGGTAGTACATTCCATAACCGCCGCCGCGGGGTGAATCGGTGGGTCGCGGCAGTTTTCGGACATTGCCCCAGTTGTCGTCACAGAGCAGGAGGGTCACGTCATCGGGTACCCGCATGCCTTTGTCGTAATAGTCCTGCACTTCCTTATAGAGCGCCCAGGATTGTGGGGTGGCAGAAGGGTCTTTGCCGGTAACGCCGGTGATGATGGCCCGTTGGTCGGCGACGATCTTTTCGAGAAGCTCGATATTGCTATGCTCTTCCATCGGTTTATCGCCGTCGCCCCGCATGCCGATCGTGACGACACTTTCGTGGCTATCCATGTTTCGGATACCTTTTTGCCAGAAGCTGTCCAGGACGGAAGCGTTGGTCTGATAGTTCCACGGGCCCGACCCGAAGCGTTTCCATTCCTGTTGGGAACGGAGCATGGGTTCATGGTGGGACGTGCCCATGACGATACCATAGTCGGAGGCCAAGATGGGGTTCTGTGGATCATCGGAATTGAAGGCGCTGCCCCACATGGCGGGCCAAAGGTAATTGGCTTTAAGCCGGAGCAGCAATTCGAACACCTTCTCATAAAAAAGATGGTTAAAACTGCCAAAGTGGTCATGGACCCAGCCGGACAGCGCGGGGGCTTCATCGTTGATAAAGAATCCCCGGTATTTTACTGCTGGCGGCCCAAATTCAAAGATCGTATTGCCGTGAAAGAAGAGATGGTTCTTTTTGTTGACAGGAACGTCAGCCCACCAATACCAGGGCGACACTCCTATTTGCCGGGATAGCTCGAATACAGCATAGGCGGTGCCGCGGCGGTCGCTACCGGCGATGATGAGTGCCCTGTCGACGCCGGCAATGGGCCGGCGCACGGTTTTCAGCACATAGGATTCCCATTTGCCGTTGAGCGAGGCGGGGATCATTTTTTGGTGCGCGAGCCGTTGGATAAGCGCGCATTGGTCAAGGCTGCCGATAATTATGAGGTTTGGTATATGGGGCGCATTCGAGAGGTCGGTGATCAGCACGGGGGCAAAACCGGTCACGCGGCGGATATCCTCCTGAAGCGATTGGGCCACTTTACCTATGAGCCAGTGGTCTTTTGGATCGATATATATCTGCGCGACTCCCCAGTCGTTGGAGACGATGGGGAAATCTTCGGCGGACCACTGGTCCGAGATCATGGTTTGGGATAAGGCGTTGATGGCAGGGAGCGCGATCATCAGGAGGAGCAATAGTCGCTTCATAAAACGTATATTAGAACCCGATAGAATTGCCGCCATCGACCGGCAGGACCACCCCTGTCAGGTAGCTGGCCTGATCGGAAGCCAGGAAGAGTGCGACATTGCCGATCTCTCCCGGTTCACCCAACCGGCCCATGGGGGTACGCGCCAGGACCTTTTGTTTCCGTTCAGGGTCGCCGTTCAGGGCTTTGGCGGACATATCGGTGGCGATGAAGCCGGGAGCGATGCAATTGACGACGATGCCTTCCGGTGACAGTTCGACGGCCATTGCCCGGGTCATGCCTTCAATCGCCGCTTTGGATGCGGAATAGGCGATGACCTTGGGGATACCGTATTGGGAGGCCATGGAGCTGATGTTGATGATGTTCCCCTTCCGGCGCGGCAGCATTGTCTTAACCACCTCGCGCGTGAGAGCAAAAAGGGCTTTTACATTGGTGTGGAGGATATTATCGAATTCCTCGTCTGTCACTTCCTGGAAATCCTTTTTCATGTTTATCCCGGCATTATTGACTAGAATGTCGATCTGGCCGAAGCGGGAAATGATCTGCCGGACGAGGTTGGGCAAGGTGGAAAGTTCGTTCAGGTCGTGGGTGATCGGATGGCAATCGTCGCCTAGTTCTTGTTGGGCGGCGGCCAGCTTTAGCTGGTCGCGGCCGATGATAATGGTCCGGATACCTGCCTTAACGAAGCGGCTGGCGATCGCGAGGCCGATTCCTGAGCCGCCGCCGGTGATGATAGCTGTTGTTTTCGATTCCATTGAGTCTTTGCTTATTTCAAATTTATACCCGTCGATTGAGTTCCGGGTGCAAAATATAGCTGAATTTTTTCGTAGTAAGCCAATGAATGGTCCGGGGCTTCGCAGTTTGCCGGCAGCGGAAGCCTGGAAAACGTCTGGAAATATAACAGGCAGGCGTTCCGCCACCAGACGGCGTCCTGTTGCTGGATATCGAGCAGCATGTTGACTTGCGACCAGCGCTCATCGTCAATGTAAGGGCGGAGCCTATCCCAAGTCCGTTGCATCCAGCGGACGGAGTCGACGCCGGTGTAGTATTTGTAACAAAGTTCATCCCAGAGCGTGCGGCCTGAATGCATGGGCCAACTCCATGGTACATGGTGGAACCAAAGCAGCCAACGATCAGGGCAGGTCCGGACTTCTTCCCATTGGACGCGGGCGGGGGGGGAATATTGTTCAAGTGCGTTGGATCCGGTGGCGGTGCGGTCGAAGCCGATGCCGGCCGTATCTGCCTTATGGAAATAGACGGGGTTCCAGTCCGCCCGGGGGGCTTTGTCGTACCAGGGGGCAGGTCCATAGTGGTGGCTGTAGCCCATGATATGATGGAGGCCCAACGGGGTCATATAATCGACGGCGATCTCCCGGGAAGCAAGCATCATTTCCCTGGCAGGCAGGACAAAGGCGGGATTGTTGCTAAAGGTTTGGCGGATCCAGTCATCCGCGATATCCGCCGGGGTGGCGGCGGGGTTCCAGGCCAGGCGGCCGAAGGCATACCAGTTAGCTGCCGCGAACGGATGACCGCACCAGTTCATATCGTTGCCGGTATTGGCGACGCCGGCCACCCCGGAGATGCTGGCAGCTACTGTGGGACCCTTTCCTTCGCCATGCGTATCTGAGTTCAGGCATTCGGCGAACAGGGGGGCCAGGTAGACCAAATGATTGGAAAAGCCGAGGTATTCCTGTGTCAGCTGTACTTCCAGCATGAGGGGCGTATGCGGCATGGCACCGAACAGGGGGTGGAACGGTTCCCGGGGTTGGAAGTCGATGGGGCCGTTCTTGATCTGGACGAGCACATTTTCGTTAAAGCGGCCGTCCAGCGGTCGGAATTCATCAAAGGCCTGTTTAGCGCGGTCCTCGTTGGATGCGTTGTAGACAAAGGCGCGCCAGATGACGATGCCATGATGGGGCGCAAGTGCATCGGCCAGCATATTGGCGCCGTCTGCATGGGTCCTGCCGTAATTCTGCGGGCCTGGCTGGCCTTCCGAGTTGGCCTTTACAAGAAAGCCCCCGAAGTCCGGGATGTACCGGTATATCTCCGCCACCTTATTCTTCCACCAATGTTGGACCGCGGTGTCGAGCGGATCGGCTGTCAGGAGACCGCCGATCTCGATAGGTGAGCTCCATTTTACCGAGAGGTAAGTCCGGATGCCGAAAGGTCGGAAGATATCGGCCAGTGCTGCGGCTTTGGAAAGCCAGTCAGGTGTCAGGATCAGCGGGCTGGCGTTAACGTTATTCAATACGGCGCCATTAATACCGACCGATGCATTTGCCCGGGCATAGTCCGTGTAACGGGGATCTTTATAGGTAGGGAGGGTGAACCAGTTCCAGAGGGAAAGTCCGGCGTAGCCACGTTCGACAATGCGGTTCAGGTTATCCCAATGATCGAGGATGCGGTAATGGTAGGCGGGGATGCTGGTGATGTCCAGCGACTTTAGTGGATGTTGGGTTTGGAGGAGGCGAAGAAAGTGAAAGACGCCATAGAGGATCCCTTTATCCGAGGTGGCAGCGATGACAAGCTGTGAATGGCCGGAAAGCGAGACGGTGCGAATGATATAGCCTTCTTCTCCGAGGGTGGTCAACTGATGGTCCCAGTGCAGGGCGGAGAGGGCGGGGAGTGTGGCGGGTGTTCCCACCAGTAAACAGTGATCGGGAAAGCGGGTCTCCCGGCTGTCGAGGGTATCCGGCGATTCGCCAAGCAGGTTCCGGAGACCGGTGTTGAGTTCAAGGCGGGCGGAATTCAGGATGGGGGTGGCGGCATTGAATTGCAACGCAGCCAGCTGGGTGCGGTAGGATCTCAGCAGGGAAGTATCGGTGAGCGGATCGTAACGAAGCCAGAGCCGATAACCGTCTTCCGCCCTGGTCGCGTTCAGCCTGCTGAGAAGAAGCAGGATCAAGGCGGCTCTTTTCATGACGGCGAGGATTTTTTTTCGGCCGATGAGTCACGGATGACCAGTTCGGACCGAAGCAGGATGGTATTGGTAGTATGGATGTTGGAGGTCCCGTTCAGGTGGTCGATGAGGGAGCGGGCGGCCAGCTGGCCCATCTCGTAGCCGGGATAATTGATAGTGGTCAGGTTAGGTTCGACTACGGTGGAGACGGGGTCATTATTAAAGCCGACGAAGGCGATATCTTTTGGGATCTGGATGCCCATCTGGCGGATCGCCACCATACATCCCACGGCGCAGTTATCGTTTGCTACAAACACCGCATCGGGGAGGGGAGACATGGAACGGATGAGGGCGGCGGCGTCCGCGCCCGCTTCCTGGCTGAGGTTACCGAGGATGACATAGTCGTCCCGGAAGGGGATATGATTGTCCGCGAGTGCTTCCTTGTACCCTTTCAACCTGTCGGTATAGACATTCCTTTTGGACGGAGCAGTGATATGGACGATTCGGCGGCGGCCCAGGCTGATCAGGTGGGTGGTGGCGTCATAGGCGGCCTTTTGGTTATCGATGAGGATGCAGGTACAATCCTTGTGGTCGGCCACACGGTCAAAAAAGATGAGCGGGGTCTTTTTTGAAAAGAAGGGCTCGAAGTGGGCCAGGTTGGTAGTATCATAGGCCAGGGAGACGAGCAGGCCATCTACTCGGCTGTTGAAAAAGGTAGTTGCGTTTGCGCGTTCCTTGTCAACCGACTCGGAGGATTGGCTGATGATGAGGTTGTAGCCTTCGTGGTTGGCGATATTCTCCATCCCCGCGATAACGGCGGACATGAAGTAGCTATTGATACGGGGGATGATCACCCCGATCGTCATGGTGCGCCGGGTACGAAGGTTGCGCGCGAAGTGGTTACTGCGATAGCCCAGTTCCTGGGCAAGATCGGCGATACGTTTCTTGGTCTTTTTGCTGACGACGGGATCATCCTTCAATGCCCTGCTGACGGTGGCGATGGAGAGGTCGAGCTTTCGGGCTAGATCATATATAGTAATTTCTTTCTGGTCGGTCATAGCAATCGTTTGCATCCCTTAGACAGGGATAAAAATACTTTATTTTTTGAAAATAAATGTAATCGGTTACATTTTCTCAGAAATTTCCTTATTTTAGTCGGGCAAAGAGCTCTCTGCATACTTGCCATGCTAAAAAGTACGATTGATTTTATGCAGCCAAAACGACGCCGGGCGGGAGATTTCATCTTCTGCGATCCTGCCAATTGTTTACCCGGGTTGGTTTTCCCTTCCTTTTGCTGCTACATTTCTTTCCGATGCCGGATGCCGGCGATGCGCGGGGATCTCCTCGTATTTATTAATTACCAAAGCTTCAAACATTAAAACCGATCACTTATGAGAGTTTCGTTCGAGCACTGGGTCCCCGGGGGACTTCCGCCGACCGGGTGGCTTTTGAAAAGATCAATTTTCATTGTCTGCTGCGGGCTGCTTCTGATGGCTGCGCCCCGTGTGCAGGCTCAGGACATCATTCATGTAGTCGGACATATCGTCTCCGACAGCGGCCAGTCGGTTGCGAAGGCGACCATCTTGGTCAAGGGCAGCCGACAAGGTTCCAGCAGCGATGAGAACGGGAATTATGACATTGCCGTCCCGTCCAATGGGACCCTGGTCTTCTCCTCGGTGGGGTATATCAGCGCTAATATAAAGGTAGCGGGGCGTCGTACGATACGGGTCGTATTGACGGCGTCGAACAATTCGTTGGACCAGGTAATTGTCGTGGGGTATGGGACTCAGAAAAAGAGTGATGTTACGGGTGCGGTGGCCCGGGTCACTGCATCGACGCTGGCGGAGGTGCCGGAGCCCAATTTCATCAATGAGCTACAGGGCCGCACGGCGGGTGTGGATATCGTGACCAACAGCTCTACGCCGGGAGGCGGTGGTCAGATCCGCATCCGGGGGAACAGGTCGATGGCGACGGGCACCAATGCGAACCAGATTAGCGATGGTCTTGACCAGCCGCTGGTCGTGCTGGATGGGATCCCATTCGGGGGCAGCGTGAACGACATCGATCCGGACAATATTGCCAGCCTGGATATCTTAAAAGATGCTTCGGCTACAGCCATCTATGGCTCACGGGGTTCGGGCGGGGTCATCCTGATCACGACCAAGAGAGGCCGGCAGGGGAAGTCGCAGATGAGCTACAACGGCTATTACGGTATGGCGAGCATATTGGGCGATCTGAAGGTATTTGACGGAAATGAATATGCGCAGTTCAAGCAGGACGCTGCGACGTACAACAGCTCCCAGCCCGGGACCACGGCATATCCGCTGACGGCGGCCGAGCAGGCCGGGCTTTCGGCCGGAACCAATACCGACTGGCAGAAATTGATCTACCGGAACGCGATGACCACGAGCAATAACCTGAGCCTGTCGGGCGGCAGTGAGACCACCCAATTCAGTCTGGGGGCTTCCTATTTTGACCAGCAGGGGGTCATCCCGAACCAGAATTTCGAGCGGTACTCACTGCGGACGACGATCGATCATTGGGTCAGCAAGCATTTGAAGATTGGGGTCAATACTATCAATTCATTGGCCTACACCAATACTCCCGGCGGCGCCGGGGTTCCCGGTACCCTGATGCGGCTGAGCCCGCTGGTGTCGCCGTACAATCCAAACGGCACAGTCAATCTGTACCCGTTGCTCGGTTCCATCGATGCTAGCGCCTATGTGAACCCGCTGACGTTGAAAACGGCTGCCAGCGCCATCCTGGCCAGGACGCGCAGGTTGCAGACCTTCAACAGCCTGTATGGGGAATGGTATATTCTACCCGGGCTGAAATACCGGCTCAATATCGGGTTGAACTATGCGCAGAACCAGTCGGATAATTACGGTGGCCCGGAAACCTTTGTGAACGTCAATACCTCGCTTGCAGCGGCTGTTGCGACCGTAGATAATTCGGAAACGTATTCCTACGTGCTGGAAAACGTCCTGACCTATGATAAGACCTTTGCCACAAAGCATCATTTGACGGTTACCGGGTTGTATAGCGCCCAAAAGGACCATAGCCAGAGCAGCGGTTTCCAGGGCACGGGGTTCCCAGCGAACTATGTGCTGGACGGCAACCTGAGCCTGGCGTCGACGCTGGTGACGGATCCGAATAATCCCGGCTCTTTTGCCGAGCGGGGCCTGATCTCTTATATGGGGCGCGTGAACTATGCCTACAATGAGCGATACCTGTTGACGGCCACGGTGCGGAGGGATGGATCCTCGGTGCTATCGCCGGGCAACCAGTACTTTACTTATCCGGCGCTGGCTGTAGGCTGGAACATCATGAATGAAGACTTTATGCGGAATGTCAGTGTCGTATCCAACCTTAAATTAAGGGGAGGCTGGGGGATCACATCCAACCAAGGGATCGCTCCGTATACCACGCTGGGGCTGCTCAGCACGAGCACCTATAATTTCGGTCAGGCGACGCCGGGAGAGGTGGGGACTTATTTAGTGACCTCGCTGGCCAATACGCATCTGCACTGGGAGCAGACAGCGCAGACCAATATCGGAGTAGATTTCGGATTCCTGCAGAACCGGATCAGCGGTACACTGGACCTCTACGAGCAGAAGACGAGCGATATCCTGCTTCTGGAGTCGCTTCCGCCCAGCAATGGAGCAAGCACCTTCGAGAACAACCTGGGTCAGTCGCAAGGGAAGGGCATCGAGCTCAACCTGTCGACCGTCGACATCAAACCAGCTACGGCGGGCGGATTCAGCTGGAGCACGGACTTCAATTTTTACCTTAACCGGGAGAAGATCACGCGTATTTTGCCGGGGGAGACAGCGGATATTAATGACGGCTGGTTCGTCGGGCAGCCGCTCACGGTGATTTACGATGTCAAGAAGGTCGGGATCTGGCAGACCGCGGATTCGCTGGACGGGAAATTACAGGCCCAGACCTCGCCCTCGCAGCTGCCGGGGAATATCAAGGTCCAGGATATCAGCGGACCCAATGGCAAACCGGATGGGAAGATCGACGCGAATGACCGGCAGATCCTCGGGAATTTCCAACCAAAATGGGAAGGTGGTTTTACTAGCCGGATGACATATAAGAATTTCGATTTCAATTTTGTCATCTTCGCGCGGATGGGGATGAAGGTGCTTGTGCCTTACCTGACCACTGACGGATCGGCGCAAGGATATGACTTCTTTATGCAAAGCCGGATCAACCAGCTAAAGGTGAATTACTGGATGCGCAATAATCCTACCAACGATTTTCCGAGGCCGGATGCCAGCCTGCAGTCGTTCCCCTTTGCGTCGACGCTAGGTTATCAGAATGGTTCCTTTGTCAAGATGCGGAGCATCAACCTGGGGTATACGATCCCATCGAGGGCGTTGAACAGGGCTGGGATCACTTCGCTGCGGGTTTATTTCACGGCATTAAACCCCTTTATCCTCTACTCGCCTTTCGTCAAGGCCGGTTTCGGACCTGATCCGGAAGGCAACGGATATGGGGGCGCGGTTGCTTCGACCGCGGCAGGCGGCAGCGTAGGCGCGGGCGGTGTGAACGGGACCAGCCGGCAGATCAGCGTGAATGCCAATATCCCAGCAACCCGCACCTTCAACCTCGGATTGAATCTGAAATTCTAAAACGCATAATATTCCTCATATATGAAACAGTATAAAAAAATTGGATTTGCCGGTCTTATGGCTCTGGTGCTGATGGCCGTCAGCTGCAAGAAAATATTGGAGGAGCACCCGGAATCGGGGATCGTGCCCAGCATCTTCACGACGGAAGGCGGCCTGGTGGGCGGAGTTGGCGGGGTATACAATGACCTGCGGAGCCTTTGGGGTACGGAAGGCTTTACGATGCAATGCCTTGGCGGGACGGATGAGACGAATGAAGGTGCGAGTGTTTCGAGCCCTGACTTCTTTACCTATAACCCGATGACCAGTACCGATGAGGCTAATGGATGGTGGAACAATGCCTACCAGGATATCAACACGCTCAATGGCGTGCTGCAATATGCGAAGGCGCTTCCGGCTGATACGATCGTCGATCAGTGTGTCGCGCAGGCGCATTTTCTCCGGGCGTTCTGGTACTACTACCTGGTCATCAATTTTGGGGACGTGCCGTTACATACGACCTATATTACCTTGCCCAGCCTTGCTGACTCGCGTCAGCCCATGGCGCAGGTATACGATACGATCATTTCGGATCTAAACTACGCTTCGACGTACCTGCAGGTCACGTCGCCTGTCAGTGCGACGACCCAGGCGCCCTTTGGCGGAAAAGCCGCTGCGCAGGGTGCGGCGCTTTACCTGCTTGGGAAGACCTATCTCACCCGTGGCTGGTCGACCGCAGCCCAGCCGAACGATATTCAGCAGGCCATCAGCACCTTCACTAACCTGATCAACAACCAGACGACGTATGGCTTCGGGTTATGGCAGGATTATGGGGATGCCTTCGGGGAGAATGTGGTTCCCATCACCGGTTCGCGGGCAGCCTGGGATTATGGCAAGGAGTCGATCTTCGTCAGTGACCATAGCGTCAATGCGAAATATGGGCAATACAACCAGGGGGGCGGCGCTGCCGGCGGGGCTTCTCAGAATCTGCTGCCCTGGTTCCAGCGCTGGAACTATCCGGCCAACAGCGGGGTCAATTCCTACGTGAACGGTTCCGGAAAACTGGCCAATTCGGGTACCAGCATGATGACGCGGGATATATACAACGGGCGACCCTTTATCCGGGTAATGCCGAACCAGGCTTATGTCCTCGGCCAGGCGTTCGACAGCGTAGACAGGATCAATGACCAGCGGTTCAACTATACGTTCCAGACGGTTTTCATCGAGAATACGCAGTTCCCGGCCGGTTCGGTCAACCCTGCGGGTCAACCTGTGTTTGTCGATCTGTCTACAAACGCCAACAATTCCCGCGGCATCAACGATACGCTGCGGGATGGCATAGACACGGCCGTGTGGTTTCCTCCTTATGAGGTACCGGGCGCTCCGCAGTTCAACGGCACGACGCCGTTCAAAGGTATCATCATCCCGCCGAGTCTGTGGACATCATCCTATTTCCCGGCCAACCGGAAATTCGACGACCCGAGCCGGCCTGCGACCGACTTTAATGATCCGAGCACCCGGCCGGTGGTCCTTTGGCGGTTTTCCGATGTCTATTTGCTATTGGCTGAAGCGTATTTCAAGACCGGCGATCTCACGGATGCAGCGACAGCGATCAACGTCATCCGGGAGCGGGCGGCATACAATCCGAACAACACAGCCCCGCAAAATGCTGCCGCTGCGGCGGCGATGGATATCACTCCGGGGCAGGTGACGATCGACTTTATCCTGGATGAGCGCACGCGGGAATTCTATGGAGAGAATATCCGCTGGTGGGATCTCGTGCGTACGCAATCGCTGCTGGAGCGGGTCCAAGCCTGGAATCCCGTGCAGGCGGGCGCGCATCTGCAGCCCTACATGGTGTTGAGGCCGATACCTCAGAACGAGATAGATGCGGTGACGCAGGGACCTCCCTTCCCGCAGAACACCGGATACTAATGGCGCTTCAACGAGGTGTATGGAAAGTGAACCGTAAAGAAATATATTTGCAGAGCGGCCCCGTAGGGGCCGCTCTTAAATTTTACGGTCATGCATGGCAGACAAGTATTCAGCTGGATCGGGTTATTGTTATTGATGGGATGGAAGGCCAACAGCCAGGTGCAGGTGCCGCGGCTGGTAGGGGACGGAATGGTGTTGCAGCGGGAGATACCTATCCGGATTTGGGGTTTTGGTTCGCCCGGCGAGCAGGTAAAGGTCAAATTCGATGGTGAGACTGCAAGCGCCGTTACCGATGACAGGGGGAGATGGCTGGTGATCTTTTCGCCCAAAAAAGCCGGTGGCCCGTATACGATGGACATCGATGGGATCAACCATATCTGGCTCAAGAATATCATGGTGGGGGAGGTCTGGTTTTGTTCGGGAGGGGCCGGGATGCAGGCAACGATGGAAAAGGTGAAAGAGCGATACGCCGATCTGATCGCTCGGGCGGATCGCGTGCCGATCCGCCAGTACCGTATTGCCACCCGGTACGACTATAAAGGGCCGCGGCAAAATCTTTCTTCAGGCGGGTGGGAGCCTGCTTCGGCCAGTTCGGTCCTTTCTTTTTCAGCGCTCGCTTACCTCTTTGCCGTGCAGCTTTATGACCACTTTCATGTACCGGTCGGGCTTATCGACGCGACCGTTGCGGATGCGCCGGCCGAAGCCTGGCTGAGTCCGGGTGCGCTGTCTTCCTTTCCGGTCTATGCTGCCGCGGCCGAGCGGTATCAGGATAGCAGCTATGCGGAGGGGACGGGTCCAGCCGACCGGATGGCTGCAGGGGGTCTGTTCAATGGCATGATCGCGCCGGTGGCTACCTATACAGTGCGCGGTGTGCTCTGGTCTCAGGGGGAAGCCAATATCGGCAAGCCGGAAGAATACCACGGGATCTTTGCGACGCTGATCAATGACTGGCGACGGCACTGGGGGCAGGCCAGCCTGCCCTGGATCTATGTCCAGTCCGGGGCCCACGGGGCCGCGGCGCAGGAGCCGGAGGAAAGCCGGTGGGCCGAGCTGCGCGAAGCGCAGCGGTTAGCCTTATCCGTTCCGTTGACGGGGATGGTGGTGTCGGCAGACCTGGGAGAGGAAGATGACGGGGACCTTCCAAACAAGGAGGAGTTGGGAAAGCGGCTGGTGCTGGCGGCGGAGAGTGTTGCGTATGAAAAGGCCAATATGATTTACACGGGTCCTTTATTCCACTCGGTGCGCATCCGGCACAATCGGGTCAATATCCGGTTCGATGAAGTCGAGAGCGGACTGATCGTCAAGGGTGGCGGCGAACTCCATGGTTTTGCCCTGGCGGGAGCGGACAATCGCTTCTATTGGGCAAAGGCGGTCATAGAAGGGAAAAAGGTAATTGTCACCTGCGACAAGGTTTCCAACCCGGTAGTTGTTCGGTATAGTTGGGCGGACAATCCGGCGGGCGCCAACCTCTATAACCGGGACCAACTGTTCCAGGATGGATTGCCCGCATCGGCGTTTGAGGCCAGGAAGGTTTCCAGGTAGCCCTTGGGAGGGGCACGACGTGATGGGCAAAATTTAAATTTGAGACAGGCTGCAATCGGTTACAATTATATTCATTTTTGGGTACATTAGTGTCCTCAAATGTTGCTCAATATGAAAAAATATTCTTTTCCGCCGGCGATTGCCTTTTGTTTGCTTTTTACCCGGTCTCAAGCACAGAATGAACCGTGGATGAACCCCGTGCTTCCGCTCGACATCCGGGTTCATGATCTGATCACGCGGCTGACGCCGGAAGAGAAAGTTTACCAGATGATGAACAGTACGCCCGCCATATCCCGGTTACATATACCCGCATATGACTGGTGGAATGAGGCGTTGCATGGAGTGGCACGATCCGGTATCGCGACAATCTTCCCGCAACCGATCGGCATGGCGGCAACCTTTGATGACAGCCTGGTGCACCAGGTTGCGGACGCTATATCGGATGAAGCCCGGGCCATGTACAATGCGTCGGCGAAAAAGGACTATCGTAACAGGTTTAGCGGGTTGACCTTTTGGACGCCGAACATCAATATCTTCCGGGATCCACGGTGGGGGAGGGGGCAAGAAACCTATGGCGAAGACCCCTATCTGACGGCGCGCATGGGTGTGGCTCTAGTCCGGGGCTTACAGGGAGATGATCCGCGATATCTTAAAACAGCGGCCTGTGCCAAGCATTTTGCGGTACATAGCGGACCGGAGCGGCTACGTCACCGGTTCGATGCCGAAGTCTCGATGCATGACCTCTGGGATACCTATCTGCCGGCCTTCCATGCGATGGTCGTCAATGCGAAGGTGGAGGCAGTCATGTGCGCGTACAATCGCACCAACGGAGAGGCCTGCTGTGGCAATTCTTATTTGCTGGAAGACGTGCTGCGCGGGCAGTGGGGATTCAAGGGGCATGTCGTTTCGGACTGTGATGCGATAGCGGACATCTATGAGGGCCATCAGCTGGTTAGCAGTAAGACGGGGGCCGCGGCGCTCGCCTTGCAGCGCGGGGTCAACCTGAATTGCGGGGATACGTATCTGTTGCTGACCGATGCGCTCAAACAAGGGCTCGTGACCGAGGCGCAGATCGACAGCTCGCTGGCTACCCTGTTGCGGACCCGGTTCAAACTGGGACTATTCGATCCACCCGGCAGCAGTCCATATGATCGAATACCCGAATCCGTTATTAACAGCCCGGAACACCGGGCTTTGGCCCGGAAGGTGGCGGATAAGTCCATTGTCTTGCTGAAGAATGACGGTGCGTTGCCATTGTCCACTGGGCTGAAGCAGTATTTTGTAACGGGTCCCAATGCAACCAGCGTGGACGTCATGCTCGGTAACTATTATGGGGTCAATGACAGGATAGTGACCGTCCTCGAGGGGCTGGCAGGTCAGGTACAGCCCGGCAGCCAGCTGACCTATAACCAGGGTGTGCTGCTGGACCGCCCGAATGTCAACCCCATTGACTGGGCATCGGGAAATGCAAAGGGGGCCGATGCCACGATCTGTGTCATGGGGATTACCGGGTTGCTGGAAGGAGAAGAGGGCGAGTCGCTGGCGTCCCCTACTTTTGGCGACCGGCTGGACTATAATCTGCCTCCCGCCCAGATCGACTACCTGCGTAAGCTGAAGTCGGGGAACAAGCATCCGGTCATCGCCGTCGTTACCGGCGGCAGTCCCATGAACCTTGAAGAGGTGCAGCAGATAGCCGATGCCGTCGTGTTGCTCTGGTATCCGGGGGAGGAAGGCGGTAATGCCCTGGCCGATATCTTGTTTGGTAAAGTCGCACCCTCAGGCAAGCTGCCCGTCACATTCCCGCGCTCCTACGATCAGCTGCCTCCTTTTGACAATTATTCGATGAAGGGGAGGACCTACCGGTATATGACCGCTGAGCCATTGTATCCTTTTGGCTTTGGATTGAGCTATACTACATTTGGGTATAGCGGGCTGACTGTGTCGAAACAGAAAATTCGCCGCGGCGAGACGGTGACAGCCGCTGTAACCCTGACCAATACAGGGAAATATGCTTCCGATGAGGTGGCTGAGTTGTACCTGACGCACGAGAACGCCGGCGACTCAGCAGCATTGTTTGCCTTGAAAGGGTTCCAGCGTGTATCTTTGGCGCCGGGTGATTCGATCCGGGTGCAATTTGTCCTGACGCCGGAACAGCTGTCGGTGGTGGATGCCGAAGGGCAGCGTGTGGAACAGGTGGGGAAGATCAGGATCAGTATTGCGGGCTCATTGCCGACGCGCCGGAGCGAAGAATTGGGTGCGGCAAAAGCGGCGGAAGAGGTGATCGAGCTGGTGGATGATAAGGCGCATCGGCGGTAGGCGGTTGGAATGCCGCGGTAAAACGGGAAAAGTATGGAAGGACCATTTTTGATGGAGGAAACGATGCGATGGTATGGGCCGAATGATCCGGTCAGTCTTTGGGATATCCGGCAAGCGGGTTGTACAGGTGTGGTGACAGCCTTACATCATATTCCTGTCGGGGAGGTATGGCCGCCGCAGGAAATCGCCAGGAGAAGGGCGGAGGTGGAGGCGGCGGGGATGCGTTGGAAGGTGATCGAAAGTCTGCCGGTGCATGAGGACATTAAAAAGCAGCGGGGGGACTATCTGCAGTATATCCGAAATTATCAGGAGAGCCTGCGAAATGTGGCGGAGGGGGGGTTGGAGGTGGTCACCTATAATTTTATGCCGATCCTGGATTGGATGCGGACGGATATCGCTTATGAAATGCCCGACCGAAGCAGGGCATTGCGGTTCGAGAAGCTGGCCTTTATTGCCTTCGATCTATTTCTGCTAAATCGGCCCGGTGCGGCGGAGGACTATACGGCGGCAGAGATTTCCGGCGCGGAGCGCAGGTTGGCGACCATGACGGCAGGGGAGAAGGAAACGCTTTATCGCAATGCGCTGCTGGGATTGCCCGGCAGTGAGGAGCGGTTCACGGAAGAGCAGATCCTTGCCGCGCTGAGGACATATGAAGGGATCAACGCCTCGAAGCTGAAGCAGCATCTTTTTTATTTCCTGCAGCAGGTGGTACCGGTTGCGGAAGCGGAGGGGTTGAAAATGGCCGTTCATCCGGATGACCCACCCTATCCGATATTGGGTCTGCCCAGGATCGTCAGCACCGAGCGGGACGCCAGGGAGTTGTTGGACTGTGCGCCATCGCCGGCCAATGGGTTATGTTTCTGCACGGGTTCCTATGGGGTTCGTGCCGACAATGATCTCACCGGGATGGTCCGGCGGCTGGGGGATCATATTCATTTCATCCATCTGCGCAGCACCAGGGCGGATGAAGCAGGTAATTTCTTCGAGGCCGATCATCTGGGAGGGGATGTCGATATGGTAGCGGTGATCCGCGAACTGCTTGCGGTGCAGGCGCGCCGGCGTATCTCGCTGCCTATGCGGCCCGATCACGGCCACCAGATGTTGGATGATCTCAACAAGACGAGCTATCCCGGCTATAGTGCGATCGGAAGGCTGCGGGGGCTGGCGGAATTGCGGGGGGTGCAGCATGGACTGGCTTTTAGGGCTTACTAATTTTTGTCAATATGATACGAATCCTGACCTGCTGGATTTTGCTTCTCAACGGCGCTGCTTTCGCTCAATCCGTCCGGCCTGATTATGGCGGTCCCCTGAAGCCGGAGCAGGCCAATATGGATGTCAAACACTATACGATCGATCTGGCCCTCGATATTCCGGGGCGGTCGGTTGCCGGCTACGCGATCATCCGCTGTGATCTCTTACAGCCCGCGACCAGCCTGTTGTTCGACCTGATGGATTCTTTTCGGGTGTCTGCCGTGTCGGTGAATGGGAAGGCCGCCGAATTTACCCATCAGCGACATGAGCTTCATATTACTACGGCCAAAGTCTGGCCGGCGGGCACGGTCACGGTCAGGGTCGATTACGCGGGGCACCCCATGATTGCGGTCCGACCGCCCTGGGACGATGGGTTTACGTTCACCAAGGATTCGACGGGGCATCCCTGGGTGGCGGTGACGGCGGAGGGAACCGGGGGAAAGGTATTTTTTCCCGCCAAGGATCATCCTTCGGACGAACCGGATGAAGGGGTCGACCTGATCATCCATGTACCGAAAGGGTTGGTCGTAGCAGGGCCGGGTTTGCTTACGGAGGTAAAGACCCATGGAGGGCAGAGCAGTTTTCACTGGAAGACCCGGTACCCAATAAACAATTATAGCATCGTCTTTAATGTAGGCGATTATACGGTAGTATCCCGCACCTATACGACCATCAAGGGCAACCAGGTCCCGATGCAGTTCTATGTGTTGAAGGCGCATGCGGCGATGGCGCCGCATCAATTGGAGATGCTGGAGCGGTTCGCGCGGGTGAAGGAGAAATACTTCGGGGAATACCCCTGGGTGAAGGAAAAGATCGGCATCGTGGAGACGCCGCATCTGGGTATGGAGCATCAGACGATGAATGCGTATGGCAACCGGTTTCGTTATACGCAGATCGGGGGCCAGGATTATGACGGGCTCATGAATCACGAGTTTGGCCATGAGTGGTGGGGCAACAAGGTAACGGCGGGTGACTGGGCGGATTACTGGATCCATGAGGGTATCGGCACTTTCGGGGACGATCTTTATACCCGCGAGATGGAGGGCGAGGAAGCGTATGAAAAGATCTTCCAGCGATCCGTGCCTCGTATCCACAATGACAAGCCCATCGTATTGGGCAAGGATATCACCGAAGATGCGGCCTATCATCCCGATATCTATCCCAAGGGAGCCTTTTTCATGCACACGCTGCGATATGTGCTTGGGGATAGTATCTTCTTTCCTGCTTTATTGCAGGTGGCGACGGACAGCAATCACACCTATACGCATCCGACGAATACGTTGGCCGTGGAACAGGTCTTTGAGCAGGCGTCGGGTAAGGACCTGTCGCCCTTGTTCCATCTTTACCTGTATACCACCGACAAACTGGAGATTAATGTCAGGCTGACTGATGCTACGCATTATTGGGTGCAGTTGCTCAACCTGAACATGCCGCTGCCCCTGGATATCAGCACCAATACCGGCACGAACAGGGTAATGGTGGGTAAGAAAGGAGTTATGGTGACGAGCGCTGCCCTGCCGATGATCGATACCAGGGATTTTTACCTGAAGAAGGTTATTTATGATCTGTAATAACTGGGCGGAGCCCGATTCAATTTCGAACTATGTTTAATAAAAGTGTCTACCAATTCCGGAGGGAGAAACTAAAGCAGCGCTTGGGAAAGGGTCTTGTGCTGCTGCTCGGTAATGAGGACAGCAGCATGAACTATAAGGATAACCTATATCCTTTCCGGCAGGATAGCAATTTCCTCTACTTCTTTGGCATGGACCGGCCGGGGCTCGTGGCTCTGATCGACATCGACCATGACCAGGAGGTCGTCTTTGGCAATGACCTTACATTGGATGATATCGTCTGGACAGGGCCGCAACCGTCGCTGGCACAACAGGCGGAACCCGCGGGCATTACAGATACGAGACCTTCGGCGTCATTGCCGGCTGAGCTGGTTGGGGCTCGCGGGGCGGGTCGGACGATCCATTTTCTGCCGCCATATCGGCCCGAAAATGTCCTAAAGCTCAGTGCTTGGATGGGCTTTGCGCTCGGCGCTGTCCGGGGGCATGCTTCGGTGCCGCTGATCATGGCGGTGATCGCGCAACGGTCGGTCAAGTCGACGGAAGAAGTGGCGCAGATTGAGGAGGCAGTGGATATCACGGCGGCGATGCATCTTGCGGCCATCCGGGGGGCGCGGGACGGAATGACCGAGGCGCAGTTGGCGGGTGTGCTCCATGGCATTGCCATCAGCTCCGGGGGCAATCTTTCTTTCCCCATCATTTTGACGGTCAACGGACAGGTATTGCACAATCATTATGGCAATACGGTGATGAAGAATGGGCAGATCGCCCTTTGCGACAGCGGGGCGGAGAATGGGATGCATTATGCCGGTGATATGACCCGGACCTTTCCGGTTGGAAAAAGGTTCAGCACGCTCCAGCGAGAGATGTACGATATTGTCCTGGGCGCTCAGGAGGCGGCTGTGGCGGCGCTGAAGCCAGGAGTGCTTTTCAGGGATGTCCATGCGCTGGCATCGGAGAAGCTGGTGGAAGGTTTGAAATTGGCGGGTGTGATGAAGGGTGATCCGGCCGAGGCTGTTTCGGCTGGGGCTCATACGATGGTCTTCCAATGCGGGCTGGGGCATATGATGGGGCTGGACGTGCACGATATGGAGGATTTGGGGGAAGAGTATGTGGGATATACTGAAGAGTTGAAAAAGAGCAAGGAGTTTGGCTGGAAGTTTTTGAGGCTGGCCCGGGCTCTTGAGCCGGGGTTTGTCGTGACGATCGAGCCGGGGCTTTACTTTATTCCCGAACTGATAGATCGGTGGGGGGCAGAAAAAAAATATGCGGATTTTATAAACTACGATAAGCTTGCGGCGTTGCGGCATTTTGGCGGCATCCGCATTGAAGAGGATCTGCTGATAACGGCGGAGGGCAGCCGGTTGCTGGGGAAACCGCTGGCTAAGACAGCGGCGGCGGTGGAGGAATTGAGGGGATAGGGCTTACCAGGTGAAGATGAAGATATGACGGTTACCTGAGAATTGATAGGCGGGGCGAAGTGTCGTCACCTCGCAGATCTGTTTGATGATGGAAAGCCCCAGGCCGTTGTGCCCGGTATGTTGTTCTCCTTTATAGAAGCGGGTAAACATCCTTCTGGGATCCAGCGGCACGGCCACGCCGGTATTGCTGATACTTAGCCGCCGGGCTTCCAGCGAGATGTCGATATTACCCTGCGGGATATTGTGGTTGCTGGCGTTACTGAACAGGTTGTTCAACAGGATATCGATTAACTCGGGGCTGGCGCGGATTGTGGCGGGTAACAGTTGAGACGATACTTCGATGCCGCTGGTCTGCCAAAGTTCACGGAATTGTCCCAGCTTGTTCTCTATTCGTTCGTCCAGGGGGATCTCCTCAAGGACATTGAATTGCTGGTTGCTTATCTTGGTGAGGAGCAGCAGGGACTGGTTGAGACGCGACAGTTTCCTGATCGCCGCGAATGCGCTACGGACAATTTCGCTTTGACGTTCGGAGAGGTCTTTTTCCTGGATGAGCATTTCGAGTTTGGATCTGATGATCGACAGCGGCGTTTGGAGCTCATGCGACGCGTTTTCCGTAAATTCCTTCAAAAGCAGATAGTCTTCTTCCGCTTTCCGGGCGGCCATGCCAAGGCTCTCGTTCATAAAAGTGAATTCTTCGGTGCTGGTGACCGGGAATCGCAGGTCGTTGGTATGCCCGAGCCGGAAGTGCTGCATGGCGTGGAGGGCGTCATAGAAGGGTTGCCAAAGGCGGCGGAGGAGAATGCGGTTGGTCAGGAGGAAGGCCAGGATGGTGATCCCGATGGTAACCAGCGAGACGACGAGGAAGGCGCGGAAAAGGTGGTGAAGGCCTTCCATGGGTTTGGCGATCGTGACCTTGTATAGGTGGTCTCCGGCGGGCAGGGTGAAGACGACCTGCCGGAAATTGTGCATTTTCTTTTCCCGTTGGCTGTATCGGGTTACCAGCTTGAATTCACTATCCTTCATTAGCCCGGGGGCGGGGTCGTAGGTAACCTGTTCCTCATCGAGTACATGGCCGGTGGGCAATTGATGGTATTGGGCGTAGTAGTCGATAAGGCGATCACGGATCCCCACAAGGTCGGCATCCATTTCACGGATCAACACATAGTTGGTTAGCAGGTAGGTCGAAGCCACCGAGAGCAGGAAGACGACAACCATAACCAGCAGGTTAATGCGGGTATATTTGGTGAACAGCTTCATTGGCGCCGGCCCTCCGCGGGCGAGAATTTATAGCCCATTCCGTAGACGGCGTGGATATAGTCCGGGCAGCCGGCCTGGAGCAGCTTTTTGCGAAGGTTCTTGATATGCGTATAGATAAAATCGTAGTTATCGGCCATATCGATGCTATCGCCCCAAAGGTGTTCTACAATAGCTTCCTTGGTGACCACTTTATTTTTATTGGCGATGAAATAGACCAGCAGGTCGTATTCTTTTTTGGTGAGATCGGCACGTCCGTTTGCTCCTTTGACGATCTTCTCCTGCAGGTCTAATGAGAGCTTATCCAGCACGATACGGTTCCTTCCTTCAAAGGATTTCCGGCGGATGATCGCTGCGATCCGGGCGGCCAGTTCGGGCATATGAAAGGGTTTCGTCAGGTAGTCATCCGCGCCCAAGTTCAGGCCCAGCACCTTGTCATCAAGGGAGTTGCGCGCGGAGATAATCAACACGCCGTCTGCTTTATTCTTGGATTTCAGCTCTTTAAGAATGTTTAACCCATTGCCGTGGGGGAGATTGATGTCGAGGATGATACAGGCATAGTCGTAAAGATGTATCTTTTCCATTGCGCCATAAAAATCATAGGCCATTTCACAGGTGAAGTTCTCATGGCTGAGATAGTCGCGGACGCTATCCGACAGCTCCTGCTGGTCTTCTATGATCAGGATTTTCATGAAACACGAATATCCTCAAAGTTTCAGGATAAAAAATGTTTTTTCCCTCGTAGATTTGGTAAAACGTTTTAATGATCAACACCCGCTTACGTCTAACCTTTTTTCTAAACTGCTGCCTGTTCACGTTGATGGTTGTTCCATCGTTCGCCCAGCAGCCTCCTCCGCCAGTGACCGCACCCTTATTCGCAGCGCCGGTAAAACAGCCGGCTCCTTTCTGGAATGAGATCGTAGAGTTCAAACACCAGGACAGTATGCAGCGTCCGCCTTCCGGGGCGATCCTTTTTGTAGGGAGTTCTTCATTCCGTAAATGGACCAATGTGGGAAGTTACTTCCCGGGGTATACGATCATTAACAGGGGTTTTGGCGGGTCAACTTTGCCGGACGTGATCCGGTATGCGGGGGAAATCATTTTCCCTTACCACCCCAAACAGATCGTCATTTATTGCGGCGACAATGATCTGGCCAGTTCCGATTCTATAACGGCCGCGATGGTATACAATCGATTCGTCCGGTTATATGATCTGATCCGCAGTCGTCTGAAGGAGGTGGATATCGTCTATATTTCCATTAAGCCGAGTCCCAGCCGGCAGCGATTGATGCCGCGGATGGAGGAGGCCAATGATATGATCCGGGATTTCATGGCCAAGTATAGTCATGCCGTTTTTGTCGATGTCTATCATCCGATGTTGGATTCGAAGGGCCAGCCGATCGACAGTTTCTTCCTTGCCGATAAGTTGCACATGAATGAGAAAGGATATCGGACGTGGCAGCAGATCCTGTTGCCTTATCTGGATAAATAGGGATTACGAAAACTAAACCGACCGTCATGGCATGGAGGTATTGGTTTTTTGCGGCCATATTTGAGATGGCCTGGACCTTCTCTTTACGGTTCATGAGCGTGAAAAAGCTCAAGACGATGTTTATCAGCATGATCCTCGTCGGGGTCGTTGGATTGAAACGAAACCCCTGAGGGGATCGAGCCGGGCCACGCTGAATTTGGAAAAGCAGTCCCAAACTGGGACGTATTAGGTGGATACCCCTAGATAAAAGGCTTTGACACTCATCATTTTATGAACTGGTATGCCAATTGTCTTCTTCTCAGTGTTCGCGCAAATTGATAAAAACTTATTCTGTACCTAATCACTAAAGCCATGACAACCGTAACCGCCCAGCAAGAAGAGATGAGTGTTTTGAAGAGCAAGATCACTGAATTGCAAACCGCTTTATTCTACACTGAATCTGTATCTCCCATCAAGCTCCCGACGCATGTGATTACCGATGTGGAAGTCGACGTCGAAGGTCGGATATGGTTCGCCGTTCCCAGGCCCACGATGCACATCGAGGCCTTTGAAAAGGAAGTGCTGGCTAAGCTGGATTTCTTTAAAAAGGGGAAGGACTTCTTTGTAAAGGTAAAAGGTGTGGCTGCGCTGCTGACCGACGCTTCAACGATCAATGGGTTTGAGACGTTGTCGGCCGATATGAAAGAAAAAATGAATGATGATAAATCCATCGGTATTATGGTGAAGATCGAAGATGTGCAATTTGTGGATAATACCCCAAAGCCTGCTCAGAACTGGCTTAAGGCGAGCAGGTCTCAACTGTCCAGCTGGTTCTTCTAGTTCCTTTTAGGAACGATCCGATTCGTTTACTGCGCGTGTTACATATAGGAAGCTGAGTCCGCGACTTGTTCGCGGATTTCAGTTTTTAAGCATGTCCGGGAATGGGAGTGGAAAGGGCACAAAAGAAAAAAGGTCCACTGTAGAAACAGTCGACCTCTAACGATTGCTTGCCATATGAAAAACTTAATCTCTGAACTCTTTATATTGAGCTTTTGATCTTTCGCTTTAACAGAGCAAATATAGGACGCAATTCCAGTGCTGTCCAGACAACTTAAGGTTAATTCTATTATCTCAAAGCCATAAAAACAATCGTAAAACCTTTATTGATAGTGGGTTTGGAGTGAAAAATCACATGGTGTCCAATGGTCCGGCAAGCAAGGCGGCGGCCAAGGTTTCCTGAATTCGTAACAGCATTTTTCCAAATTCGGCGGTGAACGGGTCAGCGCAGGGGTAGTTTCGTGGCGTGAAAAGAAAGAGCTCAATCGTTATCGGCGCGATCGTGTTGGCCATCGTGGCCTTCAGCGCCTGTTCGAAGCTACTGCCATCGATGATCAATCCCGAGATTGGTATTTGCGGACCGATTAGTCTTACCAATGAGCAGACGGTGCTGTTCTCCGCGGGAAATGATCAGTTCTTTGCGAATCGGACGGCGGCAACCGGGCTGGGTCCGTATTTCGTTGCGACTGGCTGCGGCAACTGTCATTCCAGTGATAACCGGGGGCATCCGTTCACGATCCTCACCCGATTTGGTCAGACGGATAGTACGGGAAACAAGTTTCTCGCGGAGGGTGGTCCGCAGTTGGGGGCGTTTTGTTTGCCCGGGTATGAACCGGAGGAGCTCCCTGCCGGTGCGACCAGTACGAAGCTGATTGCGCCGATCACGGCTGGGGTAGGTTTCCTGGAAGCCGTGCCGGATTCGGAGATTCTGGCGTTGGCGGCTGCCAATTTGAACAACCCGGACGGGGTGCGCGGGCACCCCAACTATGACAGCATTCCTTCGTATGCGCTGGTCTTGAATGGCTCCTATCCGCGTATTGACGGGAAGTATATTTGCCGGTTCGGTCGCAAGGGCGCGGCATACAGCTTGTTGCAGCAGGTGACACTTGCCTATAATCACGATATGGGGATCACCTCCACTTTTATTCCATACAATCCATTCAATTACCTGGATCAGACCGGGCCTTCGCCGGCGGGGCCGCCCGAGGTGGACAATGCGACCTTACAGTCGGTGGTGTTCTATGTGACCTGTCTGGCAACGCCGATACAGCGTAATTCCACCGACTCTGCGGTTACTTATGGCGGCAGGGTGTTCAACCAGATCGGGTGTGCGGTTTGTCACCAGCCGACGCTGACGACGGGTTATTCGCCGATCGCCGGATTGTCCTATCAGACGTTCAATCCCTTCACCGATCTGCTGGTGCACGATATGGGGCCCGGGCTGGATGACGGATATACCGAAGGCACGGCCAAGACATCCGAATGGCGGACTGCTCCGCTGTGGGGGCTGGGGTTGGCACCCAATGTGCAAGGGGGCAATACATACTTGCTGCATGACGGCCGGGCGCACAGCATGGAGCAGGCGATCGAGATGCACGCCGGGGAGGCGGCCGCCAGTGAGGGGCGGTTTGCCAACCTCTCGGCATCAGATAAGGCGGCATTGATCACCTTTTTAAAATCCTTGTAGAGGATGAAGCGGGAAGAGTTTCTGAAGACCTGTGGGTTCGCCTGTCTCGGCGGTTCGTTGTTTGGCGTGCTGCTGGAAGGATGCGCCAGCAGCGCCAAGACCGTGGGCGGCACGATCGAGCAATCGGACCTGACGATCCCTGTGAGTGCTTTTCAGAACAAGGAATCCTTCCGGAAATATGTCGTCGTGCAGCATGAAAAGCTGAAATATCCCGTTTGTGTCTATCGCTTCAGCGAAACCGAATATACGGCATTGCTGATGCGGTGTCCGCACCAGGGTGCTGAATTGCAGGTATTTGGTTCCCGGCTGCAGTGTCCGGCGCATGGCAGTGAGTTCAACAACAAAGGGGTCGTGGAAAATGGACCGGCCGATACCAATTTGCGGACCTTTCCGGTGACCGAACATAATCATCAACTTTATATTTCGCTGAAATGAAATTGACTGTATTGAGCTCCCTGACAGGGTTTCTTCTTTTCCTTACCCATCCGGGTATGGCGCAGATCGACAGCAGCCTGTTGAAGCTCGTTGCCTCCCCGATGGATACCCTGCATAACAACCTGACCATGGATGCGATCTATAACCGACCCTTCTTGCAGCTGGGTAAGTCGCCGGTCTCTATCGGCGGCTATGTCGAATCCGACTGGCAGTATGTTGCCACTTCGGGTATTTCGGTAGGTCATCAGTTCCAGTTCCGGCGCTTCAGTCTTTTTGTAGCCTCCACGATCACCAAGCATATCAAGTTCCTGTCGGAGATCGAGTATGAGAATGATCCGACGGGTGATCCGGGTGATCCGGGGGATGCGACGGCAGGACAGTTCGAAATCGAATATGCGGCACTGGACATCGAGTTCCATCCGTTGCTGAATTTGCGGGGGGGAATGATCGTGAACCCGATCGGGGCATTCAACCAGAATCATGATGGCCCCAAATGGGAATTCACAGACCGGCCGATTGCCATGAGCCAGATGCTGCCGGACACCTGGAGTAATACCGGGTTTGGGTTGTATGGCAAGGAATATACGAATCATTGGATGTTTGGTTATGAGTTCTATCTGACGGGTGGGTTCAATGACTCGATCATCGACAATGCGCAGGGCAAAACCTTTTTGCCAGCGGCCAAGAGCAATCCAATCCGGTTTACAGCAAGCGCCAGTGGCGAGCCGCTCTATACCGGAAAGATCTCTATTCGGCAGAACCGGATCGGTGAATTGGGGCTATCTTATATGGGCGGCATCTACAATACGTGGAGGATCGAGGGTGCGCCGGTAGACAATAAGCGAATGGCCAGTGTCTTCGATATCGACTTCAATACGACGTTGTCCAAATGGCGCACGAATATCGTTACTGAGTGGGCCTGGGTGTTTGTGCAGTTGCCACCGGACTATACACCGGAGTATAGCGGTCGACAATTCGGCGGGTTTATCGATGTTGTGCAGCCGATCTTCCACGGCAAGGTACTGGACTGGGATCATGCGACATTGAACCTGGCCATACGCGGTGAATATGTGGATTGGAATGTCGGAAAGTTTGTTGCTACCGGTACCCGGATGTACAATGATCTTTGGAGTATAATGCCGGCTATCAGTTTCCGGCCAACTCCACAGACGGTGCTTCGCTTCAACTATCGGCGCCAGGAGACAAGGGATATAACGGGTGACGTTATCGGCGCCAATCTCGGTCTCACGGAAGGATACAGTCTTGGGTTATCTACTTACTTCTAGCTGAGTTACGTTATCTTTATTGGAAAGGTTTCTTATGGCAATGGATGCCGATGTCATTGTTGTTGGCGGCGGCCTTTCCGGTTTGGTGGCGACCCATGAATTGGTTGGCGCAGGTTTGCGGGTGCTTCTGGTGGAGCAGGAGCCCGAGCAGAGCCTTGGGGGCCAGGCTATCTGGTCCCTTGGCGGGTTGTTCCTGGTGAATACGCCGTTGCAGCGCCGGATGGGGATCAGGGACAGTTATGAGTTAGCCTTTCAGGATTGGATGGGTACGGCTGGATTTGACCGGAAGGAGGATGAATGGCCGCGGAAATGGGCAGAGGCCTATATTGGATTTGCGGCGGGTGAAAAGTATTCCTGGCTTCGGGGTCTTGGTATCCGCTTCTATCCGATCGTCGGCTGGGCGGAGCGCGGTGGCGGTGTGGCTAAGGGCCGGGGGAATTCCGTTCCGCGTTTTCATGTCACGTGGGGTACGGGGCCGGGGGTGTTGGAGCCTTTCTTGGCGGAGGTTGGCGAGGCGGTGAAAAAGGGAACGGCAAGGTTATGCTTCCGGCATCAGGTGGATGAATTGATTGTCACCGGCGGTATCGTGACGGGTGTTCGTGGGTCTATCCTGGAGGCTTCTGGTGTTGGAAGGGGATCGGGGAGCTCGAGAAAGGTGGTCGGTGAATTCTCCTACACCGCGCAAGCGGTGATCGTCGCTTCGGGCGGTATCGGAGCCAATTTGGACCTAGTCAGGAGCAATTGGCCGAAACGTCTTGGCGCGCCGCCCTCCAGCTTGTTATCCGGGGTGCCGGAGCACGTCGACGGCCGGATGCTTGCTGTTTCACAACGGGTAGGCGGTCATATTATCAACTCGGACCGGATGTGGCATTATACGGAAGGAGTGACCAATTGGGACCCGATCTGGAAGGACCACGGGATCCGAATTTTGCCCGGACCTTCGTCGCTATGGCTGGATGCGACGGGCGAGCGGCTTCCCGCGCCATTCTTTCCCGGTTTCGATACGATGGGAACGCTGGAATATCTCCGGCAAACCGGTTATGACCATTCCTGGTTCATTTTGAATCAAAAGATCATTCGCAAGGAGTTTGCGCTATCCGGATCGGAACAGAACCCCGATCTGACGGGCAGGAACTGGCGGCTCCTGCTAGGAAGAGCTTTTGGGAAAGGTGCGCCAGGCCCGGTGGAGGCGTTCAAGCGGAATGGAGCGGACTTTATTGTAAAAGATAATTTGCGGGAGCTGGTCGATGCGATGAATGCGGTGGCCGGCTCTTCCCTGTTGAGCTATGATAGACTATTTGAAGAGATCACGGCCAGGGACCGGGAGGCGGAAAACAAATTTGGTAAGGATTTTCAGATCGGGGCGATCCGAGGAGCGCGAAAGTATTGGGGTGATCGGCTGACGCGGGTGGTGCCCGTGCATCGGCTGCTTGATCCTGCGGCCGGGCCGCTGATTGCAGTGCGACTGCATCTTCTTACGCGCAAAACCCTGGGCGGTCTGGAGACTAACCTGGATGGGCAAGTGATGAGCGTGGGCGGGGTATCGATACCGGGGCTGTATGCGGCGGGGGAGGTGGCAGGGTTTGGCGGTGGCGGGATGCATGGGTACAGCGCGCTGGAGGGATCTTTCCTCGGCGGCTGCCTGTTCTCCGGCAGGATAGCGGGGAGGGCGGTGGCGAAGCTGATCAGTTAGTTTTGCCGATAGCGTTGAAAAAAACTTCGCGGTAATTTTCGCCGATAGGCAATTCCATCGTTTGGATAAAAACGCTGTTTTTACGGACAGAGGTGATGGAAGGAATGGATACGAGGTAGGATTTGTGGATGCGAATGAAGGGTGATCCCGTCAACTGCTCTTCGATGGCCTTGATGCTCATCCGGGTGAGCACCGGTTTGGGTGTGCTCAATAGGTGGATCTTGATATAGTCCCGGAATCCTTCGATCCAGGCGATATCGGATTTCTGGACTTTTAGCAGGCTGTAATCCACATTGACGAAAAAATAATCTATTGGCGGAGCAGTTTGTGCATCCGTCTTGCCTTTTGCCCTAAGCTCATATAGTTCCAGCGCCTTGTTGCATGCCTTGAGGAATCGGTCCAGTGGGACGGGTTTCACGAGATAGTCGACCACATTTAGGGTATATCCTTCGAGGGCATATTTCTCGTAGGCGGTGATCAGGATGAACATGCAGGAAGCCGCGAGACCGCTTTGGATGAATTGGAGGCCGGTCAGTCCGGGCATTTGAATATCCAGGAAGATGAGGTCGACGGGTTGGTCCGTAATGACCTTCAGCGCTTCGAGGGGGTTGTTGCAGGCAGCCACCAATTCCAGGAAAGGAACCTTGCGGATATTGTCCTCCAGCAGTTCAAGGGCCAGGTCTTCATCATCTATGGCTATACAGCGTAACATCAATGTAAGTTAAGCTTCAGTAAAACGGAAAACCAGCCGTCTTCTTTTGTGATTTGTAAGGAATGGCTGTTTGGGTATAACAAATTTAAACGTCTTTTGACATTGGTCAGGCCGATACCTGATGTTTTGTCTTTCTCGTATTCCGTGGTTTCGTTATACCGGTTGCGGGCACAAAAATTGAGTTGGCCGTTCTCGAGATTCAGACGGATATCGATCTGCGCCTCGGGGACGAGACCCGTTCCATGTTTGAAGGCGTTCTCGACAAAGGGGATCAGCAGCATGGGTTCGATGACGAATCCGTCGGTGACCGGCTCGAAGTTGGTATGGATGTCAACATTCTTCCCAAACCGCTGAGCCTGGAGTTCGATGAAGCTTTTCAGGTATTCGATCTCTTTTTCCAGCAATACCTTGTCTTCATCGGTCTCATAAAGCATATAACGGAGGAGGGATGACAATTTGATCAGGGAGGGTTCAAGGAGATCGGATTTTTTGCGGGCTAGCGCTACCATATTGTTCAGTACGTTGAACATGAAATGGGGGCTGACCTGCGAGCGGAGAAAGGAGAGTTCGGTTTTTAAGTTCTCGGTTTCTTTTTCCTTGGCTCTTTGTTGTTCCCTGATCTTGTCCGCGACGACGCGGAAGGCAGTGCTTCCCATCACCATAAAAATAAATATGGGCAGCTCGAAGAGGACGTAGCTCCAAATCGTAAAATGGAGACCGGGCATGAACAGCGAATAAATAAACCGGTTCCAGGCCGTCAGCAGACAAAACGTGACGAGCAGTGCGGTTAAGTATTGTCCAAACCGGCGGCCATAGGCGAGCTTTGGAATGAAGAAGTAAGCGTTGACGTAAAAGAGGAGAGCCCGCATCAGATTTTGGAGGGCGAACGCCAGATAAAAATTGCCAGCGTCCTTATCAGCGTGGGAATTCGAATCATGTTCCACTGAGATCTTTATGAGGTAGGGGAATACGAGAATGAGGCTCCAGAAGAGGACATGGAGGCTGACGACCACCCATTTTTTGGTATACCATTGCGGACTGACGCTGATCATTTATGACGGTTGAAGTTGGATCAGTAAACCTACAGATAAGGCGGTTCCCCCGGCCAATGAATGCGACAAAAGTCCTTGATCGTGCGACAAAAGGGGTTAAATTGCAATATAATGCACCGAGGCCGATTTTTGACTATTTTTTTGATCCTCATCGCGTTGAGCCTGTTATTCGACGTGTATGCGTTTAATGGACTTAGGACCATTGCGTCGGGTTGGAAATCAGTATGGCTTAGACGGTTTTTGCTTTACGGATACCTGGGGGTTTCGGTCGGACTGGTGCTGTTGCTCGTTTTCGGGATAGGGAGTTTCTCCACGCCGCAGGGGATGCAACCCTTTCATGAATGGGTGCTGAGCTTATTCCTGGCGTTGCTGTTTACCAAGCTCTTTTTTGTGTTGGTGTTGTTTCTCTGGGATAGTGGCCGGTTCTTTTATGCCGTTGGCAACCGGATGTTTGGTCCGCGGCGCGTGGCGGGACAGTCGTTTATGCCGGCGCGTCGTCAGTTCATGGTAGATACTGCGCTGCTGGTGGCGGCCGTACCCTTTGGCGCTTTTCTGTATGCGATGGTGAAGGGCAAATATGACTTTCGGGTGCATCGGGAAACGCTGTATTTTGATGATCTGCCGGTAGCGTTTGATGGCTTTACCATAACTCAGATCTCGGATATCCACTCTGGAAGTTTCGATAACCGGGCGGCGGTGCAGCGAGGGATCCGGCTTGCGCAGGCGCAGAAGAGCGATCTCTTTGTCTTTACCGGTGATCTTGTCAACAATGTGGCTTGGGAGATTGAACCCTATCTCGGGGATTTCAGTCAGCTCCGGGCACCCTATGGGCAATTCTCTATCCTGGGCAATCATGACTACGGGGATTATATCAAATGGGAAAGTATCGGGGCGAAGGACGCCAATCTGGAAAAATTAAAAGAGCATCACCGGACGCTGGGTTATCGGTTATTGATGGACGAGCATATCATGCTGGAAAAGGGCGGCCAAAAGATGTCGTTGTTGGGGGTTCAGAACTGGGGGCGCGGCTTTACTCAGCTAGGGGACATCGACAAGGCATTGGATGGGGTCGACGCAGATGCTTTCAAGATACTGTTGTCGCATGATCCAACGCATTGGGAAGAGAAGATCCGGTATCATCCAACTACCATTCATCTTACCCTGGCTGGCCATACGCATGGCGCGCAATTCGGAGTGGAGACGGATAGGCTCCGGTGGAGTCCCGTTCAATATCGGTATCTGGATTGGGCGGGGTTGGCGAAGGAGAAGGTCCGCTACCTATATGTCAACCGAGGCTTTGGGTTTCTTGCGTTCTCCGGCCGGCTTGGCATCTGGCCTGAGATCACTGTTGTTACGCTCAAAAAGACGGTGTAGGCTATCAGACATGAATAACGGATATGCCTGCTTGTTGCAGGAACTGACAGGCGGTGGCCGGTGCATCGGTTATCACGGTGCCGATCAGCCGCAAACCGGAGAATTGCCAATAGGTTTCCCGTCCGATCTTGCTCCGGTCGCACAGGAGCCATGCAGATGTGCTGTGCTCCGCCAGGGCCATGGTCAGCGTAGCTTCTTTTTCGCTGTTGGCGAAAAGACCTCCCTGAGAGATGCCGTCGATGCCCAGGAATGCCTTGTTGGCCCGATACTTAGCGATATGGTATTCGGCCATTTTCCCATGAATGGCTTGCCTTTCCGAGTCGAATTCTCCGCCGATGAGATTGATGGCTACCTGGCTGTTTTGCAGTTCATGGACCACCGGGAGCGAGTTGGTGATCACGCGGATCTTTTTATTCTTTATAAAGGGGCAAAGGTGAAAGACGGTGCTACCGCAATCGAGGAAGATGATTTCGCCGTCGTTGATGGTTGCGGCAGCGCGGCGGGCGATGGCCTCTTTTGCTTTGATGTTGATGGCCGCCTTGTTGGCGAAAGGAAAGGGTGGGTTGGGTGGGGTTGGTTTGATTGCGCCGCCATGGGTGCGCTGGAGTAGGCCGTCGGCGGCGAGATGGTTGAGGTCTCTCCGGATGGTGATCTCGGCGACCCCGAGGACTGTTGCCAATTGCTTGATATCTGCTTCGCCGGCTTCGGCCAATCTTTTGAGTATCGACTGTTTTCTTTTTTGAAAATTCATGTCATCCACCTATTTTTGAACAAAATCGATCAAAAGTAATCAAAATTGTTCAAATGGCTAATGATGTTGTTAAAATATTGGAAAACAAGGTGCTGTCCGACCAGTTCTATGTCCTTCGTCGGTTCACCTATGACCGAATCGAGCGGAATGGGAAGTGGGTGACGCAGGTCCGAGAGGTATATGACAGGGGAAACGGTGCTGCGATCCTGCTTTACAACCGGGAGACAAAGACAGTGATACTGACCCGGCAATTCCGGATGCCGACATTTGTGAACGGCAATCGAACGGGGTTGCTGGTCGAATGTTGTGCGGGGCTGCTGGATCGTGATAATGCGGAAGAGGCTATCAGGCGGGAGACGGAGGAAGAGACCGGCTATAAGATCGGATCCGTGGAAAAGGTATTGGAGGTGTATATGTCGCCGGGGTCCGTCACAGAGATCTTATATCTGTTTGTAGCTGAATATTCGAAAGAGATGAAAGTCGGTGATGGAGGCGGATTGGAAGAGGAAAGCGAGGACATCGAAGTGCTGGAAATACCGTATAGCCGGGCATGGGAGATGGTGAAGGCCGGGGAGATCAGGGATGGGAAGACTATTCTTCTGCTACAGTATGCGGAATTAAACAAGTTAATGGCTGGTTAAAGGCGGCAGTTTTGAAGTGATTCGGCGGCGATCGGTCGCATAAAAAAAGCCCCGCCTTGGAAAAGGCGCGGCTTGTTAACCATTATACCTTTGTTCTAAACTAAGCGCTAAGATACGTTTTTATTTTGATCTTTTAAAGATTTGCGAGCAGCCTGTCGATCTACTTCTTTTGCTAGTGATCTTTTTATCAGCCTGAAGCGGGTGGAGGAGCAGGTTTATTTATTCCGCGATCGGTCATGTGCCGTGGGTCGGCAGCCGTAAACGGCGTGGTGGCCGCGGCGCTGATCGCAGTAGTTCCTTGCCGGCCGAATGGGTTGAAGAACGATTGTCGCCTGTGTTCGAACGGCCTGTAGAACGAACGATTGCCCGGCTGTCGATTACCGGGTGGGTATTGGAATCATCGAAGGAGGCGTGTATCGGCTGATGATTTACCAGGAATGCAGGAATTGAAATTTTCTTGATTGGACTTGCAAAGGTGCGAAAGATTTACGTACTTTGTAATTCAAAGTACTTTGATATATGGAAAATAGGGAATTAACCAGGGTTCGTCGATGGATCATCTTCTTTATGATCGCGCTGGTGCTGAGTGGAGTGACTGCCTTTGCGTTGGAGACGGAAATGGGCTGGCTGGTGGCCGACTGGCCGTTGGAACGGAGCGGAGTTTTGTATGGCTGGGTATTTCGGGTGTATTCAGCGCTTCGGGACATGGATGTCCGGTATCCTTATTTGGCCTATGGTTATGACTGGCTGGCGTTTGCCCACCTGGTGATCGCGGTGGCCTTTATCGGTCCGCTGCGTGACCCGGTGCGGAATAAATGGGTGATCGAGTTTGGGATGATCGCCTGTGTGATGGTTCTTCCATTGGCTTTCATCGCAGGGGCGGTGCGGGGGATACCAATCTACTGGCGGCTGATCGATTGCAGTTTTGGCGTTGTCGGGGTGGTGCCATTATCGATCTGTCACCGTTGCATCAGGATGCTGGAGGAAAGCGCGGGCTAACTATATCTTCTATTTTTTGGGAACGTGAATGTATAGGCAAAACGAATGGCGAGGACATCGATCCGGGGGTGGCCGTCGAGAAAGGTATGCTCATAGCGTAGTTCGACATTAAAACAATTGCTGTGCGGGAAGAGATAGCCGAATCCGGGTGCCGGGAAGGCGATATCGAAGTATGGCCGGTGCCCGGAGAAACATATCCTAATTTACGAATTCAATTTATATCCTGGTAGCGGCGATTGAGGTATGGGTCCAGATTTAATCGGAGATTAATTCCGTGTCGCAGGTAGCTTGCCCGCGGGAGCATACAAAAAGGCCTGCTGCTGCAGGCCTTCAGGAGAAGTATTTAAGCAGGCTGATCGCCGATCACATATCCGGCGTCTGGAGTAGCTGGTAGAGCTGGTCGAGTTTGGGTGACAGGATAATATCGGTCCTTCTGTTCTGCGCCCGTCCTTCGGAGCTGCTATTGGGCTGCACCGGATCATACTGGCTGTGGCCGGAGGCAATGACGCGCATCGGGTCGACCTTGTAGTCGGCGGTCAGGATGCGGACGATGGAGGCTGAGCGGGCCAGGCTGAGGTCCCAGTTATCCTGGTATTTGCCGTGGATCGGGATAGAATCGGTATGTCCTTCGATATCGACGGTGATGTCAGGGTTCTGATTGAGTACTTCAGCCAGTTTGCCAAGCGCCAGTTTGCCTTTGGGGTTAACAACGGCACTTCCCGAGGGGAAGAGCAGGTTCTCCTGGAGGCTGACATATACCTTACCATTCTTTATCGATACGGAGAGTTCGCTCGATTTGAATCCTTCCAGGGCGTCGGACATTTTCTTTTTGATTTCCGCAATCGCCTTTTTCTGCCTGTCCATGAGATCCTGCAGTTCTTTTAGCCGCGCCTGCTGATTGATCAGGTCCTGTTTGCTCTTGCTCAGCAGGGCCTGCCGGCTGGCGGCGTCGGTGGTAAGCTGGTTGGCCTTCGACTTGAGATCGGAGGTCTGCTGGTTGAGCGAGTCGATCTGGTGTTGGCGGTCGGCGGCCTGCTGGTTGGCCTGAGCGAGTTGGGACTGGAGGTCCTTTACTTTGTTTGCCAACTGGGCGCTGTCGTAGCGGGCGGATGAGAGGGCCATCTGCGAGGCGTTAAATTTACCGGGGGCGACGCAGGCACTGAAAAAAAGAAGCCCTGCGGACAGGATGGACAGGAGAGGAGTGTTTTTTATCATAGTAAGTGACATTTGCGGGCAAATGTATCAACTTCGGTTTAGAGTAGGCTTAAAATTATATTAGAATGGAATTTGAGAGAGGATGGTGGCGCTGACCCCTGGCTGGAATGGACGCTACGGGATGTCCGGTGAAGATGCGGCGGTTTTGTTGTATTCGTGGATATAGTATTGCGCGTCGATGGCATCGTATTTCGTGTCGCTGTCAAAGGTTTGTTTGACCGCCGGGTTGTCTGAAATGATGGACGACATTTTCTGCCGCTGGATCTTGTTGTCATTTCCGAAAAAGCCGCGGTTAGTCCAGACTTCGACCAGGGCGCTGTCATGTTTCTGTGCATAGAAGGATATCGTCACTGTCCCGTTGACACCGCTCGAGACGGTAAGGGCGTAGAGACTAATGGCGCCGGATTCGAGAACAGGAAGGAAGATATATTTCTTTTTTCCGGGGAGCAGTTTTCTCCTGGCTAATGTTTTGTGGGAAGCGGAAAACCAGGAATCGACGGATTTGAGGTCGACGGGGTAGCTGGCTTGTTCGGTTTCGAGGGTATAAGGTATGCTGAACCGGAATTGCAAATCGCCGTACACGGTGTCATTCATCAGGGTAACGATGTAATCCTGCCATTGGGCGCGGGTGGGGAGGGCGACTAGGAGGAATAGGGTGGCAACCAAGAGTGTTCGACTAGTCAGCATGGTAGGAAGTTTGGTTAGCGGTTCGACGAATCAATCGGCGGGTTGAGGGACTGGCGTTGGGTGTTTCCTTTCGCGGCTGAGGACACGATAGGCGATAACTGTGCTCATGAACATACAAACGGCCCCGATGATAAAATGAATGCCGGGGAAATAAAAGGGCGCCTTGGGACTAGTAAAATAGGCAAAGCTGCCATTCATAATAAATGGTCCCAGAATGAAGGTTAGACTTGCCAGACCGGTCAGCGCACCCTGTAGCTCGCCCTGGTGACTGGGAGACACATGGCTGGAAATGACCGCCTGTAGCGAAGGTCCGCAGATCCCGCCGAGGCAATAAGGAACGAGGAAAGCAAACATCATCCAGGTTTGGCTGGCAAAGGCGAAGAGAATGAGGCCGATGGTGTAGAGTGAAAGGCCGATGTAGATACTTTTTTCATTCCCGATCTTGGGATTGACGACGCGGGTCAGGCCGCCCTGCACACCACCGATAAGGACGCCTACCAGCGCAAGGGACAAATAGATCATCCCGTCGCTCCAATTGAAACGGTATTTGGTGAAGAAGGTCCAGTTCGACTGGACGGCCTGCACCGCCAAATAGATCAGGAAAAAACAAAAGGCCAGGTTGCCGATCTCACGGTGCTCGGTCAAAAACTTGAGCGAGCCGAAGGGATTGGCGCGTCGCCACTCGAAGGGGCGGCGATTCTCTTTGGGTAACGATTCCGGCAGCAGGAAATACCCGTACAGGCAGTTGAGCAGACAAAGGACAGCAGCGCCATAGAACGGTACGCGCATTCCCCAGCGGGACAGTACAAATCCCAGGACGGGGCCGAGGATGAAGCCCAGGCCAAATGCCGCGCCGATCAACCCAAAGTTTTTGGCTTTGGTGGTCGGGTCAGGGCTAATATCTGCAATATAGGCGCTGGCGGTGGTGAAACTGGCCCCGGTAATGCCGGCAATGACGCGGCCGATGAACAGCCATCCGTAAGCCGGTGCGAGCGCCAGAACAATATAATCAATACCGAATGCAAATAAAGATGACAACAAAACAGGACGTCGGCCATAGCGGTCACTCAGGTTTCCGATGATCGGGGAAAAAAAGAATTGGGTTGCGGCGAATGCAACGAGCAGGTATCCACCGTAAATGCTTGCCTCATTAGCGGGAATGTGCTTCAACTGACTGATCAGATCGACCAGGACCGGAATGATCAATCCAAATCCCATCACATCGATGAGCAACGTGATGAAGATAAAACCCATCGCGGCTTTCCTGGATGTTTGCATAAGTTTGCCTGTTGCTGTAGGAACAAACTTACAATTTTTGTTGCAATTCAATTCATCATGGATAAAGTAAACAGGGGAATGGAAAATTTGAAGCGGGTAAAGGAGGAATGGGCTCTTTTAGATGATGGAGAGATCTTCATGGTGGGCAATAGCCTGTTGCAACCGGTAGAAACGGAGGGAAGGCCAGCGATGCTCAAGGTGCCGCTCAATAATGAGGAGCGTCGCGGGTTCCGGTTATTGGCTTGTTGGGACGGAAGTGCAGCGGTGAACGTATATCGGTATGATGAGCATGCGTTACTGATGGAGCGGGCGATGGGGGAGCGTTCCTTGAAACGGATGGTATTGTCGGGGAAGGAAGAAGACGCGAACCGGATCATTTGTGCGGTGGTGGAGCGGCTGCATGCAAATCCCTGTTCATCCTTCCCGGGCCTGGTGCCCTTGCCGGTCTGGTTTCGGTCGCTGGAGGCGGCAGCGACGCGGGAGGGTGGATTCTTTGCGAGGGGTCATGCGGTGGCGGGGGGGCTTCTGGATGAGTCGGATGATCCTGTAGCGTTGCACGGGGATATCCACTATGAGAATATTTTGGATGGGGGCTTGAGGGGCTGGCTGGTGATCGACCCGAAGGGGTTGGCGGGCGAAAGGGGATTCGACTACGCCAACATCTTTTGCAATCCTGATCTTACCGTGGCGGGATCACCCGAGCGGTTGTCGAGGCAGGTGCGGCTGGTGGCCGGGCTGGCGGGAATAGAGGTCAGGAGGCTGTTGTGTTGGATCATCGCCTGGGCGGCGTTGTCGGCGTCGTGGATGTTGGAGGATGGGGTGGACCCGATTTTGCCGGTGACGGTGGGAGAGATAGCGGAGAAGGAGTTGAGGGAGAATTCATCTCGGGAATTATTTTGAGATGATCCTGATCTCGACTCGGCGGTTGGCTGTCTGTTGGGTGCGGTCTTTTGGGATGCCGTGTTTAATGAGGTAGTCGTAGACGGCTTTCGCGCGTTGGACGGAGAGGTTTGGCTCGCCGATGTCCAGGTCCGGCGGGGCGGCTTTTTTTTTGAGGAGTGTCTTTTGGATTGAGATAGTTACTCTTCGGTTGAGGGCCCGGCCGACTTCGGTACGGTTGTCGCCGATGGGATAGCGGATACCATATCCGCTGAGGTTAGTGGTCGTGGCGCTGTCCAACCAGTGTTGGTGGAGGTAATCCTTGACGGTTCGCGCCGCGTAGGGGGGACATGGTTACTAAATTTAGGACATTTTGAGCGAATGTCAAACGGTCCCGTGGATTTCCCTTCCGAGCCGGATGCTGGCTTCAACGAGGCAATCGAAGTCCTTGCGGGTACTCCGATGGTTGGTGATGGCCACGCGTATGGCGTAGCGGCCATTCAGCACGGTGTAGGAGGGAGTGGCGATGCCTTGTTCCTGAAGGCGCTGGAGGAGTTCCTTGTTGAGCGTATTCAGGCTGTTGTCGTCGAGATCGCGGGGGTTATACCGGTAGCAAACGATATTCAGCGAAACGGCTGCCATCAGTTCCAATTCCGGGGTCTCGGCGATGCGTCTGCCGAGGTATTGGGCCTGGTCCAGGTTTTGACGGACCAGCTGTTCGTATTTCCGGATGCCGTGATGTTTGAGCAGCATCCAGACTTTGAGCGCCCGGAAACTACGGGATAGTTCCATGCCATAGTTCGACAGGGGTTCCGGGCCGCCGGCAAGGCCGCGCTCATGGCTGGCCAGGTAGCTTACCGGGGAACTGAATGCGTCCCGATGGGCGGCTGCGTCGCGGATCAATACCGCAGCTACTTCATAGTTAACATAGAACCATTTGTGAAAATCAAAACTGAGGCTATCCGCGGCTTCGAGACCCTTTAGCTGCTCTTTGAATTCGGGAAGCAATTTCGGGACGGCGCCGAAGGCGCCGTCGACATGGAACCAGAGTTTTTCGTTCCGGGCGATGTCCGCCAGTGCGGCCAGGTCGTCGATCGCGCCGGTGTTGACCGTTCCGGCGTTCCCCACGATGCAGAATGGAAGATGTCCTGCTTCCCTGTCTTCGCGGATCATCTCCCGCAAGAAGTCCAACCTGATCCGATAGTCGTCGTCAACCGGCACTTTGCGAAAATTGTCGCTGCCGATGCCGATCACGACGGCGCCTTTGAGGATGCAATTGTGGGTTTCTGAAGAGCCATAGATCAGCAGCTGGCCCGGGGCGGCCCGGAGCCCACGATCTTTGATGGCCGGTGACAGGACCTGGTTCCTCGCTACGACCAGGGCCGTGATATTTGCCATCGACGCGCCGCCGGTGAGGATGCCGCCGGCCGTGGATGGAAAGCCGAATATCTGCTTGCACCAATCCAGCACTTGATTTTCGACATAGACGGGGGCGTGATCGCCGATAGCGAGGTTGGGATTCATTCCGCTGGCCAGCATATCCGCGAGCATGCCGAATGGGGTGCCACCACCTTCCACCCAGGACCAAAAGCGGGGGTGAATATTGTTTTTATTGTAGGGGAGAATAGTGGTCAGGAATTCTTCGTATACCGATTGTGCGGTTTGGGGGGATTGCGGTAGGGTTTGGTGAAGATTGCCGATGGCTGATTCGGAAAGTGGTTGCCAGGCGGGTCGTTCGCTTACTGTTTGAAGATAGTGCATCATGTCATCCACCATCCGGTGGCCGAGTTGGCGGAGTTCTTCCCAGTTGTCTGGGTCGAGGGTTTGTTCCACGGGGGTGGTAGCGGAGGGGTCGAGGGTTTGTTCGGCGAGGCCGTCGGTACTTGGTTCGATCCAGCGTTCCATCTTGATGTCGCAGCGGAAATCGGAATAGAGTCCTTTTTCGAGGAGGACTTCTTTAAAACCCAATTTTTGGTAGATATGGAGGGCGGGGCCGAGGGAACTGTGAGAATAGAGAATGAGGCATTTTGCTCCCAGATTTTCTGCGCGATCGATTGCGGCCCTGCAAAGGGCTTCTCCCAACCCATTACCCCTATAGTCCGGGTGGACGGCCATTTTTGTCAATTCATAGGTGAAATGGTTGACTTTCTTTAGAGCAACGAAGCCGGTCAAACGTTCTTCGTTCGTGGCGATGAGGATGGCGCCTTGTTTGGCGAGGATCGCCGTTTCCGGCTGAGTTAGTACGAAGTTGTCAATCGGCTCCGGCGGGACATGGAAATGTGTGGTGAACCAATCCCGGTAAACCTGTTCGAAAAAGGGTTGGTGGGCGGGTTGATAGTCGATGATCTTGTATTTGGCTTGCTGCATCATTTTGGCTGGCTTTTTTGGCTGGCTTTGCGGTAGGCAAAGGTTGTACCAATCATTGGGAAAAAACAGATGCAGTTTTGTTATTTTGGGCAGGATCAGTTTTTTTTGAGGGGTAGTGTCTCGAACCGGCTATTCGTAAACCGGCTATTCGTAGTTTGCCCAGCTTTCAACGGAAATCTACGAAAGGGCGCAGGGAGTTGAATATCAGGGGAAAATCCGTTGCAGGTCTTAAAATAAAAGGGTATTTTTAACCAGAACCAATACGTATGAAACCCCTTATAAGGATCGCCTTACCCTTGATCCTCACAGCCTTGTACTGTAGCGACGCCGATTGTCAGTCTGTCTCGGGCGTCGTGAATTCCTATTTTGCCATTACGGCGGTCAATACGGCTTCCAATACGGTGACGGTTGACAATGCAGCGGGCCTATACAATGGTCAGCCGGTGCTTATCATTCAAATGAAGGGGGCGACGGTCGATGCCAGCAATACCGCCACCTATGGCAGTATCACTGCCGTTAACGATGCGGGTAATTATGAATTCAACACGATATGCAGTATCACCGGCAATGAGGTCTGGCTGCAAAATACGCTGGTGAATGCCTATGACCCCACCGGTAATGTGCAAATGGTATCGTATACTGCTTATTCGGACGTGACCATTACCGGAACGGTTACGGCGCAGCCCTGGAGCTCGACGACGGGAAAGGGCGGGGTCGTTGTAGTGGCCGCTACGAACTCGATAACCCTAAACGCAAATATCGATGCCAGCGGCCAGGGCTTCCAGGGTGGCGTGTTGGAGAATTATCTTATTCCTCCCTACAACTGTGACTTTTTGCATACGGTGAGTGGCTATTTCTATGATGACCCGGGCTCGGGCTATAATACGGCTGGTACGAAAGGTGAAGGGATCGCAGCCGTAATCGCCAATGAACCGGATGGCCGGGGCATGCTGGCCAACGGCGGCGGGGGCGGCGACAATGCCAATTCGGGAGGAGCGGGAGGCGGCAATTACGGCGCGGGTGGCGCCGGCGGAACGCGGGTCGGGGAATCACCGTTTGACTGCCATGCCATGTATCCGGGGATCGGGGGCGCCAGTCTTGCCGCCTATGGTTATACCACCGGAGCTAACCGCGTCTACATGGGTGGCGGCGGGGGCAGCGGGGAGGAGAACAATGCCGCCGGCGAGCCGGGGGCCAATGGCGGCGGGATCATCATCCTGTCGGCGCCGACGATCGTTGGCGGCGGCGGGGAACTGGTGGCTAACGGGTTTCAGCCATCGAATTCAGCGAATACAGATCCGCTGCAGGCCGAAGGGGACGGCGGCGGAGGAGGGGGGGCAGGAGGGACGATCATTCTGAATGCGACAACGATATCGGGGGCCATTACCGCTTTGGCGAATGGAGGTCAGGGATCCAATTCAAGCGAATTTGTCAATGACTGTACGGGTCCGGGCGGCGGGGGAGGGGGCGGCATGATCTGGGCGGCAGGGGCCAGCTTCCCGGCCGCGGTCACCGCATCTGTGAGTGGGGGCGTCAATGGTGTCGTCAGTTCCGGCAACAGCAAGGTGGCGTGCCGTGGGGCAGCAAACGGCGCTACCAGCGGGGTTGTGGGCCTGGCGCAAAGCGGCTATGCGGCTCCGGCGGCCGGAAGTTCGGTATGTACGGTGCTGGCTTCTTCGCCATTGTTGTCTTTCAATGCGGTACCCTCGCATGGCGAAGTGGCCTTGGCGTGGACTTTGTCCTCTTCAGCAACGACCACGGGTATCCGATCCTTTGTATTGCAACGCGCAACGGACTCGAGCAGCTTCGTCGACCTGGCAACCGTGCCGGCTTCGGCCGATTCGGTCTCCTATCGATATACAGACCCGGCGCAGGGTATCATCGGGACGGTATCTTATCGGTTATCCTGGCAGGATCAGACGGGTGCGTGGTTCTATTCCCGCATCGTGCAGCTTACCTTGACGCCGGGGCTGGGGGCTCCGTCGCTGACCTTACAACCCAATCCGGCAACGGACCAGCTGACGCTTACGATGTATTCGCCGGAGGCGGGAAATGCCGGGATAACGGTCTCCGATGTGTTGGGGCAATCCCTGTTTTCGCTACGGGTCTCGCTGCGGGCGGGTGTGAATATGGTGGTGATCCCGTTGAGCGATCTGGCCCCGGCGGTATATATCGTGGCGGTGGAGATGGAGGGCGGAAGGCAGGTGAGGGAGTTTATAAAGAAATAGGTGAGAAAAGCTTACGGGTTTGGTTCGGTTACCGTCATTTGCGTGTAACTGAAGGAAATGGTTTCGGAATTGCCGTTTTGTTTAAAGGCGGATATCAAAACACTGCCGGCCAGCCTTATGATCATAAAAACACCCTCTTTGCCCTGCGGATTTGGTTTGGCAAAATGAATAAGGACTTCGTTTAACTTCTCGCCGTTCGAAAACGCCATCAGGAACTGGGGTGACGTGGCGTCCACCTTTTTGGAGACCTTCAGGATTTCGTGCTTGTTCGTACCCTTGTCCCGATACGTGTCGGCGGTAGGCGGCGCCGTCTCATTGAACGAGACATTGGTTAGCGGGATGAAGCCTTTGCCGACGCCATCTACGATTACTCCTGGCCCTGTGACGGCGCCCTGTTTAGAGAATGTCGCCTTCATGTACATATCTGTTTTCTGGGCGGAAGCCGGCCGCGCGGTCAGCACAAGCAAACCGGAGAGCAGAGCGGAGAGATAAAATGCAGATTTCATGATGAAATTGTTATTTAAGGCGGAGTGTTTGATTGGCTAATATAAGCGGGTTTGCACGGGGGAAGCGGGGTAAATCGACCAACAAACGATAAAATCTATGAACGGATGGGTGGGACAATTTCCACGTACATCCGGCGATTTGTTCTGCTATCTCGTTGGGAAGGGGTGTTGTTTCGATGGTAACGCAAAAGCCTGTCGTCTCCTGAAAACAAAGTATGTATGTGTTCATGGGATACGAAAATAGATCAAATTTTGTTGTTGGAAATATGGCTAGAGGAATTGTAAGGGCCCGAAAGGTATTGGGTCCCTTCGAGCCCTTTTCCGTGTGACTAATGCGCCATTTCGGCGAAAGCGTTATGAAAAATTTGACCCGATATATTTGGCTGAGAACTAAATTTATTCTATTGCTTCACGGGGCGACTGTCTATTCAACGGCTGGCATTGTAAAGACGACTAATAACCGCTTGCACTGCAAATATGCATTTCGTGGGTCTGTTCCTGCATTTGGGGCAGTGGGGCAGGTATTTTGTCTTTCGGAAAAAAAGCAGGCGGTAGAGGGCGAAAAGATTGAGGATCTGCGCCATTTAGACCTCCAGGACGCTTAGCACCAGTTCCTTGTAGCTTCTGCCGATGGGCAACCGTTTGCCGCCCAACTCCACTTCGGTTGCGCTGAATGCCTCGATCTTGTCTTTTGCCACGATGAAGGAGCGATGGATGCGCAAAAAATTATTTTCGCTGAGCAATCCGTCCACCTGGCTCAATTTGAATTTAGTCAATACGCTCTTGCTTTTTGTATTCACCCTGATATATTCTTTCATACTCTCTATATAGAGTATCTCGTCGAGAAATACTTTGACCTTCTTCTTGCCGACATTAAAGAATAAATAGGCTCGCTCGGTTGGGGGGGCAACAGGTCTGGCCGGCAGTACAATTTCCTTGGTTTGCTCTATTTTATTCACCGCCTTTAGAAAGCGGCTGAACTCAATCGGTTTTAGCAGGTAGTCAATCACGTTAAACTCATAGCCCTGTAGCGCATATTCCTGGTAAGCGGAAGTAATGATGATCTTCGGGGGTTTCTTAAGAACCTTTATCAGGTCGAGCCCCTTCATTTTTGGCAAATGGATATCGAGGAACATGAGGTCGATATCAAAGTTTTGCAGGCTCTCCATAGCATAAAAGGCGTCGCTGCAACAGCAGGCTAATTTTAAGAAAGGCACTTGCCTGATATAGTCTTGCAGCACTTCTGCAGCCAGTGGCTCGTCTTCTACAATGATGCAGTTATAGATTTGCATATCGCCTCAGGTTTACTTTCAGGAACACCTTAAAAACAGCGTCCTCGCATTTTATGGAAACTTCATGCTCTTTATATAACAGTTCCAATTGTCTTCGGACATTGGTAAGGCCTATATTTTCGTCGTTTTGTTTTTTGCCGTTTTGTTCTTTTGTATTCTCGATATAAAATTCCAGGACCCCGTCCTGCAGATTCATTTCCAGGTTGATAAAGGATTCGAACCTGCTTTCGCTCGCACCGTGTTTGAAAGCATTTTCCACAAATGGTATCAGGAGAAGGGGGGCTATTTGTTCATTTTCGTTATCAATTTCTCTAAGGAAGCTGATCGTCAGCCGGTCATTATACCTTAATTTCTCGAGTTCGATATAGTCATCCAGGATCTTGATCTCGTCGTTGATGCGGATCTGTTCGTTGTTGGATTCATAGAGCATAAACCGAAGGAGCTTTGATAGTTTCATTACCACATCCGCGGTTTCGTCGGATTTTTTTCTTGCCAGGGCGTAGATATTGTTTAGTGTGTTAAAAAGAAAATGGGGGTTGGTCTGATTTCTCAGAAACTTCAGCTCCGTCTCCAATTTGTCCCTGATGAGGTCCTTTTCCCTTTCTTTATCTTCCAGCTGTAGCCGGAATTGCTTGATCACGATCGGCGCGCTGGATGCAACGCAGATATCCATGAGAAATTGTAAGAACAATCTAGTGCTGAAATAGGGGCTGAAGGTGACCAATCCCTGATAAATGACCGGACCTTGAAAATATACGGCGATTGCCCGATACAAAAAAGTGGTCGTGATCAAAACCAGCAGGAGCTGGGCAATGTATTTTTTCCTATCCTTTTTGCTATTTAAAAGTCTGGGAAGGTTGTAATAAAGTACATAATAAACAAAAAGCAATTTTGGGATAAGAGAAGTCAGGCTATTAAGAATAGTCATCGTTAATTGGTGGCCGGGGCTGATCGAATTCCTGGTGAGCAAGTCTTTATCCCACAAGTATATAAACGTTACGTCCTCTGTCAGGTAGGCCAGCCAGAACGCCATATGCAGAGATATCCTTTTAAAAGTATCGGTTTTCATTAATTGACCTGGTAAACGACAAAATAAGGTATTTTTAAGACTAAATCGGGGGATTTCCCGTGCAAAGAATGCGGATATGTGGTGATCGTACTTTGTATCCCGCTATCTATACGGTCAAACCATCTGTTCGTTGAGATTTCGCCGGTTGCGCGGGAGATTGTGGTAATTTGATACTTTGGCCGATGGCCATGACACCAAAACAAAAAATCATGAAAATGACTACTCTTTTCGGCAAGATTCTTTTGGTATGTGTTACCTTATCTACCCAGGCAGGATTTGCGCAGACTTCTACTGGCCAGGAAGCCGGGCTCCTAAATACGCCAAACGGGAAAGTTATTATGGCGTATTATACCGCTTTTGAGAAAAAGGATTGGAATTCGATGCAGCAAATTCTCGGTGACGGGTTCACTTTCTCTAGTCCGCTTGATGATCATATCAGTGTAACGGCCTTTAAGGAAAGGTGCTGGCCCAATGCCTATAACATCAAGCGATTTGAAGTGGATAAGTTTGTTGTAAATGGAGATGAGGCCTTTGTGATTACAAATGGTTACACGAATGGCGGGAAATTATTTCGGAGCGGCGAGTATTTTAAGGTTAAGGATGGGAAAATTATGGCCTATGAATGCTTCTTTGGTCCCGGGGTAAATTATCCTAATTCGGGGAAATAGATTAGACGGACCGGGGTGGTGATTTGGGGCTGATCCGTTTTGTCAAAAATTCGATGAATAGCAGCGCGAGGATGATCGAGATGATCCCTTCACCGAGCACCGTGGCAGGCGCGCCGACCCGCTGCGATACTCCGCCGACCAGGAGGCTCCCCAGCGGCAACATCCCGAAGATGGCCATCAGCAGGACGCCGAACGCGCGGCCCCGCATGTGAGGTTCGGACTCGGTTTGGACCATGATATTGCAGATGGTGTACTGGGTCATACCGCCAAATCCGGTCAGAACGGCAAACAACATGGCCACGGGGAACCTCTTTATCAGGGCAAAGCAGATCAGGCCCACTCCCATCATGATGGTGCTGGTGAACAGGATCCGCCTCAGATGGGTATCCGGTTTTCGAGACGCCAGGAAGATCGTGCCCAACAACGCCCCCACACCGAAGAAACCGGTGATATACCCATATGTTGACGCACCGCCTTTGAAGATCACTTTTGCAAAGACCGGCAATACCGTATTGTACGGCATCACCAGCAGACTGGTGATGGCCACCATCAGGATGATCTGTCTGATCACGGGTGTTTTCCGGACATAGGCGATACCTTCCGAAAATTCCCCCAGCATGGTCTTTCCGGACCTCTTTGGCTGCCAGGCGGGTCGGTCCATGAGGATCAGCGAGACGATGACGCCGCCAAAACTCGCTGCGTTGACGAGAAAACAGACCGGGGCGCCCCAGGCGCTCAACAAGATACCCGACAGCGCCGGCCCCAGCAGCTGTGCGAGGCTGGCGGTCGCCGTGGTCAGCGATACCGCGTTGGGCAGGTCGGAGGGGTCGGCCACCACCACGTGGATAAGGGACTGCCTTGCCGGAACATCAAAGGCGTTTATGATACCCAGGACAACGCTAAGCGTCAGGATCTCCCATACAACGGTATGACCCGTATACACCAGCAGTGCCAGTGATACCGCCTGGATCATCGAGGCCAATTGCGTGATCCGGATGATCCGGAAGCGGTCATACCGGTCGGCAACCACGCCACCGGCGAATGAGAACAGGAAGGCGGGGAACTGTTCGGCAAAGATGGTGACCCCGATCAGGAAGGCGGAGTGCGTGATCGAATAGACTACCCAGATCACAGCAGTGCGCTGCATCCAGGTGCCAAATTGGGTGACCGCCCGGCCGATGAAATAGAGTAAATAATTGCGACTTCTGAAAGCCCTGAATACGCTCAATTTGCTGATTGGGTTCATCATAGTCCTACATCGGAGATCATTTTGTTGACGATGATCCATTTACCGTCGAGCTGGTGGAAAGAAAGCAGCTCGAAATAGTTAAAATCGTACATCCTCACGTGGACCTTCGCCACGGCGATGGAGTTGATGATCTCTGTGGAGAGGATCTCGGTTTTGAAGGGCTTGCCGGAATCTTTTGGGCTTTGGCGGTTCTTTACTCCGTCGAGGTATTGAGCGAGGGTTTTGAAATAAGGTTTGCCCGCGGCGTCGCCGAACAGCAGTGTGCCCGGGTAGTAAGCGGTCGCCAGGAGGTCGGTGTCGCCCTCGTAAATGCCTTTAAAATAAACGTCGTTGAGGATGCGTGTGATCTCGGTCGAGTCTTTGATGAAATTCTTCATATGTGTAACATTGTGGGTTGACGGCTGCTGTGCGACAGCAGTCATGCTGACAAAAAGGATCGGGGAAAGGATCGGGGAAAGGATGGGGAATTTCATGATTCGGGTTTTACCTGTTATCGAGCCAGTTCAGGAAGCTGTTTACCTTCTCTTTGGAAACAAGGAGTTTTTCCTGGACAGGAACGACAAGATTTACCAGGAGTTTGCGTGCAAAGTAGTGTTCCACTTCCTTCACCGCATCGAAACTGATCAGGAATTGTCTGCTTAACCTGAAAAACTGTTGGTCGGGTAGAAGGTTTTGGATCTGTTCCAGGGAATGGCGCACAAAAAATTCCTGCTGGTCAAAGCACACGATGACTGACGATTCGTTTTTAACGTAGAAATAGGCAATATTGTCGGTATGAACGTTGAGGTATTTGTTGTTTTTGAAAACCAGGAAGTTCTTCTTGCCTGCCGGCGCAGTCAATTTGGCCAGGAGATCATCAAGGCTGGAAAGTTTGGATGAAATTTTCATACATTATTTTTTGTAGTGATAGAATGCCGCTGTAAGTAGTAGGGGAGGATGCTTTGGTTGGGCAAACAGCTGATCCAGGAAAGTTGTTCACAATTTTAAGGCCAATTAGCGATTAGAGCTTTACTATTTTCGAGTTTCGGGTGCTGATTTGGCCGGTTTGGGATGGAGTTAGTCCGTTTTCCCGGTTACCGGTTGGCCTCGCAGCAAGGTTGTAATATATTCGAAGCAACAATTCAGACGTTAAAAAATCAAGCTATGGAAAAGAAAAAAAACTTGCTTGCGAGCACGATCGTAACAGGCACTCTTGCTATGTTCTCCAGCACCGGGAGTGCGCAGGTGACCCCGGATGCCGGGGCTCAGGGCTCCGAGACCATCCGCCCGTTCCAGGTCCATGTTCCGGCAGAAAAAATCGCTGATCTCAAGCGAAGGATCTTAGCAACAAAATGGCCTGACCGGGAGGTCGTCAAGGATGAAACACAAGGGGTGCAATTTGCGACCATGCAGGCCCTGGCCAAGTACTGGGCGACGGAATATGACTGGCGAAAAGTGGAAGCGAGGTTGAATGCGTTACCGCAGTATCTTACTACGATCGATGGGCTCGACATCCACTTCATTTGGGTCAAGTCAAAGGAAAAGAATGCCTTGCCGATGATTATCACTCATGGTTGGCCCGGGTCGATCATCGAGCAGATGAAAGTGATCGCTCCGCTCACTGACCCTGTCGCCTATGGAGGGAAGGCCGAAGATGCGTTTGACGTCGTCATTCCTTCGATTCCAGGACACGGCTTTTCCGGGAAGCCTACCGAGCTTGGATGGAATCCTGTCCGTGTCGCCAAGGCCTGGATCACGCTGATGAAGCGTCTCGGCTATAAAAAGTTTGTAGCGCAGGGTGGGGACTGGGGTAATGCCATTTCGGAGACCATGGGATTGATAGCACCTCCGGAGTTGCTGGCCATCCATACCAATATGCCGGCGGCGGAGCCCCTGGATATCTCAAAAGCGATGGCGGCCGGGGTGGTTCCTCCTGATCAAACTGCGGATGAAAAGAATGCCTACCAGCAGTTAGACTATTTTAATAAAAAGGGGCTCGGTTACGCGATAGAAATGAGTAATAAGCCGCAAACGCTGTATGGTCTCGATGATTCACCCATCGGGCTCGCAGCGTGGATGCTTGACCATGATATTCGAAGCTATGAGCTTATCACCCGGACGTTTAGCGGGCAGAAAGAAGGTCTTAGCCAGGATGATATTCTGGACAATATCAGTTTGTATTGGTTTACCAATACGGGGGTCTCTTCTGCCCGCCTTTATTGGGAAGCCGCTCAGGGTCCGCCGAGTGGCTTTTTCGACCCCCGGGGTGTTAAAATCCCGGTTGCCGTAAGCGTTTTCCCGGATGAGATTTATGCGGCTCCGCGAAGCTGGGTAGAGCGCGCATATCCCAAACTCATTTATTTCAACAGATTGGACAAAGGCGGTCATTTTGCTGCCTGGGAGCAGCCAGAGCTTTTTACATCCGAGATGCGCAAAGCATTCAAATCTCTGCGGTGAGGGGAGCTCCGCTTATTGGGTGATCAAAGGCTGGGAATGGCCAGGCTGCGGGTAGTGAGCTTGGCCAGTAGCACGTCGAGAAGTTGATGGCTTTCGCTGACACCGTTCTCCATACCGGCCGCTACCATGCCGTCGCGATCGGCGACGCTCTGGAAGACCGACTGGATGGTCAGCCTGGTACGTTTGCCCGGCAGGGCTTCGAAGCGCAGGGTGTCGAGGACGACATGACCCTTCTCCGGGAGGTTCAGGTATTCGAAGGTCCGGATGATCCTTTCCGGTGCGGTTACTTCATGCATCACGCCGCGAAAGAGGTGTTTACCCCCCATGGGATCGATATGTGTAAATTGATATGCGCCGCCATCGACGGGGTCGAACTGATCGATGTGGAGGGTCATGTTGCAAGGGTTCATCCATTGGGAGAGCAATTTGGGATTGGTGAATGTCTTGAAGACGAGGTCGCGGGGGGCGTCGAATTCGCGGTAGATGAAGAGCTCCTGCTTTCCGGGTTCTACTTTTAAGGTGGTCTTGTTCATTTCTTTTTTGTTGAATTGCGTTTGGTTGATTGTTTGGATTGGAGTTGGACCAGTAATTGGTCGAGGGCGGTGAACTGCCGGTCCCACATCTGGCGGAATGGTTCCATCCAGTCGGCTACCTGGCCGAGTGTGGCCAGCCTGGCTTCGCAATATCGCTCCCGTCCCTGGCGGCGGATGGTCACCAGCCCGCATTCCGTGAGTACTTTTATATGCTGGGAGATGGCGGGACGGCTCACGGGGAAATTTTCCGCGATCGAGTTCAGGTTCAGAGATTGACGGGCCACAAGGCCGATGATGTCCCTTCTGATGGGATCGGCTATTGCCTGAAATACGTCTCTTCGGGTCTGCATAGAATAAATATGTAAGTATATGCTTACAAATGTAAGCGTAAGGATTTGCTTACGCAAATTTATTTTGAACTTTTTTTGGATTTCTTTTCGGTATACATTCAAGACGCCTTCGCGTTTGGAATTTTTCAGGTAGACTTCAAAACAGAGAATCAAGGGCGCGGGCATCCTCCGGTCTGTCCTTCCATGTGCATGCTCGCCACCCCTGATGTAGGTGGTACTGTCGTCATCCAAGTCCTGGATTTCCGGGTTTTCAAGAATATAGGTTCAAAAAATGAATATATTTGATTAATCACAGCTCCATGAGACGATCTCCGATTTTTACTATCGCCGTTGTCTTTACTTTACCCTTTTTTACATCCTGCCAGGCCGACAAAAAGGGCGCCCATGCACCTGCTACGATACAAACCTTTAGCGAGCTCACCCTTGGCCCCAGGGCCACCACCATTTATACCGACTTTCCGGCGACCATCGAGGGGATCGAGATCGTTCAATTGCGACCCATGGTGGACGGTTACCTGGAGAAGATCTTTGTCCCGGAGGGGGCCAACGTCACGAAGGGAGAGCTACTATTCCAGATCCAGAACCCGGTCTACGAACAAGCCGTCGTTACCGCCAAAGCCGCCGTCACGAGCGCACAGGCGAATGTAGATGCTGCCAAGATGAATGTGGAAAAGGTCCGGCCCCTGGTGGAGAAGGACATCGTCAGCAAATACGAGTTGGAAGCGGCGCAGTTTACCCTTCAGTCACAGGTGGCCGCGCTTGACCAGGCCAACGCCTCCCTGCGCAATGCCGAGACCAATGTCGGCTATACGACGCTGCGCAGTCCCATCACCGGGGTCATGGGTTCGATACCTTACAAAATAGGCGACCTCATCAGCAGCACGACATCCAGCCCTCTCACCAGCCTCTCCCGGATCGACCAGGTCTTTGCCTATTTCGCCCTCAGCGAGAAACAATTGCTCAACCTCTCCAACCGGGTGCCCGGCGCCACTCTGCAAGATAAATTGGATCATTTGCCGCAGGTTTCGCTTGTGCTTGCCGACGGCAGCCAGTACCCGCAGAAAGGCCGGCTGATGACCGCCAGCGGTTTCATCAGTCCCGGCGCCGGCACGGCTAGTCTGAAGGCCCAATTCGTGAACCCGACGGGCATCATTCACAGCGGGGCCAGCGCCGTCGTTCGTATCCCCCGCACGATCGACACGGCGTTGCTCGTACCACAATCGGCTACCTATCAGCTGCAGGACAAGATATTTGTCTACCAGGTCATAGACAGCAACCGGGTCATCTCCATGCCGATCACCGCGACGCCCACCAACGACGGTAAATACCTGATAGTGACGGAAGGGCTGAAACGCGGAGACAGGATACTACTCAATGGCTTCAACCTGCGCGACAGCACGACGGTGATCCCGCGGCCGGTAAACGCAGACAGCCTTTACGGCAAATAGCTTTCCCATATGCAAATAGCCTCAGAAAATGCTTAAAAGTTTTATAACACACCCTGTACGCAGTACCGTTATCTCCGTGATCATCATCCTGCTGGGGGTGCTGGGTCTTACAAAGCTCCCCGTGGCGCAATATCCGGATATTTCGCCGCCGACGGTACAAGTCTCGGCAACTTACAGCGGAGCCAACGCGGACGTCGTGCTCAAGAGCGTGATCGTACCGCTCGAACAGCAAATCAACGGTGTGGAAGGCATGACCTATATGACCTCCTCCGCCAACAATACGGGCGGCGCCAATATCAGCGTTTATTTTGGCGTAGGCACCAACGCCGACATTGCCGCCGTGGATGTTCAGAACCGCGTATCCGCCGCCACCAGTCTCCTTCCCCAATCCGTAACACAAAACGGGGTCACGGTCCGCAAACAGCAAAGTTCCAATCTCCTCATCCTTTCCCTCTATAGTGATAAGCCGGGTTATGACCAGACCTTCCTGCAGAATTATGCTGCGATCAATATTCTGCCCCAACTCCAAAGGGTAAACGGCGTAGGCAGCGCCACCGTCACCGGTTCCGCCATGACCTATTCGATGCGCATCTGGCTGAAACCCGACCTGATGGCCGTTTATAAGATCACCCCCTCGGATGTGACCGCCGCACTCGCCGAACAAAATGTACAGGCGGCGCCCGGCCAGTTCGGGCAGAACGATAATCAAAGCTTCCAATACGTCATCCGCTACAGCGGGCAGCTCGCCTCCACGGCGCAGTTCGGCGATATCATCATCAAATCCCTGGGCCGCGGGCAGTACCTTCAGCTCAAGAATATCGCCCGGATCGAACTGGGAGCGCAAAGCTATACCGGCTCCAACTCCACGGATGGTAAGCCATCGGTTGGCATCTCCATCAGCCAGACACCCGGTTCCAACGCCAAGCAGGTCATCGAAGATTGCCAGCAAGTGATCACGCAGGCCATTCCGGCCTTGCCCGCCGGCGTGAAGATCCTCTACCTGGTCAATATCAATGATTTTCTAAACGCGTCGATCAGCAAGGTGTTGCATACGTTATTCGAATGCTTTTCCCTGGTTTTCCTCGTGATCTTTATCTTCCTGCAGGACTTCCGCTCGACGATCATTCACGGGATCTCCGTACCCGTGGCGATCACCGGGACGTTCTTTTTCCTCTACCTGCTGGGTTTCAGCATCAACCTGCTCACGCTCTTTGCCCTCGTGCTGGCGATCGGCATCGTCGTAGACGATGCCGTTGTGGTGGTGGAGGCTGTGCATGCCAAATTGGAAAGCGGGTACCAATCTCCCACCAAGGCGGCCATCGACGCCATGAGTGAGATCTCGGGGGCTATCGTGTCTATCACGCTTGTGATGGCTTCCGTATTCATCCCCGTTTCATTTGTCACGGGTTCCTCCGGCGTCTTCTACCGGCAGTTCGGCATTACCCTGGCCGTCGCCATCTTCATCTCCTCCATCAACGCCCTTACTCTCTGCCCGGCGCTTGCGGCCCTATTCCTGCGGCCGCCCGATCATGGTAAGGAGGGTAAAAGGAGGAACGTCCTCCAACGGTTCGGCGCGTGGTTCAATAAGGGGTATAATAAATTGACCGACCGCTATACCCATGCCGTGACCTTGCTTTCGGCCCGGCGATGGCTTGTTATCGTTATCCTTGCCGGCTTTGGAACATTGTTCTATCTCCTCATGAAGTCAACGCCATCCAGCTTTGTGCCCGAAGAGGACATGGGCACCCTCTTTGTGAATGTCAGTCTTCCCCCTGCCAGCAGTATGGAGCGGGTACAGGTCGTCGCCGATCAGGTCGACAGCATCTGCCGAACGGTGCCCCAGATCGCCAATACCATGCGTACGCTCGGGTCCAACTATATCGCAGGTAGCGGAAGCGCCTATGGGATGGTCACGGTCCGGCTGACGCCCTGGGACGCGCGGCCCGGCGTGACTAATTTGGACGTGATCAAAATATTGACAAAAAAGACGGCCGGCATCCGGGGTGCTGATATCGTGTTCATGTCGCAGCCGACGATCACCGGTTTTGGCACGAGCGGCGGTTTTACCATCCAGCTACAGGACAAGGGCGGTCATACCACCGACGAATTCTACCAGGTGGCGCAGGGTTTTCTCGGGACACTCAACAAGCGGCCGGAGATCCAGTATGCCAAGACCTCTTTCAATCCCAACTTCCCGCAATATGAGATGGATATCAACGTACCCAAATGCAAGGATGCGGGTGTCTCCGTGACGATGATCCTGAACGCCATGCAGGTCTTCTATGGCAGCGCCTACGCCTCCAATTTTACCGAATTTGGCCAGCAATACCAGGTGATCGTCCAGGCCGACTCGGGTTATCGGGCCGCGCCGTCAAGTCTCAACAAGATCTATGTGCGCGGATCGGACAGCACGATGATCCCCATCACCGAATTCATCACACTGAAGAGCGTCTATGGTCCCGAGACGGTCTCCCGCTTCGATATGTTCAATTCTATGTCCGTCAGCGGATCACCTAATGAGGGTTTTAGTACCGGTCAGGCCCTCCTTGCCATCCAGCAGACAGCAGCGGACAAGCTCCCTGCCGGTTATGGCTTTGAATATTCCGGCATCAGCCGTGAGGAACAGGCGGCAGGCTCGCAGACGATCTATATCTTCCTCCTCTGTCTGTCCTTTGTGTATCTCCTGCTCAGCGCGCAGTATGAGAGCTACCTGTTGCCTTTCGCCGTACTCCTCTCCCTGCCGGTGGGCCTTTCGGGCATTTTTGTCTTCGCGAAGCTGTTTGGCGAGGATAATAACATCTATATGCAGATCTCCATGATCATGCTTATCGGGCTCCTCTCGAAAAACGCCATTCTCATCGTGGAATTCGCGGTCGAACGACGGCAGAAAGGCATGGGTCTGCTGGAAGCGGCCATTGAAGGCGGTAAGGCACGGCTACGGCCCATCCTGATGACCTCCTTCGCCTTCGTTTTTGGGCTTTTGCCGCTCATCTTCGCCAGCGGGGTAGGGGCCAACGGTGACCGCTCCATCGGCACGGGGGCCATCGGCGGCATGTTGTTCGGCACCTGTCTTGGCGTTTTCGTGATACCTCCGTTGTTCGTTATTTTCCAGGGCCTCCAGGAAAAGCTAAGGAAAAATAAACCCCATGACGATGAAGCTGTTTAAGTTCATAGCCCCGCTATTGCTGGCGGCCTTCGCCATAGCGGCCTGCAAGGTCGTCAAACCTTACCGGCGCCCCGAAAATGTCGCGGCTGGCGCCCTCTATCGCGATACCAGCATCACCGATTCGACAACGATAGCCAATATCCCCTGGCGGCAGTTTTTCGCCGATACGCTGTTGAAGAGCCTTATCGGAGAAGGAATCCGCAGCAACCTGGACCTCCGCATCGCCGTCGCGCGCATCCATGAGGCCGAAGCAAATTTCCGGCAGAGCAATGAGGCCTTTTACCCGAGTCTGCTCGCCAATGCCACCGGCGCTATCCAAAAGACTCCGGGAGCCCGTTCCACTCAAACCTACGAAGCCTATCTCAGTTCGTCGTGGCAGGTCGATCTCTGGGGCAAGCTGCGAAGCACCAAAAAGGCCGAATTGGCCGCCCTTCTGCAAAGCGATGCCTACCGCCGTGACGTCCAAACCCAGCTCGTGGCCAGCATCGCCACGGACTACTATACTTTGCAAGCCTATGACGAGCAGTTGCGCATCACCCTGGCGACCGTCGACAACCGCAAAGAAGACGTCACGACTACGAAGGCCCTCAAGGACGCCGACGTGTTGACGGGTGCCGCCGTCATGCAAAGCCAGGCCGGGCTGTATTCAGTGCAGGTCACGATCCCCGATATCCGCCAGAACATCCGCCAGACGGAGAATGCCATCTGCCTGTTGCTCGGCCGTGACCCCGGCGCCGTCGCCCGCGACAGCCTCTACAACACTCCGGCCAACACCGACCTCCGCATGGGTCTCCCCGTTCAACTGCTTGCCAACCGGCCTGACGTACAGGAGGCCGAGTTCCAGCTACGCTATTATACCGAGCTCACTAATGTGGCCCGGACCTATTTCTATCCCGCCCTGACCATCACGGGGGAAGGGGGTTTGTCGTCCAGCAGCGTGGCCAATTTTTTCAATGCTTCCGCCTTTTTCGGCAACCTTATCGGCGGTCTTACCCAACCCATTTTCCAGAACGGCATAAACCGTCAACGCCTCGAAGTAGCCAAGGGGCAGGAACAGGAATTCCTGCTCACTTTCGAGAAAATCCTTCTCACCGCCGGTCAGGAAGTTTCGGACGCCCTTTTCAACTATCAGGCTGCAACGGATAAGATCGACACCCGCGCAAAAGAGATCCACTTCCTCCAAAAATCCGTTGATTACACCAAGGAGCTCATGAAGGCCGACGCCAAGGCTAACTATACCGACGTCCTCACTTCCGAGCAAAACCTTCTGGCGGCGCAGCTCTCGGGCGTCGATGACCGGCTTCAGCAGCTAGAGGCCATCGTAACTCTCTATTCGGCCCTGGGAGGCGGCTGGAAAAATTAAAAATTTTGGCATGGACAGTTTGATGAATACCCCGGGGGTTGATGGAATTGATAGTACTAAATATCGGGTATGACCTTGGCGTATTTTCCTCGGCGATGTTTACCATCATGGTGCTCATGGCGCTGATATCGACCATGGTGACTTTTCCGATCCTTGATTTGATCGAGAGGCTATTTAAATGAATTGGCTGTCAGCGTGTTAGGACTTCAAATAAGCGGCAGGGGATGGATTAGCCGCTTTTTAGCTATTTTAGGGCGATATAGACTATATATGCTAAAGAATTATTTCCTCGTCGCCTTGCGGACTTTCCGTCGCAACAAGATTTTCTCTTTTATCAATATCGTCGGTCTTGCTATCGGCATCAGCGCCTCCCTTGTGATCTATCTTCTCGTCCAGTACGACTTCAGCTTTGATCATTTCGAAAAGGACGGCTCCCGCATCTATCGGGTTGTCAACTATGGTAAGAACGACAATGGCACCTGGCAAAGTGGTTGTCTTTCCGAACCCATGGGCGCGGCCGCCAAAAAAGAGGTCTCCGGCCTTGAGATTGTAGCCCCTATCCGCACTCTGGATGAGGTCCGGGTCACGATCCCCTACCCGAATGTCAGCAATCCACTCGTCCTCCGCAAACAAAAAGACATCCTCGCCGCAGACGCGAATTATTTCAATCTCATCGGTTACACCTGGCTCGCAGGCTCACCTGCCACGGCCACCCAACAACCCTATCAGGTCGTCCTCACTGCAAGGAATGCCCGCCTTTATTATGGCAAAACAACGTATACCGACATCATTGGTAAAACCATTCTTTTCGATGATACCATCCAGTGCACCATCTCCGGCATCGTAAACGACCTACCCGCGAATTCGGATTTCTATTTCGGCACGTTTATCTCCCGCCCGACCTATTATACCGGTCGCCTCCAACCCGAGAGCTTTGGTAAATGGGGTTGGGTCAATTCTGCCGATCAACTCTTTGTTCGACTTTTACCCGGCGTAAAACCGGCGGCCGTCGAAGCGCAACTCACCAAAATAATCGTTGATGCAAGCGGAAAGCCTGACCCTGGCTCCCGAGCCACGGTCGCCGCCGGCCTTCAGCCCCTCTCCGATCTTCACTTCGATCTCGACTACGGCGTCTTTGACGAGAGCCGTCAGGCCCATAAGCCGACCCTCTACTACCTGCTGGCCGTTGCAGCTTTCCTCCTGCTGCTGGCCGCCATCAATTTTATCAATCTGACAACCGCCCAGGCCTCGCAGCGCGCAAAGGAGATCGGCATCCGCAAGACCATGGGCAGCCACCGCCGTCAGCTGATCTTCCAATTTCTCACCGAGACCTTTGTGCTCACGCTGATGGCCACGATCCTTTCCCTGATCCTGTTGCCCTTCCTCCTGAAGATATTCGCCGACTTTATCCCCGAGGACTTCCATTTCAATCTGTTCCGGCAGCCTGGTATCATCGGCTTCCTCGTTGTCCTGATCTTCGTCGTCGCCATCCTCTCCGGCGTCTACCCCGCTCTCGTTCTCTCCGGTTTCAAGCCCGTCCTGGTGCTAAAAAACCAGGCCTTTGCCAACACCGGCCAGACCCGGTCCGCCTGGCTTCGTAAATCGCTTACTGTTTTCCAGTTCGTCATCGCCCAGGTCTTCATTATCGGAACCATCGTCGTCTCGCAACAGATCAGCTACGCGCTCAACAGAGACCTCGGTTTTAAAAGAGACGCTATCCTCTATTTCCGGGTCAACGATCGCGAGGTGGCCGGAAAGAAGACCGTACTGCTCGATAAGCTGCAGGCGATGCCCGGAGTGGCGCTGGTCAGCATTGCCAGCGATCCGCCCTCGAGTAATGGCACCTGGACAAGCAGCATGGTCATCCATACCGGGAAAAAAGAAATTCATGAAAATGCAGAGGTCAAACTCGCGGACAGCAATTATTTCCGCCTATACGGCCTCCGCCTGTTGGCAGGTACCAATGCCCCCCAAAGCGACACCACAAACGCAGTCGCGATAAACGAAACCTTCCTTCATTTCCTCGGCTATCAGGATCCCCAAAAGATCATCGGGCAACAGATCACAGAATTTAATGGCAATCCCCGCATCGTCGGGGTCGTAGCCGATTTCTTCCCCCGTTCACTTCGATCCCCGATAAAACCTCTGGTCGTCGCAAACGGCACAAAAAACGCACACGTCTTTAACATAAAGCTCCAACCGAGCACGGCAGATGGCTCGAACTGGCCGACGACCATTGCAGCCATCCAAAAAGCTTTCCGCTCCGTCTATCCGAATGATGACTTCGAGTATCAATTCGTGGACGATACGATCGCAAAGTTTTACAGCGCGGAAAAGAACATCTCCAGCCTCCTGGCCTGGGCGACTGGGCTCACCATCTTCATCAGCTGCCTCGGCCTCCTCGGCCTGGTCATTTATGTCACTAACCAGCGGACAAAGGAGATCGGCATCCGCAAGGTCATTGGCGCCAGCGTCAGCAACCTGATCATCCTCCTCTCTCGCGACTTCCTCAAGCTCATCGGCCTCGCGATCCTGATCGCCGTACCCATTTGCTGGTGGGGCGGCCGTAAATGGCTGGAGAACTTCGCCTACAAGACCGCGCTCAGCTGGTGGATCTTCGCAGCCGGCGGCGGCATCCTTTTGCTTATCGCGCTTATCGTTCTCTTTATCCGCACGCTCCGCGCGGGCCTGGCCAATCCCGTCGATAGCCTGAGAACTGAATGAGTTTTTATGAATACGGTACGAATTTGCTAAACAAAATAACACAAACAAATATGAAAAAGGTAACAGGAATTGGTGGCATTTTTTTTAAATGCAAAGACCCAAAGAAAGTTAATGAATGGTACAATACGCATTTAGGTATCGATGCGGGCCAATATGGGGCAAGTTTCGAGTGGCGGCAAGATGACGACCCGACAAAAAAGGGAATTACGCAATGGAGTTCATTTGCTGAAACAACAAAGTATTTTGAGCCTTCGACAAAAGACTTTATGATCAACTACAGAGTGGAGAATTTGGAAGCTCTCGTAGAGGAACTTAAAAAGGAAGGAGTAACCATTGTGGATAAGATTGAGGATTCCGACTACGGAAAATTTGTTCATATTCTTGACGTGGAAGGCAACAAGGTTCAACTTTGGGAGCCTAAGGATTGAGATTGCTTCGGATCCGGACGATGAAAAAGATCTATTACATAGACAATTTGAGGGTCGGGCTTATCAGCCTGGTAGTGGTGCATCATGCTGCAATTACCTACGGCGCCGCAGGGGCATGGTATTATTCGGAAAAAACGACCCATGTCGGCGCAAATATCCCGATGCTGCTATTTGTAACGATCAACCAGTCCTTTTTTATGGGGTTTTTCTTCTTTCTTTCTGCGTATTTCATACCGGGGTCGTATGATAGAAAGGGTCCGGCCCGTTTTGTCAGAGACAGGCTTTTAAGGTTGGGTATTCCATTGGTATTTTATTCGTTCGTTCTTTCACCGGTAGTCATTTACCTGATCTACTATTTTGGCGAAGAGCACCCTATCGGGTTTTTCCAATTTCTGGGTGGTTTTGATGATTGGATCGACTTTGGCGTACTTTGGTTTGTGGCAGCCCTTTTGCTGTTTACGCTTGTGTATGTTGTGTGGCGTATGGTAAGCAAGAATTTCCGGCCAAAATCCTTTGCGGCTCCGTCTTCAGGGATGATCCTTTGGTTTGCTGCCGCAGTGGGTATGGTAAGTTTTTTGGTACGAATTGTATTTCCTGTTGGATGGGTACTACACCCGGTTGGGTTCCAGTTAGCCCATTTTTCGCAATACGTGGCGCTTTTTATATTGGGCCTGGTGGCGTCGAGAAACAATTGGCTGGATACATTCCCTTTCGAAAAGGGCAAGAGGTTTGCCCGCTATGCGCCGCGGCTACTATTATTATTGGCGGTTATTTTTGTGCTTGAAAAAATTGCTAAGACACCGGATGCCTGGCTCACTGGCGGGTGGCACTGGCAACAGCTGCTGTACGCCGTTTGGGAACAATTGATGGGCTTTTCGATTATAGTCGCCTTGTTGACGTATGGGAAAAAGTTGTGGAATCAATCGTCGGTCTTAATGGGTAAGTTATCCCGCAATGCATTTGCTGTTTATATCTTTCATCCCCTGGTGCTTGTTGTCCTTGCGCTTTTATTCCGAAACTGGGGTGTCGATCCGGCGATCAAATTTTTGGTGGTGGCTCCATTGGGGATTGCGGGCAGTTTTTTGTTGGCTTCGGTGGTAACGTCGATCCCGGGGGTCAGGAGGATAATTTGAGTGCGGTCAGCAAGAAGTTCTTGAATGAAATCCGGGTGATAACTCCAATATCTGAAATAGGCGAAGGGTGAGGGGCAAATAAGAACCAGTTTAGTACAAGTAGCCCAACAGTCAGGATGAAAACAAAAATGAGCAGTTTACCCAGAAGAGTCCTAAACTTCGATCGTTTCAACCGGGCTTTCATTATTGAACAGGTTTTTTTTAATTTTGGCTTAAAGATAAATCCCTTGCAAGATACTTATACTGTGACAACCGATCTTACGTGCCAACAATATTTCCGGTTGCTTTTATATACTTTTGTCAGGACCAAGGCGATACGGGTCATTTTTTGTTTTGTGGCCTGCATCGCCGTGCTCGATGGCATTTTGAAAATTGCCGTTCCTGGCAAAAATGGGGTCAATTTGTCGGAGGCACTTGCCCCTGTAATATTGGCGCCGCTTGTACCCTTTCTCTTCTTTTAAGAGGCATCACCTATAAGTTTACGCATTGGGGCGTGGAAAGATCGGGAATTGTTTCGGACGCCTCGATTCCCTGGCGGAATTTTACGAGGTTAAAAGAGACTAAACATTTCTTCCTGCTCTACGGCTATGAGACCAAAGTTGAAACCTTCGAAGTCATTTAAAAGGAGAAATTTACCAGCGTCGCCGAACGGGACGAATTCAGACAATTTATTCAACACCAAATACCGCCAATTCGGTAGCATATTTCACCGAAAAATGCAAACTATTCATTCGTTCCTTAGATTCTTTACAGGATTAGTCAGTGCCGCTTTGATTGTCTGGAAACTAATTGTCGCAAGAGCAATTGCCAGCACCAAAGCCGATGCAAATACAAAAACAGTCCAACTGATATCGATGCGCGAACTGAACCCCTGGAGCCATTTGCTCATGGCAAACCAGGCAACAGGCGATGCGATGATCAGTGCGAGGATGACCAGTTTCAGAAAATCTCTTGCTAGTAGTCTGACCAATGTTCCGACGCTTGCTCCCAGTATTTTGCGCACGCTGATCTCTTTGCTGCGCTGCTCAGCGCTGAATGTAGCAAGACCGAACAAGCCCATGGAAGAAATAATGATGGCAATGACAGTAAAATAGTTGACGAGGGATGAAAGCCGCCTATCAGAAAGGTAATTTCTTTGGAAGTCTTCATCCAAAAAACTGTAATCAAATGGCTCTTCCAGGTCCAGTTTATGCCAAGTCCCTTCGATTGAGCTTATCAACGCGTCGATATTACCGGGCAACGCGTGCACAATCGCATAATTGTAAACGATATTGCTATCGAGGAAAAACCCATATGGCTGTACAGGCTGATGAAGGTCTTCGAAATGGAAGTCTTTGACCACACCCACCACTTCGAAGGTGTCTGCAATACCTTTGTATATGCTACATATCCTTTTCCCGATCGCATCCTTCGGATTGCCAAACCCAAGATCCTGTACGGCAACTTCATTGAGTATCACATGCCTGTGGATGTCAAACTTTGCAAAAGAACGCGAGAAAAGCCGCCCGGCAACGGGTTGTATATCCAAGGTTTGCAAATAGTTTTCATCCACATGATTCAACCTGATCAACGGCCCTGCCTCGACACCATTGCCTTCCTTATGAAAATTATCGCTGCTGGGGTTAGATATTCCGGGGTAATAGGCTGAAGCTCCCACGGCCAGGATCTGGCTGTTCTTTGACAACTCGATCTTCAGCGAGGGATAGATATTTTTTGCCAGTTTGCTGGGCAACGGAATAACCACCTGTCGATCTTTTGTAAAACCCATATCTGCGGAACGAAGGAAATGCATCTGGCTTGAAATGGTGATGGCCGATATGATCAGGGCAACAGAGATGGCGAACTGCAGCACGACAAGCGTCTTGCGCAATGATGAGCCGGCAAGGGAATTGGAGAAGCTTCCTTTCAGCACTTTAATAGGCCGGAAAGAAGACAGGTAAAATGCAGGATAAATGCCGGCTAAAACGCCTGTTATTATCGAAAGTACGAGAAATAGCGCCAGCAGGGGGATATGGGATGACGAAAACAAGGAAAGGTTCTTTCCCGAAAGGTTTTCAAAAAGGGGAATCAAAAATAGTGTCATGATCAGGGAGAAAATAAAAGCGATCATAGCCATCAAAAGTGATTCTCCCAAAAACCGGGTGATCAGGGATTTTCTCTCTGCGCCCAGCACCTTGCGGACGCCAACTTCCACAGAACGTCTTGATGAGCGGGCAGTAGAGAGGTTCATAAAGTTGATGCAGGCGATCAGCAGAACAAAAGCAGATACGGAGCCCAGTATGTATAAGTAAGAGACGCTTCCTGAGGGGGTCATTTCCATCATGTCGGCGTGAAGGTGGATGTCGCTGACCGGCAGGAGAAACTGCTTCCGGTACAAGCCTGCTTCTCTCAAGCCCTTACCCGCATATTTCTCTACAAAATGGGGAAATTTTGCTTCCAGCTTTTTCGGATCTGCTTCCGGCTTCAAAAGCAGGTAAGTGGTATACAGGTTGTCGAAAACCATATTTGTCCCGTCCTTCTTCATGCGGGTTTCGAGGTCTCCGCCGTACAGGGAAATAAAGAAATTTGCATTAATATGAGAGGGTCTTCCGCTCGGGCGAAAGACAGCGTCTACCACGAAGTCTTGCGCGCCGTTGAGGTTGATGGTGATATGAAGCACTTTGTGAAGGGCAGGCTGATCGCCAAAGATCTTTCTGGCCATTTCTTCTGAAATGATCACCGAATTGGGGCGTTGTAATGCAGAAGAAGGGTTGCCCTCTATAAAATGATAATCGAACAGGTCAAAGAAGGAAGGATCGGCGGCGCAGGCATTCGGTTCATAAAAAGAACGCTGTACCCCATCGGGTTGCCTGTATTGAACAAGAGTCTTGTATTCTCCAAAAATATTAAAGACCACTATCCTCGCCGTCTGTTCTATTTCGGGAAAATCCCTTTTCATATTTTCCGCCATTATAGCGGGTTCGGCGACGAAACGGTCCTCTTTCCCGCCGGTAAGGAAAACGGTACCGACCTGGTAGAGTCGGCTGACATTTTTATGATAGGAATCATAACTCAGCTCGTCGTGGAGATAGAGGACGATCAGCATGCAACAAAAGAGCCCGATAGAAAGACCGAAAATGTTGATGAATGAAAACAGTTTATTTTTTCTCAGATATCTGAGGGTAATTGTGAGATAGTTGTTGAGCATCGCTTTCTTTTTAGCCTTGATATATAACAATTTACTACTCCGATCGCAAAGGGGGCTCATTTTTCAATATTCCAGGCTATTTTTTCATCGTTTTCAGGAATGGAGAAGGCTGCTTTGCCAACGGAATTAACTGTTTCGGGCAATTGGGGATGCCAATTTTTTGTCGAATCCCACCAGGTTAGGCATGTTTTATACGTATGTTTCTCGATGAAAACACACGTGTATGACTTCTAAGTTAACCTTAGACGTAAAGTGATTGGGGTGGGGGGCGTTACCATTTATAACAATGCCGCAAGCAGCCTGCATACCGAATCCAATCCTCTTTGGAATACCGGTCGGTTTTGCCATTGTTCCAACGTAACCAGATGGCTACTTTGCTTGTCTTTTGCAAAACTATCCTCCATTTCCTTACATAAATCAGGGTCGTGAATAATAGAAGTAATTTCAAAATTGAGATAAAAACTGCGCGTGTCCATATTTACTGTGCCTATGAAAGCCAGGGTGCTATCGATGGAAATAGTTTTGGCATGAATAAATCCCTTTTCGTATAGATACACCTTAACGCCTCTTTCCAATAGTGGTTTTATAAAAGAGAACGAAGCATGCTGAACAATAAAGGAATCGGATTTGGCAGGCAGGATCAGTTCCACTTCGATCCCGTTAGCAGCTGCAATCATCAGGGCGGAAGTTAATTCATCGGGGGGAATAAAATACGGAGTGCAAATCCGGATTGTTCTTTTAGCCTGGCCAAGGGCTAACAGAATGGTTTCCATAATGTAAGGTACTTCAAAGCTGGGGCCACTAGCTGCTATGGCAACAATCCCATTCCCTTTCTGTTGGGGCTCAACATTAAAGTAATTGTTCAGCTCGCCAAACTCGTTTTTGCCACCTGCGAAATTCCAGCTTAAAAAAAACTGAACCTGAAGTAAATTTACGGCGGGTCCTTCCATACGAACTGACGTATCCCGCCAGTAAAGGGCATGTTTATTGTTGTTCCAATAACGCTCATCTAAATTAATGCCTCCGATAAAACCCACACTACCATCAATAATTGCAATCTTACGATGATCCCGATAATTGCTGTTTGCAAGCGAATTAAAAGCTACCGGCAAAGTTTTTAAAAATGGTATGCCGGCTTCCTTAAATCTCTTCGGCAGTTTTTTTATGTGATTTGACCCCGCAGCATCCACAATTACCCGTATCTCCACTCCTTCTTTTTGTTTGCTGATTAAAATATCCGCTACCCGGTTGCCTACATCGTCCGAGGTAAAAATGTAATATTCAATGTGAATATGAAGGCGCGCATTTTCAAGGGCGGTGAAAAGAGCAGGAAACATTTCTTCGCCATTGTTCAATAAGGTTACCAAATTGCCGGTGGTGATCAAAGACTGGTTTTGGTGAATAAGGTACCGGAAAGGGAAAGCCATGTCACCCATTTTTTCTTCTAATAGCTGAAATCGCTCTTCCATTTTGGGCTTCAACTGTTGATAGTATTCCTCCATTTTTTGCTGATCCATCAATCGTTTCCGGTCAAACACCTGCTTTTTAAACGCAGGCTTTCTGCCCACGAAATAATATATCAATAAGCCTACTACCGGCAGAAAGACGATCACCAATATATAAGCTAATGATTTGGCGGGTTTCCTGTTTTCACTTAAAATCGTAATGATGACTCCGACGTAGACTAACAGCATGGGGATCCAATACCATCTTTCTACAAATTCTGCTATAGCATGCCAGTTTATCATCGTATAGTCGCGCTAAATTATTTAAGGTTAAATCTACGAACTCTTCCCCGATCTTTTGAGGGGGAGGTCGAATTAGCAAAAGGAAAGATCCACGCCAGGTCCGCCAGGCGATGATGAAGATGCACCAGGGCTATTTTAATCTTATTCAGTTCTTAGGCTTTTCACAGGATTAGCCGAGGCGGCCTTCATCGACTGGACACTGATCGTCGATAAGGCGATCAAAGTCGCGAGTCCACCGGCCAGCACCAATAACCACCAGGGAAAGGCAATTCGGTAGTAGTACTCTGCGAGCCATCGATTCATAAAAAACCAGCACAACGGGACGGCGATCACCAGCGCCAGGCCAACCAGCAGCAGAAACTCTCCCGAAAGCAACTTGACGATTCCTGCTACACTCGCCCCCAGGATCTTTCGGATGCCGATCTCCTTTGTCCGTTGCAGCGTGCTATAGGAAGCGAGTCCCAGAAGTCCCAAACAGGAGATCAAAATGGCTAAGATGGAAAAACCCATAAACAACCGGCCGAAACGATCTTCATCCTGATATTGTTGGTTAAAGAACTCATCTTCGAAATAATAGCTGAAGGGCCGGTCGGGCATGATCTTTTTCCAGGCTGCTTCTATCCTGTTGATCGTCGCGGGAAGCCCAGCTGTGTTCACATGTATGGAAAGTAAATTGGCGTCGTTGGGAGCGATCAACATCCCAAGCGGTGAGATAGAATCGTGCAACGAATAATAATTAAAGTCTTTCATCACCCCGATGATGCGGCCTTCCCGGCCATACGAATTGAACCGCCGGCCGTAGGCGTCCTGCGGGTTTGTGTAGCCGAGGTCTTTGGCCGCGCTTTCATTGATGATCATCGCTTGGGTCGAATCAGTAGCAAATGCCGTCGAAAAATTCCGGCCGGCCACAAGCGATAGCTTATACTGCCGCATATAGTCGAAATCTACCAGGTAGAGATTTAAATTCTCGGTTTGAAACTCGCCCTTTTTACTTTCCAGATTCGACAACGCATAGAGCAGACCGCCGTTACCCGGGGTGCTGGAGCTTAGCCCGGTGGACGACACACCTGGCAATCGCCCGATCTCGGTCTTCAATGTCAGCTTATGTTCATCGCCATAAGTCGGCAGCACCAGCATTTGTTTGTTGTCGAAACCCAATGGACGATTATGCAGATAGGAGAGCTGCGCCCGGATGATAAAGGTCGCGGCGATAAAAGCGATGGAGATGACGAATTGAAAGACAACCAGGGATTTCCGCAGTACCAGCCCTTTAGATCCCGTGGCAAAGCGGCCTTTCAGCACGACCATGGGCCGGAAGCCCGACAGCACCAGCGCCGGATAGATCCCCGCCAGCAACCCGATGCCCACCGCAATCCCCAAAAAGATCAGGAGATCGGCAGGACGCTGGATCAGACCCCTGCTCACCGGTTTACCCGCCAGCCCATTGAAGGCCGGGATCAGCAGCCAGCAAATCACCGTGGCCAGTACAAAGGCGATCAACGCCTGCAAGACAGACTCGCCCAGGAACTGGCTCGTCAGTTGTCCCCGCCTGGCGCCGGCGACCTTACGGATGCCGACCTCGCGGGCCCGCTCTGTAGACCTTGCCGTCGTCAGGTTCACGAAATTGATCCCCGCGATCGACAGCACAAAAATACCTACAATGGAAAAGATATAGACATTCGTCGGGTTTCCGGAGGCCGGCCCGCCCGCATCGCCCGAGTAGAGATACACATCGCGCAGGGGCTGCAGGGAGAGCGTGAACCACATTTGCATCTGTTTCTCTTCCGCCCCATCCTGCTGTTCTACAAAGGCCGGGAATTTTCTTTCCAGCGCATGGGCGTCCACATTGGGCTTCAGCAGCACATAGGCATAAAGTCCAAAGTTTGGCCAATGTTTATCCTCTTCCGGATTGAATAATTTGGTCGTAGCCTTCGACACCAGTAGATCGGCCTTGAGCTCCGTATTCTCCGGCATGTCCTTCATGATGCCCGTGACCCTGGCGGCCAGCCCTTCATCGCGGATCAGCAGGGTCTGTCCCATAGGATCGCTGTCGCCAAAATATTTTTTAGCGGTTGAAGCGCTCAACACCACGCTCAACGGCACCTTCAATGCCGTTCGGGTATTGCCGCGTAGTAATGGGAAATCGAATACCTGGAAAAAGCCCGAGTCGACATAGGCGCTGTTGGTCTCCTGGAACACAAGCGTGCCGTTCCGCACCAGCATCGGCTGGAAATCTTCCCGCACCACGGCCTCGATCTCGGGAAAGACCTGTTTAGCCGCGATAGACATCGGGGCGGAAGTAAATCCCTGGTGGATGACTCCCGTAGGCGTCTTTTCATCACATTTGAGCAGGTAAATCCGGTCTGCCTTTTGGTGAAACCGGTCATAACTCAATTCAAAACGAACATATAGGAAGATCAGGAAACAGCAGGCCATTCCCGCGGCCAGGCCGGTGATGTTGATCAGGGAATATGCCCTTTTCCGCCACAAGCTTCTGAAAGCGATTTTGCAATAATTTTTCAGCATGGGTGACCAGTGAATTTTTCTAATTGAAAATAAGTATTTTACAAGTAAATAAAAAATAGTGGAAGAGGCGGGCAAATTAAATTTTCATGACTGCGATTCAACTACTACTGATCATTCTGGCCTATTTTTCCCTGTTGATGGCGATTTCCTATTTGACGTCACGGAATAACCGCGACACCACGTATTTCGACGGCAACAGGTCTTCACCCTGGTTTCTCGTCGCCTTTGGCATGATCGGGTCCGGAATATCCGCCGTTTCACTCGTATCCATTCCCGGAGATGTGGGAAATAATAACCTCTATTTTTTTCAGTTTATCCTGGGGACACTCGCGGGAAGCCTGTTTGTCGCGTTCGTTTTGGTCCCGGTGTATTTCCGGCTAAAGCTGGTATCGATATACGGCTACCTGGCGGTAAGGTTTGGACCAACGACCTATAGAACGGGGTCGATGATTTTCCTTGTCTCTCAAAGCTTCGGCGCGGCGCTCCGGCTGCTGTTATCCATCAAAATACTGCAATACGCTTTTTTCGATTCCCTGCACGTCCCCTATTGGGTGACCATTGGGGTAGTACTGGCGCTGATCTGGTTGTACACGCACAAATCCGGAATCCGGACGATTGTATGGACGGACGCCCTCCAGTCCGCCTTTCTGATAACGGTCATCGTTATTTCCATCCTTAGCATCCGCCATGCCCTCGGGCTTTCATTCACCGGAATGCTGCATGCGATATACAGGGACCCCCATGCAAGTCTTTTCGACTGGGCCCCCGGCTCCGGGACAAACTTTTTTAAACAGTTCCTATCCGGGTTCCTTATCACGGTGGCCCTTGTGGGACTGGACCAGAGCATGATGCAAAAGACCCTCACTGTCGGCAATGCGCGCGATGCCCGCAAGAACGTCCTCAGCTTTAGTTTCTTTATCGCCTTTTCTCAGACGCTCTTCTTGGGCCTGGGCGTGCTGATGTACCTTTTTGCGACCAGGCAGGGAATCCCCCTGGCCACTAGTAAAGGGAAATTCCTGAATACTGACGAGCTTTATCCGACGCTGACCCTGCATTATTTCGGCGCGACCGGGGCGGTTGCCTTTCTGATCGCGGTGATCGCCTCTACTTTTGCCAGCATCGATGCCTGCATTACGGCGCTCACCACTGCATTCAGCTATGATTTCCTGCAATTCGAATCCATTCCGCATGAAAGGAAGAAGAGGGTCAGGTACCAGGTGCTGCTTGGAGTCAACCTGGTCATGTTCATCATCATTCTCGCCTTCTGGAACAGCAAGGGCGCTATTATCAACACGATTTTCCGGATTGCGGGTTATACCTACGGACCCTTGCTCGGCTTGTATCTGCTCGGGCTTTTTTCCCGCGTCCGGCTTCGGGAAAAGTGGGTACCGGTGGCCTGCGTGTTTGTCGCATTGCTGACCTGGGGCGTTCAGGAGGTTTTGTGGAGGGCGTTCCACTTTGACTTAGGTTTTTTGAATATATTTATGAATGCTTTACTCAGCATCCTGTTTCTCATCCTTTTAAGACTTCGGTTTAATGAGTGATCCTGAACCAGCTACGATACGACTGACCGCAGACCCTATGTTGTTTGATCGGTTTGCGGGAATGATGGCGGCTACCGATCCATGGAAAACCCTGGGGATGGATGTGGCTGCCTGTAGGGGAGGTTTTGAAGGGCCCTGCAAAGAGATCTTCGTAGCCCGTTGCAAGGACGAGCCGGTGGGGTTGGTCATTTTGCAGGTATGCGGCACTTTCAATGGGTATATACAAACGCTATTTGTGCCGGAAGCCTTTAGAGGCAAGGGCTTTGGGAAGCAACTCCTTGAATTTTGTGAGGACCGGATCTATCGGACATCGCCAAACGTATTCATTTGTGTATCGACTTTTAATACCCGGGCCCTGCGCTTGTACCAGGCGGTGGGCTTTAACCTCGCAGGTGTGCTAAAGGATTTCCTGAAACCGGGTTTTGATGAATGGCTCCTCCGGAAAACCATCGGACCTAAACTTGGATATGTGCCGACAAACGAGACAAACGAGACAAACGAAACAGCATGAAAAACGTCCTATTCGTCCTGACCACGGCCTTTACCCTGTTGTCCATTCCTTCCTGGTGGCAAGACCATAAAAAAGCTGAGGATGCATGGCTTCGCAGGCGAGTGGACTCTGTCTTCCAGGCGGCCCTAATGGCTGACCTGATCCCCGGGGCGGTGGTGATGATCCAAAAAGACGGCCAAATCGTCTACTCCAAAGCTTATGGCCTGTCACAGAAATATGACTTTCATCGTCAACTACTGCAGCCGGCCCCCGACATGGATACGGCCACCCTTTTCGACCTGGCTTCCCTGACCAAGGTAGTGGGTACCACAACCTCGCTTATGCTCCTGGCAGACCAGCAAAAGATCCGGATAGACGATCCCGTGGCCATGTACCTGCCGGGCTTTGACACAGGTGAGAAAAAACAAATAACCATCCGGCATTTGCTGACTCACACGGCCGGATTGTATGAATGGTATCCCCTTTATTACAGGTCGGCTCATCGGGATTCCACGATTCGGGTCGTAGAAAGCTTGCCCCTGCGGTTTCCTGTCGGCAAGCAGCGCAGGTACAGCGACCTGGGATTCATGTTGCTGGGAGCCATCATCGAAAAAGTGTCGGGCATGTCGCTCGGGCAGTTCGAAGAGCGGAATATATTCAAGCCTCTGGGGATGATCCATACGACGTATAACCCCTTGCCACACGGGAGAACCACCAATATCGCCGCCACTTCGCTGGGCAACCCTTACGAATACCGGATGGTGCGTGATACCTCACTGGGCTTTGTCATACCGGGTCTGGATGTGCAGTCCTGGAATGGATGGCGGTCCTATGTCCTGAGAGGGGAAGTGAACGATGGGAATGCCTGGTATGCCAGCGATGGGATGTCGGGAGCCGCCGGGCTTTTTTCCACAGCGGGAGATCTTCAGTTGCTGGTGAATATGCTGCTGAACAAAGGGATGGCCGGAGGGAGCCGTATAATTGCCGAAGAGGTGATCCGTACCTTCCTTACTCCCGATACTTTCCGCAACGGATTGGGTTGGATGATGGACCCGGATAATGCGTTTATGAAAAATGGGCCTCCCGGTAGTTTCGGTCATACCGGTTTCACCGGTACCAGTATCGCGGTGGTGCCGGAATATCATTTGTCGGTGATCATCCTCATCAACAGGCAAAACGTCGGGCTGCAGGCCAAAGGCGTATATTACAATCCTAGCCCAATCCGGGAGGCGGTTTTTAAGGCAGCATTGGATTGGTGCGGGGAAGAACGGCATCGCTGGTTGGACCGTTTAGACCCTTCGGCCTCCACTCATGCAAAGTAAGACACGCAAAAACCTAAATGAAACGCATTAAAAGAACCATGGTTTTTACTACCAGACTGGCCGTCAAATTTGGAAGCTTTTGATTTCGGATGGGTCATAAAAATCGAAAGGGCTGAAAGATTCGTGTTCCTTCAAGCCCATATGAGGACAAATCGATCCAAATTTTCGGAGGAGAGAGGGGAAGGAACTTGGAGGCTTTCCGCGTTTATTTTCAAGGTGTTGGACTCGAGCTATGAATCTGAACTGGGCATTACTTTCAGAATGAAAGATAATAGCTGGACCGAACCACTCAGTCTGGGATCGCTGATCAATTCTCTATTGGGTGCGCTTTGATAAGCTGAAGAAAGAATTGCAAAAAGAAGCGCTAAAACACAATGAAAAATGAGTCTTGCATTTAAGGCCTCGAAGTCCAATCTGCGCAGGGATTTAGCGGATGTGACACTTACAGTTGATTAGCAAAAATGACCACGTCATTTTTTGAACAAAACCTTTTTCATTAGCTTCATAAAAAGCTTATAGCCGAACAATCGTCTGATTTGATATAACATATGCGCGTCTTTGCCAGCCAAATATCGAAGTTGTTTTTTTCCATCCGTTGCCGCTTTGAAAACCACTTCCGCAATTCTTTCTGGCGTTGAGTAATGCTTGGTTGTTCGAGGGTCTGTAAATGCTGCCATCAATCTATCAACCATGGTTTTATAAGCATCATGGTTCGTCATCACGAGTGTCCCCCACCGTCCAAGGCGAGGATCCGTTTGGGGCCAGGTAAAAATAGTCTCTCTTCGAGCGTAGTTGAACTGCTGGGCATAGGTAATTTGATAAATCGAATGTAAACAGCTTTCGCTAAAATATCACCTGAAATAGGGCGGAATCTTGCCTGAAGAACCAGATTCTTACGAGTCCTTGAAGCAGATTGAAAATATTGTTTGAGGAGAGAGGGGAAGGAACCTGCGGGGAGGGCGGGCACCAGTCTTCCATCTACATCCACATTTAAGCAAAGAATGAAGTGTTTTACTTCGAGAATATTTAGTTTCGGAAACTAAAGTCTAATCAATTCAACATGTCGAACGCCTCCATGTCAAATAGATCCTTTTTAATTCCGATTGCTATTTCCGGGATATTGGGAGAGTGCTTTTTAGGCATTTACTTTTCTGGTATATTGGTGCCAAATAACTTTGCTACAGCACTTGTTTCTGTCACGCAGCTAAGTGATCTTGTAACGAAGCACAGGTCCGCGATTTTTCTGGACGCCTGGCTGATGGGAACTGGTTCTTTTCTTTCGGTGATCTTTTACCTTGGTCTTGTTTATATATCCGGGGCCATTACCCGGTTTTCAGGTTTGTTGACAATAATTGCATCAGCGGCTATGCTGGCTGTAGCTCTTGTGGATGTCACTTTCATGGTGGAGGCTGCCAATGCCGCCATCCTGGGACACGCAGATACAACGAAGGTTGCTTTTGACTTTATTGCGGGTGGGGGAGAAGCATTCGACTATACATTTATTTTTGGTCCGGCGCCCATGCTTATTACTTCGATTGGAATTGTTTTGCTCAGATCTGCTATTATTCCCCGGATGTTTGGATATGCGGCGATAGTAGTCGGGGTAATGTTTTTCATTGCCGGGTTACTAAGCATTTTCTATCCGAATGCCGGTGCAATAACAGCAACTTTTGAAATTGTGCAGTTGAGTCGAGTCATTTGGGTTTTGACCTCAGCCATTTTTATCCTTATTTTTCGAAAAAGGAAGTCGGCACACTGATGATTCCAGAAAATTGTGAGGGGGTAGGGCTCACCTTAGCCGCGCTAAAATTTAACGCCAACCTAATCCGGGTGCAACATGCTTTAAAATAGAAGATAGTATGTGTACATTGTAGTCAACGCCTAACGTATTGGGAATTGTCAAAAGGAGCGTATCCGCCTCCTGGATGGCCTCATCCTGAGCCAACTCTCTGATGAGTCGATCCGGTTCGCCAGCGTAGGATCTTCCGAAGATGGCGCGTTTATCCTGTTCAATATACCCGATGGTATCACCGTCCCTGGTGTCCCGCCCAAACAAATATCTGTCCTCATCAGTTATCAATGCGAAAATTGACCGGCTGACCGAAACCCTTGGCTCGCGCTGATGTCCTGCTTTTTTCCATGCTTCCTTGAACAACCTGATCTGTTCTGCTTGCTGCACATGGAAAGGCTTGCCGCTTTCGTCGAATTTCAGGGTGGAACTTTGCAGGTTCATGCCGTTCTCTGCCGTCCAAATAGCTGTCGCATTGGAAGCGGCACCCCACCAAATGCGTTCGCGCAACCCCTCGGAGTGGGGTTCCAATCGTAATAAGCCCGGTGGATTAGGAAACATGGGGTGCGGGTTTGGCTTGGCAAATCCAACGCCTTTGAGTTTATCTAAAAATTGCAAGGCTTTCTTGCGTCCCATCTCTTCGGCCGTTTCTCCTGCGGCAGGTTCATACCCAAAATAACGCCACCCATCGATTACCTGTTCCGGCGAACCTCTACTGATTCCCAATTGCAATCGCCCGCCCGAAATTAAATCAGCGACTCCGGCGTCTTCCACCATATAGAGTGGATTTTCATAACGCACGTCAATAACAGCTGTTCCAATTTCTATTTTGCTTGTTTTGGCGCCAATAGCCGAAAGCAAAGGAAATGGAGATGATAACTGGGCTGCAAAATGATGTACCCGAAAATAGGCGCCATCCAGACCGATTTCTTCCGCAGCAACGGCCAAATCAATGGACTGAAGCAACGTGTCACTCGCCGTTCGGGTTTTATAGGCCGGATGGTTGGACCAGTGACCGAACGATAAAAATCCTATTTTCTTCATAAGTCTCTTTTCGATTCTGAGATAGCTTTTACAAAAGTAGATATTTTACCATCGCCCAGTATCAGGAGATGATCATACAATCTGGATAGCGATCAATAATTATTTCCAACTTACCAGTACTCTTACTCTGAATGTCCCCGCGCCCATCACCATAAATTGTTGTACGTAGCTCCGGTCGTTTTTCCACGTAATTGTCTTCTGAGACCAAGTGTCATGTTCTTCCAGCTTTATACTTCCATCATTTGCAAATAGCTTTGAGAAATGCTTGGCATTTATTTCAAAAATATCATTCAATTTGTTTCTTCCTTCTGCAGACGCATCCCATGTATATTCAATAAGTCTTATTGCGCTATCCGGTAAGGAATAATAATAATTGGTTGCCCTAAATGGAAATTATCGCTGCCAGGGAAATAACCACTTGAAATGCTAAAGGTGATTCCTTTATAGGAAGTAATCTTTCCGTTATTTGCTTGTTCAATGGAATCTACTGCTTTTAGGGTAGGTCTTCCAACGGAAATATAATTTACCTGTCCAAATACACAAATATTTGTAAATAGAAAAATGAAGAAGAGGAGAAAATGCTGCATTTTTTCAATTTGAGAAGCAAAATAGCGAAAGAAGCAAATCTGCGAGGAAAAAACCGGTATAACCCAACGAAAAAGGAAGAACGATGCCATATTCAGCCTAATTCTTCTCTATCTGGAACTTGCGGAGGAGAGGGGAAGGAACTATCGCGGCTCCTGTGTTTATTTTCAATATGTTGGACTCGGCAGGTTGGGACAATGCACCGAATTTTCCACCGCATGATTTGGGTGATTTTGATATATAAAGATACTTTCATTATTAATTTTTAGAATTTTGGCCCTATTCCTGTGTTCATTATCTGGAGCGATATTTCTATGAAGGAAATTAAATTTCATATTTTGAAAGTTTGTTTTACCTTTGTAATCAAATATCAAAGGCACAATTACCGATTAATTGCCCGGATTATTTTCCGTATAAGGACCATTTACATAAAGTTCATAGGCACACATAAAGAATACGACAAGGTAATACTGGATGACCTTTAAACTATTCAAATCAATGGCCACGTGAAGGGGCCTCAAAATTCGGGTTATGGCAAATTGTAAAATGAAAATCGAAAATGAAAAGGAATACAATGCAACGATGAAGAAGATTGATGCATTAATGAAAAAAGGGGAAAAGAGCCTGACCGACAAAGAAGCTAAGGAAATCAGGACATTAGCTTTGGCTGCTCAGACATACGAAAAAAGTATTTACAAAATCCCTGCTCCTAAGACATTCGAAGGCCTGATAGAATTGAAAATGTATGAACGCCGGCTCAAGCAAAAGGAACTGGCCAAGCTACTCGGTATAGGCGAGCCCAAGCTATCTCAAATAATGAGCAGAAAACGAAAACCAGATCTCGCTTTTTTAAAAGCCGCCCACGAACACCTGGGTATTGATGGGAACATCCTTCTGGAATATGCCTAGTCTACCCATTCCGACCTTGGAACTTCCCAGGTTATCCGTCGGAATATTCGCATTCCAATACAAGGTCGCGGCAACCGGATTCAGGCATAACTCAAAATTGGTAATAAATTCAAAGCCAAGCTCCCGGATATCGAGATCGGAGACCTGATATTTGCATTGGATGAATGAACGGGTATGTTTGAGCGAAATATTATGACCAAAGGGCCAAGTTGTTAGGAAGCGTCTTCGATCCGCTTTTCTTGTTTGGCGTGTTTTGAAGCACCGGGATCTGCGCCGAAGCGATAGGAAAAAATTAATGTAGCCCTTGAGCTTTCGAGGTGTCGTCGAAAATTGAGTAACACGTCATCGCTGCTTGATAAAAATGCCCGTTTCCGGCTGTTGAAAATGTCAGTGGCATTAAAACTTAAGGAAGCCCTGTTTCCGGCGAAGTCATACTTTGCAGCCGCGTCCATTCCAAAATCAGCACGATTTTTAAACTGCAGAAACAAGTTCGGAGCGCTATAATCTGCGTGGATTTGGAATGATAATCTTTTTAAGGGAGTTACATTACTGGTGATGTTTGCATTCCAGCTAATCCCATGGTTGGCCGTTATACCATATTGCGGGGCCGCAGCATTGTCCCGATTAAAGATGTTGGCATTCGCCGTTAGACCCCATCCTTTTAGCAGGTCAAAATGGCCGATCAACTCCAGCCCGGTGGTAATGGTGTAGTTTAAATTTTCAGGTATCGTGGTTGTTTCATTATTAACCGGGTCGGTTTCAATAATTTGAATTGCATTATTAATCGTGTTATTATAGATGCCAAAGGTAGCGGAGATGTTATGCCAGGTTTTACTATAATCCAATTCCAGGTCAGTAACGCTTGCGGGCCTTAATCCCGGGTTACCCTTGTTGTAATTTGACGGGTCGGAAAAATCCGTGGTGGAATTCAACTGCCTTACCGATGGCTTCGAAAGCCGCCTGGTAAAGGTGAACTGCAATTGGCTGTTGTTGCTAAGCTTCTCGGTGAGGAGCAAACTTGGGTATACTCCCTTGACCGGCACTATTACCGGGGCGGAAAATAACACATTATTCATATTATAACTCGTAAAGGTGGCATCGAGGCGACTATCTTCTCCTCTTACACCTGCCTGGTAGCTTAAATTGCCTATCTGGCCCTTAAAGTTCAAATAAACGGCGTTCACCTGGTTATTGCTGCTAAAAAAATCGGTAAATGTATAAAGCGGAGTTTCGCCCGTATTTAAAACGTTATAGGCATACTGGTCATTATTTCCAAGGGTGATCTGGCTGCGGCAACCGGCTGAGAATTGTCCTGATTTGCCTACTGGTAAAACATAATCAGCCTGTATATTATAATTGATGGAATTATGCCTGGTATCACTGATTAACGGGGTATCAATATTGGGTGATTGCACGCCATGAATAGGGTTATATTGGGTGGTGAATTGCTCGTAATCCCTGAAACTGCCGTATGCGTAGGCGAAGTTGAGCGCCAATTCCTCTTTAGGTTTCTTAAAACGCCTGCTATAGTCGAGATCTAATTCATAACTGTTGCCATTATTATCTACGGTAATATAGCGGTTGAAGGATTCAAGAAGTGCGTCATCACTAGAATACTCATTCACAGGTATCAACTGATCCTCATGCAGGTGACGCGAATTAAAACTGGCGGATACCCCTAATGTGCTTCGGGGTGTAAGTGAATAATCAATACCGGCTTTTATAAACTGTATCTCATTACGGGTAACGGCTGGAAAGGTTTCATTGGAATATACAACAGAGTCAGTCGGATGTAAATATGTGACGTTCTGAAACCCAGTTCTGAGCGTGTTTCCATCCTTGAGGCTATAATTCCCGTATAGGTTTACCTTGCCGCTTTGGTAACTCAGGCTGGCATCGGCATTATAGTTTTCCCGGGTACCGCCGCCAATAGCTGCAGAGCCGTTTAATCCGGACCTGCTGTTCTTTTTCAAAATGATATTGATAATACCCACGCCATCTGCGTCATAATTAGCCGGTGGATTGGGGATCACTTCTATGCTTTCGATTGCGCTGGCCGGTATAGATTGGAGTATCTGGGTTATATCGCCATTTGCAATAATTGAAGGCTTCCCATCGATAAGCACTTTAACATTGGTAGATCCGCGAAGGCTCACATTGCCATCAACATCAACTTGCAGGGTTGGCACATTGCGCAGCAAATCCGCCGCATTACCACCTTTGCTGACAAGGCTTTGGTTAACCGAAAATATTTTTTTACCATTTACATTTTGTAATGCCGCCTTTTGGGCAGTGACAGCGACTTCTTTTAGTAAGCTGCTCTTTGATGTGGTCATCGTGAGCGCGCCGAAATTTAAATCGCCTGTTGCGGGATTGATCAGGATGTTTTCTTTGAATATATCATTGTAGCCAATATAAGTTATCCGCAGGGTAAACGTCCAGCCAGGCACATTTTCAAGCACGAAATGACCGCTTGTATCGGTTTGGGTTCGTTTAACAGGAGCTTTGGTTTGTTGATTTAATAAAACTACCGTTGCAAACCGGATAGGCTCATGCGTAAGCGAATCACATAGCCTTCCGGATATTTCTCTGCTTTGCTGGCTATATCCCTTGGCGGCAGTCACCATTATTACACCGATTGCCGCTATTGTTAACGGAAGTAATTTCATGAACTGGTTTTTGTAATCCGGGGTCCACCTTAGCTAAAACAGCTGTTCCGCTGGCGGTGTTATGCCTTTTAAACGCAGGCATCAGTCGATGTTTGCTGCGCAAAAAGCTTCGACTTCAGAAAAATGGTGAAACTTAAAATGAATAACGTTTTCATTTCTTGATTTTTGAAAATCAAAAGTCTCTTTTACAAACCGGCTTTAGAAATCTTTTCGACCTTGTCACTTTTATTTCCAACGGGGAACGCTATTTATTCGACGGATGGGTTTTTCAAGGGTTTTTAATTAACCGTCTTGATTTTTAAGGCAATTGCAGGGAATCTTGGCAAAAAGGCATAAAATGGCGTATGAAAACGTAAGAGGTTGATATTTTTGAACATGAAGATATGGAGGCAGGCACCCGGTATTGTTCAGCTCCAGGTGCTGATATGGACCGCCGTAGTGTTAGTGATATTTGTTTTGTTGTTACCGACGGACGGTTTCCGGAGACCGCTGATATGCAAAGATGGGAGCGTTTATTGGAAGGGTGGCAGCATTCTATGGCGAATGGCGGGGTTAAGACAAACGGAAAAATTATATTTGTTTTATTGCCTGGCGAAGTTAGGTCTCACCCCCAATCTACTGCTATGTTTAAAAATCTTGTCATCGTTTCATTCCGCGCCCTGCTGAAAGATAAGGGATATACGCTTTTGAACATCCTGGGTTTGACGGCTGGCATTGCATTCAGCCTGCTCTTATTCTTTTACATCATGGATGAGCTGAGCTATGACCGCTTTAATGAACAAGCTGCCCACATTTATCGCATATCTTCTTCCGTAAAGGAACCCACTAACATTACCCAATGGGCATATACCCAATTTCCCTTAGCTCAGGCCCTGCAGCGAGACTATCCCGAGGTAGAACAGGCCACCAGGATTGCGCGAAATGACGGAGCCATGTACAAAAGTGGTACGCAGTTATTTTTCGAACCTAAGATCCTTTTTGCCGACAGTAACCTGTTCGAGGTGTTTACGGTCAAATTTCTCGAAGGTGACCCCAAACTTGCCCTGGTTGCGCCGAATTCACTGGTGCTGACGGAATCTCTCGCCGAAAAGTATTTCGGCAAGGGCAGAAACCCGCTGGGTCAATCTTTAAGGAATAATAGTGGGACGGTGTATAAAATCACGGGAGTCATCAAAGATCTGCCCAAAAACTCGCACATTCTTTACAGCGGTCTGATTTCTATGAGCACCATCCCCAGAGAAAACACCACTGACTGGAGCCGTTTGGCAGTATATACCTATGTATTACTGCGTCCCCACGTTGATGCACAGGCGTTTGAGAAAAAATTATTGCCGATGTATGACAAATACATGGCGTCGATCTTTACTCAATTCAACATAAAAATAAACTATGGAGTGCAGCCGGTAACAGCCATTCACCTGCACTCCGATCTCGGTGGAGAGCCCGAAGATTTGGGGAGCATTTCGTACATATATATTTTTTCCATTGCCGCCGCATTTCTAATACTGATCGCCTGTATTAATTATATGAATCTTACCACGGCCCGTTCTTCAAAGAGAGCAAAGGAAATCGCCGTCCGGAAGGTAGCCGGCTCGTCCCGGTCTCGCCTGATCATGCAGTTTTTGACGGAATCTGTCCTGGTGACCCTGGTATCCTTTTTTCTAAGCCTGTTATGCGTATACCTGCTTTTGCCCATTTTTAACGGGCTCTCAGGGAAACTTCTCTCCTTACAGACGCTGTTTCAATCCGACACTTTCCTGCTATTACTGGCAATTGTTCTGTTCGTGGGTCTTGCCGGCGGCAGTTACCCGGCCTTTTACTTGTCTAAATTCAAACCGATTGCCGTGCTTAAAGGCAATTTATCACGAGGTTCCAGAAATTCTACGCTGCGTAAGATATTGGTGGTGCTGCAATTCAGTATTTCCATGATCATGCTGATCTGTACGCTGGTTGTGTTTGACCAGTTGCAGTTTATCCGGAGTAAAGACCTGGGCTTTAACAGACAAGGAGTTCTTTATATAAGAGTATACACGGGTGGAGATGACTTACATGGGAGATTATCAGATTTTAAAAACGAGCTTCGGAAAGATCCCGCTGTCCAGTCGGTGAGCCTTTCTGACAATGTCCCTGGCAACCCGACATCTTATCGGCTGTTTACGGTGGAATCAGGAAACGGCTTTATCGATAAGCCCCTTGATACCTACGGGATAGACGGCGACTTTATAAAAACGCTGGGAATGCGGGTGGTTAAGGGAAGAAACTTCTCATCGTCCCCGTCCGCCGACACGGCTAACAGTGTAATTGTAAATGAGAGTATGGTAAAGCATTTTAATTGGGTTGATGCGATCGGAAAAAAGATCAAGCTTCCAGGAGATACCTCCGGAAAGTATTTCGAGGTGGTGGGGGTAGTCAAGGATTTCAATCAAAAATCGTTATATAACCCGGTCACTCCCTTGTTACTCTTCAACCGTCCCGGCCAAGGCAATGTAGAGGCGAAGATTAGTTTGCAAAACATCCCTGCGACGATATCAAGCATAAAAAAAAGCTGGAAAAATATGTTTCCGGGCTTCCCGTTCCAATATACCTTTTTGGACCAGGATTTTGCCTCTCAATATGCGGCGGATCAGAAAAGGGGCAAGATCTTCTTTGCTTTTTCCGCGCTGACAATCGCCATCAGCTGCTTAGGTCTGCTGGGTTTGGTGTCTTATACCTCGGAACAACGGAAAAAAGAGATCAGCTTACGGAAAGTACTCGGGGCGGGCACGAGGCAAATCGTAGCGTTAATTTCTACAAATTATATGGTATTGGTGGGTATATCGACGCTAATCGCTTTTCCGATCGCGTATTATTTCATGTATAATTGGCTGGGCTTGTTTTATTACAAGACAAGTTTGAGCGCACCTATTTTCTTAGTTTCTGCATTCGCCGTTTTCCTGATCACTTTGCTAACGGTTAGTTTCCATATAGTCAAGGCGGCCATTGCCAAACCTATAGATAACCTCCGGATGGAATGAATCATTCCGAAACGAGTCCACCCACAAAAAAACCTGTAAGGGCTGCTAGCGGCATATAGCATCATTCGGTTATCAAAATTTAGGCGATTATCTGATAACTGAATTGCGTCTGAAGCGGGTTTAAACGATTTAGACTGACGTCTCAGCGGAGAGAGAGGGATTCGAACCCTCGGTACAGTTTCCCGTACAACGGTTTTCGAGACCGTCACAATCGACCGCTCTGCCATCTCTCCGGGTCGGGGCGCGGGCTTTCGCGCCGCGGGGGGAGCAAAAATAGCGAAATTGACGGAAAACCAATAGTTTTGGCGGCAAATTGGGTTAGGAAATGGCTACGGGGATTGTCTTGATCATCGACGACGAGGAGAAGTTGAGGGCGCTGCTGGCCAGGATCATCCGGCTGGAGGGCCTGACGGTCCTTGAGGCGGAGACGTTGAAGGCGGGGGGGCGGCTGCTGGAGCGGGAAGACATTGATGTGGTGCTTTGCGACGTGAAGCTACCGGATGGGAATGGGGTGGAGTTTGTCAAAGATACCAAAGCAAGGCATGCGTCAGTGGAGACGATCCTGTTGACGGCCTATGGGAATATTGCGGATGGGGTGGCGGCGATGAAGAACGGGGCCTTCGACTATATAACCAAGGGGGACGATAACGATAAGATCATCCCGCTGCTGGCCCGGGCGATGGAAAAGGTGCAGTTGCAGAAGCGGGTGGTGTTGCTGGAACAGCAGGTTGGCAAACGGTATACGTTCGATGCCATCCTGGGCAATTCTCCGCTGATCGCGGCCGCAATTGCCCTGGCGCGGAGGGTGGCACCGACAGATGCGACGGTTTTGCTCTTGGGGGAGACGGGTACGGGAAAGGAGGTTTTTGCACAGGCGATACATCATGCGAGCAAGAGGGTCGCAAAGCCTTTCATGGCGCTGAACTGCAGCGCTTTTAGCAAGGAGCTGCTGGAAAGCGAGTTGTTTGGCCATAAGGCCGGGGCTTTTACCGGCGCTTCGAAAGATAAGCGGGGCCTGATCGAAGAAGCCAACCTGGGAACCCTTTTCCTGGATGAGATCGGAGAAATGCATATCGATCTGCAGGCAAAGCTGCTGAGAGTGCTGGAGTCGAGCGAATTCATCAAGGTCGGCGATATCAAATCGACCCGGGTGGATGTCCGGATCATCGCGGCGACCAACCGCGACCTGCAACAGGTGGTGGAGCAGGGCGGTTTCAGGGATGATCTTTACTACCGCCTCAATGTGTTCACGATCCCATTGCCGGCGTTGCGCGACCGGAAAAAAGATATCCCCCTGATCGCGGACCATTATCTTCACTTCTTTTCGCGGAAGGGTGGGAAAAGGATCGAGGGGATCAGCAAGGATTTCCTGGATCATCTCCAGCAGCATGAATGGAAAGGGAACATCCGGGAGCTGAAAAACATCATCGAGCGGGCCGTGATCCTGGCGGATGGGCCGATGCTGACGGTGCAAAATCTGCCGTCGGAGCTTCAGATAACGGGGCTGCGGGCAGGCGGGCCGTTGTCGGCGTTCGATCTCGCCAGTGTTGAAAAACTTCATATCCAGAGGGTGCTGAACCATACCCGCGGCAATAAAACAGAAGCCGCCCGGCTTCTTAATATCGGGTTGACCACGCTTTACCGGAAGATCGAGGAGTACAAACTATCGTACGACGGTTAGGGGGTGGGTTACCATTTTGGCGTATTCGTTTTCCATTTTGATATGGTTTCAGGTGCTGTCCCCGGGGTGGGAGCGGCTATGGCGGCGGGTTGGGTGTTTAGGCACCTAATTTGGCCTTTTGCCAGCAAATCCATTGGTATGCTTACAATTGTCCTTTTTGCCGGCGGACTGCTGTGTTTCGCCCTTTTCTTTAAAGCGATCGATTACTTCGAAAAAATCTAACATTTATGATGACGGCACTCTTTATTTTATCCATCGGCGTTTTCCTATACCTGCTATACGTGCTGCTGAAACCTGAAAAATTTTAAAATCTTCTCATGAACACTGAATTATTCGGCGTGTTGATGTCCTTCCTGGTGGCGGTGCTGTTGGCGTATCCGTTGGGAAGGTATATCGCCAAAGTCTTTAAAGGCGAGAGGACCTGGCTGGACTTCCTGTCTCCGGTCGAACGGGGGATCTATCGGCTCTGCGGCATCGATCCCGCTCATAAGATGAATTGGAAGGAGTTCCTGAAGGCGATGCTGACGATCAATCTGCTGTGGTTTGTGTATGCCTTTTTCCTGTTAATTTTCCAGGGTAAGCTGCCGCTGAACCCGGACGGCAATCCAGGCATGACCCCGGATCTGAGCTTCAATACCGCGATCAGCTTTGTCGTCAACTGTAATATGCAGGCTTATTCAGGTGAGACGGGCGCCACTTATCTCACGCAGGTCTTTGTGCTTATGTTCCTGCAGTTCGTCAGCGCGGCTACGGGTATTGCTTGCCTGGTCGCCCTGTTCAATGGGCTGAAGGAGAAGACCACGAAGAACCTGGGTAACTTCTGGGATATTTTCACCAGAACGGTCACGCGCATCCTGCTGCCTGTCAGCTTGGTTATAGCAATTCTGCTGGCCTTCCATGGGACGCCGACGAGCTATGCGGGTAAGGATACGGTTATTACGATGCAGGGGGATACGGTGCAGGTTTCGCGGGGTCCCGCCGCGGGGATGATCGCGATCAAGCATCTGGGGACGAATGGCGGGGGGTATTTTGGAGCCAACTCGGCGCACCCGCTTGAGAACCCGGACTATTTCACCAATATGCTGGAACTGGTTGCGCAGTTGCTTATTCCGGTGGCGATGATCTTTGCCCTGGGTTTCTACATCAACCGTAAGAAGTTTGCCAAAGTGACGTTTGCGATCATGACGATCGGGATGCTGTCGCTGCTGATCCCGACGATGTGGTCGGAGATTGGGGGCAACCCGGCCATTGCGCGGATGGGCATTGCGCAGCCGACGGGGGCGATGGAGGGGAAGGAAGTACGTTTCGGGCCCGCGTCCTCCGGGTATTGGAGTATCATCACGACGGTCATTTCGACGGGGTCGGTGAATTCGATGCATGATAGCTCCATGCCGTTGTCGAGTCTGATGCAGCTGCTGGGGATGATGGTGAATGCCTTCTATGGCGGCTGCGGAGTAGGCATTCTCAACTACTATATCTATATTATTATCGCCGTCTTTATTGCAGGATTGATGGTTGGCCGAACGCCGGAATTCATGGGCCATAAGGTGGAAGCGCGGGAGGTGAAGATCGCGGCGCTGATCACCCTGCTGTCGGCCTTCCTGATCAAAGGCTTCACGGCGCTGGCCTGTTACTATTTTGTTCACCATCCCAATATCGACTGGGCGGTCAAGCCCACCGGCTGGCTGGGCAATCCGGGCTATCACGGCTTTACGGAGATGCTGTACCAGTATACCTCTGAGAATGCCAACAACGGTAGCAATCTTGCCGGGATGACGATCAATAATATATTCTGGAATGTGACCGGGGGCATCGTGATGGCCCTGGGCCGATATCTGCCGATCATCGGACCGATAGCGATCGCGGGGCTGCTGGCTGAGAAGAAATACATTCCCGAGTCGGCGGGGACGTTGAAAGTGGACAGTTTGACGTTCGGAGTCATGACCTTGGTTGTCATTCTCATTATCACCGCGCTGTCCTATTTCCCGCCGCTGGCGCTGGGGCCGATCGCGGAATATTTTAGTATGAAGTAATAAACCGAAGTTCAGTATGAGACAAAATAAATCGCTTTTTCCAAGAGAGATCGTAGTCACGGCGTTGAAGCAGTCGTTCGTGAAACTAAAGCCGGGGACGATGTTTCGCAACCCGGTCATGTTCACGGTCTATATCGTAACGATCATCATGGCGGTGGTGTGCGTCTGGATAAAGACAGGCGAAGGATCTCAGGGAGGTTTCGCGTATAACCTGACCATCCTCGTGGTGCTGCTGTTGACGGTGCTTTTCGCCAATTTTGCGGAGGCTATCGCGGAAGCGAGGGGCAAGGCGCAGGCGAACAGCCTGCGGAAGACAAGAGAGGATACGCCGGCGAAGAAGGTATTTCCGGTGGGAGAGATCTTTGTCGGCGAGGTAAAGGTCGTGCCTTCATCGCAGCTGCGGAAGGGGGATGTGTTTATCTGCGAAGCGGGGGACACGATCCCGATGGACGGGGAGATCATCGAGGGGTTGGCGACGATCGATGAAAGCGCGATCACCGGAGAAAGCGCCCCGGTTATCCGGGAAGCCGGCGGGGACAAGTCGAGTGTCACCGGCGGAACGAAGGTGCTGAGTGATAAGATCAAGGTGCGGGTGACCACCGATCCGGGGGAGAGTTTCCTGGACAAGATGATTGCGCTGGTGGAGGGGGCTTCGCGGCAGAAGACACCGAATGAGATCGCGCTGACGATCCTGCTGGCGGGTTTCACGCTGATATTTTTGATTGTCTGTGTCACGTTGAAGCCGTTCGCTGACTATGCGAATACGCCGATCACGATTGCGGCCTTTGTGTCGCTGTTCGTTTGTCTTATTCCGACCACGATCGGCGGGTTGCTGAGCGCGATCGGGATCGCGGGGATGGACCGGGCGTTGCAGGCCAATGTCATTACCAAGAGCGGTAAAGCGGTGGAGACGGCCGGGGATCTGGACACTTTATTATTGGATAAGACGGGAACGATTACGATCGGGAACCGGAAGGCTACGCATTTCTGGCCGGCGCCGGGGGTGAATGAGAAGGTGTTTGCCGAGGCGGTAGTTCTTTCTTCGATGGCGGACGAGACGCCGGAAGGGAAGTCGATCGTGGAGCTGGCAGGGCTGAATCCGGGCGCGTTGCAGACGAACGGGGCAAAATTCATCGCTTTCTCTGCGGAGACGCGGTCCAGCGGGGTCGATCTGTCAGGGACGAAGATTCGAAAGGGGGCCTATGACGCCATCAAGTCGATCGTGACCCGGGCGGGCAATGTGTTCCCCGCGGCGACGGAAACGAAGGTCAAAGAGATCGCATCGAATGGCGGTACGCCGCTGGCGGTGTCGCAGGACGGGGTCGCGCTCGGGGTGATCGAGTTGCAGGATATCATCAAACCGGGCATCCAGGAGCGATTCCAGCGGCTTCGGAAGATGGGGGTGAAGACGGTGATGGTCACAGGGGACAACCCGTTGACGGCAAAGTATATTGCGGAAAAGGCAGGCGTCGATGACTTCATTGCCGAAGCCAAACCCGAAGATAAGATGAACTATATCCGCAAGGAACAGCAGGGCGGGAAACTGGTGGCGATGATGGGGGACGGAACGAATGATGCGCCGGCTTTGGCGCAGGCGGATGTAGGGGTGGCGATGAACAGCGGGACGCAGGCGGCCAAGGAGGCGGGGAATATGGTAGACCTGGACAATGATCCGACGAAACTGATCGAGATCGTGGAGATCGGCAAACAACTGTTGATGACACGGGGTACGTTGACGACCTTCTCGATCGCCAATGATGTGGCCAAATATTTCGCGATCGTGCCGGCGTTATTCATTACGTCCATTCCGGCGTTGCAGGCGCTGAACGTGATGCGACTGAAGAGCCCGGAGAGCGCTATCCTGTCGGCGGTGATCTTCAATGCGATCATCATCCCGATCCTTATCCCGCTGGCGCTTCGGGGCGTTGCGTACAAACCGATCGGGGCAAGCGCCTTGTTGCGGCGGAACCTGCTGATCTATGGGATCGGGGGGATCATTGTACCTTTCATCGGGATCAAGGCGATTGACTTATTGTTGGGATTTTTCATGTAATAAATCAACAAAAAATGCGTAAATATATATTACCTTCTCTAAAGCTGACACTGGTGTTGATCGTGATCTGCAGCGTTATATACCCGTTGCTGGTAGCGATGGTGGGCTGGCTGACACCCGGGCAGGGGAACGGGGTGACGGTCGTGACTAACGGAAAAGTAGTGGGGTATGCGAACATCGGGCAGCGGTTTACGGATGACAAGTATTTCTGGAGCCGGCCGTCGGCCGTGGCGTACAATGCGGCGGGTAGCGGCGGCAGCAACAAGGGGCCGGGCAATCCGGACTATCTGAAGGACGTGAAGGCGCATGTCGATACCTTCCTGGCGCATAATCCGGGGGTCCGTCGCGAGGAAATTCCGGCGGAATTGGTGACCTATTCGGGCAGCGGGCTGGATCCGGACCTGTCGCCGGCGGGGGCTAAGATCCAGGTCAAACGGATCGCCGCGGTGCGACAATTGTCGGAGGTAAAGCTGAATGCATTGGTGGACCGGTATGTTCAGGGGCCATTATGGGGTATATTTGGGCCGGCGAAGGTGAATGTGTTGAAACTAAATATTGCCCTTGACCGGGGGGAGGCAGACTAAAATGACCGACGAAAATGTACAGCATTTCCTTGAGCTCATCCGTCAGTCCAGGCGGGGTAAGTTCAAGGTATATATCGGCATGAGCGCCGGGGTGGGGAAAACGTTCCGGATGTTGCAGGAGGCGCAGACCCTGATGCGGAATGGGGTGGATGTAAAGATCGGGTATGTCGAGACGCACGGCCGGCAGGAGACGGAGGACCAATTGCAGGGGCTGCCGGTATTGCCGCGGCGCAAGTGTTTTTATAAGGGAAAGGAGCTGGACGAACTGGATGTGCAGGCGGTGATCAATCTTCATCCGGAGGTGGTGGTGATCGATGAGCTGGCTCATACGAATATCGAGGGGAGCAAGAATGAAAAGCGCTGGCAAGATGTGATGGAAATCCTGGACGCGGGAATCAATGTGATCAGCGCCGTGAACATCCAGCATATCGAGAGTCTGAATGAGGAGATCCGCCATATTACGGGGATCGAGGTAACGGAACGGGTGCCGGACAGTGTGCTCAAGGAGGCGGATGAAGTGGTGAATATCGATCTGACAGCGGATGAGCTGGTGGCGCGGTTGAAGGAGGGGAAGATCTATACGCCGGATAAGATCGGGCTGGCGTTAAAGAACTTCTTTCAGCCGGAGAAGATATTACAGCTTAGGGAGCTGGCGTTAAAGGAAGTGGCCAGCCAGGTGGAGCGGAAGATCGAGACGGAGCTACCGCGGAATTCGACTTTCCGGTCGGAGCGCTTCCTGGCCTGTATCAGCAGCAATCACGAGGTGGCCCGGATGGTGATCCGGAAAACGGCGCGGCTGGCCAGCTACTATCAGTCCCGGTGGGTTCTCTTGTATGTGCAGACGCCGAAGGAGGACGGGGATAAGATCGGGCTGGCGGCGCAGCGGCATCTGATCAACAATTTCAAGTTGGCCATGGAGCTGGGGGGGGAAGTGATTCGGGAAAAACAAAGTAATATTGCCAAGGGTATCATAGAGGTGGCGACGCGGTATAAGATCACGACCATTTGTATCGGCAAGCCGCATCTAAACCTGTACAATATCATCATGAGCACGGCGGTATTCAACCAGCTGCTGACCAAGCTGGCGGCGACGAATATCGACGTGGTAATATTTAGCTGATATGAGTGTTCGACTTAAAACCAAATTATCGCTGGGGCTGATCTTCCTGTTCATTGTCATCGTGTTGTTTGGCGTCCTTGGCCTTTTTTATATCAATCAGCTCAGCAAGGAGGGGCGGCAGGTGTTGCAAAACAACCAGGAATCGTTGTTGTATTGTAACCGGATGTTGCAGTCCCTGGAAGACCTGCGGACGCATAAGGATGCGACGGATATCTTTAAGGATAACCTGAAGCGTCAGCAGGGCAATATCACGGAGATCGGGGAAAAGGAGGCGACGGATGAGCTGACGAAGAATTTCAAGGAGATGTTGGTGGACCCCGCGGATTCCAGCAACTATATCGATATCCGCCGGTCGATCTACAAGATCCAGGACGTTAATGAGCAGGCTATCCTGCGCAAGAATACAATCGCGCAGCATACGGCGGACAGTGCGGCGAATGTGCTGACGATGTTGTTCACGATCCTCACACTGGTCTCTTTCACCTTTATTTTCAATTTGCCGGGTATTATTTCAGGGCCGATCAGCAGTCTGTCGGAGGGTATTCTGGCGATCGCGGGGAAAAACTATAAAAAACGGATCTATTTAAAGCAGGGGGATGAATTCGGGGATCTGGCGAATGCCTTTAATATTATGGCGGGCAAGCTGGATGAGTATGAAAGCAGCAACCTGGCGAAGATAAAGTTCGAAAAGAGCCGGATCGAGACGATCATCAACCAGATGCGGGATGGGATCATCGGGCTGGATGAGAAGCGGAATATTCTTTTTCTGAATGCGGTGTCTGAGAAGTTGTTGGGGCTGAAAGAGGCGGATATTATCGGGCAATATTCACCGGATATCGCGCTGAAGAACGACCTGATGCGAACCTTGTTGCAGGATGATCCGGATAAAAAAGACCTCAAGATATTTGCGGACAATAAGGAAAGCTATTTTAGTAAGGATGTATTGGAGGTGACGAACAATACGGAGATCATCGGGCAGGTGATCGTGCTCAGGAATATCACTCCATTCCATGAATTGAATGAGGCAAAGACAAATTTCATCGCCACGGTATCGCATGAGTTGAAGACGCCTATTTCTTCTATCAAAATGAGTGCACAGCTTTTGACGGACCTGCGGGTAGGAGAGTTGAATGGGGAGCAGCAGGAGTTGATCCGGAGCATTATGGATGATGCGGACCGGTTGTTGAAGATCACCGGGGAGTTGTTGAATATGTCGCAGGTGGAGACTGGCAATATCCAGCTGAAGTTACAGGCGACGGATCCGTCGAAGATCGTGGATCAGGCGATCCAGGCGGTGACTTCTCAGGCGCAGCAGAAGGGGATACGTATCCAATCGTCGGTGGCGGGGGACCTGCCGCTGATCCAGGCGGATGTCGAGAAGACGTCGTGGGTGCTGATCAATTTCCTCACGAATGCGATCAAGTTCTCTCCCGACCAGTCGGGGGTGGAGGTGGCGGCTTATCGGCGCCAGGACAAGGTGGAGTTCCTGGTGACGGATCATGGGCGAGGGATCGATGAGAAGTATCTGCCGCGGATCTTTGAGCGTTATTTCATGGTACCTGGTTCACATGATCGGAATGGGACGGGGTTGGGGTTGTCGATTTCGAAGGAGTTCATTGAGGCGCAGGGTGGGCGGATCTGGGTGAGCAGCGAACTGGGGGCGGGGAGCCGGTTTGGGTTCACGCTGACGGCGGCGTGATTTTTCGTAAATTGTTGAAAATGAGACAATTAATAATTAATTAAGATATGACTAAAACCTGGGATAAACAACTACAAATTCTATAAGCGTATACTCTTAAAAGATTTGCTAGTCCTTTAGAAATGACCACAGAAGATTTTTGTGTATAATTCAAAAAAGAAGTACATTCATATTCTAATAGGATAAGGTTTAATGGTTATGGTATTTGATTAGTGCATCCCCGCGTCAGCGGGGATTTTTTGCATTCCAAACGTACACCTGATGCCAAAAATCAATGACGGTCTGGACATTCTAACGGTCGAAGATAATCCAAGCGATCTTTTTCTCCTAGAGCACATGCTGCGTTCGTCGGGTCTGGAGATACGGCAATTGTATTCTACTGATACAATCGGTGACGCCTACCGGCTATTGCGGGAAAGGGAGGTCCACCTGGTTTTGCTGGATCTGAGCCTGCCGGATAGTTGGGGCATCCATTCTTTTCAGCAGCTCAAGGCAGTTGTGCAGAGGATCCCGGTGATCATTTTGACGGGGCTTTCCGACAGGAAGCTGGCGTTGGAGGCGATCAAGGAAGGAGCGCAGGATTATCTGGTGAAGAGTGAATTGACGGAGGGGTTACTCGCTAAAACGATTCAGTACAGTCTTGAAAGGATGCGGAATCTCGAGTACCTCCAGGAGAGCATTGAGCGGTTCAATACGGTGGTGAAGGCGACGAACGATGCGATTTGGGATTGGGATATTGCTGCGGGTAAGTTGAGCCTGGTGGGGGACACTTATCAGCAGCTATTCGGGCACGATAGGTCGGGTGCCGCTTCGCCGGAGGAGCTCTGGGGCGAAATCATGCACCCGGATGACCGGGAGCGGGTGTTGTCCAAATTGGAGCGGGTGATCAGGGAGGGGGTAGCCAATAAATGGGAGGATGAGTACCGGCTTTTGAAGGTGAGTGGAGAGTATGCCTATGTGCATGACCGGGGGTATATCATTCATTCTGCGGAGCGGCGTCCGGTGCGAATGATCGGCGCGATACAGGATATTACGGCGCGGAAGCGGTCGGAGGAAATCATTTTGGCTTCGGAGGAAAGGTATCGGCAGTTGTTCTATAAGAATCCGTTCCCCACCTGGATATTCGATCCGGATAGTTTGCAGATCATGGAGGTAAATGATGCGGCGAGGGAGAAGTACGGGTTTAGCCGGGAGGAGTTCAATCGCCTCACGATGCGGGACCTCCATGGGCAGGGGGAGGTAGAGCAATTCATGGCGGACTTGCGGCAGCCGGGTCTGGGGAGGTTGGCGGCATTGCGGCAGGGGGTGGAAGAGTCCGTGGCTGGCGCCAGGCTTTGGCATCATCATAATAAATGGGGAAGGGTGATGATCGTGGAGATCACGTCGCATCCGATGGACTATTTCGGGAAAGACTGTGTGCAGGTGATTGTGAACGATGTAACGGAGCGGATCCGGCTGGAAAAGGAGCTGGCGTTGCAGCAAAAGTTGAAGCAACAGCAGATCACGGAGGTGGTCCTGGGGGCGCAGGAGCGGGAGCGGTTTGAGTTGGGTCAGGAGCTCCACGACAATATCAACCAGATCCTGGCTACTTCCAAGCTTTACCTGGATGTGGCAATCGAGGAGAAGGAGCCGCGGATGGAGTTGCTGGCCAAGAGCCGGAAGAACATCTCCGTGGCGATCGAGGAGATCCGCAAATTGACGAAGGACCTGATCGCGCCGAGTTTGAACGACCTGGGGTTGGCGCAGTCGATCAAGGAATTGATCCGGAGCATTCAATCTTCGGGGAAGATGAAAATCCGGCTGAATATTTCCGGGTTGGATGAGGAGGAGTTGTTGCCGGAGCAGAAGATCAATATTTACCGGATCATTCAGGAGCAGCTCAATAATATTTTGAAGCACGCTCAGGCGGATACGGTGGTGATCGAGTTGAATAAGGTAAAGGAGCAGGTGCGGCTTCGGTTGGCGGATGATGGGAAGGGTTTTGATCCGCGGATGCTGCGGAAGGGGGTGGGTATCTCGAATATTATCAGTCGGGCCGAGTTATACAATGGGAAGGTAGAGATCGAGTCGGCGCCGGGGAAGGGTTGCCAGTTGATAGTCGTACTGAATTCCAAAGCGTTAGTTGATGGAGAGGCGACAAAGCTATAAGCCGGCCGGGTGGTCGGTTTGCGCGACATAGAGGCGGGCCGCCGCAGCGGCAGGATTGGGTACGGATCAGAGGTCCAATCTACAACAACCCTCTGTTATAAGGGCCCCGGTGCAGAATGCAAAACGGATATTGTTTTGCCATCGCGTTGAGCCGTTTAAGAGTTTCTTCATCCGGCTGGTCTACGGTGAATTCTTCTCCCATCACTGTTTTTGACTGGGGGTGCCGGACAATTTTTGCAGTCGGCAGTGCTGTTAGCGGTGAAGAGGCGCTAGGCATCTGTTTAACGGGGACGATACTGGGCTTCATCTGGTGAGGTGTTAAATAGTGATAATTGGCGTTTGATAACACTTCTCGTATGCAAGCTATCTTCTACAGGGAAAACAGATTAGGCAAGATGGAATCTGTTGATGAACAAAGATACTAAAAAAAGACTTAGTAGGTATTAATGCAAATTATTTTTTCAAAAAAAGAAGGATTTTTTTCAGATATACGACTGCGTAAAAATTACGCATTGAAATTTGCGGGAAGTGCGGAGGTTTGTTAACGAAGAACGGAAGCTATTAGTGGTTTTACCTTATATGTGTATCGGTAATTAGTGGCAGGCATGGCCGGCACGGGGCGGTCGATGCTGATCTGTACTTGTGGGCGGGAGCCCGGGTGGTTGGCGTCGCTGTCGAGGGGATGGAGCGCGCTTTCATTGAGTAGCATGGTGTCGGCGACAAACTGGAGTCCGTTTCCTTCTTTGTCGGTGATCGTCCACCACCGGATTTCGGTGTGCGTTGCTGTTGCGCGCGGGTTTGGGGCGGACGGGAGGGGTAGGGCAGGACGGTCATGAAAGATGCCGATCCAGGTAGAGGGAAGCGGGCCATATTCGGTGATCGAGTCATAGCCCGCGGGGAGAAACCACTGCATGCCAAAGCGGGGTATTGGCCATTCGCGGGAAAGTGGTTGCGAAGTATCCGGTTCGACTTGTTGGGTGATGACCATCTCGCCGTTTGCGTTGATGGAATAGCTGAGATGTAAGAGGCAGGCGGTGGCCGGCAAGCTGTATTCGGTTCGGACAATGATTTGCTCGGGGCTGGTTGTATTGGAAAAAAGTTGCAAGTGAGGGTCGCGGGTTGCCGCCTGCCAGCCTGAGTCGGTTGCTGAATCGTTATAGCCGGGCCACCAGAAATTGGATCTCAATCCAAGGGTGTCGTCCAGGAGGTCGACGCCCCTTATTTCATAATGTACGAGCCAGCCGGTTTGCCGGTTGAATGAAATGCGGATCGTGGGAGAGTGAATAGTAAAGATATCGTTCTCGTCGGACTGGGTGATCTCACCGTCGGGTGTGATGGCCAGCCGGGGTTGGTAGGGCTTTATCGACAGTTGTTGTTCGGAGAGGAGGGTGGCGGCGGGGCTGGATCGGTAGCGAAGTTGGAGGAAGGATTCGCCGGCGCTGTCATCGGGTAGGGGTAGGGGTAACCGGATGAGGGTGGGTTGGTTGGGGGCGAGTGTGGGGATCGGGATTTTCCCTTTTTTTGTTACCGAGCCGTTTGACTGGAGGGACCATTCGAGAAGAATGTTTTTGAGGGGGGTGGCGGAGGAATTGAGGATGCGGAGGGTTAGGGGAATTTGGGCGGATAGGTGGGCTGGCGTCCGGAGCGCCAGGGTGGTGATGATGGTGTCTTTGGAAAAAAGCAGTGCGAAAAGCAGAAGCTTTGTCATTGACGTGTTAAGTTGCGGCCAATATAAAATAAAGAACGCTGATCCATGGGCTAAAACGATTTAGTTTGTATCTTTATCCAGCTTCCAATACATCTAAATGAAGAAGGTTTCCATCAGTGATATCGCTCGTAAGGCCGGAGTATCCGTCTCTACCGTTTCGTTTGTGATGAATGACAAGGCCGTGAAGATGAGGATCAGCCGCGAAGTTATAGAGAAAGTTGAGAATGTGGCGCGGGAAATGGGGTACCGGCCAAATCAGCTGGCGAGGGGGTTGCGGACGGGCAAGACCAAGACAATCGGATTGATCGTCGAGAATATTTCGAATGCCTTTTTTGCCACGCTGGCCAAGACGATCGAGGATGAAGCCAAGAAGTACGATTATAAAGTGGTGTATTGCAGCACGGACAATGATGAGGTAAAAGCGAGGGAGTTGATCAATATGTTGTCGCAGCGCCAGGTTGATGGCTATATCATCACGCCTACCCCATTGCTGGCGGATGAGATCCGGAAGCTGCAGGCGGAGAACAAGCCGGTGGTGTTGATCGACCGGTATTTTCCGGAGCATCATGAGATTCCTGCGGTGCTGGTGGACAATTTCGAAGGGGTGGCGAAGGGAACGGAATACCTGATCGGGAAGGGGTACCGCAAGATCGCCCTGGTCACGATCGAGACGGATATGGCGCATATGAAGGACAGGTTGTCTGGTTATCAGGATGTGTTGCGGAGACATGGTATTCCGATCGAGGAGCAACGGGTGAAGATCGTGCCTTATCATGCGGACCGGGAGACGGCGCTGGCGATGATCCTCCAATTGCTGGAGGGGGCCGGAAGGGAGATAGACGCGGTATTTTTTCTCACGAATTATCTGGGGGTGCTGGGTATCGAGGCGATCAAAAACAAGCAATTGAAGATCCCCGATCAGCTCGCGGTCCTTTGTTTCGATGACAACGATATTTTCCGGTTGTACACGCCGACAATCTCAGTTATCCGGCAACCGATCGAGTCGATCGGGCGGGAGGCGATGCGGGTGTTGATCGACCGGCTGAAGCAATCCGGCGGTGCGGAGGGTTTTCCGATCGCTGACCCGTTGTTGCAGTTGAAGACGGAGCTCATTGCCAGGGAATCTATATAGAGGTGGTGGTTAAGTGGTCTATTTGATTTTGTTTTTATAGGCAAATTCAAATATATTTACAATAGACAACTGAACTGACATTAGGCTTTTGCGAAAGTGACCTTACTACCTCACAATGAGAAACTGCTGCTTCGGCAAGTCGCCCGCCACGATGAGAAAGCGTTCAAAGCTTTATTCGAGGCGTATCGGTCGAGGCTTTACCACTACATCATCGGGATCGTCAAGTCCAGGGAGACGGCGGAGGAAATGGTGATCGATGTTTTCCTCAAGATCTGGCAGCAGCGGGAGATATTGGAGGGAGTGGAACGTTTCGACGCCTTCCTGTTCCGGATCGCGTTCAATCAGTCGGTGGATTTTCTCCGGCGGGCGGCGCGGGATCCGAAGATCAAGAATATCATCTGGCACGATATTGAGCTGGCCGGCGGCCCGGCGTCCGATGCGACGGTCCTGGTCAAGGAATATGAGGTCAAGCTCAAGGAGGCGATCGGGTTGTTATCGCCAAAGCGGCAGTTGATCTTTCGGATGAGCCGGGAGAGGAATTTCAGTCATTCAGCTATTGCGCAGAAGCTGCGATTATCAAAATATACGGTCAGCAATCACATTTCGGAATCGTTGCGGTTTATCCGGGCCTACCTGGCTAATTTCCTGACGATCCTGCTTCTTTTCTTCCTATAGGGTTTTCATACCGGCAGCCGTACATCCAATCCCGGCGGGATATTAACAAAAAAAGTTAAGAATTTATTAACAACCAGTAGTTGTTTCCGGTCAGGATTTCGTCCCTGTATCAGGGGAGACAGTCCCTATTGGCATGCCGGGTGATTACATTGACGATATACGATTGAAGTGTTTGCTGGAGAAATATCTGGCCAATAGTTGTTCCTATTCGGAAATGGAGGAGTTGTTAGGGGCGGTAAAGGACGGTAACGGTGAAGCTCCGTTGTACGAGACGCTGGAGGCATTCTGGCAGGAATCCAGGTGCCGGAAGCCGTCTCCGGATGTGGATAGTGTCGCCTTGTATCGGGCCATCATTTTGCGGGAGGGAGAAACCAGCCGGAGACGTCGGCTGCGGAGAAGGAGGATAGTGCGGGTACGAGCGGCCGGGCTGGCCACCTTGCTGGCTTTGCTACTGGCGACCTACCTGGTAGGGGTAATCCGCAAGAGACCTGTGAGCCCGGTAAAGTCTGTTGTTGAGACACGGAGCCGCTTCAAGAATGATGTCAAACCGGGCGGCAACCGAGCGGTGCTGGTGTTGGCAAGCGGGCAGTCTATCTTGCTGGACAGTGCGGGGACGGGGATGCTGGCGATGCAGGGTGGAATGAAAGTGATCAAACTGAACAATGGCCGGCTGCAATACCAGGCAGCGGGCGATCGGAAGGCGGACAGCGCTCCGGTTTACAATGTGATCTCGACGCCGAGGGGCGGGCAGTATGAGTTGATCCTGCAAGACGGCACGAAGGTTTGGCTGAATTCCGAATCCTCCTTGCGGTTTCCGACGGCTTTCGCGGGGAATGATCGCAGCGTGGAGCTTAGCGGTGAAGCGTATTTCGAAGTGGCGCCGCGTGCGGCGGGTCCGTTCAAGATCTATATGCTGCATCAGGTTGGTATCGATATTAGAATCCGGAAAGAGATCGATGTCCTGGGGACGAGTTTCAACGTGATGGCGTACGATGAAGAGAAGGTAGTGCGGACGACCCTGCTGGAGGGGGCGATCCGGGTAGGGGATGAGAGTGAAAAGCGGGTGCTGAAGCCGGGGCAGCAGGCGGAGTGGGCTGTTTTCGCTGAGTTGCCTTTGCCGGGGCTTCGGCGGTCAGGTTCGGCGGGCGAAGCAGGGAGCGATGGGATCCGGGTACAGGACGATGCGGATATAGATGCGGCGGTGGCGTGGAAGAACGGCTTCTTCAGTTTCGACCGGACGGATATCCGGACGATCATGCGGCAGTTGTCGCGTTGGTATGACCTAAAAGTTATTTATGATAATAACGCCGGGATGGGGAAGCAGAAGCTTTTCTGGGGCGGGATCCAAAAGAACCTGCCTTTATCGGATGTGCTGAAGATCCTCGAGAAGAGCGGCGTTCAGTTCTCTATCGATGGCAACAATGTAATCGTAAATATGTAAAACCATTAACAGCTATGATCAAATGAGAACCCGATGGCCAGAAAATAAAAACCGCCCCGGATGGACCCCGGGACGGGGAGAAGTCTGGCTCATAATTCAATCTTGACGCGACTGCTATTTTATTCACCAAACAATTACAAAAGTATGTTTTTAACTGCTATTTGTGAAACTTTGCCGGATAGGCAAGGTCTTTTGAAAAAGTCTATCCAACTGCTTTTGCTTCTTTCCTTAACCTTCTTGTCTTTATTTGTTCGCGCTGAAAAGCCCAATCAGGGCATCACCATTTCCGGGGAGAATGTCCCGCTTCAGAAGGTGTTCAAGAAAATCACCAAGATGACGGGGTATGCGATCTTTTGCGATTATAATTTAATCCAGGAAGCCGGTCCGGTGACGGTGAACGTAAAGAATGCCTCGCTGGAGGCGGTATTGGATAGCTGTCTGAAGGACAAGCCGCTAAGTTTTGAGATTATTGGTAAGACGATCGTTATCACTCCGAAGGCGGAAGCGCCGGCGGCGGCGGCTCCGGTGGTGCTCGGACCACCCCCCATGGATATACATGGCCGGGTCACCAATGAGAAGGGTGAGCCCGTGGTCGCAGCCACAGTGGAGGTCAAGGGAGCCCGAAAGGTGACGACCACCAATGAAAATGGGGAGTTCTCGCTGAGTGGTATCGATCGGAATTCGACGCTGGTCATTTCGAGTGTCGGTTATGCGAAGCAGGAAGTCAAAGTGAGTGGCCGGGAGCTGGTGAATGTCCAAATGCAGTTGGGCGCGGCGTTGGGGGAAATGGTGGTAACGGCCTTGGGTATCAACAAAGACTCCCGGAAATTGGGTTATTCAGTGGCCACGGTCAGCGGGGATCAGATGGATAAGGCGCGCGAGACGAATGTGGCGTTGTCGCTGGAGGGCCAGGTGTCGGGCCTGGACGTTCACGGTACGAATGGCGGACCCGGCGGCACGGCGCGGATATTGCTGCGCGGGATGTCAAGCATGAACTCCGGCGGCTCTCCGTTATTCGTGATCAACGGGGTCCCGATGGATAATTCGCAGCGTGGCGCGGCGGGAGAGTGGGGTGGTTCGGATAATGGAGATGGGATCGGCAACCTGAACCCGGACGATATCGAGACGATGACGGTTTTGAAAGGGCAGGCGGCATCCGCGCTGTATGGCGCCCGCGCATCCAACGGGGTGATCATGATCACGACCAAATCGGGGAAGAAGGGGAAGACGGATATCACCTATAATTTGAACTCGCTCTGGGATAAAGCGATCAACAACACTGATTTCCAGTATCAATATGGTCAGGGGCTCGATGGCCAGAAGCCGACGACAGCCACGGGCGCGCAAAATACCAATCGCTTTAGCTGGGGGGCGCCGTTGGACGGGTCGCAGGTCATTCAGTTCGATGGGAATATGTATCCCTATTCGGCGTATACCTATGGGAAGAACATGAGCCAGTTCTACCGGACAGGGCCTTCGCTGACCAATACGATCTCGGCCAGTGGCGGCAATGATCAGGGGAATTTCCGGCTTTCGGCTTCCAACCTGGACAATAGCGCGATCGTTCAGAACTGCGGCATAGACAGGAAGACCCTTAACCTGAATGCGACGGAAAAGTTCACCAACAAGCTAAGCGCAACGGTCATCGCGAACTATATCGATCAGCAGAACCGGAACCAGGCTCAATTGAGCGACGGTCCGGGTAATCCCAACAACTTCCTTGAATTGGCGGCGAATGTGAACGACAATATTTTCAAGCCGGGTTATAATAAGGTCACTGGTGCAGAAACGGTGTTCAGCGATGATCCCTACGCGACGAACCCCTGGTTTGTGGTCAGTCAGTGGATCAATAACCTGAGCCGGAAGCGGTTGATCTCGAATGTATCGGCGAAATATAATTTCCTTCCCTGGATCTATGCCATGGCGCGGGTCGGCTATGACCTCGAGGCTGACCGGTTGTTCGGCGTCACGCCGACGGGCACTGCTTATTCGTATAACAGTGCAAACCAGTCGGGCCAGTTCAATGGCCTGTCGAGCAATACTACCTATGAATTGGACCTTGACGGGTTGGTGGGTGTTGAACACAAGTTGACCAAAGACCTTAACCTCAATGCAACACTGGGTGTCAACTCGAGGAAGAATTATTATGAGAGTGTATCGATCAACGGTTCCCAGTTCGTCGTCCCTTATCTGTACACGGCTTCGAATGTGGTCAGTTTCGGCAGGGGCTATGCGTATTCCCTTGAGGAAGTGCACTCGGCCTACTATAACCTGGACTTCAATTACAAGGACTTCCTGCTGGTGAATACCACGGGCCGGTATGATGCCTATTCCACGCTACCCCATAACAACCGCAGCCTCTTTACGCCGTCGGTATCGGGTGGTTTTGTGTTCTCGCAGTTCATGCCAGGTACGGACCTCAGCTATGGCAAGCTGAGAGCGGCATTTGCGCGGACAAGCGGTGAGCCGGGTACTCCCTACCAGACCAGCATCTACTACAGCGTCGGTAACTCTATCAACGGGGTACCAACGGGGAACTACAACCAAAACTTGCCCAACCTCTTCCTCAAGCCGTTCACGATGGATGAGGTGGAATTCGGGACCGAGCTGAAATTCTACCAGAACCGGCTCGGATTTGATCTGGACTATTTCTCCCGGATAACGCATCATGAGATAGAGAATGCGATATTGAGCGAATCGACGGGGTATTCAAGCCATGTCGTGGGAACGGGTTCGACGCAGAACCGGGGCGCTGAGGTCAAGGTTACCGGAACGCCGGTGAAGACGCGGGATTTCAGCTGGGATATCACCGTCAACTATACTCATGTCAAGAACAAGATCCTGCAGACGGATGAAGCCGGTAATAATATCACGCTGGGTACGTACCGGCCGTTGAATGCCACAACGGCTTTTGTCAAGGGTATGGCCGGGCCGCAGGTGATGGGATATGACAATGTGCGGGATTCGAAGGGGCAGATCGAGGTCGATGATAACGGGCTTCCGATCGCCAGCATCAACCAGATACCGGTGGGCAGTGTTTTGCCGACCGACTATGGCGGACTCCGGAACGACTTTACGTATAGGAACTGGAACCTTTCGTTCCTGGTCGAATATAATCACGGCAATAAAATCCTTTCGGCAACAAACTATTGGTCCTATTATCGCGGCTTGAATAAAGCAACGTTAGTGGGTCGTTCGGGCGGAATCACGACGGGGGTCAATGCGACGACGGATGCGCCGAATACGGTTGCGGCCGATGCCCAGGATTATTATCAGCGGTTAGGCAGCATTTCCAAGATCAATGCGTTGAACGGGGACTATATGAAGCTCCGGCAGCTCACTTTCGGTTATACGCTTTCGCAGAAGATGTTGGGGAATAACCCGGTCATCAGTTCGATCACGATCTCGGCGGTTGGCAGGAACCTATGGACGATCATGAAGAAGAGCCCGAACATCGATCCGGAATCGGGTTTTGCAGCCAGTGTGGCGTATGCCGGTATCGAGGGTACGAGCCTTCCGGCTACGAGGACCTTTGGCTTCAATGCTACCTTCAAATTCAAAAATTAGAAACTATGAGAAAAATCCTGATATATCTGAGTTTTGCCGGGATGTTTGTTGCGGGCGGGTGTACCAAGAATTTCGATGCGGTGAACACCGATCCTACGCAGGCATCCGCGTCGATCTTCGATCCGAATTTGTTATTACCGACAGTCCAGCTGGGCTATGAGAATGCCTTTCAGGGATATTCTGCTCCGATCCTGTTTCAGAGCATGTGGGTTCAGACCTTTGCGTCCGCGGAATATCCGACCTACTACAGCAATGGCGACAAATACGTGGCGTCAAGCAATATCCTGACCTATGATGCCAGCATCTGGAACAATGCATATACGGCGGCGGGGCAGGCCTATACGATCCAGCAGCTGATCAAGTCCAATCACGATACGGCGTTTTCCAACCTCAGCGGGATCGCGCTGATCATGCAATTGCTGAACGAAGAGCTTGTCACGGACACCTATGGCGACTGTCCCTATTCGCAGGCGTTGCAGGCGTCTTCGGGCGTTATTCTGCCGGTGTATGACTCGCAGCAATCGATCTACTCGTCCATGCTTGCCAAGCTGGATTCGGTCATTCCGACGCTGAATGCGTCGGGTACGCTGCCGACCAATGATATCATTTACCAGTCGAATATCGGCGCGTGGCAGCGGTTCGGTTATTCGCTGATGCTGCGGATGGCCATGCGGCTGGTGAATGTCGATGCGGCGACTGCGCAGCAATATGCCGAGAAGGCGGCTGCGGGCGGGACGATGGCATCGATCGCGGACAATGCCTTTGTCGCTTTCGACTTTGCCGATGGTTATCAGAACGGCAACTCCGCGGCGCTGGTTGTTCCGGAGGATTATGTGGAAGTCCGGTGGGGCCAGCAGTTAATCAGTTACCTAAAGACCAATAATGACCCACGGCTGCCGGTGATCGCGGAGGTTCCGCAGCCGGGTTTGGCGAATGCGGGCATTGAGAGCCTCGCTGGTAATTCGACGGCTTCGGCGCAGGTCGGGATGCCCAATGGATACGATGAGAACGGCGGCGCTACGGATATCAGCAATGCGCCTGGCTATCCCGGCCCGACGGGTACGGGCGGCGATGTCAATCCAACGGGGAATTATTCCCGGCCAACATCCGCGTTGTATCTGGCGTTGAATACTCCCGGCTTTATCATGACTTATGCGGAGAGTGAACTTCTGCTGGCGGAGGCTGCCGCGAGGGGCTGGAATGTGTCAGGATCGGCCTCGGTGCACTATGCCAATGGCTTGGCCGGCGCGTTGCAAACCTATGGCACCTTTAACGGCACTACGCCGATCAGCGCCGGTACGGCTACTACGTATGCGGCTGCCTATCCGCTGGATGTATCTTCGCAGACCAATTCCATCGCGATGATCAATACGCAGTATTGGGTTACGACCGGCACGCTGTTCGAATTCGCGGAAGCCTGGAACAACTGGCGGCGGTCGGGTTATCCGGCGCTCACGCCGGTGAATTATTCAGGTAATTTCACAAATGGTCAGATCCCGCGGCGGGAGATCTATCCCAGTTCGGAGAGTGCTACCAATCCAGGCAATTACAAGTCAGCGGTAGGCAATCTGACTGGCGGTGACAGCTGGACCGCGCATGTCTGGTGGGATAAGTAGACCAAGATCCGGCAGGACAAATAAAAATTTGCAGCAGTTGGTTCTTTCAAATGACAAGGCTACCTTCGGGTGGTCTTGTTTATTTATATGAGAAAAATGATCATACAGGGCATGGTTTCGGCAATTTGGCTGGCCGTGGCGGGGTTGTGTTGGCTGCCGGTCAAGGGGCAGGGTTCCACGGGGGTGCAGGGTCAGGTTGGGGCAAAGGGGCCGCTGTTCAAACTCTTGTCAGCGAAGCAAACCGGCGTTCATTTCAGCAATGATATCAAGGAGAGTGAGGACCTGAATGTGCTGAACTACGAGTATTTCTACAACGGCGGCGGGGTCGCGGTCGGCGATATCAATAATGACGGGTTGCCCGACCTGTTCTTCACGGCCAACAGCAAACCTTGCAAGCTATTTCTCAACCTGGGCGGGATGAAGTTCAGGGACATCACCAAAGAGGCGGGGTTGGAGGGCCGGCCAGGGGGCTGGAAGACGGGGGTAACGATGGCGGATGTGAACGGGGACGGGTTGCTCGACATCTATATCTGTTATTCGGGCAAGGATGCTTCGTTAAGGGGTAATCAGCTTTTTATCAACCAGGGTAACCTGACCTTCAAAGAGGAGGCTGCGGCGTATGGGCTAAATGATTCAGGCTATTGTACGCAGGCGGCTTTTTTCGATTACGACAATGATGGTGACCTGGATATGTTCTTACTAAGGCATTCCGTCCGGAAGGTCGATAATATGGAGCTGGCGAAATACAGGAATGACCTGGACCCGCTCGCGGGGGACAAGCTGTATGAGAACAGGGGCGGACATTTCGTGGATGTCTCGCAGAAAGCCGGGTTGCGCCAGAGCCCGCTGACCTACGGACTGGGAATCGCGATCGCCGACATTAATAAAGACGGCTGGCCTGATATATATGTCACCAATGATTACAACGAGCCGGACTATTTATATATCAACAATCATGATGGGACCTTTACGGATTGGGCGGACAGTTGTTTCCGGCATCTGGCGCAGTTCTCGATGGGTGTGGATATCGCCGATATCAATAATGACGGGCTGCCCGATGTAATGAATCTGGATATGTTGCCGGAGGATAACCGACGACAGAAGCTGTTGCAGCTCCAGGAAAACTATGAGTCGTTCCAGTTGATGACCGGCCAGGGGTTGCAGGAGCAGTATATGCGGAATATGCTGCAGCTGAATAACGGGGATGGGACATTCAGCGAGATCGGGCAGCTGGCGGGGGTATCGGCAACAGATTGGAGCTGGTGTCCCCTCGTGGCGGATTTCGACAACGACGGGTATAAGGACATTTTCATTACGAATGGATATTTGCGTGACTATACCAATAAAGACTTTTTGCGGTATTGGGGCGACTATAAGATCCGAAAGGCGATGGACCGGGAGCCGGTGAAGCTGATGGACCTGGTTGCCGCGATGCCTTCTTCGGTGTTGAAGAAGTATATCTTTCGGAACAATGGCGATCTGACGTTTACGAATATGCAGGCGGCCTGGGGGATCGACCAGGGCGCGGTGTCTTCGGGTGCGGTGTATGCGGATCTGGATGGGGATGGGGATCTGGACCTGGTCGTGAATAATCTTAACCAGGACGCGTTTGTCTATCAGAATATGAGTCGGGAGCAGGGGGGTGGGTCGTATCTGGCGGTGAAGCTCGCGGGTGTCGGCGGGAACACTGCCGCCATCGGGGCGAAGGTCTATGTGTATGGGGGTGGTATGATGCAATATGAAGAAGTGAATCCGGCGCGGGGCTATTTGTCCTGTATGCCGGCCGAGCTGCATTTTGGGATGGGAAAGGCGGAGGTGGCGGATTCGGTCGTGATCGTTTGGCCGGGTGGGGTGCGGCAGCGAATGGAGGGAGTGAAGCTGAATCAGCGGCTGGTGGTGAAGGAAGAGGCGTCTTCGCAGGAGCTTCGGCGCCCGATGGCGGGGCACGCGGGGTTGCCCGGTCCGGGGCATGCGGGGTTTGCGGGTGTGTCGGGTCCGACGGTTTTTAGTAAGGGACCGAATTTTATCGATTACAGTCAGGTGGGTTTTGGCGATAATGATTTCAAGCGGCAGCTTTTGATGCTGTTCATGTATTCGCGGACGGGGCCGGTGATCGAGAAGGCGGATTTCGACAAGGACGGGCGGGAGGATCTCTTCATCAGCGGCGACAAGGTGCGACCGGGGAGGATGTATATGCAGCGGGATAATGGCCGGTTTGAGGCGGCGGGCATGCCGTTGGGTTCCGAGGATAGTTCGACAACAGCGGCGGCGGCTTTCTTCGATGCCAATGGGGATGGCTGGCCCGATCTGTATATCGCGAAAGGCGGGTATTCATTATGGGAGCCCAATACGCCGGTATTGCAGGACGTGTTGTATTTGAATGATGGCAAAGGTGGTTTAGTCAAGGCGGATGGGGCATTGCCGGATGTAAGCGCGTCCGCCAAGTCCTGTGTGCGGCCCTGTGACTTTGACAACGATGGGGACATCGATGTATTTGTCGGTGGCAGGATCGTACCCGGGCAATATCCATCGACGCCACGGAGCTATCTTCTGGTCAATGACGGAAGGGGGCATTTTTCAACCGTCAGCACTCCTTTTGACCATATCGGGATGGTGACGGATGCGCGGTGGGTGGACCTTGACGGGGATGGCCGCAAAGACCTCGTTATTTGCGGGGAGTTCATGCCGGTGATGGTCTTTATGAACACTCCGGCGGGTTTCGTGGACCGGACCGTGGATTATTTTGGTCAGGTTTCGCCGGGCTTTTGGAATGTGCTTACGGTAGCTGACCTGGATGGGGATGGGAAACCCGATCTGATTGCCGGTAATCTTGGATTGAACAGTTGTCTGAAGATCTCGCCGGCGGCGCCGGCGGAGTTGTATTTTGCCGATTTTGATCATAACGGATCGATCGATCCCTTTCTGAATTTTTATGTGCAGGGGGTCAGTTATCCCTTTGTGAGCCGGGACGAGCTGAACGAGCAGATATATGCGATGCGAAAGAAGTTCACCTCCTATAAAGACTATTCGACGGCTACGATGAAGGATATCTTTTCACCGGAGGAATTGGCGCAGGCCGGCAAGTTGACGGCTACGGAGAGTCGTACGGTCTGCTGGATGAACAGGGGTGGGCGTTTTGAGCGGGTGGAGCTTCCGGTGCAGGCGCAGTTCGCGCCGGTATGTCGCGTTGTGACGGGGGATTTTGACGGGGATGGGAAGACAGATGTCTTGTTATTTGGTAATCATTCGGATAACAGGTTGAAGGTGGGGAGCATGGATGCCGGCTATGGTTGTTTGTTGAAAGGGGATGGCAAGGGAGGCTTTACTTATGTGACGCAACCGGCTGCGGGGTTGTCGGTTAAGGGGGATGTAAAGTCGGCTACCGAAATAACGATTGGTGGTGGGAAATATTTGGTGATCGGGGTGGCGGAGGGCCGGGTGCAATTTTATAAAGAGCGATGATGAGATGGACTATAATAGGTGCTTTGTTGTCTATTTGCGTGGGGGGTCAGGCGCAGGTGGGTCGCGGGTATGCGTCGGCGGGGGATGGTCTGGAAACGGCTTTGACGGGGGAGGTTCGGCCGGCCTTGTATGCGCTGACGATGGTTATGGTCCATGACGTCGTGAATCCGCCGGCCGCGAGCCGATATTATTCCTATGCGATGCTGGCGGCGTATGACCTGGCTTTCCGACACAGTGATTCGATGGTCCCACCGGGGGCTTTTGTTCAACATTATCCATTGGCGGAGGGAAGTAGCGGGGGGCGTGGTGTCGATACGGTGTATGATTATCGGATCGCCGCGGTATATGCGATCCTTGAGACGGGGCGGCAGATGCTGCCGTCGGGGTATTTGCTCGAAACGGAAGAGCGGCAGTTCGTGGATAGGCTTCGTAAGCGGCATATTCCGCAGCGGATACTGGTTCAGAGTCTAGTGGCGGCGCGGGCGGCGGTGCAGAAGGTGATCGGCTTTTCGCGGGGAGACCGGTATAATTTGCTTAGCGCGAAATTGCGGTATTCGCCGTTGAAAAAGGATTCGTCGTGGTATCCTACACCGCCGTCCTATATGGAGGCAGTGGAACCGAACTGGCGGATCATCCGGCCGATGATCATCGACAGTGCCGATCAGTTCACCCCGCCGCGCCTCACTGCGTTCAGCAAGGATACGGGCAGCGCCTTTTACCGGTTGGCAATGGAGGTATATACGATCAGCAAGGATACGGGTGCGCAGTCGGTATATGAGCGGACGATCGCGGGCTTCTGGGATTGTAATCCGTTTGCGATCACTACGTCGGGACATATGATGATCGGGCTGAAGAAGATGAGTCCGGGCGGCCATTGGATGGATATTACCGGGAATGCGGCGGCGGTGGCCCGGTTGAATTTCGATCAGACGGTGGAAGCGGAGACGCTGGTAGCGGTGACGTTGATGGATGCGTTTATTTCCTGTTGGGATGAGAAATACCGAAGTAACCGGATCCGCCCCGAGACCTATATCGATCGGTATATCGACCACCGCTGGCAGCCCTATTTGCAAACCCCGCCGTTCCCGGAATATACCAGTGGTCATAGTGTGATCTCAACGGCGGCGGCGGAGGTGTTGACTTATTTGTTCGGTGAGCGGATCGACTATGTGGATAATGCGGAAGAGTTGTTCGATATCGCGCCGCGGACTTTCCATTCTTTTCGCGAGGCGGCGGCGGAAGCGGCGATATCCCGGTTATATGGGGGGATCCATTATCGGGATGCGGTGGTCAATGGTCAGACGGAGGGAAGGGCGTTGGCGGAGTGTATCCTGGGGCGGTTGGGGGCGGCGGGTGTGCGGCCTTTGCGCTGAGGGGCCGGCGCCCTGGCGCCGGTGGTGCTGATGGCGCGAGCCGGAGGGGTTGGAGGAGGTTCTGGCGTTCGGCTAAATTTTTATTATAGGGCATTCTACCCTATTTTTACACCTAAATTTTCGATCCATGAATTTGCATGAATATCAGGCCAAGGAACTACTGAAGAAATACCAGGTACCTGTACAGGAAGGCATTCCGGTGGATAATGCGGGGGCGGCGGAGGAGGCGTATAAGCAGTTGAAGGTCAATTTCGGAAATAACTTCGCGGTCGTGAAGGTGCAGATCCACGCTGGCGGGCGTGGAAAGGGGAAGATACGGGGAACAGAGCAACGCGGAGTTGCCGTTGGGAAAAGTGCAGAAGAGGTCAAACAAATAGCGAGCACTATTCTGGGTGGTACCCTCGTGACGATCCAGACGGGGCCGCTGGGGAAGAAAGTCAATAAAGTACTCATCGCGCAGGACGTCTATTATCCCGGGGCCAATCCGGTGAAGGAGTTCTATTTATCGGTATTGTTGGATCGGGCGAGGGGGCAGAACGTCATCATGTATAGTACAGAAGGGGGAATGGATATTGAGGAAGTGGCCCACAAGACACCGGACAAGATCTTTAAAGAGTGGGTTCATCCCGGCGGGGGGCTTCTGCCTTTCCAGGCGAGGAAGATCGCTTTTAACCTGGGTTTGAGCGGAGAGGCGTTCAAGAGCTGTGTGCGGTTCGTCACCAATCTATACAACGCATATCTGGGGTTAGACTGCTCCATGCTGGAGATCAATCCGCTTTTCAAAACGAGTGATGAAAAGATCATCGCCGTGGACTGCAAGATGAACCTGGATGACAATGCCCTGATGCGGCATCCCGAACTGGAGGCGCTGCGGGATATCAGCGAGGAGGACCCGACGGAGGTAGAAGCGGGCAAGTATAACCTGAATTTTGTGAAGCTGGACGGGAATGTGGGTTGTATGGTGAATGGTGCCGGTCTGGCGATGGCGACGATGGATATGATCAAGTTGAGCGGGGGGGAGCCGGCCAACTTCCTTGATGTCGGTGGCACGGCCAATGCGCAGACGGTTGAAGCGGGGTTCCGGATCATATTGAAGGACCCCAAGGTAAAGGCGATCCTGATCAATATCTTTGGCGGTATCGTTCGTTGTGACCGGGTTGCGCAGGGGGTGATAGATGCTTATAAGTCTATTGGCGATATAAAAGTTCCCATCATTGTGCGGCTACAGGGCACGAATGCCGAAGAGGCCGGGCAGTTAATCAAACAGAGTGGTCTCAAGGTGCAGTCTGCTATCCTGCTGAGTGAAGCGGCGGCTTTGGTCAATAAAGCCGTGTCCTGAAATGGATCAATTGACGGTCTTACAACAAATAGAAGAAGCGGTTAGTGTTATCCGGATCCGGTGCTTGCTTACGCCTCGGGTGGGGATCGTATTGGGCAGCGGATTGGGTAACCTGGTGCGGGAGGTCGTGGTGGAGGGGGAGATCGACTATGAGTCGATCCCGCATTTTCCGGTCTCGACGGTAGAGGGGCATCACGGCAAGCTAATCTTTGGCCGGTTGAGTGGTCAGCCGGTGGTGATTCTGTCTGGCCGGTTCCATTTTTATGAAGGGTATACTCCGCAGCAAGTGGTCTTTCCGATCCGGGTATTGAAGTTCCTGGGTATCGAGACCTTATTGGTGTCCAATGCGGCTGGGGGGATGAATGCGGCTTTTCGGGTGGGAGATCTGATGATCATCCGCGATCATATCAGCCTGTTCGCGGTCAATCCTCTGCTCGGCAGGAACGAGATCGGGCTGGGGCCGAGGTTCCCGGACATGAGCGAGCCGTATGACAAGGAGCTCATCCGGAAGGCAAAGGTGGTAGCGGAGCGGTTGGGTATAATCGTTCGGGAGGGAATATATGCGGGGGTGACCGGGCCCAGTTTCGAGACGCGTGCGGAATACAAGTTATTGCATATTGTTGGCGGGGACGCGGTTGGGATGAGCACGGTGCAGGAGGTGATTGCCGCCCGGCATCTGGGGCTGGCGGTGTTTGCGATGAGTGTGATCACGGACCTGGGTATTCGGGAGGAGGATAACCTGATCACGCATGAGGAGGTGTTGGCGGCGGCGGCGGAGGCGGAGCCCAGGCTGGCGGCGATCTTCAAGGCGCTGGTCGGAGAGCTGTAACATTAACGTTTTTTATAACCAACGATGGCCACTTAATGAGTAATTTGGCCGTAATTTTCTCAATAGTGAACCGCTTCCAAATAATTCCAGCCGGGATATTGATGGCCGTACTTCTTTCAGGAACGGGGCTGATGGCGCAGAATCCCATGCAACGTTTCGGTGGAGGGGGGGGCGGCGGGCAGAAGGGATCGGATACGCTCGTGCATCGGAAGGCCGATACCATCACTATACACTACCGTTACTTAGATTCCAGCCGTTTGAACGTTCTGGACTCAAGTGTACTGGATTTTGGGGAAAAGATCCCAAGACCGGACAACTGGATCAATCTGGGCAATCTGGGAACGCCGGCGCGGAATCTGGCCTTCTCGCCGAGGATGCAGTCCGGCTTCGATCCTGGTTTTCATTCGTTCGATATTTATGAGTTTACTGTCGATCAGGCCCGCTTCTACAATACGACCAAGCCTTATACGGAGCTGGGTTATCTGCTGGCAAGCAAGGCTGAGCAGTTCATCAGCGTGTTCCACACGCAAAACATCCGGCCGAACTGGAATTTCGTATTCCAGTATCGTTTGATCAATGCACCAGGCACGTTCCCGAATCAGAACACCAATCACAATACGTTCAGGGTTACGTCCTGGTATCAGTCACATAACAAGCGATATCAGAATTTCCTGGTATTTGTGGCCAATAAGCTGGAGGCGGCCGAGAATGGGGGGCTACAGAGTCCAACCGATCTGGATACGCCGGCCTTTAGCAATCAGCAGACGTTGCCAGTGCATTTGGGCAATGGACAACTGGCGAACAACGGAAATCCATTCGGGGTGGGGATAACTACCGGTACCAAGTACTCGACGATGACTTTCCTGTTCCGGCAGCAGTATGACCTGGGGCAAAAGGATTCGATCGTGACGGACACGTCGGTGATCCCTTTGTTCTATCCCAGGGTGCGGCTGGAGCATACCCTTACCTATACTACCTATAACTATCAATTCATTGATGACAGTTTGGCGACGATACCCAACCAGTCGTCCGGTTATGGGTTAAATTCGGACTACTATGCGAAATATGGGCTCGGTTATGTGGGACAGCCTCAGATCGGAGTTGGGGTGATCGCGGATACTTTTCACCGGATCGACAACTGGCATGTATTCGCAAATGACTTTTCGATCTATCAATTCCCGGATGCGCATAATCCGCAGCAATTCATTAAGCTGGGGGCGACGCTGGAGTTGCTGACCGGGAAATTCGATACCGCCAGTTTGTACGACGGCAGTTTGATCTTTCAGAAGGGAACTGCGAGTGATTACAATGTTTACGGGCATGCCGAATACCGTAACCAGACGCGCAATAAAAAGTGGGATATCGAGGCGTATGGCCGCTTGTACCTCGAGGGGGTGGACGTCGGGGATTACAATGCGTATATTTCTTTGCGACGATTGATCAGCCGGAGTGTGGGTTATTTCCAGGGCGGGTTCGAGAATGTGAACCGGACGCCCTCGTTTGTCTTCGATCGGGCGAGCAGTTTCTATTATGACACGACGCGGGCCACCTTGAAAAAGGAAAATACGACGCATATTTTTGCGTCGCTGGACCGGCCGCAGGACCTACTGAATATAACGGCGTCGTACTACTTGCTCAGCAACTATACCTATATCGCCAATTACTATCAGGTTAGGCAAGCGTCCGCGTTGTTCAATTTGCTGGAGATCAATGTAAAGAAGCAGTTTACGTTATACCGGCACTGGAAATGGCGGACCAATACGATCCTGCAGCAGGTAGCGGGGAATGCGCCGGTGCATTTGCCGTTGCTGGTGTCCTTTAACCAGATCGGCTATGATGGGAATTTCGGGTTTAAAAATTTGTTTTGCAGCTTCGGCACCGAGCTCCGCTATGTCAGTGGGTATAAAGCCGATGGGTATTCGCCATTGACGGGGCAGTTCTATTCGCAGGGTGATACGACGGTCCGGCAGCATTTGCCGGATATTACGGCGTATTTACATTTCCGGGTGCGGTCATTTACCGCGTATTTGCGGGTGGAGGGGCTTAATGCGATTGCTTTTAGCCCGAATGGGTTCGGGTTCTATCACAACAACTTCGTCGCGCCGGATTATCCTTCGCCCGGGATGGTGATCCGGTTCGGGTTCATCTGGGGTTTTATCAATTAATTTTAACAGTCGGGTTCATCGCAGGGGGAGTCGGACAATTCGACCTCAAGGGTGGCGTGCTGGATGTTGCGGTGAAGCAGTTCGTGTTTGACGCGGTGTTTGAGCTTGTCGATGATTTCCATGCTACAGGTCTTGTCGACGACGAGATGGGCGGTCAGGGCGTTTTCGGTCGTGCTGATGGCCCAGACGTGGATATGGTGAAAATCTTTGACGTCCTTTATGCGAGCGATAGCTTCCCTGATCTTGCTGATCTCGATGCCGCCCGGGACGCCGTCGAGGGAGAGCCGCAGGCTGTCGCGAAGCAGTTGCCAGGTGCTATAGAGGATAATGATGGCGATGACGAGGCTGAGGGCGGGATCGATCCAATAGAGTTGGGTATAAAAGATGACGAGGCCGCCGATGACCAGGCCGGCGGATACGATAGCATCGGAGAGGAGGTGGAGGAAGGCGCCTCTGACGTTGAGGTCGCTTTCCTTATTCCGGAAGAAGAGCATGGCGGTCAGGGCGTTGATGCCGATACCGATGGCGGCCACGACGGAAATGGTCTTGCCGGGCAGGGCAGTTTCGGGGCTCATCAGCCGGTGGACCGCTTCGTAGCCGATGGCGCCAAGGGAAATCAGGAGGATGGCGGCGTTGAGGAGGGCTACGAGGATCGTTGTCTTTTTGAAGCCGTAGGTATATTTTTCGGTGGCGCGCACCCGGAGTAGTCGGATGGCGACCAGGGCCATGGCGAGGCTGGCGACGTCTGCGAGGTTATGGCCGGCGTCGGATAGGAGGGACAGGGAGTGGATATTGAGGCCCACGACGACTTCAATAATGACGAAGATGAAGTTGAGGGCGATGCCGATGACAAAGGCCCGGTTGACCTGTTTGAGGTTAATGGGATGATGATGGTGGCCGAAACCGTGGGAGTGGCCATGGTCGTGGTCGTGGTCGTGACCGTGATCGTGGGAGTGGTTGTGGCCGTCTTCGTGATCGTGGGGGTGTGCGGTATTCATGAGGGTGTTTTATCGGTAGTCATCTCTTGCGGGTGCAAAGGTGTCGATGACCTTGCAGTCGGTGTGGGCATAGGCGGAGTGGGGGACATAGGACGGGATCGCATGGGTAGCGCCGGCGGTAAGGAGGTATTTTTCTCCACCGATGATCATTTCCAGTTCGCCATCGAGGATGAGGGTAATTTGTTCGTGGGGGTGGCTGTGTTCGAGCAGCCGGCTACCTTTTTTGATTTCCCAGATGGCGAGCGTGCTTTTGTCGCCATGCACCATTTTCCCAAAAAAACCCGGCCGTATTTCTTTGGCTGGGATGTTGGCAAGATACTCCATGAAAGATTTTGGGGCGAAGGTAAGAAAAATTGGGAGATAACCGAGCGAAGAGAAGCTCTGGGTAGGTGCGGGTTGAAAGGAATGAGGTGGTTTGTCGCGGGGCGCATGGGTTTTGCCACCTATGTTGTTTTATGCGTATGATTGGAAATTATGCGTAGTGGTTTGGCGTGTGCCAGACGGATCGCGGGAATAGCAACGGCGTTGTGGAAAAGTGGAAAAGGTCTGTTGGCGGGGGCGGGATAAATGTGGTATCCTTGCTCAAATTCGAATCAGATGAAACCTCTAAACCCGCACGAAGTCCGGTTTGCACTTTTCGGACGTAAGGACGAAAAGTGCCGACATTGTGGTGCAATTCTTTTGACCCTGACCGTGGCCGCGGTGGCCTCTTTTTCATGTATGGCCCAGACCGGGCCGCCCGCGGTGGCCGATTCGGCGGCACGAGCGGATTCTATTTTGCATACCCGGATCCGGGTGGTGCCTTTTGTGGATGCGATCGACGCTGTGTTGGGTGATCTGCCGAATAATCTCCGGTATGTTACGGGTGAGCTGTTGCTGGCGGAAGCGGAGACTGATTGCTATGCTTCGCTTGTCGCGGTACCGGATGCGGAGAAATGTATCGTGAGGCGGTATCATTCGGTGGAGGATTCGACAGCCAGCTGGCAGGCGAAGATGTTCAGTGGCGGCGATTTTGGCGTGGCGGCCCGGAAGTATCAGCAGTTATATCAGCAGCTGAAGACGTGTTATGTGCGGCTGCCGGATGGCAGCATTTATTACCTGGAGGGGACATGGGAGCCTGCCAGGGAAGGGATCACTTTTACGACCAGCACGTTGACGTTAAGGACGGATGATCAGCGGTTCCGGGATGTGAAGGTGGAGTTGGAGCTGGTCTATCAGCTGGCGGATTGGGCGGTCAACATCAATATTGTGACAAAGAAGCCGGATGATGAGGTTCAAAGTGGTCTTCTAGTGGCGCCGCCGTCGACGGGGATGGTCGCGCCGGTAATATATGCGGCCAGGGGGGAGGCCAGGAATGCGACGAGGGCTGCCAGCTCTTCGGGTCGGCCGATCCGGCCTACGGGGATGCTGCGGGCGCGTTCGGCGAGCAGCTCTTCTTCGCTTACTCCCGGGCGGGGCTGTAGGGTATCTTTGACCCGATCGGTCAGGATCAGCCCCGGCGCCACATTGTTAACCGTGATTTGGTCGGGGCCCAATTCCTCGGACAGCATCTTGGCCATGCCGACCACACCCATCCGCAGGCTGGTGGAGAGGACGGCATAGGGGAGGTAGGTTAGTACCGTCAGGCTGGTAATGTTGATGATCCTGCCGCTTCCGGTTTTTCGCAGGTGGGGGATGGCGAGCCGGCAGAAGCGGATGGCGCTCAGGAGGGTCAATTCGAACGCCGATTGCCAGGCTGATTCGTCGAACGATTCGAATTTTCCAAATGGAGGGCCGCCGGCGTTGTTGATAAGGATATCGAGGCGGCCGAATTCGCGGACGGTGGCGCTGACGATATTCTCCGCGTCTCCGGGTTGGAGGACGTCGACGGGGACGGCGAGCACCCGGCCCTTGGCAGTGGCGGCGATCTCTTTTGCGGTTGCTTCCAGGGTCTTGGGGTCCCGGGCTCCGATGACGACGTTGGCGCCTTCGGCTGCCAGCGCGGTGGCGCAGGCTTTTCCGAGTCCCTTACTGGAGGCGAGGACGAGTGCGGTTTTGCCGGTGAGTTGCAGGTCCATAATGTTCGGTTGAGGGGCCAAAGTTACGTGGTAACTTGTGAATTTAATATGGAGAGGGTATTGCAAATATTGGCGGTTGCGGGGTTGCTGATGTTCGTGATCTGGCGCGGCATTCGGGGCCGGGAGGAGCGGTTCAGGCGGTTTAGTTATTTAGGGCGGGCCCGGCCTCCGTTGGCGGATGAGGTTCGACAGCGCATGGTCCTTGGGGTAATTGGCCCGGCCGTGGAGAGGGAGGCATATGGTGTGCCTTTGGGGGCGGATGCTTTTTTGGCGGATGAGGATGGCAGGATGGTATTGGTGTATTGGAAGGATGGGAAATTGACGATTAACAGAAGGATGGAGGGAGGGCGGAACAGGGAGTTACAGGAGTTGGCCGTCCCGCTGGATTGTACGGGTTTGGGGTGGGATCCTTTGGAGCGGAGGATCTATCTTGAGGAAGGAGGGGATTGGTTCGTATATGGGGAGGAGGGGTAGTGGCGGCGGGGTGGGCTGGTATTGGCGCGGGCGCGACCGTGAGTTTGGCCGCGACTGCGGGGTCATGTGTTTTTTTGTTTTTTCGATTTGTCTATGCAAATCAAGAAAGCCGCCATTTGAACAGGTGGCTGGGTGGGGTTGGCTACTTTTCTACAAAGGCGACGCTGCCGCCGACCCATTCGCGATCTTTATTGAAGTTGACACCGATCATTTTTCCCTTACTAAGTCGGGCGAGATTTATTGCGAGGGTTGGTCGCGGGGCATTGTCTGGCCAGAGATACATCATACGAATTTCCGCTTTGGAGGGGACATCAGGGGTAGGGATAAGGTCGGCATATTTGACTTTCCGTTGGAGGATCCAATTCTGCGGGTCATTTACGTCGAGGTCGGATAATTGGGGGTCTATGACTACGCCCTGGCCTGCGAAAGAAAAGAGGGGTTTGAGAACATAGTTTTCCAGGTCCGCCGGCGGCTGCTTCAGTTCATTAAGAAAGAATGCGGGTGGGGCGTAAGGATGATGAATGAAGGGGAGAGTGAATTTGCTGACGCGGTAGAACCAGTTGGGATGTGTGACCCATTGGACGTCGAGTTCCTGGCGGATGTCGACGTGCGGGCCGAGGGTCGCAGCGGCCTTGTGGAGCTCGTCGAAGATGACGCGGTTGTAGATCCGGCTGATCCGGGTCTGTTTCTTAGTGACCGGATGGATATAGAATAATTTCTTTCCCTCCTGGATAAGCTCAGTCAGGCAGATGGGCTGGATGCCAAGGTAGTCGCGGGTGCAATAGAAGTCGGCCCGGGTCTTTTGTTGATGGGGACGGATCTCGAGCAATATCACTTCTTCGGGCGGGCAGTCGGCGACGATCGTTTCTTTTAGAAGGGACAGATAAGTTTGTCGATTAAGGCCGCTAAGATACTGGCTATAGTTATCCGGAATGCAGAAATGCCGGCGAAGAGTTTCAGGGTAAAAGACCTGGAAACCATAGAGGCTGGCGAAACCCTGCATTTCGATCAGTTGCGGTTGGTAGCCGCCATGGCCGTCTTCGCAGATGCCGAAGTCGAAGGCGAGGAAATGCGGGTGGGTGGTCTCGTTAGGTACCCGGTCATTGGGGGGAATGGCGCGATCGGTAAGTGTCTTGAAGCGGGGTTCGAGGATGAGGTCGACGAGGTGTTCGCAGATATCGGTTAGTTTGGCGGCGAAGTCTTTGGGGATAAAGACGGGGGTTTCGGCGATGCGGAATTCGATGGCGCCGGGGTAGGGACGGTCGAGGTCGGCGAGGAGGTCGGTGTACTGTTGCCGCGTAAAGGATTCGTTAAAGGATTTTCGCAATGCGGGGACCATGGGGGCGAAATGTTTTATGGAAGGTACGGTGATTTGGGGTAAAAAATTTGGTCAGGCGGGTTGGGGATGGAGCATGCCGGAAGATTCGAGCGCGTAGGTAAGGAAGTTGGGAATGACGTGGGAGTAGGTCCAGCGGATCTTGTCGGGGTCTTCGAGTTGGTCGATCATGCTTTTCCATTTCTCTTCGCCGTGTTCGGCGATAACGACTTGTTTGCGGTCGTCGCGGCGGAGGTACATGCTCATGCCGGTGGGATCGGCTTCGGGATGGAATTGCGTGCCGATCATGGAGTCGGAAAAGCGGATGGCCATGATCGCTCTTTCGAGGGGGACATGGGGTCTTTCTTTTTCGATGGCCAGGACGCGGCCGCCCATGTCGGCGATCCGTTGGTGGTTGGGTTGGATCACCTGGTAGCTGCGGCTGTCGACAGCGTAGAAGGGGTCGGCGAGCCCTGCGAACACTGGTTCTTCCGTGGCGCCTTCGAGGAGATGAACGGGGAACACGCCGAAGGCGGTGGAGCGTCGGCTGGTGACTTCCGCAATGGCGTAGTGACGGCAGATGAGTTGGAAGGAATGGCAGATGAACAGGACCTGTTTGTGGTCGGCGGGTGCGGCGTGGAGGTTGTGGGCCTCCATGCGGCTAAGCCAGCCGAAGTAAGTTTCTTCCCAGGCTGTATGGATGGAATCGAGGGGGCTGCCGGGGCCACCGCTTGAGATATAGATATTATAGGAGAGATCAGGGACTTTCTTCTCTATACGGACTTCGAATTCGTCCACTTCCAATTGAAGGTCATGGATATGTGCGAAGGCAGCCAGGAGTTCGCGGATGCAGCGCATTCCCTGGTTGGGCTGACCTTCGTAGAGATCGAGGATGGCGACGCGGACTCTTTTTGAGCTAATCATTTGGCAAAAATATGCAAATTTGCCGAGAGGTAAGCGAGCGAAGCGAAGATTAGGAACAAGGAGAAACGAGGGACGAAGTTTCGACGAAGTTCGGTGGATGACCGTTTCGGTTAGAGTTGAAGCGGGAAAAGGGGTTGGGGGGAATTGGATGGCGGGCAAGTCGGCGCCCGAAGTTAGGAGTTCCACTCGACGATCCTGTAGAAATCGTCTTTAAAGCTATCGCCGATGGGGATGATCTTTTTACCGATATAGATCTCGTTGCGGGCGATGGAGTCGATGTGGGCGATGGAAACGATATAGGAGCGGTGGACGCGGATGAATTCTTCGGATGGAAGTTTGAAAGAGAAGGATTTCAGGTTGTTCAGTGTAAGGATGGGTTCGGACCGTCCTTTTATATAGATCTGGGTATAGTCTTTCATCCCTTCGCAGAACAGGATATCTTCGAAATTGATCTTAATGATCTTGTATTCGGATTTGACAAAGACGAAGCGGTTATTCCGGCGGTGGATATAGATGGTGGTGGAAAGGTAGTCACGGATCTTGTTCATAGTAGAAAGGAAGCGTTCAAAGGAGAGGGGCCTGTTGAGGAAACTGAAGACATCCATCTCCGTTACTTTTTCGTCCTGTTCCTGTTTGTCGGCGATGCAAATGACGATAGGGTAATAGCCGGATTCCTTAAGGCGAAGCATGATGCGGTTATCGAGGAGGCGGACGTCCCAGAAAATGATATTGGCGCGGAATTGGGTGACCAGCTGATAGACATCGGCGGCGGATTCGCAGCGGGCGGAAAAGGAGAGGTTAGGGATCTTGGCGATATATTCTTTCAGCAGGGCGCTTTGTTTGTTGTTATCTTCTACCACGATGCAGTTCAGTGCGCCCATCATGGGAACACCTTTTATCGGGTGATGCCAATCAAACCCTGCAGGGGAGGAAGGAGCCATGCTGTAAATTAATCAAATTTCTTTCCTTTCGTATACCAGATCTGGCCGAAGTTGATGAGGAAGGTCACGTCGGCATAATTTTCCCGGATCAGGTCGTTCTGCGTCGTGCCTTTGACCCCGTATTGGAAAACGATGCTATATGCCAGCGGGGATTTAAGCGAGTTGACGCCAAAGCCGGCAGTGATCCCGTAATCTTTGATTTGTTCTCCGTTGATCTGGAGGTAGCTGTTCTGATAGTACAGGCCGGTTTGGATGTAGCTGAGTTCTACGCGGGTATTGTAGAAGGTCTTTTTCTTACTGATCTCGAAGCCGACGGAGCCTCTTTCAGCGCTGACGATTGTATAGCCCTGGCCGGGGTAAACGCTTTCATTTTGAGCGGCAACGCCGTTCCAGTTCTGATAACGGTAGTCCGCGACGAAGGTATATTTCTGTTTGTATGTCAGTGCAATGCCGGCTCCCCAGGCTTCCGGCAGGTACATATAGCCTTCCTGGTTCTGGATATTCTGGAGGGCAACCGAGTCATTGTTTAGGACCAGCTTCGTGCTGGCGGCCAGCAGTGCGGTTTTTGCGCTGTAGGTGGCACCGAGGGAATAGTTCCAGCTTTTGCCAATGCGGCCGTACAGCTGCATTCCATAAGTCAAATAAAGATTTTGGAGGTTGGTGTTATTGGTGCTGGAAACCAGGGTGGGGCCGTTGGCGCTTGACTGGATGATATCGTTCTGGTTCAACTGGCCGAAGATATAGGAGGCATCGACTCCGATGGAAAGGTGATGAAAGAACTCGTAAGAGTTTGCCCAGTAGGCACGGTTGACGCTGCCATGGCCCTGGTAATAGTGGCTGGCGATCTGGACGGTTGTCCCGGCGATATCGTAGGGAGCGGCGAATTCATAGTTCTGGGTGCTATAGGGCAGGAGGCCGATGCTGGATCCCCAATGCTTGTTGAGTTTGATCCCCAGGATCAGTTTGCGAAAGGTCAGGTCAGCTGATTCGGTGCTGGCCACATTAACCTGGTTGCCGGCATAGGAAATATATTGTCCGCGGAGTCCGAGCTCCATGGTAAAGTATTGGTCGGCCAGTCCACTAAAACTGGCGGGGTTGTTATTGATGAGAAAGCGGTTCGAGCGGTAGGCGATACCGGTATTCGCCAGGCCGGAAGTACGGTTGTAGTAGCCGTCGTCCAGGTCTCCGAGGCCAAGCTGGGAATAAGGCAGGTTATTGTTTTGGGCCATCATCTTAAGTGAGGAAACAGCGAAAAAAACGATAAGGAAGGATTGTTTCATCAGTCAGTTATTGATGGGGATATAGTGAAATATAATAGACGGTTAGAATGATCCGCTGTTGGACCGGAAAGCTTTGGTCGGCGATCGCCAGCCGGCGCCATTGGCTTAGGTTCGCCGGGCTGGTGGTGCTAAGCATCAATCCGACCTGGTTAGTGCCCGGCGCGGTGTTGGAGATCTGGCTGGCGACGAAATTCGTCACGTCATAGTTGTAGGTGCTTAGGAGGGGAGCAAAATAGTTCGGCACAAGGCCGCCTGTCTGTACCGCTCCCGATCCGGGGGCGAGGATCGGCGCCCCTTGCAGATTGTGCAGGTCGGTGTAATAGATCCCGACTTGTGGTGGTAAGGTCCAGGTCGTGCTGAAGCTTCCAGCCAGCGGGACCACGGTCAGCTGTGCCCGCAGCAGGCCAATAAAGTCGGGTCGCTGGGATATGGAGTTCAGATAGGGGAAGGTGAGTTTTGTCGTAAGGCCCAGGATATTATCCACATAGGATGCATTGCCTGTCATGGACGAAGAGGTAGTCGGCGGCGGTTGGGTGACACTCGTGGGTGTCACGAGGTTGGCGATCGGGCTCCCGGTCCGGTTGTCGGTGATGTAATTCCACGTGGAGGGCCGGGTGTATAAGGTGAAGTCGATGCTTTTTGTTTTGGAGGCTCCGTTGGTGTTCTCGCGGTAGTAGACGCGCATGAGGCAGCTATCGAAGAAACCGTACATGGCGCCTCCCGGCTCCCCGGCTCCGGGTGTGATGCAAAGTCCTTTGAACCAGTTCAGGAAGGTCGTCAGATTCAAGATAGTATCCGACTTGTTGTAGGCCATATTAAAGAGTTGCTGGCCGAGGGCGTCGTCCATCCGGATCTTGACAGTATCGCCGGAGTTCTGGCTGGTGTAGGGGAGGTTCGGGGCGATGGTAACGGTGGTGGATCCCAGTGAAGGGCCGATCGGGAGATATTCGTTGCTGTACCAGGCATACTGATAGGTTGGAAGCTGATAGAGTGTATCGACGACCTGGTGGACCTCATAGGTTTGAGGCAGGGTAGTGTCGCCATAGAATGGATTGGACCTTCTAAACAAGATGGCCATGCCGATCGAATCGTAGAAATCCCGCTGCGGATCGAGGGCCGGGAGGTTCGCCGGCGGCCGCACCTGCAGGTAAGCCTGAGAGGTGACCTGGCCCATGTAGGCGTCGTTATAGGTGCCGACCTGGAGGTAGGAAGTGCCGGATGAAGCCACGGAATCGACATAGACTGTGGAAAGCAAAACGGTGCTGGAGTCGACCGCAACGATATTGGCGCTACCGTTGTCGGCGACGTTGGAATACCCAAATTGGCCAAGGTTCGGCTGTTTTTCACAGCCGGCCAGGGAGGACAGCGTCGCAATAAAAGAAGAAAGAATAAGCAGTTCTTTTCGCAGGTAATGATGTATGATAGTCATGCTGGTTTTCTTGTTCAATCAAAGGCCAGGCGTCGGGGCACTCTCCAAGGCTAGTTTTTGCAATATTAGGGGGCTGGTTTGTTACTATTTTGTTAGTATGTATTAATAGGCATAAAAAAACGACTAATCTTGACTTTTTATATACAAATCTAAATATCTTTGGGGCCGCTTTTTCCACCGCCGAAGGGGGGTAAAATGCCATGTTAGCCATTCTATCTCAGGGGGATAGGTAAGACCTCCCGGGCGGTTGTCCGCTTGTCCGGGTCCAGAGCGGAAAGATTTATGATTTCGTATATGAAATACAAGGTATTATCTATTAAATATGTCAGATAATACATTTTAACGAATTTCCTACAATGACTTCAAATATTTTAGCGAAAAATTAAACAAAAAATATGAAGCGAATCAACATTACTTTGTTCGCAATAATGTTAGTGGCTATCTGTTTTTCCTGCACCAGAACTAACTTGAGCTACACGCAAAGCGGCAATTGGGTAAGCCGCGCTACTTTTCAGGGAATAGCGATGGGCGCGGGGGCCTGCTTCGTGGTCAATAATCAGGCTTATGTGGGAACTGGGATCAATCCGTTGACTCCCAATGTCAAGCTGACTACCATGTTCAGATACACTGCTGCGAAGATTCTGCCCACGCCTTATGGTTATGACAGTGCGTATGGCTCCTGGACTTCGGTCACGGATTTTCCGGGTCAGGCGCGGAGCAATGCGGTTGGTTTTTCGATTGGCGGAACGGGATATCTGGGTGGTGGGCTGGCTAATGACGGGTTTACGCCGTTGGAAGACTATTATTCCTTTACTCCGGGCGGCGGTTGGTCTCAGATCGATTCGCTGGTGGATCAAAATGGCAACGGCCATCCGCGGTATGATGCAGTATCCTTTAGCTTCGACACGACAGCCTTTGTGTTGACGGGTACGGACAACTATAACTATTTCGGTGATATTTACCGGTATAGTCCTACGACCAACACCTGGATCGCGTTGCCGGGCATGCCGGGTTCGAAGCGTTCGGGCGCCATTACCTGGGTGTATAATAACCAGGGTTACCTGGTGACGGGCTATACGAACGGATCCAAATGGTCGAGCGGGACGCAGTGTTATGATTTCTGGTCTTTTACCTACAAGAGTGATATCGATACGACGATGTGGGACAGGAAGCATGATATTTTCAATACGAATGCTGCTACGTTCGACGACGGGTACACCAACATTATCCGGGAGCATGGCGTAGGTTTCATCGAGTTGGCGACTCCTCTCGGGGACAAGGGATACGTCACGCTCGGATCGTTCAACGGCGGCGATGTTACGTATACCTGGGAATATGATTTTCTCACCGATATCTGGACCGAGAAAACGCCGTATGAGGGCACGGGCAGGACGGGTGCGGTTGCGTTCACTCTGAATGGTGCGGGGCCACTCCAGAGGGGTTTTGTCGCCACAGGTCTGAACCAGGGATCGACAGCGGCCTACTCGGATTGTGAAGAATTCTTCCCGCAACAGGTGTATAACCAATATGATTAAGACAAAGGCCTTTTCCCGGAAGTGGGGGCTGTCTATTGTGCTGTTGGCGGCAATTATCGGCTGTGTATGGATCGGGATTTATCGGCGGATGCGGTGGAAGAAGGATCATTTCCTGGTGGAGTTGAGGGCTATTCAGACGCCGCTTGGTTGGGGTTACGATATTCTGACGAACGGTCGTCCCTATATACATCAAGACATCATTCCGGATATCAAGGGGCAGCATGGTTTTCAGTCGAAGGAAGAGGCACTGGCGGTGGGGCAGAAAGTATATGAGCGGCTTGTAGCGAACCAGATCCCGATCATCAGTATTGAAGAGATGCGTCAATTGCACGTCCGGCTTCCGCAGGATTCCACAGATACAAATCATCTTATCAAGAAATAGGTATGAAGCGAATTAATTATACATTATTTGTGCTGCTGCTGGTGAGCATCGTGTTCAGCTGTACCAGGACCAACCTGAACTATACGCAAAATGGGAACTGGGCCAGCCGTACGACGTTTGGCGGCGGCAATGGTATCGGGGTCGGGTATGCGGCGTCCTTTGTGATCGGCAATAATGCTTATGTGGGGACGGGCGTGAATCCACAGTTCCCGGCTCAAAAGCTGCAGGCGATGTGGATGTATACGCCGGGGGCGATCCCGAAGGGGAGTGGTGGGGTCGACAGTCCGGCTGCGCAGGGTGTCTGGACGGCGATTGCCAATTTCCCCGGTCTTCCCCGAAGCAATGCCATAGGTTTCACAGCCGCGGGGCAGGGTTATATCGGGACGGGTCTTGCCAATGACGGGGTGGCCGTCTATTCCGACTTCTGGGCTTTTAACCCGGGTTCAGGGACATGGGCGGAAGTAGATTCGATCTCCGATGCGAACCGGAGTTATCCGCGCTTTGATGCGGCGTCATTCAGCTTTGATTCGGTTGGCTATGTCATGACAGGGACAGACGGCTTCAACTATTTCGGGGATCTCTGGAAATTCAGTCCGGCTACCGGGCAGTGGGTACAGCTCCCTTTCCCCGGCAATAACCGGTCCGGGGCGGTTACGTTTATTTACCAGGGGCAGGGGTATATTGTAGGCGGGCACACGCCAAACACCAAGTGGGCGAACAACAATCTGGCCTATGACTTTTGGCGGTTCAACCCTAATGCACAGGATTCGGATATCACCTGGATCCGGCTGCGGGACATCTATAACACCAGCCCGGGGACATACGATGACGGCTATACGAATATTATCCGGACAAATGGAGCCGGTTTTGTGATCCTGGGTACTGCAGGGGGAGATAAGGCGTATATCAGCTGCGGCGCGAACAGCAGCACTGACATCAATTTTACCTGGGAGTATGATTTCCTTACGGATACCTGGACGGAGAAAGCTCCTTTCAAGGGGACGGACCGTACGGGTGCGGCGGGGCTAACGGTGCAGAACAGGGGATTCGTGACTTGCGGGTTGAATGCGGGAGCGCAGGCGTCCTATACGGACTGTTATGAGTTCTTCCCGAATATGGTGTATAATCCTTATGATTGATGGGTCCGGTTCCCTTATATGTTGTATAGGAACTGGCTTTGGATATAGTCGACGACGTCGACGAGGTTGTTGGTATCCTGGTAGACTTTCAGTTGGCGGTCCGCCCCGGTGCCCGTCTCGAGGATTCGGGTGGCAAACTGGGTAGCTTGGCGGCTATCCAGCGGGTCCACGACATCGTCCACGAATTCGAGCAATTCATAGATGAGCACGCGGGTATTGACCTCTTCTTCCTTTCCGAAATCGATGAGATGCCCGTCGATACCATAGCGGCTCGCCCGCCACTTGTTTTCGTTGATCAGGGCGCGAGAGTATTGGATATAGTTCATATTACGGGAACGCAGCTTGTAAATTTTTACGCAGATGGCCTGGAAGAGGGCTGCGATACAGATGGTCTCGTCGACGGTCATGGGTACGTCACAGATACGGAATTCCACGGTATTGAAGAAGGGGTGAACGCGCAGGTCCCACCAGATCTTTTTGGCGTTGTCGATGCTGTTCGTCTTGACGAGTAGCTTGACGAAGTTGTCGTAGGCTTCGATGCTTTCGAAGAAATCGGGGATGCCGGTGCGGGGAAACTTATCGAAAACTTTCGTGCGATAGGACTTGTAGCCGGTTTTGCGGCCTTCCCAAAAAGGAGAGTTAGTGCTGAGGGCGTAGATATGGGGCAGGAAGTAGCGGGTTGAGTTGGCGATGTGGTTGGCCATTTGGCGGGTTTCCATTCCTACATGGACGTGGAGGCCGAAGATAAGGTTGCTGCGGGCGGCTTCCTGGAGCTCGTTGACGATTTCGTTATAACGGGCGTGGTCGGTGATGAGCTGGCTTTCCCAGTGGCTGAAGGGGTGGGTGCCGGAGGCGCCGACGCGCAGGCCGATGTCGGTGGCGATCTGGGCGATGGTTTTGCGGAGGGTAGAGATGTCTTTGCGGGCTTCGTGGATGTCGCGGCAGATGTCGGTGCCTACTTCGACCACGGCCTGGTGCATTTCAGCTTTGACCTTGTCTTTGATCATTTTCTGCCCTTCGGTGACGATGCGTTGTTCATGGCTTTTTAGTTCCCGGCTTATGGGATCGATGACCATGTATTCTTCTTCTATTCCCAGGGTAAAGTTGTTGTAATTGATGTCAGCCATGGCTCGATGGATTTATGGGTTGATGTTTTTCCTGAGGTAATCGCCCCAGGTGAGGTTGTCTTTGCCTTCCTGGTGCGAAAGGGCACGTTCGATGGCATATTCTGCGGAGGCCTCTACCACCCAATTGAAATTGTCTTCGCCGACGCTGGACTTCTCCGCATCGGGGGCGGGGTTACAGAAGTCGATGGCATAGGGGATGCCGTCGCGGACGGCCAACTCGACGGTATTGAAGTCGTAGCCGAGGAGGTGGTTGATCCGCAGCACGATCTCTTCCATTTCCCGGAGTCGTTCGGCGGTGGGCTTGAAATCTGCCTGGTAGCGAAGGTGATGGGGATTCCGTGGTTCGTAGGACATGATACGGACGTATTTGCCCCCGATGCAGTAGCATCGGTAGTATTCGGTAAAGACGATCTCTTCTTGCAGCAGCATGACGAGCTGCCCTGTCTCGGCGTGCTTCTGGTAGAACTCCTCGGCGTGGTGGAGCTTATAGACGTTCTTCCAGCCTCCACCGGCGAAGGGTTTCATATAGGCAGGGAAGCCCACATAGCTAAAGATGCTGTGCCAGTCCAGCGGGTAGGCGAGGTTGGAAAAGGATTGGTCGGTAGTATCGGGTGGGAGTTCGCGGCTGGGCAGCAAAACGGTTTTGGGGACGGGGATACCGTTGCGGATAGCCAGGCAGTTGTTGAAGAATTTCTCGTCGGCGCTCCACCAGAAGGGGTTGTTGATCACGGCGGTCCCGGTGAGGGCGGCGTTTTTCAGATAGGCCCGGTAGAAAGGCACGTCCTGGGAGATACGGTCGATGATGACGGCGTAGTGGTCAGATTCACCCTGGACCACTTTGTCGATCCGGACGGGCTCGGCGATGACAGCCGGGTTGTTCCGGCGGTTGACGGCCTCAATAAAGGCCATTGGGAAGCTTCGTTCTTTGCCGAATAGGATACCTATTTTTTTGGGGCTACTCATATACAGTTATTTTTTTTATAAATGGTCGCAGTTGTTCAGGGCAGCATGGACAGGTAATACGGGAACATTTCTTTCCAAACCGGCCAGTCGTGGTCGCGGTTTGCGCGGATATCGAGTTGATGGTGGATGCCTTTGGACGAGAGCAGCCGGCTCATGGCCTCGTTCTGGCCGCGGCAGATGTCGCGGTCGGCTGTCCCCAGCACGATCATCATATTCCAGAGTGCGGGGTCGGTATCATTGGGCAAAAAGTCGACCGGGTTATTGTAATATACATTGTCGTCATAGTAACCGTCGGTAAAGGAGCGGATATCGAAGACACCGCTCAAGGAGAAGCAGTGCGAGGTGAAGGCCGGGTGACGGAAGGCGAAATTGGCCGAGTGATATCCGCCAAAGCTACAGCCGGCGGTGGCGATGCGGGTGCGTCCGGTTTCCCGAACGGCCCGGGATAGGACCTCTTCGAGGATGAGCCGGTCATAGAGGGTCTGGTTCCTGGCGCGGTCGGCCGGGGGGATCGACTTGTTGTACCAACTGTAGGCGTCGAGGCTATCGGGGCAATAGATCTTTACTTTTCCGTTCTCCAGAAACCAGCGGGCGGTTTCGATGAGACCCATGTCTTTATTCTGGTAGTAGGAGCCTTTGGAGGTCGGGAAGAGGATCAGGGGGTAGCCCGCATAGCCGAATACGAGCATTTCGAACTCCCGCTGGATGATGGGTGAGTACCATTTGTGATATTCTTCGCTCAAATCCATAGTATCGGCACGCTGAGACACAGGTGTAACCAAACCTACTGAAAAAAAGTCACCTGACAATGGGGGGAGAATTTTTCCCTATTTTTGGCGTTATCCAATAAACTGGGCGTAGCCCAGTTCGCACTTTTCGCCCGAAAGGGAGGAAAGTGCCGGCATTGTGATGTTGCGACACAACCGAGCCGCAGGCGAAGGTTGCGAGCAAGGTTCCAACAGTGTTGGAACCGAAGATCACACATTGTTGAAAAACTTTTTTGTCGCAATCCAATATGAGAATGATTTCTACTAAGATTTTACAGGAAAGCATGGAGGTAGAGTCGCTGTATTTGGCGAGAACGGTGATTGTGGATTTTTATATGGCGGGGGGATCCGAGCGAAGCGAAGGTTCCGAAAATATCCGAGCCGAAGGCGAAGGAAACGACCGAGGAGGAGCGAGGAACGACGCTTCGACGAAGGTCTGGGCGAGGGACGACGCCCGGCCGCAGTTCAGTAGTGGGTTGGACGGGGGAGCGGGGATCTGCGGGGTGGGGCCGGAGACGAGTCTGTTATTGATCAATGATGGGCAGGAGCTTGGCCGCCTGGGGTTGGTGGGTATCCTGGAGGAGCTGGATGGTCGGGGCTGTCTTAATCCGTTGTTGTGTGTGGGTATTCATGCCGGGGTAGCCAGGAAGATGGAATATGGGACTGCCGGCCGGCCGGGATATCAGGACTGGGGCAGTTCGGCAGGGGCCTATAGCCGTTTCGTACTGGAGGAGCTGATACCTGCGATCCGGGCCCGGTTTGGGGTTGCGTCGTTCAGGGAGAAGGCGTTCGCGGGTTTTTCGCTGGGGGCGCTGAGTGCGATGGATATCGTTTGGCATCATCCGCAGGAATTTGTGGTACTAGGCTGTTTCTCCGGCAGCTTATGGTGGCGAACGAAGGACAAGAGTGACCCTTTTTATGACGAAAAGCGTGATCGGATCGTTCATGATTATGTTCGGAAGGGCGGGTATTTTCCGTGGCTGAAGTTCTTCTTTGAATGCGGGACGGAGGATGAGCAGGAGGACCGCAATCAAAATGGGGTGATCGATTCGATCGACGATACGCAGGATTTGATCCGGGAACTGGTTCGGAAGGGGTATGATGCGTTGAAGGACATCCGATATTTGGAGATCAAGGATGGGAGGCATGAGGTGGGGACGTGGGCGAAGGCGATGCCGGAGTTCCTGTTGTGGGGGTGGGGGAAGTGAACTGAATAAAAAAAACCCGGTCGGCCGGGTTTTTTCGTTTATAGGACTGTGCCGATTAATTGAACAAATAGCGGATACCGAACTGGGCCTGCCACCGGGACAAGATGCTGGTGTTATCGGTGTAGCTGTTAACCAGGGGAACCTGGTTGGTCGCATCGAGATAGGGGAAGGAGAAAGCCGGTGTTTTGCCGTCCGCTCCCATACCTTCGAAGGTAAGCGGGGTGGATGTCGTCTGCTGTTTCTGGACCCCCCAATATTTGTCCAGGAAGTTGCCGGCGTTGATCAGGTCCAAAGACAGGCGGATCGTGTGTTTGCCAGCTTTCTTCGTTTGGTAGTAGAAGTCCTGGGTTACGTTCAGGTCCATGTGTTTCCACCAGGGGAATATAATGGCGTTGGCATGTACGTATTGACCGCGGCGCCCGCTCAGGTAGTGGTCCTGGCTGATAAAGTCGTTCAGTTGGTTCCAGATCTGGGATGCGGTACGCGGGTCGGTGGAGGGGCCGAGTCCGGTGCCGCCGGAGCCCACCTTGACGAGGTTGATATCATTCTGGTTGCGCGGAATATAGATCAGGTTGGTGCCGCTGTTGCCGTCGCCGTTAAGGTCGCTGCCGCCATAGGTATAGGAACCTACGCCGACTGGTACGGCTTCGTAGATGAGACCAACGCTCGTCGCGAAGTTCTTGCCATAAGCCACTCTGTAGTCGGCAAAGGCGATCACGCGATGCGGCTGGTAGTAATCGGCATAGCTCAGGTTGTCGGCGTTGGGATCGGCGTTGCCTACGTCGCGGCCGCTCCACAAGGTGGAAGCTGTGCTGCCGCCGGTGGCTACGTTCTTGGCCTGGCTGTAAGTATAGGCGACGCTGACGTGCAGGTTTTGCCAGGTCTTCTGAACACGGGCCGTGAGGGTGTAGGCAAAGCCTTTTTTAGAGTTGGCCAGGAGGATAGCCGTGCCGAGGCTGGGATTGGCCTGGGTGGCGCCGCCGGCGCCATAGTAATACTTGTTGCTGCCAGTGGTTGCTGTGAGATAACGGAGTCGGTTGTCGCCCCCATTATTGACGGGGAAGGCATTGGTTTCATTGAGGTTCAGGTTGGAGAAGTAGACGGCGTTGATGTCCCTGGAATAGGAAGCCTCAGCAGTGAAGACCCAGCCATCACCTACTTTTTGGTCGATAGCAACGCTGGATTTCAATACCGTGGGGTATTTGAAGTTAGGGCTGGTCACGGCGGCAGAATAGCTGGTAGCGCTTTGCACCTTGGCGGGCGGCGCGGTATTTACACCTGCCGGTGGATTGGTCACGGCGTTGGTGGTAATCGGCACATCGGTAAAGTTGTTGCTGGCGATCAGGACGCCGTTGTTACCCGGTTGGTTGGCCAGCCATACGAAAGGGGGAGGACCGTCAAACCAGCCGGCGCCACCTCTGACCTGGGTCTGGTGGTTGCCGAATACGTCCCAGTTGAAACCCACGCGGGGAGCGAGCAGCACCGCATTGCCGGGGGCTTTGCCAATGTTGTAGCTCTGGCCATTCTTAAATGTCAGCGCGTCGAAGTAGGGGTTATCGAGATAGATCTGTTTGTATATGGTCTCGTCGAAACGCAGACCATATACGAGGGTGAAGGTCGGTAGTACCCGCCATTTGTCCTGTACAAAGACGCCGATCTCCGTAGAACCCGCTGAATATTGCGGGAAGGGGCCGCCAGGGATATTCGACCATTCCTGGAAGTAGCGGTCTACAACGGCTCCGCCGCTGGCCGCCGTGTAGAAGGCCTGGAGCGAGGGAAATTGGTAACCACCGGCGTAGTTCGGTGCGAAGGCGTCGGTATATTTACGGCTATAGTCCTGTGTGCCGAAGGTAATCTCATGCGCGCCCTTGTACAGGGTGGCGATATCGGAGACCTGGTAAACGTCCGTATTGATCAAGTTACCGTAGGTATAGGTCTCATAACCGAAGGAGGTCAGGATCTGCGAACCATATGCGTTGCCGGTGCCGTTTAAGATGTCGACAAATGGAAAGGGGTTACTTGTGCCCGGTGAACGCGGATCGCGCTCACGGGTATACCCAGCCTGGAACTTGTTGGATAGTTTGTTCCCGATACGGGTATTCAATTCTGCGATAAAGATGTCGGCATTGTTGTTGATCGCGTATCCGCTGCCGCTGAACGGAAGACCGTAGGTGTAGTTGTAGAAGGCGGGGCCTTTCCCGAAGCCGGAGCCGGATCGGCTGGTACTCTGCGGCTCCTGGGAATAGGAGCGTAGGCGATTATACTTCAGCGTCAGGACGTTGGCATTGTCGATGTTCCAGTCGACTTTCGCGGTGACCTTCTTACTGTTGGTAATAAAGGAATAGCTCTGGTAAACGCCGGGATTGTAATTGTACGTGGAGCCCAGGAATGATTTCAACGAATCGAGCTGGCTGACAGTCGCCTGTGACACGGTACCGGATGCTGCGGGTTGCGTAGGAGTGGCGGCGACCGTTGTATAGGCGGGAGCTGTTTGGTTCACTTCTTCGTAGCTGACGAAGAAGAACAGTCTGTCGGGGATAAACGCTCCCCCGAGATAGGCGCCGCGGGTGTAGTAACTGAACTGCGGTCTCGGGACCTTAATATTCTCTACACTGTAGCCCTGGGTGCCGGGACTTTTGAGATAGGTATAGACGGAACCCTGAAAGGTGTTGGTACCGCTTTTGGTGATGGCGTTGATGCCGGCGCCGGTGAAGCTGCCCTGGCGTACGTCATACGGGGAAACGTTGACCTGGATTTGGTCGATAGCATCGAGCGCGATAGGTTGCGCGCCGGTTTGACCACCGAGGGTGGCAGAGAGACCGAAACCGTTATTGAAGTTGGCGCCGTCGACGGTAATGTTGTTGTACTGGGAGCTGCGACCGCCAAAGCTGGAGCCGTTGGAGGTAGGCTCAAGACGGGTGAAATCCTGGATTGACCGGTTGATCGTAGGCAATTTCAGGATCTGATCGTGGGTGATGAGTTCCTGTCCACCGGTGTGATTTGTGTTAAAGATCTTGTTCTGGCGGCCGGCAGATACAGTAGCTGTTTCGAGTTCTTTGATGTCCGAGACCATTTGGAAGTCCCCGGTGTAATCCTGGCCGAGCGTCAGGAAGATATTTTCCGTTTTTTGTTCCTTAAAGCCTACGTAGGTGATGGTCAGGATGTACGGACCGCCTACGCGAAGACCGTCGAGGTTGTAGCGCCCGTCCTTACGGGTGGTCGTGCTGTACTTTGTTCCGGTGGGAACGTGGAGCGCGGTCACCGTGGCGCCGGCCAAGCCAGTACCATTTTGGCTGACGCTGCCCAACATCTGGGATGTTGTCTCCTGCCCAAAGGAATAGAGTATGGAAAATAAAGTGATTGCTGATAATAGCAGTCGTTTTATCATATAAAATGGTTTTGCAGTTTTTGATCGGTCTTTTCTAATGCGGGTGCAAAGAAACTAAGTATCCGGTTTTGAATGGGACTTGGAACTATTAAGAAATCATTAACAGATGGCAGCAGAGGGCAAATGTATTATTTATAAAATAATAATAAAATAAACCTATCGATTTTGACCAAAACAGGCCCAATTTTTAAATATTAGGTTAGTTTTTAATAAGAACGGGGGCAAGTGGGGCGGTGGATGATGGTGGTTGGTAGCCGGGGGTGGCAGCGAAGGCATCCTTTATTAACTTTCGGGCGTTTAAATTGTTAATTTTGCTGAACCGGGAGGAACCCGGTTCGCCCGTAAGGGCAGACGTTAACGCTAAATCTTATTGCATGTTATCGAGTATAGAGAGTGCTATTGAGGATATTAAGCAGGGCAAGCTGGTTATTGTGGTAGACGACGAGGACCGGGAGAACGAGGGGGATTTTATCACCGCGGCGCGGAAGGTGACGCCAGAGACGATCAATTTTATGAGCAAATACGGGCGGGGCTTGATTTGCGCTCCGCTGGTGGAGGAGCGGTGTGATGAGTTGGGTCTGGGGTTGATGGTCAATAACAATACGGCATTACATGAGACTCCCTTCACGGTTTCGGTGGACCTTCTGGGACATGGTTGTACGACGGGGATCTCGGCGCATGACCGGGCCAAAACGGTTCAGGCATTGATCGATCCGGCTACGAAGCCGGAAGACCTGGGGCGGCCGGGTCATATTTTTCCTTTGCGGGCCAAGCGCGGAGGGGTCTTGCGTCGTGCGGGGCATACGGAGGCGACGATCGATCTGGCTCGCCTGGCGGGTTACGAGCCGGCCGGGGTGTTGGTGGAGATCATGAACGAGGATGGTACGATGGCGCGGATGCCGCAGTTGGCGGAGATCGCTGCCCGCTTTGGACTGAAGATCATTTCGATCAAGGACCTGATCGAGTTCCGGCTGAAAACGGATTCGTTGATCGAGGAGATAGTCCGGGTGGATATGCCGACAAAATATGGACATTTCAAGCTGATCGCTTTTAAGGAAAAGAATACCAATAACGAGCATTTGGCGCTGATCAAGGGGGAATGGAAGCCGGATGAACCGGTGTTGGTACGGGTGCATTCGTCCTGTTTCACGGGGGATATACTGGGTTCGTTCCGTTGTGACTGTGGTGAGCAGTTACATGAGGCGATGCGGATGGTGGAGGCGGAAGGGCAGGGGGTCATTTTGTATATGAACCAGGAGGGCCGGGGTATCGGGCTGCTGAATAAATTACGTGCGTACAAACTGCAGGAAGAGGGGATGGATACGGTGGAAGCGAATCTGCATCTGGGTTTTCCGATGGATAAACGGGATTATGGAGTGGGTGCGCAGATCCTCCGGTACCTGGGGATAAGCAAGCTGAAGTTGATCAGCAACAATCCGCGGAAGCGGGCGGGTTTGCTGGGGTATGGGTTGGAGATCGTCGAGTCGGTGCCGGTAGAGATCCGGCCGAACCCACATAATGAGCGGTATTTACAGACCAAGCGAGATAAGCTGGGGCATGAGATATTAAAATAGGGGGTCCCGGTTGCGGCGGGCGAAGGGGGCTAGTTGCCGCTGACCGCGGCGTCTTTTGGCGGCGGAGGTGGGGGTTGTTTCGGTGTCTTTTTCTTCTTCTTTTTAAATAGTTCGTCGATGCGATCGAAATCGCGGCGGTAGGAGATGCTACTGCCGGAGCTGTTGAGGGTATGGTTACCTCCGGACAGGTAGTTATAGGAGTCGCGGTAGAACAGGGTGAGGGAGACCCGGCCGTCGGCGGTGATCTTATAGGCGGCGGTGATATCGGGCAGGAATTCGAAGGCGGCTGCCTGTTCCTGCTGGGCGGTCATTCCAAAGTCAAGGGCGCTGCCGATGTTGAGCGTCAGCTTTTCGTTGAATAAACTTTTTCCGACCGAAAAATTGAAGTTGGTACGATCGTAGGTCAGGTTGTTGGAGCTATTGGTGAGGAGAACGTTACTACCGTTATAGACTGAGGTATTGAAATTGAACTGGAGGCTATTGTCTTTGAAGACGCGTTGAAGGACAGCCGAGACCTGTTTGTGGAAGGCGCTGGAGATGATGCCGGAGATGCTGTTGACGACGACGTTGGCGCCGATTTGAGTGGGGTCGAAAGCCGAGGTGCTGTTTGACAGGGGCACAAAGCTGTTGAGCACGACGAGACAGGAGACCTGTTTGTTCAGTTCGTTGGGGTCACTCTGGATCTTTTGGATAAGGGAGAGGGCGTCCTGGTCGTTCTTTAGCGGACTGTTGTCCGGCAGATCGATCTGGAAGGAAATATCCGGCGACATGAGCTTGTTCCTCAGCGTGGCCGTTACGAGTATATCGCCGCGATAGTGGAGGACGTTTTGGCTGCTAATGACCAACCCGCTGGCCGCCGAGAGGCCGAGGTCGCTGAACTGAACGTTCTGGGCCGTATATACAGCCTGGATACCGATGGTGGCATCATAGGGGTTGCCGGTCCACTGGATGTAGTTGCCGACGCCTTCCTTAAAGATGAAGGGTTTGTGAATAAAGGACTGGAAGGTGAAATTGTAGCTCCCGCGGTCGATCTCGTAGCGGCCGTTTAGGGTCAGATCCTGGGTGGTGCCGATCGTCATGACGAGGTTGCCGCGTCCATTGGTCCTGATGACGTCGCCGCTGAGGGGGTCGAGGATCATGAAGACGTTGACGTAGTTGTTGGCGTCCACGTTAAGGGTTACGAAAAGGTTGCTGCTTTTCCTGTCGGATGTTTGTTTCTCAATCTCCGTTCCATACACTTTCCATTGGAGAAAGTCGGCTTCGCCGCTTTCGCGGGTGACGGAGGGCGGCAGGTATATATTGGAGCTGTCCGTAGGGGCGCCCTTGATATTCATTCTGATATTGTTTTCCGGTCCGGTGAAGGTAATTCTGGCTTTGCCGATGACGGTCCCAAAGAATTGGTTGTTGTCTGTGGCTTTGGTGTCCAGCAGCAGGAGGCGGTTCGTATTCAGCTCAAAGTCGAAGCCGAGGTCATCGAAGGCGTGATGGAAAAGGCGACCCCGGAGGAGCTCGGCGGTATGACCGAAGCTATCTTTTGCCTGGAAGGTCCCGAAGTCGATCGTATCCTTTTTGAACTGGATGGTGGCGGCGGGTATTTTGTAGGTACATTGGGTATAGACAACCTTGAGGCTGGCGTCGCGCAGATTGACGGTGCCGAGGTAAAGCAGGTGCGAAGCGGGTCCGGTGATACGCAACTTGCCGGCGGCCTTGCCGGTGAAGTTGGTGAAGACGCCGCCAAGGTATTTCTCCAGCAGATCGACCTTCATGTCGGCGATATCGGTGCTGATGTCGATTGGTGGTCCGGCGATGCTGTCATTGGTATGGATGACCGCCTGGGCGTCGAAGTGATAGTTGAGGTTATCGGAGTGTGCGGCAGCGTGGACCAGGCCGGCAGACTGGCTGTAATCGGCGGTGAGGTCGATCTTACCGATTGAGTCATTGGCAAAGCGGAACTGGTCGGCTGTTCCGTGGAAGCTGAGGCCGGCGTGGCCGAAGGGATTGGTGATTTCGGCGTTGCCGGTGAGCAATCCTTCCATACGTTCGGCTTTTTCCACAAAGGGCATGAAGTCGCCGATGTTGACCTTCTTCAGATCGAGATGAATATCGTTCCAGTTGCCGGCATCGGAGGGATGGGTGGTCATCAGCATTTGTTGGTCACCGTTATGTACGCTGAAATTGTCCGCAGAAAAGACGTTGTGGTTGAATGTGAGCACGCCGTCCCGGTCGATCGTCCATGTCTTGCTGTTGATATCGAATGTGGAAGGGTTGAAGGTGACCTGTACGCCGGTAGGGAGGGTTTGGACGCGGGCGGAAATATTGGCTGAATTGAGCGTCAAATTGGCGCTTGTCGTGATCTGCAGGGTGGACTGGTCGTTGGCGGAATGGAGGAGAAGATGGGTGCCCGGGAAGTGGAGGCTATCGTTGAGGGTAACATCGCCGATGGTCGTCTCCATGCTAAGACTATCGAGGCTGCCGCGGCCTTTGAGGGTAAGGTTATCGAACAGGATATGTTTATAACTGAAGGAAGGGAGGTCGACATTGAGGTCGAGCAGGTTGTTGCGGGTGTCGATACGGCCGCTGAGGGCAGCGTTGTTAAAACCCGAGAGGTTGGTATTGAACAGGTCGATATAGTCTTCGGCCTTTTTGGTTGTGATGACGAAGCTGAAGTTCTGGTTGGCCGGGATGGATTTAGCGGGTTTTATATAGCTCGGATAGTATTTGTTAAGGAAAGTTTGGAAAGAGGCGGGCAGGTCTTTGATGTTGAATTCGCCGACGATGGCCCCGTCAAATTCATTGCTGACGAGGGTAATGGTCTTATTGTTGTCTATGACGCTTGATTCGAGTTCGAGGGAATCGAAGGAAACGCGTTCACCGTTCTTATAGATAGAGGCGTCGTAGATGCTGGCTTTGCCAAGGAAGTTGTCGATATCGTCCCCGGTAAAGTTGCATCTGAATTTTCCGTTGAATTCGACTTTCTTGTTCACAAAGTTGAGCCGGTTGAGGTCGGCCTTTCGTACTTCGGCCTGGAAGTCAAATTTTGGTTGCACGCCGGTGAAATCGATAAGGCCGTTGAGGTGTGCGGCAAGGTTAGGGTCGTCGGCTAGGAGCTCGCCGTTGAACTTCTTCTTTGCCACTGCGCCGTTGACCTGGATGTTCTGGTACGTATAGTGATTGAATTCCAGGCTGCTGATCGTCCCGTCGAGGGTTGCGCTGAGGGTCCCGGTCTTAAGGCCGGTGCCGTCGATCTTTCCCTGGAAGGCGATGCGGCCAAGGTTGTCGTTATCCAGGAAGCGGCCCAGGTAGAAGCTGTCGGTGCTAATGGTGCCGGTGTATTTGGAAGCACCTTCAGTCGGAAGCTTCATATATACATTGGTCACCAGGGAGCCGAGGTTGGTTCCTATGGTGCCGTTGGTGACGAAATCGTGGATGGTACCGGTGAAGTCCCCTTTGAACCGGAGGTATTCAAGCTTGTCGATGCGGGGCTGTTGGATGGTCCTTACCGAGGGGAAGAGGGCGATCATGTCGTCGTAGGTCGTCCGGAAGTCGTTGGATTTAAATTCGATAAAAGTCCGGTTGATATCGGGTAATCCTTTCAGGTGGATATCGCCGTTGAGTAGGGTGCTGCGGCCGGCGGCCAACTGGACCTGGCGGCCCCGGAGGTCGGCGACGGTACCCTGGATATCGCCGTTGATCTTGATGTGTTTGTTCCAGTCGATCAGTTGGGGTGCGAACCAGGAGATGTCGTCACTGTCGATGTCGGCATCGGTAAAGTGGGCGTCCATCCGGATGCGGGTGGTAAAATCGTCCATATCGTCGAGGGTCCGGAATCGCAAGGCGAAGAAATTACGGAGGTGACTATGGTTAGTCTGTAGATCGAGGCGGGCGAATTCCATGCCTTCGGGGAACCATCTGATACGGGCGTCGAGTTTCTTTACCTCCAGCCCGCAGCGTTCCTTGGCGCTGAGGAGGAGATGAGCGGTGATGGTATCGCGGTTAAGCCGCAGGTTGGTGAAGCTGCTGTTGACCGCATAGAAATAGATATGCTCTCCGTCGAAATATTTGTTGATGATGGTATCGGCGGCCTTTTCGTGGCGGAAGGAACCATACCGGATCGTGACGCTGGCGGCGGTCACATCCCATCTGCCGGGGTTGAGCCTCAGGTGCAGCGGGTCGTTGAGGGGGGCGGTGGAATCATCCGGCGGGGTCGGGCGGAGACCTTTATAGTTGGTCAGGGTGAAGTCGGGTCGGGTGAAACGCAGGCTTCGGATGCGGGCGACTTTTGTGGAGAAGCTGAGGGTATCGGCGCTCAGGTCCATGGCGCCCAGTTGAAGGTCCATGTCTTCCCCCCGCCAGGCGTCCTGTTTTTGCAGGTGGATACGGGAGAGGTCTATTTCTTTCAGGTCCAGCTGAATGCCGTGGGTGCTGTCTTTCACGGCGCGGCTGCCGGGGGCGCCTGAAAAATAGTCGACGAGGAACTGGTAGTTCCAGACCGAGTCAGTCCGCCGACCGATGCGGATGATGGCGTCCTTCAAACCAATATATTGAAGCTGGGCGTGGTCTTTAAAGAACCACCAGTCGGTGATATTAACCTTTACGGTTCCTGCGTAGAGCAAGGTGTCGTTGTTATGGTCCTTTATGACGGCATCGGTGAGCAGCATCTTGTTGAAAAGGGAGAAGTCGACGCTTCGGATGCTGACGGTGGTATGGAGGTCTTTTGAAAGGCGGGAAGTCACTTTGGAGACAAGCCAGTTCTGGACGGGGGGCAATTGGATCAGGACCCATCCGGTTACCAATAATAGGATAAGAATTAGTAATGTATTACGGAGTATTTTCCAGATCTTTCTCAGGGGCTATTCCTTTCAGGGTGGTATAAAGTATGGTGACAACGGGTAGGTGCAAATTAAGTACCAAATAGTGATTTTTCAAGGGTTGGACTGGCTGGTTTGAGAAAAGTTTATGTATTGGTCCTTCATTTTCCGGTTGACTTCGGAGGAGGCGCCTTTTGGGATGGAGAGGCTTTGCCATTTTTCGTCACGGATCATCTTCCCGATATAGACGATCTGGCCGACGTGGTGGGGGTAGTGGGCCAGCTGCCGGTTGATGGTGTCGATGACGATCAGGGGTTCGTGGCGGATGGTGACGGTCTTCAGCAGATCTTCATCGCGCAGGGCGCGGAGAGCGGAGAGAAGGCAGTTCCAGCCTTCTTCCCAAAGTGCGATCAGGGCCTCTTTTCCGAGCGGTGGCGGGGTGAATTCGGTATCCCGGTCGCGACTGGGTTTCTCGCCGTCTTCGGTTAGGAAGTTGGTCCAGCGGCTTAGCATATTCCCGTGGAGGTGGCGGATGATAACGGAAATGGAGTTGGATTCCGCGTTGGGGGTGTAGTGGAAGTCCGGTTCTTCCAGCTGGGCGAAGGTATTGTCGCCAAGGGTCTTGTAGCTTAACAGGCGTCGGATGGCCGAGTCCAGATAGATGGCGCCGAGTGAGTTCATAAAAAAAAGGAGTGGTGACGGGCAAAGGTACTTTTGAATTGCGACAAAAAATTGTCAGACAATCTGTTTATTTGCGGCAACACCATAGTTGTCCGGAACCGGGCTCCGCCCGGTTTGGACGGACATACCGAATATCAATAACCCATTGCGGTGTCGTCCCCGCGACGGTCGCCGATGGCGACGATCTTGTGATCGGGGGTGACCTGGATCACTTCGGTGCGGCCGATGCTACCGCGTTGGGCGACGAGATAGCCCATCACTTTCAGGCTATCCTGGACGGCGATCGAGAAACCGGGTTCCACGTATATATCATCGGGCAGCCATTGGTGGTGGAATTTGGGCAGGTTGACCGCGTCTTCGGGGCTTAGATGGAAGTCGAGGATATCGACGATCGTTTGGAAGACCGAGGTCGTTATGGTGGTTCCGCCAGGGGTACCGATGACGAGGGATACTTTTCCGTTGTCCAGCACGATGGTGGGGGACATGGAGCTAAGCATCCGTTTGCCGGGCACGATGGCGTTGGCTTCGGTGCCCACGGCACCATACATATTGGGGACGCCGGGTTTGATGCTGAAGTCGTCCATCTCGTTATTGAGGAAGAAACCCGCGCCGCCGACGACAACGCGGTTGCCATAGCCGCCGTTGAGGGTGGTTGTGATGGAGACCGCGTTTCCCTGGGCGTCGATGACGTCGAGATGGGTGGTCTCTTCGCTGGCGGGGGAAAAGACGCCGGCCTTGATGACTGAGCTTTTGCCTGCCCTGGTTGCCGGGATCTGGGCGAGGCGGCGCCCGAGGTAGGCGGCGCTGACGAGGGTGTCGACGGGTACGGTGTAATAGTCGCGGTCGCCGAGGTATTGTGCCCGGTCGGCATAGGCCAGGCGTTCCACTTCGGTCATGAGGTGGACGGCTTTGACGGATTCGAAACCATAGCCGGCCAGGGGTTGGTCCTCCACCATTTTAAGCATTTGCTGGAGGACGACGCCGCCGCTACTGGGAAGGGGCATGGTGACGATGGTATGGCCGTGGTAAGGGAAGATAGTGGGCGTACGTTCGACGGCCTTATAGTTTTCGAGGTCTGCGGCGGTGATGATACCTTTTCCGCGTTGCATCTCTTCGAGGATCAGTCGGGCGGTCTCGCCCTCATAGAACCCTTTGGCTCCTTTATCGCGGATGAGGCGGAGGGTTTTGGCCAGGTCTTTCTGGATGAGGGTATCGCCGGTTTTCCAGTCGCCGTCTTTCATAAAGACAGGCTGGACGGTGTTGTATTTTTTGAATGCGTTCCGGGTGCTATTGAGACTGCGCGCTTCGGCTTCGGTGAGGGTGAAGCCTTTTTCGGCGAGATCGATGGCCGGTTGTATGAGTTGGGCAATGGGCAGTTTGGCGTATTTCAGCTCGGCGAAGATCCCGGCGATAGTGCCGGGAATGCCCGATGCGAGGTGGCCGTTTTCGCTAAGTCCTTGTACCGGGTTGCCGGAGGGGTCGAGGTACATGTCGCGGGTGGCGGCGGCGGGAGCCTTTTCGCGGAAGTCGATGGCGAGGTCGAGACCGGTGGGGGCGGAGGGTTTGGTGGCTCCGGATTTTGCTTGGGCTGAAGTCTTGTGGCCTGCCGAGGCTTTGGCGGTGGGGTTTTTGGTGAGATGGGCGATCATGAATCCGCCGCCGCCGATATTGCCGGCTGCGGGGTAAACGACGGCGAGGGCGAATTGGGTGGCGATGGCGGCGTCAACGGCATTGCCGCCTTTTTGCAGGATGGCTACACCGGCGGCACTGGCGAGCGGGTGGGCGGAGACTACGGCGCCGTGGGTGACTTCGACTTTTCGTTGTACCGTATATGAATAGGGTGTCTGCTTAGCGGTATAGGGCGACTGTTGGGCGATGCCGATGCCGGGCGCAAGAAGGGCCGGAAGGAGTAGGAAGTAAGGGATGCCAAGGGTTTGCCTCCTGATCATATTTGATAAAGATTTGATGTGCGGGAAATGCTCTCCCGATGAAAATAGCGCATTTCCCGCAAAGCGCCAAAGTCTGACCTTGTCGTGACGGGCGGAGCCCGTCACCAGCGAAAGTTAGCATTTTTTTTATATTGGGGGGTTGTCTTACATTTATCGACTATGAACCAATTACTGCTACCGATCAAAAAGAGACTGCTGTTTATTTCCTTAATATTTATGGTTGCTGTCAACGTTTGCGGTCAGGAGGTGCTGACGCCGCAGCAATTTCTGGGTTATGCGTTGGGGAGTCATTTCACTCCGCATGATAAGATTGTCGCCTATTTCCGGGAGGTGGCGAAGGCTGCGTCGGACCGGATGTTGTTGAAGGAGTATGGGAGGACCTATGAAGGTCGGCCGTTACTGCTGGCCTATATCGCTTCGCCGGAAAACTTAAAGCGGCTGGAATCGATCCGGCAGAATAATCTCCGGCTGGCTGGGATGTTGCATGATGGGGTGGCGGCTGATGAGAACGGGCCGGTGATCGTCTGGCTGAGCTACAATGTGCATGGGAATGAGCCCGCCAGTTCAGAGGCGGCGATGAAGACCTTATATGAGCTGGTGAGCGGGCCGACGGGGGATGGGGATGAGGTCCGGCTGATGGGCGGGGGCCCTGCGGTTTGGCTGAAGAATACGGTGGTCGTGATCGATCCTTGTATCAACCCAGATGGGCGTGACCGTTATGTCAACTGGTATAACAGCGTGGTGGGCTTGCAGCCCAATCCCAACCCGCAGGCGCGGGAGCATCGCGAACCGTGGCCGCGCGGCCGCGCCAACCATTACAATTTCGACCTCAACCGGGATTGGGCCTGGCAGACGCAGATCGAAACGCAGGCGCGGTTAAAACAATATAATGACTGGCTGCCGCAGGTGCATGTGGATTATCATGAGCAGGGGTATAATGCGCCCTATTATTTCGCGCCGGCGGCGGAGCCTTATCATGAGGTGATCACGCCCTGGCAGCGTGAATTTCAGGTGATGATCGGAAAGAACAACGCCAAGTATTTCGACCGCCATGGCTGGCTCTTCTTTACGAAACAGGAGTTCGATCTCTTCTATCCCAGTTACGGCGACACGTATCCGACGTACAATGGGGCAATCGGGATGACCTTCGAGCAGGGCGGCATCAGTGCGGGGCTGGCGGTACAAACGAGCGACGGGGATACGCTGTGGTTGTCGGACCGGCTGGAGCATCATTATATTACCGGGCTATCGACGATCGAGGTCTCCTCGCAACATCGGGACCAGCTGCTGAAGGAATTCCACAATTATTTTGCCGATGCAGTGCAACATCCGGGCGGAGAGTTCAAGGCGTATTATATCCGCAATGATTCGTTTGGGGACCGCCTGCAGCGGTTGAAGCGGCTGCTTGACCTGAATCGGATCGAGTGGGTAAATGCGCCGGCTGCGTCCTATCTGGGGCTCAATTATGAGACTGGTCGGATGTCGCAATTAAAAGGGGGGGGCAGGGATATCGTGATCAATGCCAATCAGCCGAAATCGAATTTGCTTCGGGTCTTGTTCGAACGCCAGTCGAGGATCAGCGATTCGGTCACCTATGATATTACCGCGTGGTCGGTTCCTTTTGTGTACGGGTTGCAGGCATATGGGCTCAACAGTTATGTAAGCGGCGCAGAGGTACCGGCAGGGACTCCGTTGATCCGGGATAAGCCGGATACGACATATGGGTATGCGGTGCGGTGGGCAGGTTTGAACAGCGCCGAGTTCCTGTGTCAGCTTTTACAAAAGGGGGTGAAGGTGAGGTTTTCGGAGGGCCCCTTCCAGTCGGGCGGGGTCACCTATGACCGGGGAACGCTGCTGATCACTTTGACGGGCAATGGGATGCAGGGGCCGCGGCTGTGGGACTGGGTGGCGGACAATGCGCGGGCATACGGGGTCAGCCTTTCACTGATCTCCACGGGGTTTGTGGAGAAGGGGGCTGATTTGGGCAGTGACTTAGTTCGGATGGTGCATCCGCCGCGGGTGGCGATGCTGACGGGTGACCAGGTCAATTCGCAGGATGCGGGGGAGGTATGGCATTTATTCGAGCAGGAGCTGAAGTATCCGATAACCCTGTTGAATGCAACGGAGGCACGCCAGATATCCTGGAAGAATTTTGACGTGCTGATCCTGCCGAACGGCAGTTACCGCGTATTGGAGGACAAGAGTGTGGCCGAAGGGTTGAAGAGTTGGGTCAGGGAAGGGGGGCGGCTGATCGCCATGCAGGATGCTGTCTTGCAGCTCGCGAAGGGGGAATGGGGCATTCAGGAAAAGGGAGCGGGGAACGGGTCGGACAAGGAAGGGGGGAAGGATGAGAATGACCGGAAGGAGGACTATTCGTTGCTGCACCGGTATGGTGACCGGCAGCGGGAGGAGGTGATGAACAGCGTACCGGGAGCCATTTTCCGGGTGGAGCTAGACAATACGCACCCGCTGGCGTTCGGGTATCCGGATCATTATTATACGTTGAAGCAGGACGGGAATGTATATGAATTCATCCGCGAGGACGGGTGGAATGTGGGGGTGATCAGGAAGGATAATTATGTCAGTGGATTCACGGGCAATAAGGTGAAGGAGCGGCTGAAGGATGGGTTGATCTTTGGGGTGCAGGACCTTGGCCGCGGGAAGGTCGTGTATCTGGCGGACGATCCGTTGTTCCGCAGCTTTTGGGAGAATGGGAAATTGTTGTTCTGCAATGCGGTGTTCCTGGTCGGACAGTAAGTTTTGGCTTCGGCCGCTGATGAAGGGTAATTTGTGAACGGTAAGGGGCGAATGGAGGGTAGGATTTATCTTGCGACTATGAATATAGATTTCGGCCAGAAATTGCGAACCGGACTACGTCCGGTTAAGGTATTCGTTTTCATTTTGGCTGGTTTAGCGGGAGCGGTGGCTGCGTGCGCGCAGGGGCCGGCGACAGTGACGTCGGCGGATATTTATTTACGCCTTAAGAAATTGAATGTATTGGGTACGGTGCTGTATGTGGCGGCTCATCCGGATGACGAGAATTCCCGGTTGATCGCTTATATGGCGAAAGGCCGGTTATATCGAACGGGGTATTTGTCGATGACCAGGGGGGATGGCGGTCAGAACCTCATCGGGGATGAGCAGGGGGTGGAGCTGGGGCTGATCCGGACGCAGGAGATGATGGCGGCGCGGCGGGTGGATGGGGCGGATCAGTTCTTTACGCGCGCGTATGACTTCGGTTTTTCGAAGTCGACGGAGGAAGCATTGAAAACCTGGGATCATGAAAAAATACTGAGTGATGTCGTCTGGGTGATCCGAAAGTTCCAGCCGGACGTGATCATCACGCGGTTCCCGCCGGACAGCCGGGCAGGGCATGGCCATCATTCGGCTTCGGCGGTGCTGGCGCATGAGGCATTCGATGCTGCGGCGGATCCGAACCGGTTCCCGGAGCAGCTCAAAGATGGGATCAAGCCCTGGCAAGCGAAGCGGCTGCTGTGGAATTCTTTCAATTTTGGGCCCGGTTTCAATACCACCAGTGAGGATCAGATGAAGATCGACGTCGGCGGGTATAACCCGATCCTTGGGAAGAGTTATGGCGAGCTGGCTGCGATCAGCCGGACCAATCATAAAAGCCAGGGCGCGGCGCTGACACCGGCCCGGGGTGAATCCATGGACTATTTTACACTGGTGGCGGGCGATCCGGCGCATGGTGATCCGATGGAGGGCGTGGTGACGGATTGGAGCCGGGTGGAAGGCGGTGAAAAAATTAGCGCTATGGTAGATGAGGTGGTTAAGGATTTCGATTTGATCGCGCCGGAGAAAAGTGTGCATGGGCTGGTGATGCTCTTCGAGGCGATCGGGCGGCTGCCGGATGGATATTGGAAGCTGCAAAAGCAGAAAGAGGTTAGGGAACTGATCGCCGATTGCAGCGGGCTGTGGCTGGAGGCAGTGGTGCGGGCCCCATATGCGGTGAGGGGCGATTCGCTGCCAATCACTTTCGTAATGAATGACCGGCTGGGGGCGGACATTACGGTAAACAATGTGAACGTGAGAGCATCCTGGTCGATGTTGGCGGATTATACGGTTCCAGGCGGCCATCCGGAAGGCAAGCTATTCAGGTCCGATCTTGACACGAACCTCAACCAGAAACTGGAGCCGGATAAGAATCTCCTTTTCACCCGGTCGATCCTGGTGTCGCCGCGAAAGCCGCTTACTCAGCCCTATTGGCTGATAGAGCCGATGTCGCCGGGGCATTTCAATGTGTGGCCACAATGGCTGATCGGTAATCCCCAGGTCGATCCTGCTTATGAAGTCTATTTCCTCCTGACGGTGGACCATGAGCAGGTCGGCGGCTTCATGAGACCGGTCCAATATAAGTATACAGACCCGGTCAAGGGTGAGTTGTATGAGCCGTTGACGATCCTGCCGCGAGCGACGGCGCAGTTTGATCCCGCGCTGCTAGTATTTGGCGACGGGGAGAAGAAGGAATTCAGTGCCACTGTGCAGGACCGTACGGGGCATGGTCATCCGCCCGCGCTGGGGTTAACGACTGCACCGGCCTTGTCGATACAAAGCATCGGCGGCGGGGCGCCAGGCGATCCATCCTGGACGGCGAAGCCTGCGGGCAGTGGCACGGCGGTAGTTTCGGTTGATGGGATATTCGATGAGAAAGGCCATAAGGATACGGCGGAGGAGCTAAGGACGATTTCGTTTGAACACATCCCGCGGATCGACTACTTTATGCCGGCCACAGAGAAATTCATGATCGCTGATATCAAGACGTCGGGACATCGGATCGGATATATCGAGGGCGCGGGTGATAAAGTGCCGGAGGCGTTACGGCAGATGGGTTACGAAGTAGTGACTCTGAGGGAAAAGGATCTGGCATCGGCGACCTATCTGCAGCAGTTCGATGCGATCATTGCGGGGGTGCGGGCTTATGACGTACACCCCTGGCTGGCTGGGCGGCAAGGGGTGCTGATGGAATATGTGAAGGATGGGGGCAACTTTATCGTGCAATATAACCGGGGCGATCTTGGGCAGATGAAGACGACGATCGGACCGTATCCCTTTGCGGTTGCCAATATCCGGGTCACGGATGAAACGGCCGAGGTCAATTTCCTGCTGCCGGATCACAAGGTATTGCACTTTCCCAATACGATCACGGAGGATGATTTTTCCGGCTGGATCCAGGAGCGGGGGATCTATTTTGCCGGCCAAACGGATACGGCGTATCAGGCGGTTTTGTCGATGAAGGACCCGGGCGAGAGTGAGGTGAAGGGGAGCCTGGTAATCGCCAATTATGGAAAGGGGGTCTTCGTGTATACGGGGCTGGTATTTTTCCGGGAGCTCCCCGCGGGGGTACCCGGGGCTTACCGGCTGATGGCGAATATTATTGCGTTGAATCATAAGAAGGGGTTCTGATATTATATGAAGAATCGAAGAGATGTTGCGATCGTCGTTGCCATAGTGATCGGGTTAGTTTTGGGTGAGCTGATCAAGCGGGTGACACTCGGGTTATTGATCGGATTGGGGATCGGGTTGCTGGTGGCATCGCTGATCTCGAACAGGAAGAGGTAATACTATCTAATATGGAGCGTGAACAGGTTTCTGAGGAGAGAGCACCGCTGTTTGGTAAATGGGGCTATTGGTATGCGCTGGTGGCTGGATTCCTGCTGGTGTGTATCGGGGTGTTCTATTTCCTGACCAAACATTTTTCATGAGCCGCCCGGATTGGATCGTTCTGGTACTGACATTACTGGCGATCATTGCCTACGGATTGTATAAGGGCCGAACCAGCAGGGATCTGGATGGGTATTTTCTGTCGAACCGTATGGTGCCCTGGTATATGGTATTGCTGGGCATTATGGGCACGCAAGCGAGCGCGGTAACCTTCCTGTCCGCGCCGGGTCAGGCGTATACGGACGGGATGCGTTTTGTGCAGAATTATTTTGGGCTGCCGCTGGCGATGATCGTGGTATGTGTGAGTTTTGTGCCCGTCTACCGGCGGCTGAAGGTCTATACGGCGTATGAATACCTTGAGCGGAGGTTCGATCTCAAGACCCGGGTGCTGACGTCTTTTCTCTTCCTGTTGCAGCGGGGGTTATCGACCGGGATCAGCATTGCGGCGCCATCGATTATCCTTTCTTCCTTATTGGGTTGGAACATCCTCTGGACGAATATTTTCATGGGTGGGTTGCTGATCATTTATACGGTGACCGGCGGTGCTAAAGCGGTGGCGTATACGCAACAGCTGCAGATGATCATCATCTTCATCGGGATGGTGGTGGCCGGGTATATGGTGGTGCACGGGTTGCCGCGGAGTGTCGGGTTGAAGGAGGTGCTGCATATCGGCGGGAAGGCGGGAAAGCTGAATATCATTACGACCGGGTTTCGGCCGGGCAGAGGCTTCGATTGGAATGACCGGTACAATTTGCTCAGCGGGATCATTGGCGGATTCTTTCTTCAGTTGTCCTATTTTGGAACGGATCAGTCGCAGGTCGGGCGGTATTTGACGGCCCGTTCGCTGACAGAGAGCAGGCTTGGGTTGTTGTTGAACGGGCTGGTGAAGGTGCCGATGCAGTTCCTGATCCTGCTGCTGGGAGTGATGGTGTTTGTGTTCTACCAATATCATCCAAGGCCGGTCTTCTTTAATCAATCACAGGTGGATCGGTTGGGGAATACGAAGTATAAGGATTCGCTGGCCGTGGTGATGGCGCAATATAACGCGGCAGAGAGCGAAAGGTTAAGATTGATTGGAGGAAGCAGGGTTCAGCGGCTAGCGGAATTGGATAAGGTGCAGGCGGGAGTTCGGGCGACAGTCAAGCGGTGGCTGGATGATCCGGCGGTGGGTGGGGATTCGAACGACACGAATTATATCTTTTTGCGTTTTGTGACCGACTATTTGCCGGTCGGGTTGATCGGGTTGTTGATCGCGGTGATCGTGCTGGCGGCCTGGGGGTCGATCGCTGCTACGCTGAATTCGCTGGCGTCTTGTACGATCGTTGATTTTCACCGGCGGTTCTCGCGTGCGCCGATCCCGCCGGAGAGGGAATACCGGCTTTCGCGGTGGTATACTTTGTTATGGGGGGTGTTTTGTGTGGCGATGGCACAGCTGGCGTACAATATCGGGAATAGCTTGATCGAGGCGGTGAATGTGCTCGGGTCGCTCTTTTATGGAGTGATCCTGGGTGTGTTCCTGGTGGCGTTTTATCGCCGCCGGACGGGTGGGCGGGCGGTGTTTATCAGTGCGGTGGTGGTGGAGATTGGGGTGATCGTGTTGAGCGTCCTGGGTCGCAAGGGGGTTGTGCCGTTGGGCTTCTTGTGGTTCAATGTCGTGGGGGCGATGGGGGTGGTACTTTTGAGTGAGGTGTTGCAGGTGTTGTGGGGCAATCGTCAGGGGGCTGCGGGCGAGGAGAGCTGACTTCGTGCGGACAGGCCATGTATCGAAAGCGGGCGGGATTGGCGCCTGGCGTTTGGAAAAGGGGTTGGCGGTCAACCGGATGATAAATCGGCATTGTTCCTGTAGGTTTATTGATAAATTTCCTTTTCATGATCATCCATTTCTTCAAGACCGCCTTCAGGGGAGTTCATCGTCCTGATTGGGATCGCGTTTTTGATCGCGATGCCGATCGCATGGTATTTTGTTCATCAGTGGGTGCAGCAGTATGCGTTCCGTATTCCGATCAGCGGGTGGGTCTTTGTGGCGGGGGGGATGGCGGCGGTGCCTCGGCGGGTGAGAAAAAACCGCTCTTGCCAATGCTTGTGCAATGGATAAGAGCGGAGTTATAAATGTGCGCTAATTTATGGTGACAGGAATTTCTCTGTTCCGAAGACCTTCTGGGGAAGCAGAACGCTGCATCATTCCTTTGAAATTTGAGGGCGGTTAAATTTTGTGTTTATTGGAGTGAGGCAATGAGTTTTTGGTTCAGCACAACATAATCATTGTTATTGGCTTGTTTGGAGAGGTCCATCGACTGTTTTGCGGTGGCGATGGCTTCCTGTTTGCGGCCCAGTTTGGCCAGACAGCGGGCTTTCTGGTAGACGGCAAAGTAGGCGGTAGGGTCTTGGGCGATGGCCTTATCGAACCATTCCAATGCTTTGTTGAGATCCTTTCCATTTTCCAGGTAATAGAAGGCGGACTGATAGTAGGGATGGTTATCCTTGTTCATCGTACCCGCGATCTGGGCCATAACCTTTGCGTCGGTATTGGTGCTGATGGGGATGCCCACGGCGACATTGTCCCAGAGCAGGTCCAGGTTGCAGGAGTTGCCGGTTACGTTGGAGAATTCGAGGGTAAAGGTCTCGACCGAAAACGGCAGTGTGTGCGGGGAGGCGTGTACGCGGACGATGTCCTGATCCTGGCGGTAGGCTGCGGGATTGGTCACATCTGTTTGGCGGGTGATGATGAAGGTCCATTCGGCGCTGCCCGGGATGGTGAGAAGGCCATATTTTCCCGGGGCGATGGTGACGTCGCCGATGGTCACGGTATCTGCGAAGGTCAGGGTGGTGGCCTGGTTGGCACCGGTGCGCCAGACGTTGTCATAGGGGACGAGGTCGCCAAAGACCTTGCGCCCTTTTACACCGGGCCGGGAGTAGGAAAGTTCGATGGTCGAGAGGCCGAAGTCCTGGCGGATAAATTGAGGGGTGGATGGAGAAGGCGTTCTGACTGTTTGGGCGGAGGCTGGATGGAGCAGGAGGCAGCAAATGGCAGACAATTGAAGAATCTTTTGCATGTTGGGTGATTTTGAGGCCCCGAAATTACGGGATGCGGAGGAATTGGCGCGCTAGAAGTTAAGGGTGACGGAGGCGCGGATCTTTTTGCCCCGGAGCAGATGCCAGGCGGGGCCGTCGGTGACCAGGCGGATGATGCCGGCGTCATGTGCGGGTGATATGGATTGTTCGATCTTAAAAGAGGAAAGAGGGCCGTTCCGGGAAACAATGAAAGAAAGGGTTTCCGTTCCGGTAATGGTACTATCCAGACCCAGCTTCTTCTTTGCGATCCCCAGGTACTGCAGATAGGCCTGGCGGCCGATGACGGGGATGGCAATATTCCACCCGGTGTCGAGTTTCTCCTTACTTTCGGATGGGGAGGCGACTTCTGTTGCCTTGCGGTGCATGCCATAGCCGACGACGACCACTTCGTCGAGGTTGGCAGTGCTGGGTTTGAGGTGGATGATATTGTTTAGCAGGCCGTTGGGGCTCAGGGCGTTGACGGCGAGGGATGCATGGTCATAGCCGATCATCGAGACGGTGAGTTGGCGGGTGGAATCGTGGGGATGGAGGCTGATCCTGAATTGCCCCTGGTCGTCGGTGGTGAAGCCGTAGCCGGAATTGCCGTTGAGGGCGAGGAAGGCGCCGGCCAGAGGGTGGTTTTGGAGGTCGAGAACTTTGCCGCTGAGGACGAGCGGGGTCGCGTTGTTGAAGTCGGCTTTATAAAATGAGTTGTACAGCTGCTTCTTTTTAGTAGACGGGTTGGAAAGGGAGAGCGTGTCGGGTAATACCGCACCAGAATTATTGTCCGATCTTAAAACGGAGACCTGATTGGAGGTGGTGGGGGAAATCTGGTTGGAGGTAGAAGGAGACACCTGATTGGAGGTTGAAGGGGAAACCTGATTGGAGGTGGAAGGGGAAAGCCGATTGGAGGTTGAAACCTGGTTAGAGGTTATAGCCTGGTAGGAGGTTGAAGGGGAAGCCTTGTCGTCGGATCGAAGCTCGGTGGACAAATGGCCGGCCGGTTTGACGGTAGTTGCCGGAGGGCGGTGTCGCCGGCCCACGGCTGATTTGTTGTTGTCGGCGACCGAGGAATTAAATACCATGCTGTCCGCGGCTGCTTTCGGCTGCACTTGCGGTGATTGGGCCGCGGGGGCCGGGGTGGTTCTGGCGGCGGCAGGTTCGGGGGCCTGGGCGGGGTCGCGTTTGAAGCGGTCGGTCTTTTGATAAAAGAAGGTGTAGCCTATTCCCACTAATAGGATGAGGACGGCGGCAAGCGTGATGCGGTATTGAATGCTTCTGATCTTTCGGCGACGATCGGTTTCAATTACTTTGTTGTCCAGTCTTTGGTGCAGGTCGTCGAGGTCTTGCTCAAGGGCTGGGTGTTGTGTCAACCCTTCGATGGCATCGGCCAGGAAGGGGTCGTCAAGGGCTGCCTGCTCCAGGTCGTGCATGTCCCGGGCGGAAAGTTCCCCTTTCCGATATTTTTCGATATCCGAAGCGGAGTAATGGGTGCTATTTTTATTCGTGCTCATTTTCACGTTGCCGGGGCCGGGTCTTTTCCTTCGGGGTCCGGCTTCCGGATCTCGATAAAAGGGGGTGGATTCAGGGAGGGTTCTTCTCCGCGCTGCTGCATACAGATGCGGAGGTTTCGTCTCCCGTTCTGGATCAAGCTCCGGACTTTGTTCCAATCATAGCCGGTGGCCGTTTCAATTTCCTTATAGCATTTGCTTTCCAGATAGAAGAGGCTGACGACGGTCTTCTGATCGGACGAAAGGGTATCGATACAATCTGACAGCCGGTCAAGCCGGGCCTCCTTTTCCACTATGTCGTCAGGATGCAATTCCCCGGTCGTTTGCACAAGGTCGGGGTCGAAAGGGCGGACCTTTATGCGGCTGGAGGCCCGCAGTTGCATCAGGCAGTGATTCTTAGCTAAGGTATAAAGCCAACCCTTAAAATTACCGACATCATGGCGGATTAGTTTGGTGGTCAGTTCCTCAAAAATCTCCATGACAGCGTCTTTAGATAACTCACGGTCTCCCAGATACTTAAGACAGACGCCAAAGAGGAGGTCGAGATAACGTTGATAGAGTTGAGCCAATATCCGGAGGTCTTTGGACAGGCGAAAGGCGGTGACCAGTTCCTGGTCGGTGGGGTTGGCGCCATTTCCGTTGGATGATATGGTAGTCAGAAAGGTCAAAATGGGCGGCCGGGTGGCTGATAACCTCCCCAAAATAAGCAAAATTTATTTTCGATAGGCGGGGTGATAGCGGTGGAGGGTTTCGCGGAGGAATTCCCGGTCGATGTGGGTATAGATCTCGGTGGTGGTAATACTTTCATGGCCGAGCATTTCCTGAACCGCGCGAAGGTCGGCGCCGCGCTCCACCAGATGGGTGGCGAAAGAATGGCGAAAGGTATGCGGGGAGATGTTCTTACTTATTCCGGCTTTGTTTACGAGGTCTTTAAGAAGCAGAAAGATCATGACCCGGCTAAGACGGCTCCCGCGGCGGTTCAGGAAGAGGATATCTTCCTGGCCGGTTTGGATGGTGGTATGCGTACGGATCTCCTTTTGGTAGATGCCGATCTCTCTGGTAGCGTCGCGGCCGATGGGCACCAGTCGTTCCTTGTCGCCTTTTCCGATCACGCGGATGTACCCGACGTCGAGGTAGAGGCAGGAAATACGGAGGTTGACGACTTCACTGACGCGGAGCCCGCAGCTGTACATCGTTTCGAGGATGGCTTTGTTACGGTGCCCTTCCGGTTTGCTGAGGTCGATCCGGGAGATGATCAGTTCGATCTCGTCGAAGCTGAGCACATCGGGGAGAGCGCGTTTTAGTCGAGGGGATTCGAGGAGGGTGGTGGGATCCTGGCGAACGATTTGTTCGATGTAGCAATATTTATAGAAGGAGCGGATCCCGGAGAGGATACGGGCCTGGGATGAGGAGTTGAGGCCGAGTGTGGCGATCCAGTGGAGGAAGGCCTGGAGGTCTTTCAGCGCGATGCTGTCCGGCGTTCTGAGCTCGCCGGTGGATTGCAGGTATTGGGTCAGTTTGTCGATGTCGTGCAGGTATGCCTCGACAGAGTTGTCCGAGAGGGATTTTTCCAGTTGGAGCCAGGCCTTGTAGCCTTTCTTGTAGGGTTCCCACATGCGGCGAAGATACCCGAAAATATTCTTTGTAACTCCCGGTGTTTGCGGCATATTTGCAGGTATGGCTATTACCGTTAATTTAAGATCATTCAGGCAGCAGGTTGCCCGTAATAAGCGGCGGATAAAAGGCTTCTTAACGCGGTTGGAGAAAAAGGCGCCAAGGGGGTTGGAAGAGGTGGCGGCGGATGCGGACAGGGCGGCGTGGCAGCGGACGGACTGTCTGGATTGCGCCAATTGTTGTAAGACGATGTCGCCAACGTATACGCGGAAGGATATCCGTCGGATCTCGGCGCATCTGGGGATGACGGAGAGGGCGTTTCAGGAGAAGTGGTTGTACAAGGACAGGATGGGCGACTGGATGAATGTCAAGCAGCCGTGTCAGTTCCTCGATCTTAAGACCAATATGTGCAATATCTATGCAGTCCGGCCGCGGGATTGCGCGGGATTTCCTCATCATCACAAGAAAATGGATGCGGGGTATATGCATATGTACAAGCAGAATATCGAGTATTGTCCGGCGACATACCGGTTAGTAGAGGGGATGATGGAGCGGTTGACGAACGGGCTATAGGTAAACGTCTTCAAACAAGAAATATTCGGGATCGGCGTCTTTTCGGAGGGTGATGGCGAGCACATCGTATTGGATGGAGGTGTGCCCGGGGTGGTTGAGCAGCCAGCCAGTGGCGGCTTGCAGGAGGTGTTCGATCTTTTTCCGGTTGACGCTTTGTTCCGGGGGTCCGTATGCGTTGGACTTGCGCGTTTTCACTTCGATAATGTGGATGGTGTCGGCTTTGCCGGCAATTATATCTACTTCGTAGCGGCCATGACGCCAGTTTCGGTGCAGGATTTGGTAGCCTTGTCGGGTCAGCCAGTCTGCGGCCAGTGCTTCTCCTTTCTCACCGGTTCGGATATGTGGCATCATCCTTGTATTTTGTTGTATAAGTTCGGAAAAGAATATGAAAATGGCACGTAAAGTTTTTAAACTGCAGGGCACGGTTCAACCTTATGCGTGGGGCGGGACGGAATATATTCCGGCGTTGTTGTCAGTGCAGAATGAAAGGCGGATGCATTTTGCGGAGTATTGGCTGGGAGCGCATGGGAACGGGTCGGCGTTTTTGGAGGAGTTGGAAGAGGGTAAGGATTACCCGAAGCACGTTGTGATGGGCGCGGGCATCCTGATGAAAGAAGTAAAGGGCGCTATTCCGCTCAGCGAGTATCTCGCGCAGCAGCCGGCAGAGAGGTTGGGGCCTTATACGGCAGAGCGATTCGGGCGGCTGCCTTACCTGTTGAAGATCCTGGATGTGAAGGATATGTTGTCGATACAGGTGCATCCGTCGAAAAAAGCAGCTGAGCGAGAATTTGCGGAGGAGAACAAGCGAGGCGTCTCATTGAATGCGCTGGACAGGAATTATAAGGACGACAATCACAAGCCGGAGTTGATGGTGGCGCTCAGCGAGTTTTGGCTTTTGCATGGGTTCAAGCAGGAGGAAGACCTGATGCGCATCCTGGTGGATACGCCCGAGCTGAATTTCCTGACCCCGGTATTTTCGATCGGCGGATATCAACAGCTATACAAGACTGTTATGGAGATGCCGCAGGCGGAAGTGAATGAGATTTTAGAGCCTTTGCTGGACCGGATCATGCCGCTTTATCGCAGCGGCGGCCTTACCCGGAGTGAAGAACATTTCTGGGCGGCCCGGGCGGCGCTGACTTATAATGGCGGAGGGAGAGTCGACAGGGGTATCTTTTCGATCTATTTTTTCAATTTATTAAATCTCCGTCCGGGCGAGGCCATCTTCCAGGATGCAGGCTTGCCTCATGCGTACCTGGAAGGGCAGAATGTGGAGATCATGGCCAATTCGGACAATGTGCTGCGCGGCGGACTGACGCCGAAGCATGTGGATGTGCCGGAGTTGATGAAGCATGTGCGGTTCGAGGCGACACAGCCGCGGATCATTGCGGGTGATCGGGATACGGGTCATATTACGGTCTATGGTACGCCGGCCCCGGATTTCGAGCTAAGCCGGATCAGTCTGATAGCGGGTGAGGCGGTGACGGTGAAGGCGCATTCGACTGAGGTCTATATCGTGATGGAGGGAAAGTTGGGGGTGATCGAGGGAGGCGAAGCGCCGTTCAGCCGGAGGAAAGGGGATTCGTTCGTGGCGATGTACAAGGCGCGGTTCGAGTTAAAAGCGCAAGATGATGTGGTGATGTATCGGGCGGCGGTACCGGTGCCAAGGAGTTAGAGGAGGAGGGGTTGTGGGGCTAGCTGCCCGTGCGGGCTTCTTTTTCAAATTCTTCGTCTACGAGGAGGCCGGTACCGTCGGCAGCAGCGGTGGCGAGCTCGTCGCAGCGGTTATTATTGGGGTTATCTGCATGGCCCCGGACCCAGACAAAGCGGATGGTATTCTTTTTTGAGAGCTCGTGGTAGTGTAGCCAGAGGTCTTTATTCTTTTTCCCGCCTTTAAAATTGGTGGCGATCCAGTTCTTGAGCCAGCCCTCTTCGACGGCTTTTACTACGTATTGACTATCGGAATAGACGGTGATGCGGAGGTTGTCCTTCTTCAGCGATTCGAGGCCGGCGATAACGGCCATCAGTTCCATCCGGTTGTTTGTTGTATGCCGATAGCCGGCGGAGAGTTCCTTGCGGTGGCTGCCCCAGAAGAGGATGGTTCCGTAGCCGCCGGGCCCCGGATTGCCGCGGGAGGCGCCGTCGGTGTAGATCGTCAGTTCATTCATTTAACAAAGATAGGGGTGCGGGTTTATACCTGGATGACTCCGGGGTTGAAGTTCGGTATGTCCGGGTTGTGTGCGGCAGCTTTTAGTCCTTCGGCGATGACGCGTCGGGTATCGACGGGGTCGATGATAGCGTCTACCCAAAGGCGTGCGGCGGCGTAGTAAGGGGAGGTCTGTTTGTCATAGCGGTTTTTGATCTCATCGAGCAAGCGTTTTTCTTCGGCGGGATCTATTTCCTTTCCTTTTGCTTTCAGGGCACCGACCTGGATCTGGAGGAGGGTCCTCGCTGCTTGTTCACCGCCCATAACGGCGATGCGGGAGGTAGGCCAGGCATAGATAAAACGGGGATCGTATGCCTTTCCGCACATAGCGTAGTTGCCCGCTCCGTAAGAGTTGCCGATGATGACGGTGATCTTGGGGACAACAGAGTTGGCGACGGCGTTGACCATTTTAGCGCCGTCCTTGATGATACCGGCTTGTTCGCTACGGGAGCCGACCATAAAGCCGGTGACGTCCTGTAAAAAAACGAGAGGGATCTTTTTCTGGTTGCAGTTCATGATAAAACGGGCCGCCTTATCGGCGCTGTCGTTATAGATCACTCCACCCATCTGCATTTCGCCTTTCCGGGTCTTGACCATTTTGCGTTGGTTGGCGACGATGCCGACGGCCCAGCCTTCGATGCGGGCATAGCCGCAGAGGATGGTCTTGCCATAGTCTTCCTTGAATTGCTCAAATGCGGAATCGTCTACTATGCGATGGATGATCCCGATCATATCGTAGGGCCGGGTAGCGTCGGCCGGGAAGAGACCGTATAGATCTTCGGCGGGGTAGCGTGGAGCGGTCGGGTCTATCCTGTCGAAAATGGGAACGGGGGCATGGCCAAGTTTGCTCATGATCTTTTTGACCTGGTCGAGGCATTCCTGTTCGGTGGCGAATTTATAGTCGGCGATCCCGGAGATCTCGGTGTGGGTAATGGCGCCCCCCAGGGTTTCTGCGTCGATTTGTTCGCCGATGGCAGCTTTTACGAGGTAGGGCCCGGCAAGGAAGATCGAGCCGTTACCCTCGACCATGATGGTCTCGTCGCTCATAATGGGGAGGTAGGCGCCTCCGGCGACACAGGGTCCCATCACGACGGCGATCTGAGTAATGCCCATCGCGCTCATCCGGGCATTGTTCCGGAAAATGCGGCCGAAATGTTCCTTATCCGGGAAAATCTCATCCTGCAAAGGCAAGAAGACACCCGCGCTGTCGACTATATAGATTACGGGGAGATGATTTTCCATGGCGATCTCCTGGAGGCGGAGGTTCTTTTTCCCGGTGATGGGAAACCAGGCGCCGGCTTTAACGGTTTGGTCATTAGCGAGGATCACGCATTGGCGGCCGCTGATATAGCCGGTGCCGGCTACGGTGCCACCGGCGGGGCAGCCGCCCTGTTCTTCGTACATCTCAAATCCGGCGAAGGCACCGATCTCGATGAAGGGAGATCCTTCGTCGATAAGATATTGGATTCGTTCGCGAGCGGTGAGTTTATTCTTTTCCCGTTGTTTTTCGATTGCGGTTTTGCCGCCGCCCAGCGCAATCTTGTCCAGGCGGGATCGCCATCCGCTGACTGCCTGTCGAAGGGCATCTTCGTTCTTGTTAAAATCCAGGGTCTCCGCGTTCATAGAATGGCAATTTAGAGTATTTTTAGTGGGTATGTCCTTGCGCCGCAAAATAACCTGGATGATCCTGATCGCGCTGACGGTGGGCATTGCCGTTTTTTCCCGATACCCGGCGGCGGTGGAGAAATATTATTCGACGGGGCTGTATCCGGTTATCGCGCGGGGGCAGCGGCTGCTGTTCGGCTGGATACCTTTTAGTGTCGGGGATCTTCTTTATGGGGCGGTAGTCGTCTATTTAGGATATCAGCTGGTGCGGCTGATCAGGCTGCTGGTCCGGAGGGAGGCAGGGAAGGGTTGGTGGTGGCGGCTGCTGAGGCGGATGGCCTTTGTATTATTGTGGGTGTATGTATTGTTCAACGGGCTGTGGGGCTTGAATTACAACCGGCTGGGGATAGCCGATCAGCTTCAATTGCAGGTTCGGCCCTATTCGATAGCGGAACTGGATGAGTTGACGGTGGTCGTGGTGGAGGAGCTGAACGACCTGAACGGTCGGGCGAAGATGCACCGGGTGGACCTGGGCCACACAGCGTCGCTAAGGGCGGGTGCTATCCAGGCTTATGACAGTCTGGCCGCCGATGATCCACGGTTTGCTTATCGGAGTCCTTCCGTCAAGGCATCGCTGTATAGCTATCCGGGTCTCTACGTCGGGTTTGCGGGGTATTATAATCCTTTTACCGGCGAGGCGCAGGTGAATACGATGGATCCGTTGTTCGGGCAGCCGTATACGGTTTGTCATGAGATGGGTCATCAGTTGGGGTATGCCAAAGAGAATGAGGCTAATTTCATTGGATTCCTGGCGGCGAGCAGCTCGCCGGATGCACGGTTCCGGTATTCGGTCTATCTGGATCTTTATGTATATGCGATCCGGGAATTATATTTCCGGGATTCGACGTTGGCGAAGGGTTTTAGGGAAAAGCTGGCACCCGGTGTTCGGGAGGATTTGAGGGAATTGCAGCGGTTCAATCGCAGGTATGAGAATCCGCTGGAACCAAAGATCTGGGGGGTATATAGCCAGTATTTGAAGGCTAACCGTCAGCCTCATGGGATCGTCAGTTATTCGGAGGTGACGGCCTGGTTGATCGCGTATGCCAGAAAGTATGGCCGGGAGTCGATCAAAAGCCGGGGGATTGGAAACCATGTGATGGCGCGGCCTCCTGGTGAGCCTTTTTAGATCGCGGGTGAGGTCAGAATGAGTTCTTCCACATCATACTTTCAATGGGTTTGTCGGGTTGGCCATTGTATTTGGCGTTCTTTTTCTGGTTGTATTTGACCATGATCTCTCCATCAACCGGGAAATAGATGAGCTGTCCTATTGGCATTCCCTTATATACTTTGACGGGCTGTTTGACGGAGATCTCGAGGGTCCAGTGGCCGCAAAAGCCGACATCGCCCTTGCCGGCGGTGGCGTGGATATCGATGCCGAGGCGGCCGGTTGAGGATTTGCCTTCGAGGAAGGGGACGTGGGCATGCGTTTCGGTATATTCCTGGGTGGCACCGAGGTAGAATATATGCGGATACAGGACAAAACCTTCTTCAGGGATCTCGAAATATTCGATCTCATTGTGTTTCTTTGCGTCGAGGATATGCTCACGGTATGTAGCCAGCCATTTTCCGAGGTGAACGTCGTAAGAATTGCTTCCCAGGCAGCTTCTGTCGTAGGGGACAATTTTGATCGTCCCTTTGTCTATTTCTTCCAGGATGCGCGTGTCGGACAGGATCATGTCGAAATTGGTTAAGTTTGCGAATATGCCATTATAATTTTACAAATGCCGCTGTTTTATCAACATAATATCAACCAGGACACAAAATTAGGGATTTGGCAAATTGACGAGCCGGAGTCTTTCTTTCTGAAAAAAGTGCCGCTAAAGCGGGATGTGACGCATCCGTTCAAGCGGCGACAGCATTTAGCGGGCCGGTATCTGCTGTCCTGTCTTTTCCCGGATTTCCCCGTGGAGGAGATCCTTATTGCGGATACAAGGCAACCTTTTTTGGCTGGGGACACTTATCATTTTTCCATTTCGCATTGCGGGGCGTTTGCTGCGGCGATCGTCAGCCGGACCAGTCGGGTGGGAGTGGACATTGAGTTGGTGACGCCGCGGATCACACGGGTGGCGGAGAAGTTCCTGAGCGAAGGGGAGATGACGTTTTTCAATGAAGACTATACTTTTTTCCTGGAGCAGTGGGGTTTGCGAGGTCGGGTGGAGCAAGAGTTCCTGACGCTGATCTGGAGCGCTAAAGAGGCGCTTTTTAAATGGTATGGGCGGGGAGAGCTGGATTTTAAGCTGCATATGCAGTTGACCGGAAGCATCCGGATCGAGGGGGATGTGATCAAGCTTCCGTTTGCTTTTGAGAAAGATGAGATAATCCTGTTGGACCTGGATGCGCGGATATTCGATGAGCAGGCATTGGCGCTGGCGTGGGTGGTGAGTTGACCGGGGCAAGCTGATAGCATAGCCCAAGCGGCGAGTCATCTAAAATGTTCGGACAGTACGTGTCTCGAATCCGAACAGCCTAAGAGCGCGCAGGGAATTTAAAATACTAATTATCAATCTGATATTGAATCGGTATCTTATTTGTGGCGTCAGATGAGACTGTTTCATAAAAGGAATTTATATGTTCAAAAGCTATTGGACCATGGCTTGGCGTACCCTGGTCCGTAACAAAATCTACGCCCTCGTCAATGTCCTTGGATTGGCGCTGGGCATTTGTGCCTGTCTGGTCATCTGGGTCGTCGTCCGCTACGAGTTCAGCTTTGACCGTGACCATCCGGACGGCAGCAGGATCTATCGGATCAACTCCTATATGCAGATTTTGAAGAATGACCCCGAGCACCTCACGACGAGCGTATTGGCCGGTCTGCCGGAGGCCGTGCGGAAAGAGGTGCCGGGCGTGGAGATCTTGGCGCCTTATTATTTTTTGGGCCACGACACAGCGACGGTCGTCAGCACGGGCAAGCAAAAAGCAGGATATCCCGCAACGCCGATCGTTGTGGGACCGGAGTATTTCCGAATCATGACCTATAATTGGCTTGCCGGGAACCGACAAACGGCGCTCGTCAATCCCTTCAGCGTGGTGCTCACGGAGAGCAGGGCCCGCAAATATTTTGGAACAGGCCCGCTGAACAATCTCATCGGGCGGGAGATCGTCTACCAGGACAGCCTGCATGTCCATGTCAGCGGGATCATTGCCGACTGGTCGGAACATACGGATTTCCCTTACGACGATTTTATTTCGGGGTCAACGGTAGATCATAGTTTCCTGTTGCAAACCCTGGGGCTCGATCCATCGCAGGCCCATGGATTTGGAGCCATGGAGGCGGTGCTGTTGAAACTCGGGCCCACGACTGATCCGGGCCATGTTAACGCCGAAGTATCGGCACTGTACGAGAGACTGGGTCTGAATAAAACCCTTTGGCCACGTGTCGAGTTGCAACCCCTGACTGCCGTGCATTTCACTGCGGACGGCAGTGATTCGGGCATCAGCACTTCGCAGCTGTCGGTCCTTTACGCGTTGCTGAGCACGGCGCTGTTCATCCTGGTCTTAGCCATCATCAATTATGTCAACCTGGCCACGGCCCAGTCGCTGACGCGGGAAAAAGAGATCAGCATCCGCAAGGTGATGGGGAGCGGCAGGATCAACCTGGTCGCGCAGCTGTTGACCGAGACTTTCCTGCTGACGGCGCTCGCCGGATTGATGGCTGTTCTGGTGGCCGGTCCGGTCCTGCGTGTTTTTCAGCAATTTATCCCCCAGGGTCTCCGGTTCTCGCCTTTTGCACCGGCCAATCTGCTGTTTTTGCTGGGGATCACGGTCGTCACTACGTTGCTGGCGGGGCTCTATCCGGCAAGGCTTTTGTCCGCGCATTCCCCGGTCCCGGCGCTGAAAGGTGCGGGGGCGCCGAAGGGCAGCGAGAAATGGTGGTTGCGGCGGGGGCTGATCGTGTTCCAGTTCACGATCTCCCTGTTCTTTATCATCGGGACGATGGTCATTGGCCGGCAAATCGGCTTTATGACGCATCATGATCTGGGTTTTCGGTCCGACGCCATCGTCTCTTTTTACAACACCGATGCCGGTGAGGACAGCGTCAGCAAAGCCCGGTTGCTGGAGGAAACGATCCGACAGGTTCCCGGTGTCGCGGATGTGGCCCGGGAAAATATGCCGCCAATGGGTACAGATCGTGGCCTTTTTACGATCAGGCCAGGCGCGAACAGTACGGACAGGCTTCGTGTCGAGGCCATTATGGCCGACGAGCATTATATCCAACTATATGGAATCCGCTTACTCGCGGGAAGGAATCTGTTTCCAAGTGATACATTAAAGGAAGTGGTGATCAATGAGAGCCTGTCAAAGGCCCTGGGCTTCCGAAGCCCGGACGAAGCGATCGGGAAACAGATCTATATTTCGAACAAATATGTGCCGATCGTCGGGGTCGTGGTGGATTTTCATAAATACTCCTATCGCGCGCCCATCCAACCTCTGCTGATCGCGGGTACGGCATGCACCGACATTGCGGTACGACTCGAGACCAAGGGAAGGTCTGTGGGAGAAGTCCGGGCCATCGTTGCGCGGATCGAGCGGCAATGGAAAATCTTCTACCCACACCGTACACATGAGTTCACGTTTTTCGACGACGAAATCGCCCGGCTTTACCAACGGGAACAGACCATGGAGTGGTTGATGGACATCGCGACGGGCGTCACCTTATCGATCAGCTGTATCGGGCTTTTCGGGCTGACTCTGTTCACCACCGCGCGACGGACGCGGGAGATCGGCATCCGCAAGGTGCTGGGAGCCGGGGTGACGGATATCCTCACCTTGTTGGGTAGGGAGTTTGTCGTGCTGATGCTGGTCGCGCTGGTGATCGCTTCGGCGGGCGGCTGGTATGGCATGCACAGGTGGTTGCAGGATTATGCTTACCGCGTGGGCATCGGGGTGGATGTGTTCCTGCTGGCAGGTGGCGCTTCGCTGATGGTGACAATATTGACGGTCGGGGCGCAGTCGTTAAAGGTGGCGCTGGTCAACCCGATCAAGTCTTTGCGTATCGAATGACCTTTCCTTAAAGTGTCTATTGCAAGTTAGGTCAGGCTCTAATAGGAATTTTTAGATACTGCTTTTCCCACGATGATTTTGCCAGGCTTCTTTGTTTCGGAGGAATTGGCATTAGAGGTGCTAACGCTTTCCAGCAATATATTTGCATCAATGCCAAAATTCTTGTGTAGGTTAACTATGAGTTCGAGGTTAGGCTTTTTCTTACCGTTCAAAATTTCAGATAATAAAGATTTGGAAATAGCAAGACTTTCCGATAGCTCGGCTTGTGAAGAGCGCTTGTATTGCATCAAGTAAACGAGGATATCGGGTAAACTGGGCTGCACGGGCATGGGATATTCTTTTAGCTCCCACGCCTCTACTGCCTTCGACAAAGCGTCCAGCCGATCGTCTTCTTCTGCGGTCAGCTTAGAAAAGCCCTTTTGCAAATAGCCTTCGATCTCAGCCATTGCCGCATAGTATTGTTGTTTGTTATTAATTTTTGTCATGTCTTACAATATTCTACTACAATGTCTGCAATAGCTTCCGCTTGTTCATTTCGTCGTATTCTTCGTGTGTAAGAATCCGGCGGATATATAATGTCCGCCTTTTAAAATGGATCATTGCTATCAGTCTGTAGTTGTTACCGGCGATGTCAAATACAAACCTATCATTTCCAATGAAATCACATGAATTCCAGGTTTTCTTGACATCGTTGAATTTAGCCCAATCGCTTGATTTAGTCTTATAATACCAGTCATTAAGGGGATTAGCACTTAATGGATACCTGGAAATGAATTCCCTGATGATGGGCCTTGATATAACAACCATACGGTATGGTTTTTAATGTTTTTTTGTTTGGATTCATACTTTTCTTGTTTATTGGGTGATTATAAAAGGACACTTTCGTGGCTATTTATCCACAAAGATAAACAAATTTTTCAAATGGAAAAATAATTTCCATTTAAGAATAATATTCTCATTCAGAAACCTCGTCGGCGCTGTCTTCAATGAGACCGATGTCGATAGCGTCTTTGCCCGCGATGCCTTCGATGGAGCCGCGGATATGGGCGGCGTTGAGCAGGACCTTTTCCAGTTGCTTTTCCCTTGCTTTCCAGAGGCGTTCCATCGTATCCCGTTCGCGCTGGATGGATTGGCGCATAGAATGAAACCCTTCACGGATGGCTTTCCATTGTTCAGCGAATTCGCCGCTGGTGAGGTAGTCGTATAGCAGATTCATTTTGTCCCCTTTGTATTCCCGGGATTTTGTCGCGGTAAAGATTTGGATCAGGCCATTGCGGAGGATGTGTGCGATGGCTTTTACTTCGGCGAAGGAGCAAATGTAGACGCCATTGCGTTCACCGAACCGCTCCATGTCCTTTGGCATCGCCTGGGTGACGATAACGGCGATGGCGGCGCCCTGACTGCGCATGTCGGCTTTGAGCTTTTCGATCCAGTCGGGCGAGAACGTGGCGGTTCGTTTGGATTCATAGATGATCTTCCCGCATTCCTGTCCGTGGTCGTTGCGGACGGTCTGGATACAGTCGGCGCCGCGGGCGCCTTTACCGATCTCCTGAATGAGGTCGAACGGGAAGGTTGCACGGAGCAAGCCTTCGAGGGCGAGTTCCTGGACTTCGCCTTGAAGCTGCATGGAGCCTTGTTCGGCCTTGCGTTTCATTTCTTCGGCGCGGCGCTCCATTTCGATGGCGAGTTTCTTTTGGTCTTCGAGCTGTTTTTCGAGTTCCTTCAGCTTCATCTGGTAATCGGTCTCTCTTGCGGCGGTCTTTTGGCTTTCGAGCTGGCGGATCTCTTCGGTGAGGCGGGTGCGCTCCTCCTGGAGGAGGCGCTGGACGTTTAATTCTAGCTCGGCCTCCTTATTCTTAAGGTCTTGTTCCTTTTTGAGGAATTCGAGTTCACGTTGCCGGGAGGTGCGGAGCTTTTCTTCGGTCTCCTTGTTGGCGGATTCGAGGAGGCGCAGTTTGTTCTCAAAATCGCCGGTAATGGACTTCCTGAGGGATTGTTCGGTGGCCGCCTGGATGTGGCGGCGTTCTTCGTCCAGCTTGCCGGCGAAGAGGGTGTCTTGTTGTTCGGTCTTCTTTTGAAATTCCCTTTCCTTCTCCCGAATAAAGGTCTGCATCCGGTCGCGGAGGTCTTTTTTATATTCTTCGGCTACGGCTTCTTCCATGGGGAAGGAGTGGCCGCAGTTTGGGCATTTGATGTCAGTCGGCATTGATCCGGATAGTTTTTACAAAAGTAAATTTTTGCAAATTAATCAGTTGTGGAAATTTCGCGGATGGAGACTGAAACTTTAAGGGGGCTGAGATGCAACATTCACTACGGTTCAAACGTCTATCAAACAAACTATTACGTTATGAGATACACCCGTTTTATGTTTGTGGCCCTTTTGGGGTTGGCGTCAGGGGCTAACGCCCAGGACCAGACTCGTTCGGTCTCGGGCTTCCACAGTGTAGGGAGTGGGGGATCTTTTGCGGTGCATATCAAGATCAATGGGACGGAAAGTCTCAGGATTGGCGGTGCGGATGCGGAGACGCTGGCAAAGATCGAAACGATTGTGACCGATGGGCATTTAGAGATCAGGTGGGTAAGAGGTTCGGAGCCCCATCACTTCAATGGGCGGATCGATATATACGTGACGGCCAAGTCGCTATCGGGGCTGAGCGATGCCGGTTCGGGGTCGATGGAGGTGGATGGAACGTTGAATGGGTCTGATGTAGACGTGAAAATCGCCGGTTCGGGGAGTATTTCGGCGGCGGTGAATGCCGGGAATCTGGGCATCACAATAGCCGGATCCGGGTCAGCGAGGCTTCGAGGGAAGGCGGGGAGTACAAAGATTGAGATCGCCGGTTCGGGGAAGTTAAGTGCGGATGGGTTGGCGACGGATGTGGCGGAAGCGCGGATCAGCGGCTCAGGAGATACGTTTATTACGGTTAATAAAACGATCTCGGCGAGTATTGTAGGATCGGGGAGCGTGCATTACTCCGGTGCGGGGACGATCGGTTCGGTCTCGACGGTTGGATCGGGAAGGGTGAGCAGGGCGAAGTAGAGGGTAGGGTTGACCCTGGAGGTATCACGGGCGGGCAGGATGGTCGGGGAGTGCATTCAGGAGTGCCATTACCGACCAGTTGCTGGCGGCAGCGGAGATGTACTGGTTCTCGTCATATGGCGGGAAATCGGTCGTGAAAAAAGGTTGGATCGGGAAGGACCTGGTCATTACGACCCAGGCTCCATCTGAGTCCTGGGTTGCGAGCAGATAGCCGATCCCTTTTTGGTAGGCCGGCTCTTCCGGTTGGATCATTCCGCTTTCGTATAACGCGTACAACGTTTCGCCGGTCGCGTAGGCATCGCTGCCCAATGTGGGAATTTGCGACCATCCGCCGTCGGTATTTTGCATAGACAATAGCAGAGCCGCTGTTTTCCGTCTCTGTTCCATCGTGCTCCCGCACCAATACAGTCCGAGCAGTTGGAAAGCGAGTTCCTGTTGTTTGTCGGGATGGCTATTCTCCAACCATTTCCTTGTCTTTTCTACTAGCAGGTTGACTTTTCGAGTCTTGGCAGGTGCGGCGTAAAGCTGGATCGCGCGAATAGCAAGGGCGGTCAGATGAATATCGCCGCTTTCCAGGGGGATACGGCCCGTCTCGGCCTGGAACCGGCCTTCGGGTCTGGCCTGGCTCATCAGGTAATCGACCGTGAGGTCGGTAAGGAAATTCGGTTTATATCCGTCCGCATGCAGGGCGACTAAATAATAGGGGCCCGCGAAATTGACGGTTAGAAATTCATCGATCAGATTTGGGTTGTAAGCCTCAGCAAGACCATGTTCCGTAGCCGTGATTCGATATTCGGTTAAGGAATCGGACACGGGAATGTCTTTTTCCCGGGCGATCGCTGCTGCCATCGAGGTCAGGGAATTGTGGTGGCAGGACGCACATTTTAGTTTACTTCTGGTCGTAAAAAGGTAGCCGCTTTTTTCCAGCAAAGAAAGACCTTTGGCGGCGGCCTGCCGAATGGCAGGTAGCGGAATGCGTGTCGCAGCCGGCTGTTCGGCGGTAAAGCTGCTGAGAAGGAAAATTCCTGCAGCAAAAGAGCCGGCGACTATTATAAGTTTGTTATTCATGGCGTATAGCTTGTCGGTTACCGTATTGGTTAAGCAGGTCGGCGGACTTTGTGAAACCGCTTCTCAGGGCAAATGAACGTGCATCGTTGCCGTCCGGTGTCTTCGTGGCGGGATCGGCGCCGTGACGGAGCAAGGCAAGGCTCAAATCCGGGCAGTCTGATTCAGATTGTTGCAAGAGCATGAGGGCGGTCACCCCCATCCTGCTCTTCCCATTTGGGTCAGCACCGTGTTGAAGAAGGTAAAGGAGGGAGGCGCTGTCGGCATTTAAAGCGGCTGTCATCAAGGGAGTGAATCCAACCATTGCCGGCAATGTCTTCAGATATATGGATCGGGCGTTCACATCGGCTCCGTTGTCGACGAGCATCTTCAGGGTTGGAAAGTTTCGAAAAGCCTGGGCGGAATTGATCGGATAGTCGCCGGAGGACGTCGTGTCATTGACCTTAAAGCCCAGCCGGATGACCAGGCCCAGGATCGCGGTATCGCCCGAGCCGGCGGCTTCATACAGCAGGGAATTGTCAGGGGCGCTTTTTCGCGGATCGGCGCCTTTGGTGATCAGCGTCCGGATCAGGTCAACCGATCCGGGGATCGAGGCGCATTTGGTCAGCACGGAATAGCCTTCGACGGGGTGGCTGGCATCCGCGCCGTGGTCCAGCAGAATCATGGTTTTCTCCTTGTCCGGAACCGCAAGCCAAAGGGCCGTGATATGCAGGGGATTCTCGTAGTTGACATTGGCCCCGTGGAGGATAAGCAGCGACATCTGATCCGAGGAGCCGTCGAGGGTGGCCGCCATGAGGGCCGAATAACCATTAAGGCTGTCGTTGGCGTCTGCGCCGGTTGAAAGCTGCTGTTCAAGTGCTGCCGTCTTTCCTGACCTGATCGCCTCAAAAAGTCGAATGGTAGCCGGTTGCTGGGCGGCAAGCTGCAGGGAGATGAGCAGAGACGTTAGAGAAAGAATTTTTTGCATAGTCGGCGGGGTTGGGTGAGGCGTTTGTCAAAACTGGAAGAAAAACAGGGGGCGGCCCGAACTAGTCGACGAACGGAAAGATAAAATCGACGAAAGTAAGATCAGGCGATCCCGTGTTCGCGCTGGTAGAGTTGGGGGGTCTTCCCGGTAATGGGGCGGAAGTGACTGCCGTAAATTTGCCATTTTCACCTGAAAGTGTGCCAATTCCCAGAGTTTGGTTACATTGTGTTTCGCCCAACTCTGTTGCCTTCACCCGAAAAAGCGCCGGTCATGAAACGACTACTCCTGCCGATATGCCTGGTCCTGATTGCCTATGGGTGCGTGGCTCAGATGCCTTTACCGCAGGCTGATTCCCTTACTACCGCTCTCCAATCTCATCCGCAGGAAGACAGCATTCGGGTTCAATTGTTGATTGGTCTGATCCGGGCGGTCATTTACAATTCCCCGGACAGCGCCATGAAATATTCGAATGAGGTTCTTCGGATCTCCGGGAAGATCGGGCTAGGCTCCGGGATTGCCTTTGGCTACCGGTACAAAGGGCTGGTTTACTATCTCAACGGCGATTATATCCAGGCGCTGGACTTCCTGCAACAGGCGCTAAAGGCGGCAGAAATCCTGCACAGTAAAAAATTCGATGCCAGCATGTTTAACAATCTGGCGATAGTTTACATGGAACTGAAGCAGTATGGCAGGGCCCTGTCCTATTATCAAAAATACCTGTCGGCTTCCCGGGAGCTAGGCTTACCAGAGGAAGAAGCGAAGGCGCTGCTCAATATCGGCAATCTTTATGGGGAGACCGATCAACTGGACAGTGGACTTGTCTATTGTCGGTGAGGTCGGTGGTGGCCGCATCGGCCGAGACGGTGACCCAGGGGAGGAACATCGCGATGAGCCCGGCCAGGGCGGCCAATAAGATGAATTTGCGCTGGCGGTTTAAGGTTTGGAAATTCATTTTTTTGATGAAGGTAATGGCTCACGGTGCCGGTGTCAACCTGCATTTATTATCTGAGGGGGGCCATTTATTATTTGGGCCCAAAATGGGGATAATTGCGATCCTTTGCTTTTGTCGCCCTTGTTATTGCTGCCATTGCAGGGCAAAATATTCGCAGCGTTCAGTGCTGTGGTTTTCCAGGGCGTGAGGGTTACCGGATGGCATAAAAAGGAGGTCACCGGGGCCAGCGGGGTAATATTTTCCGTTGATGTATTCGCGGACGTGGCCGGTGCGCATGAGGATGATCTCTTCGGCGCGATGGGTGTGGGGCGGGTGGGAGACCTCGCCGGGGTTGAGGGTGGTGGCGTGGAGGTCGATCTTTGAAAGCCAGACGGTGGGTTGGCTGAAGATCTGGCGGGTTTCGCCCTTGGATGTATGTTGAACGGGCATTTTGGCCCAGTCGAGGATGAACGGAGTTTTGTATTTGGTGGCCGAATCGCCTTCGGGGAAGAAGCGGCCTCTGAACCGAAAGCGGTAATAGGTGGATCTTTTCGCCTCCAGGGTATAGGAGGTACCGGCGGGGACCAGGGCGACGCTGCCGGGGCCGAGGGAGGTGGTGCTGTCGGTGATGGTCAGGTTGAGATCACCTTCTTTGACAATCAGTAGTTCGTCCGCGGTGTCGGGTTTTCCGGAAAGCATGATCGCCGAATTGATGGTTAGGGTTCGGATATTCAACAGCGAAAGATCGTGGGTAGAACCTTTTAGCACCTGGCCGTTTTCTCCGGGGTAGGGTGCGACCTGCGCGGTGAGGGTGTCGGACTGAGCCATCGCGTTGACGATGGCGAATAGTGGGAGGAGGGCGAGCAGAGTGGTTTTCATTATTATTGATGAATTTTTCGGGCTAGTTCCAGGCCTTTTATGGTGGTATAATATTTTGCGATCATGTTGGGTACTTCCCAGGCGGGCAAGTTGTGGTCTTTGACGAAGCCGAGGAATTTCTCGGTGACGCGGGCGAAATGTGCTTCGTGGCCTTCCTTGTAGTGATCGGGGATGATGACTTCCCATCGCCAGCCTTCTTTTTGGAGGGTGATACCGGGATATTTTGCCTGGAGGGTGGCGAATTGCGCTGTCAGCGTTTGTTCGTAAGCGGGGTCGGAACCGATGGGTTCGATATAGAGGGCAGGTTGGTAGTGTTGTGCTGCATCCTGCAGAATGATGAGGTTGGCCTTTGTGCCGCGCATCCGGGAGGAGTAGGTGTCACCGGCGCCGGGAGGGGCATCGTAGGTCCAGGCGGTGGTGGTTTTCACGCAAACCTCTTTGAGATGGTAGTCGATCTCGCCGTTGGCATAGATCTTTAATACGGTGTCTTTTTTGGGGTCGGCATATTTTTTCAGGAAGTCCGGAAACTGTACCATTCCGGTGATCGTCATGAATTGGGAACGGGTGAGATCAGTCGTCCAGTGGCGGGCGTGGTCAACCCGAACATCTTTTGTGTAGTCGAAGGTTTGATCCGGGAAGCCGCCCCATTGAACGAGGTCGACGAGGTGGGTCATCACGTCCACGATGCCTTCGCCTTGCTGGGCGACATCGAAGAACCAGGCGGGGCGGGTAAGGGCGCTGCCGGAGACAGACTTATACCAGCGGTGGACGCTGGATGCGATGATGCCGGGATTTTGGGGAGTGCCGTTTTCCTGTGTTCCGTAGATGGCGGGTATGGCGCAAAGTTCGCGTTGGAGAATGCAGGTGATCTCGTAGCGTTCGGTCATGATATCATAGAGCAGAAGGTTTTTGGCTGCGGCGGTGTCGAATGCCTGCAAGAGCTGGCCGAATGCCTGGTTGTCAATGACCATCGGTTTGTCGGCGAGGACGTTGAAGCCGCCTTCGAGCGATCTCTGAATATAGGTAGTTTTCTCGCGGTTGTTGCCGGCGAGGACAACAGTATTCCCTTTCTTATCGCTGATCATCTGGTCCACATAACCCACACCGGTATAGACATGCTCGTTCCAGCGGGTGGGATTCTGTTGCCGGGTGTTGTAGGCGCTTACTTTTTCGAGATGGGATTTGACATCGGGGCCCGGAGGGGCGTAGACGTATACGTTAGAATCCACGTCGGGGTACATGGACTTCTGGACCAGGGCTGCGTGAAAATGGCCCGGGTCGAGGGTGACGAGGTGGACGGATTTTCGGGGTGGGGTGGTGGCCGGGGTGGCGCGCACGTGCTGCTCCCCGGAGTTATGGCAGGAGGACATCAGGTGGAGGATGAGGATGGTGAAGAGAAAACAACGAATTTTCATGGCAGTTGATTATGAAGCTAATGGGCGTAAAGATAAGGTTGATCAGTCATTTCTTGATGGTGACGTGAGGCGGGTTGGCGAAATATTGCCAGACGCTTTCGGCTTGTTCTTTTGTGAAATGGCCGTTGAAGACGATCCAGCGGTAGCGGAGGGTGTAGGTGTGGCCGGGTTCGAGGAGCCAGTCGCGGTCTTTGGTTGGGGAGAAGTTGGCGAAGAGGTCACCGCGGCCGTTGGAGCTGTCGGGCCAGATGCGGAGGGGTTCGGGGTGGTTGTAGTTGGAGGGGTGGGAGAGCAGGGCGGCGCCGCCGAAGGCGGCGCCCAGGGTGCCCTGGATGATGCACCAGCGGGCTTTGGTATTGTCGGCGTGGCGGCGGTCTTTTCCTTCGGAGGTGAGGACCTCGCTATTGTCGCGGTCCCATTCGGGCGTCGCGCGCCAGCCGAGGCCGCCGTAGCGGTAAGCGAGAAGGTTTACAGGATAGGAGGTGGCCGGGGTGAGTTCGATCGTGATGTCGAGGACATAGTAATTGCTGTCGAGGCGGCTTTGATAAATTCTTGCGGTTTGGAGTTCGTTGAGAAATACTTCTTCGCTGCCGTGTTTTTGGAAGGCGATGTGTTGTTGGAGGGCCTGGTATTGGGCGAAGACGGGGCCGCTTACGATAGAGGTGAATTTAGCGAAGCGTTGGGTACCTTTCTTCTCGGCGAGGTTCCAGCAATCGATGGTGTCGCCTTTGAACAGAATATGGGTCCAGGGGTCCCGAGTTTGTGCTGCCCGTGCGCGACAGTGAGTTCACCATTGGCTCCGAAGGCGGTAAGAGGGAAAGGTTCAGGAGAGCGTATGCCAGGGTCTTGGCTCCTGATGTGCAGATAGGTGACGTTTGTGGTCTGGAAGGGATCAACTATCCAGTGCAGGATGCGGCGGCCGGCGATCGTGTCGAGCTGGAAAGGAACGCTGAAGTCTTCCGCAAGGCGCGTTTGCAGCACAAGGATCAGCGAGGAGACGGGAAGATCGGTGAGGGAGTCAAGGTCTATCGAGATGGGCGTGGCTATGCCGGACATGGGTCGGGAGAGGTCGATAGTCAGTGTGGCGATTCGCTGCGGCCGGGCGGTGATTGCGGTTAGGACAAGGAGGCAGATGAGCGTGAAGCGGTGCATAGGGGAAAGTTTTATGGCCGGGAGATGGTAGCTTTCGCGAAATCGGAGGTAGTGGGGCGGGCGATGTCGGGTTGGGTGCCGCCGACGGTGATGAAGTATTTCCCGGCAAGGGGTACGCGCTGCATTTGATCATTGATGATGGTGAAGGCGTCGGGGGAGACGGTGAATCTCAGCGTTGTGCTTTGGCCGGGTTGGAGGTGAATGCGGCGGAATCCCCGGAGGGAGCGGATGGGGAGGTCGCCTTCGCCGGGCTTCGGCGCCCGAGACGGGGCGATGGCCGAAATGTAAACCTGGGCGACTTCGTCGCCTTCGGTGGCGCCGGTATTGGTTACGCGGACGGTGACGTGTAGGCTGTCGCCGGGATGTGTGGGGTTGGGTCTGGCAGCAGGCGTGACTTGCAGGCTGTCGTAGTGAAAGGTCGTATAGCTCAGGCCGAAGCCGAAGGGATAGAGGACGTGGCCTTTATAATAGCGATAGGTTCTGCCCGCCATGGCGTAGTCGCCGAAGTCGGGGAGGTCTCCCGTGGAGGTGTAGAACGTGACGGGCAGGCGGCCGGCGGGGTTGTAGTCGCCGAAGAGGACGTCTGCGATGGCGGTTCCGCCGGCCTGGCCGGGGTACCAGGCTTCGATGATGGCGGGGAGGTGCTGATCTTCCCAGTTGATGGCGACAGCGCTGCCATTTAGCAAAACGAGGATCACGGGTTTCCCGGCGGCGGTGATGGCGCGGATCAGGTCCTCCTGGACTTTGGGCAGGTTGAGGCTGGTGCGGTCGCCGCCTTTGAAACCGTCGATATTCACGTCCATTTCTTCGCCCTCCAGGCGGGCGGAGAGGCCCATGCAGAGGATAACGGCGTCTGCTTTTTGTGCAGTGGTCAGGGCTTCGGCTTTTAGCTGCGCGGTGCGGCTGGTTTCCTTGCGCCACCAAACGAGTTGGATGCGGGCGTCGCCATAGGATTCGCTGGCGTCAGCGCGTAGCCGGTATTTCCTGCCGGCCTTTAGCGTGAGGGGAACGGATTTGCAAAGCCGGGGGTCATTGTATTCGTCGCGGAAATGGTAACTGGTGAAGGCGACGAGGCTGTCGTCGAGATAGAGTTTGACCTTACAGGTGGTGATGATGCCGAGCTGGTAGGCGCCGGATTTATCGGGGGTGAGTTCGCCGCTGTATTTGACCCCGAAGTTGTCATCATCCATATCGCTCCGCGGGGCGCCGTCGCCCCAGTTGGCATCCAGCACCGAATCGGTGGTGCTGAAGAGGATATTTCCGGTAAAGTCTTTGTCATTGTAGTAGTTCGCCAGTAGTCCGGGGGTGCCGTTATGGGTGAGAACGGCAGCGGGGATACGGGTAAAGGAGGGCAGACCTTCCGCGAGGTCACAGCCTTTGGCGTAAAGGACCTGAGTAGCGCTGCCGAGTTTGGTTCGGATGCCTTCGAGCGGGGTAACGGCGTGGGAGGGGAGGCCGTTATAGTTACCGAGGAGCATGGCGGGGTCGTCGGCGTTGGGGCCGATGACGGCGATGGTCTTTAGGTCTTTTTTTAGAGGGAGGAGGGGGAAGGCGGAACGGGAGGCGGAGGTGGTGGCTGGAGGATCGTTTTTTAGCAGCACGATGGTTTTGCGCGCTGCTTCGAGAGCAAGCGTTTTGTGCTCTTTGCTGTCGACGACAGAGTAGGGAATTTTCGCATATTTGACGCTATCGGCGGGATCGAACATCCCGAGTTTGAAACGGGCGGTGAAAAGCCGGCTCACGGCGGTGTCGATCTGTTTTTCGGTGATGATGCCTTTCGCCACGGCTTCCTTGAGATGGGTGAAGGTGGTGGCGCATTCGAGATCGCAGCCGGATTTGACGGCGAGGGCGCCGGCCTCCTCCGGGGTGGAGACGATCTTATGATGCTGGTAGATATCGTCGATGGCGCCGCAGTCCGAGACGACATAGCCCCGGAAGCCCCATTCGTGCCGAAGGATGGTGGTGAGGAGGCGGCTGTTGCCGCAGCAGGCCTCGCCGTAGAGCCGGTTGTAGGCGCACATCACTGAATATGCTTTTCCTTCCCTGATACCCATCTCGAATTGAGGGAGATAGGTCTCGCGGAAATCCCGTTCGTCGGGGCGGGCGTCGAAGAAATGCCGTTCGGGTTCGGGGCCGCTATGGACGGCGAAGTGTTTGACAGTGGCGATGGTCTTGAAGTACTTCGGGTCGTCCCCCTGAAGACCTTTGATGAACTGCACGGCGAGGCGGCCGGTGAGATAGGGGTCTTCGCCATAGGTCTCCTGGCCGCGGCCCCAGCGGGGATCGCGAAAGATATTGATATTGGGAGACCAGAAGGTCAGGCCCTCGTAGATCAGTCGTTTTCCTTTACGGACGAATTCGTGGTGTTTGGCGCGGGCTTCGTCGGAGATGGCGGTTGCCATGCGGTATTGCATGTCCTCATCCCAAGCCGCGGCGAGGCCGATCGCTTGTGGGAATACAGTTGCCGGCCCGGCGCGGGCCACGCCGTGGAGGCACTCGTTCCACCAGTTGTATTCGGGGACACCGAGCCGGGGGATGGCAGGGGCGGCGTTCATCATCTGGCCAATCTTTTCTTCGAGAGTCATGCGGCTAACGAGGTCGTTCACCCGCTGGTCGAGGGGTAGGGCCGGATTGCGGAAGGGGAGGCTGCCGAGGGTGTCGGGGAGGGCCTGGCTGTCGCCGGCTTTGGGGCTGTTCGGCCTGTGGCAGGCATGGCTGAAGAGCAGGACCGGGGCAATTGCCAGAAGCAGGAGGATTGGGCGTGTCATAAGATTAAAGGTACTATACGGTACATTTTCTTCAAGCCGTCACTCATCATGCGGATCGCTACTTTTTTTGTAAGTAGGCGTTGCATGAAGAAAGTCACCCATTTATTGGCGGCGCCGAGGCCTTCCGAGGCGCCCGCGATGAGGGCGGTAGGACCTTATTTTTCTTTAGGGTTTTTCACTGTTGGGGGTTGGGGTGAAGGGATAGGGTGAGCGCCACATGCGATAGAGGACGAGAGGCGGGAAGATGACCCAGGCAGCGTTGGAGAGGAATACACGGGGCAGTTGGGGTGAGGCGTGTTCCCCGTGCATCTCTTCAAACAAAATAATAAAGACGTTGGTGCCGGTCTGGCGATCAGCACGGGGTCGAAATGGTGACCATACCAATGAACGAGGTCGATCACACCGGAGGGTGGCCAGCCGGGGTAACTGAAATGATCGGCGTTGGCGATGACGAGTTGTTCGAGGTCGACCATATAGGTGATAAAGAAAAGATTGATACAAAAGAAGATAATGAATGCAATATCAAGAGGTCGCTTGGATAGGGGCAAAGTGGACATACGATGATTTTGGGAGTGATCTTTATAGTTGGGATCAATGAAAATAGCGAAAAAAGGAGGAACTTTAGAGGTTAAATGAGAGCAAAAACTTTGACTGGAATTGCGCCATTGACCTGGAGGGAAAGGGTCAGGGCGCTTGGAAATTTACCGCGTTTCTTTCGGTTGGTTTGGGAGACGGACCCCTCGCTTATGTGGGGGAATGCATTGCTGCGGATTGCCAAGTCGGCAATCCCGGTGGCTATTTTATATGTGGGGAAACTGATCATCGATCAGGTGGTGGTGTTGGCGGCGGGTCATGGAGTTGGCGCTTCGGCGCACAGGGGCGGGTTGCTGGGTTCGGCGGGGATTCACCGGCTATGGGAACTGGTGGCGCTGGAGTTTGGACTGGCTATTCTTTCGGACGTTTTGTCTAGATGTATATCGCTGATGGATAGTTTATTAGGTGATAAATTCTCTAATTTTACTTCCATTAGAATTATGCGGCATGCGGCGGCATTGGATCTGGATCAGTTTGAGGATTCCACCTTTTATGACAAGTTGGAGCGGGCGCGGCAGCAGACGACCGGGAGGACGGTATTGTTATCGCAGGTTTTGGGGCAGGTGCAGGATATGATCAGCATGGGTTTCCTGGCGGTGGGGGTGATGACGTTCAATCCGTGGTTGATCCTCCTGTTACTGGTGGCGGTTGTCCCTGCCTTTTTGGGGGAATCGCATTTCAATGACCGGAGTTATGCATTGACGCGGTCGCAGACGGAGGAGCGGCGGGAGCTGGATTATTTGCGGTACCTGGGGGCTAGTGACGATACGGCGAAGGAGGTGAAGCTGTTTGGGTTGTCGGATTTCCTGGTGGGGAGGTTTGGGAAGCTGGCGGAGAAGTTCTACCGCGACGGTCGGTCGCTGATGATCCGGCGGTCCGGTTGGGGGACGCTCTTTGCCTTCCTGGGCAGTGCAGGCTATTATTCCGCCTATGTGGTGATCATATTTCGGGCGGTGAACGGCAGTTTGTCGATCGGTGATTTGACCTTTCTCGCGGGGTCGTTCCGGCAGCTGCGGAGCTTGCTGGAGGGTATCCTTTCGCGGTTCACCAGTGTTTCGCAGGGGGCGATATATCTACAGGACCTGTTCGAGTTCTTTGAGATCCGGCCGCGTGTTGTCACGGCAGCGCAGCCCAAGCCTTTTCCCCGGCCGATCCGGGAGGGGTTCCGTTTTGAAAATGTCGGGTTTCGTTATCAGCATTCGGATCGGTGGGCCAACCGGCATTTGAGTTTCACGTTGCGGGCGGGTGAGCGGTTGGCGCTCGTGGGGGAGAACGGGGCAGGGAAGACGACGTTGATCAAGCTGATAACGCGGCTATATGATCCGACAGAGGGGCGGATCCTATTGGACGGTGTCGATCTCCGGGAATATGATCCGGCGGAATTGCGGCGACAGGTTGGGGTGATCTTCCAGGATTATCTGCGTTATCAGATGACGATGGCCCAAAACATTGCCGTCGGCAATATTGACCGGCAGAGCGATCGGGAGTTGATCGAGGCCGCGGCGCGGCAGAGCCTGGCGCATACGTTGGCGGAGAGGCTGCCGGGACGGTATGACCAGGAGTTGGGGCGGCGGTTCCGCGGAGGTGTGGAGTTGTCGGGTGGGGAATGGCAGAAGGTGGCGCTGGCGCGGGCGTTTTTTCGGGATGCGCAGCTGTTGATCCTGGATGAGCCGACGGCGGCGTTGGATGCGAGGGCGGAGTATGAGGTCTTTCAACGTTTTACAGACCTCACGAAAGGGCGGACGGCGGTGTTGATCTCGCACCGGTTCTCGACGGTGCGGATGGCGGATCGGATCCTGGTTTTGGAGAAGGGAGAGATGGTGGAGGTCGGGAGCCATGAGGAGTTGTTGGCGAAAGGGGGCATGTATGCGGAGTTGTTCGATTTGCAGGCGAGCGGGTATCGGTGAGGTTGGCGGGAAAAGCAATTAATTTTGGGGTTATGAAGGTGCTGATCATCGAAGACAATCAGGAGCTGGCCAGGAATATTCATGATTTTTTGGGGCGGGAGGGATATGTCTGTGAGTCCTCTGAAACGTTGGAGGCGGCGAAGGAGAAATTGAGTCTTTTCCAATATGACTGTATCCTGCTGGATATCGGGCTGCCGGATGGGAGTGGGATCAGCCTGTTGAAACATATCCGGGCGGAGTATAAGAGCAGCAATGTGCTGATTATCTCGGCGAAGAATGCGTTGGATGACAAGATCATCGGTTTGGAGCAGGGGGCAGATGATTATATTACCAAGCCTTTTCATCTGGCGGAGCTGCATGCGCGGATCCGGGCGGTCTACCGACGTAAGAACCTGGATGGGGCAAGCGTAGTATCGTTCAATGAGATCAGTCTGAATACGGACACGTTTGAGGCGCGGGTGGGGGAGGTATTGCTTGATACGACGCCGAAGGAGTTCGATCTGCTTTTGTATTTTCTCGTCAATAAGAACCGGGTGTTGTCGCGGCAGGCGATCGCGGCGCATCTTTGGGGGGACTACACGGATAATTTGGCTAATTTTGATTTTGTCTATCAGCACGTTAAGAACCTGAGGCGGAAGATCAGCCAGGCGGGCGGGATGGATTATATCAGTACGGTGTATGGGTTGGGTTATAAATTTAATTCACATCGGGCGGAGTGAGAGATGAAGCTAACAACAAAATTAACGTTTTGGTATTTCGGCATCATGCTGGTCGTGCTGCTTATCGGCGGGGCCATTGTATATTATGAGATCCAGCAGAAGCTTGCTCGGGTTGAGGTGGTGCGGCATGAGCGGCTGAACGATATTATTGCGGAGCAGATCCGGCAACGCGGGGATTATTCGGGGCATCCGACGCGGAAGCGGGCGACGATTACGAAGATCCCGGCTGATTCGATGCCAAAGGGTGAGAGAACGTTCTATACCCGCGGGCTGGAGTGGAATCCCGAGTTTCAGACTGCGGAGTATCGTCTGCTGGTCACCACTTTCTACAGCATCAAAGGGGAGCATTACCGGGTGACGACCTATTCTTTCATTCCTTCTTTTTATCAGCTTTTGCCAGGCGTCGTGAATTCGTTCCAATGGATCCTACTATTGCTGCTGGTGATGGTTATCGTTTCAGCGGGGCTGATCTCAAAATATATCCTCGCGCCATTCAAGCGGACGATGCGGATGATTCAATCTTTTGACCTGAAGCAGAAACAGGGGATCGGGCTGCCGGCGACCCGCACGTCAGAGTTCCGGGAGTTGAATCAGTTCCTGAAAAAGATGACGGAGAAGGCGCAGGAGGATTATCAGTCGTTGAAGGAATTTACAGAAAATGCGTCGCATGAGTTGCAGACGCCAACGGCGATCATCCGGGGCAAGCTGGACCTGCTTATGGAATCGGATATCCGGGATGAGCAGGCGATCCTGATCGCGGAGATGCAGAATGCGCTGGAGCGGTTGTCGCGGATCCATAGTTCGCTGACTCTGCTGACGAAGCTGGAGAACCAGGAGTATGGGGCAAATGTGTCGGTTTGCATCAGTCTTTTAACGAGGGCGACATTGGATTCCTTTGGAGAGCTGATCGAGATGAAATCGCTTCGGCTGGAGGCCAGGATTGCCGAGAAGGTGTTTGTGGCGCTGAATCCGGCGCTGGCCGATCTTCTGTTGTCAAATTTGGTGAGTAACGCCATAAGACATAATGTGGGGACGGGTGGGGAGGAGGGGGAGGGCCTGAATGGTGGTGAAGGGGGCGGCCTGGGTTGGATCATGGTCAATCTTACGAAGGAGGGGCTGGTCATCAGCAATAGCGGGCGGGAGCCGCAGGTTCCTGTTGGGGAATTATTTGAACGGTTCAAAAAAGGGAATCCCGGCGGTGATTCGATCGGGATCGGGCTGGCGATCGTGCGCCAAATCTGTGATTTGAGCCGGTTTACGGTCGAGTATTTTTTTCGGGATGGGGTGCATATGATAGCGGTAGGATTTACCGACCAGGTGCCTGCTTCAAGATTACTTCAAAATCTTGCGCTCCCTTTACGCCATGTCAAAACCGTTACAGACCGGATGTAGTCCGGTTCGCAATTTTTGGCCCGGCAGGGCAAAAATTGCAGACATTATGATGTTGAGACAAAAAATTATTTTTTTTGGTAATTTTTTGACGAAATCTTACTGGGTCCTTTCCTGGGTGCTGTTGGTTGGTTGGCCAACCGGCCAGGCGATAGCGCAGGTACTAACGCTCCGGCAGGCCGTTCAAACTGCCCTCCATAATTATGGCACGATCCGGGCGAAGGCCGATTATGTCAAAGCGGCCCGGGCGAATGTCAAGGAAGTAAAAAATGAGTATCTCCCCGATCTGAGCCTGGCTGCCGAGCAAGTATATGGTACGGCCAATTCCAATTATGGTCCGTCGATCGGCTATAAGGTGCCTGCCGCTTCTTCTTCGGGGCCGACGCTGCCGACGCAGAGCTGGAATGCGGCCTTTGGGTCCCTGTACTGGACAAATATCAATTGGGATTTTTTTCAGTTTGGTCGTTATAAGGAGAAGGCCAAAGTGGCGGAGAAGGGTCTCGATCTGAATCAGAGCGATCTGGACCAGGAGAAGTTTGAGCAGAGCGTACGGGTTTCGGGGGCTTTCCTCAACCTGATCGCGGCGCAGAAGCTGATCCTTTCGCAGCAAGCTAATCTGGATCGTGCAGTTTCCTTCCAGACGGTGGCGACGGCCCGGGCCAAGTCGGGGCTCAATCCCGGGGTGGATTCATCGCTGGCGAATGCGGAGGTCTCCAGTGCGCGGATCGCCTTGACCAATGCGATCGAGGCGGAGCAGGAATATGCCAATGCGCTGGCGCAGCTCATGCAGGTGCGGCCACCGGATTCCAATAATTATTCGCTGGATTCCGGTTTCGTCTCGCGGCTGCCGATTGCGCTGAATACGGCGTCGGCGCATCCGCTGACGGATCATCCGTTGCTGAAGTTCTTCCAGGAGCGGGTACTCGTGAGCGATCAACAGGCTAACTACCTGCGAACGTTGAATTATCCTACTTTTTCGCTGTTTGGGGTCTTCCAGGACCGGGGGACCGGGTTCGACTACGATTATGGCGCACAAAATCCGAATGCGTATACACCCAACTATTTTAAGGGGGTCGGTTTTCAGACGGCCAATTACCTGATCGGGGTCGGGGTTACCTGGGACATTACCACCCCGCTGCGGGTCCATCAGCAGGTGGCGGCGCAAAATTTCACGACGGAAGGTTTACAAGAGGAGTATGGATTGATCAGCCAGGAGCTGCAGGCCCAGGTCATCCTGTCGGACACCAAGATCCGGAATGCGCTCGAGAACTATGGTGAAGCGCCGATCCAGGTGAAGGCGGCAGGGGATGCCTATATTCAAAAAGAGACGTTGTACAAGAACGGGCTGGCAACGATCGTGGATGTGACGACAGCGGCGGCGATCCTGAATCAGGCGGAGACAGAGCGGGATGTGATCGACACGAATGTCTGGCAGGCGCTTTTGTATAAAGCGGCGAGCACGGGAGATTTTGGGTTGTTCTTTAATGAATTCAATTGAATTTTCAATCATGGGATTAATAAAATTCGCGCTTAGAAAACCGATCACCATCCTGGTGTTGGTGGCTGGTCTGCTCTTCTTTGGCGTTGGCGCTGTCCGGAGTATCAAGATCGATATTTTTCCAAAGCTCGATCTGCCGGTTATTTATATTTCGCATCCTTATGGCGGTTTCACGCCAGACCAGATGGAGACCTATTTTGGAAAACAGTATGTGAGCCTGCTGCTGTACGTGGGCGGCGTCAAGAGTATCGAGAGCCGGAATATCCAGTCGCTTACCCTCCTGAAGCTGACCTTCTACCCGGGGACGGATATGGCGCAGGCGGCGTCGGAGGTAACGGGGTATATCACCCGGGCGCAGGCCAATTTTCCGCCAGGGTCGCAGCCGCCGTTCATTTTACGTTTTGACGCTTCCACCCTGCCAGTGGGGCAGCTGGTTCTGAGCAGTCCGATCCGAAGCAACAATGAGCTGCAGGACCTGGCGAATGTCTATGTCCGGGCGCAGTTCACCAGCGTACCGGGCCTTGTGTCGCCAGCGCCGTTCGGAGGCAATTCCCGGACTGTCGTGATCAACGTAAACCCGGAGCTGATGCGGGCACACAACCTCACGCCCGACCAGATTGTGGCAGCGCTACGGGTGAATAACCAGGCGACCCCGTCGGGGAATGTGCGGATCGGCAATCTCAACTATCTCACGCCTACCAACACGACCATCATAACAGTCAAAGATTTTGAGGATATTCCGATCTATGCCAATGGCGTTCAAAATATTTATTTGAAGGATGTGGCGACGGTGGAGGACGGTGGGGATATTACGCAGGGATATGCGCTGGTCAACGGGAAGCGGTCGGTCTACCTGCCGATCACTAAAGCAGCGGAGGCTTCGACCTGGGAGGTTGTGCAGAACCTGAAAAAGGCCATCCCCCGCTTCCAGGCCCAATTGCCGGAGGATGTCAAGCTATCCTACGTGTTCGACCAATCGACGTATGTGATCAATGCGGTGAAGAACCTGTTGAGTGAGGGCGCTATCGGGGCGATCCTGACGGGATTGATGGTGCTGTTGTTCCTTGGGGACCTCCGGGGGGCGGCCATCGTGATCCTGACCATCCCGATCTGTGTGATCTCGGGGGTGCTTTTTCTGAATCTTTTTCATCAGACCATCAACATTATGACGTTGAGCGGGCTGTCGCTGGCGATTGGAATATTGGTGGACGAGTCCACGGTGACGATCGAGAATATTCACCAGCATCTGGCGTTGGGAAAGCCCAAGTCGCTGGCGATCTGGGATGCGTGCCGGGAGATCGCGTTTTCGAAGCTGCTGATCCTGTTCTGTATCCTCGCCGTCTTTGCGCCGGCGTTCTCGATGGGGGGTATTCCGGGCTCGCTGTTCCTGCCACTGTCACTCGCCATCGGTTTTTCGATGATTACTTCCTACCTGATGGCGCAGACCTTTGTGCCCGTCATGGCCAACTGGATGATGAAGGGGCACCGCAAAAAGGGGGGCCAGACCTTTGCATCCGACAACGACGAGTTTAAGGCTTCGGGTTTGACCGCCGCAGATGAAGCCAGCGCGGCCGAGGAAAAACACAAATTATTGGAGCATGGTTCGGGCAAGGATGGCAAGGAGACGCGGTTCGACCGGTTCCGTAAACGGTACCTTCGGTTTCTCGACCGGGTGATTCCCTACCGGCTGCCGATCGCAGTGGCTTATATTTTGCTGGGTCTCGGCGGGGCATATTTGCTGATCAATACGATCGGCCGGGACGTGTTGCCAAAATCCAACCAGGGACAGTTCCAGGTCCGGATGAGGGCGCCTGACGGGACGCGGTTGGAGCGATCCGAGGAATATATGATCCGGACGCTGCACATCCTGGATTCGATGGTTGGGCATGAAAATATCGCGGTAACTTCTGCCATGGTGGGGATGCACAGCTCCCAGTTCTCCACCGACCCCGTCTATCTGTTCATGGCCGGGCCGCAGGAGGGTGTGCTGGAGGCCAGTTTTGTCGA